>Ga0209172_10000353_pt1 | contig 130556 bp, 108 predicted proteins | sample LarsenN4metaG_FD_184113 | JGI IMG/M metagenome (GOLD analysis project Ga0209172, IMG submission 184113) | Hot spring sediment bacterial and archeal communities from British Columbia, Canada, to study Microbial Dark Matter (Phase II) - Larsen... ... | reverse complement strand
ATATCGACCTCTGTTTGGGTGGAGAAATCCCTCCAAATAAGTCGAGTCGGGGAAAGAGGAAACCCAAAGAGTGATCTTTGGAATCCCCCGCTATACCCGCAAGGGTTCGCGGTGGGAGGATGTCAATCTGGAGAACAAATAACTGTAGTGGCTGTCTAAGGTTTTCCATCGCTATCTGATTTGTTGGCGATAATAACAGCTTTGCGCTTTAAAAAGTTGCTTGGCGAAAAAATGACTTGATTTTTGGATTAAAAAGCTGATTTACTAGTCAGAAACTTAATTTAGAAGTCGTGAACTTGATTTACGAGTCGAAAACTTGATTTACGAGTCAGAAACTTAATTTAGAAGTCGTGAACTTGATTTACGAGTCGAAAACTTGATTTATGAGTCAGAAACTTAATTTATGAGTCAGAAACTTAATTTACGAGTCAGAAATTTGATTTACGATTCAGAAACTTGATTTACGATTCAGAAACTTGATTTATGAGTCAAATTATTCAATCAAAGACCCAAAAATGAATCAAAATCAAGCACCTTTACTAGAAGCTTTAAAAAACTGTGCGGTGCGTCCTCATGCGGCTTTTTATACGCCTGGACATAAGCGGGGAAAGGGAATTAGTCAAGCTTTGGTTGATTTATTGGGTAAGGATGTATTTGGTGTTGATTTGACAGAGTTAGCTAATTTAGATAATTTATCTGCACCCCAAGGCGTAATTCAACAGGCGCAACAGTTAGCTGCTGCAGCTTTTGGTGCTTCCCAAACATGGTTTTTAGTCAATGGTTCTACTTGTGGGATAGAAGCGGCAATTCTGGCTACTTGTGGTGCAGGGGATAAGATAATTTTGCCGCGTAATGTGCATTCATCGGCGATCGCTGGTTTAATTCTCTCTGGTGCAATACCAATTTTCGTTAATCCTGAATATGACCCAGTTTTAGATATTGCCCACAGTATCACGCCGGATAGCTTACAAGCTGCATTACAGCAACATCCAGATGCGAAGGCCGTCTTGACAGTTTATCCCACATATTACGGCGTTTGTGGAGATTTACAGGCGATCGCTCAAATTACCCATCAATATCATATTCCTTTAATAGTAGACGAAGCCCACGGCGCACACTTTGCTTTTCATCCTGAACTACCTACCCCTGCTTTAGTTGCTGGTGCAGATTTAACTGTGCAGTCAATTCACAAGGTACTCGGTGCAATGACGCAAGCATCAATGCTGCACGTCCAAGGCGAGAGAATAGATATTGACCGAGTTAGTAAAGCTTTGCAACTTTTACAGTCTACCAGTCCCAGTTATATCTTGTTAGCGTCCCTGGATGCTGCGCGCCAACAAATGGCGACGGATGGTAAACAACTCATGTCTCGCACTTTGCAACTGGCGCGTGATGCGAGAACTAGCATCAGTCAAATGCCAGGGTTATCAGTGTTGCAGTTACCATCAGGAGATTTATCACCGGGGTTTGTGGATTTAGATCAAACACGGTTGACTGTCACTGTGTCTGGGTTAGGTTTTACAGGATTTGAAGCAGAAGAAATATTAGATACGCAAGGTGTCACGGCGGAGTTTTCCACACTGCAAAATATCATGTTTATTATTAGTTTGGGGAATACAGCAGATGATATTGAGCAGTTGGTGCAGGGTTTTAGGAGTTTAGCGAACATTAACCCATCATCTACTCCGCTACCGAGAATAATAGATAACATCGGTTGTAAATTAGTCTCGAACCTAACCCCCAACCCCTTCCCTGCAAGGGAAGGGGAGCAAAAATCAAAAGCTTTACCCTTGCATAGCTACAAAATTGGGAGATTAGAGGAAAATTTAATAGCCGGGGAGCAAAAATTAAAGCCTCTCTCCTTGCAGGGGAGAGGTTTGGAGAGGGGTTTTAATAATAGTAATTTAGGATATGTGACGGTAATTTCTCCCCGTGAGGCTTTTTTTGCAGCTAGTGAAATAGTACCTGTGTTAGAGGCGTGCGATCGCATCTGTGCAGAAATCGTTTGTCCCTACCCACCGGGAATTCCGGCGTTAATTCCTGGGGAAGTGATTACGCCATCTGTGCTGGAATATTTACAACACATTCAACAGGAAGGTGGATTTATCAGTGGTTGTCATGATCCTAGTTTCCAGACTTTAAAAGTAGTAAAAAAATAAATTCTTTATATTCATATTGGTTAATATTTAAACAGGGGCATGATGAATAATTTCCACGGGTTGTAATGTTACTAAACCATCTTTTACCATCTCTTGCACCACAGGAATAAAATCTGCGATCGCTTCTTCATAGTCGATGATTGTGACTACTATCGGTAAATCAGAAGATAATTCCCACAATTTAGTAGTATGAATCGTGCTATGTTTACCATAACCAGCTATAGCTCGTGTTACTGTTGCGCCAGCTAATCCTCGCTGACGTGCAGCTGCAATTATGGCTATATAGAGTGGTTGGTGATGCCAATGATCTGATTCACCAATATATATTGTTAGCTGCTTCCAGACTTTCATCACATATATCACCCTAATTTTAATGCCACAATCGAGCTAAAATTACACCTAGCTGAATGCTGATAATTCCTAATATTGCACTGCCAGCTAAATAAAAACCTGCGACGATGAAGTTTCGATTATCTACAAGGGTAACAGTATCTAAAGCGTAGGTAGAGAAAGTAGTATAAGCTCCTAAAAAACCTACGGCTACTAATAACCTTAATTCTGGAGAAATGATTGCTACTCTTTCTAACGCCAGGGTGAAGAAAAAACCCATAGCTAAACAACCGCTAATATTGATGAAGAATGTCCCATAGGGAAAACTTGTACCGAAGCGTTGAGCAAACCACAAGCTTAAATAGTAGCGACTTAAAGCACCTGCGATCGCACCTAAGCTGACAGCTATAGGATTACGAATTGTGGGTTGTTGCAAAACTTCTGGCACTAACTTTGGGGCAATAGTAATCAGTTGTACACTATGCTCCAATAAACTTTTTAATCCAAATCCCATATTTAACTTACCTTGTGTAATTATCTAACAAAATGACAGGTATTTGACTAGCTTCTAAGACAGCTTGTGACACCGAACCAACTAATACTTGTTCCCAAGGTTGATGTCCACGTTTTCCCATCACAATTGCCGTTACTTGGTAAGTTTCAGCAATTTGAATAATTGTTTCTGGAACAACACCACTTGCAGTTACAAATTCATATTTAATATCAGATAGTATTTTTTTTGCTTGTGCTTGTAATCTTTCCACAGATGGCGAATTTGAGGTGTTAACTATGTGTAAAACGATGACTTCGCCATTACTGCGACGTGCTAAATCTGCAACTTTAGTGAAAACTTCTGTGGCTAAACTAGATGTATCAACTGCGGCTAGGAATACAGTGCGAGTTGCAACAGTTACTTTTGTAGGATCAACTTCCCCTTTAGTTAATAATTTAGGGGCAAAAACAGCCGTAGACCAAGCACCCAAAGGCGCAGTAATTAAGATTGAAAGAGCTGCGATCGCTAAAATTATTTCACCTCCAGCAATACCCTGAGCCAGAGGAATTGCACCAATAGCTGCTTGTACTGTAGCTTTAGCTGAGTTACCGGGTAGCAAGAATAATCTTTCATGCCAATTCCAATTACTACCCACAGTTGAGAGATACCACCCGATCATGCGCCCAATTAATAAACCAATCGCCAGAATTACAACACCAGGTAATAAAACTTTTTCCAATGTTTGTAATTGAATACTTGCACCTAATAAAACGAACAAAAAAATCTCAGCTACTACCCATAAACTATCAAAACCACTTCGTAATCTTCTAGCTAGGGGTGCATCTAATTCAATTAAGAAGAATCCCATCGCCATTGTTGCCAAATATCCAGAAAAATAAGGCAAATTATTAGCAATAATTACCAGAAATAAAGCTAAACTGGCAGCAATTACCGTATCTTGGACAGCGTTTTGAGTCCAGTTTTGTTTTGTTAAGACTAAAACTAGTAAACGGGCTGCTAGATAACCAAATAAAATTCCTAAAACGACTTGTAGAATTACCTGTATTGGAAGTAAATACACTGTGTTGACAGTAAATCCCCCAAACAGAGTAATTTGCTCAACCCCACCATCTCTTAAGAAATTCAGCAACAAGCTAAAAACTAGTAATAACAAGACATCAGATAAAGCACTACCAGTTAAAATTGCATCGGGAATCCCTTTAGTTACACCCAAACCTAAACTTTTGAGGCGTAGCATTCCTGGAACAATCACGGCTGGAGATTCAGCACCGATAATGCAGCCTAAAAGTAAGCCTGTAGTCCAATCAAATTGGAATATTACCATAGCCGCAATTGCAATGGCGATCGCTTCACACATCGCAGGCAAAAATCCTAAACGTAAAGCCACCGTTCCCTGTTGAGCCAGTTTTTCCCGGTCTAATCCCAGTCCCGCTTTCATTAAAATAATCATCACAGCTAAAGTCCTGAATTCATCAGCAGCACCCAACACATCTAGACTGATGAGATTCAGAACTGGAGGACTGAGAACAATGCCTACTAAAATCATGCCAATTAAAGGCGGTGCGCCTAAACGACGGGCAATTTGACCTACAAAAAAGCCCATCATTAAAATCCACAATATGCTCAATAACATCCCATGACCTCCGTAGCAGCGATTTGTAGATGAATGCTGACTACGGTGAAGTCTGGTGATCAATAAAACAAACTCCTACTATCCTGCAATCAGCCAAGAGAGTAGGAGCTATCAGCTTTCCAGATTATATTTTCTGTACTGGAATAGCGGTTTTGGCAAGCTCCATTGCCATTATTTAAACTTACAATACCCTAAGTCTGGTAATACATCAAGAAAGATATAGGAAAAGGGGAACGGGGAAATGTTGTTATGAAAAAATCTATCTGCTGTCTGATCCAAACTACAAATGTTTAAGCCATTGTACTTATTTAATCTTGTTGAAAAATTCTGGAATAGTTTATAAATCAAATTTTTAAATCCAAAATCTGTCTGAAAAACTTGTGGATAAGAACTTTCCACAAAATCTAAAATCCAAAATCTAAAATTTATATGAGTGGGAAAACCGTACTCAAATGACAGGTTATCTTTACCATACAGATGAATTGGTCTAGATACAATCAAAGTGTGGCTTCAATGATGCTGTTTTTTAAAGAAAGCTAAAGAAATCTAGACAGCATTAGCAGGAGATTAAAAATATGGGAAATCAATTTAAAACAGTTGCCTTGCTTGCTACTCTTAGTGGCTTATTAATTGCTATTAGTTATTGGGTAATCGGTGGCACTAACGGCTTAATTATAGGTATCGGATTAGCCGCAGTCACTAACTTATTTTCTTGGTATCAATCAGACAAAATTGCCCTAGCAGTTTACCAAGCACAGCCTGTTAGCGAAAGCCAAGCACCAGGACTCTATCGTATGGTGCAGAGACTATCGCAAAGAGCTAATATTCCTATGCCTGGTGTATATATTGTTCCCAGTCAAACTGCTAATGCTTTTGCTACAGGCAGAGATCCAGAACACGCAGCTGTAGCGGTTACTGAAGGTATCCTCAATATCTTGCCAGATGATGAGTTGGAAGGGGTGATCGCTCACGAACTTACACATATTATCAACAGGGACACCTTAACCCAAGCTGTTGCTGCTACCGTTGCTGGTGCAATATCCTTCTTAGCGCAGATGCTAAGTTATAGCTTATGGTTCGGTGGAGCAGGTGGACGAGATAATGAAAGAGGCGGAAATCCTTTAGGCGTATTGTTAACCGTCATTCTAGCCCCCATCGCCGCCACAATTATCCAATTGGCAATATCCCGCACAAGAGAGTTTTCAGCTGATGCTGGTGCTGCTAGATTAACAGGTAATCCCCGTGCCTTAGCTCGTGCATTGCAAAGATTAGAAGCCACTGCTAGGCAACTACCTTTAGATGCTAACCCCGCGTTTGAACCACTCTTAATCATCAATCCCATCTCTGGGCAATTTCTCGGCAACTTATTTTCCAGTCACCCTGCAACTGAAGCAAGAGTGGAACAATTGCTTAGATTAGAACAACAAATTAGGGCATAGGGTGTAAGGGTGTAAGGGTGTAAGGGTGTAGTGGTGTAGGGGTGTAGGGGTGTAGGGGAAAGACTATTGACTATTGACTATTGACTAACAGGATGTTTCAAACATGACTTATGACAACATCGAATCTGTGGAAATTGTGGAATCTACTATTGTAGTAGAAGTTAGCTCACAAACTGACGAATTAGTAGAAACAGAAATGGCTGGCGAAACTGATGAATTAAAGCGCGAAACTAAAGCACTCATTGAAGCACTTAGAAGACGCGCTCAAGCAGAAGCGGAATCAGCGGGTAAACTCACCCGTGACACTTACTTAAATGCTGTAAGGAAAGCACGGGAAGCGATTGAAGGTGAAAAAATTATTGAGCGCGATCGCCTAGAATATTTCTGGGTAGTCTTTCAAGAAGAAACAGAAAGAAACTGGCACTTAATGATGAAAGAGTTTGTAGATTTCAGTAGCCGTCTACAAAATGCGGTGAAAGTCGGTTGGGAAACCTTCAACTCACCACGTAATAGAGCTTAGGTGGAAAGAAAGGTTGTAGGGGTGTGGGTGTAGAGGTGCAGAGAACAAGGTGGATTATATTGCCTTATGCTCCATACCCCATGCCCAATAAAAAAACCCCCAGAGGGGGGGGCAGAATCTTAAGTTGTCCGCGTGGAGTGAACAACTAATAATTAATACCTACAGTAAATACAGTAATCCGAACAAAATAATCCAAATTACGTCAACGAAGTGCCAATATATTTCTGCCGCTTCCACACCAAAGTGTTTTTCATTACTGTAATGACCGGGAGTGCGCGATCGCCACAGCACAGCTAGAATGGCTAAAACGCCGATAGTTACGTGCAAACCGTGGAAACCCGTCAAAACATAAAATGCACTGGCAAATAAATTAGTTGTTAAACCAAATTCTAGATGTGTGTATTCGTAAACCTGTCCTACTAAGAAAATCGCACCCATTGCGGCGGTAATGGCTAGCCAAGTACGCATACCCTTAGCATCATTCTTTTTGATTGCAGTATCAGCATTGTGCATCACAAAGCTACTGGCAATCAGATTCACAGTATTAACTCCAGGTAATAAGAGTTCTAAATCTGGTGTCCCGGCTGGCGGCCACACAGGTACAGTTGAACGGAAAGCTAAATAAGCTCCGAACAAACCCATAAAAATCATCCCTTCAGCAATCAAGAACACAAATATCCCGAACAGACGGTGATCAGGATGTTCCTCATGATGATCAACTGTCTCTGCTGTATGGTGATGATTCAATTCCGTTTTCGCTGGGTCAATAGTTTGACTTTGCATGAATTTTGACAAATTGTGAATATATTGTGGGACTTGGGATAAAAAAGACAAAAGTAAAAGGTAGAAAGTAGAAAGATTTTTCTTTTACCTTTTGCCTTTTGCATTTTTACTTTCTCGTCTCTAAATCAGACTCAATGGTTGGATATGGTTCGTCAGGATCAGCTCTTAAGACTGAGTTTGGCCCAGCAGATAAGAGCGGATTAGGATCAGATAAAGGTACGCCTTCTTGAGCCTTTTCCAAACCATAGTCATAAGGCCCTGTAGCTAGTACGGGCAGTTGATCAAAATTTTCAATCGCTGGTGGGGACGTAGTCATCCACTCTAAGGTAAGTCCTCTCCAGGGATTATTACCAGCTTTTTCTCCGTACAACCAACTCCAAATAGCGTTGATGATAAAGGGAAATGTGGAAACAGCCAGGATGTAAGAACCGTAAGTACAGATTTCATTTAACAGGGCAAACTTAGGATCATACTGAGCCACACGGCGGTTCATCCCCATGAGTCCTAACTTGTGCATGGGTAGGAATGTCATATTCAAACCCACAATTGTCAGGGCAAAATGTACCTTACCCCAAAAATCATTGATCATCCGTCCTGTCATTTTCGGAAACCAATGATAAATGGCAGCGAAAATTCCTAGGACGCTACCACCAAACAACACATAGTGCAGGTGCGCCACTACAAAATAAGTGTCGTGGACGTGGATATCAAAAGGCACTGCTGCCAGCATGACACCACTAATCCCACCGATTACGAAAGTACCGACAAAACCCATAGCAAAGAGCATCGCGCTATTGAACTGGATTTTGCCACCCCACATAGTCGCCAACCAGCTGAAAATTTTGATGCCTGTAGGTACAGCAATGATCATTGTAGTGATCATAAAGAACATCCGTAACCAGCCAGGAATACCACTGGTAAACATATGGTGCGCCCAAACGATTAGCCCTAAGAAACTGATGGCTAAAGATGAATAGGCGATCGCTTTATAACCAAAAATTGGTTTACGAGAATGAACAGGAATAATCTCTGAAATTGCTCCAAAGAAGGGCAAAATCATGATGTAAACTGCTGGGTGGGAGTAAAACCAGAACATATGCTGGTATACCACCGGATCACCACCACCAGTAGGGTTGAAAAATGTCGTTCCTGCCAATAAGTCAAAAGCCAGGAGAATCAAACCTGCTGCTAACACAGGTGTTGACATTAAAACCAACGCCGAAGTCGCCAGCATCGCCCAACAAAACAAGGGCATTTGATGGAAACCCATAGTGGGGATACGCATTTTCAGCAAGGTGACGAGAAAATTAATCGCCCCCAAAATTGACGACGTACCCAACAGTAGGACACTCATAATCCAAATGCCCTCACCTACCTGTCCCGTCACCAAACTTAAAGGAGGGTAAGAAGTCCAACCTGCTTCGGCAGCATCTCCAATCACTAAACTGATAATCAGCAACAATCCGGCTGGGGGGATCAGCCAAAAGGCTACAGCATTCAGTCTAGGGAACGCCATATCTTTTGCCCCAATCATTAGGGGCAGCAAAAAGTTCGCAAATCCTGCCCCGGCTGGCACAATCCACAAGAAAATCATAATTGTGGCGTGCAGTGTAAACAGGCTGTTATATACTTCTGGACTGACAAAATCTACTTCTGGAGTTCGTAGTTCTGTACGCACTAAGTCAGCTAAAACGCCGCCAATGCAGTAAAAAATGAACGATGTGACTAGATATTGCAGTCCAATGACCTTGTGATCGGTATTGAAGCTAAAGTAGTCTTGCCATTTTCTGATCCCTGGTTCTTCAATATGGGCAGGGATGTTGGCAGTTTCTTGTAACTGAGCTTGTGTCATGGTTAAGAGTCAATAGTCAATGGTCAATAGTCAAGGGTCAATAGTCATGAGTCATTGATGACTGTGGACTGTGGACTGCGGACTTTTGACTATTTATGAATCTGATGTAACATTTCTGGCTGAATTCCCATTTCCTTGGTGTAGGGTGCGAGGAATTCGTCGGGGGATTGGTTAGCAGGATTAAGTGCGATGGTCTTAGACCCTCCTTCTCCTAACGGAGACACTGCGCGAACGGCGATCGCTTCCTTGGAGGTGTCATTATTCGCAGTTAATTGCTCTTGCATCCATTTTTCAAAAGCTTCTGGTTTTTCCACCACCACCTGTGTTCTCATTGCGCCGTGGTAGGGGCCGCACAGTTCGGCACAGATGAGAGTATAGTCACCCTCGGTTTTAGGGGTAAAACGGAGTTCACTTTGTCTACCGGGGATCGCATCCTGTTTGAGCCGAAATTCAGGAACCCAGAAGGCATGGATCACATCATTTGCTGTCATATTAATTTGCACTTCCCGCCCAATGGGAACGTGTAGTTCACCAGTGGTAACACCTGTTTCGGGATAGGTAAAAATCCAAGCGTATTGTAAACCGGTAACGTTAACTTGTAATTCAGGTGGTTTTCCTTCTTTTTCAGGACTAGCACCAATACTAGGAGAAACACTACCTACACCTGGCGCATCTCGCTTTTGGGGAATTTGGTCAGCATTGCGAACTGCGGCTGTAGCTGGATCTTGCATTGCCTCATCAGACTTTTGTTGATTGAGGTTGGGTGCAGTGCTAGGAGGGGTATCATTTAATGTTGCAGCGATGGCAGCCCCAGGCATCGCCATCGATTCTTGCATAATCGGGGCTTCATGGACGGCGTGGGGATCAAAACCACCGATGTCATTATAAACTTCAAAGCTATAGACAGAAATACCAATAACAATAATGGCGGGGATCGCTGTCCATAGTATTTCTAAAGGTACATTACCTTCAACTGGTGGGCCATCTTCATGATCACCTGCCCGCCGACGATACTTAAATGCACAGTAAATTAATACACCTTCAACAATCAAAAATATACCTACTGAGACGGTCATCATTGTGTTGAACAGACCATCCACTAACACGGCTTCATCAGAGGCTGCTGTTGGCAACAAACCGTGATTTTGACCGTACCACAGGCTGGCTAAGGTCAGCCCAATGCCTATTAATAATGTCCAGATAGAACTTGGAATTTTCACGGCTCACTTACACGAATTAATTACGTTATCTCGAAGCAACTCACTTACTAAGGTAATCTAGGCTATTAAATATTGACTCGAAAGGTCTGAAATTTTTATTAATTTTTTCCACTACTTTACTAATCTTGAGTAAAAGAGACTTAGTGGATACTTACAAGAGTAAATATCAAAAATTAGAAAAATTTAAGGAAAATTTTAGGAAATAAAAATGTATGGATATTGACCAATTCCTGACAACTTAAAAATACCTAAAGCTTCCGGCTAATCAGGGCAGAAGTGGTTCAAATTATTAAATGAAAGCCAATCATTAAACCTTAGCCTATACGCTAGGGTGGAGATAGGTAAGTATGAAAATTGCAAATTGTAAGCAGTTCTACCAAAGAGTGGGCAGAAGGTATTGTTCATGAGCGAATTTGTCCTAGAACAACAAAATGAAGCATCAACAGCAGCCGACAAGCCCAAGGAAATGATTCGTCGCTTGGTGTGGAGAATGGCTATAGCCACCTTGATTTTGATGGCTATAGGTAGTGCTACCCGCGTGATGAATGCAGGGCTGGCTTGTCCAGACTGGCCACTTTGCTACGGAGAACTAGTACCAGCCAAGCAAATGAATCTCCAAGTATTCCTGGAGTGGTTTCACCGTCTAGATGCCAGTTTAATTGGTGTAAGTGCGATCGCCTTATGTGGTTTATCGTGGTGGCATCGTCGAGCCTTACCTAGTTGGCTACCTTGGGCGGGGACATTTGCCCTGTCTTTAATCGTCTTTCAAGGGATTTTGGGTGGACTCACCGTCACGGAATTATTACGATTTGATATCGTCACTGCCCATTTGGGGACAGCGTTATTGTTTTTCACTACCCTACTGATTATTGGCATTGCACTGACCCCCTATCAGGGAACAGGTAACGTCGGAAAGCTACCTTGGGTGGGTTTAACAGCTGCGATTCTGGTTTATCTGCAAAGTCTCTTAGGCGCGTTGGTCGGCTCTCGTTGGGCGTTACACCAGTGCTTCGGAGGTTCTCAACTTTGCAGCGTGATGTACAGCCACATCTTGGGCTTAATACCACCAACCCTCACCACTTTAGCCGTAGTGTTAATTTCCTGGCGGACACCAGCACTACATCCAGCTTTGCGACGACTCGCGAATATGTCCGGTGTGCTGTTAATCTTACAAATCGTTTTGGGAGTTGCGACTTTCCGATTGCATCTGCAAGTCGAGCCTTTGACAGTATCTCACCAAGCTGTAGGCGCAGCACTGTTAGGTTCTTTGGTGGCTTTTACAGTTCTCGCACTCCGCGACTGGGCTGAAAATCGAGAAATCGAAGCCAAGATTTAGGGGTAACAGGTAACAGGTGACAGGTTAGAGATTAGTTTTTTGACTCAACCTCTACAACCTCACACCTCTATACAGCCAATTCCCAGTCCCCACTCCCTATGTTGATAATGAACTGCTGACCACAAAAAAGTATGAAACAGTGAGGAGGAAGGTGTCTCAGCAAGAAAGCCGGAAGCGTTTCCTCCTTCCCATCATTACTTGCAGACTTTCCTCCTAGCACTGAAGCTCCAAACTCTACCTGCTTCCTGCCTTTTTTGACTCAACACTCTCTACATGGCAGTAGTAAAGGCAAGGATTACCAACCTAGAGCAAGGGCTGCACATAAGTTCTTGAAAAAAAAGGAATTACAGTCAAAATGATCGAGACTAATGTCTCTCGCCACCACGAAACTTTTCTTCAGGTAGTTCAAAGCTATTATCAGCTAACTAAACCTAGAATTATCCCATTGCTATTAATTACTACTGCCGGAAGTATGTGGATTGCGGCAAAAGGCGAAGTAGACCCTTTGTTGTTATTCGTGACTCTCACTGGCGGAACTTTGGCGGCCGCTAGCGCACAGACCATTAATTGCATTTATGACCGGGATATTGATTATGAAATGGAGCGGACGCGCCATCGTCCTATGCCTTCTGGGAGAGTGCAGCCACGTGATGCGCTGATTTTTGCGATCGCTCTCGCCATACTTTCGTTTACACTCCTGACAGTATTTGCTAATCTCCTCGCGGCCTCACTAGCATTATCTGGCATCATATTTTACGTTTTGGTCTATACTCACTGGTTAAAACGTCATAGTACCCAGAATATTGTCATTGGTGGTGCGGCTGGAGCGATTCCCGCTCTAGTGGGTTGGGCAGCAGTCACAGGGACTTTAAGTTGGGCTGCATGGTTAATTTTTGCGATCGTCTTTTTGTGGACACCCCCCCATTTCTGGGCTTTGGCGTTGATGATTCGTGATGACTACGCCAAGGTAGGTATTCCCATGTTACCTGTAGTGGAAGGTGCAGCAGTTACCGTCAAGCAAATTTGGTACTACAGCTTGATTACGGTCTTAGCAACGCTGTTATTGGTTTATCCTCTCCACGCTAGCGGGATCATTTACGCCGCCTTCGCCGCTGGTTTAGGCGGTTTATTTATTCGCAAATCTTGGTGTTTGTTACAAAATCCTGAAGACCGCGCTGTCGCTAGAGATGTTTTTCTCTTCTCCATCTCTTACATGATGCTGTTGTGTTTGGCGATGGTGATAGATAGTTTGCCTATCACCCAGCGTTTGATTACTGCTGTAATTAATTTCATGGCTTAGAACAGTTAGCGATCGCGTTTGGTTTGAAGGCGCGATCGCATTTCTCAATATTAAATAAACTAAATCTTAAGTTGGTGCAGAAGTGAAGTTGATTAGTCTAGGTTAAAATTGCTCCGCCCATTAAGCGTTCGTAGCGATATTTCAACTCTGCTTTCATTAACGGCCAACGCTCTAAACTGGTATCTAGTTCTATAACTTTTTCGGCGGCTTGTCTGGCTAAGATTAAGACTTCTTCGTCTTCTACCAAACTAGCTAAGGTAAAATCTGGTACACCAGATTGGCGAGTTCCTAATACTTCTCCCGGCCCGCGAAATCGCATATCCATTTCGGAGATGAAGAAGCCATCTTGAGACTGTTCCAATACTTTTAATCTTTGTTGAGCATCGGGACTTCTAGAACTGCTCATTAATAAACAGTATGATTTTGCTGCACCGCGCCCTACTCTTCCCCGCAATTGGTGGAGTTGTGATAAACCAAAACGTTCCGCATTTTCAATGAGCATAACTGTGGCATTAGGTACATCCACACCAACTTCTACAACGGTGGTAGAAACTAAAATCTGCGTTTGATTATCCCGAAATTGGGTGATAGCTTCATCTTTCTCGGCAGAACTCATACGCCCATGTAGCAACCCGACTTGAAACTCTGGAAACACACTTTCTTTCAGCTTTTGGTGTTCTTCTACAGCCGATCGCAAGTCTAGTTTTTCGGATTCTTCGACCAAAGGCAATACTACATAAACTTGTCTACCTTGGGCAATTTCCCGGCGCATCAAGTCATAAGCAAAGGTGCGTTCTTGACTGGTTAAGGCTGTAGTTTGAATTGCTTGTCGTCCTGGTGGTAACTCATCAATCTGGCTAACATCCAAATCCCCATGTATAGTTAATGCCAAGGTGCGGGGAATGGGAGTAGCAGTCATTGTTAATACATGGGGTTGTTCGCCTTTTTGTTGTAACAACGCCCGTTGTTTGACCCCAAATCGATGCTGTTCATCAATTACAACTAACCCCAGCCGCCGAAAGTTCACAGTGTCTTGAATTAAGGCGTGAGTTCCCACTAACAGAGGTAATTCACCCGTAGCTAACTGGGAATGAATTTCTCGCCGTTTAGCGGTTTTGGTTGAACCTGTGAGTAATTCCACTGGTAAGTATAACAAGTTAAACCAGCTAACTAGTTTCCGGTAATGCTGCTCGGCTAAAACTTCGGTCGGGGCCATTAACGCAGCTTGATAGCCAGATTGGATGGCAGCTAAAATCGCTACCACGGCTACAACTGTTTTACCTGAACCTACATCACCTTGCACTAGCCGATTCATCGGTGAGGTTTTTTGCAGGTCATTGAGAATATCGTTGAGGACTCGTTGCTGTGCGCCAGTGAGTTGAAATGGTAGGACTTGGTAGAATTTTTCGATTAACTCACCTTTGGGTGCAAGAATCGCACTGGTTTGGATGGCTTTGGCTTGCTGTTGACGCTGTAGTAAACCCAGTTGCAGATAGAAAAATTCATCAAATACCAAGCGACGACGGGCAGCTTGTAGACTATCGCTATCGTCAGGGAAATGGATGTTAGCGATCGCATCCTTTAATTCCATCAAACCATACTTTTCCCGCAAACCTTTGGGTAACGGGTCTTTCAGTTGGGTCGCCGCCGGTAAAGCTGCAATTACCGCCTGTCGCACCATGTTCGCCATTACTCCCTCGGTGAGTGCGTAAATTGGTACTACCCGCCCCATCGTCAGCGATTCAATCGTATCCCCTGGATGTGCTAACACTTCTAACTCAGGGTTATCTAAAGTCAACCCGTATTTACTACCTTTAACTAATCCACAAGCCGCTACTACACTTCCCACAGGGTAGCGTCGTTTTAAACTTTCTTGCCAAGCACGACTAGTAAACCTCGCACCTGCCCAAAAACGACCGACTTTGATTTGACCCGTATTATCTTTGAGAACTAATTCTAAAATCAATAATTTTTGATTTTTGGGGCTAAGAAAGCAGTTGCAACGCTTGACTGTCGCCACAATTGTCACCGTTTCACCCCCTTGCAACTCCCGAATATTCACTTGTCGGGCATAGTCAATATGGTCACGGGGATAGTAAAACAGTAAGTCACGCACATTATACAAACCTAAAGCTGCCAATTTATCAGCTTTACGAATTCCTATCTCTGGTAAATCGCTGAGTTTTTGGTCAATTTTAGGGGCTAATCTCCGACTAACTTCAGCTACAACTGGTGCAGAATTCGGAACTTTCGATTTGTAACTTCTTGCCTGTTCCTCAACTGCTCCTTCTCCTTTTTGCAATTGGTAAAGATATCGCCGTGTTTCTGCTATTAAATGTTGACGTTCTTTGAGTTCCAAATTGGGATAATTAGCAAATTGCACTGCCAGGTCTTGCCAACGACGGCGTTCAGTTGGTGGTAAACTCGTGGGGAATTTCCCAAATTTGAGGCTGAGAAATTCACTGAAGCGATACTGTCTACCCACCAAGTCTGTAAAACCGTGTTCGGCTTCTACTGCCAAGGCTTTATGTAAGCGTATCCAATCTGGTTGGTCGTTAGTCATTTAAAATTCAAAATTTCAAATCTCTTATTCTGTCCTCAATCCCCTCTCATTAATCTTCATACCAACTAGCACGCCATGCGGCTTCAGCTTCAGCAATTGAGCGTTCCCTTTGCTTTTTTTGATACTCTCTTCCTAGTTTATTCAGTTGTCCTAAAATTTCACGAATTTGTTTGCGATTGTTAGCTAATGTTGTGTCAGCAAATTCGATTTCTCCTAAGCGCAAGTTAATAGTCATGATTTGGGTTAAGCTAGGTGCGTCTGGATCTTGCTCATCTTGAATTTCCAGTACTAAGTTTAAAATATTAGGCGGCCCTGGCATCATTTCGGCTGAACCTTCTGAGGCCGCTGAGGCGGCTTCTAAAACGGGTTCTGGTAATTTTTGAGGTAAAATTCCCGCATTTTGTAAGATTAGATTCGCTTCATGGGAAACTTTTCTGAGCGTGTGTTGCGTTTCTACTTCTAGACGCTGTTGCCATTTCGCTAATTCTATAGGGTTAGAAATTTCAACAACATAAGGTTGAGGAGATGAATGATTCGATGATTCACCGGATGAGGATGATAGATCAGATTGTATTTCCTCTTCTGCTATGTGATCGGAAGTTGCTATATTTTCCTCCTCTTGCTCATATTCATTATTTTCTGCATCTATATCATTGAACAAATGACTGAGTAATATTTGAGCTGCTTGTTGACCTAACTTGCGGAGGCTTTGTTGTAATTGTTGCCGCTGATTGAGTGACAACTTGAGAAAGTTTTCAGGATACCCTTGAGTGCATAGGTGATAACTTGCAAGAATTAACTGTTTCCTGAGTGCTTGACCCAAAGTCGTTAAATAATTAGCGTAAGCACTTTGGAGTTCTTTTGCGATCGCTTGAATTGCTTCTTGCAACACCACTAGTTCCCGTTCAATTCGCTCAATTGCTCTGGCCATATTTTCACTCACTTGAGCCTTATACAGTACAAATGTACGTAATTATTGATAAATAATTATCTATGAATGTTTAAAATTTTAAATAAAATACAGGTCAGGCAAATAGCTTGACCTGTAGAGAACAGAGTCAATAGTCACGATCTGGGGCTGTGGACTATTGACTAATAATTACTTCGCACCCATTTGAGCAGCGACTTCTTCAGCGAAGTTACTTTCTTGCTTTTCGATACCTTCGCCTAAGATGTAGCGCACAAAACGGCGCACGGTGACATCTTCACCAACTTTCGCTTTCACTTGCTTCACTAAGTCTTCTACAGAAATACTTTGGTCGCGAATGTAAGGTTGGTCTAGCAAGGTCATTTCTTTCAGACGCTTGTCAATTCGCCCCTGAACGATTTTTTCTCTGATGTTTTCTGGTTTGTTAGCCAGGTCTTCCTTACCCATTTCGATGTCTTTTTCTTTCTGGACAGTCGCGGTAGGAATGTTGTCTACACTGACATACTCAACGTTGGGACAAGCTGCCACTTGCATAGCTGAGTTCCGAGCTAATGCTTGGAATTCTTCGTTGCTAGTAGCTGCTTCTGATTGAGAATTAATTTCAACCAATACACCAACCCGACCACCGGTGTGAATGTAGCTGTCTACTATTCCTGGTGTGTCTTGGATAGCAAAAGTTACAAAGCGGCGTATCTGGATGTTTTCACCCAAGCCAGCAATGCTTTGCTTAATGAATTCATCGACAGTCACGCTGTTATTGTCGATGTAAGGTTGAGTCAGCAAAGATTCTACACTATCGGCTGTAGCTGCTTGCTGGGCTAGGTTTTTCACTAGGGTTTTAAAAGCTTCGTTACGGGCAACAAAATCTGTTTGGCAGTTGACTTCTATAAGTACGCCTACTTTACCACCGGGCTGAATGTAGGTTTCCACCAGACCTTCTGCCGCAATGCGATCGCTTTTTTTACCCGCAGAAACCAAGTTCTTTTTTCGTAGCCAGTCTATGGCTTCTTCAATGTTGCCTTCGGTTTCTTTCAACGCTTTTTTACAGTCCATCATGCCTGCACCAGTTTTTTGGCGTAGCTCTTGGACGAGTTTTGCAGATATTTCCGCCATGTTGCCTCAATTCCTAACTTGACCTTGAGTTGTTATCGCTCACCAAAGCAGTGCTGAGTAAAGATACTAAGTAATACTCACCACTCATGACTCAGCGAGAAGTCGGAGCGGCGGAAACCGCCGTAGACGCTTTGCGGTGAAACAGTCCTGTAGGGGGTTTCCTGCCATCAGGAACTAACCCAGAGGCTTGCCGCAGGCATCTGAACTTCTGTGACTCAGCACTACGCAAGAGTTTTGAGTATTTCTATCTTACTCAGGGCTGGGGAAGAAAAAACGATGAAATTCAAACTATTAAAGATGAAGTAGGAAGTGTGAGCCTTGTCTGCTTCATCCTTCATCTTCAGAGTGTGTTATTCTTCCTCTTCGTCGGGAACAAATGAGTCTGTATACTCAGTTTCGTCGTATTCGTACTCTTCCTCAGCACCTTCGTAGTCTTCGTAGTCTTCTTCTACATCTAGCTGACCATGACGACCTTCATAAATAGCATCTGCTAGTTTGCCAACGATCAATTTAATTGATCTGATAGCGTCGTCATTAGCTGGAATGGGAATATCTACTACATCTGGATCACAATTTGTATCCAGCATGGAAACAATGGGGATTGCCAGTTTTTGGCACTCTTGCACAGCGTTATATTCCCGACGTTGGTCTACAATCACTACCACATCAGGGACTTTGCGCATGGTTTTAATGCCGCCCAAATATTTTTGCAGCTTTGCCATCTCACGACGCAGCATAGATGCTTCTTTTTTCGGCAATAAATCTAATGCGCCGTTTTCTTCCCGACGTTCCAAGTCTTTGAGGCGGTCTACTCTGGTTTTGATGGTTGTCCAGTTAGTGAGCATTCCACCCAACCAGCGTTGATTAATATAGTGAGAACCGCAACGGGCAGCTTCTTGGGCAATAATGCCTGCTGCTTGCCGCTTAGTACCAACAAAAAGAAACTTTTTACCTTGCTCGGCTTGCGATCGCATATAGTTATACGCTTCATCCATCAACTGGGCTGTTTGCACCAAGTCGATGATGTGTACACCATTGCGTGCAGTGTAGATGTAAGGTGACATCTTAGGGTTCCAGCGTCGGGTCTGATGCCCAAAGTGAACCCCTGACTCCATCATTTGAGCCAATGAAACAACTGGCATATCTTTTTGTACTCCTATTCGGGTTAAACCTCCATCCAGGCGTATTTCTCCTATGAGAAACACCCGAATTCCCGGATGTGCGGAATTTAGACAACTCTACTAGGGTAACATATTTATGTTGGGAAATGGGAAATTTGGTACTTTGTCTTTGAATTTTTCATAGTCCAATTGACTAGTATGATTTGGAGGTAAAACTTCAATTAGATCGCGCGATCGCATTCAGTGGAACTCATGACGAACACAGGCAAAGTTTATCTTGTAGGTGCGGGATTGGGAGATGTCGCATACCTGACGGTAAAAGCTTACAATCTTTTGGCTGTGGCGGAGGTTTTAATTTACGATGCCCTAGTTGATGGGCAATTATTAGAATGTGTACCATCTAATTGCTTGAAGCTAGATGTGGGGAAACGAGGCGGAAAACCTAGTACACCCCAGACGGAAATTAATCAGTTACTCGTCCAGCACTGTCAAGCGGGTAAACAAGTTGTAAGGCTGAAATCAGGCGATCCGTTTATTTTCGGACGCTGTACCTCGGAAATCGAGGTTTTGCGGGCTAATGGCTGTGATTTTGAAGTTATTCCAGGAATTTCATCGGCTTTAGCCGCGCCTTTGCTAGCGGGGATTCCCTTGACAGATCCCGTGATGAGTCGTGGCTTTGCAGTATTCACCGCCCATGAACCGGAAGCTTTAGACTGGGAGGCTTTGTCACGGTTAGAGACACTAGCCATATTGATGGGTGGAAAAAACCTACCAGAAATTGTCCATCAATTGCAACGACATGGGCGATCGCAGTTAACACCCATAGCGATTATCCGTTGGGCAGGGACTCCCCAACAACAGATTTGGACTGGTCAACTGGGCGATATTCTCGAACAAACGACTGGTTTATCGCTGTCACCAGCCGTGATTGTGATTGGGGAAGTTGTGGGGCTACGTAATTACCTACAACCTGAGACAATAACTTCAAAGGATCAAAATTCTCGCCTCCAAGCTATGTCTAGTAACTTACCTCTAGCTGGTAAAACGATCTTAGTCACCCGTTCGGTTGGACAATCGAGCCAATTTAGCGATCGCCTAGCCTCCTTTGGTGCTAAAGTCATCGAAATGCCAGCCTTAGAAATTGGCCCTCCTTCGAGTTGGGAAGGATTGGATCAAGCAATCAATCACTTATCTGAGTTTCACTGGTTAATTCTCACTTCTACCAATGCTGTAGATTATTTCTTTGATAGGTTGCAAGCCCAAGGAAAAGATAGCCGGGCTTTGGCTGGGGTAAAAATTGCTGTAGTTGGTGAAAAAACCGCCCAAAGTTTGCAAAAACGCGGACTCCAGCCGGATTTTATTCCTCCCAATTTTGTTGCTGATTCTTTAGTAGACACCTTTCCTGAAGGACTTCCAGGGAAAAAGATTCTATTTCCTAGAGTCGAAAGCGGTGGTAGAGAAGTTTTGGTTAAGGAATTAACAGCTAAAGGTACAGAAGTAATTGAAGTAGCTGCTTATCAATCTTGTTGTCCTAGTAGTATCCCACCCGCAGCCGCATTTGCTTTAAAACAAGGTGAAGTAGATGTAATTACTTTTGCTAGTTCTAAGACCGTACAATTTTTTTGTCAATTGGTAGATAGTATTTTCACAAGTAACGTCACCAACGCGTTGAGGGGGGTTTGCATTGCTTCCATTGGCCCTCAAACTTCCAAAACCTGTCATGCTTTTTTTGGACGTGTTGATGTTGAGGCGGAAGAATATACATTAGATGGTTTAAGTCAAGCTTTAATTAAATGGGTAGAGAATTTTTAACTGTTGACTAATGATTCTTTTACAAAGGTGTAGACGTTCGGAAGAGAGGTTTCTCGTCAGAGTATAATCACGTCTCTACCAACTAAAATTCATGACTAATCGCATTATCGGCTTAACTGGTGGAATCGCTACAGGTAAAACTACTGTCGCTAATTATTTGGCGAATGTATATGATTTGCCGATTTTGGATGCAGACATTTATGCTAGGGATGCAGTATCTATCGGTTCACCTATTTTAGATGCGATCGCCGAGCGTTACGGTCAGCAAATCTTACTTGCTGATGGTAGCCTTAACCGTTCCCAGTTGGGAGAGATTATTTTTTCCCAACCCGCGGAACGCCAATGGATCGATAGTATCATTCACCCTTATGTGCGTGATCGCTTCCTCCAAGCCATTGCTGAATCTTCTGCATCAAAAATAGTATTAGTCATTCCTTTACTATTTGAAGCTCAAATGACTGATTTAGTCACAGAAATTTGGGTAGTAACTTGTTCTGAATCACAACAATTACAAAGATTAATTGCACGCAACCAATTAACAACAGAACAAGCAAAAGCTCGCATTAACAGTCAATTATCATTAGCACAAAAAGCTGCCAGTGCTGATTTTGTTTTGGATAATTCCAGAAATTTAGTAGCTTTATTAAAACAAGTAGATAACGCAATAATTGGTAATTCGTAATGGGAATTACCAATTATTCGCCTTAAACTGCTCTTTGTCCCAAATGTTGCCCATCAAGTCCTTGCTTGATCCATTTTAGACATTCATATTCTGATTTAAATAATTTGGGTGCAGCAATGTTATTTAATAACTCTGGCGGGTAATGATCGTAAAAATATCTACCATTTTCATGGAAGAGAATAATTAAATTTTTACGATAAACATAGCGGGATTGGAAAATGTCACGTTGACTCTCAAAATCTACATTTTGGTCTATATGCTCCTTGGCAATTTCCACGATATTACTGACGCTATTACCATAAATTTGGGCAGGATTCTCTGCTTTATGAAATTGACTTTTACGACCAATTTCTGACAACAGCTTATACGAATAAATTTCGTACTGATCCGCTTTGCCAAAAACAAATGGAATGATGAGATATCCCTGATATGAAACAGAATTTTCATAAAGAAGACGACTCATCTGAACCTCCTTTGATATAACAGCTTCAACAATGATCATCGCCTCAAAAATCCGCATCAGTATTTAACTCATGTTTATGAGTGAATCCGCATTATTTCAAAACGACTTTTTGTGATTCTGACAAGAGGGGTATGACCCCTTTTTTATGAGATTATTGTCAATAAGTTTTACTGAGAAAAAGATTGTGATCACCATTATCTCTTTTTTTGAAATTAGTCTTGATGAGATATATTGCAAAAGTCAAAAAATCATGAATTTATTTGATTTGTGATTATTGCTATTCTTCATAGCTTGTAGCTATAGTTCTAAATTTTTCCAAGAAAGCAAGGCTAAAAAAATTGGTATTTAAAGGCGCAATTAACTCTGACGAGAAGCCGCTATTATGAATGTCTACGCGTCTCTACAAATGGTTTTCCAAAGCAACATAGATGATCACCATAGACTTAATTGATTCGGCGGAGATTCTAGGTGATTCCAAGGTAACGGGGGAACTGCAACCGTATTTTGTTCCAATAACCGTTGAAAGTAACGGGCTGTGCTAGGCGATCGCTCTTCTAGGGGACAATGAACAAAAAAGTAAATTTTTACTCCCGATTGCAACCATTGCTGAATTTGCCGCACCCATTCTTCCATAAATGGCTGATTTACTGACAAATTTGGGTGAGAGATAAATCGAATCAAACAAAAAGGTGCAGTGACACTGAATTGTACAGGAACTTTGGGTTTGCGTCGTTCTGATTGTAGTTGGGGGTCATCGTCTCCAGTGTAGATGGGGCGAGAATCTAAAATCACTCTGCCCACACCTAAAGTTGCTAATAACTTTGTTAAATGACTGCTATGAGGCTCTTTAAACCAGTCTGGATGCCTTACCTCTAGTGCTAGCGGTGATTTTTGACGTGGCCAAGCTTCCAGAAACTTAGCCAAATCATCGATTAATGTGGGGGGATAGCTTGGTGGTAATTGGGCAAATATAGGGCCAAGATGTTCACCCAAAGGGCGCATTCCTGCTAAAAATTCTAAAGCAGCCGGGATACATGGTTCTAACAAACCTTTGTGAGTAATTTCCCGTGGTAATTTCAAACAAAATTCAAAGCTTGGGGGTGTTTGTGCAGCCCATCTGCTGACAGTTTCAGCGTTGGGTATAGCGTAGAAAGTCGTGTTACCTTCCACCGTGGTAAAACGACGACTGTAAAGGTGGAGAAAATCTGTAGCACGAGTTCCTTGGGGATAAAGTTCTCCTACCCAACCTTTATATGACCAAACAGCACAACCAATCAAGAAATTCACAAGCTTGAATAAAAATAACTGCTGGAAAACTTTGAGTGTTCCTACTCAATTGTAAAGGTAGCTACAGCAAAGAGGTTGTGCTGCCACAAGAAAAGAATTGGCAGCACGATTAACAACTGAGTAAGACTAGTTCCTACCTTCCACTCAACTGAGCATAAGCGTCATATACACCCTTGACGTTGTACCAGTTGAGGAAAATACGGGCAATTTCTAAAGCTAGCTGTGGTTTGCCTAAATTAATCAACCATTGCAACAACGGGGCCATTGTCCGTTCATTTAATGCACCGTTGAGTGAGAGAATTCCCCATAGTAAACGATGTATCCAAGTCATTTGAATCATCATTTTGACTTCCCATGTGGGGTGCTTTTGATAAAACAAAACGCCCATCCGCCCACGTTGAATTTCTTTTTCGATGAGGTTGGGAATTTGATCTAAGTTAAATGGGGGATGCCAGTGATAACCTACAGCGGCGGGACATTTAATCAGTTTTAAACCGAGATTTTTCAGCCTGACACCCAGTTCTAAATCTTCCCAGCCGTAGAGTTGAAAGCTGGTGTCAAACAATCCGGCTTGTTCTAGCCAGTGTTTAGGAATGGCCACGTTACCTGTAGCAAAAAAAGCGGCAGAGAAATCTGTGATTTTGTAGGGTTCGGCGGTGGGGTCGTCGAAATTGCAAGTATTAATAACTGCACCGTAGGTAAAAAAGCGATCGCTTCCTAATTGCTCTTTACCCTGCACTAAAGCATCTACATGGGCTTGCAGGAAATTTTCTAGGACTACTAAATCACTATCTATAAATATAATGATGTCCCCTTGTGCTTTTTCTACGCCCAAATTTCGCGCCGCTGCCGGCCCTGCATGGTTTTGTTCAAAGCAACGCACATGGATAAACTCTTCTTTATGTGCTGCTAACCAATCTAATGTACCGTCAGTAGAACCATCATCTACTAAGACGACTTCATAACCACCTACAACGCTGGATGCACTCAATTGCTGCATCTCTAAAGCACGCAAGCATTTTTCTAGAATTGGCTGGCGATTATAAGTTGGTATCACAACGCTGATAAACACAGTCTCACCCACAATACAACTACCCATCTCCAGAATAGGACAGCGCGGTACTCAACACAGTTCCTCCATTATGGACGGGAAAGAAATACCTACTACCAACTTTCACAATCAAGCCGTATTTTCTCTCAGAAAATAGTCCTTAATAAACTCTAATTAATTAATATATAACCTAACGTTAATAATTCTTAATTAAATTTCTATAGTTGTTACCAATGTAAGCAGCATAAATCGCACTCGGAAAATATTGGATAAGTATTTCCTGAGGCAGCGATTTAATGTGGAATGTGGTCATAAAACCATCTTTTTGACAAGCTTTCTTAGCTTGCTACTAGCATAATCATCTCAATAAAAATGAGACGAAATAGCGAGTTTTATGGCTTGATTAAACATTCTTTGAGTTTGTGTTTTATGCCAAAAATAAACGGTTTATGAGCCTCAAAATTGAGTATTCTATGTGATTTTTTAGAGATTTTATTGCCAACTAAAATTACTCTTTCCTTTGAAAGATGAACTGAACAGTAAATTCGTCAACACCAAAATGGAGTACTCAGCATGAAAGGACGCTTTCACCCTAAGAACAATTTAACCGTCAACCCATCCAAGAACGAGTCAATCCGTGATGTGATTGATCGCGTTAGTCTGAGTCGTCGGCGGTTCATCATGACAGCTGTCGGGACTTCGGTATTAACTGTCCTAGGCGATGTTTCCATTGGTGGCTTTCTTCAGAGTGTTGAAGCAGCTCCAATTCCCAAGGGAACAGGATTTGGTGGTATTGGCTTCAAGAGCATTCCACCAAATCTACTCAACCCAGCTACAGGAAATCTAGAAAAGGATCTTGTTAGTGTTCCTGAAGGTTACACAGCCAAAGTTTTGGTTGCTTGGGGAGACCCCATCATGCCCGGCGCACCAACTTGGCTAGCAGATGCGTCCCAAAATGCTGCTGCTCAAGAAATGCAGTATGGTATGCACGTTGATGGGATGCACTACTTCCCTCTCTCACCAGGGAATGTGGTTGGTCGGACAGTCAGTTCACAAGCCAGATCATTAAGAAGCTTTGTAAATCAGGACATAAATAATGGTTTACTGTGCGTAAACCATGAGTATACTCAGGACTCAATTCTGCATGGTTCTGAAGGTCTGAGTCCGGTAACAATTGCGAAGGTGCGTAAATCTCAGGCTGCTCATGGGGTTTCTGTTGTCCAAATTACCAAGAGTGGTAATGAATGGACTTTCAATCGTAATTCGTCCTATGGCCGTCGCATTACTGGCAATACAGAGATGCGAGTTTCTGGGCCTGCGGCTGGTAGTGATCTGTTGAAGTCGAAGAAGTTCAATATTACTTCAGAAGGCTCTTCTGAGATTGGGACAAACGACGGCTACACCGCTTATGGTACACTCAACAACTGCGCTAACGGCTACACACCTTGGGGTACTTACTTAACCTGTGAAGAAAACTGGAATGGTTACTTCGGCCACAATGGTGAAGCTTTAGTCTCCACTCCAGGGATTCCAGACTCGGAAATCGTAGCTGGACAAAATCGTTACGGTCTTTCTGCTGGTGGTTTTGGTTATCGCTGGCATGAAGCTGATCCACGCTTCAATTACCGCACCAATCCACTTGAACCCCATTTATTTGGTTGGGTAGTTGAGATTAATCCCTACGAACCCGGAAGCAAGCCAGTTAAGCGGACTGCTCTTGGTCGGTTCAAGCACGAAAGCGCGCAGGTTGTTGTGGATGACAATAATCGTGTTGCTTTCTATATGGGTGACGACGAGCGCAACGAATATATTTACAAGTTCGTCTGCACCCAATCCTTAAACCCAGGAAATCCTGCTGCTAACCGCGATTTACTAGACACTGGTGTTCTGTACGTCGCTAAATTCAATGCTAATGGTACTGGCCAGTGGCTACCTCTGGTCTACGGTCAAAATGGTTTGACACCAGAAAACGGTTTTAGAAACCAAGCTGAGGTACTGGTTAAGACTCGTCAGGCTGCTGATAGAGTTGGCGCAACCATGATGGATAGACCAGAGTGGACAGCAGTGCGTCCTCGGATTGGTGGATACAAAGAGATTGAGGTCTACTGCACATTGACCAACAACACCCGCCGCGGCACAAATCCACCCTCTTCTAACAACCCCAATGGCACAACAACAGCTGGTGGTGCGCGTCCTCCTATCGATGCTGCTAACCCTCGTCCTGATAACCGTTATGGTCACATTATTCGCTGGCGCGAAGATGGGCGCAGTGTTGCAGCTACTACTTTCAGATGGGATATTTTCTTTGAAGCTGGCGATAAAACCAGACCAGAAGCAAATCTCAAGGGCAATATTAACGGTGACGATATGAGTTCACCCGATGGTCTCTGGTTTGATGATTTTGGTCGTTTGTGGGTTCAGACTGATCATGCTGGCGATGGTGTTGGTGACTTGGCAAACATCGGTAGTAATACTATGTCTTGTGCTGATCCCAACACCAAACAGGTAAGGCTGTTCTTAACCAGTCCTACAGATTGTGAGGTAACTGGTATAACTACTACACCTGATGGCAAAGCGATGTTTGTCAACATCCAACACCCAGGTGATGGAGGGACGACTCAGAATCCTACACTGAGAAGCCACTGGCCTTATAGTCAAGGTTACGGTTTACCAGGCCGCCCACGCTCTGCAACGGTAGTGATTACCCGCAATGATGGCGGCGTGATTGGTGGTTTGTAATTTAACATCTTCTAGCCAATAATCAATGTAGAGAGGTTGCATAGCAACCTCTCTATTTTTTCTAGCAACAAAAAAAGACAGGTTTGAAACCTGCCTAGCTAGCAACATGAAAAAAATTGTTTCTAGCCTACTAATGCAGCTTTTTTCTTACGTTTCATCCATAGTCCTAGAGTAGCGGCGATCGCAGTTCCACCAACAGCAAATGGTTCTGGTACTTTCGTGTAGGTTACTGTACCTGCCAATGTTGTATCAACTGAGTTGCTAATTGTATAAAAGTTGTTACCTCCTACCTCTGGAGTACTGGGAACACTACCGATAATGAACTGATCAGCAACCCAATAGCTGAGGCCTTGAAACTGACCATCATTGAAACTGACTATAGGGAAAGCGTCAAAATCAATATCATCTGCTTCTGTATAGTCATTACCCAGGTAGTTGAATGCAACTGTTAATTCATTCTCTACCCCTAGGAGTTCAAATCCTGAACCAGTTAAAAATGAGTCATCGTATTTTAAAGAGCCAAGATACTGAGCAGAACCAGTATCGACTGTGAAATTGTAATTAACTATAGCTGCTTGTGCTGATTTAGGCGCGATCGCCGCCACGGAAATTGCAGCAGTAAACGCAGCAAGACCTAAGTTCTTACCCAATTTCATTAGAAAATACTCCCAGGCTTAAAAGTGAATCCTTACGCAATTTCACTTAATAAACCTTCAACTAATTACCCAAGGTTAAGGAATACCAAATAACAGGTTAAGTAGTAATGGATTGACCGTATAATTACGGAAATGACTTGGTGTCTAACGCAAAAATAATTCTCTAATTCCGGTGCTACCAATTTCCACAGCCAACGCTGCTAACAGAAAACCTAATAGTTGCGTGGCAATCACTGCACCTTCAACACCAATCAATTGATCAATCTGATTAGCTAGACGCAAAATCAACCAAGAGACAAGCATCGCACCTAAAATACCCAAAATCACAGCCAGATGTGGACTTTGGGATTTAGACATGAATAACATTACAGTTGTGAGCGTACCCGGCCCAGCTAATAGGGGCAAAGCCAAAGGCGTAATCGAGACATCCCGTCCTTGTTCGTGAATCGGTGTATCCAATTCTCCCCGGAGCATTTGCAAAGCGATTAACAGCAGCAATAATCCTCCAGCTACCCGCAACGACCCCATGCTGATTTCTAAATAAGTCAAAATATATTGACCAGCGTAGGCAAATATCAGCAGAACTGCGATCGCGACAATAATGGCCTTATCGATGACTTTATTTCTTTCTTCTGGTGTTATACCCTTAGTTAAGGCTAAAACTACTGGTATATTGCCTATGGCATCTGCTAACACAAACACCGCAAGAAAAGTTTGAATCAAAATAGAAGTATCGAGCATTATGCCCAATTCATCAAGTTTCATAAAATTACTCAATAGTCAATAGTCCCTAGAAGTTTTGAATTTTGAATTTTGTAGGCTTGCCTTCCCGTAGGGTATTTTGAATTGATTCGTCGTCCCCTTTGTCAGATATTGAAGTAACGGTATATTTGATTATCCATCACACACAACTACACTGTTTCTTAAGTCTATGAAGTCTTATTTAGCTGCCGCTATTCAAATGACCAGTGTGTCAAATTTACAAAAGAATTTGGTACAAGCAGAGGAATTAATTGATCTGGCTGTGCGCCGAGGTGCAGAATTGGTGGGGTTGCCAGAAAATTTTTCCTTTATGGGAGAAGAAAAGGATAAACTGGCTCAAGCAGAAGTGATCGCCCAAGAAAGCGAAATCTTTATCAAAAAGATGGCGCAACGCTTTCAAATTACTATTTTAGGCGGTAGCTTTCCTGTGCCTGTAGGAAATACAGGTAAGGTTTATAACACTACTATCTTGGTGAATCCCAACGGGGAAGAACTGACTCGTTACAATAAGGTACACCTGTTTGATGTCAATGTTCCTGATGGTAATACCTACCGTGAATCTAGTACAGTGGTAGCCGGCGAACAACTTCCCCCCGTTTATTTCTCGGAAAATTTGGGAAATATCGGTGTGTCTATTTGTTATGATGTCCGTTTCCCTGAACTCTACCGCCATCTTTCAACTAAAGGCACAGATATAATTTTTATCCCGGCTGCATTCACTGCTTTTACAGGCAAAGACCACTGGCAAGTATTATTACAAGCTAGAGCGATTGAAAATACTGCTTATGTAATTGCACCAGCACAAACAGGTAATAATTACGGTCGTCGTCTCACTCACGGACACGCGGTAATTATTGACCCTTGGGGAACAATTTTAGATGATGCTGGTGATAAACCCGGAGTAGCGATCGCAGAAATTAATCCCTCACGTTTAGAACAAGTCCGCCGACAAATGCCTTCTCTACAACATAGAGTATTTAGTTAAGGTCAAAGGTTAAAGGTAAAAGGCAAAAAACTTCTGAATTTTAACTTTTGACTTTTGCCTTTTTTGTGACCAATTTTCTATTCTGCACTAGATTTGGGTGGTGTAATTCCATGTAGTTTAATAAAACTATCGAAGGAGTACCACGCTAACACATACCAGGGAATAATCTCAAACTGTAACCCCTTAATGATTAACTGTCTCACAGCTAAAATGCTTAATCCCAAGGGGAACAGAAAGCGGATATCTACCACACCATCGGTCGCTTGTTTAACTCGTTTATTTAAATCTACAACTGCACTGGCTACATTTGTGGCAGCTTCGGTATTACCCTCTGTAACTTCGGCAAAAATTATGCCTAAATCTTGTAGTGTTGCTAAGACATCTTCCCCACTACTATCTGTAGCATTATGCTTAATCACAATACTGCCATGAGCCAGATTAGTTCTGACATCTTGCACATTAGATTTGGCTTGTAATGTGTTGGCAATATGTTGCATGATGTCTGGTTGCCGATGGGCATGGGCAATTCTCAGCCTCAGTCTGCCTGGGGTATCACTAACAATTTTGGTCGATATAGTTTGGGAGGATTGATTAAAATTAATGCGCTTTTGAACTGTTGGCATTTTAGTGATATTCCCATGACTATTTGTTAACATCAAACTTCCCTCTAAACTTAATCTTTGTGTTAACTGCTAACTGATAATCAATAATAATTTGTCTTACAAAAAACAAAATTATATTAAAAACTAAAATCTTTAAATTATTAGATAAAAATTTTTTTTAGAGATGCGTAATACCAATTTACCCAAATTTAGCAATATCTACGCAAGTAAAACTTGTATATTATGGCTATATTTATGAATTTTGATTGAATTTTGGATTGGTACAACTCATCTCTATTAACTGTGAAAACATGAGTAATTAATAATCGGAAGTACCAATTATCAATTACCCATTACCAATCTACACGCCATTATCAGCAGCAGCATCAATGGTATTACTACCAGGTTCAAAAGCTGGTACTTCTTTAGCTTCTGCGATTTCAGCTTTCGCTTCTGCAACGATATCTTCCCAAGTTTCGCCTAGTTCAGCAAAAGCTCCTTTACTTTTTTCATAAGCAACGATTCCACCTTTGATAATTGTCTTGGCGATGGGTTTACCAACACCTGCAATCACAGGAAGAAGCACAGGAGCTAGCAATACTGCACCGATACCAGCTATGAGTCCAGGTGCGCCAGCTTCTTCTACAAAGTCGGTGATTTTAGGGGCCATGATTTTTTCCTCCAGTAAGTTGAATTGAAAAACTGATCTTTGTGAAAGCTTTCTAGCCTAATCTTGCTAGATTTATAATTTCATCTACCAGATGGTAGAGTTTTTTGAGGTGAATGCTTGAGAATTGGACGTAAACCGTTGACTCCAGCTACTATGGTTGAGCCGTTATTAACTACCGTTGCTGCTAGGGGATTCAAGCCAAACAATACAGCCATGATTAACGCTCCCAAGTTAGGTATAGCAACAATTCCGGTGTTTTGCCGAATCAGCTGCTTGGCTTGACGAGCGATCGCGATCGCTTCTAATAATCCATGCAAGTTATTTTCCATCAACACCACGTCTGCGGTTTCACGGGCAATTTCTGAACCGTGGGCAAAGGATACAGAGACATCAGCGTAGGCTAAAGCTGGGGAATCGTTGATGCCATCCCCTACAAATGCTACTGTTTTACCTTGTTCGTGCAGTTGACGGACTACTGTTGCTTTTTGTTCTGGAAAAGCTTCTGCGTGGGTATGGCTGGGCGCAATTCCCAATTCAGTGGCTACAGCTTGCGCTGTGCGTTTGTTATCCCCGGTTAGCATATGCACCTCCACTCCTTCTACATTCATTAGTTGGGAGATGACTTCCCGGCTTTCTGGACGGAGAACATCACTATATCTTATTCTACCTTGAAGTTGCCCATTACTAGCAACATAAATTACAGAGGTCGCTTTTTGTCCGTTGCTGTTGAGTACCTCCATATTAATTTCTTGTTGGCGTAGAAATCTTTCGCTACCTACATAGACTGTCTCGCCATCAATCTCGGCTTTTACTCCCAATCCTAGTTGATAATCCCACTTTCTCCGGCCTGGAATAACTACTTTTTGGGCTTCAGCATAACGAATTACCGCTTCGGCTACGGGGTGGGTAAGACGCTGTTCGGCGGCGGCGGCGATCGCTAAAATGCGATCGCTGGCGATTTCTGGATTAAAACTCTCAACCGCAATTACCGATACTTCCCCTTGTGTGAGTGTGCCTGTTTTATCAAAAACTATCGTATCAACTTCTGCTAGTTGTTCTAAGGCGCGACCACTGCGAATGAGAATCCCTTGGCGAGCGGCGTAGGTGAGTGCCGCTAAGACCGTCGTGGGGACGGAAACTCTAATCCCGGTGGCAAAATCCAGTGTTAACACACTCGCTGCTCGTGCGGGGTTGCGAGTAGCAGCAAATACGGCTGCCCCTAGTAATAATGTTGGGACAACAGCTTTTTCGGCAAATTTGATGGCGTAGTTTTCCATGCGAGTATCATGGACGGGAGCTTCCTGCATTAACTTAATACTCTGTCCGGCGCGGGTGTCGTTACCTACTCGTTCTGCAAGGATGTAAACCTGTCCTTCTCGTACTAAGGTAGAAGCAAATACAGCTTGTCCTTTGGTTTTCAAAATCGGTACAGATTCGCCTGTGAGCTTTTGCTCATCTAACAAAGCTTTACCTTTGATGATGCTGCCATCTACAGGTATTTGTTCGCCAGGATAAACAATGACTGTATCCCCTGGATGCACCTGTTGGATAGGGATTTGCACCTTCTCTCCATCTCGTTCTACCCAAACAAACTGTCCGAGAGAATTCAATAAATCTAGGGTTTGCATTTTGGAGGAACGAGCGGTGCGATCGCGGATATTTTCGCCAATTTCGATTAAGCTCAACATCAGCGATGGTGTGAGAAACTGCCCTTGGACAGTGGTAATAGCGATCGCCATAAAATCTAAGAAATCGATAGTCAGTTTGCGTTCGGTAATAATTCCCTCTAACGCTCTTTTAACTACAGGTAATGTCGCCAAAGCAATAGTTCCCGCCGTCAGCATTGGGGGGATCGCTACTCCTAAAGGCCCGCCTAAAATAGCTAACCCCGTAGCTAAAACTGACAGTTGCATTCCTGGCCAAGTAGCTTCTTCCTGATCTCCAGGTGCAGCTAATGATTGTTTAGTGTTGAGTGGAACAATACCGGGATCGCTAGCAGCCACAATCAAACAGCTAAGGCGCGATCGCATTTTGGCATTACCAATGGCATTTTGTTTATAGACGACAACCAAAGAAGCCGCAGCTGGCTTGATACGAGCCTTAGTAATTAAGGTGTCGGCTTCTAACAAAGCTAAGAGACGTTTTGCATAATCGGCATCGTAGCGCAACCGAGGGACACGCCAGCGTAACCTACCTGGAACTGCATGGACAATACTATATGTAACTGGCTGTATTTGCTTCTGGGATAGAACTTGAGGCGCAGTTGCAACCATTTTGCCATGCTGTTTTTCTTGCGTCTGATAGGCAGTTATTTGAGTTACAGATAATTCTTCAGTCTGCATCTCTACAACTTCTAAAGACTGATGCACAGGAGGTGATGCTAGTTGAACGGTTGTTTTTGCCATTGATAAATCCTTGATCCGGTAGATAAACTTGTTGTTTGGTGGTCTCTTCCGCCAAAAAAGACGACTAATACCCCTAGGCAAAACTTCTTTTGCCCTGACATTTTCAGCATTAGCCTCTATCTGAAGAGATGGAAATCAATGCAGATTTGAAATTGTCTAAAATGCTGTTGCTTTAGGCAGCGATCCCCGTCGATGGGATCAGACTGCTGGTCAAAACCCTCGGCATTTGTTGGTGCGGACTTCGGAATATTGCAGGTTGATAGGTAATGACAACTGATGTTGCATCCCGATTAACTTGCTGATTTTTTACTAACGGCTGTTTGCCTAGTAAGCTTTCTCTGGGTTGGACGAAGGCTGGATCTGAAGCGATCTGCGGTGTATAAGACCGTATTCGTCCTAAATATCTATGTATTAGACTACACGCTATTAATGTAGATTGCTGAGGTTTGGTTGTTGTTGGCTGTATGTCTGCTTGATGACCTGCTGGCACTAGGCTAGTCAGTTTTAAGTGCATCTTCCAATCAGACATGAATCCAAATTTACCCGGAATGACTACCGATTCCTGATCTAGCGACCTGAGTAGGTGTTGCAGATATTGTAGTTTCTTACCAATCCTGGGTATGCGTAATTTTACAGGATATGTGCAGTTATGTCTTCTAGGTCGCGGGACAGCATCTGATGCTGACGCAGAATCTTCCATCTTGATTCCTCCAGTATTTCTCAGTCGGGAAAATTAATAAAAACAAAGGGTTTGGTGATTTTCTTGCAACTTTTGACTTTTTTAAAGTGGTAAATTCGCCATAAAGTTGAGAGAGTAAGACAGTGCTGAAGATTTCATTTCAGCCCACCAATTAGATATATATATTGTTTGGTTTTCAGTTGTTGTGATATTTACTGGCTCAGGTATCTGCTGTTCGACAACTGGGTCAGATATAGGTGTCATTGGCTGTGAGGCTTCTTGAACGGGAACTTGAGGGGGATTTGTCTCTATGGCTAATTCCATCAGACTTACCCAGTAAGATACAGCTATTTCTGCTTGAGGCTTGTAGCTGATAGCAATTGACGCTGCATCAATATTGATGCGCACGTTTTCGACTACAGGATCGGCTTGCAATAATTTTTCTAATCTCCGCCCATAGGCGCGATCGCTAGTCAGGATTGGTAAATGAAATCGAATTCTTCCATTTATCTGATGCAGAACACTATAGGTCACTTTAGCTGACCATTTAACCGATTCTCTATCTTTTTTAACAATAGGGGGCTGATTGTCTGTTTGTACGGATTTATCTCCCTGATCTCCACTGTCATCGCTCAATTTACCAGCTATGCGTGGTTTTAAATAATCAATTACCCTGCGTGTAGCATCTGCCGTAATCATATAGACAGGAATCGATGCTAAACCGCTAATCCCTAATCTGCTGGTAACTGCTAATCCTGTCATTAAAGGAATGAAAGAGATTGTCTGTTCTTGCCAAAATTCAACAGATTTCCAAGCGGCAAAGGGATCTGACAAAGGCGAATCTGGAGATATTTGAATATTTAGCTGTTGTAATATCTCCAGCATTTCCAACAATGACAGTTGTTTTTCGTCAAAGCTAACTACCAAACTGCTATTTTGCTCGTTGGTAGCAACTTCTTTGACGGCTGGATATTGCCGTAAGTATTGAGTGATTTTCTGACAGTCGGAGCTAAAACTATCGTCAGTCGCTTTGATGCGTATGCGCCCCTTTGTTGCGTGTACAACTTGCATACTAGTAGCAGAAAGTATTAATTGTGGCTTTCTCACCACTTTACTGCTATTCGTATTCATTTTTAATTCATCGCTGTGACGCTGATTTAAGGTTAAGTCAGGAAATCTTGGCAGATACGAATGTGGTCTTAACCTTTCGCGACTAATAACAGTTTGTGCCATTTATTCGATAGCTACACCCAGCTTGAGGTTAACAATAGGTTAAGTATACATTAAAAAATATTGTTGGGTATCATTCTTAAGAAGAATTTTTACTTATGTATTGTATGATACATTTTTTTGATATTCCTCCTCTGTGACAATATCTAGACTAGATTCTATTCGATCAATAAAAACGATCCCATCTAGATGGTCATATTCATGTTGAAATATACGAGCTACAAAGTCAGTTAACTCTAGCTTTTGTAATTGTCCGTTACGGTCAGTGTATTCAACTTGAATCGCTTGATACCGAGGAACTAAACCCCTGATCCCTGGAACACTGAGGCAACCTTCCCAACCTTTGACAACCTCAGTCGAGTGAGCCACTATCTTGGGGTTGATCATCGCAGTTGGTTGCATTTCTGGCGCGTTAGGATACCTAGGGTTAGGACGGGAAGCCACGATAAATAAACGAACCGATTCTGCGACTTGTGGTGCAGCAATGCCGACACCATTAGCATTAGTAGCAGTAGTAATTAAATCATCAATTAATTTTTGAATACGTGCATCATGAACATTTTTCACGAAAGCCGCTGTTTGTCGTAATGTGCGATCGCCTAATTTGATGATGGGTAATGATTCAGACATAATCAATTCAAAATTCAAGAACTGGTTGTATTGGGAATGGGGCATGGGGGAGGCAGTGACGGCTACGCAGGGGTCTCCCCAAGTAGAGCAACTGCCGTCATTGAGTTAGAATCTCTCTTGTCTGCCATTCCCGATTCCCACTTCCCTAATTGATTAACCTTCTCTCTGCACAGGTAAAGGTGCAGGTTTGACTGCTACTTGCTCAGTTTTGCCGTCGCGTTCTACTTGAATTTGTAGGGCGCGACCAATTTGACTATCTTCTACAACCTTTTGTACTTGTTCGACTGTGGTGACAGGTTGATTATTAATGCTTTGAATCACATCTCCGGCTCTGAGTCCAGCACTAGCGGCGGGAGAGCGAGGTACAATTCGGACTAAGAGTACACCTTTGTCGGCTGTAATATTAACGCGATCGCCAAATCTTTCATTAATTCTTTCTCTAATTTCGGGCGTAAGTTTTACCATCTGTACCCCCAAGTAAGGATGATCAACTCTACCCTTAGCAATTAATTCCTGGGAAATTTTCTCTACCGTTTTAATCGGAATGGCAAATCCTAAACCCTGTGCGCCGCGAATTATGGCCGTGTTCATGCCAATTACCTGACCATTAGCATTGAGTAATGGGCCGCCAGAGTTTCCTGGATTAATAGCCGCATCTGTCTGTAAATAGTCAACGCGCTTATCACTAGCACCAATATCACTACTAGAACGACCAGTAGCACTGATAATCCCGGAAGTAACAGTGTTATTCAAACCCAAGGGATTACCAATAGCAATCACTGGTTGTCCTGGTTGTAAGCTGTCTGAGTTACCTAAAGCTACTGTCGGTAGGTTATTAGCGTCAATCTGAATCACCGCAACATCTGTGACTGGGTCTTCGCCCAAAACTTTACCATCAAAGCTTCTGCCATCTTTGAGAGTGACTGTCACCTCATCTGCACCATCAACCACATGAGCATTCGTCAAAATCTGACCAGAAGCACTAATAATAAATCCTGAACCACTACCCCGTTCTACACGCTGTCTTGGTTGTGATGGGACATTATCACCAAAAAAGCGACGGAAAAAAGGATCATTAAATTCATCTGGGACGCGCGCGGTCACAGTTCTAGCCGAATCAATCCGCACGACTGCACCCCCTACACTCTGTACGACTTTGACCACAAAGTTGGGATCACCAGAAGATGCAATTATAGGCGGTGGTGCAACTTCTGAACTGGGTTCTGTGGCAGTTTGTCCAGCTATTTGCGCCTGGGAATCATTTGGCTGGGTTTGTAATGTCTTGGTAGGTAATAGAGAACAGCCTCCCAAAGATACTAGTGCTACTCCACCAAAAAGCATTAACTTTATACTGTTAATTCTCCGTCGTGTAAACAAACTGCGAATATGAATATTTTTTAACTTACTGCCATACGCTTTTGTCTTCATGTGTCTTTGTGTCTCCGTGTTGGTCAGGTGGTGCTAGGATCTTGCCTACTTGGTATTTCCCAAAAATGATTACAACTCAAAAGCTACTTTCAGGTCTAGAGCATCTACAGGCGAAATTGATGTTGCTGATATCTTCTATTGTGACGATTAGCGGCAAAGGTAGTAAATGATGGAAATTACTATTGACAATTTGTGGATTCAAGTACTAGAACGCTTACAAATAGAATTATCCCGTCCCACATTTGAAACTTGGATTAAAACTGCTCATGCAGAAAGATTAGAAAACAATTGTTTATTTATCGTTACACCTAATCCTTTTGCGCGGAATTGGTTACAAAAGTATTACATCAATACTATTGCTCATGTAGTCCACGATATTTTGGGATATCCTGTGGAAATCTATATTAAAGTGGCTCAAAGTGATGTAGTTGAGGAACTGGGGGAGTCAGCAGTGACTTGGGAATTACCAACCTCACATCCGATTGTGGAAACTGGGCATAAAAGAAGACAGCCCACTACAGATTTAAACTTGAAGTATGTATTTTCCCGCTTTGTAGTGGGTGCAAATAATCGCATGGCTCATGCAGCATCCCTAGCGGTGGCGGAATCACCTGGCCGTGAGTTTAATCCTTTATTTTTATGTGGTGGTGTGGGTTTAGGTAAAACTCATCTCATGCAAGCGATCGGCCACTATCGCTTAGAAATTTGCCATGATTCTAAAATATTTTATGTCTCTACGGAACAGTTTACTAACGATTTAATTACCGCCATTCGCAATGATAGTATGCAGAGTTTCCGAGAACATTATCGAGCGGCTGATGTGTTATTAGTGGACGATATTCAGTTTATTGAAGGTAAAGAATATACTCAAGAAGAATTTTTCCACACTTTTAACACCTTACATGAAGCAGGTAAGCAAGTTGTGATTGCGTCTGACCGTCCGCCTAACCAGATTCCTCGTTTGCAGGAACGTCTTTGTTCTCGTTTTTCAATGGGGTTGATTGCTGATATTCAATCTCCAGATTTAGAAACGAGGATGGCTATTCTCCAGAAGAAAGCGGAATACGAAAATATCAGATTACCTCGTGATGTGATTGAGTATATTGCCGTTAATTATACTTCTAATATTCGGGAGTTGGAAGGAGCATTAACCAGAGCCTTAGCTTATATTTCGATTTGGGGTTTACCTATGACTGTAGAAAATATTACCCCGGTTTTAGCAACTCCTACGGAAAAATTTGCAGCCACACCAGAGGCGATTTTAAAGGTAATAGCAGAAAATTTTGATGTTTCAATTGAAGACCTAAAAAGTAACTCCCGTCGTCGGGAAATTAGCTGGGCGCGTCAAATTGGGATGTATTTAATGCGGCAACATACTGATTTGAGTTTCCCAAGAATCGGTGAAGAGTTTGGTGGTAAAGACCATACAACGGTGCTATATAGTTGTGAAAAAATTACTCAATTGCAGGCCAGCGATCGCAGTTTATCACAAACTCTTCGGCAACTAAGCGAGCGCATCAATATGACTAGTGCCTCAAATCGCAAATAAATTTATAAAGTTTTCCACAACCTTTGATATCGTCGCTCTCTAAAATTAATTTTAAATATTAAGTATTGTATAAAAATAGATTAAAACTAAATGTTTTTTGTGGAAAAATAGCGTTTTTTTGTGGAAAACTGCGTTAAGTAGAATTACCTTGTGGAAAATACCATAACGTTTTCCACAAGTTTTCCACAGATATTCATTTTCATAAATATGATTGATGAATAATTCATCTGAGGTTTTCCACAGTTTCCACAATTTTTCATTTTGGTCAGGCAGTTTAAGGTAGCATTTGAGTTAAGTTAGGCAGTCCCAAGATAGTAAGTTTCACGACAAAAGAAGACGCGTAACCACACCCACAATTAGATAAAAGTTAGAATGGCGCAGGTTAAATAAATTCCGCTACTCAACAATCTCGAAAAACACCTCTTTTGTACTGTCCTGGCAAAAGATGAAAATGATACTATAAAACTCCTATTTGATTGCTGAAACAACTCAAATAGATTTCTTCCCTATTCCCCAGTCTCCAGCCCCTCGACCATGAAATTAGTTTGCGCCCAAAGTGACCTCAGTACAAATCTCTCCCTTGTCAGTCGTGCTGTACCTTCACGACCAACTCATCCCGTCCTGGCCAACGTGCTATTACAAGCAGATGCTCAAACTAACCAGGTCAGCCTGACAGCTTTTGATCTCAGCTTGGGAATTCGCACCAGCTTTAATGCAGAAGTCTGGCAAGAGGGAGCGATCGCACTTCCTGCTAAATTACTTGTAGATATCACATCCCGTCTACCGGAGGGAGAAATCACTCTAGATGATGAATCTACGGAAAACAACGCTACAGGAGACGGTTTAGTTGTCACCCTCACCCCCAAAACCGGACAATACCAGCTACGTGCGATGGGTGCGGAAGAGTTTCCCGAATTACCTCTCATTGAAAACACCGAAGCCATCCATATTACCGCCACAGCATTAATTGAAGGTTTGCGGGGTTCTTTATTTGCTACGAGTGGGGATGAAACTAAGCAAGTTCTGACAGGCGTGCATCTGACAGTTAAAAAAGACACATTAGAATTTGCTGCCACCGATGGACATCGCCTTGCAGTAGTAGAAACCACCAACGAGCGTCCATTAGAAGATAACGAACACCAATTAGAAGTGACAGTTCCAGCCAGAGCATTGCGAGAGCTAGAACGAATGTTAGCTCACAACGCCGCTTCTGATGAACCCATAGCACTATATTTAGATCAAGGTCAAGTTGTGTTTGCATGGGCTAATCAACGCCTGACTAGTCGCACCTTAGAAGGTCAGTACCCTGCTTATCGCCAACTTATCCCCCGACAATTTGAACGACAAGTGACAGTAGAACGTCGCCAATTTTTAAGTACATTAGAACGAATTGCGGTATTAGCAGATCAAAAGAATAATATTGTTAAACTTAGCATTGATGCTAATGACCAAAAAGTAACTTTATCTTGTGAAGCTCAAGAAATGGGTAGTGGTAGAGAGTCGATACCTGCTCAAATTTCTGGAACAGATATAGACATCGCCTTTAACGTTAAGTATTTAATGGAAGGCTTAAAAGCTTTGCCATCATCGGAAATTCAAATGCACCTGAATCAAGAACTGACTCCGGTGATTTTTACACCTTTAGGCGGGTTAAAGATGACTTATCTAGCCATGCCAATCCAATTGAGAAATTAAGTAAGAAAACAAGGTTACAGGTGATAGGTAACAGTTAATAGATTAGAAAACTATGAATCTGTCATAGCAATTCTCTAAAAATAGGTGATTGGTTGAATGGGAATTTCAATCCAGAATTCCGTTCCTACACCTAACTGTGAATCACATTTAAATAGACCGCCATGTTTATCTACTACTATTCCGTAACTAATTGATAATCCTAAGCCAGTACCCTTACCAACTGGCTTAGTAGTAAAAAAGGGATCGCAGATTCTTGTTCTTAGAGTTTCTGGTATACCTGGGCCATTATCGGTAATGCGAATCACGACGCTTTTAGTATTTCCCTGTAACTCACCAATGCTAGTCCTGATAGTAATTTGATTTTTCTGAAGTTCGGATTGCGATCGCCTATGATCTTCTAATGCGTCAATGGCATTACTCAAAACATTCATAAATACTTGATTCATCTGTCCTGCATAGCACTCTACCAAGGGGATATCGCTATACTCTTTGATGATGGTAATCGCAGGACTTTCGGCTGTAGCTTTCAGGCGATGTTGCAAAATCAGCAAGGTACTGTCAATACCATCGTGGATATTTACAGCTTTCATTTCTGCTTCATCAAGGCGAGAGAAATTCCGTAAAGACATGACAATCTGACGGATGCGCTCAACGCCAATTTGCATAGAAGCTAAAGTTTTAGGCAAGTCCTCAGATAAAAATTCTAAATCAATCTTGTCTGCCAAATCTTTTATTTCCAAAGTTCCCATCGGAAATTGTTGCTGATAAAGATCCAAGATATTCAGCAAGTCTATAGCATATTCACTGACATGAGAAAGGTTGCCATAAATAAAGTTAACTGGGTTGTTAATTTCGTGAGCAATACCTGCTACTAATTGTCCCAATGAGGACATTTTTTCAGTTTGGATGAGTTGGCTTTGAGTTTCTTGTAAATGATGCAGGGCTTGAGTTAACTTTTGGGCTTGTTGTTGTGTTTGGGTAAGGAGTTCAGCTTGTTGTAGTGCTACTCCTAATTGACCTGCGATTTGCGTGATAAAGTTTACTTCTGAAGATTTCCATTGTCGCGGGGTTGAATGTTGATACGTTGCTAACAAACCCCAAAGTTTCTGACCGACAAAGATAGGTGCAAGTACAAAAGCATGGATATGATAATTTTCTAAGACATCAACATGGCACTGATCAAATCCCATTTTATGGATGTCATTGACGGCAAATGTTTCGTTATGACGATATCTTCCACCTTCAGTTTTTTGTAAGTAAGTATCATTCCAAATTGAATTTACACCAAGCTTTGAGTGATTTGACCAATGAGAATTCACTGCTTCAAAATCACCGACAAATTCACCACCCCAATCAGGATTAAAACGATAAACCGAGACACGATCAGCTTTAATTAACTGACACACCTCTTTAGTCGTAATTTTAAAGATAGTTTCAGTATCTAAAGATTCCCGAATCTTAGTAATAACGCCAAAAACTGCCTGTTGTTGTTCTGCTGTTTCTTGCAGTTCTAAAGTACGTTTTGTAACTTGTTTTTCTAAGTTCTCATTAAATGCTTGTATCTGTTGATATAGTTCATACTGCTGAATAGCTGAAGCAAATTGCTTACCCAGTTCTTGGGCTACTTCTATTTCTTCATCTTTCCATTGTTGAACTTGTCCTTTTTTGGACTCACGCCAGAGTTCAAATGATAAGCGGGGGTAAAGTTGTCTTTGATCAGGATCATGCTGACCAGCCCAGAGGATTTCTGTATCTATTTCATTGCGGAAAATACTTAAATATCCCAACACCTGTTGACGATATTCTAGTGGAATTACCAAAATGCTACGAATCTTAGTTGATTGAAACACAGGTTGTAAACTTCGCAAAGCAGGAGTTTGATAGATGTCTGTAATTGCCCAAACAGGAGAATTATGGGATTTGTGATACTCCTGCCAAGCACTATACTGCTCTATAAGGGGATAAATAGTTGGTTCTGTAATAACTGGTTGTTGTCCATAAGTATAAAGTTGAACACAATCATTACCTGGAATTAAACATTCAGCCAAACTCTTTTGATGACTATTTTTGAGGTCAAAAGCTCCATGTCTTAAACAAAGCCGACCACCAACACCATTAAAAGCATGAACTGTTGCTTCTAAAGCTGGTTGTAGGACAATTGTGGGTAATGAGTGTAGTAGGGTCGCAACATGGTTAATCAAAGCTTCCCGTTGGGCTTTGGCGTGGGCTTTGGTGAGGAGGTTACTTTGGGCGATCGCCACGGATAATTGATCTACAACCATCTGCATGGCTGCTAACTCATTTTCTGAAATATTGCGGGCTTGGGAGTGATGCGAAACTAATAATCCCCAAAGTTGATCTTGATGCAGAATAGGGGCGACAACGGAAGATTTCACTCCCATCGCTGTTAAATATTTAATATGACAGGAATCTACAGGACGATAACGGACTTCTTCCGCAATCTGTTCTCCAGTTGCTGAAGTGCATAGACCACTTTGACCAATTTGCCCCCTATCAACATCGACTACACAACGCACTTTTGATTTGATAAAAAGTTCCTTAGCTTCGTGGGGAATATCATCTGCGGGAAAATTTAAGCCTAGCAGTGATGGTAAACGATTTTCATAAATCGATTCAGCAATAACTTGACCGCTACTATCTGCATGGAATTTGTAAATCATTACTCGATCAGTTCCTAACAAGGAACGCACCTCAGCCGTTGTTGCTGTGATGATATCTTCCAACTCTAACGATTGACGAATCCGAGTTGTGATCCGACGTAATACGCTTTCTTGATCAAGGCTGACCGGCAAGTTTGCTTGAGCGATCGGAGACATTGCTTTTATTTAAATTAATGTCAGAATATTTGTCGATTTTTATAAATCTAAAAACATTGTGAAGTTTAATTATTAACCTTGTCCACAGTAAAACTACGGTCAAAATTTTGTTGATTTATTGATATGTCGTTACATTAGTTTATTTTTTAAAAAAACGAATAATTTTTGGTCAATACATTAACAGATTTAGAAAAATGATTTTATCAAAATCACATAAATTAAATATTTAAAAATTTCATTTAAAAAAGACGCAATTTATATTGCGCCTAGTATCAATTATGAGTGAAAGTCTTAAGTATGACTTTGAGTTTCAGTTAATTGTCTGAATACCCAATCATCCCCATAATTAAGTTCTTACACTATCAGCAAAGCGAATTTTCAGGTAATCTTCTTCCATTTTTGCCCCTGCTGGTTGGAGTGCGGCTAGAGCCTGAGGTAACACTAAATTACGGCGGTGATTACCAATAGTAATGTTTAATTCATCACCTGTTTTACTGAGTTGAATTTGATCTTTAGGAATTCCCGGCAAGTACAATTCTAAGCTGTATTGGTTTTGTTCCTGCACTACTCTAACTGTGGTTTCTTTGTAATATACCTGGGTAGGGTCTTCGTCTTTGTAGAGTGTTTCTTTTAACCGTTCTAAGGCAGCTAAACCACACATTTCTTCAGAAAAGAGTGGTACTTCCTTTACAGGTAGAGGCAGAAAATTCTCGTGAATTTCTTGACGATATTCTTCTTGATTTTGTTTCCAACGTTGGAAGAATGGATCTTGCACTTCAGCCGGGATAATGCGATTAGCTACGACTAAATCAGTGGCTACATTGTATAAACTTAAATAGGCATGAGCGCGTAGAGATTCTTTAATTACCATCTTTTCGGGATTAGTAATTAAGCGGACTGAAGTTTGAGTGTTATCTGTTAATACTTTTTCCAAAGCTTCTATTTGCTCATAAAACTCATAAGGTGCATCCATTACCTCTTTGTCTGGTAAGGAAAAGCCCGCTATTGGTTTAAAAATTGGTTCAACTAAGGGACGTAATGCGACTGAGATGTTTTGAAATGGTTTGTAAAAACGTCGCATATACCAGCCACCAACCTCTGGTAAACTCAACAGTCGCAATGCTGTGCCAGTGGGTGCAGAGTCGATAATTAAGACATCATACTCGCCTTCATCGTAGTGGCGTTTCATTCTTACCAATCCAAAAATTTCGTCCATACCGGGTAAGATGGCTAATTCTTCGGCTTGTACCCCTTCTAAACCTCTAGCCTGTAAAACCTGGGTAATATATCGCTTGACTGCACCCCAGTTACCTTCTAATTCTTGTAGTGCATCTAGTTCTGCACCCCATAAGTTGGGGCGAATTTGCCGGGGTGCGTGTGCTAGTTCTAGATCAAAACTGTCTGCTAATGAGTGGGCAGGGTCGGTACTCAAAACCAGTGTACGATATCCTAATTCTGCACAACGGAGTCCAGTTGCGGCTGCAACCGAGGTTTTACCCACGCCGCCTTTACCTGTCATTAAAATTACTCGCATGGATGATTCTGCCCTGCCTGAGAATTGTTTACATTTATTTACCTTATTTCTATTATCAACGGTTTTGGGATATGGGGCATGAGGTATTCTGACGGGTTTAGGGATGTAGAGGTGTAAGAGTGTAGGGGTTAATGAACCGATGATCTCTCGTTAGTCTGAGAGTCATTACTCACTACTTGCTAAAAATGACTGGGAGGATGAAAGTATTTTTTCCCTATTCCTTGTTTCCTTGTAATAGCTGATCTAGCTTATTTTCGATGTCTGAGAGTTTTTTGAGGATTGTAGGGCGATCGCCATCTACGGAAAGTAGTAAGTTAAAAATGCCTTCTTGTACTTGAGTCAATCTTTCTACTGCTTTTTGCAGTTGAATCATCCCTTCGCGCAGTTCTTGGCGTTCTTCTCTGGTATCTGCCATGTCATCTAACATGGCTTGGACGGTTTTAGCGTTAGCTTCTATGAGTTGTTTGAGTTCTTTATCAGCCATAGCGATCGCTCTTTTGGGTTCAGTATATTATTTCTTTTGTTAAATGCTTCAGTGATTGTGCAGTCAGTTTACGGAAAATTTGCTTATTTGTCTGTATTTTCCAGGTTTACCCCCAAAGCTTTTAACCTCGCCTTGAGTTCTTCTATTTGCTGTTGTGCTAGTTCTTTTTGTTGTCTTTCGTCCTCAGCGTTTCTTTCTGCTAAAGCGGCTCTTTCTTCTGCTGTGGGTAATAATTGCTTGTCTGGGCTAAAAAAACGCAATTTTGACTCATATATGCCCAAGAACAACTCTAGCTGTTGACTCCATAACCATCCTTGCGAATTTGATTTTATAGGCTGATATTTGCCATTAACTAAGCAAAACCCTTGAAATTCCAAAGTCACAGGATGAAACCAAAAATATTCCGGTGTGCGAAAAGTCTCTTGGTATAGCTCAAATTTAGTTCCTTTATCCACTTTGGCAGTGCTATCTGAGAGTAATTCCACAATCACGTTAGGATATTTACCCTGTTCTGCCCACAATACCCAACTTTTGCGGGGACGGTTTTCACAACCTAAAACTACGAAGAAATCAGGGCCGCGAAAATCTCTAGTGGTAATTTGCTCTGGACTAAAATATATTGTTAAATTGCCACTGGCGTAGAAATCATTACGGTTACGCCACCACCATTTGAGACAAGCCAATAACAATTCTATTTGTTCTCGGTGCAGATCACTTTCCACAGGTGGCTCATCACTCCACAAATCACTAGGTGGAATGATAATATCTTCTACCTCTGTATGTATAGTGTCCGCAGTTATTTCCGAATCTTTAGCAGCCGTCATAACACTGAGTGACGATATTGATTAATTTTAGTTTAGTGCTAATTTCATTTATTATTTGTTGGTTGGGAGAAATGCTGTTTTAGTACATCTAACCGTGAACAGTGCCAATAATCAATATGAGAATTAATTAAGCCATCTGAGTTTAGTCCTAGTTCACTCCAGCCGGAGATGGAGATGGGGGGTTTCCAAGGTAGGGGAGTATTCCAACTCAGTGTCCATTCAGTTTTGATTGTGTCTCCTAATTGTTGAATATTATGCAAATCCATCCGGCAATTTAAAAACCAAGTTTGGATGAATTTAATCATTTTTTGATAACGTTCAACACCACGAAAACTATTTAATGGATCTTGAAAATAAACGTCATCAGCATAGATGCTGTAGGTTTGATTAACTGGGAATCTTTGATAGTCTTGTTTGAGAATTTCGATAATATCCATTTATTCATTTGGGTTAGATTCTACTTCTTGCCAAAGTCTTTCTAGTTGTCTTCGCCAAGCGGCGATAACTTCTTCTCTAGCTGCTGGAGTTTGGTCGATTTCTCCTAATAATCCTTCTGCATAAAATCTTTCTAGGTTTTGCATTGTGGCTTGCAGAGATTGTCCTTGTTGTTTAGCTGCTTGCACAATTTGCCGGATGCGGATTTCAATCAAGCTATTGAAGACTTCGTTTAAACCTGCACTATGTAATGAGATGAGTTTAGCGATCGCACTTTGTAAATCAGCACTGACTAAAGTATGGCTATGATGGTGATACACTCCCCAAATTACACCTTCATGCAAGGCATAGCGAACTTCTTGAGTCGTATCAAAGTTGGCTCCTAAAAACTGTTCCAGAAATGGTTGTGCGGCTTGCAATGGCACAATGGGTAATAACACCCGCAACCAAGTTTCATCTTCTGATAGCAATACCAACAGTCTAAATCTAGGCGTATCTATTTGCCATGAGCCAGATGCAAGTGCTTGTACGTCGGCTGTACCGAATATCTCAGTCAGAGTTCCCGCTATTTCTTCAGGTGTCACGCTACTTTGCTCCGAATTCCAAGTTCAACAGAAGAACACGAGCGTTAGATAAGTTTAGGGTTACTTTAAAAATCTACCACCTTCACCTCACACTTAGTCACCTGGGAAGGTTAGAAATTTGGTCTTTTAGTAAGTCGCGCCAGCTTTTAGCAAAATCTTTTTAATTACCGGATGTTTTTTGCCTGTATTTTCTGCAAAAAATAAGGCTGTTTCACCATTTTCAGTTCTACTGTTAACATTTGCCCCAGCACGGATTAAGGCGCGCATTGCCCAAGCTTTGGATTTGATTACGGCTTTCATGAGTGGAGTTAAACCACCGGCTTCAGAAAACTGATTAACATCTATCTCAGAGGCTACCAAAATATTGATTAACCTGACATTACCACTCTCGGCAGCCGAAGAAATTTCTGTTCCTTTCCAAGAACCATATTCACCACCAGCACGAATTAACGTTAATCTGGCTCACTTTCGCTAGAAGAAAGCATAACTGGTTGTTGATACAGAGGGACTGTGAAGGTGACTGTAGAACCTAGCCCTTCACCCAGACTATAAAAATTCACTTCTCCACCCATCGCCTCTACTAGTTTCTGCGATATTGCTAACCCCAAGCCTGTACCTCCGTACTGACGGGTACGAGAACCATCTACTTGAGAGAAGAGTTGAAAGAGTTTGTCTTGTTTATCGAGAGAAACACCAATACCTGTGTCTGCTACCCTAACTCTCACCAGCCCAGGAAATTGTTGCTCTGGGCATTTGTTTTTCTTGACGACAATATCCGCACTGACGGTTATTCCGCCTTCGTGGGTGAATTTAATGGCATTACCTACTAAATTCAGCATGACTTGCAAGAGTCTTTGGTAATTACCGTGAACAATAATATCATCTGAGGTGGGTGGTAATTGCATCCGAAAACTGAGGTTTTTCCCTTCTGCTTGGGGACACATGAAGTTTTCGACATCGGCAAATAATTCATCTAGCTTGACTGGAGCGCAAACCAGTTCCATTTTACCGGCTTCAATCTTGGCGATGTCTAAAATATCGTTAATAACGGTCAGCAGATGTAAAGATAGTTCGTGGGCTTCGGCTAAGAACTGATTGCTTTCGTCTACATCATCTACCATGCCGTCTAAAATCAGCTTTAAGAAGCCAATCATACCGTTGAGGGGAGTACGGATTTCATGGGAGACGTTAGCCAAAAATTCACTCTTGAGGCGGGATGCTTCTTCGGCTTTTTGTCTGGCGGCTTCTAGTTCTTTATAGAGGGTAGCATGAGCGATCGCTGTCCCTAATTGATCTGCAACTTCTTTGGCTAATTCGAGTTCGGCATTGGTAAGCGGATAGCATTCATCGCGGAGATTAATGGCAATTAAGCCGTTGGCTTGGTCTTGATAGCAGGTAGCGACTACTAAAATTTTGTGTTGGGGACAGAGATTATACCCTGGTACTTCCATCACAATGGGTTCTAGGGTTGCTAAGGCTTGAGCAAAGGCGGGTTCTGTGTTAACGTTGATTTCTAGTCCCAGCATTGAGGGTCGTTCTGGCTGGTGATACTCAGCAATGACACGCACTTTGGAGCTGGACGGCTGATAGGGGCAAATCACACATCGTTCTAAGCGTAAAGCTCTACCTAAACTATCAACCGTTTGTTGCCAGATGACATCTAAATCTAAAGTCCGGCGGATATTGCGGGTAATTTTATTGACTAATGTTTGATGCTGTTGCGATCGCTGTGCTAAATCTACTTGATGCGGTGGATTAATGGCAACGTTGACTTCTTGATTATTGGCTTTGACTTGTAATAGCCTCCCCGTGACCAAAACTGTGGTTGCGGTAGTTCCCATTGGGGGAATAATTGGACAAATTGCCAACTCCAACTCGAATAAATTGCGATCGCAACTAAACCAGCATTGACACCTTTCAGGAACTAAAGTGGCTAAAATCCGATGCAATCTTTCCAAATAGGCAGCCTGATCTACTGGTATGAAGATTTTCTCTCCATTACTTTCAGTGACTATGCGTTCGGGGTTAAAACCCAAAAGGTCAGTCTTCTGCCAATAAAAAGACAGGTAACGCCCTGTCCCATCCTGCATATATACCAACTCCGCGCCGAGTGTTGGTAAGAGTCCATCAGCCTTGGGGTTGATTGATTCCAGATTTTGGGAAAATATGTGTGGCAATTGGGAACTGGCAGTAATAGTCATTAATCGAGTTGGATAGACAGATGGCAACTCAAAACAGTTTTACTAAAGCTTGCCAAAGCTTGGCATAAAAGGTTACAGCTTTACACACTGAGTATTGCGTATTTTAGCTGTTCTGGAATCTAGATTGACCAACTTTACAATTTTTGGCTTTATTCTTTACAGCCTATTTATCAAATCTACGTCAATCATTCCATTCGCCCCTCGGTGGAACAGGGATGCGATGAGGACTGCGTGTCAGTTCATCATCTCTGAGGATCTCACCACGCAACCATTGACGAATCGCTACTTCGATGACCTTACTGGGATCATCAGTCAGATGCTGGATTTGTTCTAGTAAGTCCGAGTCTAGGTGGACAGAGATTTCTACCTTATCGGCTGGGATGGACTCCGCATCGGTAGATCTTTCTTTCATATTCATAGGTTTATATACTCAGTTACGGTCTTTTCACCAGCTTTATAAAGCAGTTGTATTGACTGTTCGGGTTGTTTACTGACAAATTGTTAAAAGTTTATAGTTACATAGTTCCCCGAAATTTCATCAAACTAACAGCATCAGGTAGCAAGTGACCATTTTCTTGGCTGCTTCCAGACTATGGGCTGGAAGTTTTGTCAGTAAATTAGAATATCAGGGCAATTACAGGTGGTAATTGACCATCATCTCTACACTATGTACTTATATATATTTATTGTACGCTTCAGGTTGATGAATACTAGCAATGAAAAATGGACTTTATAGAGATTCTTAAAAAGTCTGTCGGAAATCTTTAAGTAGGAGATTGGGGAACTTGGGGCCTCCTCTGGGGATAAGGGGCAATGGGGATTGGGGAGTACAAATCGAAAATAAGCCAGAACGCTGATTATAATTGCATTTTCATTTTGAATTTTGTAGGCGTAAGCCTAGCCGTAAGCTATGAGTGAATTTTGAATTGTATAGCAGCGTCTTGGCAAAGAAAGCATTAAAATACATGAAGTAAATAGCTTTTTAACCTTGGTTGCTGCTTCAGCAAAGATTAGTATATGACTGACGTTCCCGCAGTTCGCATTCGCAATTTCTGTATTATTGCTCACATTGACCACGGGAAATCCACCCTTGCTGATCGCCTTCTGCAAGCCACGGGGACTGTTGAAGACCGGCAAATGAAGGAACAGTTTCTCGACAACATGGATCTGGAACGGGAGCGCGGCATTACAATTAAGCTGCAAGCTGCCCGGATGGACTATCAGGCTCAAGATGGTCAGCATTATGTGCTGAACCTGATTGATACTCCTGGTCATGTGGACTTTTCCTATGAGGTGTCGCGCAGTTTGGCGGCCTGTGAAGGGGCGTTGTTGGTGGTGGATGCTTCTCAAGGTGTGGAAGCGCAAACTCTAGCCAATGTCTACTTAGCCCTTGAACATAATCTAGAAATTATCCCCGTTCTCAATAAAATTGACCTACCTGGTGCTGATCCAGACCGAGTAATCGGCGAAATTGAAGAAATTATCGGTCTAGATTGCAGTGGGGCAATTTTAGCCTCAGCTAAAGAAGGGATTGGGATCAATGAAATCCTCGAAGCGATTGTCGAACGCGTACCACCTGCACCAGATAAAGTTAATGAACGCTTAAGGGCGTTAATTTTTGATAGTTACTATGATGCTTATCGGGGTGTGATCGTCTATTTTCGGGTGATGGATGGAAAGGTGAAAAAAGGCGATCGCGTCTATTTAATGGCTTCTGGTAAGGAATACGAAATCGATGAGTTGGGTGTTCTCTCTCCTACCCAAAAGCAAGTCGATGAACTCCATGCTGGGGAAGTAGGTTATTTAGCTGCTGCCATTAAAGCTGTAGCGGATGCACGGGTAGGTGATACCATTACCCTCGCTAATGCCAAATCTACAGAACCTCTACCTGGATACACCGAAGCCAACCCGATGGTATTCTGCGGAATGTTCCCCATTGACGCAGATCAATTTGAAGACTTGCGGGAGGCTTTAGAAAAACTCCGGCTGAATGATGCAGCACTGCACTATGAACCAGAAACCTCTAGTGCGATGGGGTTTGGTTTCCGGTGCGGGTTTTTAGGCTTGCTACACATGGAAATTGTGCAGGAACGCCTAGAAAGAGAATATAACTTGGATTTAATTATTACAGCCCCATCTGTGGTTTATAAGGTAGTCACCACCAAGGGGGAAGAACTGTATATTGATAATCCTAGCCACTTGCCTGCACCTAACGATCGCGAACGTATCGAAGAACCCTATGTGAAAGTCGAAATGATTACACCGGAAGGGTTTGTGGGGACGCTGATGGAATTGGCGCAAAATCGTCGGGGTGTATTTAAAGATATGAAATATCTCACCCAAGGACGTACCACCCTCACCTATGAGTTACCTTTAGCGGAAGTCGTCACCGACTTTTTCGACCAAATGAAATCGCGATCGCGCGGTTATGCCAGCATGGAATATCATCTGATTGGCTACCGTGAGAATCCCTTGGTGAAGCTAGACATCATGATCAATGGTGATCCTGTTGATTCTTTAGCCATGATTGTTCACCGTGATAAAGCTTATAACGTGGGACGGTCAATGGCGGAAAAACTCAAAGAATTGATTCCCCGTCACCAATTCAAAGTCCCGATTCAAGCGTCTATTGGTAGTAAAGTCATTGCTAGTGAACACATTCCCGCCTTGAGAAAAGATGTCCTCGCCAAATGCTACGGCGGTGACATTAGTCGCAAGAAAAAACTCCTCCAGAAACAAGCTAAAGGTAAAAAGCGGATGAAATCCGTCGGAACAGTCGATGTACCCCAGGAAGCTTTTATGGCTGTGCTGCGTTTAGACCAAGGTTGAGGAAGGGGACAGGATACAGGTTACAGTTTAGTTTTAGGTAGCATTTTACTCTTGTAGGAAAAGGGAGATAGAGAACGGAGTCTATTCTGTTCCCTATCTCCCTTTCCCTATTCTCTACTCCTAATCTCCAATCCTCATACTTTAGGGGGTATGATACTGCATTTGACTTGAGCATTATTCAGTTAATCTAAAAATTTTCATCGGGATTGATAATTTTTGATCAGCTTTGCCCACATAACTGCAAAAAAATCCGAAAATTTTAGTAAATTTACTTACTCCAATTTTCACTCTCAAAACTTTAAATTTTTATAAAGCAAATGTGATTTTAAGTAGCCTAATCCTAGAAGCTAGGATATTTACTGAAGTTTGCTTGGAGGGGTGAACCTCCTGAAAACTTCTCACCAGTGCAGGTGTTCTTAATTTTGAATTTTGAATTTTGCTTACCCAGAGGGGTAAGCAAGCTACGCGTAGCGTGTCGAAGACAAAATTCCTATAGGCTGTGAACCACTTGCGGTGGACGGGTTTCCCGGCATAAGTAAAGTGGTGAACCCGAAGGGGTTTCCCGCCGTAGGAATGCCACTTGCTACAAGCGGGGAAACCCCGACAACGCGGTGGCTCAACTTTTCAAGACAAATTTTGAATTGCTCAAAGCATCGGGGAGTCTAGTTCATGAAAATACTCGTACTAAGTTGGGAGTTTCCACCGAGAATAGTTGGGGGGATTGCGCGCCATGTGGCCGAGTTATACCCCCAACTAGTCCAACTAGGCCATGAAATCCACCTAATCACAGTAGAAGTTGGTCATGCTTCAATGTATGAGGTAGTGGAGGGAATTCATGTACATCGAGTCCCTGTGTCTCATAGCAATGACTTTTTTCACTGGGTGGTTAATCTCAATCAAAGCATGGGACATCATGGTGGCAAGTTAATTTTAGAGGAAGGCGACTTTGACTTAATTCATGCTCATGATTGGCTAGTTGGCGATGCAGCGATCGCTCTCAAGCACACCTTTAAAATTCCTCTAATTGCTACTATCCACGCCACAGAATACGGACGCTACAACGGCATTCACAACGATATTCAAAGTTATATTCACGGGAAAGAAAGCTTACTAGCATACAATGCGTGGCGCATTATCGTCTGTACCAATTATATGCGCCAAGAGGTAGCGCGAGCCTTAGCCAGCCCTTGGGATAAAATCGATGTTATTCATAACGGTATCCGTCCCGAAAAGAAAAAACATCACGAAGATTTTCACGCCCAAGATTTTCGTCGTCAATTCGCCGGAGATCATGAAAAAATTGTCTACTATGTAGGACGCATGACCTACGAAAAGGGTGTATCAGTTTTAATGAATGCCGCCCCCAAAGTACTCTGGGAAATGGGTGGTTATGTCAAGTTTGTGATTGTTGGCGGTGGGAATACCGACAATCTCAAACGCCAAGCCTGGGAGTTGGGAATTTGGGATAAATGTTACTTTACGGGTTTTCTTTCCGATGAATATTTAGATAAATTCCAAACTGTGGCTGATTGCGCTGTATTTCCCAGCCTTTACGAACCTTTTGGGATTGTGGCTTTAGAAAGCTTTGCCTCACGAGTTCCGGTAGTGGTATCAGATACAGGCGGCTTTCCAGAAGTGGTGCAGCACACTAAGACTGGGGTTGTTACCTGGGTGAATGATCCCGATTCTCTGGCGTGGGGAATTTTGGAAGTGTTGCGAAATCCCGGTTATCGGCAATGGTTAGTTGATAATGCTTATGAAGATTTAGAACGCCGCTTTAGCTGGCCGAAACTAGCCCAGCAAACTGATGCTGTTTATCGTCGGGTAGTACAAGAGCGATCGCAAACTGATTGGTAACAAAATGCAGCGTTAGTTAAAGCCTTAATGTTTATTTTGGACTGTTTAAGGCTAAAAAACAACACCAGCCCTGTACGCTGGGAATTTTGCCCTTGGAAGTGCGAAATTAAGCAATAGTTGCAGTTTGCACCACAAGGTGAGTATGACAAGGGCATTCCCAAGTATAGCAAGGTTCTTGAAAGCAGCAGGAGCTATGTTGTTGAGGGTGATTACCCGTCTTACAGCATACCTGAGATTCGATTTTGATAGCAACACTACCGAAGTTCTGACCCCATTCGCTGGCCCTGTGTTTAGCTTGGGTGGTGGTGGCCCTGATGTAGAAGCGGCTATTCAGTGGATGATCAATCAAGTCAGAGGCGGTACTAATTCTATCGAAAAAATCAATGTTGTAGTCATTCGCACCTATGGTAGTGATGACTACAATCGCGTAATTTATGGCATGAAGGGCGTTAACTCCGTCGCCACATTAATAGTCAGCAATCGCCAAGATGCTAACAGAGATGACATTGTTCAGAAAATCCGCAATGCTGGAGTAGTGTTTTTTGCTGGTGGCGACCAATGTCAATACATCCGCAACTGGAAAAACACTAAACTCGAAGCGGCTGTCCAGTCAGTTTATCAAAGAGGCGGCGGGATTGGTGGCACTAGTGCTGGGTCGATGATTTTAAGTGATTTTATTTATGATGCTTGTGCGCGAGAAGACCCAGTGGAAACTAAGGATGCTTTAGAAGATCCTTATCAGCATATTACCTTTACCTACAACTTTTTCCGATGGCATCATTTGCAGGGAACTATCATTGACACCCATTTTGATAGTCGTAAACGTATGGGACGGATTATGGCGTTTATTGCTCGACAAATTCAAGATGGGGTGTCTAGGAGTGTTTTAGGTATTGCCATTAGTGAGGAGACATCGGTGGTTGTAGATAAATATGGTAAAGCAAAAGTGATGGGGAGGAATGCGGCGTATTTTGTCTTAGGAGATCACCCGCCAGAAGTCTGCAAACCTCGCACACCATTGACATATCACGACTACAAAATTTGGCGTGTTCCTAGTGGTGAGACTTTCGATCTGAATAACCCACCTAGTAGGGGTTATTATTTCCGCAGTGTGAAGCGGGGTAGGTTTGATTACGATCCTTATTAATTGTTTGAGCGATCGCATTTTGTCTGAGGACAAGCGATTTGTTTACTCAGTAATGCACCTTATGGTTGATTTGGTGCGTTACTGAGTAAACCAATCCTACAAGATCAGGAGATCGCAACTACGAGATAGGCTCACTATCTAGTCTTGGTGTATTGCACTTTGCATCCAAGAACGTGGCATCCAGCAAAGAACGAGGCACTGCAATGTCGGGGGTAAATTTGTCTCTTAACTTGAGTACCATTGAAATATAGGTGGTTAGAGCCTTTTGGTATTGTGCCTGGTGAATAATGTCAACACATTCCCGAATGACTTTATATAAGTCTTCATAGATAGCTTCCGATTGGGTACTTCCGTTGATGGCATCTACAATTCTGGGTGACTGCTCATAATAGAATTCGACTAAATCCTGACCAGTTGGTAAACTCAACATATATTGGTCACGGAACTGTCGCAGTGTTTGCAGTTCCTCGCAGTCATCTGGTAGACCACGAGCAGTGACACAAGCTGTAGTTATGTAACAACAACGTTTCCTAGTGTTAGTGCTATTCCCTTTATTCTTGACGACTTCTTCTTTCGGAGCGGGGACAGTCTCTTTCGCCAGAGCATCTTCATCAATTGTTTGAGTAGCGACGAGTTCATCGATATTTGAATCGACTAGATCCAAGCTACGCACCAACTCTTTGAGTTTCTCATGACCCTTTTGTTTTTTGATCCAAACATTCTTTAACTGAGACAGATCCTTTGGAGACAATATTCCTTTCAAAATTTTTAATTGTTCAGTTGGCGTGCCTGGTACACTTGGCACAGCTTGTCCTCCACGTTTATCAGCATCAACCAAAGCATTGGGGTTGCCTAAATGGAAGTTTTGAATATCTTTGCCAAGCTGGATATTACCATAAATATGTACTTCAATGTCATACTGGCTATAAGTTCCATCACATATCTGCACCATCTTCGCGGGATCACGGTCTAAAACGTCTTTCAACAACAGTATGGGACTTCGACGCTCAGGCGCGCCTGTACCATAGGCAAGCACAGCGCGTTGGCGCACATCTGGCTTCAATACAAAGTGAGTATCACCATAATAGTTTGGCCCTTGGTTTTTCTCAAATGTAAAGTTCACACAGGACATAACAGGCAGATCTCGCAACTGGAGGGGCGAATCTCCAATTTGGGACTCATCTTTCTCCATGCGATATTGGCCGTAATCTAAGCCTCTCCCTAGGACATCCTCAATGATATTGACCTGTGTCTTAACTCCAAGATTGGGTAATACACTGTCGAGACTTTGCTCGTGCATAAAAATCGAGAAAAAGGGCTTGTACTCGTCAATAATTTCCCCATCGCTCTGGAGCATATCCTGCGTTTTGGTGGTGACTGTGACTGGTTTTGTTGTTAAATAGTTGACCCCCGCTTTCACTTTCTCAATAGCCGCTTCTCTTTCTAACTTTTTGTTCTCGATAAAATATTGGATGAGGGCTTCTTGGGTATTTTCTTCGGTTTCGCTGCCAACTTCCTTCTCATCAAGCGTGTTTAAATATTCCATTTGACGATCATTTAGCCGTTCCCACCCTTTTTCCTTCTGCTCTTCGTCTGTGATAGTGAAATCATCAGTTGTAGTCTTTTCCTTTGCCACAGCATCGTGCAATGGTTTTAGGTCATTTACCTTAAAGGTGTGTTTACCTGATCCGCTACCTTCTTGCCAAGATTTCCGCTCAGAATCATTTTTATAGACTAGTCCACTATCACCCCACTTAGCCTTGCCGTTATCCAAATCCAATAGATTCTGAAAAAAGTTAACCGAAACTTCCCCATATAGATCTTTTAAGGGAAACATATAACCTTCTGGGGCTTTTACCTCACCTGCCTCTACATCTTTCAGTGTTAGCGCACCTATTCTACTTTCATACTGCTGGCGCAATAATTCAAACACTTCAAGTGGTTTCTTATTCAATTTCTCTGCCATTTGGCGAATACTGGACTCAGCTTTGCGTAGTGATGTTTTCTCCTGAATATACATCCCGACAGGATCACTACCAGCTAAAGTATCCACCATCTCTAGAGTTTCGCTAGCATCTTCCTTTGAAAGTCCTGGGCTTTCTTCCTCTGAATCCCCTGTCATCAAGGCTTTTTGTAACTCAGCTTTTTGACTTTCTAACAATGCCTTTGTGATCTTGGGATGCTCCTGAGCAATATGAAGTTTGCGGGCAATAACTCTGCCGATTTCACTAAAAGCGGCTAGGATTCGCATAGCATTGTTGATTACCGCATCCTTTGAGCCTTTCTCAAAGTGAGACTCGTAATTGCTAATAATATCACTGATATAGTCTTTTAAGGTTTTGTCACCCAAAATTTGGGTATCTAATTTTAATTCACCCTTGTCTGCTAAAAGTGTATTGTCTTTGAGAATGGCAGGAATACCCTGCAAAATGGTGTCAGTATCTAAAACCTTGCGTTGCAGCGATCGCTCCACAGTCCCACCATTCTGTTGCACGACATGGGTCAACTCATGGGCAATTAACTCCTGTCCGCCGCGACTCCCTGGTTGATATTCCCCCTGCCGAAAGAATACATCCTGACCTGTGGTAAACGCCCGTGCCTGTATCGAGCGATTTAACTCGTCTGCTTGTGCATCGGCATGAATCCTCACTCCACTGAAATCAGCCCCCATCGCCGCACTCATCCGTTCTTGCAGACCAGTATCCAAAGACTGTCCACCGCCTCTAGCACTGTTAATAGCCGATTCCAAGTCATTTGTTGCTTCTCCTCCTTCTAAACCTTCCCGTCGCTGTATTAAAGGTTCTGGAGTTGATCGGGCGATCGCAGGGGTATTAATCCTCTGTACCACTAGTTTTGCTGTCTGATCTGCTTCCTGCTCATACTTATCTCCCGGTGTACCAATCGCTAATTGTGGTTGCACAGGCATTGTTTGATGAGGATCGGGATTGAAAATGCTGAATTCTGGCATTTGGCTGGCGTATTCTGGCGTTGCTTGCGACTCCGTATTTTCCTCCGGTTTTGGCTGCGCAACACAGGGACGGGATACCAAGGAATTAGAAGCCGAAGATTGCTTTTGTGATGCTTTATGAGTTCGCATAGCCACACTCCGATCGCTGCCAAATGATAGTCTATTTTGTCATTTTTATTACAAAAGCAAATTAGACGATTGGAGAATTGTTATCTAGCAAATATCATGATACCCATCCCTTGATTTCTGCATCAGTCAAAGGTCGCTCCATCTTGATATACTCACTTTTCGCAGCTTGGAGGATATGTTTCATGCCTACAGGTTCATCGGCATCGGCTGCCACAAATGCAGCATTCAGGGCAATATTACGAATATTTCCCCCAGCAACACTCAGCTTGGCTAATTTCTCAAAATCTAAATCTGCGGTTGGGGTTTGGGCGGGAAACACCCGTCGCCAAATCTCGGCGCGTTGATTAGCATCGGGAAAAGGGAACTGAACAATAAAGCGCAGACGGCGCAGAAATGCCTGATCTAAAGAGGCTTTTAAATTGGTGGTGAGAATTGCTAAACCCCGGTAGGCTTCCATGCGTTGCAGTAGATAGCTCACTTCAACGTTGGCATGGCGGTCATGGGAATCTTTCACCTCTGTGCGTTTGCCAAATAGGGCATCGGCTTCATCAAATAGTAAGATGACTCCTCCGCCTTCGGCAGCATCAAATACCCGGCGCAAATTCTTCTCTGTTTCGCCAATATACTTACTTACAACCGCACTCAAATCAATCCGGTAGACATCCAGGTGCAGAGTTTTACCTAACACCTCGGCTGCTAGGGTTTTACCTGTACCACTCGCTCCTGCAAACATGGCACTAATTCCCAAACCTCGTCCACCCTTAGCAGCAAACCCCCACTGTTCATAGACTTTGGAACGCTGCCGTAAATGGGCGGCAATATCACGCAACACTCCCAACTCATTGGGAGGTAAGACCAAATCTTCCCACTGTGCTGTTGCTTCTATGCGTTGTGCCAATTCATCCAAACGGGGACGAGCTTGGCTGCGGCAGACATCCCAAAGGGTACGGAAGGCTTGGGCGGTGTCCGTAGTAGGTTGGTGTTGAGTTTTAAATTGCCAACTGGTGGCTGTAATTGTGGCTGAACTAAGGTTGAAGTGGGAAACCAGATGATCAATGTGTCCATTCCAAGCGGGTGATATTTCACTCAGGGCAGTTTGCCAGACTTGACGCTGTTCGGCTGGGCTGGGTTGATGCACATCCAAGGTGAGCAAAGGACGCTGGATGGCACGACGACGCTCTAAACTGGAGATGAGCAGGGGTGCATCTAGGGTGTCAAGGATCTGAGTTATGTGATTTTCTCTTTCCCCTTCAGAAGATTCTACGCGATCGCTATCTAGTAACATCACCCGCCGATACATTCGCCATTCCCTCTCCCACAAACACCGGACGAGATGTAGTTGATGAGTTTCACGGGGCAGGTTTTGAGCAGGGACAGCATAACTTGTTAATCCCAAGATATGACAAGCGTTGGCTGCGATCGCTTTTTTGCTGGCTGCTTCTGTGCCGCATAGTTGCAATATCGGTAACGCTCGTTGCTCTTGAGAAGCTTGTATCCAACATTTTGCCATCTGTTCTGCTAAAGCTGCATGAGATGGGACTAAGTTCTCCATGTGTAATGAGGATGCACCCAATTGCGCCAATCGTTCATCCAGAGGGCGCAATCCTGCCAAGTAATGGGTAATCTGCTCGTCCAAACGTAGAGGAGAAAGGGTTAAGGAATGGGCTGTTCCCATTTCAATTAATCGCCAACGTCGCAAGGGTGCATCCTGGGTAAATGCGTCCCAATAAGGAGAAGATGAGATGGATAATGCCAAACTAAAAGTAGGATACTCCCACTGTGGCTGTCCCTGCGCCTTGGCGCATAGTTTCCCCCAATTGCGGTCAAACTCCATCCCTGCACACAACAGCACAATCTCTCGCTCAAATGAGGATAGGTTAAAGATTTGACACAGTTGTTCTAGGGCGGGAGGTGCTTGAGCAAAAGTAGGATCTTTGTCCACATCTACAAATATAGCCGACTCCAATTCTTGATTTCCCTGTTCACCCTGTTCAATTAGCCGCTCCAAAACTTGACGGGTTTGGGAGATTAAACTCATCAAGTAGCGGTGATTTGCGGTGTACCAATCATCTGCAACAGGTTTGGCCGGCATTTTATACTAGAGTTCTTTGCTTACGTAAACTTTGAATGGTAGCGATCGCGTGTTTCGCTACTATATCAATTTCTGCTGCTGTGTTAAACCTGCCCATTCCAAAGCGAATGGAAGCATAAGCTAATTTTTCATTATGTCCCAGAGCGGTGAGGACATGAGAAGGTGTGGTTTTTGTTGATGAACAAGCTGAACCAGAAGATACGGCCATGACTGGCTGTAAGCCTAGAGACAGTGCTGCACCGTCAACTCTTTCAACACTAATATTCAAATTTCCTGGTAATCGTTGAGTAGGATGTCCATTCAGATAAATACCTTCTAGTTGTGAAAGCTGATTCCACAAGTTGTCTCTTAACTGGATGAGGCGTTGCGTTTCTGTCTCTTGTTCTGCTAGAGCAATTTCTACAGCCTTAGCAAAGCCGACAATTTGGGGTGTGTATAAAGTCCCCGAACGCATTCCCCGTTCATGTCCTCCCCCGTGCTGTTGGGGTGCGAGTTGGACTCTGGGGTTGCGTCTGCGGACGTATAATGCACCGATACCCTTTGGCCCATAGACTTTATGAGCTGTCAAAGACATCAAATCTATGTGCATTGCTTGCACATCTAGGGGGATTTTACCAATAGCCTGGGCGGCATCTGTATGGAAAATGATCTGGCGATCGCGGCACAGTTCCCCAATTTCTGCCAATGGTTGCAACACACCAATTTCATTATTAGCCGCCATCACCGAGACTAAAATTGTCTCAGGACGTAATGCTGTTGCTAATTCCGCTAAGTCAATTAATCCATCTGCTTTTACTGGCAAGATAGTAATATCGAAACCAAGAGTTTTTAAATATGTACAAGGGTCAAGCACGGCACTATGTTCCGTTGCCACAGTAATAATATGCTGACCTTTTTGAAAGTAAGCTTCTGCTACACCTTTAATCGCTAAATTATTGGCTTCCGTTGCACCGCTAGTAAACACAATTTCTTCTGGGGAAGCGTTAATTGCTGCAGCTAATATTTCCCGTGCTTGTTTCACAGCCGCCTCTGCTTCCCAACCGTAAACATGACTAATACTAGCTGGGTTGCCAAATTTTTCTGTAAAGTATGGCAGCATGACTGCTAGTATCCGTTCGTCTACAGGTGTAGTAGCGTGACAGTCAAGATATATAGGACGATTGGGCATAATAATCTCAAGATTTGACTTATTTTTTTAAATATCCAGAACTCTGTAAGAGCCTATTTATAAAGTAGATATTAAGTAGGGGAGGCAAAAAGCGGTGTGGATTTTCCTCCCGCTTTATTGCCGTTGTGTGACGGCATTTTCAGGATTTGAGTACGAGCAACAGTATAAATTGCCATAACGCACCATGATCATGCGGTGCGTTGGGCGTTGCTTTAACGCACCCTACAAATTTAAGGTTTACTTTATAAAATATCTCTCATGGTGTTGGTTTAGCATCTCTTAATGACCAAATATATTATATTTGTTTACACCTATCTACTTACAATTATTAGGAAGATTAAGCTCCTCTTTAGTTCTAATAACTTTTTTATTATACAAAATGAAATTACAGATTTTAAGACTATTAGAAAGTTCAAATTTGAAGATAAAATTTACAGATTATTAACTATTGGCTAATCTATTCTTGATTACCATTACGCTGTACTTGTGATTTGTTATCGATACTAAAAGCACCACGTAAATTTCCAGTTAAATCAGAGTTTTCTACTGAAGCTTTAGCGTTGTCGTGTACATAAACACCATACTCATTATTTCGGTTTATCTTACAACCGATAACAATACAATTAGAACTGTTCCTAATTTCCATACCCGACAATTTATGTCCAGAAATCTCACAGTTATCCAATCTTCCTTTTGCCTGAATATCAAATAAAATTCCACCTTGCTTGCCATCATAAATTTTGCAATCTCGAATGAGGATATTACTATCATTACTAACCGTTACGCCAGCAAATGAATTCTCAAAAATATCGCAATTTTCTACAGTCGCTTGAGACTGCTTATCTACGAAAATACCACCTGTATTGCCGTTGTAAATTCTGCATTCTCTAACTATAAATTTGCTCTGCATTCTGACTTCTATCCCAGAAAAAGCATTAGCAAAAATATCACTATCCTCTACCGTACCGTTACCATTTTCGTAAACTAAAATTCCCCCTCCTTGACCTTCGTGAATTTGGCAACGCCGAATTATAGGGTTAGCTGTTGTACCTGTTACACCTACGCAAGCCAAGGAATCAGAAACAATATCGCAGTCTTCCAAAATTAGCTGTCCCTGAGTCACATCTACCGCAAAATATTGTTTGTTATTTTGCCTCCCCTGACCTCGCAGTGTTAAACCACGCACCTCAGCATAATCTGTTTGCATCAAAATGCAATTAGATTCTTTACTTTCAATGATAATTTCTGCTCTCGAACCACCACCAATGATTTTTATTGGCTTATCCAAAATGAGACTTTCTTGATATGTTCCAGGACGCACCACAATACTCATACCAGCCTTAGCATTGTTAATGGCTTCACTAATACTTTTATAGTCACCATCACCTAATCTAGAAACGACCAGTTGTGATTTCGTTTTGGGAAAGATGGCGTAGATTAATCCTGTTGCAACTAATCCCAAAGTACCGAAACCGAGAAATTTCATCAATTTTCTTCTAGTTGGTGAAGGTTGAGTTGGGGGCGTGAATTCATCATTAAGTTCTCGTAATCTTTGTAAGATTATCCCCGTATTTTGAGGGCGTTGGCTAGGCAATCGTGCCATCATTTCATCAATCAAATCTGCAAATTTAGATGAAATCTGAGGTGCATAATCACGCCATTTTATTTCATCGTTTTGCAGGTCATAAATTTCTGAATCAAGAGGTTGTTTTCCTGTTAGCAGATAGACAAAAGTTCGTCCTAACGCAAAAAAATCAGACTGTGGTATGGACTGAGAGTTCATTTGTTCCAAAGGAGTGTAACCTGCGGAAACGATTTTTGTGACTCTTCCTTGAGACTGAGCTAGATGATAGGTTTGGGTAACTTCTCTGACTGTACCAAAATCAATCAATGCCAAGTGTCCATCAGCCTTCAACATAATATTAGGTGGCTTGATATCTCGATGGAAGAAGTTTTGGTTGTGAACCTGTTGTAAAATATCGACGATTTCCCGCAACCATTCAACTGCTAAAGTTTGGTCAATCGGGCGCATACCGCGATTTTCCATATACTTTTGCAAATCATTCCCCACAATTTTTTCCATGACCAGACAATGAACTGGACTTTGGCCATTTCTAGGAAAATAAGTAAAGTAGCTATCTGCTTCTACTTTGGGAATTCCAGGATGATTGAGTTGGCTCAATACCTGCGCTTCTTGTTGAAAGAGTTCAACTGCTTTTGGCTGATTGTTAATCAGGACTTTTAAAACTTTGGGGACGTTGCTTCGCGCTGCGGTAATTTCAAAAGTGACTCCAAAACCGCCGCTACCTAATTGACGTACTACTCGATAGTGTCCTTGCAACAGGAGTTCTGAACCGCAACTGAGGCAAAATAGTTCATTGTCGCTATTTTGCGGATTGGAACAATGCGGATTGATGCAGAGGCTCATTGAGGTGTCAGGTATCAGATATTTCTGATATTTTACCTTTAATTTTGTGGTTAATTAGCTACTAATTCTTGCAACTTATTCAACACTGCTTGAGCATGACCTTTGACTTTCACATCTGGCCAAGTATAGGCAATAATTTTGTCAGGTGAAATCAGGAATGTTGAACGTGCAACACCCATATATTCTTTACCCATAAACTTCTTTAAACGCCAAGCACCATAAGCCTCAATCAGCTGATGTTCTGGATCACTTAATAGGATCATGGACAAGTTATATTTATCAATAAATTTGCAATGGGATTTACCAGAATCGGGACTTACACCTAAAATTTTTGCATCTAATTGACTAAATTCCTGATTTAAATTGGTAAAATCTTGTGCTTCTGTAGTGCAACCAGGAGTATTATCTTTCGGATAGAAATAAATTACAATCCACTGATTGTTTAATTCAGCGAGACTAACCAGATTGCCATTTTGGTCTGGGGTAGAAAAATCGGGTGCTTTTTGTCCGATTTGGGGAATTTTGGTCATAGTAAGTTAATAGTAATTAAAATTCGTAATTAATATTATTCTTGATTGTTACTTTTCTGTACTTGAGAGGTGCTATCTATATTAAATGTACCTTTGACATTATCTATCAAATCAGAACTTTCTACTGTACATGTACCTCTGTCATGAATATATATAGCATATTCTTGATTGCTATTAATTTTACAATCTCTAATCACAAGATTACTGTCATTCCGAATTTCTATACCTGATAAGGTATTGTTGAAGATATTACATTTTTTAATTATGCCTTGACCATTTTTATCTACTAATATGCCGCCACCTTTCCCATCACGAATTTCACAGTTTTCTATTAAAGGGTTGCCATTTTTTCTGATTTCTATACCTGCACCTAATGTTGTGTTGAGAATTTCGCAACTGTTGATCGTACCTTTACCATCTTGATCAATCAGAATTCCACCATCACGGATTCTACAACGCTGAACAGTAGGATTACCACCTTCTTGAATAGTAACACCTGATAAAGTAGTGCTATAGAAATGGCTGTCTTCTATTGTGCCTTGAGCATTATTGTAGACAAACACACCACTAGATTTACCATCATGAATCTCACAATTACGAATAATAGGATTAGCAGTTGAACCATGAATGGCTACACAAGCTAAAGAATCAGAGGTGATATCACAATTTTCTAATGTTAGTTGTCCTTGGGGAATATCCACACCGTAAAATTTTTTGTTATTCTTGCCAGATGCACAACGCAAGGTTAAACCACTGACTGTAGCTGTATCAGCTTTCATTAAAATACAATCTGAATTTTGACTTTCAATTACAATATCGGCTCTAGAGCCATCACCAGTAATTTCTAGTGGTTTGTTAATTACTACACCTTCTAGATATAAACCAGGACGTATAACAATGCGTGTGTTTGGTTGGGCATTCTCAATTGCTTCTGTGATAGTTTTATAGTCACCGTCTCCCAATCGTGAAACAACTAGTCTTGATTTATTTTTGGGTAATATTGTGTATATTAATCCAGCTAAAGCTACTCCTAATCCACCAAAGCCAAGTAATTTAATTAATGTACGTCTATTTGATGATGGCACTACTGGTTGTGGTCGCGGTGGTGGCTGATTTAAATCACGCTCAATTTCTGCTATTTTTTGCAGAATTAGTTGTGTATTTTGAGGGCGTTGACTAGGTAAACGCGCCATCATTTGATCTAGTAAATCTGCAAATTTCGGTTGGATATTTGTATGATTACGCCAGCTTAATTCATCGTTATAAGTGTTGTAAATCAGCGAGTCTGTTGGTTCTTTTCCAGTTAGTAAGTAAACGAAAGTTCTACCTAAAGCGAAAAAATCTGACTGTTGTACAGCCTGACCATGAATTTGTTCTGATGGTGTGTAACCTGCGGAAATTACACCTGTAACTTGTCCCGCAGATTGCTTGGCGATGTAGGTTTGGGTGATTGCTCTAGCTGTACCGAAATCAATGAGGGCGAGACGACCATCTGCCCTTAACATAATGTTAGATGGTTTGATATCGCGGTGAAATAAACCTTGTTGATGAACTTGCTGAAGGATAATGATGGTTTCTTTGAACCATTGGAAGGCTAATTTTTGGTCAATGGGTCGATAGTCCCTTTTTTTTAAGTATGCACTTAAATCTAGACCATCAATTTTTTCCATGACTAGGCAATGTAATGGCTCTTGGCTATTTCTAGAAAAATAGATAAAGTAACCATTGGGTTCGACTTTGGGGATACCAGGGTGATTTAGGTGTGTGAGAACCTCTGCTTCCCGTTGAAATAACTCGATCGCTTTCGGGTGATGATTGATTAAAATTTTGAGAACTTTCGTGGTTTGAGTCCGCGCATCATAGATTGCATAAGTTTTACCAAAGCCACCACCACCTAGAAAATTCACTACACGATAACATCCTTCTAGGAGCAACTCTGAACCACAAGCTTGGCAAAATAGGATGTTATCAGGATTCTGAGGATTAGTGCATTGGGGGTTGATGCAGAGGCTCATCGCTTCGGCAGGTAAGGTTTTTATCTGACTAGTTTAGCTTTTCTAGCGTACTTCACAGATAAATTTTGTATTAAAGAGGATAGTGAGGCTAGGGGTGATAACTATATTTTTGGGCGTTGCTGATTAGTGGGATGATTTTTGTCTCACGCAAAGGAGCAAAGACGCAAAGAATCAATATTCTGCTTTGTACAAAAGTCCCAATTCATCCCGCATTTATGCAACGCCTATTTTTGAAATCAAAATACTTAACCCTTCCCAGATTAGGAAGGGTTGTAATAATTATTGCGGAGTGGACTGTTTTGCATTCCTAGGGAATTAGGACGCTGAAGCTATCTCAAGCGATCGCGATTATCAATAATTTCCACTGCATTGTGATCAGGTGCTGTTCCTGGATATATGTCCCTATCTCGCTGAGTACCTGCTGGTGCTGTATTGCTGCTATAACCACGAGTGTCACTCATGTGATGTACTTGCCAATTCCGAACACCGCGATCGCTTAAAATTCTGCCTGCGCTTTCAAGTTCAGTGGTTGTACCTTCAATAATCACTAAGTATTCACCTTGAGAAACGCGATCACTATAATTTCTTGCGTCTTCTTCAGGAATACCTAAACCAGTCAATGCTCCTACAATACCACCTGCGGCTGCACCGATACCCGCACCAGCCAGGGTTGTGGTGATCGTTCCAGCAGCCAGGAAAGGCCCTGCACCTGGGATTAATAAAGCTTCCAAACCGACGAGTAAACCGCCAATTCCACCCAAGACAGTACCTGTTGTTGCACCAATACCAGCACCTTCTCTAGCCTCGGTGTCTCCCTGATCTTTGACTTCTGCACCAGCAATTTGCTCATTGCGATCGGCATCTTTTGCGAGGATAGACACCCGATCCATTGAGAAACCAGAGTTTTTGAGGTCGTGTAATGCTTGTTCGGCTTCTTGTCTGTTTCTAAATGTGCCGATTGCACGTTGATATTGTCGAGATACCATTTTGCTACTTGATATGAATCCTATTCCACAGTCTCGCTTTCACTTCTCCTTTCTCCATCAATCTATGGGTTTAATTAGCAGTATATCTCAAGGTATAAAATTACTCCCATGTTGCCGGATCTGAGTACGAAAATAGCAAGAAAATATGGAAACCATGATTGTGAGCTTGATTTTCCCTAGACTGTACTATCCTTAAAATATATATTGCTATTTGTTAAGTTCTGTAAACCAGTGAATTTATGCGGCGTGAATTTGCCAGTCGGGACGAATTAATTACATATCTACGGGAACAATTTCCTCAAGCCGCAGAACGCGATGATCATGTCAGCAAAACTTTTGGAGGCAGGAAAGCAGCCCAAAAAGCCTTACAACAGGTCAAACCATTATCATACGCAAAAACCCGTAATTTTTTAACAGGTGACGTAACTAAGCTGTCACCATATATTCGCTACGGGGTATTAAGTCTGCGAGAAATTCGAGATTATGTGCTGGATAAAGTCCAAAATCGTGATGATGCAAAAAAACTCATCAACGAATTGGGTTGGCGGGATTATTGGCAAAGATTATATGCCAAGTTAGGCAATGATATTTGGCAAGATCAAGAAGAATATAAAACCGGCTATACCACAGCAGAATATGCGGCGGAGTTACCCCAAGATATCCAAGAGGGTAGTACAGGTTTGGTTTGCATCGACCACTTCAGTCAGGAATTACGAGAAACTGGCTATTTACATAACCATATGCGGATGTGGTTAGCCGCATATATTGTTCATTGGCGGCGTATTCGCTGGCAAGCAGGTGCAAAATGGTTTCTAGAACATTTATTAGACGGCGATCCTGCGAGTAACAATATGTCTTGGCAATGGGTAGCTAGCACCTTTAGTCATAAACCTTATTTTTTCAACCGCGAAAATTTAGAACGTTACACCAAGGAAGTGTATTGTCAGAAATGTCCTCTCTACGGTCATTGCGATTTTGAAGGTAGTTATGAGGAATTAGAACAACGCCTGTTTCCCAAAGGAGAATTTAGCAAAAAACCTAACAGTCAAAGTTGGCAGAAAGGAAGAAATAAGAATAGGTGACAGGTGATACAAAAATAATAACTATTAACTAATGACTAAAATTATTTGGATACACGGCGACTGTCTCAGTCCTTACAACCCTGCTTTCCAAGCATACCCAGATGCACCTGCTATTTGGGTTTGGGATGATGCTTTGATCGAAGAGTGGCAACTTAGTCTGAAGCGGTTGACTTTTATTTATGAATGCTTGCTAGAGTTACCTGTGGAAATTCGTCGTGGTAATGTAGCGCAAGAGATTTTAGCTTTTGCTAAGGAAAACAAGGCTAATTTAGTAGCGACAGCCGATAGTCCTAGTCCCCGCTTTCATCATATCTGCGATGAAATTGAGCATTCTTTAAAACTCGAAGTGTTTGAGGTAGAACCGTTTTTTGATTACAACGGATATATTGATCTCAAGAGATTCTCTCGCTATTGGAAGGTGGCAGAAAAGTATGTGTTTGAATAGATGAATATTAATAAAATTACGACTTGATGAGATTGCTTAAGATATCTATGACATACGTTAAAGCAAATCTCTACATTCTCCAAAGCGATACCTCCGGTAAGCTGCGCTAACGCCTATGTGAGAAGATGAGCTTAAGCAAGAAATTTATTTCTTGGTAACCAAAAGCTGGTGTGCAATATTAGACCACTAGCCACTGGTTTCTTTTGTCACATCTAATGGTAAAGTCACAGTGAACTTAGAGCCAACACCCTCTTGAGACACTAGATTAATTTCACCTTTTAGTAGTTTGACTAACCGCGCGACTATTGCTAATCCTAAGCCTGTGCTGTCGGGAAGACGGGGACGTTTTTCGGAAGTGACACGAAAATAAGGCTCAAATATTTGGCTTTGGTCTTTGGGTGCAATACCAATCCCCGTATCAGCAACGGCGATCGCCCATGTGTCATCATTCATTACCTGACACGCTATACTAACAGTGCCGGAGTCCGTGTAGCGGATGGCATTGCTCACAAGATTGATTACAATCTGTTGTAATTGAAAGCCATCTGTGATTACCTCAAGAGGTACGCGATCGCTGTTAAAGATCATTTGTAAATTCTTCTCTGCTGCTAGTGGTTCTAACATCTCGCAGACATTGTTAATTAATTCTTTGACGTTAATCGGTTCAGGTTGGAGTTGCAGTTTACCTGCTTCATATCGTGAAAGTTCTAACACATTATTAATTAGCCGCAATAAATGTCTACCATTGCGGAGTACACGTTCAATATGGTTTAAATTGACGTAGCTATCTTTTTGAGTAATGTCTCGTCGTTGTTGTTTTAAAAATAAATCTGAATAACCAATAATTGCTGTCAAAGGATGTTTAAGTTCGTGCGCAAGTTCTGAAAGCTTATCTTGGTTGACATTAATTAAACGCGTCAATTCTTCATTATGGAGAGTTAAAGCAGTTTGCAAATTTTGTAATTCCCGCAAGCGTTCTCCCACATAACTATTAAAACAGCGGGCGATCGCCTCATCAATCACCGCATCAATTAAACGCATATAACGAATAATTTCTACTGGTGTAGCCTGCGATAATTCTCCCTCTATCGTATCAAATATAACTGTTCTCAGTAGACAGTATTCACGGGCTATTTCGGATGGATCAAAGCCTTGTTCAGCACGCAGTAATCCATGCTGCCAACTAGCTGTCACTATCGATTTAATATCACCTTCCTGAGTAGGTGACAAAACCGTGATCATCGCCTGAAAAACATCAGGAATATGGTTTTTAATTGCTGTGTAGGATAAATCATCAGCACTTTCTATGTGGCGATCATTACGGACTTTAATAATCCACTTTTCGATGATACTGTGAGTGTTTTCAGCCAGTAGTTGACTAAAATCCATGCTTTTACAATTCGGCTAGGAGATAGAGGACTAAGTTCTATATGTCATTAGTGTAACGATTGGAGGGACAGATATAGAACTTAGTGAAATATTTCATCTACCCCATGAGATATATTAATAAGCCTCCTATCTTAACTCATTGTTGAATAATACAACTATTGATTACAGACAATTTCTGGTTTTAACTGTAGACTCTAACTAAAAGTCACATTTACGCAATAACATTGAGCGATCGCACAAAACTTAGTCAATCTGTCTGGAAATAAACAACATTTATAATTTAGAGCTTGCCTTTGTCGAAGAAAGATGATACAATTTTCACTACCAATTATTATATATGAGTAAGTCAGCCTAATCCAACTAAACGCATATAAAAGTTGGAGCGGAGGAACCATTTTTGGGGCGAATCTTGCAGAGAGTAATCACTCAAAAGGTAGGGGTTAAGACAAAAATTAACTCATCCTCAAAACTCTCGTAAGAAGGGCAACTCTCAGCCCTAGCCCGTCAGCTAACTTCGTAGGCATTGAGAGGAGACTGAAGAGGCAGCATTTTTTAATGTTTAGCTCTCATCAGTGTCCGAGGCTGGTACTGCTCGGTTTTTTTTGTACCTGCACTTAACTCTGTTGAGGTTGCACCTATGATACTGCAATTGAATTTAGCAGCGATCGCCGCTGTTGTCAGTCAAGCTGCCTGGAAAAAGACCAAACCTATAATTATGAGGGATGTAGTCATACTACCAATTATAGGTTTCTTAGGCATTATATTAATTTGGTGGTTGGTAGCATTAGTTAATCATGAGCTAATGCCCACACCACCCGAAGCCCTAGCCGCCAATTTAGACTATATACTGAACCCGTTTTATCAAAGAGGTCCTGGCAATTTAGGGATTGGTTGGTTATTAATAGCCAGCTTACGACGGGTACTAATAGGTTTTTTCTTGGGTGCAGTGGTAGCAATTCCTGTAGGGTTCTTGATTGGAATGTCTAGACCCGCCATGCTAGCATTCAATCCCATCATTCAAATTTTTAAACCCGTATCACCCTTAGCTTGGCTACCTATAGCCTTAGCTATTTTCAACTTAGCCGATCCTTCCGCAATTTTTGTCATTTTCATCACCTCTCTATGGCCGACTATTATTAACACTGCCCTAGGAGTTGCCAGCGTTCCCAAAGATTATATAGATGTCGCCCAAGTGCTAGAAATGCCCCATTGGCGACGAATTACCAAAATTATTTGGCCTGCCAGCTTACCATACATTTTTACAGGCTTAAGAATCAGTTTAGGAATTGCATGGCTAGTCATAGTTGCAGTAGAAATGCTCACTGGTGGTATCGGCATAGGCTTCTTTGTTTGGGACGAATGGAGTCGTTTAAACCTTAGTTCAGTCTTTCTAGCCGTGTTTGTGATTGGCTTAACTGGACTCATCCTAGACTTCGCCGTCGGCAAGCTGCAAGAACTAGTTACCCATCGGCCAATAGCTTCTAAATAAAAAAATCTCACTCACATAAAACATCAAGACACAATAGAAACTTTGTGCCTTTGCGCCTATCCTGCGGGTTCTACTTGCAGTATGCGCCAAATAATCACGCCATTTAACTCCACATGAGTAACTCTAACTGGACAAGACGAGACTTTATCAAAAGCATAGGAGCAACAACCGCCGGTATTACCCTATCCTCCTGTGCCATATCAGCAGACAAATCCGCCAAAGGGCTGACCGAAGAAGCCTTAGCAGTGCAACCAGTAGTCAGATCCCAAGACCTAGAAAAACCCGATTTAATTGTCGGATATGTTCCTGTTAATGATTGTGCGCCATTTGCGATCGCCTGGAAAAAAGGCTTCTTTCGCAAATATGGCTTGAACGTCCAACTCAACCGTGAAGCCAGTTGGGCTAACTCCCGTGATGGCTTAATATTTGGTCGCCTAGATGCGTCCCCTGTCGTTTCCGGTGCAGTCACCAACGCCCGTATCGGTGCAGAAGGCGCACGCCACGCCCCTCTATGTGCAGCCATGACCATTCACCACCACGGGAACGCCATGACCATGAACAAAGCCATGTGGGATTTTGGCTTACGTCCCTGGTATGAATATCAACAACAATATGGCGATGGTGCATTAGAAGCCTTCGGCAAAGATTTTAGAGCCTACTTTGCCAAACAAGCACCAGAAAACAAAGTCTGGGCTGTAGTTTTAAGTTCCGCGATTTACGAATACTTTGTGCGTTACGTATCTGCTGCTGCTGGAGTCGATCCTCTCAAAGAATTTCGCGTCATCATAGTTCCACCCCCGCAGATGGTAACAAACGTCAGGATTGGCGCAATGCAAGCCTACATGGTAGCAGAACCCTGGAACACTAGAGCCATTACAGGTAATGAAAATATCGGTTTCACCTTTGCTCAAGGAAAAGAAGTTTGGTTAGGACACCCAGATAGGTTATTAGGAGTGATGGAATCCTTTATTGAAAAATATCCCAAAACCTATCGGTCTCTAGTAAAAGCCATGATAGAAGCTTGTCAGTATTGCAGCCGTCCTGAAAACCGCCAAGAAGTCGCCGAACTACTTACAGACCGTTCCTTTACAGGTGCAAAACCCAAAAATCCAAACGCACCAACCAGTAAATTTACTTCACCTGGAATTATTGGTAATTATAACTATGGCGGTTTTGACGGCAAAGACCGCACCATCACAGCCACAGACACCACAATTTTCTTTGATGTTCCCCAAAATGTACCCCAAGAAGCAGGTGAACACGGCACATTTTTATGGAGATCCAGAAGTATCTGGTTAATGACTCAAGCCGCCCGTTGGGGACAAATCAAAGAGTTTCCTAAAGATGCTGATAAATTAGCCGCAATAGCCTGGAAAACCGATTTATATCGGGAAATAGCCAGCGAAATGGGCATTCAATGTCCTAAAGAAGATTATAAAGTTGAACCGCCAGAAGTGTTCATCGACAAAAAAGGCTTTGATCCTAGCGATCCCATTGGTTACTTAAATAGTTTTGCCATTAGAGCCAACGCACCCAATCGTTTTTTCTTATCTTAACTAGAGGCAAAAAAGTAAAAAGCTAAAAGTTAAAAGTAAAAGTTAAAAGACAAAATAAACATAATTTTTTTACTTTTTACTTTGCCTAACGACAGCAGTTGCTACAAGTCGGGAAACCTGTCCAACCCACTGCCTCCCCAATTTATAGGAGTATTTAACATGAAATCCACACCTTTAACTGTCAAGGCTCATCAACCAAATATGTCCAGACATAACTTTTTAGAAATTGAAAATTTAGTGAAGTCTTATCCGACACCAGATAAGGGTAACTTTATCGTACTTAATGATGTGAATTTGACCATCGGTGAAGATGAATTTATCTCCGTAATTGGACATTCTGGTTGTGGTAAATCAACTTTGTTAAAAATTGTAGCGGGTTTAGAAAAACTCACTTCTGGGTCTGTACGCCTTGATGGAAAAGAAATTCGTAAACCTGGGGCGGAAAGAATGATGATATTTCAAAATTATTCTTTGTTACCTTGGTTAACAGTTAGAGACAATATTCGCCTAGCTGTCGATGAAGTGTTAAAAAATGCAAATCGGGCTGAAAAAATTAGCATTGTGAACGAACACTTGGCAATGGTAAACTTAACGGCGGCAGCAGACAAATACCCTGATGAAATTTCTGGAGGTATGAAACAGCGAGTGGGTATTGCTAGAGCCTTAGCAATTAGACCCAAAATGTTACTTATGGATGAACCTTTTGGTGCATTAGATGCCTTAACCAGAGGTAAATTACAAAGGCAAGTATTAGATATTTGGGAACATCATCGACAAGCAGTCATGATGATCACTCACGATGTTGATGAGGCTATTTATATGTCCGATCGCATCGTATTAATGACTAATGGGCCAGCAGCTACCATTGGAGAGATATTAGAAGTACCATTTCCTCATCCACGAGACCGAGCTGCTATACGAAACTCAAAAGAATATTTTGAACTTCGTAATCATGCCTTAAACTTTCTCGATCAATATTTTGCTCACGAAGAGTAAAGTAAATTATGGTTTCTGTAGTGGGTCGCCTAATTTAAATTTAGTCAATCTAAATTTGAAACGGAGGAACCAAATTGTGGGGCGCATCTTTATACAGAGTGAGCTATTTTGGAGTGTAAATTATCATCTTTACTGTATCACTCAACACTCATAAGAAAGACACCTTCCAGTCTTAGCCCGTCAGCTAACTCCGTCGGCAATGGAAGGAACCCCCAAAACTTTGGCTTTATTACCAGTTGTTATTGGGGATTCCTAGCGAATAATTCTGTTATTTATTCGTTTTTACCCTACTTCTCATTCGTTGTTAGTTAAGTTTAGGAGAAGTCAAAGCTGTGAACATCAAGCCAATGTTAGCCCGTTTACAAAGTGCTATGGGTAGAGATGACATCATCGAACAAATCCTCTTGTTGCCAGAACCAACAAAAGCTTTTCCTGAGCAATGTTTAATTAATAAATCAGTGAATTTAATTGTGGGTTATGATGCGTCTCCTAATAGCCATACTGCATTAGACATAGCCTTTTGGATAGCACACCAGACACGATTAGCAACTAATCAAGAAGTCATAGTCCAAGCTGTTTATGTAGTAGAAGAAAGCTATGATGATTCAAAATCTCATCCTCTGAGAATCATCAAAAAATTATCAACTGTTGAATCTCCTGTCAGTGAAATATCCAAATCACCTACATCTATATTAATACACCCAACTGTTCAGGAAACTGTATCAAAGGTACAACGAAATACACGAAATTCGCTCCAGGAAGCCGATAGAATTCTTTGGCAAGCAAGAAATTTAGCTGAAGAGTGGCAAGGTTCTTTTAAATCACATCTGCGATTTGGAAATGTTAGTAAAGAACTGAAAACAGTTGTGGAAATGGAATCTGCTGACATATTATTTTTGGGATGTCAATCGGTGTACCATCCCCTGATTCAACAGATAAGCTCTAATTGTCCCTGTGCAGTTGTGGGTACTCCTAATAGCATATAGGGAATGCAGGATGGTTTCATACTAAAAAAGGAAAATCTATAAGTTTTGATTTTCGTTTTGTCACCGAGATTTTTACCCCTCTCCAAACCTCTCCCCCGCGGGGGGCTACCGTGTACACACATCTTTGTGCTGAGTGCAAAATGTGGCTTGATCCCCCCTAACCCCCCTTAAAAAAGGGGGAACTAGAATCAAGTCCCCCTTTTTAAGGGGGATTTAGGGGGATCAAAAAGATACGGGGTAAGGTGATCAGACTTGTGTGTACACCGTAGCCGCGGGGGGAGAGGCTTTGACAGCTAAGTTTATTTTTTTCTCTGATTGTATGAAACTACCCTACCCCACACCCTTACACTAGGGTGTTGACTTTGATGGAATCTGGGGATTTTTGGTTAGTGCTATTTTTGTTATCTGGCTTGTCATTGCGATCGCAATGACGAAAACTAAATTGTGCATGGATTTTGAGATCCTCAAATGACACACAGTCAACACCTAACACCTAACACCTAAAACTCTCTACCCCCTTTAGTTTTGCTAAGTCAGGGAAAATTAACCAATATGACCTGCTTGAGTCCTAGACTATAAGCATGGTTCATCTTATGCAGTCAGGCTCATACATGATGTAGATACCTCAGCTACATCCCTAAGATATAAATTTCAGTCATAACTTGGTTGAAATTTTCCACTAAAATTGAAATATTAAATACAGAAATTCCGTATTAACTTAGCTATCCTCTGAGGTTTGATCGTGACTGTGAGCTTGCCTTCCCCGACTAGTCCCTCACAAACAGAGCAACACACCCATTCTGTCAGCTCTACGTCATCAGATGTCTTCCCAAAACGGGCAACTGGTGGTTTTGCACTATTGGATAGCCTCCTGCGCCACGGTGTCGAATATATCTTTGGCTATCCTGGTGGAGCGATTCTACCGATTTATGATGACCTATATAAAGTAGAAGCAACTGGCAGTATTAAGCATATTCTCGTGAGGCACGAACAGGGGGCGGCTCACGCTGCTGATGGTTATGCCCGCGCCACTGGCAAAGTCGGTGTGTGCTTCGGTACTTCTGGACCTGGGGCGACTAACTTAGTTACAGGTATTGCAACAGCTTATATGGATTCAATTCCGATGGTAATTGTCACAGGACAAGTACCCCGGAAAATGATCGGTACAGATGCTTTCCAAGAAACAGATATCTACGGTATCACTCTACCAATAGTTAAACACTCCTATGTAGTGCGTGACCCGGCTGATATGGCGCGCATTGTGGCTGAGGCGTTTCATATTGCTAGTACAGGTCGTCCAGGGCCAGTTTTAATTGACGTACCCAAAGATGTAGCCTTTGAGGAATTTGATTATGTACCTGTAGAACCAGGAACAGTTAAATTGCCTGGGTATCGTCCGACAGTGAAGGGGAATCCTAGGCAAATTAACGCAGCAATTCAGCTAATTCAAGAAAGCCGTCGTCCTCTACTGTACGTCGGTGGCGGTGCGATCGCATCTAACGCCCATACAGAAATTCAAGAATTAGCAGAATTCTTCCAAATCCCCGTCACAACCACATTGATGGGTATCGGTGCTTTTGACGAACATCACCCCTTGTCCTTGGGGATGTTGGGAATGCACGGTACAGCTTACGCTAACTTTGCGGTGACTGATTGTGATTTGCTCATCTGTGTGGGTGCAAGATTTGATGACCGCGTAACTGGCAAATTAGACGAATTCGCCTCCCGCGCTAAAGTTATTCACATCGACATCGACCCCGCAGAAGTCGGTAAAAACCGCGTTCCAGAAGTACCCATCGTTGGCGATGTGCGGAAAGTGTTAATTGACTTGTTACGTCGCTCCAAACAAGCCGGGGTCAAAAGTACACCCAACCAAACTACAGAGTGGCTCAACTTAATTAACCGTTGGCGGGAAGAGTATCCCTTAGTTGTACCCCAACATCCTGACAGCATCTCACCCCAAGAAGTCATCGTCGAAGTTGGTCGCCAAGCTCCCCACGCTTTCTACACTACTGATGTTGGTCAACATCAAATGTGGTCAGCACAATTCCTCAAAAATGGCCCCCGACGCTGGATTTCTAGTGCAGGTCTAGGAACAATGGGTTTTGGTCTACCCGCAGCCATTGGTGCAAAGGTGGCTTTTCCTGATGAACAAGTCGTCTGTATCAGTGGTGATGCTAGCTTCCAAATGTGTTTGCAAGAACTGGGAACGGCTTCACAATACGGGATTAATGTCAAGACTATTATTGTGAATAATGGTTGGCAAGGCATGGTTCGCCAATGGCAACAAGCCTTCCACGGCGAACGCTACTCATGTTCCAACATGGAAGTCGGGATGCCAGACATTGAATTATTAGCCAAAGCCTACGGAATTAAAGGGATCGTAGTGACAGAACGCGAGCAGTTAAAAGATGCGATCGCTGAAATGTTAGCCTACAACGGGCCCGTAATTCTAGATGTTCACGTCACCAAAGACGAAAACTGCTATCCAATGGTAGCCCCAGGTAAGAGCAATGCTCAGATGATTGGTCTACCCAAACAGCTACCAAAAACAAACATCGAAGCAGTTTATTGCAGCCATTGCGGTACGAAAAACGGCCCCAACCATAACTTCTGTTCTGAGTGCGGCACTAAGTTGTAATCATGTTGACTGTTGACTGTTGACTGTCAACAGTCAACAGTCATCTAATCATCCGTCTAAAATCGCGTTTAAATTATAAATTGTCGTATCTGGTATTGGTTCACGCAGTGGTATTGGCTCTAAACTAGCACTAATACCATTTTTCATTTCTACCTCACAGACCGCTAAGTGCAAGTCAATATTTAATCCCCGTATAGTCTTTTGTGCTTGTTCTGCGTACCACTCAGGGAAAAAACTGACTAATATACTTGACTCAATTACTTCATAATCTGCATCAATTTCTTCTGACTCCTCTTGAAGTTGAGGGGTAATCCTATTTATAAGATTATTTAATTTTGGTGACTGTTGCTGATTTGTCTTCATGCGGTAAAAGGGCATAAGCCATTAAAAATTGACAGTTGGGAAGTTTGGCTATGTTTGACAGCTAGCTTGTATCTCAAGGCACTTCTCATAATACCCATAGCAATAGGAAGAATTCACTTCAGAGTCCAAGATAGTTACTTACAGTAGAGAACATCCTAGAAAAGCATCATTGAGAAGAATTTCGCTCCTCACAAGTTCTTCAATTTCTTTGCCTAACTTGAAGAGATAGATAGATCAAGGATGTTTAGTAAGTGACTTTTATGAAAGACAATATGGATATTTTGGAAGCTTTAATCGATAAATTGACGTTATCTGCCATTTTAGAGATGTTAGAGCGGATATGCCACAAAAAAGCAGAAAATTTGCGAAACCATTGGCAAGATGAGATATCAGCCAAGCTTTGGGATAAAGCGGCTAGACAGATAGAACAGATTAATGTTGATGTATAAATTACTTGTGACTGAATCTAAAAGTGATGTAGGGGTGTAAGGCTTCGAGAATGTTTGGAAAGTCTGAAAGTTCTTCCATAGCTTGCTACTCTGCGAGTTCTCCGTAGAAGTACCCGCAGAGTACCTCTCCCTTAAACGAAGTGAGGCTTTGAAACTCTCCTTACCTACGAGGCAATGGGAGGCTCACGGGATTAGGTTTGAAATATTTTAGCGTTAGTAAAAATAACTTTCAAGTATTATTTTATACTCCTGTATTCCCAATCACAGAGTCTCTTCGCATAAGCTCTGATATTATCACAGGTATAAAATAATTATTCTGACATAGTTATCTAATGCCTGTTAATTATCAAACGCTGTGTGCAACTTTATTTCAAACCTAACCCCAACCCCTTCCCTACTAGGGAAGGGGAGTGAAAATTCAAGCCTCTCTTCGTTTTGGGAAGAAGTACCCTTAGGGAAGCAAGCTATGGAGAGGAGTATCAATAATTAATTTGCACATCTCGTTATCAATGTTATAAACAATTATTTTTATGTTGGTTTGATTTAGAGACATCTAAACCTAGCATCAATTCAATACTAAATAAACAGAATTGTTTTTAGTAAAAAGCACATAATCACATCGTTTTAGTGCCATTTAAATGGTGCAGAAAATATTTTTAGACATAATATTGTCACTTTTAAAAGGTTATATTAAAACAGTAGATACTCAAATGATGCGGAAACAAATTGTATAGTCCCTGAGATATAAATGAGTCAATTTAATTGCAACTCAGGTTGTAAATTGAATCATTTATATTGCTATGGCTATATAAATTTGCTTCCTAACTGTTGAATAGCCATCAGTACAAACTTTTCCGTTGAGTCATTGCTCATAGAAACGTCAGATTTTCAATAACCATCCCCGACTGACATGATTAACATTTTCAACCTCTGTAAAACCTTATTGGTTAGTACAGGACTATGCTTATTTGCTGTTCCTGTTTCTCAAACATTAGCCTTAGCACAAGCACCAAAATTGCTGTCTACAGCTACAACGTATAATCATACAAGTGCTTGGGAATCAACTTATTATTTCACCGTCACTGTACCCAAGACTGCCACACCATTAAAGACGATCGCCTTGACTCAAATCACAGGTTTAGAACCAATTGATTTTGATCTGCAAGAAAGTTTTGCCTTTGCAGGCACAAGCGATCGCCAAGGTCAAAAATTAGGAATCTCTCTTAGTAAGAGTAGTCAACCACAAACAGTGATTGTCAATCTTGAGCAAGCGATCGCACCTGGTCAAACAGTCACAATCGCACTGAAACCTGTGCGTAATCCTATGTACGAAGGTGTGTATCAATTCCGTTTGCAGAGTCTAGCCGCAGACACACAAACCAATAACTATGGAATCGGTACTGCTCGTCTGCAATTTTATGGCGTTACTGATACTGAATGATTGAAAATACCTTGATTAATCGCTTACAGCCCCTATTTGGGGCTATTTTTTTGTGAGTAGCAATAGAATCATTGCAGGCTCTTGACTTTCAAAGAATATATGGCAAGCTAATATTTAGATAGCCTAAATAATATTCAAGGAAGTGTATTCTACTTGTGACCAAACTAACAGGAAGAATAGAGGATTGGCCTGCAACATCTGCCAAACTTGCCAATCAAGTCATCTTAACCACTCAAGAATTGACACGCCGCTTTGATCAATTCACAGCTGTAGATAGTCTGAATATCTCTGTAGCAACTGGTGAAGTCTTTGGCTTACTGGGGCCAAATGGCGCAGGAAAAAGTACAGTCATTAAAATGTTGACGACTTTGCTACCACCTAGTGCGGGACGCGCCATCTTAGCTGGTTATGATGTCAGCCAACAGCCTAATGAAGTCAGAAGAGTGATTGGTTACGTACCTCAAGCTCTTTCAGCCGATGGTAGCCTCACAGGTTATGAAAATCTGTTGATATTTGCCAAGCTGTATGACATTCCCTCACAACGACGGCGACAGCGCATTCAAGAAGTTTTGGAATTCATGGATTTACAAGAAGCGGCTCATCGCCTCGTGAGAAACTATTCTGGCGGAATGATCCGCAAACTAGAAATAGCCCAAGCTATATTACATCGACCGCCAATTTTGTTTTTAGATGAGCCAACAGTAGGACTAGATCCAGTAGCTCGTAGTCAAGTCTGGGAATTAGTAGAACAGCTGCGGACTGACTACAGTACAACCATATTTTTAACTACCCACTTTTTAGAAGAAGCTGACAGTTTATGCCATCGTGTCGTCATCATGAACCGGGGTAGAGAGATTGTCACTGGTTCACCCACAGACTTAAAAGCCACCATAGGTAAACCAGACGCAACCTTAGATGATGTGTTTATTCACTACGCCGGAAATCAATTAGTATCAGGAGTGAGTTACCGTGAGACAGCAAGAACAAGACGTACTAGCCAGAGATTGGGCTAATTCAAAATTGACTCACCCCAAAAATATATTTGCTGCTATCAACAGGCTATTTAACAAAACTCTGGTAATTACAGAACTTGAAGTTCGTAAACTCAGACATGATCCCAGCGATTTAGTTATCCGAGCCGTACAACCTGCTTTGTGGCTACTGATTTTTGGGCAAGTATTCAATCGCACTCGCGCTATCCCTACAGGGAATTTACCTTACTTAGAATTTATCACTCCTGGAATCCTGGCACAGAGTGTGCTATTCGTAGCTATTTTTACCGGAGGGATGACACTGATTTGGGAACGGGACTTAGGGATTTTACAAAAACTTTTGGCGAGTCCTATACCCCGCGCGGCGATGGTTTTGGGTAAAGCTATAGCCGCCAGTGTACGCTGCTTTTCACAAGTTGTTTTAATTTATGGGTTAGCTGTATTGTTGGGTGTACAACTAAATCTGCATCCCTTGGCTTTCATCAAAGTAGTGCTAGTAGTGTTTTTAGGAGCTGCTAGCTTCTGTGTCTTTTCCCTAATTATTGGCTGTTTGGTGAAAACTAGAGAAAGATTTACAGGCATTGGGCAATTATTAACCATGCCATTATTTTTTGCTAGCAATGCCATTTATCCCATATCACTCATGCCCAAGTGGTTGCAGTTAATCTCCCACATTAACCCCTTGACTTATGAAGTTGATGCCTTGCGCGACACGATGCTAGTCAATGGCTCAAGTCTTTACGGTTTTGGTACTGACTGTACAATCCTCTCGCTCACATTAATTGGCTTAACAATCATCTGTGCAAAGCTTTATCCACGGGTGGCAATGTAGTGAAGGTAGAAAACAGATGACAGGTAATTAATGATGACAGGTAATTAATTCTGTTGTTCAGTGTCATGTAACTGAGAAATCAGTTGTTGGTATGAATTGTTTTGATCCTAAGACTGACCGTAATTTTGAATTTTGAATACTCCAAATGTCTTCGAGCAAACGAAATTCTCTGTCTAACACTCATGTTGCACCACACGATCCTTTTGCAGCCTTGAGGTTTCGAGATTATCGCCTGTTTACCATAGGGCGTGTGCTGCTGTTTACAGGCTCACAAATGCAAACGGTGGCGATTGGCTGGGAACTGTATGAACGCACAAACTCAGCGATGGTATTAGGTGGGGTGGGATTGGCGCAAGTCCTCCCGATGATCATCCTAACTTTGATTGCTGGAGATGTTGCAGATCGCCACGATCGCAAACATACTACTCTATTAGCAGTGTTGCTGCTAGTTTTCTGCTCCTTCGCTTTGGCTGTTGTTTCTTATAGTCAAGGCGCAGTCTGGTTGGTTTATCTCTGCTTACTTTTGACTGGTGTAGCCAGGGCATTTTTGAAACCTGCCAGTGATGCGCTGATGTGGCAATTGCTACCTGTGAGTGCTTACACAAATGCTGCGACTTGGAATAGCAGTAGCTTCCAACTGGCGACAGTGATTGGCCCAGCATTGGGAGGATTAGCGATCGCTACTTGGAATAGTGCTACAGGAGTTTATATACTAGCTGCGATCGCTGGATTTTTATGTTTTGGCCTCGTGTCCAGAATTAAACCCCAAAAGGCCACTTTTCACAAAGAACCGATATCACTGCAAGCATTATCGGCTGGTGCTAAGTTTGTCTGGCAAAATCAGCTCATATTGGCAGCCATCACCCTAGATTTATTTGCTGTCTTACTAGGCGGTGCAACTGCACTATTACCCATCTTTGCTAAAGATATTTTGCGGGTCGGCCCAGTGGAATTAGGGTATCTACAGGCTGCGCCATCTATCGGCGCGCTGTTTATGGCTCTAGTCTTGGCCCATATACCCCCCTTACGCCAAGCCGGAAAAGTCTTACTTTGGTCAGTTGTGGGCTTTGGGATTGTCACTATTATCTTTGGACTATCTCGTTGGTTTTGGCTATCACTGTTAATGCTCGTATTGAATGGCGCATTAGATAGTATTAGTGTAGTGATTCGCCATACTTTAGTGCAGATTCGTACCCCCGAACATTTACGGGGTCGAGTTGCTGCGATTAATAGTGTTTTTATCAGTGCGTCTAACGAATTAGGCGGCTTTGAATCTGGTTTGGCAGCCGCTTTGTTTGGTACGGTAATATCCGTTGTTAGTGGTGGAATTGGTACAATTTTGGTAGTAGTTGTGACAGCGATGATTTGGCCAGAAATTCGCAAATTGGAAACATTGGAAGACTATAAAGAGTAACGCTGAAGCAATAGGGGGTAAGGAAACACTAATTACAAATGACTCACCCATAGGTTAACTTTAACAAGCAAATTTACCCAGACTTTCCACAAAGTCCGGGTAAACTTAATAGCTGCTAGTGAGAAAGAATTAACCTGTAAATGTTCTCTTGCGCTGGAAAATCATCCCCAAACCACCTGCTATTAGTGCGCCCACAATCATAGAGGGTTCGGGAACAGCTTCAACATTTGCTCCTATAACCTTGAAATCTGGCCCGTTATCGTTAGGAATACCAGGAATCAACCCGTTATTGTTAGAGCTAGTTAATCGCAGTGTTTTTGTGGTGATTCCATTCAAACTAATACCGATAGAACCGATATTAAAAGGCCCATTGTTCAGGATTGGCTCAACAACTGTACTGATGTTATAGTCAGCTTTGGTGTAGTTTTGCCTCAAGATTTTGTAACTGGCAATAACTGCATTATTATCATCCAACGCTTCAACTAATAAATCGCTATCACCTGCAACTGTTCCACTGGGATTTCCACCACGTTCCCAAAAGAAGAAAGTATTCACAGGATTGGCGAAAGCAACTTCGATGCTGGCTTGATTAGCATTTTCTCTTGTCACTAGGATGCTATTCAGATTTAAGTTGCCCAAACTGTTAACAATATCTTGATCTGTTGGGTTAGCTTTGGAAGGCCCTTCTACAACTAGATTGTCACTGGGTGTATTGGGGCCTCGTCCTGAATGCAGTACTCCAAATACACTACCATCGGAGAGGGTGTAAGTATCGTTGCGCAGAATCTTGGCTTGGTTAACTACTTCAAAACTACTAATAGTTTGCTGATTAAATTCCACTGAGTCCAGCCTGATATCCCTTGTAGGATCATTCAGTAGATTACCTGTGGGGTCAGGGGTAGCTGTGACATTGGTTTTAAAGGAAAATGCAGTGAATGATGCTGCTTGAGCCGGCAATGACATCATTAAAGAAGCTGCACTTGTGGCGATCGCGATCGTCTGGACAAAGATAGTTTTCATGTAGATGAACCAATATTGACTAATTCAGGAGTAACCGATAGCTTCTTAAACTGATTTTCTGGAGGAGTCAAACCAGATTTTCCCGCAAATTCGAGCCTTTGTATTCATGATTTTTCTGCTCAGTTGTTTACACAAAAATTGAATGATTAAATTCAACTATTTCTGACTAATAGTTCTGGGTGTAATAGCAGCATATTGTTCATCATTAAGCATTGCTTCTTTAATTGCAATCTTCTTGGGGATCACTTTTTCTTGAGCAAACAAATCAGCAATTTTCTGTTGATTATCCATAATTTCTGGAGTAATGGGTCTTAAGCCATAAGTCCGTCTTTGAGTAACTGTTTGTAAGATTGATTTATCAAGTTTGAGTTCTGGAGAGAGTAATTTAACTACTTCTGATGGGTTCTTCTCTGCCCATTGTCCTAAGTTATCTATTTCTTCCAAAATTATTCTGACTAATTCAGGATTTTCTGTGGCAAACTTGCGTGAAGCCATATAAAATCCGCCCTGGGTAGCAATACCATTTGCATTTCTGAGAATTCGAGCATTTGCGGCTTGCTGTGCTAGTGCTAAATGCGGATCCCAAGTTACCCAAGCGTCTATTTTTCCTTGAATAAATGCACTTCGAGCTTCCGTTGGTGGGAGACTCAGAGCTTGGATATCACTATATTTCAAACCACCTTCTTCTAAAGCTTTGATTAATAAATAATGAGAAGCCGAACCCTTTTGAAAAACTACTTTTTTACCTTTGAGGTCAGATAAAGTCCGAATCGGAGAATTATTTTGGACAATAATTGCACTCCCTTTACCCTCACTAGGCTTGCGGCTAGCAATATAAACTAATGACGTGCCTGCGGCTTGAGCAAATATCGGTGGAGTTTCGCCAACAGAGCCAATGTCTACTCTACCTACATTCATTGCTTCCATTAATTGTGGGCCTGCGGGAAATTGCGCCCAATCGACTTTCACACCTAAAGGTTGTAGCCGTTTTTCTAATACTCCTTGGATTTTGACTAAATCCCCAGAGCTTTGATAGCCCATATTAACAACTTTGGTTTTAATACCAGCATTGTTTGTCTCTACTTTTGGGGGTGCAACAGCACAACTAGTTAAAGTTGTCGCAACTGTTAATAATCCAGGTAATAAGTAGGATGAAACTTTTTTAAAAAAGTTAGTTCTTGGTAATTCAATTGTGCGATTCATTGCAAGAGAATTCAACCTTATTGGAATTGGAAGCGTAAGAAAAATGAAGATTTTTTGCAGCAGAATTTTGCAAACAAAAACCTTAAGAGTTTTTGTTGCAATTCTTTGTTTAGAATTTAGATACTTATTTATCCCACCCAAAACTCACTCAAAAGGTAATAAAACTTCTTTAATTCACCATTAAAAAGAGAGATTTAAGGAGATATACAAGTAAATATCCGACACATTACTAATTAATTTTCAAACAGTCTTTAAACTGTCTGGAGTTGAAGATGATTTTGAAACAGTTCTTGTACTTTTTTCCAAGCATCAGCAGCAGCTTCAGGATTGTAGCTAGCTCGATGGTTACAGAAAAAGCCATGTCCGGCGTTGGGATAGCGATAAACAGCATGAGGAATTTGATATTTCGTTAATTCAGCCTCAATCTGTTGTGTATGCTCTAAGGGAATACCTTGATCTTCCAGACCAAAGAATAGGTGAATTGGTCTTTTAATTTCGGTAGTACGTTTAATAGTAGGTTCTCCGCCACCAGGAGTAGAGGTAGTAATGCCGCCACCGTAGAAGGAAGCTGTGACTTTGATATCTGGTAAAGTTGCAGCTAGATAAACCACATGACCACCAAAGCAGAAACCAATAGATCCAATCGCATCTCTTTGCACGTTGGGTAAAGTTCTTAAATAAGCGATCGCCGCTTGAATATCGCTCAATATTTCTTCGGCTGTGGTCTTTTCTTTATACTCTCTGCCTTTTTGAATATCTTCAGAGTTATATCCAGCTTCAAAGCCAGGTGCGACACGTTGAAAAAGTGACGGGGCGATCGCTACATATCCCTCTTGGGCAAATTTTTCGGCTACTTCCCGAATGTGAATATTTACCCCAAATATTTCCTGCACCACAATCACCGCTGGGAACACACCTTCCCTGGCTGGTTGGGCTAAATAAGCATCTATTTGTAAATCTGCATTGGGAATCTGCACTTGAGAAGTGTGAATTTCTTTAATTGTCATTTGTTTAACAAAATTTTCGCTGTGTTTAATATCCGGCGTGTTTATCCACTACGTTCCTTAAGGGCTGTCCAGTTTGGTAACGTCTAAGATTGTCCAAAAATAGTTCTATGGAACGTTGTTTGACTTTAGGGGAATGACCGGAACAGTGGGGAGTAATGAAAAGATTGGGAACAGACCACAAAGGACTGTCGGATGGTAAGGGTTCATTGATGACTGTATCTAAGGCTGCGCCAGCAATCCAACTTTCTGAGAGGGCTTTCATTAAAGCTGGCTCATCAACTACCGCACCACGGGCAATATTGATGAGATACGCATGGTTAGGTAGTGATCGCAGTACCGTTTCATCAATCAGACCTTTGGTTTCTGGCGTTAAGGGTGTAGCAATTACTAAATAGTCCACTTCTGGTAATAGCGATCGCCACTCATCTGCATCCACAACTTTGTCGAAATTTGGTAGTGCTTCGGGATGACGACGACTACCAAAAACTCTCATTCCGAAGGCTTTGGCACGTTGAGCGATCGCTTGACCAATGCCGCCTGCACCGATAATCAGTAAAGTCGCACCGGTCAATTCTTGAATCGCAAAGCCTCTTTGCCAATGACGTTCAGCGTGTAAATTGTAAAGGTCTGACAAATATTTGACATGTGCCAGTATATAAGTGAAGACAAATTCTGCGATCGGAATTGCATGAACTCCTGCACCATTGGTCAGGATGAGGTCACGTTCCAAATACGTGGGAGTTAAAATGTGATTTACACCTGCATTTGGTGCATGATGCCAACGCAGTTGAGGAGCTGCGGCTAAGACCCGATGTAAAGTAGGGGGCTTGAGAAAAAACCAACTAAAATAAACTTCTGCATCCTTAGCATCTCGATCAAGATTGCCATCACTATCAACGAGCGCAACCTGAGTATCTGATTTTAAATGAGGCTCGATTTCGGCAGCAATCTCTACAGGTAAAATGAGTTTCATCGCTGACAACAGTGTGTATTGAGTGGCGAATCCAAAAAATTCTGCTATGACTAGTTACTCAACTGTAATAATTTCTGATTTTTGCGATCGCCCTCGCGATTCATTACTTGCTCTAAAACAGTTTCCCTAATATCAGTGAAGGCTTCACTCGCTCTATCTCTTGGACGTGGCAGATTCACAGGCAAATCTAGCGCAATGCGTCCATGTTCAATCACTATCACTCTGTCTGCCAGTGCTACAGCTTCTTCTACGTCATGAGTCACTAAAAAGGCCGTAAAACCTCGCTCTAACCACAAGTTTTCAATTAATTTCTGCATCTCTAAGCGAGTTAAGGCATCCAACGCCCCTAGGGGTTCATCAAGCAGTAATAAACGTGGTTGATTGACTAAGGCTCTGGCTAGTGAAACCCGTTGACGTTGTCCACCAGACAATACAGATGGCCATTCATCGGCTCTGTCTTTGAGTTCTACTTTTTCCAATGCCCACAAAGCTTTATCTTGCCAGTTCTCCTGTAAGCCTAAACCTACATTTTGAATAACATGCTTCCAAGGTAATAAGCGAGAATCTTGAAACATCACTCTGATGGAGTTACTAAGCTTACGCAACGGTTCTCCATCTAGTAAAATTCCGCCAGAACTGGGTTTATCTAATCCCGATACTAGACGCAAAAGAGTGCTTTTCCCGCAACCACTGCGTCCAACAATCGCCACAAATTCGCCTGGTTTTACCTCTAAGTTTAGAGTATTCAAAACAATTTTATCGCCAAAAGCTTTAGTCAAATCTAAAATATTTAAATGTGTGCCTCTGATTGTTGCAACCATATTTCAAACCTCGATTTCTTTGAATAAGTTGTTTATAACTATGCCCCAGGGTTAAGTTCTAATCAAAAATATTATGTTATTTTTGAACTCTGGATAAACACAGTAAAAAGTAAGCCATCATAGATATTTTCGCTTTGACTATTAATTGTTGCTAAGACTAATAGATGAGTGTAAAAATTAAAAGCTTAATATCTTTCTACACAGTTCCCTGCCCTTCATTTAACCATTCTGGTAATTAGGATTCCAATCCAAGAACTTTCTTTCTAAAAATCTAGCTACAGCATCTGCTAATTTACCTAATAAGGCATAAATAATAATGCTCAAAACAACAACATCTGTTTGCATAAATTCACGAGCATTCATTGCCATATAGCCAATTCCAGAATCAGCTGCAATTGTTTCAGCCACAATTAAAGTCAGCCACATTACTCCCAGAGAAAATCTGACACCGACCAGAATTGAAGATAATGCGCCTGGAAAAATAATTTGCCATAAAAGTTGGGGTGTCTTTAATCCATAGACCCTGCCCATCTCAATCAGCCCAGCATCTACACTCCGAATCCCATGAAAGGTATTAAGATATAAAGGAAAAAATACCCCCATAGATACTAGAAATAACCGTGCTTGATCGCCAATACCAAACCACAGAATTACTAGGGGAATTAATGCCAAGTTTGGAATAGTTCTGAGCATTTGTAATGAACTATCTAATAACTTTTCTGCAAGCGGAAAAAAGCCATTAATCAGCCCTAGCAAAAAGCCTATACTTCCACCAACTAAAAAACCAGATATCGCACGCCCAGCACTGATTCCGATATGTACAAAAAGTTCTCCTGTGGAGGCTAGTTTAAATGCTGTAAAAACTACACTACTTGGTGCGGGTAAAATCCTTGTAGATAAAAAACCGCTTCTAGAAGCAATCTCCCAAAGTAGTAGTACAGCAACAGGTACAATCCAAGGAATAATTTTTTGCAATAGCTTGTTTTGCAGGAATGTGTTCAGTGATATGTGATTAGTTCTGTTGAGTGTAAGAGTCACGTCGCTTTGCTCCGCATGAAATATTCAAAATTAAGAATCTCTATACTGCTTTGTTTGGTTGAGCGATAGTTAAATACGGTATCTTGATTGAATTACCGTAGTTTATAGTCAAAATTTTACACGAAATTATGGAAAATGCAACCTCAAATTGAATAAAAGCGGGAATTGGGCAGAATCCTCTCCAAACCCCTACACCCCTACACCCCTCTCTTTAGCTTCCACTGGTAAAAAGCCACCCGCCTGCATTTTCCATAATCTGTAGTAAGCACCACCGCGTGCTAGTAATTTGGCATGAGTGCCATCTTCAACGATGCGACCTCGATCAAATACTAAAATACGGTCAAGATGGGAGATTGTAGATAGGCGATGAGCCACCACGATCACCGTTTTATCATTCATTGCTAAATCCAGAGTGTCCTGGATGGCTTTTTCGGTAATCGAATCTAGGCTAGAAGTCGCTTCATCTAGGATTAGTATTGGTGCATCTTTGAGGATAACTCGTGCGATCGCAATCCTTTGCCTTTGCCCACCAGAGAGTTTGACACCCCGTTCCCCGACTAGAGAGTTATATCCCTCCTGCATCGGCGCAATAAAACCGTGTGCATGAGCTTTACTAGCCGCTTCAATCACTTCCTCATCAGTGGCTTCTAGTCGCCCATAACGAATATTTTCCAGCAAAGTGCGATGGAACAGCGATGGATCTTGCGGAATCAAGCTAATCTGGGCGTGGAGGGCATCTTGCGTCATGTCTCGAATGTCAACCCCATCAATGAGGATTTGTCCAGATTGGGGGTCAAACAGACGCAAAATCAAATTGACAAAGGTAGATTTTCCAGAGCCAGAGAAACCCACTAGCCCCACACGCTCACCTGGTTTGATCATGACGGATAGATTCTCGAAGACTTGTTTTCCAGCCGAGTAACTGAAATGGACATGACGAAATTCAATGCCGCCCTGAGAGATGGAGTGAGCGATCGCATCTTCACGGTCAACCAGTTCATGGGGCTGAACGATGGTGTAAACTCCATTAGCCACATTGCCGATATGCTCAAAAAATTCTAGGAAACGTTTACTCAAATTGCGGGCTTCACTAATAATTAACAGCGATAAACTAGTTGCAACTACAAAATCAGCCGCCGCGATCGCTCCCCGACTCCAGAGCGAGATTGAATAATACAGAGTACCAATTTTCAGAATTGCTGCTGACACAAACTGAAACCAACGCACTCGCTCAGAATACCAATTCGATTTCCTGACCTCTTTGAGTTCTCGCCTTAATTGATCATCCAGATATCGTCTTTCAAAACCCAGACGCGCAAATAATTTAGTGCTGGTCAGATTGGTGACAGAATCAACAATCATGCCAGTAGTTTCACTTCTAGCCGCAGCCGCTTTCAGTGCGTAAGGTCGGCAACGAGTCGCCAACCAAAAAGAAATACTCAAAAATAGTACCGCCCAAATTCCCACAAAAGCAGCCAGTTGCGGGTGAGCATGGTAAAGTAACACCGTTGAGACACTGAACACAATGATGATCGGCATAAATTCAGTGATCAACATAGCCATCGTTTGGGTAACACCCAGAGAGGTTTCGCTGATTCGATGCGCCAAAGCCCCAGCAAAACTACTGCTCATATAGCGATGAGAATGGTGTTGCAAGTACGCATACAATGCTCTGACAATATGTTGTCGGTGGATAGGATGGCGGATTGTATGCAAGAGTCCAGAAGCACGACCGAACACTACCTCACCCACACTTAATGCAGCGAACAGCATTAAAGGTTGACTCATGGCCGCCAAAATAATTTGGTTGCTGCTATTTGATTTAGTAACACCCCGAATGATCTCGCCAATAGCATATGGCAACATGATGCCGCAAGTTGCATGCAGTGCCTCAAAAATCACCATTGCTAAGTACCACCACCGAAACTGATTGACAAAATGGTAAATAAACCTGAATGGTGTATCAGGCAATTTTGGCGCGTCAGCAGCACGTTGAAAGGATGGGGATTTTCTGGACTTTTTCTTCATGAACAAGGGTGTGGGGGTGTAGGGGTGTGGGGTGTAAGGGTGTAGGGGTGCAGGGGTGTAAGGGAAAGATAAAAACTAAACCACCATACTGACAAATTGACTTGCTCTCCTATACCCCTAACTAGACCATTATTTCTGGTGGTGTGATTGCCGCATAGAGATCAGGGGAAAGTAACGCATCATTAATATTGATTTTCTTAGGTATGACACCTTCTTGAAAGAATAAATCAGCTACGCGTTGTTGTTCTGCTATCAGCGCAGGACTGAGACCTCTACGTCCCGCAAAAGTGCGCCGAGACATCACCCTAGCAGCTACATCTTCGTCAAGCTTTTGTTCTGTGATCATCAATTTTTTTACTTCATCTCGATTTGACTCTGCCCATTTGTCAAGAGCATGAAGTTCCTCAATGATAATTTTGAGTAAGCCAGTATTTTCTTCAGCAAACTTTCTGTCTGCAATGTAGTAGCCACCTGGAGAATCTAGCCCGACAGAATCCCTCAGGACACGAATGCGACCCATTTTTTGGGCGATCGCATAATGTGGATCTCCTGTCATCCACACAGGAATTCGACCTTCTAGAAAAGCTGCCCGTGCCTCAATGGTCGGAATACTTTTGATTTTAATATCTTTGATGGTCAAGCCAATTGACTGCAAGGCTCTGAGAATAAAATAGTGAGATGCCGAGCCTTTTTGAAAATATACTTCTTGCCCCTTAATCTCCTCAAATTTTTGCAATGGAGACTCTGGTGGAACGGCAATCACACTACTTGTTCCCGTAGTTGGGGTTCTTTGTGTACCAACAACATAAACCAGCTCTGAACCAGCGACTTGGGCAAAAATTGGCGGTGTTTCTCCCACTGAGCCAACATCAACCTTACCCGCACGCATCCCTTCCATAAGTTGCGGCCCTTGGACAAATTGCAACCACTCTACCTTGATTCCCAATGGATCTAAGCGTTTCTCTAAAACTTGCCGATTGCGAACAAGATCCCCCGCACTCTGATACCCCATGCGGAGAACTTTTGCTTTAATTCCCAGGGAACTGGTGTTATTTACCACATTTTCTTGGCTTTGTTGACTACAACTTCCCAACAAATAAGCCATAGAGAAACCGCCCAAACTAGATGCAGTCACATTTAGAAAACGACGGCGTTTAATCATAGCTGTTGAATCGATGAGATACTAAGTTATTGAGATTTCGTCATTGCCCAGTAAAACAGGCTACAAATACAGCAAGCATCTAAAAAATAAGTCAAAAGCTTACGAAATCAGAATTTTTACTTTTGCTTGTTGCCTTCTGGTACTACCGTAAAGAATCACCCTTGCGGTACTCGCTGGTGATGTCGTCTAACTTTTGTTTTAAATTGTCGTCAAGTTTAACTTCGACAGCGTTGAGGGTGTCAGCAAGTTGTTCTGGACGGCTAGCTCCGATAATGGGAGCAGTAATAATGGGATTAGCTAACACCCAAGCCACTGCTAAGGTAGTGAGAGATAATCCCGCGAATTCTGCAACTGAGCGCAATTCTTCCACCGTATTAAACTCGCGATCGCGCCAGTAGCGTTCTTGATAGCGTTCTGCGGCAGTTCCCAAGGTGAAGCGTGTACCGACTGTTGGTCCATTAGTTAGATTGTGTTTACCAGTCAGTAAACCACCCGCTAAAGGATTGTAAGGAATTACACCCAATCCTTCTTCCTTTGCTAAAGGCAGAAGTTCTCGCTCAATTTCGCGAAATAATAAATTGTAGCGGGGTTGAATCGAGACGAAGCGAGTCAAATTCCGAACATCGGCACGACCCAAGGCGCGAGCCAATCGGTAAGCCAAGAAGTTAGAAACTCCGATGTAGCGTACCTTCCCAGCACGTACTACTGTATCTAATGCTTCTAAGGTCTCATCTAGGGGAGTGGAAGCATCGTCAGAATGTAATTGATACAAGTCAACATAATCAGTTCCCAATCGTCTGAGGGAAGCATCGATCGCATCTAAAATATGTTTGCGTGAAGCACCCTGATTCCAAGGTGCAGTCCCGACTCGTCCCACGCACTTAGTAGCTAAAATAAAATGTTCGCGTTTGCCTTTAAGCCAGCGTCCAATAATTTCTTCCGTACTTCCAGCTGTAGTCAGTCCGCCCCCAAGGGGATAAACATCAGCTGTATCGAGAAAGTTAATGCCAGCATCGGCGGCGGTATCGAGAATCCGCTGAGAAGTTGCTTCATCTGTCTGCAAACCGAAGGTCATTGTGCCAAGACAGAGGCGGGAAACAGTTAATCCGGTTTGACCGAGTTTAGTTGTGGGTAATGTCATGTTAGAAGAGGAAAATTATATTTAGGCGACTACAGAAGCTTGACGACAGCTTTGTGAAATCAGCCATTGTTGCAATTTCGAGTCACTATAAACTTCATCGGCAATAATAATGCTCGCCTTCAGGTACTACAGTAAAGTCTGCTGTTCCACTCAGTCCGCGCAAGGTATCGACAATCTGCTGTGTATCTTCAATCATGCGATTTAGGAATTGGGGACTAGAAATCATCTAATCCCCGTAAATCCTAAAAGTTCCTAGATTTTGACCCTTATGCTGAGACTAATTCAGTTATTTAAGCCACTACAAGGTTTTTATCTACTTGTGGGGTTGTGGGACTGACTTTAGATTCAATGGCTGTACCCTTGAAGAAGTCGGGATTCGCTTGGGTGTAAAACTTATAGGGATTACTGAAGACATAAGCTTTAAAGTCAGCTTCAGAAATCACGCCTTCTTGGACTAGATCCCAACTTTCTGCTAGAGGATCTGTGAGGTCAGGTACATCCCAGTGACCAACATCAGAAGAATAGATGGCGTTGATTTTCACACCCAAGGGATTGGCTTTGTCGTTGAATGCCGCACTGATGGTGCGATCATCCGATTCAGAACCGAAGAAGAAACTATTCACCCAGCGATCGCGAATATCTTCAATGGTTTCAATTCCAGCCGCCGCAAAGTCTTCTAGTTCACTACCAACAGGTGAACGGCTATGACGGTTGAAGGAAGAACCCAAGACACTCTTTGTTAATTCTTCTTTAGTCAGAGGATGTGCTTCTAAGAACTCGCTACCAAAACGCTCAAATAATGCGTACAACTCATTAGCATTGGTGAGTTCTGGGTTGTAGTTTTGCAATCCCTTGAGGCTACGCTTGGAGAAACGGTCTACTAAATGAATGTATACGTGCGCGCCCCAATCCGCACCACCTTCTAGCATTGCTACACGCAATTGTGGGAAACGGTTGGTGACACCACCAAAGAACAACGCTTTGGCAAATGCTTGTGAGCCGTCAGCAAAGTGACCAATGTGGTTGTTCATGTAGTTACTGATGGAAGAGCGTCCAGTCCACCCTTGACTACCATAGTGAGTGGTAACTGGCACACCTAATTCAATGACCTTTGCCCAAAATGGATCGTAATCATATTCACTATCCAATCCGTAAAAGTCAATGTATGAAGCATACTTAGCGACTTCAGGGAATTGATCTGCGGGATATTTATCCGCGATCGCCTTGATGGGTCGTTTCACACCACCAGGAATGTTTGCTACTTTTAAGCCTAGTGTTTTTACAGCAAACTCTAACTCTTCAATAGCTTCTTGGGGAGTAGTCATAGGGATACCAGCTACCACCGTCAGGCGATCGCTATATTTCCGATACAAGTCAGCATGATAGTGGTTGACTGCCCGTTGCAGTGCTTGGCGATGTTCTGGGCTAGCTCCAGCAGGTGCAAGCACATTGTTAGGAAATAGTACAGAATAGTCCGAACCCTGCTCTGCCTGACGCTCATAGAATAGTTCAGGCAAAGTATAAGTAGCTAAATCTAAGGTATTGCGGGTAACTCTCGCCCACCAAGGAGAACGAATTGTGCGGTTGTATTGACGTTCTTCAGGAGTTTGTTGATACCAGTCTTTACCATTGGCTTTGGAGTTGAGACGAGAAGATTCTGCTTTGCGTAATGCGTCTACAAGTTGTGAACCACCGTAATTAGCAATGTAATCTTCTAGAGATGGAGTGAAATCATTGGTGTGAACGTCGGTATCAATGACTGGATAATCAAGATTGGCTTTAATAGCTGCGGAACGGGAGGTTTTTAATCTGCTATATTCTGTCATGATTTTTATCCTTTCAAAAATTACAGATATATTGCTAAGTAAATTCGTAGTGTACGCCTGCGGAGAAGTACGCTACGCGGAGCGTCAGCGTTTACGCCAAAACCAATTTCTGAGCCTCTTTTTTAGTAGCAAACTGATTACCCGGACGGCGTAATCCCAAATTTTCCCGCAAGGTACTACCCTCGTATTCAGTACGGAACAATCCGCGTTTCTGGAGGATAGGAACAACCAGATTCACAAAGTCATCCAATCCCGTCGGCAAGATAGGCGGCATAATATTAAAGCCGTCTGCTGCACCGTTGTTAAACCACTCCTCTAACTGGTCAGCAATGCTTTCGGGAGTACCAATGATGGTGCGATGACCTCGTGCGGTAGCCAGTGCCAAATACAACTGGCGTAGAGTCAAAGTCCCGCGAGTAGCTAAATCCTTGACTAGTTTCAGACGACTTTTGTTATTGTTGGTGTCGTTAGGTAGTTCGGGAGCTAGATCATCAAAGGTGTATTTTGATAAATCCACACCTTTGTAGTAGTTCTTTAAAATCCCCCAAGCCACATCGGGATGAATCAAAGATTGGATGAATTCGTACTTCTCTTGAGCTTCTTCTTCAGTCCGACCAATGATTGGGAAAGCCCCAGGCATAATTTTGAGGTCGTCTGGAGAGCGCCCATATTTTGCCAATCTACCTTTTACGTCAGCGTAAAATTCTTGAGCGTCGGCTAGAGTTTGATTGGCGGTAAAGATGACCTCAGCAGTACGTGCAGCCAAGTCGCGCCCAGCTTCGGAAGCTCCAGCCTGCACAATCACCGGGTAGCCTTGGGGTGGACGACCGACGTTTAAAGGGCCTTTGACAGAGAAATGTTTGCCTTTGTGGTTGAGTAGATGCAGTTTATCTGGGTCAAAATACACCCCTGATTCTCTGTCACGAATAAAGGCATCATCTTCCCAGCTATCCCACAACCCTTTTACCACTTGCACAAACTCTTCAGCCCGTTCATAACGCTGGCTATGTTCTGGGTGATGTTCAAGTCCAAAATTAGCGGCGGCGTTTTCATTACCTGTGGTAACTACATTCCAACCTGCTCGGCCTTGACTCAAGTGATCTAAAGAGGCAAATTTACGCGCCAGGGTATAGGGTTCTTCGTAAGTAGTCGAGGCTGTAGCAATAAAGCCGATGTTTTTGGTGACGGAGGACAAGGCTGAAAAAAGTGTCACCGGCTCAAAATGAACAAGTTTACCATTGCGTTTTTGAGTCTCTGGTGCGCCACCCCAAACGCCTGGACTATCTGCCAGGAATACTGCATCGAACAAGCCACGTTCGGCAGTCTGGGTGATTTCTTTATAATGCTCGAAATTAAAACCTGCATCTATTTGTGCATCTGGATGTCTCCAGGCAGAAACATGATGTCCGGTAGCTTGAATGAATGCACCTAAACGAAACTTGCGTTTCTTACTCATATGCTCTTGTTCTTAAAAAGAATGCAATGCGATCGCTGTTTGGCTTGTAGCTAAATTTACGTAGCAATCTTACTCAATGAATAGAGATTACACGATCAATACATTCAAAATATGTACTGCCAATCACAATAATTGAAATCCTAATTATTAGGTATTCTAATATTAAGTATTGCAAAGAAAATCTTGCTTGTTAGCACCGTAGTAACGACACAGCAAGATTTTCTTTTTTAAGGATATGTCAGGATTTTCAACCCCCACACCCTTCTTAGAAGCTAAAAGTAGTACGAATAGCCCCTACCCAAATAGGATCATTAGCATCGTTATGCTCTGGCTTGGTAATGAGAAAACAAGAGGGGGTAATTCTGATGTTGTCATTGACTCGCCACGTATAAAAAGCCTCTAAATGTAAAGAAGTATCTGGGTCTTCTCGACGCGCTGCACCCGGTCTAGGTCGATAATCATTGCTAGTCACTTTCGGCGGTATACCAATGATAATTCCGCCGACATTACCCTGTTTACCCAAGTCTGGAAAAGCAAAAGTTAATGCTGCATTGATAATAGTTGCATCATTATCTGAGCCATTATCTTGATGTGCCAAGGTATAACCGAACCAACCACCTAAATGAAAGCGGCTACTGGTTCTCCAGTTAAATTGCAGACCAAAGTTATCGCTAGTAGTAGCGTTTTGTTCAAAAGGATTTCTCGAAAAAGCACTACCTGTCCCACCAGTTAAATTAAAACCAGTTCCAGTTCCAAAGTATTTGCGCCCGTAGGAGAAACCAATATCTAGTCGGCGACTAGGTGAATAAGTTAACTGTGTTAGTGCCAAACTATTGGCATTAAAAAAGCCATTATTATCTTCTGGTCTATTAGCTTGATTATCACTGGTGATGTAACCTAAGTTCAGTTGTAGCTGATTATTAAATTTATAAGCAAAAGCAGCACCAGCACCATCAAACCCTGGTCGGTAAATAGTGGGATTGAATGTAGCAAAGCGAGACAGCGCGCCGTTAAGGCCACCGACAGAAGCATTTAAGGTGGGAGTAAATATAGCTGGTTGTAAAGCTCTTGTTCCTACCCAAACGGTGGCATTTTGGCCTATAGGAAAACGATAGACTAATTGACTTAAATATGTTCCTTCTCTGCCATCAGTATCAAAAGTAAAACGGGTCATTGCTGTTCCCGTAGTGCTGGTTAAATTGGGAACTGCACTGCCAGCGGTCAGGATCGTGGTCAGTTGGTCTCTGCCAGTAAAACTGGTTTGCAGATTCAGTCTGACGCGGTAACTGAAAAAAGTGTTAGTCCTATCATCTGTGTCATCTGCTGGTGTATTATTAGCGCGATCGCCAAAGGTATCCGCAGCCACGAAAATCGCATCACCAACTAGTTTAGTAGTAGTAGAAAACTGATTAGCTTCTACTTCCGCAGTACGAGTTTCTAAAGTGTCTAGTCTTCCCCGTAATTGAGTGAGTTCTGTGGCGAATTGTTCTTGCAGTTTTTGTAATGTAGCCAAGTCTTCTTTACGTACCAAATCTCCTGTATTACTAGCAATCACCTCATTGAGACGGTCTAAGGCTGCATTTAAACCTGCGGCGAATTCATAACGAGTCAGAGCGCGATTACCCAGGAATTTCCCATCTGGATATCCGGCAATTACCCCGTATCGTTCTACTAGAGACTGTAATGCTTGAAATGCCCAATCTGTTGGTCTAATATCAGATAACTGTGAGACCGATGTTACTTGATCAGTTAATTGTGTAGCAGGATTTTCTACTTTTTCTACTTTTGGATTGACAACAGGTGAATTTGATAATGCTGGTAGATTTTGAACAATTTCTTGTGCAGATATTCCTGAAGTTTCTGCAACATCTTGTTGCAGTTTTTCGGTTGAGGTCAAATTCGCAGGAACTTCTGCTGCTGCCTCTACTGAATAAATAAATAATAAACTACTAAAAAAGGTTGGAATAACTAGCAAGTAATTCCACAGAACTATAGACATGGATGTTTTTCCTTACACAATATCAAAGGGATTGCACTGGTTTAAGTAAATTAATGAATTAGCTCGCAAGCTTCTGTAGAAGTGCTTATATATAGCAACAATTTTGAAGAATTCACAATAATCTATGAGAGTCAAGAGAAAAAACTAATCAAATCTGACTTCATAAAGTTGATTATTAAAAAATCTGTTGAGTAACTTCATCGAAAATCAGATTCGCTCAGAATTTAAATCTAGCTTTTACAAATTGTTGGCTGAAAAATAATATTTTCCGCAATTAAATTACATGAAAAACAAAATTGTTTCCTAAAAAACTGGTAGAAATCAATTGCAAAAAGTAAATAAATATTCATTACTGTTTCGATGATCATACTCCTACTTGATTTGTAAAAAAATTTAGTAGAAGTCCTAACAAAGACGGTATTTTCAGTAATTTAGGCTGCAACAGTCAAAATTTTCATGAGAGGTTTTTCCCAATCTGATCATGCTCAAGGCATAAAATACGATAAATCTATCGGCTTTACGTATTTGGCTTATTTTGTGATGTTTACACAAATTGCCACAAAATACAAGTACCTTGGAAAGTGATTACATCTGAATTTACATAACTTAACTTGATAATTTGTTATGGAGAATACTTTATTTTTTGCAGTATGTGTGAAAGACTTTGTTATGTAACAAGTACGGTAAATCAATCAAGTTGTAGTACTTTTTTTTTAGCCATAGGCATAACTTGGCTATTGACAAGCATTGAAGGAAGTAAAACATTTGGGGACTGTAACTTCCTTAGCAAAGCGTTGGGATATAACATCCTAACGGGGATGGTTAACTGATGGCAGCAGCAGTAGATGCCGCGACGTTGGGTATAGCTTTCTCTATGCTTATGGCATCTCTTCTGCCTTTTTTCAGTTACCAAAATTATCAATACCGATAGCAAAGTGATCGCATGTTCTATATCAAATCGTACTGCTTTGATACCCCAAATTTAACACCAATAGGTGATCTATGAATCCTCAGCATAGATGTGCATTCAATTACGACTGCCTTTGCTCTCAAGATTTTCTTTGGCGATCGCGCCCCAGAATTTGCAGCCGACTTAAAAGCTGCATTATTGGCAGTTGAACCCTCTGGAACATTTCTGGAAGAAATTAAAGTAACTATCCTTGTCGCTTGGAAACATTAATGTCTGCACATAGCTAGTATAGCTATAGAGTTTGAGTAAAAATGACGCTTGCGATCGCACTAGTAATTTATTGGCGAATCTAAATTTATGAGTAACTCAAAAAAAGTTAATGAGAATTTGAGCATTGCTGGACAAGTAACCCCTGAAGAGTTACAACAAGCAGCACAATTAGGATTCAAATCAGTTTTAAATCTGCGTTCCCCTGATGAAGTGGGCGTTTTGTCCGATGAGCAACAGCAAACCGAGGACGCGGGATTAGAATATGCCAACGTTCCTTTAAAGGCTTCAGAATCAAATCGGGAGCTAACAGAGGTGGCAATTAAGACTCTTGATGACTTACCCAAGCCAGTTTTAATTCACTGCGGGGCTGGCGCAAGGGCTGGGGGCATAGCTTTGATTGCTACTGCTATTAATCAAGGACTGACTTACGAGCAAATCGCGCTCAAAGCTCAAGAGCTTGGTATTGATTTAGAACAACCCCACCTCAAGCAATTTATCCAAGAAAATTATACTGCCCAGCAAAATCAGAAGTGATTTAGTCAACAGTCAACATTGTTTCTGCCCTGCGGTATAAAAGACTAAAAATCAATTGGCTTACCGTAGTATAATAGGTTCAAGCTGAGGATCAAAACTTGTGAGTAGATCCCAGGAGTCTAAACAATGCGAATTGCTAACAACATCACAGAATTAATCGGAAAAACGCCTCTTGTAAGGTTGAATCGCATTCCTCAAGCTGAGGGGTGTGTAGCTGAGATTGTCGTCAAATTAGAAGGGATGAATCCAGCAGCTTCCGTCAAAGACCGAATCGGGATGAGTATGATTCAGGCTGCGGAAGCAGAGGGAGTGATCACACCAGGAATAACGACCTTGGTAGAGCCTACTTCGGGGAATACTGGTATAGCTTTGGCAATGGTAGCAGCTGCTAAGGGCTATAAGTTAATTCTGACGATGCCTGACACTATGAGCTTAGAACGGCGAGCTATGCTCAAAGCTTATGGGGCGCAACTGGAACTGACTCCTGGTAGTGAAGGAATGAAAGGAGCTATCCGACGAGCTGAGGAAATTGTGGCTTCTATTCCCCACGCCTTCATGTTGCAACAATTTGCCAATCCCGCCAATCCTCAAATTCATAGAGAAACCACCGCAGAAGAACTTTGGCAAGATACAGATGGCAAAATTGACATTTTGATTTCTGGAGTTGGTACTGGGGGAACGATTACGGGAGTTGCAGAAGCTATCAAGCAACGCAAGCCAGAGTTTCAAGTGGTAGCAGTAGAACCAAGTAACAGCCCTGTGTTATCTGGTGGTAATGCCAAACCCCATAAAATTCAGGGGATTGGGGCTGGATTTATCCCACCAGTGCTAAGGTTGGAACTGATTGATGAAGTAATTCAAGTAGCCGATGAAGATGCGATCGCTTTTAGCCGTCGTTTAGCCAGAGAAGAAGGATTACTGTCGGGAATTTCTACGGGTGCTGCCCTATATGCTGCTATTCAAGTAGGCAAACGTCCAGAAAATGCCGGACGCTTAATAGTGATGGTACAACCTAGCTTTGGTGAACGTTATCTCAGCACCGTCTTGTTTAAAGAATTACCAGATATAGACTTTGCTTTTTTAAATAAATCCCATCAAAACGGTGTTTCTATCAATTGAACGGATGTTTGGTTGACTTTTACCTGTCACCTATGACTAATAACTAAATCACATCCTGCAAAACTCGGCGGGTGTTTTGCCATGCCCAAACACCCACAACTACAACTATTACACTCATTCCCATTAACACAGTTCGTAACCCCAAAATATCAGTTATGGGACCAGTAATGGCTAAGGGTAAAGACAAAGCAATATTCACCGCATGATTTTGAAAGCCGAAAACTTTACCGTGCATATTTGGTGGCGTTTGCTGTTGAATTAAAGTTTGCATGGGAACGCCAATCAATGCTGCACCTATCCCCAACAAAGCACAAAGTCCCAGTGCGACTAATAAATTGTGGGTAAAGGTGAAGACTCCTAAAACCAAAGACATCATAAAAAAGCCGATTAGAGGTAATGGCTTGTGGTGCAACCTTTCTCCCCAGTGGCCGAGAATCCCTGCACCTAACACCATCCCCACCCCTGCTGCTGCTAAGAAAAAGCCAAATTGTTTCTCTTTTAAACCAAATTCGTCTGCTAATTGAATTGCTAAGACAGTTAAGGCTGCAAATACACAATATAAAGTTGTCAGTTGCAGCATGGCATTTAAAACTAAACGATTTTTCTTGAGATAACGTATACTCTCAGTAAATTCCGCCCACGGGTGATTTACATCATGCTCTGCTGTGGGGGGTTGGTGTTCTGTAAACTTGATCGGTTGCATAATTACTGCCGATAAAATATACAGTCCTCCGACTACAAGCTCTTGTCCGTATTGTTCGCCTAGTAAGTCTTTTGCCCAACTTAATATCGGTTCTCCGATCGCAAAGCCTACGATTAAAGCTCCCATCATGGTGCTGCTAAATAGGGCATTAGCTGCCAGCAAATTTTCTCGCCGCACCAACATCGGAATTGCTGCTTGTTCGGCTGGTGCAAAAAATTGCGTGACTGTAGAGACGGTAAAGCTCAAAAATAACAGAATGCTAAATTCTCTTGGTAGTAAAGGAAAGCATAATGTCAATAAACCGCGCACCACATCTGAACCCACCATAATCAGCTTTTTGGGCAAGCGATCGACAAATATTCCCCCTGCTGAACCAAACAAAATTGCTGGTATGGTGAACACCACCATTAAGGTTGAATACATCGAGTTTTGTGCCAAGCCAGGTGGAGCTGGATATATTTCCAATAAGGCAATCATTAATACAAAGAAAACCTTATCTGCTAACTGGGACACTAATTGCCCAATCCACAGAAGCATGAAGCCACGGTTTTTGAGCAACGCGCCAAACCCATTATTAACAGCAGCAGGTTCAGTGGGAAACATGGTTTAAGTTGTAATGTTTACTAGGGTAGATGGAAGTGGGGAATTGGGAATTGGGTTGAAATCTCGCCTCTGCTCCCTTCCTCATTTTCTTCACTCTCTTGTACAATCTCTCTATCTCTCACTCCCTTATATTTAGGTTGGTTTCCGGATTATTTGTGTTCATAGCGTTTTAATAACAAGTGTAAAAATTCGGATGCCGTCAGGCTAGTTTTTGATGTGGTAGGAGTAAATTTAGAGGAATTTACGTACCAACCTTGTACAGTTTGCGGCGATCGCCACATAGTTAAATGATCAACTGATGGCTCTGCGTAAAAGTTATCTTGCCCACTACCAAGTAATAACGAACTCCAATGAGTGAAATAATCATGACTGAGACGATGAATGGGAAAATCTCCCCATAGTGGCACACCCCATCCATCGATAGCAATAAATGCTTTAACATTACCTCCCATCATTTGCCATTTAGTAGCGGCGGCGATCGCTCCTACAACACCAGCACTGAAACTAATGAATATAACTGGCGATTTTAGCTCATTGTGCAAGCGATCGTGCATAAACTGCCAAATATGAAATCCTGATAAAGTTAAAATCCCCTCTCCTGGGATCACTAATATATGAGGGTTTGGGAGTTGGGGGATTTTTAGTTGTTCGTTGTTAGTGATCGCGCTTGGGTATCTATCTTGACTCATGGATTTATCTGAGTCTGCACATACCAAAGCTGAAATAAAACTTGCAGTTAAATCTGTTTCATGAATACCAGGGCAAATAATTATAGTCATTAGTCACGAATCATTGATCAAAAGTCAATATTTACTCTCTGTGTCTCTTTTTGTGTCTTTGATAATTCTCTTTTGTCAATCTTTTTTAACACTCGGTATCAAGTAATAACACTAATATGCCTTTTGATATATTATTGTCAATTTTATAGTGATCCCCTCCAGGGGGATGGGATAATAGTTTACTAATAAGAAATAAGTTCAGCAAATTCCTGGGAAAACAAGGACTGCATTCAGCTTTCTAATTTTGCCTTGTCACACTAGTTGCTGATTTGACTCTAAATTCTGGTTTATATTGAGGAACTCATTGTGGTTGCTACGCCGGAAAAATTACAAAACACTCAGGAGCATTTATCAACTCAAGACAGAGTAGCAGTTCTGCTCATGGGGTATGGTGAAGTCGAAAGCTACGAAGATTTCGCTAACTACAACGAACAGGCTTTAAATCTACTCACTGCCAAATTTGCACCTGTACCAACCTGGATTTATCCACCTTTAGCAAAATTATTGGCATTATTTGACCGCCACGAGTGGGGACACCAACACCACGATTTTATCTCCCCCCACAATGCCATCTTTGAAAAGCAGCGTGCTGGTTTGGAACAACTGTTACAAGCTAAATGGGGTAACAGCGTCCAAGTTTTTAAAGCTTTTAACTTCTGCGCTCCTTTTTTACCACACCAAGTTCTGGCAGAAATTAAAAGCCAAGGTTTTGAGAAAATTTTGATTTACCCGCTACTAGTAGTTGATTCTATTTTTACTAGTGGGATTGCGATCGAGCAAGTGAACAAAGCTTTGGCAGGGATGGCTGATGGCGATCACCATTGGGTCAAAGGACTGCGTTATATTCCATCTTTTTATAATGAGCCGGAATATATTAATTTGATGGCACATCTGGTTGAGGAAAAAATCAATGCGGACTTAGCCGCAGCTTATTTACCTTCTCAAATCGGTATTGTGTTGATGAATCATGGTTGTCCTCACAAAGCCAAAGGATTCACTTCTGGTATTACCGAAAGTCAAGCATTGTATGATTTGGTGCGAGATAAATTAATCAATCGCTACCCTCTAATTTCTGTCGGTTGGTTGAATCATGACACACCCTTAATTGAATGGACGCAACCAAACGCGACACAAGCAGCCACTAACCTGATTCAATTGGGTGCAAAAGCTATAATTTTCATGCCGATTGGTTTCGCTACAGAAAATCACGAAACTTTATTGGATGTACACCACATTATTCATGCTTTGGAGAAAAAGTACTCTGATGTGGACTATGTACAAATGGCGTGCGTCAACGACCATCCAGAGTTTTTGGCAATGGTTGCACAATGGGCAGATAGCCATATATCTGAATTACAAATTGAACAAGCTGTCACTGTCAATCCACATATAGCTATTCATCACCATCATCACCACCATTAAAAATACTTTTATGTAGTCAGACTTTAGTCATGATTATCTAAGGACTAAAGTCCTGACTACAAACTATCAAAAGTTTCTAATTTACTCCCTTGAGTTTGCGTGTGGTATCAACTAAACTTTGGGCGAATTGATCAAATCTTTGAGAAAGTTTTTCATCTAAAATTTTGCCTTCAGGACTGAACGCGGCGTAAGCTTGTCCGATCGCAATTTGTTCTGGAATTACCCAACCGTGTACCCAACGCATAATCAACCGCAGATCATTTAAAGCGTTACTATTCGATTGTCCCCCCAGTACACTCAGCAGTCCTGTGACTTTTCCAGACAATTCTTCAAAACTCATTAAATCTAGGGCATTTTTGATCACACCGCTAACACCACCATGATACTCAGGTGTAGCTAAAACTAATCCATCGCTGTTGCGAACAGTATCACGCAATTTTTGAACATCTGGATATTCTAAATATTCTTTAGCTCCTGTGCAGAAAGGTAATTGCAACTGTCGTAAATCCAGAATTTCTACATCTGCACCTATAGCTTCTAACCGTTGTGCTGCTACTTGTAAAGCCAACTGGGTGTAGGAGTTGGGTCTTAAACTACCGCCGATACCAACAATTTTCACCATAATTCACCCATCGTTAAGTATTGATAAAAAACGAAGTCATTACGACTATGTTGATCATCTTAACGATTTATTGTGCCACCGTCAAATTACTTAGAGATTGGAGTATTGGGAATTGGCAGACAAGATAGAAAAAGGAGAATATTTTGCCAGCTACCTTCTGCCAGCTACCTTCTGCCTTCTACCTCATTTGAGAGTTAGACTAGATTAAATAAGTAGTGATTTCCAGTTATTGCAATTTTTGCTAGAAGAGTAGTCAGAAAATCAGAAAAATATGCTCGGCTTATGGCATCAGATCAAAGGGTAATTTTTATGAAAAATTTTGGTAATAAAGCATTGATGAGACAGCAATCACCAAAGCGCGCTGCGTGGGCTGGTGCGCTGGCAGCCAGTTTGATCATGTTGCCGAGTATGTTTGGCGTTAATCCAGCTTTGGCACAGAAGGCAGAGCGTGATTCCTTGACTTACGGAAAGTTAATCGAGAAAGTTAATCAAAATCAAGTCAAAAAAGTAGAATTGGATGAAACAGAACAACTAGCAAAAGTTTATTTAAAAGATCAAAAGCCAAATACGCCACCAATTCAGGTGAGACTGTTGCAGGACAATAAAGAGTTAATTAATCAACTCAAAGCTAATAATGTTGATTTTGGTGAAGAAGTCTTCTCCGCCAATAGTAAGGCGGCGGCGGGATTATTGATTAACCTCCTGTGGATTTTGCCTTTGGTGGCTTTAATGCTGCTGTTTCTGCGCCGTTCTACCAATGCTTCTAGCCAAGCTTTAAACTTCGGTAAATCGAGAGCGCGTTTCCAAATGGAAGCCAAAACCGGTGTGAAATTTGACGATGTAGCGGGAATTGAAGAAGCTAAAGAAGAATTGCAAGAAGTTGTAACTTTCTTAAAACAACCAGAAAGATTTACAGCTGTTGGCGCACGTATTCCCAAAGGGGTGCTGTTGATAGGCCCTCCAGGAACAGGTAAAACTTTACTCGCCAAAGCGATCGCAGGCGAAGCAGGTGTACCATTCTTTAGTATTTCTGGTTCTGAGTTTGTAGAAATGTTTGTAGGTGTGGGTGCTTCCCGCGTCCGTGATTTGTTCAAAAAAGCCAAAGAAAATGCCCCTTGCCTGATATTCATTGATGAAATCGATGCTGTAGGTAGACAACGGGGTGCGGGTATTGGTGGGGGTAACGACGAAAGAGAACAGACTCTCAACCAGTTACTCACTGAGATGGATGGTTTTGAAGGTAACACAGGCATCATTATTATTGCTGCCACCAACCGTCCCGACGTATTAGACGCTGCGTTATTGCGTCCCGGTCGCTTTGACCGACAGGTGATAGTTGATGCACCTGATCTCAAGGGACGTTCAGAGATTTTGACAGTCCATGCTCGCAATAAAAAGATTGACCCCAGCGTATCATTAGAAGCGATCGCTCGCCGCACACCAGGATTTACTGGTGCAGATTTAGCTAACCTACTGAACGAAGCCGCGATTCTCACCGCCAGAAGACGCAAAGAAGCCATCACCATCCTCGAAATCGATGACGCAGTAGACCGTGTAGTTGCTGGGATGGAAAGAACACCATTAGTAGACAGCAAGAGCAAACGCTTAATTGCTTACCACGAAGTCGGACACGCTTTAGTTGGGACTTTATTAAAAGACCATGACCCTGTGCAGAAAGTTACTCTCATCCCACGGGGACAAGCACTAGGATTAACTTGGTTTAGCCCTAATGAAGAACAAGGTTTAGTTTCCCGTTCTCAACTTAAGGCTAGAATTACTGCCACTTTAGGGGGTCGCGCCGCCGAGGAAATTGTTTTTGGGAAGCCAGAAGTGACTACAGGTGCAGGTAATGACCTGCAACAAGTGACAGGAATGGCACGGCAGATGGTAACACGGTTTGGTATGTCGGAATTAGGGCCATTATCCCTAGAAAACCAGAATGGAGAAGTGTTTTTGGGGCGCGACTGGATGAATAAATCAGACTATTCTGAGGAAATTGCCGCCAAAATTGATTCACAAGTCCGTGAAATTGTCAATACTTGCTATCAAACATGTAAGGAGTTATTGCAAGAAAACCGCCCATTATTGGAGCGTTTAGTAGACTTGTTGTCAGACCAAGAAACAATTGATGGTGAATTATTCCGCAAAATTGTGGCTGAGAATAATTCACAAGTCCCTACAGAAGAATTGACAACGGTTGTTAGTCAATAGTCATTATTCATTAAGTTGCAGTTTCAGATCCCCGACTTTTTTGAGAAGTCGGGGATTTTAATGTGTCACTGATTAATTACCTCGTCGAGTTTAATCAAAAATAATTGCAGTTTGCAGTTGAGTCCAATACAGACCTAACTTCCAGCCCCTTCCCTACAAGGGCAGGAGAGTAAGTTTCAAAGCCTCTAACACCACTTGCTACAACGGAGGGAACCTCCGCAACGCAGTGGCTCCTCCTTGTAGGAGAGAGGTTTGGAGAGAGGTCAGAGTGTATTGCACAAAATGAGAATCGCTATAATTGCAGTTCTGGTTAATAACCGGAATCACGAATGTTTTTCGACTCTTGAATTATGACTTGCGATTGCTGAGAATTTGGGGAATTACCTCTAGCAATTTGTTGTTGGACAAACATTTCTCTTAACACCATTGCAGGATCAACATAGTTGTTGGCGTATTTCATGACCCAGTGGAGGTGAGGCCCGGTGGTGCGTCCAGTCATCCCGACTCTGCCAATTCTAGCTCCGGTGGGAATTTTTTGACCTTCCCAGATTTGGATTCCCCCTGCTCGGTCAATCATAAAACGCCGCCCATTCGCAGCTTCTACTTGACCTTCAAGATGGCAATAGGTGTGTTCCCATTGACCAGATTTAATGACTATTTGAGTACCACAAGCTCCGCGATCGCTCACCTTGATCACTGTACCACCCCACCAATTGCGAATATAACTACCTTGTGGGGCAGCAATATCTAAACCATTGTGAAATTCCCAATTGTTACCGCCAGTTGCAGAACGACGGTAGCCAAATGCAGAGGTGTAGGCTTGAAAATTCTCTACAGGAAAAGAAGCTGCTGACCAACCATTAGCTGTAGCTACGGTATTGGATCTTATTTCTCTCGCTCCGACAATATCGGCTTGAGGGAATAGAGTCATGCAGCTAACAAAACCTAAGACTGATAACGTAGCTGTGCCAATAACTACTTTTGCTTGCCGCTTACTCATCATTGTGATTCCTTAAGCCCTTTAAATCTAATCAATTGAGATTTATTTGTTTTTTGTAAATACTCTAAAAAATCTATATCAAAAATTTAAATTTTTCCTGTAAAGTTGGTTTTTACATGAATTATCAGATTTATTCATTAAGTATATACTTACTAATTTGTGCTGTTTCAGTCAAACAGCTTAATACATAAGGCTTTTTAGTGTCAAACTTTTTGTATATGATATTCTGATATCTGCTTATTTGCTATCAAAAAGCTGTTTGCTCTGCTAATTTAGGGAATTTTAGTTACACTAACTACGTATATGCGTAAATACGAAGTAATTAAACCTATAAAATTAGTCTGTGCAATATTCAAAACCTAGATGAATTAAATTTTATATTTAATATTTTTCTGTACTTTTTACGACTGTATTCAATATTTAGATTAGCCTAGTAAATAAAACTTTCGACACATAATAATCTAAGTATATTCACTATTTGATAAACACAATTGTTGATTTCTCTGATCAATGCAAGAGAAAAATTACCTACGGGATAGTTGCCAAGTTGCCAAAATATTGTTAACTTTTATGCTTAAAATTGCTGAATAAGTCGATTGACGATGATATCTAGCATCAATCGAACCATTTGCAGGACGCACCAAAGCCATGCTGACTGAAATATTACCTTTCCGTTTTGAAATAGATACAGTTGCGATCGCTGGAGCAAGTTTGTGGTCTTTGGCGTTATATTTAGGATTTTCCCCGGTGAGTGAATGGGTAATGGAGCAATTAGGCCGCTGGTTTAATTTTGCCGAGCGATCGCTTTACACCAGCGAATCAGAATTTGAAAAAACTCGCAAAGCCAGAGAATCCCAAAACGCCTTTTACGCCTCACTGTTTAGCATTGTGCCGTTTTTGGTCATTGGGGCTTTATGTAATTGGGGTGTAGAAATCAGTTTAGGAAGAAGTTGGGCAATTAGTATGGGTATCCTCGCCTGCATGGGTTCTGGGATTTATGAATTAGGCCGTAGAGATGGACAATCTGATCAATAGTCAATAGTTTTTAGTCATTAATTTTTTTCCCATGCCTTTCCCCTAACTGACTAATTTCCTCACGAACAATCTGTGCTATCTTCTCTGCTGCGCCACTTTCACCTCTGGCGTTGCGTAGCTTGCTTCTCATCTCTTCTAATTTTTCTGGATGAGCTAAAAAGTCTAAGATCATTTCTCCGATTTCATTAGCTTCTAATTTGCCGACAATTTCGGGGACTATTTCGGCTTTTGCCCAGATGTTTGGCCAAGCTAATAAACCTTTGCGTCTGAGAAACAGCCAGTTGATGATTTTGGCAAAGGTAGAACCTAATCCTGGCAAATTAGCCAACAGACCCGGTAAACCATCCCAAGAACGCATGGCATCAAGTTGTTGCGTGGGTAGTAGCACTAGCATTGGTACTCCCAAAGCACCCAACTCGGCTGTGTTTGCTCCAACGGTGGTTAGACAGATACAACAATGCGATAATAAATCATAGGCAGGATATTCTTGGTGTAGCTCTACATTTAATCCTTTACTTGTTTCCAGTACGGGATGCTGACTACTTTGTTCTGGGACAATTAAGGAAGCACCAGAGAATTGAAAGGTTTCCACAAAAGGGTTGTTTTGGGGATCTGCAAAACTGGCTAGAGTTTCTAAATCCAAAGTTGGTGCAACAGGAATCGCAAACCGAATTTCGGGTTCTTTGCTGTGGATATATTCAGCAATGTTGAGCATTAAGGGTACACCTTGGGTTAATTTTGCTGCTTTTGACCCAGGTAAAAGACCGATGATGGGGGACTGGGAATTGGGTATTGGGGATGGGGATTGGGTACTAGGAACTAAAGATTGGGCTTCTAGCATGAGGTCGCCCACGACTGTAAATTTGTCGGCGTATTTCGGGGAGACTTTGGCGGAAACTTCTGGGTTCATGACTCCAAAGCGGTCAATTAAGTTATGCCATCTGGCTTCCCACTCGGCGTAAACTACTGTGCGATATCCGAGTTTTTTGCCGATAACTACAGGAAAAAATTGGTCGCCTCCCAGGAAAACAATTACACCTTTACTGCTCCAATTCCAATTGTCTTTGGTTCTGCCCCAGAGCAAAAATTGCCAAAAATAGTCTGCGGATTGTACTCGGTCTACTTCGGGGTAAGCAAGGGCGATCGCAGCTTCTTTACCGCTAGCATTGGGACAAGGTGATAAAACTACGGAAATTCTCACTTCAGAACGGTCATCACCCAGTTTTTCCCGCAAGGCCTTGACCACAGGACGCACCCAGGTTGTCACCTCCCCAGGGCCATTGGAAAGAATCAAAACGTCAAATTTAGTCATTAGTCAATGTTCATTAGTCATTAGTCCATAGTTATTTTGCCTTTTCCCGATGACGAGCGACCATTGGAAAAATGAGAAATATTAAGTTTTTGTTACATTAAGTGAGCATTTGCTTTTATTATTTATTAATGTTTGTTAACAAAGTTTGCGATTTTTATATCGATTTATGTCAGATAGCGGACAAAATGCCCATTTGGTAAGGTTTTTCTGATAAAAAACTGTTATTGCCGAAAAAAATCGTTAAACTTTGGCGGCACTTAGCCGCAAAGAAATCCTAGTAGAGAACACGCATCAAAGGAGCCGAGGAAGCATGTTCACCCACGTCAAGTCCACCATTAGACACATTGCGCCTGATAACCTGGGCGGACGTAACTTAATTAAGGTGGTCTATGTCGTGCTTGAGTCCCAGTACCAGAGCGCGCTGTCGCAGGCGGTTCGCACGATTAACTCGAACAATCCCAACCTGGCGATTGAAATCAGTGGTTATTTGATTGAGGAACTCAGAGATCCAGAGAACTATGAAGAGTTCAAACGGGAAGTCGAGAGTGCCAATATTTTTATCGCCTCATTGATTTTCATCGAAGACTTAGCACAGAAAGTAGTTGCAGCAGTAGAACCACACCGCGATCGCTTGGATGTAGCTGTTGTGTTTCCCTCTATGCCAGAGGTAATGCGCCTAAACAAAATGGGCAGTTTCTCTTTGGCACAATTGGGTCAATCGAAGAGTGCGATCGCTCAATTCATGCGGAAACGCAAGGAAAAATCCGGTGCGGGATTCCAAGATGGGATGCTGAAGCTATTGCGAACCCTACCGCAAGTGCTGAAGTTTTTACCAGTGGACAAAGCACAAGATGCTCGCAATTTTATGTTGAGCTTTCAGTATTGGCTAGGAGGTTCACCAGAAAACCTGGAAAACTTCTTGCTGATGTTAGCCGATAAATACGTATTTAAATCTGTAGATAAACAAAATTCGGCATCTTTAGAATATCAAGCACCAGTAGTTTACCCTGACATGGGTATCTGGCATCCCTTAGCACCCACAATGTTTGAGGATGTCAGAGAATATCTCAACTGGTACACAGTCCGTAAGGATATATCCGGTGATTTAAAAGATCCCTTAGCTCCCTGTGTTGGGCTGGTGTTACAACGCACACACCTAGTCACGGGCGATGATGCCCACTATGTGGCAATGGTGCAAGAGTTGGAAGCACTGGGTGCAAAAGTATTACCAGTATTTGCTGGTGGTTTGGATTTCTCCAAGCCTGTAGATGCTTACTTCTACGAACCCACAACCAAAACCCCGTTAGTAGATGCAGTTATATCTTTAACAGGTTTTGCGTTGGTAGGTGGCCCAGCTAGACAAGACCATCCCAAGGCAATTGATGCCCTCAAACGGCTGAATCGTCCTTACATGGTGGCATTGCCTTTAGTTTTCCAAACCACAGAAGAGTGGCTAGATAGCGATTTGGGCTTACATCCAATTCAGGTAGCATTGCAAATTGCCATTCCTGAATTAGATGGAGCGATCGAGCCGATTATATTATCTGGTAGAGATGGGGCAACCGGAAAAGCGATCGCACTCCAAGATCGCATTGCAGCTGTAGCGCAACGTGCTTTGAAATGGGCTAATCTCCGCCGCAAACCCAAACTAGATAAGAAAGTTGCCATCACCGTTTTCAGTTTCCCCCCCGATAAAGGCAACGTCGGTACAGCCGCATACCTCGATGTATTCGGCTCAATTTACGAAGTCATGCAGGCACTGAGAAACAACGGCTACGACGTGCAGGACTTGCCAGAAAACGCTAAAGAGTTGATGGAACAAGTCATCCACGACGCACAAGCACAATATGCTAGTCCTGAACTCAACATTGCCTACAAAATGTCAGTCCCAGAATACGAAGAACTGACACCTTATTCCCAACGCCTAGAAGAAAACTGGGGGCCACCGCCAGGACACCTCAACAGCGACGGACAAAACCTCTTAATTTACGGTAAGCAATTTGGTAACGTCTTCATCGGTGTTCAACCAACATTCGGTTATGAAGGCGACCCCATGCGGTTGTTGTTCTCTCGTTCCGCCAGCCCTCACCACGGTTTTGCAGCTTACTACACTTACCTAGAAAGAATTTGGGGTGCAGATGCTGTCCTGCATTTCGGTACTCACGGTTCTTTGGAATTCATGCCTGGTAAGCAAATGGGGATGTCCGGCGAATGCTACCCTGATAACTTAATTGGTACAATTCCCAACCTGTACTACTACGCCGCCAACAACCCCAGCGAAGCGACAATTGCTAAACGTCGCAGTTACGCCGAGACAATTTCTTACCTCACACCCCCCGCAGAAAACGCTGGTTTGTACAAGGGTTTAAAGGAACTTAGCGAATTAATTGCTTCTTACCAAACCTTAAAAGATAGCGGTCGCGGTATCCCCATCGTCAACACCATCATGGATAAATGCCGGATGGTGAACCTAGATAAAGATATCAACTTGCCAGAGACTGATGCCAAAGATATGTCCTCAGAAGAAAGGGATAATATTGTTGGCAGCGTCTACCGCAAGCTGATGGAAATTGAATCACGGTTGTTACCTTGTGGTTTGCACGTCATTGGTAAACCCCCAAGTGCAGAAGAAGCGATCGCAACATTAGTCAACATCGCTAGCTTAGACCGTCAAGAAGAAGAAATCCTCAGCTTACCCCGCATTATTGCCAATAGCTTGGGGCGAGACATTGACGAGATTTACCAAAACAATGACAAAGGCATATTAGAAGATGTCCAACTACTACAAGACATCACTCTCGCTACCCGCGCTGCCGTTCGCGCCTTAGTACAAGAACAAACCGACGCAGAAGGAAGGGTTTCCTTAGTTTCCAAGTTGAACTTTTTCAACATGGGCAAAAAAGAACCTTGGGTAGAATCACTACACAAATCAGGTTATCCCAAAGTTGACAACTCAGCCTTGAAACCCCTGTTCGAGTATTTAGAATTCTGTTTGCAACAAGTTTGTGCAGATAACGAACTCGGCGCATTACTCAAAGGCTTAGAAGGCGAATACGTCCTTCCCGGCCCTGGTGGCGACCCCATCCGCAACCCGGATGTATTACCCACAGGTAAGAACATTCATGCCCTCGACCCCCAATCAATTCCCACTGCTGCGGCTGTACAATCAGCGAAAATCGTTGTTGATCGACTGTTAGCACGGAACAAAGCCGAAAATAACGGTAATTGGCCAGAAACCATCGCCTGTGTTCTCTGGGGAACAGATAACATCAAAACCTACGGCGAATCCCTGGCGCAAATCATGTGGATGGTGGGTGTACGTCCAGTTCCCGACGCGTTAGGACGGGTGAACAAGTTGGAGTTAATCCCCTTAGAAGAGTTAGGACGACCCAGAATAGATGTAGTCATTAACTGTTCTGGTGTATTCCGCGACTTGTTCATCAACCAGATGAACCTACTAGACCAAGGGGTGAAGATGGCGGCGGAAGCAGATGAACCCACAGAAATGAACTTCGTCCGCAAACACGCTATGCAGCAAGCTGAGGAAATGGGAATTAACCTCAGACAAGCAGCAACCCGCGTTTTCTCTAACGCTTCTGGTTCTTACTCGTCAAATATCAACTTGGCGGTAGAAAACAGCACCTGGGATAGCGAAGCCGAGTTACAAGAAATGTACCTCAACCGTAAATCCTTCGCCTTCAGTGCCGATAACCCCGGTATGATGGAACAATCTCGGAAGATTTTTGAAAGCACCCTCAAAACTGCTGAGGCGACATTCCAAAACCTGGATTCCTCCGAGATTAGTTTAACGGACGTTTCCCACTACTTCGACTCTGACCCCACCAAGGTTGTATCAAGTCTGCGTGGCGACGGCAAAACCCCAGCATCTTACATTGCAGACACCACCACAGCTAACGCCCAAGTCCGCACATTATCAGAAACCGTGCGCTTAGATGCCCGTACCAAATTATTAAATCCCAAGTGGTATGAAGGTATGCTGTCTCACGGTTACGAAGGTGTGCGCGAACTCTCCAAGCGGTTGGTAAATACAATGGGTTGGAGTGCAACAGCCGGCGCAGTTGACAACTGGATTTATGAGGATGCCAACGAAACCTTCATCAAAGATGAAGAAATGCAGAAACGTTTGATGAACCTCAACCCCCATTCTTTCCGCAAGATGGTATCAACATTGTTGGAAGTGAATGGTCGCGGTTATTGGGAAACTAGCGAGGAGAATTTATACCGCCTCCGCGAGTTGTACCAAGAAGTTGAAGACCGAATTGAAGGGATTGAGTAGGTCGATAAATCATTAATAATGTAGAAGGCACGGTAATACCGTGCCTTCTACATTAACGTAGATATAGTGATGAATTCAATAAATAATACAGTTTTAAGATAACTTGTGAATATAGGGTATTTTTTTTATGTTTCTTATAATGGATTAAGAAAATAGATTTAAACCTATACGTATGCAAAGTCTGTCTAGGCGTAAGAGAACATTTTGGCAATCACTAAGAATAAAAGCAACAAAATTAATACTCGAATCTTCAGTTAACATTGAAAAGCCGAAGCTGAAATTCCTAGAGTCTTTAAAACATCATGCAGAGCATAGGTTATACCCTCACGATTATGAATTAATAGCCTGTCCCAGTGATTTAGAAGTTGAGTTAGATCAAGTTGGCTTTTCTGACTTATTCTTTCCCGAAGATTTTCCCAAACTCCAAAAAGGTTTAAATAAACTACTGTCTAACTACCCCTCGTTTCCTGCTGGTAATAAAGACAATCTTAATGAATGGTTTAGCGAAATATACAATTCTGGATCTGGGGGTGCTAAATCTATATATGTCGGCACACTTTCATTTAAAACCCAAAGCAACGATAAATCAATAAATTGTTTACAAAGTGCCAATATTCATCTTAATTACATTGCTCCTTCTTTTATTGTTTTATCAATTATTGTTAAACCATCTAATAATTTTATTCATAAATTTATTAAATTAATTAAAAGCGTTCCATCTCCTCAAAGCGAAATTTTAGGATTTAGTTTTAAGTACGGAGTTACTTCTTTATACACAATTCCATCTTGGCGTGTTAGAAAAGCAGAGCTTGAGGAACTTTTCTTAGAAATAAATAGAAGTATTATACTCCTTTTTAGAAAGAACTTCGGTGTCGGTCTTTCATGCTATAGTTATTTACCCTGCCTTGAAATTATTAAGACAAATATTTCTTTACGCGAAATTCCCGAAGATAAACATATCTTAAAATATTCTGATAAATTCATGGCTTGCTGTAATTTTTTTGAAAGCTTAGGATATCCTTTCAAACCTCATCCAGTCTATAGAAACAGTAATTGGTGGAATTTTTATGAAGTCAATAGAAACGAACTGTTTTATAAAAACTCTCATAGCTACCAGATATTAATCAGTTTAGCAGATTATAAGAAATATAAATATGCTGCCGACAAAGATTATTATCAGTCACCATCGGGAGAAATTCAATATACAGTTCACGGTTTATTATCATTGTTAGCATTAGAAAATTTTTATGCAGTTCTAGAGGAATTGACTATAGATTTGAAGATTGATTTAGAAAGAGACTTGAGTAGCCAAATTCGAGGAAAAATTACAATTAGAAGATTGAAGTCAGCTATTTATAAAATGGTCAAGATTAACGGTTTATACTTTCAGCACTCACGAATTTGGGCAGGTGTAGATGAAAAATTATTTTTTAATTATGTATGTCAAGAAGCAGCAGGTATATCGAGGGAAAAATACAACAATGATGATTCATGTCTTTTAATAGATGATATAAAACATAATATTGATAAAATCAGAAATTTTTGTGAACAGCAATTGGAAATTTTAAAGTTATCTTACGAGCAGATTTTGAATTATAAAACAACGACGATAAATTATAAACTTCAAGAACGTACATTTTGGCTTTCTATAGCAGTTACTTTCCTCACTATCGTGACTCTGATTCCAGAAGAAATTAGAAAACAACTAATCACTGATATTTGGTTTTGGTTAAATAGTATGTTTCATTAAATTTAGAGATAAGAAAGTAGTTTTCGATACTTTGGGATTTTGCAGAGTGCGATCGCTCATCGCGAAAAACAGGCGATCGCATTTGGGAAGGTGGAATGCGATCGCTCATTGCCCACGGGCTAGAATAGTACGTAAGGTAGTTAAAATTGCTGCTTTAATATTTAATCTGGGATATCACTATGAATGCTTTCACAGTCAATCTCAAACCAGTATTGGAACTGACAGATGAGCAATTTTTTAATCTATGTCAAGCAAATCGGGACTTAAAATTTGAACGCAGCGCAACTGGAGAATTAATTATTATGCCGCCCACGGGGGGAGAAACAGGCAATAAAAATGCGAGAATTACTCAACAATTAATGAATTGGACTGATGCTGATGGTACTGGCATCGCTTTTGATTCTTCAACTTGCTTTAAATTGCCTAATGGTGCAGACCGTTCTCCTGATGCTGCTTGGATAAAGTTACAAAGATGGAATACTTTAATAGATGAACAAAAGGAAAAGTTCCCTCCTATTTGTCCTGATTTTGTAATTGAATTACTTTCCCCTAGTGATAGTTTGAAAGCAGCACAGGAAAAGATGAGGGAATATTTAGATAATGGTGTGCAGTTAGGTTTGTTAATTAATCGTAAATATCGTCAAGTTGGGATTTATAGACAAGGAAAAGAGGTTGAGGTTTTGGAATCTCCTGCAACCATATCAGGCGAAGATGTTTTAAAGGGTTTTGTATTAGACTTGGAAAGGATTTGGTAATTTATTTGGCCAGGCTGTCTTCGCAGCTTACCAAAGGTATCGCCTACTGTGAACTCATAATATCAGCGATCACTGTTTGGAAGTGTAGAGAAGATGCGATCGCTTTGAGAATGTGCAAAGTGCGTTGGCGTAGCTTACCAGAGGTATCGCTCATCTGGAAAAACAGGTGATTGCTAACCGTGTAATCATAGAATCAGCGATCGCTTATGGTAAATAATGAGTCAAACAGATAAACTACTGGCTAAGATATTATCAGGAACATCAGACAAAAACATTGCCTTTGAGCAGTTGTGTCAACTACTAATTAAACTAGGGTTTGATAAGCGCATTCGCGGTAGCCATCATATATATATGCAAAAGATGGTATAGAAGAAATCTTGAATCTCCAGCCCAAACAAGGAAAAGCTAAAGCTTATCAGGTCAAGCAAGTTCGTGAAGTAATTCTCAAATATGAACTAGGAGAACAAGATGAATCTGCGTTATGGAATTAATCTCTATTGGAGTGAAGAAGACCAAGCATTTATAGCAGAAGTACCAGAATTACCTGGATGTGCTGCTGATGGTGAAACTTATCAAGAAGCACTACAAAATGTAGAAATTATTATGCAGGAATGGATTGAAACTGCTCAAGAATTAGGTCGTCACATTCCTGAACCAAAACAGCGTTTGATGTCTGCTTAGTGATTAAAAAAATATAAATTGTGTTCATATTTCTATACAGGCGATCGCTTGTTGGGGGATGTGGAGGATAAGCGATCGCTACAATATCCTGAATTGACAAACTACCAAACAATAGCAACCAAAGCCGACGCAGTTATATTTTGATCGCACGTTAATAACTGCACAACATCACCTTTACTTGCTAAAACTAAGGCAGTTGCTACAATTTGCCTGTCGTGCATTTCATTAATAGCAGATAGGCTCATAGTCATTGTAATTATATCTTTATCAAGCGGGTAAATTACTACGCGAGGGTCAGCTTCTACTACTAAAATTACATCTTGAGGATGAGGAATAGATGTTCTACCTCTTTCCACAATCCAAACAGCCTCAGCTAAAGTGGTAGCCGGAATAACTAACTGTGAATCGGGATGAGAAAGGATAGCTTTAGCATTTGTACCTAAGCGCGGATTACCTTCAAGAAACCAGACCAAAGCATGAGTATCTATGACATATTTCATAACTACTTATGACCAGTCTAAGCTATCATCTTTATCCCCATGAAATTCAGCAATTTGAAAATCTGTTTCTGTTGATTGTTGGTTTCCAGAGAACATTCCAAATTGCATTATTTGTTGTGACTGTTGAGTTTTTTTTGATTTTAAGAAAGTGACAATTACAAGACTTTCTGAAACATCAAGCGGTAATTCTGTAAGCTCTATCTTACCGTTTTTGTAAACTCCTTCGATTGATTGCAACATAATTTTTACTTTGATAAAATTTGGCTGATATATTTTCTCCCTTAAGCTAACTATACACAGATTATGATTCTGTGGGTTACTTGCCTGAAGAAATATATAGCGATCGCATTTGTGAATGTGGGGGGGGAGCGTTAGCGAAGCTTACCGGAGGTATCGCTAACCGTGTCATCATAGAATCAGCGATCGCTGTTTATAGACAAGACATATTTTAGGGTAATTTAGCAGAGTTATCGCTTTTAGCTCAACTTTGAATCGATAACAAACCTTGTATTTTTAAATGAGCTAAAGCATCCTCAGCTGCTGCTTTTTCTGCATCTTTCTTATTCCGTCCTACAGCTTCTCCGTATTTTTTATCTACCACATAAACTTCAGCTTTAAATTCTGGTGCGTGGGACACACCTCCTATTTGTGTTGTGACGTATTTGGGAGGAGTTGGGCCGATATTGCGCTGTACCCATTCTTGAAAGCGATTTTTAGAATCTACCGTCGAACGAGATACTACAATTTGTTCAGGTACAGCATCAAATAATGGTTCGATAATGGCACGTACTGCTTCAATATTAGAGTTGTGATCTAAATAGTAAGCACCAATTACAGCTTCAAATGTACTGCTGAGTAAATTGGGGTTTTGATAGCCACCATCCCGAATTGCTCCTTTACCTAACCGCATCCTAAAATCTAAGCCGACTTCAATAGCAAATTTAGCTAATTGTTTTTCATCAACTAATGCTGAACGTCGCCGTGTTAATTCATCTTCTCCCTTTTCCGGGTGACGACGATAAAGATATTCACCACTTAAGAAATTCAGCACAGCATCACCAAGGAATTCTAGGCGTTCATTGTGTTCGCCTTCTCCTGGGTTTTCATGGACATAGGAACGATGAGTGAGTGCGCGGCGTAAAAGTTGTTCGTCATGAAACGTTGTTAGAAGTTTGTGCATTTTGTGTTTTGTTGTAGAAATTAATTGTTAGAAAATAGATAAACAGGATTGCTATTAACATGAAAAAACCGCATTGATGGCGGTTTTAATAAACTTATTTGAGTAAATAAACTGGATAGAAAAAGGACTGTTTTTCAGAAAACAGGGCACATAACAATAATCTAAATTTAGACTAGCAAGCTCTTTTTTTATAACTGATTGGTCTTTGCAATGGTAATTGTAGTAAATATTTTTGCGAACTAAAATTCCTTTTGATTTAACAATTTTTAGTAAAAATTTTGCAGTTTCCAGAGATAATTTAACGTTCTGATAATCCCAATAGAATGCTACTACGGGTTTTTCTTGGGTAGTTTGACTGTGTGAGACCTGATATATATCTTTCATGATAATGTGTCTAGATTTTCATTTTGTTTACTGGACAGCACAAAAACCAAACATCTAGCAAAGGAGTGCTGTTAATTAAGGATTGATAAACAGTACTTCCTTAGCTTTTACTGCATTCTAGACAAAATTTCTGATTCAAGTCTCAGCCGTAGAACTCCCGGTTTCCTACCGAGCTTTGCGTCATCTTCCCCCTTGAAAATTTACCTCAAACGTTTGCTCATCCTTTGAAATTTAAGTCCATCAAATAAAACAACCTTGATCTCGATAATCAAGGGAAAGGATGACACAAAGCTTGGCAGGAAAATAGGAGTTCTGCTGCTGAGACAACACCAAAAACTAGAAGCTTTAGAGCAGAGTTATTTTGCTGTCTTAAGTATAGAATTGCACAACTGATTTTGGATGTCAATATATTGTTGTGTGAAAAAAGTACAACTGAATACGCATAAAGTTAAAATTCCTATAACTCATTGAAATTAATTTTTTTGGGAAATATCCTATTTAAATCAATAGATAAATCAGGAAAACAAGGGAGGAATATAATTTGATTGGGCAGGACAATTCGCTTATTTAAATAGCCATATTTTCCATGATTGTCTCTATAAGGTTCACTGTAACATTCTAAATAATTATCGAATAAATTGAATATCCAATAATCAGCTATACCTGCTTGAGCGTAGAGCGGGATTTTAAAATCCTGATCATAACTTAAAGACGAATCTGCTACTTCCATCACCAGTAACACATCAGCAGGGCTAGGATGAGCGGACAAATAATTGTCATCTCGGTTTTTAACAAGTGTAAAATCCGGTTCTGGTTCGCTGTTAGGCGGTAAAGTAATCGGGGCTTGAGATTGCAAAGTAGCCCTATCTCCTATGACTTTTGGGAGTTCTCGTAACAAGTTTCTCAAGCAAGTTTCATGGGCTGTACCCTTAGATACCATTTGTATCAGTTCCCCGTTAATTAATTGGATGTGGTCATCCTCGTGCAGAAAGCCCAAGTCTATAAGTTTGTGGTACTCATCCAATGTGAAGCGTTTAGCTTGAGCGATACTCATAAATTTTGCTCTCCAAGATCATACAAAGCCTTCAATTCCACAACCCTTATTGTAAATGAGCCAGAAATTGATATGCTAAAAACCAAGACTAGTTTGAAAGTGTTGACTGCTGAGTAGTAATTCAAAAAAACTAGTTTCTAGTTTCCAATCCCCAATACCTAGTCCCTAATACCCAGTTTCCAGTCCCCTATTTGCAAACCATGCCTGCGCCTACTATCAACCCGACAATTAATTCTTTCCCCTTGACGGCTGTAGTCGGTCAAGAAGCCATTAAACTTGCTTTGCTGTTAGCAGCAGTCGATCCTGGCTTGGGAGGAGTAGCGATCGCAGGTCGTCGCGGTACGGCAAAATCAGTAATGGCACGTGCTATTCACGCCTTGTTACCACCGATTGAAGTTGTTACTAATTCAGTCAGCAACTGCGACCCCAACCACCCAGAAGAATGGGATGATTATCTGTTGGCTGAGTGCGCCGATAAAGATATTCAGGATGTCCCGACGCAAATCGTCCCTGCGCCCTTCGTGCAAATACCCCTCGGCGTAACTGAAGACCGTCTCCTCGGTTCTGTGGATGTAGAACAGTCAGTGAAGCAAGGAGATACCATCTTTCAGCCTGGGTTACTCGCCACAGCTAACCGAGGCGTGCTGTATGTAGATGAAATCAATCTTTTAGATGACCAGATATCCAACCAGCTATTAACCGTCCTCTCGGAAGGACGTAACCAAATCGAACGGGAAGGGATAAGTTTTCAGCATCCTTGCAAACCTCTGTTTATCGCCACCTATAACCCAGAAGAAGGGGCATTACGAGAACATTTATTAGATAGAATTGCGATCGCTCTTTCTGCTGACGGTGTTCTCGGTCTAGATCAAAGAGTACAAGCAGTTGAGCAAGCGATCGCCTATTCCAAATCACCCCAAGATTTTCTCCAGCAGTATAGCGAAGATATCGACGCGCTGAAAACCCAAATCATCCTCGCACGGGAATGGTTGAAAGATGTCACCATCACCCGTGAACAAATTGCTTATTTAGTTGATGAAGCCATTCGCGGCGGTGTCCAAGGACATCGGGCAGAATTATTTGCAGTACGTGTAGCCAAAGCAGCTGCGGCTTTAGATGGTCGAGCCACCGTCAATGCTGACGACTTACGCCGGGCTGTAGAATTGGTCATTGTCCCACGGGCGACTGTTGTGCAGACACCACCCCCAGACCAACCACCGCCACCACCGCCACAAAGTCAAGACGAGTCAGAACAAGACCAACAAGAGGAAGAGGAAGAAGAAGACAAGGAAGACCAACCAGACGAACCAGAAGAGCAAGAACCCCCCAGCATCCCGGAAGAATTTATCTTTGACCCGGAAGGGGTAATTCTGGATGACAGTGTGCTGTACTTTGCTCAAATGGCACAACGTCAAGGTAAATCTGGTAGTCGCAGCATTATCTTCTCCGATGACCGGGGACGCTACATCAAGCCGATGTTGCCCAAAGGCAAAGTCCGCCGCATAGCTGTAGATGCAACCTTGAGGGCGGCTGCACCCTACCAAAAAGCCCGCCGGGAGAGACAGCCAAACAGAAAAGTCATTGTCGAACAAGGTGACATTCGCTCAAAACGCTTAGTCCGCAAAGCCGGGGCGTTAGTTGTGTTTGTCGTAGATGCTTCCGGGTCGATGGCCTTGAACCGGATGCAATCAGCTAAAGGTGCAGTCATGCAACTGTTAACGGAAGCCTATCAAAACCGCGACCAAGTAGCATTGATTCCCTTCCGGGGAGAACAAGCCGAAGTTCTACTACCTCCCACCCGTTCCATTGCTTTAGCGCGCAACCGCTTAGAAAGATTACCCTGTGGCGGCGGTTCACCCCTAGCACATGGTATCACCCAAGCTGTCCGTATCGGTTTAAATGCCCAAATGAGTGGAGATATCGGGCAAGTTGTGATTGTGGCAATTACTGATGGACGCGGTAACATTCCCTTGTCGCGGTCTTTAGGCGAACCCCAAGAACCGGGAGAAAAACCAGACATCAAAGGGGAATTACTAGAAATCGCCGCCAGAATTCGCGGTTTGGGAATGCAACTATTAGTAATAGATACAGAGAGTAAATTTGTCTCTACTGGCTTTGCCAAAGAGTTAGCCCAAACAGCTGGCGGTAAATATTACCACTTACCGAAAGCTACCGATAAAGCCATTGCTGCTATGACCAAAGGTGCGATCGCTGATTTAAAATCTCGTTAGTGGGTACTGGGGACTGGGTAATGGGGACTGGATACAGGGCGAGCAGAAAATTGTAGTGACTGTTCACTGTTGATGCCCCATGCCCAAATCCTACTGAATTACTGTGTTATCAATCGGTAACGAGAAATCACGAGACCACTCATTCCAAGAACCAAAATAGTTTTTGGCGTTAATTCCCGCCTCTTGCAAAGCAAACAGAACATTAGCAGCCCTAGAACCTTTAAAGCAATATATATACACAACTGACTCAGAAGTAATACCTAAAGATTGGCAAATTTCTAAAATCTCTGTTTTGGAACGAAACAAGGGGATTCCTGAGTCAGAAGTCATCAACTGATGCCATTCTAGCCATGTTGCATTGGGGATTCTGCCTTTGCGTGGGCAAAAATCAGTACCGTAGGGCGAAGAACTGAGTCCTTGCCATTCATTGCGATCGCGCACATCTAATTTTATAATCGCTGGATTATTGATTGCCTCCAACATTTCGATTGTTGTCACCATCATCTCAGCTTGCGGATGCAATCTAAATATGCTGCTCTCAAATTCAAGGACTTCATCAGTGGTGGGTAATTCCGCCGCTAACCAAGCTTTATATCCTCCATGTAAAACAGATACATGAGGACAACCCAAATATTTTAATAAAAAAGCGGCTCTACAAGATTGACCGTAACCTCTATTCAAAGCATCTTCATACACAACTAAACGTTCTGCACCGGATATTCCTACCTCGCTCATAATTTTGGCGAAATATTCTTGCAATTTTTTTAATCCAGCAGGATAGGAATTTTCTAAAAGATAACTAAAGAAATCTCGGATATTGATAGATTGAGGAATATGAGCAATAGCATATTCTTCTGGAGCGCGTGTATCAATAATGACAGTTCGTGGAGATTTTGCTGTTAACAGAGACGTGAGTTCTTGAGGAGAAATGAGGAGTTGTGTATTCACGCTTTCATGCTGTTATCGTATCACTAGGCATTATCGCGCTCTGTTAATTTGCACTTTGGCATGAAATTTACATAATCAAAAATCTTAAGCGTGAAGAGCAAACTTTTGTAGCACGAATAGAAGCTAGAAGTATTTCGCTATTGAGAGACTATAATACTCGTTCACTTAATACCAATTCTCTATGAAGTTGCACCAAATAAATGATGTAGAGACGTTGCATGTAACGTCTCTACAGTGCAGTTTAACTCTGTCACCTATTACCTGTACCCTCCTATATTTCTGACTTTTCACGTTATGTGGAAAAGCTAACGTAAAACCTAACCCCCTAACCCCCTTCCCTGCGAGGGAAGGAGGAAAAATTCAAGCCTCTTTCCTTGTAGGGGAGAGGTTTGGAGAGGGGTTTTCCAGATCCCGTGAAAAGTCATACCATTTCACGAAAAACCTGATACAGATGTAAACCCTGAAAGTTTTGCTGCATCTCAGTTTTTTAATTGCGAATTGCGAATTGGTATCAGTCCTATATTTACAATTGCTACAACTCCAGTAGAATTTTTTTTATATAAAATGGGTGCAGAAACTTTCACTTTTCTACACCCATAAAGTAAATATCAAATTGTTATTTATTAGTCTTCTGATTCAGCTGCTGTTACAGTTTCACTCAGGGGACGGATGTTCACAATTTTGCCACCTAAGCGGGTAATGCGTCGCATCTCATCATTCATACGGCTGTAGGGGACTTGAATCAGAATGGTGCTGCTATTGCGAACCGGATACTTGTTGTTTTCGGTTTGCTCGCTCTGTTTTAATCCTTCTACTTCATAGACAAAAACGCGACTGTCTGAGGTTGAACTTGAGGCGTTCATGCGTGGCTGTACCAACATGATGGTTCTATCTCCTATTGTGCGATGGTGATGCTAGCGACCTTACCGCCTAACTTATTGATTTGCTGCAAAGTGCTGGATAGCTGTTCGTAGGGAACAATAAACTCTTTATTGCTACGACGAACTTTGGGATATCTGGGCAAACTAATTCCTGCCACTTCAATGCGGTAAAGACGGGAAGTAGAACCTTGGGAGGATCTGCCAAAGGTGCGGCTGGGTGCAGTACCTTTCTTGGCAGCTTGATAAGCCCAACCTTCAGTCCCACCGGAAGGAGCAATGATGGCAGAGGCACTATTTCTTGCCAAGTCAGTTGCTAGGCGAGAACTTGTACCTGCTAGCTGAGAGCGATCGCTGTTAGCATAGCCACGGTATAAACGGAACATCCGGGTAAAGCCAACGGTTTTTTGACCTATTCCTGTGGTTACAAAGTCACGGTAGTAGGGAACGATCGCATCCCCAAAGTATGTATCATATTCGACAGAATCGATATAGGAATCGATGTCTGCATCAAAGCCGTGATTTTGATAGCGATCGAGATGCTCAATCACTTCTGCTTCATCGTAGGGAGCGCGTCCCAACAAGTGTTTAAAGTTTAATTCGATTACCCTAGTTTGAAAATGGGGATAAAGAAACTTGGTTTTGTATAACTCAGATTTAGCTACTCCTCGGACAAAATCCCGGACGCTGATTTGTCCATTGGTCAGCAAGGATTCCAAGCTGGTAAGGCGTTCTGACTGCATCAGGTGGTCGTTACCTAATACCTGACGATAAACTGCCCAGATGACATTTTTGGCATCTTCTGTTGTCCAGTTGGGACGCAGTTCAACAGGGCGTGTTTGGTCAAACGCTGTAGTTCCCAAACGAGATGCTGCGGTTGTAATTGGCACGAATAGGACTCCTTGAATATTGCAAAATTATTGGGGACTGGGGATTGGGGACTGGGGATTAAATAAAAATCATTCTTCCCCTGCCCCTTGCTCTCTGCCCCCCTGCTTATTTCGATCAGGCAGGAGAAATATTAACTACTCGGCTACCTCTCTGATTTAGTCTTTGCAGAGTTGGTGAGAGTTGGTCATAGCTGACTAAATATTCCTTCACGCTACGCCGAATTTGAGGATTCCGTCCTCTATCTGCCTGCGTAAATCTGATGCGGTAAAGCTGCCCACGATCGCCTGCAATTGTACCAGTTAGTCCCCGCCCGAAGTTAGGAGTCTGCACCGGATTAGCCAAATTCCGAGCTAGATCATTGGTTAGCCACGCAGATTTATTTTTACCTTGGGAGCGATCGCTGTTCGCATATCCCCGGTAAATCTGAAACATTCGGTTGAAACCTACGGTTTTTTGTCCTGTTTGAGTAGCAAAGCCCCGATAATGCGGAACAATTGATTCTCCAAAGTTTTCTTGATATTCCAGTGAATCTATATAAGAATCAATTTCTGCTTCGTAGCCTTTTTCTATATAGAGATCGACATGGTAGGCAATCTCGGCTTCATCATAAGGCGCACGACCGAGCAGATGCTTATAGTTCAATTCAATGAAGCGGACTTGGGGTGTGGAGTAAAAGAACTTGTTTCGGTATAATTCAGACTGTGCTAGCAACCGCACAAAATCCCGAACGGTAATGTTACCCTGCTGCAATAACGATTCTGCACTGGTGAGGCGTTCGCTTTGCATCAGGTGTTCATTGCCAAACACCTGCCGATAAGCAGCATGAATTACTGCTTGTACATCTTCATTCGCCCGCAATTCTGTGGGGGGTGTGCTGGCAAATGGCTCAAATCCTAGCTGACTGGCTGCCGTAGAACTAGTCATGAGTCAATCTCCTTAATTTGTACAAGGAAAAAACATACCCAGAACCCCGAAAAACTGCCCTTGCTAGAAAGTTAGCATTCACAGCTTTTAGTTGTTCTGGGCAGAAGTCAAAATCTAGCTCAGAGCGTTGATAGCGTAGTCAATGTAGGAATTTGCTTCTACAGCAGGGTCGCCACTCAAGCCATGATTAGCTTTGATGTACTTGAGAGCTTCAACGTACCAGCTGGGAGACAAATCAAAGGTGCGGTTGATTTCTGTCAAACCACCGATTAAGTAGTCATCTAGAGGGCCTGTACCACCTGCAATTAGACAGTAGGTGATAATGCGAATGTAGTAACCGATGTCACGTACGCATTTGTCTTTACCACGCTGATCAGCAGCGAAGTTTTTACCTTGCATTTGGGTGGTGTAGGGGAACTTTTGGTAAACTGCATTAGCAGCACCAGAAGCCAAACTGCTGGCTTTACTGCTCAAAGCTTTAGCTGCATCTAAGCTAGCAGAAGCTTGACGGAAACGACCAAATGCAACTTGAAGTTCTGTGGAGCTGAGAAACCGGCCTTGAGAATCTGCGGTAGCGACGGCTTCGGTTAAAGGTGTTTTCATGCTGATGATCCTTTCAACAAATATGTAAAGTTGTGCTTCAGACAAAAGAAATCAATCTTTGAGAAGATTGCTAGGACAAATTGGCAGTAAACAAAGCAACCATCGAAAATAGACAGAAAGCTTAGACAATCATTCTTTCTTTTTAATGAGTGCTCTACGGGTTCACCACTTGCTACAAGTCGGCAGAGCCGCCCAACGCAGTGGTTCACCTTTTTACTCTTGCCTTTTTGCTCTAGCCAACTGCGGCAGCAGCGCGATCAAAGTAGCTGCTTAACTCAGCCATCAAGGAGCTACAGTCACCACGGGTAACGCCACTGGGGTCGTTAGCGATCGCGATCGCTGCTTCTTTCATTTTGTTAACACCAGTCGCTACAGAGGGGCCAGGAACGCCTAATGCTTGATATGTTTCCCGCAGACCGTTCAAACAGCGATCGTCTAAAACGCTAGCATCACCTGTGAATACAGCGTAGGTAACATAGCGTAAGATGATTTCCATGTCACGTAAGCAAGCAGCCATGCGGCGGTTTGTGTAAGCATTACCACCGGGTTGAATCAACTGGGGTTGCTCTTCAAATAGTGTCCGTGCTGCATTGGCAACGATTGTAGAGGCATTGCCTGTAATCCGGTTCACTACGTCCATGCGTTTAGCACCAGCAGCTACCATATCTTTGAGCGCATCGATTTCTGCATCGCTGACGTATGAGCCTCTTGTATCAGCTTGGGAAACTACTTTGGTAAAAGCGTCAAGCATTACAGCTTCTCCTAATCACTATTTAGTATGCTGTTTATTCCAATTCGGTTCAAAAATCTGAGTCGTTGATGGGGATAAGCATCGTCATTCATCGAAAGATCAGCAGGCCAAAAGTCATCGGCAAGTTTAAATTGCTGGTAAATCAGGGCAGAATTCACCGTTAAACTTCTAGCTAATTCCTATTAACTCAAAGCACAGCTATAAATCAAGATTGCGAAGCTTCATCACAACTATTTCCCTAAGACTTAACAATCCCAGATAATGAAATAGTTATTCATCAGGTTTTGAGACACTGAACTTTCTCCATCAAGGGCAACGAGTTCAGAAGTTGTTTGAACCTGAATTTGATTAAAGCAATACATTTGTGCAAATTTTGTGCAATTTCTGAAGTGTCACCAGAGAATTGGTTAAAAAATATTAAGTAAAGGCTGAAATCCTTATGCTTCAAGGGTTGTTTTTATTTTCATTTTGTCTTCAGACTTAAATTATCGTTACATTTAACAACATTTAGAAACAATTATGATTGGATTTCGTGACTGTGTATTTTTAATGGAGTTTTTAGATTTAAGATATCGTTACATTTAGCAATATTTATATATGATTGAGTCACAGCAAGTCAAGCCATCCTTGTTTCTAGAAGGAACTGAATTTTGGCTAGTTAAAATGCCTAATAATATAGCGATATAAGATACACGTTTAGGGGTGCAATGTATTGCGCCCTCACGATGATATGTGAAAAGTCGAAAAGTATACCAAGAACCCCTCTCCAAACCTCTCCCCGAAGCGGAGAGAGGCTTTGAAGCCCCCCTTCCCTTGTTGGGAAGGGGGGTTTGGGGTAGGGCTAATTCATGTTCTACAGAGAAAAATCAGACTCCTAATTTCTGCGTAGCCTACTTAGCGAAACAAAATAATCAAGGAACAAAAGTATTGGATTCCTAAATTTTCTCTGGCTACAAAGAATCAGCCCTAGGGTTTGGGGGGTTAGGTTTTTAAGATTTTGATGTTAGCCATAATACTTTTTAAACATCCTCTGAGATGATATTTGCTTGACTTAAGTAGCAACTGATATACATGGACACTCTACAAAACTGAAGTTATCAGTACAAATCAAGTCAAAATCAGCAGAATAAGATACATTACATAAGGAGTTTGAGGAAATCAAGCAAAAGCTTGTGTAGTTTTTCAACCAGCCAGCATCTTGACCTATCACTATGACAGCTATTGAAGTTTTTATTTCTTATCACGAGAAAGATGAAGAACTGCGCGAAGAGTTAGA
>Ga0209172_10000352_pt1 | contig 130658 bp, 136 predicted proteins | sample LarsenN4metaG_FD_184113 | JGI IMG/M metagenome (GOLD analysis project Ga0209172, IMG submission 184113) | Hot spring sediment bacterial and archeal communities from British Columbia, Canada, to study Microbial Dark Matter (Phase II) - Larsen... ... | reverse complement strand
GCACCGCCGCCGCGTACTCCCGTCGCCCTTGTTCGGTCACGGCGCCTCCTTTCCGGGGTCCCGTTCGGTAACACCGGTTTTGAGGCACCGACCTCCGTTTCGGTAACGATTCTTTTGAGGGCGATCGAGCGGTTGACACCCCGCCCTCCGGGGTGGTATCACATCGGCACTTTTCTCGGTTTGGACCGCATTTACAGCGCCTGCAGTCCCGGTCCGCACCCGACCCAAGGAGGACCAGAGATGAGCGAGCACGACCTGAATCGGCGGCACTTCCTGAAGGTCTCCGGCGCGGCGGCGGCCGTCGCTTCGGCGGGAGTGGAAGGCATCCTCGCCGCCGGCCGGGCGCCCGCCTGGGCCCAGGGCACGAAGCTGCACATCGTGCGCTGGGTCGACTTCATCCCCGAGGCGGACGTCGAGCTCAAGCGCCAGGCCCCCGAGGCGAGCAAGGCGCTCGGCGCCGAGGTCACGTTCGAGTTCATCAACGCCAACGACCTGCAGGCCCGCATCACCGCGGCGATCCAGTCCGGGAGCGGCGCCGACATCATCCAGATGCTGTGGAACTGGCCGCACCTCTACGCCAACGCCCTGGTGGACGTGGGCGACGTCGCCGGGCCCATCGGCAAGGCCCAGGGGGGCTACTACGACGTGTTCGAGGCGACCTCGCGGGTCGGCGGCAAGTGGCTGGCCGTGCCCCACGGCGTGGTCGGCAACGCCGTCGCCTACCGCCGTTCCTGGCACCAGGAGGTCGGGGCCAAGGAGTTCCCGAAGACCTGGGACGAGTGGCGCGACGTCGGCAAGAAGCTGAAGGCCAAGGGCCGGCCGGTGGGTCAGGCGCTGGGGCACTCCTTCGGCGACCCGCCGACGTTCGCCTACCCGCTCCTGTGGGACTTCGGCGGCGCCGAGGTCGACAAGACCGGCAAGAAGGTCGTCCTCAACGGCAAGGGCGCCATCGACTCGGTGAAGTTCATGCAGGCGTTCTGGAAGGATGCCTGCGACGAGGGCGGCGTGGCCTGGGACGACACCAACAACAACCGGGCGTTCCTCGCCGGCGAGATCAGTGCGACCCTCAACGGAGCGTCCATCTACATCGTCGCCAAGCGCCAGAAGGACAAGCAGAAGGACGACAAGGGCGAGCCGCTGTTCCAGGACATCGAGCACGCCGCCCTGCTGCCCAAGGGCCCGACCGCGCAGACCGCCCTGTACGTGCCCTTCCAGCACTCGGTCATGAAGTACTCGAAGAACCAGAAGCTCGCCAAGGACTTCCTGAAGTGGCTGCACCAGGACGCCACCTACGAGAAGTGGTTCCAGGTGAACGAGGGCTACAGCGTCGGCGCGACCAAGAAGTGGGAGGACCACCCCATGTGGTCCAAGGTCGACAAGCCGCTGCAGGTCTTCCGGCAGGCCGTCCGCCAGGCCCGGATGCTCGGCTACCCCGGCCCCGCCTCGGCCAAGGCGACCGAGGCCTACACCAAGTACGTCATCGTCGACATGTACGCCAAGGCCGTCCAGGGCATGAAGGCCGAGGACGCCGTGAAGTGGGCCGACGGCGAGCTGAAGAAGATCTACGGAGCGTGAAGACTCCCCTCGCGGGCGGTGCGGGCAGCGCCACCGGCGTCCAGGTGGCGCTCCCGCGCTCCCGCGCGTCGGGGCGATCCGGCCTCGCCCGGGCCCTCGAGCACGAGCAGCTCCTGGCGGCCGGGCTGCTGGCCCCGACGATCATCCTGCTCGGGCTGTTCATCGCCTACCCCTTCGTGATGGGGGTGTGGCTGTCGCTCTCGGACACGAGCGTCGGCAACCCCGGGCGCTTCGTCGGTCTGCAGAACTTCGTCAAGGCCTGGCAGGACTCGATCTTCCGGACCGCGTTCGGCAACACCGTCTTCTACACGTTCTGGGCCACGCTGTTCAAGCTGGCGCTCGGCATGTGGCTGGCGCTGCTCCTCAACCGCCACTTCCGGGGCAAGCGGCTGGTCCGCGCGTCCATGCTGCTGCCGTTCATCATCCCGACCGTGCTGTCGACGTTCGCCTGGCGCTGGATGTTCGACCCCACGTTCAGCGTCCTGAACTGGACGCTCTACAAGACGGGCTTCATCGTGACGAAGCTGCCCTTCCTCTCCGACGGCACCTGGGCGATGTGGTGCGCCATCGTCATCAACACCTGGCGCGGCATGCCGTTCTTCGCCATCACGCTGCTGGCCGGCCTGCAGACCATCAACCCCGACCTGCACGAGGCGGCCTCGCTCGACGGCGCCAACGCCTGGCGCCGCTTCTGGCACGTGACGTGGCCGCTGCTGAAGCCGGTGACGCTGGTCGTCGTGGTGTTCTCGGTGATCCAGACGTTCTCGGATTTCCAGCTGATCTACGTGCTCACCGGCGGCGGGCCGGCGAACTCCACCCACCTGGTGGCCACCTACGCCTACCAGATCGGCGTGGCCACCGGCCTGCTCGGCGAGGGGGCCGCCATCTCGCTGTTCATGCTGCCGGTCCTGCTGATCGTCGTGTGGGCCCAGCTGCGCTACCTGCGGCGGCTGGAGGGCGCGTAGTGGTCATCGAGCGGCGCTGGAAGACGTGGGTGTTCTTCTACCTCCCGCTCACGCTCTTCGTGATCGGCACGCTGTTTCCCTTCTACTGGATGTTCATCACGGCGATCCGCCCCGACGCCGAGCTGTACCGGTCGTGGCGCGCGGTGAACAACGCGCCCTTCTGGACGCTGCAGCCGACGCTGGCGCACGTCAACGATCTCCTGGCCAAGACGACGTTCCCCCGGTGGCTCTGGAACACCTTCTTCATCGCCGTCGTCTCCACGGGGATCTCGCTGTTCTGTGGACTCCTGGGCGGCTACGCCCTGGCCCGGCTGCGCTTCCCCATGGCCGGCATGCTGGGGACGTCGATCTTCGTGACGTACCTGGTGCCGCCGACGCTGCTCTTCATCCCGCTCGCGGACATCATCCGGAGCTTCCAGCTCGGCAACACCCCGTGGGCGCTGATCCTCACCTATCCCACGTTCCTGATCCCCTTCTGCACCTGGCTGCTGATGGGGTACTTCAAGACGATCCCCCGGGAGCTGGAGGAGTGCGCCCGGATCGACGGGGCCACGCGCTTCGGCGCCATGGTGCGGATCATCTTCCCGATCGCCGTCCCCGGCATCCTGTCGGCCGGCATCTTCGCGTTCACGCTGTCGTGGAACGAGTTCATCTACGCGCTGGTGTTCCTCTCGTCCCCCGAGCGCAAGACGGTGCCGGTGGGCGTGGTGTCCGAGCTGATCCGCGGCGACATCTACTTCTGGGGGCAGCTGATGGCCGGCGCCCTGCTGGGCTCCGTCCCGGTGGCGCTGGTGTACTCGTTCTTCGTGGAGTACTACGTCACCGGGCTCACCGGGTCCGTGAAGGGCTGAGCCCGCAGCGCCCGGAGCCCCCGACTCCGGGGAACCTCTTGAGGGGGAGCGAACCATGGCCCAGGTCGTGATGAAGGACCTCAACAAGAAGTACGACGAGGTGCACGCCGTCAAGGACGTGAACCTCCACATCCGCGACAAGGAGTTCGTCGTGCTGGTCGGCCCCTCGGGCTGCGGCAAGTCGACGACCCTGCGCATGGTGGCCGGGCTCGAGGAGATCACCGCCGGCGAGATCACCATCGGCGACCGCGTCGTCAACGACCTGCCGCCCAAGGACCGCGACATCGCCATGGTGTTCCAGAACTACGCGCTGTATCCCCACATGACCGTCTACGACAACATGGCCTTCGGCCTGAAGATGCGGAAGTTCCCCAAGGCCGAGATCCAGAAGCGCGTGCAGGAGGCCGCCGAGATCCTCGGCATCCACGAGCTCCTCAAGCGCAAGCCGCGGCAGCTCTCGGGCGGCCAGCGCCAGCGGGTGGCCGTGGGCCGGGCCATCGTGCGGCATCCCCAGGTGTTCCTCTTCGACGAGCCGCTGTCGAACCTCGACGCCAAGCTGCGCGTGCAGATGCGCGTGGAGCTCAAGCGCCTGCACGACCGGCTCGAGACCACGGCCATCTACGTGACCCACGACCAGGTCGAGGCCATGACGCTGGGCGACCGGGTCGTCGTGATGAAGGACGGCTGGGTGCAGCAGGTCGGCGAGCCCCTCGAGCTCTACTCGCGGCCGGCCAACCGCTTCGTGGCCGGGTTCATCGGCTCACCGGCCATGAACTTCGCCGACGTCACGATCGGCGAGGCCGGCGGCGTGCTGTGGGCCGAGAGCCCGGGCTTCCGCGTGAAGGTGCCGCCGCCGCGGGTGGACCGCCTGCGCCCGCACAAGGGCCAGCGGGTCACCCTGGGCGTCCGCCCCGAGGACCTCCACCTGGCGAGCCCCACGCACCCCGCCGACTACACCTTCGACGCGACCGTCGAGGTGGTGGAGCCCCTGGGGTCGGAGATCCTGCTCGACATCCGCGCCGGCAACACGCCGATGGTGGCGCGCGTCGACCCGTCGGTGCGCGTCAAGGTGCACGAGACCGTGCGCCTGGCGCTCGATCCCGAGCGGCTGCACTTCTTCGACGTCAAGACGGAAGCGAATATCTGAGTCGGCGGGGGCCTCGACGGCCCCCGCCGAGCCCTTCCCCGGGGAAGGCGGCGCCGGGCGAGCCGGCGCTCGAACGTGGGCCTGCAGCCGGCCGGAGGTGAGGGCTGACGGACAGGTGAGCTGGAGAACCACTCGACTCCCGGGCGTCGCTGCGCCGGCGGAGCCGGAATCCGGACGCGGACGGACGGCGGACATGGCGCTGACGCGGAGCGCTCGTCCGGTGCGGGCGCGACGGCGCGAGGTGGCGGCGGCGTACGGGTTGCTGGCGCCCGCGGTGCTGGTCGTCGGCGTCGTGCTGGGGTACCCGGTGGCCTGGGAGGTGTGGGCGAGCCTCACCAGCCTCTCGAGCCGGGCCGAGCGCCTGGGGTTCGTGGGCCTCGACAACTACCGGGCCATGCTGGCCGAGCCGTTCTTCTGGCAGGCGCTGGCCACCACCGTCGTGTACTTCGCGGTGACCACCGCGGCCAAGCTCGCGCTCGGCATCGGCATGGCGCTGGCGCTGGCGCGACCGTCGCGGTTCCGCGCGCTGGTCTTCCTCGCCGTGTTCCTGCCCTGGGCGTACCCCGGCGGCGTCAGCGTGGTGGCGTGGTACTGGATGCTGAACCCGCCGCTCATCACCTCGTACAGCGTGGCCGTCGGCAACGTGAAGCACGCCGTCGACGGGCTGTTCGGCGGCGGCGCCTACGCCTTCGTCAGCGTGGCGCTGTTCAACGTGTGGCGCGGCGGGTCGTTCACGGCGGTGTTCCTCCTCGCCGGGCTCAACGCCATTCCCACCGAGCTCTTCGAGTACGCGGCGCTGGAGACGACGAGCGCCTGGCAGCGCTTCCGCCACGTGACGATGCCGCTGCTCCGGCCGTTCCTGGCCCTGGCCGTGTTCCTGTCCTTCACCACGGCCTTCGCCGACCTGGCCAACGTGTGGATGCTCACGGGCGGCCGGATCGTCTTCCCCGTGCTCGGCACCTACGCCTACTGGCTCGGCATCCGCAGCGGCGAGCTGGCCGCGGCGGCGGCCTGGTCGCTGTCGCTGGTGCCGTTCCTCGCCCTGGCCCTGCTCGTCCTGTTCCGCTGGTTCGATCCCGAGCCGGAGCCGGCCCGGTGACGAGCGGGCGCGCCGGCCGCCTGCGCCGCGCGGCGCTGCTGACCGTGATCGCGGTGTACAGCGTGTTCCCGATCTACTTCATCACCGTGCAGTCGCTGAAGACGGCCGAGGAGGACGTCTTCGGCCACCCCCTCTACGTCGCCCGGCCCACCTTCGAGAACTACACGGAGCTGTTCCAGGCGGAAGGCGCGCGCGTGCGCGGCTACGTCATCGTCCCGCGCGTGCCGTTCCTGCTCTGGGTCGCGAACTCCGCCCTCGTGCTCGGGGCCAGCGTGATGCTGACGCTGGGGCTCGGCGTCGCCGCCGCCTACGCGCTGGGGCGCCTGCAGCCGCCGGGCTGGCGGTGGTGGCGGCGGGCGCTGTTCGCCACCTACGTCGTCCCGCACACCATCCTGTTCGTGCCGATCTACCAGGTCATCGTGGCCCTCGGCCTCGACGACAACCATTTGGCCCTGGTCCTCATCTACGCCACGATGGCCATGCCGTTCGCCATCTGGATCCTCTCGGCCTACTACCGTCACCTGCCCCGCGAGATCGAGGACTCGGCGCTGGTGGAGGGCGCCTCCCGCACCACCGCCTTCACCCGGGTGATCCTGCCCATGAGCCGCAACGTCCTCGTCGCCGCCGGCCTCTTCACGCTGGGGACGGTCGGGCAGGACTTCATGCTCGCCTCGATCTTCCTCCTCGACCCCGAGAAGCAGACCGTGGCCGCCGGTCTCGGCGTGATGGACGTGAGCCTCGAGGAGCTGCTGGCGGTGGCGGGCGTGAACCTGGCCGCGATCCCGGTGGTGGTCCTGTGCGCGCTCTTCGCCCGCGACTACGTCCGCGGCCTCACCGCGGCCATGGTCGAGGGCGCATGAGCGCTCGAGGCGCGAACGTCCCGGACCGGTCGCCGGGCGGGCCCGCGTGTGCGGCCGGCGCCGACGGGGGACGAGATCAGTGGGGTCGGAGGCGGACGATGCGGTGGAGGGAGGACTCGGCGAGGTAGACGTTGCCGGCCGGGTCGACGGCGATGCCCTGCGGATCGGCGACGTCGCTGGCCAGCGTGGCGACGTCGCCGGCGCGCGAGACGCGGAAGACGCGGGCCAGCCAGAAGCCGCCGCTGACGTACAGGGCGCCGTCGGGGCCGGCGACCATGTTCACGCGGTGGTACTGCCCGGCGGGCAGGCGCGCGAGCGGGATCAGCGTCCCGCCGTCCCGGACGGTGAAGAGCTCGCCGGCCGACGACAGCACGGCCAGCTCGCCGCCGCGCGCGGCCACGGCTACCAGGCGGGGCAGCTGCCCGCCGCCCGAGGGGCCGTTCCAGCCGCGAGGGAAGAACGGGGCCAGCCGCCCGAGCTCGCGCGGCAGCGGCACGTCAGGCTCCAGGGCCAGACGGAAGACCAGCGGGCCACGGTAGTCCTCGTCGCGGAACTGCTCGAGCCCGGGTCCGGGGCGCTCGTCGTCGGGCGAGAGGCGGGGATCCACGTGGTCGACCACCAGCAGCCGGCCGGCCCCGTCGAAGGCCAGCGTGCTGCCTCCCATCAGCCGCCGCAGGCCGACCGCGTAGAGGGCGAGCCGGCCGTCGGCGCCGAGCCGCCAGATGCGGCGGCCGTTCTCCTCCCCGAGGAACAGGTCCCGGCGGCCGGGGGCGATCGCGAGGCTTCCCAGCGTCGCGGTGCGCGCGTCGGCATACGGGATGCGCAGGCGCGGCTGGCGCGAGAGGTCGACAGGCCACGGGCTGCGCAGGGCGACCCGGTGCAGGTCCCCGGCCGTGTCGCCCCGGACGCCGGGAGCCAGGACGATCAGCTCGTCGCCGTCCAGGACGAGCTGCAGCGGTCGCGGCACGCCGGTGGCGACGACGTCGACCCGCGGGCCCAGTCCCTCGCCGCCCGCGGACAGCGCCGCGCCGGCGGCGAGCACGACCGCGATCAGCGTCGCGGCCGCCGGGGCTAGTCGTCGGCCTTGCCCTGCTCCCACGTCTTCGCGCCGGGCGGAGCCACGAAGAGCAGGAGGTACTTCGCGGGCTTCTGCCCCGTGTTCATCACGTTGTACCAGAGGTTCGCCGGGCCGGCGTAGGCCTGCCCCTCGCCGTGGTACTGCACCCCCGACACGCCCGTCGGACCTCCCTGGGTGTCGATCACGAGCGTGCCTTGCAGCACGTAGAGGACCGAGGGCACCAGGTTGCGCTGGCGGCCCGTCTGGCCGCCCGGCGCCAGCTCGATCACCTGCCCGCTGAGCGCCACGGGGACGGTGATGCCGATGCTGGCGATCGGTCCCGTGGAGCCCACCAGCCCCCGACTGGTGACCCCCTTCGGCTCGGCGGCCTTGCTGGCCTGGGCCTGGGCGGCCGGAATCCCCGGCGCCCCGCCGTACCGGGCATCGGCACCGCCCACGGCCACGGCCAGTGCGATCACGATTGCCACGACCAGTCCCTTGCGTGCCATCGCTGCCCCTCCCAGAACCGTTACTTGATCGCTGCGCCGGTGATGCCGGAGATGAACTTGTCCAGGAACAGGTTGTAGATGATGGCCACCGGCACGCCGACCAGCAGCGCGCCGGCCATCAGCGAGCCCCAGAAGTACACGTCACCGCGGATCAGCTCGGTGGCGACGCCGAGCGGCACCGGCTTCTGCTCGGAGATCGACACGAAGGCCAGCGAGTACAGGAAGTCCTGCATGGACAGCGTGAACGAGAAGATCACCGCCGTGATCAGCCCGGGCCAGCTGACGGGCAGCACGACGCGCAGGAGGGCGCCGAGCTGGCCGCAGCCGTCGACCATCGCCGCCTCCTCGATCTCGAAGGGCACCGTCTTGAAGAAGCCCATCAGCAGCCACGTGCAGAACGGGATCGTGAACGTCGGGTAGATCACGACCAGGGACCACCAGCTGTCCTGCAGGTCGAGCTCGGCGACGACGCGGGCGAGCGGGATGAAGAGGATGATGGCCGGCACCAGGTACGTCATGAAGATGCCGATCCCCAGGTTCTCGGCGAAGGGCAGCCGCAGCCGCGCCAGCGCGTAGCCCGCGGGGACCGCCGTCAGCAGCGTGATGACCGACACCCAGAACGAGATGGCCCCGGTGTTGACGATCCACGCCCGGTAGAACGTGCGGTTGAACAGGATGTCGAAGTTCTTCCACGTGGGCGCCTGGTGGAACCAGAACGGCACCGCGTCCATGCGGTAGAGGTCCGCCTCCTGCTTGACGGCGGTGATGGCCATCCAGAACACCGGGAACACGGTGATCACCAGGAACGGCACGAGCCCCAGGTAGATGAGCAGGTGGCGCCGGAGGGCCTTGGCGCGGGCGCTGCGCGGCGGGCGATGGGCCGGCGCCATCAGTACTGCCGTCGCCGCAGCGTCCGCAGCAGCAGCACCATGGCGGGCAGCAGCAGCGGGAAGAGGAAGAGCGAGATGGCGGCGCCCCGCCCCAGCGCGCCCGCCCGGATGCCGGTGTTGTAGGCGAGCGTGGGCAGGATCTCGGTGGCGCCGTCCGGCCCCCCGTTGGTCAGCAGGTAGACGATGCTCAGGTCCGAGAGCGTGAACACGGTGTCGAAGGCGGTGCCGATGAAGAGGATGGGCGCGATCATCGGCACGATGATCTTCCGGAAGCGCTGCAGGAAACTGGCCCCGTCGACCTTGGCCGCCTCCAGGATCTCCGGCGCCACCGAGGTCATCCCGGCCAGCAGCACGATGGCGCCGAAGGGGAAGCCGCGCCAGACGTTGACGAACATGACGGACAGCAGGGCCAGGTGGGGCTGGCCCAGCCACACCGGCCAGTCCGCCGAGCCGTAGGCGCCGATCAGCCCGACGCGGCTCAGCGCCCAGTTCAGCACGCTGAACTGCGAATCGAACATCCACTTCCAGCCGAGCACGCTGATCGCGATGGGCAGGGTGAACGGGATGACCACCAGCGCCCGCACCACCCGGCGGCCCCTGAAGGGCTGCACCAGGAGGAAGGCCAGCGTCGTGCCCAGCAGGCCCTTCAGGATCCCGGCGCCGACGGTGAACACGAGCGTGTTGCGGAGGGCCACGTAGAAGGTCGTGGATTCCAGGATCGAGGCGAAGTTCTCCAGTCCGACGAACCGCGCCACCGGCTCGCCCACGGCCGCATCGCTGACGGCCAGGTAGAGCGAGAAGACGAACGGCACGCCGACGAGCAGGCCGACGTAGAGGACGGCCGGCGCCAGCAGCGAGTAGCCGAACACGTACCGCCGGGCGGTGGGGGTGCGCCACCAGGACCGCGCCCCCGCCCGTCCCGCAACCGCCACGCCGACGGCGCCGGGCGAGGGCGCCCCGCGCGCCGATCCGGTCATCCGCTCAGCCGGCCTTGTGCTTGGAGTAGATGCGCCGGATCTCGCCGAGGCCCCACTTCATCGTGGCCTCGAGGTCGGCGCCCCGGGCCACCCGCGTGAACATGTCGGGCACCACGAAGGTGGTGAGCACCTCCTGGGCCGGCGGCGACATCGGCCCCGGGTATCCGAAGAACGCCGTGATCCTGTCCTGCTCCTGCAGCACGGCCAGCTTGGGATCGTTGCCCAGGCCCGGCATCGGCTTCGTGTAGTGCTTGCGCAGGAACGGCATGTTGTAGCCGCGGCTGGCCTGCATCGCCTCCTTCTGGTTGTCGGTGAGGTAGACGATGAAGTCCTTGGCCGCCTGCGGGTTCCGGCCGAACTTCCAGATGGCCCAGACGTTGGGCTCGCCCACGTTCCACTTGAGCCCGCCCGGCCCCGCCACCTCGGGCACCACGTACGTGTGCTGGAACACGGCCGGGTTGGTGTCCTTGGTGGTGAGGAAGGCCGAGATCGCGTCGTGGATCCAGCAGCCGACGCCGGACGCCAGGAACCGGTTGTCGGAGGCGTCGTCCCAGGAGAAGACCTCGGGGGTCATGCCCTCGTCGAACATGGCCTTGGCGAACTTCAGCGACTCCCGCATCTCCTTGGAGTCCAGCGCCGTGGTCTCCCCCGCGGGATCGGTCTCCTTGACGCCGAACGAGTACATCAGCGCCCGCCAGTTGTGGTTGGCGTCGTTGCAGTGCGAGAACTGCATGCCGGTGGGGTGCCCCTTGGCCTTGAGGAGGCGGGCGGCCTTGCGCAGGTCCTCCCAGGTCTTCGGCTCCGGCACGCTGACGGAGTCGAACAGATCCTTGCGCCAGAGCACCGGGATGGTGATGAAGTAGTCGGGGATGCCGTACCAGACGCCCTTCACCTGGGCCGCGGTCTTGGCGTTCTCCATCCACTTCTCGTACTTCTTCTCCAGCCCGGTCGCCACGTCGCTCAGGTCCAGCAGGTGGCGGTAGTACTGGCCCGTGAAGATCTGGCCGGCGAACTGGATGAGGTCGTGGCCGGCGCCGGCGGCGAACTCCGCCGCCCACCGCGCGGGCAGCTCGAGGTGCGGGATGTGGTCGATGCGCACCCGCACCCCGTTCTTCTCGCCCCACTTCCGGGCGAAGTCGTCGAGCCAGGCGTCGTACGCGGGCACGAAGTGGCTCCACGTCAGGATGCGGAGGTTCGTCCCGCGCGGCTGCGCCGGCGCCCGCCGGGCTTCCAGCATGGTGGAGAGCGTGCCGCCGGCGAGACCGGCCGCGGCGCCGACGACCAGGGCGCGGCGGCTGACCGCGGGGTCGGGGTCGAAGTGTCCGGAGTCACTCATCGAGGCCTCCTTCGTGGGCTGGCCCGGTGGCTCGCACCCATCGCAGACCGGCGCCGCGGCCGAGCCCACTCCGCCGGGATGAAGAATCGTGGCGGGACGCCGCTGCCGTGACGTTTTTGTATGCCTCGGACCGGGCCATGTCAAGGGCCGCGGATTCTCCTTGACAGCCGCCCCGTCCGCATCTAGCGTGGGCGGCCGGTCGGGACCCGCCTCACCACCAGCGAGGCAGCGCGGGACGGCGTCCACGCCGCGGCCGGACGACGACGATTGACGACAGGTCATTGAGGCGATGAACGCCATTCTGAGGATTTCCGAGGGGCTGCGGCGGATGCTGGAGGCAATCGCCCACGCGTCCGCGTGGCTGCTCGTCATCATGGCCGCGGTCACGTGCTTCGACGTGCTGGCCCGCAAGACCGGCATCCCCGCCCCGCTCACGAAGCTGCAGGAACTGGAGTGGCACTTCCACGCCGCGCTCTTCTCGCTGTGGATGGGCTACGGTTACACGATCAACGCCCATCCCCGCGTCGACTCCTACACCGAGTCGTTGCCGCTGCGCCGGAAGGCGTGGATCGAGCTCTTCGGCTGCCTGCTCTTCGCCTTCCCGTACTGCGCGCTGGTGGCGTACCACAGCCTGGACTTCGTCGCGTCGTCGTACGCCCTCGGCGAGCAGTCCGACAGCACCGTCGGCCTCCGCTACCGCTGGGCCATCAAGGGCATCTACGCGGCCGGGCTGTGGCTCGTGGTGCTGGGCATCCTCAGCGTGCTGGGCCGGCTGATCGTCTTCCTCTTCGGCGGGCGATCGGCCGAGGAGGTGAACCTGGACATCGGCCACACCGAGGTGGACGTCTAGTCCGCGCGGAGAGGACATCGTGCTCGACTGGCTGGCCGACAACCTGGCGCTCATCATGTTCGTGGCGATGTTCTTCGTCATCTTCTGCGGCTACCCCGTGGCGTTCGTCATGGGCGGGATGGCGCTGCTCTTCGCCGTGGCCGGCTGGCTGCTCGGCGTCTTCAACCTCATCGGCCTCTACGACATCGTCCTCCGCATGTGGGGCGGCGTCGCCGCCGATCCCGTCCTCGCCTCGATCCCCATGTTCATCTTCATGGGCTCGATCCTGGAGCGGTCCGGCTCCGCGGCCGACATGCTGAAGGCCACCGAGGTCCTGCTGAAGCGCGTGCCGGGGGCGCTGGCCGTCGCCGTCATGGTCATGGGCACCATCCTGGCCGCGCCCATCGGCACCGTCGGCGCGGCCGTGGTCACGCTGTCGGTGATCGCGCTGCCCCAGATGCTGGACTCGGGATACGACAAGCGCCTGGCCATCGGCACCATCGCCTCGGCCGGCACGCTGGGCATCCTGATCCCGCCGGCGATCATGCTCGTGGTCATGGCCGAGATGCTGGTGACCTCGGCCGGCGCGCTGTTCCTGGCCGCCACGATGCCGGGCTTCGTGCTGTCGGGCCTCTACCTGCTCTACATCATCGGGGTGGCGATCTTCCGCCCGAACCGGGCGCCCAAGCTGCCGCCGGATTACGGTCCCCAGACGCGGGCCCAGTTCTGGATGGCGATCTGGCGGGGCCTGTTCCCCATGACGGCGCTGATGGTGACCGTCATCGGCTCGATCTTCGCGGGCTGGGCCACCCCCACCGAGAGCGCGGCCGTGGGCGTCTTCGGATCCTTCCTGATCGCCGCGCTGAACGGTCGGATGACCCTGAAGATGACCACGGAGGCGATGTGGTCGTGCTGCCGGGCCAACGGCCTCGTGTTCCTGGTCATCCTCGGGGCCACGGGCTTCTCCTACGTGTTCCGGGTCCTCGGCGGCGACGATCTCATGATCGGGATACTGACGCGCTTCGGCATCGACACCGGGTGGGAGATGCTGACGTTCGTGATGATCCTGATCTTCCTGCTCGGCTTCCCCTTCGAGTGGATCGAGATCTGCCTGATCGTGCTGCCCGTCTTCGGCCCGATCATCGCCAAGTACGACTTCTCCGCGCACCTGGGCTCGCAGAGCTACCTCATGGCGTGGTTCGGCACGCTGGTGGCCGTGAACCTCCAGACCGCCTTCATGACGCCGCCGTTCGGGGCCACGCTGTTCTACATGAAGGGCACGGCGCCGCCCGGGGTGACGATGACCGACGTCTATCGCGGCATGTACCCGTTCGTCGCGCTGCAGGTGGTGGGGTTGCTGCTCTGCGTGTTCTTCCCGCAGATCGTCCTCTGGCTGCCGAAGATCGCGGGTTTCCTCGATTAGGGACACGGGACATGGGGGGCCCCGACACGGGCCCCCCATGTCGAGGTGACTACTTCTTGATGTAGGTGTTCTTCAACTCCTGGGCGTCGCCCCAGATCTTGTAGACCTTCCGCCACGCCAGGAAGCTGTCGGAGACCTTCTTGAACAGCGGATCCTTGGCGCTCTCCTCGGCCAGCACCTCGAGCCAGGCCTTCTCGAAGGCCGCCAGATCGTCGTCCGACCAGCGCTTGTTGTTGACCTTGTACTTGTCCTTCATCTCCTGCATCACCGGCGGGTTCTTGGCCTCCGTCTCGACGTAGGTGTGGATCACGGAGTCGTTGAGGGCGACCTGGATGATCCGCTTGTGCTGCTCGGAGAGCTTGTCCCACGCGGGCTTGTTCATCAGCAGCTCGCTGACGGACACCTGCTGGTGCCACCCGGGATAGTAGTTGTTCTTGGCGATCTGGTGGAAGCCGTAGGCGACGTCCATGGTGGGCATCGAGAACTCGGTGGCGTCGATGACGCCGCGCTCCAGCGCCGGGTAGATGTCCGCGCCGGCCAGGAGCTGCGTGTTCACGCCGAGCTTCTGCATCACCTGGGCGCCCAGGCCGAAGAACCGCATCTTGATTCCCTTCAGCTCGGCGACGTTCTTGACCTCCTTGCGGAACCAGCCCGAGGTCTCCGGGCCGATGGCGAAGCAGTCGAGCGCGAACAGGTTGTGCTTGGCGTAGATCTCGTTGCGCAGCTCGTTACCGCCGCCGAACCACTTCCACGCCAGGAACTCGCCGATCTGCGGCCCGAAGGGCACCGTCGTGAAGAACGCCAGCGCCGGATACTTGCCGGTGTGGTAGCCCGGCGTCGTCCAGCAGGCCTCCACCGAGCCGCGGGAGACGGCGTCGAAGCATTCCAGCGCGGGGACCAGGGCGCCCGGCTCGAAGAACTTGAGCTCCAGCGTGCCGCCCGACATCACCTTCACGTTGTCGGCGAAGCGGGTCGCCGACGTCCCGAGGTGGGGCACCTTGCTGCCGAAGGCGCTTGCCATCTTCCACTGGACCTTGCGCTGCGCCTCGGCGGGCGTGGTGAGGGTGGACACGAGGTACGCTGCGCCGACCAGCAGGATACCCAGCACGGCGAGGCCCTTCGGGAAACGTGGGTGCATGGCGTTGCCTCCTCGATGAAGGTTCACGGCCGGGGTCCGAGCCCGGCGAGTGACGGCTCTTCTACGCTTCACCGGCGCCGATTGTCAAGCGGCGCGCGCTGTCAGGTTGTCTCGGGACCTCGGCGGCGGGCCGCCCGGCGCCGCGTGCTATCCTGCCCGCCGTGCGGCGGCCGGTGCTCGCGCTCGGGCTGGCGCTCGTCGCGATCGCCGTCTTCGTGGGCGGCCTGGCGTGGCTCCTCGAGCCTCCCAGGCCGCCCGCCGGCGCCTCGCGCGGCGAGCGGCTCTACTACGCGTACTGCGTGACGTGCCACGGCGCGGACGGGCGGGGCTCCTGGCGTGCCGCCCTGTTCCTGATCCGGCCGGGCGACCTCGCCGACGCCGCGCGCATGCGCCAGCACACCGACCGTTACCTCTTCGACATCGTCGAGCACGGCGGGGCGCCGCTCGGGCGGCCCGGGATGCCGGGATTCGGCTTCCACCTGAGCGACGCGGACATCGAAGCGCTGGTCGCGCACGTCCGCGAGCTCGGGCGCCGCGCCGGCGAGCCCGTCAGCGGATCACCTCGATCCGGAGGAGGGTGAGCCCTCCGCCGCGCTCCCGCACGGCCAGGCGGACCCGGTCGCCGGGCCGCGCGCCGCTCGCGTCGACCAGCGCCGGCTCCGCGGCCACGGCCATCAGCTCCATGGCGGCCATGCCGAGCCCCGGCACGGCCTCGTGGCGGACGAGCAGGAGGTCCGGCGCCGGGCGCGCGGCGATCTCGCCGCGCACTTCGTACGCCGGGGGACGCACGACCGTACCCCAGATGCCGAGCGCGAACGCGCCCAGCAGCCCGGCGAAGAGGAAGACCAGGCCGGCCCGGACGCGGCGGGCGCCGCGGTCCCTAGCGGGCGCCCCCGTCGTAGCGGTCGCCCATGCGGTGGTGCCGGCTGCTGTCGGGCCGGATGTCGTCACCGCGCACGATCCAGCGCTGGCCGCACCCCTCCTCGATCACCGCCGCCGAGGGGCGATCGGCGCTGCCGAGGGTCAGCACGAACAGCGTGAAGCTCACCACGCCGCTGAGGGCGCAGACGGCGCCCTTGAGCGGCATGCCCAGCGCGGTCATCACGCCGGCGCCCACGTCGTAGGCGTCGGTGCCGCGGCGCGGCGGCTCGGGCTCCATCGCCGGGGCCTGCGTGCCGCTCTGGTACATCTGGGGCTGCGCGGCCGGCTCGGGCTCGGCCGGCTGCATCTGCGCCGCGGGCTGCGGCTCGGCCGGCTGCGGCTGCGCCGCCGGCTGCGGGTCGGCGAGCTGCGGCTGCGCGGCGGGCTGAGGCTCGGCCGGCTGCGGCTCGGCAGCGGGCTGGGGCTCGGCCGGCTGCGGCTGCGCGGGCGCCGGGACCGAGTCGACGGGCTGCAGCGGGGCCGGCTGCCACGGCTGCTGGGCGAGGGCCAGGGACTGGACCGGGCCGGCCAGCGCGAGGACCGCCATCACGAGTGCGACGAGTCGAGCGCCCATGGGTGTCGCCTCCAGTAGGGACAGTTACGGCCATTATCCGCCGCCCCCGGCGAGCGCCCCTCGGAAATTCCCCGGGGCGTATAATCCCCCCCACGATTCCATTCCCGGAGGGTATTTCGATGAAGCTCGTCCGCTTCTCGACCAACGGCCAGCCACCCCGCCTCGGCGCCCTGCAGGGGGACCGGATCGCGGATCTCCAGGCGAGCCTCGCCGCCACGCTGGCGCGCCGTGGAGTCGTGCGGGCCCAGGAGATCGCCGGGGCCCTCGTCCCCCAGAGCACCCGGCAGTTCCTCGAGGGTGGCGCCGCCACGCAGGACGCCGTGGCCTCGATCACCGAATGGGTCACCACCCCGCGCGCGGCCGCCCGCCTGCACGCTCCCATCGCCGATCCCGCGAAGTTCATCTGCATCGGGCTGAACTACCGGGACCACGCCGAAGAGGCGAACCAGCCGATCCCCAAGGAGCCGCCGATCTTCCCGAAGTGGGACACGGCGATCCTCGACCCCGGCGAGCCGATCCTGAGGCCCCGGGGATGCAAGCAGCTCGACTGGGAAGTGGAGCTGGGCGTCGTCATCGGGCGCCCGGCGCGGTTCGTGACGAAGGAGGCGGCGCTCGACCACGTCTACGGCTACACGATCATCAACGACGTGAGCGCCCGCGACTTCCAGTTCATCACGAGCCAGTGGGCGGCGGGGAAGATCTTCGACACCAGCGCCCCCGTGGGCCCGTTCATCGCCGACCGCGCCGAGATCGCCGACCCGCACGTGCTCGACCTGACGCTGTGGGTCAACGGCACGCAGATGCAGAGCGGCAACACGCGGACCTTCATCTTCGACGTCCGCTACATCGTGAGCTACCTCTCGAATCTCATGACCCTCGCGCCCGGCGACCTGATCGCCACCGGCACGCCGCCCGGCGTCGGCTTCGCGCGCAAGCCACCCGTGTTCCTGCAGCCCGGCGACACGTGCAAGCTGGAGATCACCGGCCTGGGCAGCCTGGAGAACCCCATCAAGGACGCCTGACGTCATCCGGCGGGGGCCTCGGCGGCCCCCGCCGAGACTCCTCCCGGGACACAGGGGCCGGGGCGCATCCAGTCGGGCTGGTGTGGAGCCCTTGGCCTGGCCCGCCGGGCCGGGCGACCGCGGCCGGCTCGCGTGCCCCCAGGCGGGGAGAGCCCGGAAATCGGCCGGCGGTTCGGGTAAACTGCGAGACACCGATGCTCGACCTGATCGCCCCGCTCGTGGTCTCGAACACGACGAAGATCGTCCTGATCTCGTCCGACGGGCTGGGCGGCCTTCCCGATCCCGACACCGGGCGGTCGGAGCTCGAGACGGCCCGGCTGCCCCACCTCGACCGGCTCGCCGCCCGTAGCGCGTGCGGCCTGATCCGGCACGTGGCGCCGGGGATCACGCCGGGCAGCGGGCCGGGCCACCTCGGCCTGTTCGGTTACGACCCGCTGACCTACCGCGTCGGGCGCGGCGTGCTCGAGGCGCTCGGCATCGAGTTCGACCTGCGCGCCGGCGACGTCGCCGCCCGGGGCAACTTCTGCACCGTCGACGCCCAGGGAGTCATCACCGACCGTCGCGCCGGCCGCATCCCCACGGAGGTCTGCGTCCGGCTCACGGAGCGCCTGCGGGACATCCGCCTGCCCGGCGTGGACCTCTTCGTCGAGCCCGTCAAGGAGCATCGCTTCGTCCTGGTGCTCCGTGGCGCGGGGCTCGATGGCCGGCTCTCCGAGACCGATCCCCAGGCGCTCGGGAAGGCGCCCCTGGCCGTCCACGCCTCCGACCCCGCCGCCGCGCGGACGGCCGCACTGGTGAACACCTTCGTCGCCGAGGCGCGTCGCCGCCTGGCCGACGCGGCGCCGGCCAACATGGTCCTCCTGCGAGGCTTCGACCAGCTGCCCGCGCTCCCGCGCTTCCCCGAGGTCTTCCAGCTCCGACCGGCGGCGATCGCCGCCTACCCGATGTACCGCGGCCTCGCCCGGCTCGTCGGCATGGAGGTGCTCAAGACGGGCAGCACGTTCGCCGACGAGGTGGCCACGCTCCGCGAGCACTGGGAGGCGTACGACTTCTTCTTCCTGCACTACAAGGACACCGACAAGGCGGGTGAGGACGGCGACTTCGCGGCCAAGGTCGAGGCCCTCGAGCGCCTGGACGGCTTCCTGCCCGCCATCGAGGAGCTCCGGCCCGACGTGCTCGTGGTGACCGGAGACCACGCGACGCCGGCGGTGCTCGCGGCGCACGGCTGGCAGCCCGTGCCGCTCCTGCTCTGGAGCCGCTACTGCGGGGCCGACGCCGTCGCCGCCTTCAGCGAGCGCGCGTGCTCGGCCGGCAGCCTGGGCCTGATCGCCTCGCAGCACCTCATGCCGCTCGTGATGGCCAACGCCCTCCGCCTGACCAAGTTCGGGGCCTGACGGAGGCAGGCCCACCCGCCGGCCACCGCGATGCGACTCCTGCTGAGGCTGCTCGGCGGCATCTGGCTCGCCACGCTCGTGGTCACGGTGGGCTTCACCTACCTCGAGGTCCGCGAGGACCGCGTGCGCCTGGAGGAGGACCTCGCCCGGCGGGCCGCGCTCACCGCCGACGCCGTGCGCGAGGCGGCGGAGCCGCTGGTGGCGCGCCAGGCGACGCGGCCGGCGTACGATCGCCTGTTCCGGCGCTTCGCCAGGCCCGACCGGGCGATCGCCATCTACGATCAGTTCGGCAGCGTCATCCAGGCCTCGCCGGAGGTGCAGGCGCTGCTGGCTCCGCTGTCGCCGATGGTCACCGAGGTCATGAGCAAGCGACAGTCGGCCCGCACCTTCCGGGACCTGGGCGGCATGCGGCGCTGGGTGCACGCGGTGCCGCTCGAGCGCGAGGACAAGATCATCGGGGCCGCGGCCGTGCTCCTCGACGCCCAGTTCCTCGAGGAGCAGGAATGGGGGCTGTGGCGGCGCTCGGCGGCGCGGCTCGGCGTGCTGTTCCTCCTGCTGACCGGCATCACCTGGCTGCTGGTGCGGTGGACCGTCACGCGGCCGATCGCCCGGATGGCCGAGTGGACCAAGCAGCTCAAGGTCGGCGAGCCCGTGACGCCGCCGCCCGACGCCGACGTCAGCCTCTTCGGCTCGCTGGCCGGTGAGGTCACCGGCCTGGCGCGGACGCTGGCCCGGGCCCGGGCCGTCGCCGAGCAGGAGGCGCGCCTGCGGCTGCACGGGGAGAGCGTGTGGACGGAGGAGCGCCTCAAGCAGTTCGTGGCCATGCGCTTCGGCGGCCGGCCCGTCTTCGTCGTGTCCAACCGTGAGCCCGTCAGCCACGTGCGCGACGGCAAGGGCATCCGCGAGCTCCGGCCGGCCAGCGGGCTGGTCACGGCGCTGGAGCCGATCACGCTGGCCTGCGGCGGCGTCTGGGTGGCTCACGGCAGCGGCGACGCCGACCGGGTCGTCGGCGAGCGCATCGGGCTGCCGTCCGAGGACCCGTCATACACGCTGCGCCGCGTCTGGCTCGAGCCCGAGGAGGAAGCCGGCTACTACTACGGCTTGGCCAACGAAGGCCTCTGGCCGCTCTGCCACATCGTGCACGAGCGGCCGCAGTTCCGGGCGGGCGACTGGGAGCACTACCGGGCGGTGAACCAGAAGTTCGCCACGGCGCTGCTCGAGGAGATGGAGAAGGCCGACGCGCCGATCGTGCTGGTGCAGGACTATCACTTCGCGCTGCTGCCGCAGATGATCAAGCGCGAGCGCCCGGATGCGCGCGTGGCGCTGTTCTGGCACATCCCGTGGCCGAACTTCGAGGCCTTCGGCATCTGCCCCTGGCAGGAGGACATCCTGCTCGGCATGCTGGGCGCCGACCTGGTGGGCTTCCACACCCAGTTCCACTGCAACAACTTCCTGGAGACCGTCGAGCGCACCATCGAGGGGCGCGTCGAGTGGGACCACTTCACCGTGGTCCGCGGACAGCACACGACCCACGTCCTGCCGTTCCCCATCAGCGTGGCGACCGATGTCCTGGACGACGGCCCTCACCTGAGCCGCGCCGACCTGATGGCCCAGCTGGAGATCTCCGCGGAGTTCCTCGGCGTGGGCGTCGAGCGCATCGACTACACCAAGGGGCTGCCCGAGCGGTTCCGCGCCATCCGCCGCTTCTTCGAGCGGTGGCCCGAGTACCGCCGGCGCGTGGTGTTCGTGCAGGTGGCGTCGCCGAGCCGGAGCCGGATCCCCCGCTACCAGGCCCTGCAGGACGAGACGCGGGCCATCGTGCGCGCGATCAACGAGGAGATCGGCGAGCGGGGCTGGCGGCCCATCATCTACCGCGAGCACCACCACGACCGCCGCGAGATCGCCGCCCTCTACCGCGCCGCCGACTTCTGCATGGTGACCGCGCTGCACGACGGCATGAACCTGGTCGCCAAGGAGTTCATCGCCGCCCGCGACGACGACGACGCCGTGCTCATCCTGAGCCGGTTCACGGGCGCCTCGCGCGAGCTGGCCGACGCGCTGCTGGTGAACCCGTACGACATCGAGGACACGGCGGCGGCGATCCGCCGCGCGATCGAGATGCCCGAGGCCGAGCGCCGCGACCGCATGGCGCGCATGCGCTCGCTCGTGCGCGAGCACAACGTCTTCCGCTGGGCCGGCCACCTGCTCACCGAGCTGGCGCGCATCCCGCGGGCCTCCGAGCGCCAGGGTACGGCGGGAACGAGACTGGTGTAGCCGTTGCTCATGTAATTCTTGCCCGTGCGCCGGACCTCTGCGGAAACTCGCCGGAAAATCGGCCTTGCGCCCCTGGCATCGCCCCTGCAACGACCTCGTCGCAACCGACGGCCCGGAGACGGGCGGGGAAAGGACGAGAGGAGCCATGGAGGAGCGCGCCAGCGACGTCGACATGAAGGGAGCGCCGGCCTGCCGCCGGTGCTTCATGCTCGTAGCCCGATTCGCGCCCCAGGTCGTGGCGCCGACGGGCACCTATCATCGCGAGTGCTACGAGGCCTGGTACTTCGGCCGGTTCGGCAAGCGGCCGCGCCTGGTCGCCGGCACCAACGGCGACCGCCACCGCTACGAGGCGCGCGACCTGGCGGCCTGATCGGCTCGATGGGGGCCCGGCCACGGCCCCCCGCCGCCGCGGCGCGGCCCGCCCGCCGGGCCGCGCCGGTGCGGCGCGAACGCGACAGCCTCGGCGTCGTCGCCGTCCCCGCGCGGGCGCTCTACGGCGCATTCACCGCCCGGGCCCGGGCGACCTTCGATCTCACCGGCGAGCCGCCGCACCCGGCCCTGGTCCGGGCCTACGCGCTGATCAAGAAGGCCGCGGCCCGGGTCAACGCGCGCCTCGGGCTCCTGCCCGCCCGCTGGGCCCGCGCCATCGAGTGGGCGGCCCACCACGTCGCCGCCGGCGAGGCGCCCGACGCCGCCGTGCTGGACAGCCTGCAGGCCGGCGCCGGCACGCCGTTGCACATGAACGTCAACGAGGTGATCGCCAACCTCGCCAACGAGCGGCTCGGTGGACGCCGCGGGCGCTACGTCCCGATCCATCCCAACAACCACGTGAACCTCGGACAGTCCTCCAACGACGTGACGCCGACGGCGATCCGGCTCATGGCCCTGGAGCTGGCGGCGCCGTTGCGGACCGAGTGCGAGGCTCTGGCGGCGGCCCTCGGGCGGCTGGCCGCGCGGGAGCGGAGCGTCGTCAAGCCCGGCCGGACGCACCTGCAGGACGCCGTGCCCATCACCTTCGGCCAGGTGTTCGCCGGCTGGGCCCGGGCCGTGCGCGAGGCCGGGACCTCGCTGGCGACGGCCGAGCGCGAGCTGGCCTCCATCGGGCTGGGGGGCACGGCCGTCGGCACCGGCATCACCGCACATCCGCGCTTCCGCCGGCTCGTGGCGCGCGAGCTCTCGCGCCTGGTGGGCCGCCCGCTGCGTCCGGCGGCGAATCCCGTCACGGCGACGTGGAGCCTGCGGCCCCTGCTGGCGTGCTCGGCCGCGCTGCGGGGCATGGCCGTCGACCTCGCCAAGATCTGCTTCGATCTCCGGCTGCTCGCCTCGGGACCGCACACGGGCCTGGGCGAGATCCGGCTGCCCGAGGTCGAGCCCGGGTCGTCGATCATGCCCGGAAAGGTCAATCCCTCGGTGGTCGAGGCGGTGGAGATGGCGTGCTTGCAAATCTGCGGGCACGACCACGCCGTCGCGCTCGGGGCGGCTCGCGGGGAGCTGGAGCTCAACGTGATGACGCCGCTGGTGGCGTTCAACCTCTCGCGGGCGATCCCGCTGCTCACGCGGGCGGTGCGCCTGCTCCGGACCCGGGTCGTCGAGGGCCTCCGGGTGGACCGCTCGCGCGCGGCCGCGCTCGTCGCCGGCAGCCTGGTCGAGGCCACGGCGCTGTCGCCCTACCTCGGCTACGAGGCCACCGCGGCGCTCGTCAAGGAGGCGCTCGCCACGCGGCGGCCGCTCCGGGACGTCGTCGCCGCCCGCGGACTGCTCGACGGCCGGACGCTCGCCCGCCTGCTGCGGCCGGCCGCCCTCACGCGGCCCGAGGCCGTGGACCTCGCCCTGCGCCGCAGGCTGCGGGCCCGGGCCGACGGCCGGCCCCGCTGACAGCGCGGCTCGCGCAGTCCTGACGGCCGGCCCCGCGGCCCCGCCGCGGGCGGGGCCCGCGCGCACGACAAAGCGCTTGTGCTCGCGACGCCGCGAGCCATACTGCACCTGAGGAACGGCATGGGCGAGTCCGAGCGCTTGATCGAGTCCATCAAGGAGCTGCTGGACGGCGGCCGCGACGACCGTCTGGCCGCCGTGCTCGAGGACGCCCACGCCGCCGACGTCTCCGCCGCCCTCCGCGAGCTCGACGTCGCCGACCAGGTGCGCGTGTTCCGGCTGCTCGGCGCCGACCAGGCCGCCGCCGTGCTGGCCGAGCTGGACGACGCCACGCAGCGCGAGGTGCTCCACGCCCTCGACGAGCGCGAGATGTCGCGGATCCTCGAGCGCATGCCGGCCGAGCACGTGGTCGAGGTCGTCGACGAGCTGCCCCGGGAAGAGGCCGAGAAGATCCTCGACCTGATGGAGGAGGAGAAGTCCGAGGAGGTCCAGGAGCTCCTCGAGTACAGCGAGGGCACCGCCGGCCGCCTGATGTCGCCGCACTTCGTGGCCGTGCACGAGGCGGCCACCGTCGGGCAGGCCATCGAGCACATCCGCAAGGCGACGTCCGGCGACGACGCCTTCTACGTGTACGTCGTCGACGACCACGACCACCTGGTCGGGCTGGTGCCCCTGCACCGGCTGATCACGGCCGACCCGGGGACGCCGGTGCACGTGATCCGCAACGAGGACGTCGTGAGCGTGACCGTCGACACGGACCAGGAGGAGGTCGCGCGCCTGGTCCAGCGCTACGACCTGGTCCAGGTGCCGGTCGTCGACGGCCGGCGGCGGCTGCTCGGCACGATCAGCGTCGACGACGTCATCGACGTCATCCACGAGGAGGCCACCGAGGACATCCAGCGCCTGGGTGGCGCCGCCGGCGACGAGACGGTGCTCGACCCGCCCCAGGCCGTCTTCACCAAGCGGCTGCTCTGGCGCCTGGTCAACCTGGGCACGGCCGTGCTCGCCGCCTCGGTCATCGGGCTCTTCGAATCGTCGATCCAGTCGCTGGCGATGCTGGCGGTGTTCATGCCCATCGTGGCCTCCATGGGTGGGATCGGCACCACGCAGACGGCGACCGTCGTCGTGCGCGGCATCGCGCTGGGCGAGCTCACGCCCGGCGTGCTGGCCCGGGTGCTGCGCAAGGAGCTGTGGCTGGCGCTCACCACCGGCGCGGCCACCGGCAGCGTCCTCGCCGTCATCGCCTACCTGTGGCGCGGGCAGGCGCTGCTGGCGGTCATCCTGGGCGTGGCGCTGCTGCTCAACATGCTCGTCGCCGCCGTGGTCGGCACGCTCGTTCCGGTCGCCCTGCGGATCTTCCGGATCGACCCGGCCATCGCCTCCAGCGTGATCATCACGACGTTCACCGACGTCTTCGGCTTCTTCTCCTTCCTGGGACTCGCCACCGTGCTCATCAAGTACCTGCTGTGATGAGACAATGCTCTTGGCAAGGCGAGCCCCGGGCGGGTATGATGCTCGGCGACCACCGAGCCCTCGCCGGGGCCAGCCTGCACTCTCAAGCGCGGAGGACGCGGACGTGGATGTCGTGCTGGAAAAGCGCCAGGTCCAGCGTGCGTACGAGCTGTACGCTCCGGTGTACGACTTCGTGTTCGACTGGATCTTCGCCCCGGGCCGCGCGGCGGCCATCAAGCAGCTCGGGCTGCAGCGCGAGGATCGCGTGCTGGAAGTGGGCATCGGGACCGGGCTGAACCTGCCGCTCTACCCGCCGGCCGTGCGGCTGACGGGCATCGATCTCTCCCAGGAGATGCTCGACAAGGCCATCGAGCGCGTGCACACGCTCACCATGCCGAACGTCACCCTCAAGGTGATGGACGCGACCTCGATGGATTTCGCGGACAACGAGTTCGACAAGGCGGTGGCGACGTACACCATCTCGGCGGTGCCCGATCCGGTGGCCGTGCTGCGCGAGATGCGGCGGGTCGTCCGTCCCGGCGGGGTGCTCGTCATCCTGAATCACTTCCGGAGCGAGCGGCGGACCATCGGACGCTTCGAGGATCTGGTGGCGCCGGTCTGCACGCGGCTGGGCTGGAAGTCGAACCTGGCCCTCACCCCGCTCCTCAAGCGCGTGGGCCTCACGCCGGAGGTCGTGGTGAAGGTCAACATGTTCAACGGGTGGCGCCTCGTGAAGTGCGTCAACCGGAAGTAGCCCGGCTCGCCGGCCTCGTCCTCGCGCTCGTCCTCGTCGTTCCCGTCGCCGGTCGCGCCGCCTCCGCGGTGCTGGCCGGCGCGTTCCTCGTGGAGTTCCTCGGCGGCGGTCGGGCTGGCCCGCTCACGCGCCTGACACCCGCGCCCGCGCGCGCGTCCCTCCTCGTGGCCGGCGCCGCCGCCGACCGCTACACGGGCGCAGCGCTGGTCTCGCGGCCGCTGGTGCTGGTCCACGGCGTCGCCGCCGACGGCAAGGACGACCCGCACGTCCGGTCGGCGGCGGGGCTGCTCGCCCGCGCCGGCTTCGACGTGGCCGTGCCGACCGTGCCCGGTCTCGCCACCGGGCGCCTTCGCCCCGCCGACGCCGAGCCCGTCGCGGCGACGGTCGAGGCGCTGGGGCGCGCCACCGGCCGGCCGGTCACGCTGGTCGCGGTCAGCGTCGGCGCCGGTCCGGCGCTGCTCGCCGCCGCCGATCCCCGCGTCCGCGACCGGGTGGCGGCGGTGCTGAGCCTGGGCGGCTACGCCTCGGCGCGGTCGCTGGTGCGGTTCTTCCTCACCGGCGACCACGCCTGGCAGGACACGCGCGGCCACGTCGAGCACGACCCCGCCCTGGTGCGCGCCTTCGTCGAGGCCAACGGCGAGCTGGTCGACGACGCCACGCGGCGAGCGCTCGCCGCGGGCGACCGCGCGACGGCCGCGGCGCTGCTCGAGGCGCCGCCGCCGGCCCTGGCCCGCCTGCTCGACGCGCTCTCGCCGGAGGCGGTGGTCCGGCGCATGCCGGCCCGCCTGCTGCTCGTGCACGGGCGCGGCGACCGCGCGGTGCCCTTCACCGAGAGCCTGCGGCTCGCCGCGGCGCGGCCCGAGAACACCCGGGTCGTCGTGATCGACGCCGTGGACCACGTCGAGGGCGCCCGCACCCCGGCGGCTTGGCGTGACCTGCTGGCCCTGTGGAGCGTCATGTACACGATCAGGCAGGGCGGCTGAAGGTTCCCCCTGGCTCAGAGCGAGACGCTGCGGCCCTCCGAGCCGCCCGGACGCTGCACGCCCCAGGCGCTCAGCTTCGCCAGCACGGTGTTGCGGTGGACGCCGAGGAGCCGCGCGGCCCGGCTGACGTTCCAGCCCACGCCCTCCAGCACCCTCAGCACGTACTGGCGCTCGAACTGCTCGCAGGCCTCGCGCAGCGGCAGGCCCGTGTCCTCGGCCAGGCGCGAGCCCGTCTCCGGCAGCGCCACGTCGAGCGGGATGTCCTGCAGGTGCAGCACCGGCTCGCGCGTCAGCACCACCGCCCGGTGCAGGACGTTCTCCAGCTCCCGCACGTTGCCGGGCCAGTCGTAGCGCATCAGCGTCTCCAGCGCCCCGGCCGACACCCCGCGCACGTCGCGGTTGCACGCGCGGGCGAGCTTCCGCACGAAGTGCTCCACGAGGACGGGAATGTCCTCGCGCCGCTCGCGCAGCGGCGGCACGTGCACCGGCACCACGTTGAGCCGGTAGTAGAGGTCCTCACGGAAGGTCCGGTCGCGCACGGCGGCCTTGAGGTTGACGTTGGTCGCCGCCAGCACCCGGACGTCCACGGGGATCGACCGGGTGCCGCCGACGCGGCACACCTCGCGCTCCTGCAGCACGCGCAGGAGCTTCGTCTGCAGGTCGAGCCGCAGCGAGCCGATCTCGTCGAGGAACACCGTGCCGCCCTGGGCCAGCTCGAACTTGCCGAGCCTGCGCGCGTGCGCCCCGGTGAACGCGCCCTTCTCGTGGCCGAACAGCTCGGACTCGACGAGCGTGTCGGGGATGGCCGCCACGTTGACGGCGACGAAGGGCTGCGCGCTGCGCGGGCTCCGCGCGTGGATGGCCCGGGCCACCAGTTCCTTGCCGGTGCCGCTCTCGCCGGTGATGAGCACGGTGGTCGGCGTCTCGGCGATCTTGGTGATGAGCTGGTAGATGCGCACCATCTCGGGGTGGCGCCCCACGATGCCCTCGAAGCCGGCGGCGGCGCCGCTCGGGACCAGGGCCGAGCGGAGGCAGAGCACCTCACGCTCCAGCGCGCGCTTCTCCAGCGCGCGGCGGACGAGCAGGATGATGTCGTCGACGTCGAAGGGCTTGACCAGGTAGTCGTAGGCGCCGAGCCGCATGGCCTCGACCGCCGTCCGGACGTCGCGCACCGCGGTGGCGAGCACGACCACCAGCGTCGGATCGAGCGCCTTCAGGCGCGAGAGGATCTCGATGCCCGGGTCGCCGGGCATGCGCTGGTCGAGCATGACCAGGTCGACCTCGTGGCTGCGCAGCAGCTCCAGCGCGCGGGCGCCGTCCTCGGCCTCCAGCACGTCGCAGACGCCGTGCAGGATCGCGCGGACGGACGCCCGGACACCCTCCTCGTCGTCCACGACCAGCACGGTGCCGCGCGGGACCACCTCGGAAGGCGCCGGCGCCGTCATGGCGTCCGCGGCCGCTCGAGCGCCACGCATTCGGTGCGACCGCCCGACGGAATCGGCGCGTCGACCCCGAGCGCGGCCAGGTCGCTCTTCGGATCGCGGTCGATCAGGCGCGCGGCGAGCTTCCGAAAGTCGGAGAGACGCACGGTGATGGCGTGAGCGTTCTCGATGACGTGGTTGTTCGTCAAGAGTATCCGGATGGATCCACGATGGCGTCCTCGAGCGCGCAGGATGGTGCGCGGCTCGAGGGGCGCGGCCGGCGCCTGGGCCCCCGCCGGCACGGCGAGCATCGTCGGGCCGGCGGCGACCACCAGGATGCGCATGGCCGGGGATTCTAGGCCGGCGCACGCTCCTTGGCCAGGGGCTCCACGGTCAGCTCGAGGACCCGCCGCGTACTATGGGTGAGCGGGGCGAGCGCGCCACGCCGCACGCCGGCCAGCCAGACGATCGTGCCGCCCGACTCGATCACGGGCACGCGGTCGCGCTCCCACCGTGGCACGCCGGCGTCGATGAGGAAGGCCTTGAGGCGGCGCTCGCCCGGGCCGCCCCACGGACGGAACCGATCGCCGGGTCGCCGCCCGCGCACCGTCAGCGGAAACGTCAGGCCGTCGGCGTCGAACGCGGCGCGCGAAGGCGACCAAGGGGCGGCGCCGGCCGGGGGCTCGACGAGCCGGGCTTCGATCACGACGTCCGCCTCCGGCACCTCCGTGCGGCCGGGCAAGAGGACCGATCGGGCAGCGAGCCGTGCCGCGGATCTCTCGCGGGCCAGCCGCACCAGCCCGCCGCTCACCTCGACGATGACCGCCCCGAGGCTGAAGGCCCGGCGCGGCGGCGGCTCCGCCAGCGCGCGCGCCAGGCCGCGGTAGGCCCAGCGCCTGAGCGGCCCGGCGCCGGCCCACGCCGCCGCCAGGCGCAGGACCTCGACCGCTGCGGGTGCGGGGAGCGCGGCGAGGCCGGCGCGCGGCAGGACGACCTCGCCGGCGCGCATCGTCGCCAGCCGTGACAGTTCGCGCGCCGCCAGCCGCGCGAGGGCGTCGGTGGTCTCGCGGGCCTGCGCACCGACCCGGTTCAGCGCCGTCACGACGTCCACGTCGTGCGCGGCGGCGAGGTACGGCAGGATCTCGTGGCGGATGCGGTTGCGGAGGAACTTGGGATCGCGGTTCGTCGGGTCCTCGATCCACTCGAGGCCTGCCGCCTGCAGCTCGGCGACGAGTTCCCGCCGGCGGAGCGCGAGCAGCGGACGCACGATGCGGCCGCGCACGGGCGGGATCCCGGCGAGCCCGCGGACACCCGCGCCCTCCAGCAGCCGCATGAGCACGGTCTCGGCCTGGTCGTCCGCGGTGTGCCCCACGGCGATCCTGGCGGCGCCGATGGCGTCGGCGTGCGCCTCCAGCGCTGCGTACCGGGCGCGGCGGGCGGCCTCCTCGATCGAGCCCGTGCCCGTCACCGCCACCCTGACCACGTCCACCGGCACGCCGAGCCGCCGGCCGAGCGCGCGCGCCGCGTCGGCGTCGCGGGCGCTGTCCGGGCGCAGGCCGTGGTCGACGTGGAGCGCGCGCAGCGTCAACCCCAGGTCGGGGGCCAGACGAGACAGCAGCAGGAGCAGCGCGCTGGAGTCCGCGCCCCCGGACAGGGCCACGAGCACCGTGTCGCCGGGGGCGAGCATGGCGTGGCGGCGGAGGGTAGCGCGGACGACGTCGGCGACGGCGGGCACGACTAACCGCCCTGCAGCCCCACCCAGACCTCGCCGTCCTCGAAGTGCTCCTTCTTCCAGATAGGGACGGTGCGCTTGAGCGTGTCGATCGCGTACCGGCAGGCCTCGAAGGCTTCGGCGCGGTGGGCCGCCGACACGGCGATCATCACGCTGGACTCGCCGATCTCGAGGCGCCCCAGGCGGTGCAGCAGGGCCACGCGCTTGACGCCGGGGTGGCGCCCGCGCAGGGTCTGCGCGATCTCGCGCAGCTTGGCCTCGGCCATCGGCACGTGCCCCTCGTACTCGAGGAACTTCACGGGCCGCCCGCCCGTCTCGTTGCGCACCACACCGGAGAAGATCACCACGCCGCCGGCGCCCGGCTCGTCGACCTCGGCGGCGATGGCGTCGGCCGACAGCGGCTCGGTCACCACGCGACAGATGACGTCGCGGCTCGGCGTGTCCGGTCCACTGCCTCCGCTGACCGGCGGAAACAGGCACAGCTCGTCGTCCGGCGCCAGCCGGTGCTCCGGGTTCACGTAGTCGTGCCCGACCGCGAAGAGCGTGTAGGGACGGTAGGACGACAGCTCGGGGTGGCGCGTGACGACCTCGGACCAGGCGGCCTCGACGGTGCCGTCGTCGGGAAGGTCGATGTCGAGCCGCTCTCGCCCGGCAGCCTCGCGGTACCGGGCGAAGAGACGGACTCGGACGCGCACCGTGCTACCTCGACTGCGGACGGGCTAGAAGCGGTGCGACTGGCCGCACCCGCAGCTGGACTTGACGTTCGGATTCTTGATGGCGAAGCCGGCGCCCATCATGTTGTTGTCCACGAAGTCGATCTCGCTGCCCGCCAGGTACGGCGCGCTGTGCTGATCGATGTAGACCTTGATGCCGTGCGACTCGACGACCGTGTCGCCCTCGGTCGCCTGGTCGTCCCAGCCCAGCTCGTACGACATGCCGGAGCAGCCTCCGCCCACGATGCGGACGCGCAGGCCCCACTCGGGCTTGCCCTCTTCCAGGCGGAGATCCGTGACCTTCTTGGCGGCCGTCTCTGTCAGCGTGACCATGCCCTTCCCTCCGTGCTCGGAACGCCGCCTCGCGCAGATCGAGCGCGGCCGCGACGTCGGTACCTCGATCGTATCACAGGATCCCGCCGGCGGGCAGGAGCGTGAGCTCCTCCAGGGCCGCGCCCGGCGGCAGCGACGCCATCAGCACGGCGGCCCGCGCGACGTCGTCGGGGCTCAGCATGCGCGCGCGGTCCGGCGGGTTCGGGATGGCGTCCCAGAGCGGCGTGTCGGTCGCGCCCGGCGAGAGCACGCCCACGCGCACGCCGTCCCGGCGCACCTCGTCGGCGAGCACCCGGCTCCAGGCCAGCACCCCGGCCTTGGTGGCGCTGTAGGCGGCGGCGCCGGGGATGGCCCGGGTAGCGGCCACCGACCCGACGTTGAGGATGGTCCCGCGCCGCTGCCGCAGCATCGGGCCCAGCGCGGCGCGGCAGCACACCATCACGGCGCGCAGGTTCACGGCCAGCATGGCGTCCCAGTCGCCGGGCTTGGCGGCCGCGACGGGGCCGAACGCGGCGACGCCGGCGGCCGTGACCAGCACGTCCACGCGCCCCAGCTCCCCCACCGTCTGCTCCACCAGCGCCTCCACCGCCGCGTCCTGGGTGACGTCGGCGGGCACGGCCAGCGCCGTGCCCGCCGCCTCGCGGATCTCGGCCGCGACGCCGGCGAGGTCGGCCCGGGTGCGGGCGACCAGGGCCACGGCTGCGCCCTCGCGCGCGAGGGCGCGGGCGATGGCGCGGCCGATGCCGCGACCGGCCCCGGTGACGATGGCGACCTGGCCGGCCAGCGCGCCCGCCGCGCTCAAATCTGCAGCCCCCGGCTGCTGGCCTTGATCAGCTCCATGAACTCCGCCCGGGTCTCCGGGCGCACCCGGAAGGCGCCGAGCATGGCGGAGGTCACCGCCTTGCTGTTCTGCTTCTCCACGCCGCGCATCACCATGCAGAGGTGGATGGCCTCGATCACCACGGCCACGCCCCGCGGCTGCAGCACCTCGTTCAGCGTGTTGGCGATCTGCGTGGTGAGCCGCTCCTGCACCTGCAGCCGGCGCGCGTAGACCTCGACCAGCCGCGGGATCTTCGACAGCCCGACGATCTTCTTGTGCGGCATGTACGCCACGTGGCAGCGGCCCACGAACGGTAGCAGGTGGTGCTCGCACAGGCTGAACACGTCGATGTCCTTCACCACGACCATCTCGTCGTACTCCTCGACGAAGAGGGCGTCGTTGAGGACCTCGTGCACGTCCATGCCGTAGCCCGACGTCAGGTACCGCAGGGCCTTCTCCACCCGGTCCGGCGTGCGCTCGAGCCCCTCGCGGTAGGCGTCCTCGCCGAGCTCCTTGAGGAGCTGCTCGACCAGGCGCGCGATGGCGCCGTTCTGCGTCATGACGGCTCCCCCCGGTACTCGAACCGGTTCTTGGCGGTCTCGACCACGGTCACCCGCGCCAGGGCCGCGCCCACGCCGGGCGCGAGCAGGCGCCAGAACGCGCGCGCCAGGCACTCGCCCGTGGTGATGACGCCCGCGAGCTCGGGCACGCCCTCGAGCGCGCGGTGGTCGACGCGGTCGACGAGGGCGCCGACGTGCTCGTCGAGCCGGCCCACGTCGTACAGCATCCCGGTGACGGGATCCGGGCGGCCGGCCACGGTGACCTCCAGATAGTAGTTGTGGCCGTGCGGCCGGGCGCACGCCCCGTAGCGCCGCGCGTTCTCCGCGCCGTCGAGCGCGGGATTGCCCAGGCAGTGCGCCGCGCTGAAGTGGTACACGCGGGTCAGCTCCATCATCGGCCGTCGCCGCCGTAGTCCACGTACAGCGTGGGGTCCTCCCAGACCCGCACGCGCCACAGCCGGTCGGGGCCGAGCTTGGCGGCCAGCAGCTCCCACACCGCCGCCGCGAGGTTCTCCGTCGTCGGCACGCGGCCGCGGAACAGCGGGTCGGCGTTGAGGTCGGCGTGGTCGAAGCGGTCGACCACCGTCTCGCTGACGACGCGCTTGAGCTCGGAGAGGTCGATGACCATGCCGGTCCGCTCGTCGATGGGCCCGCGCACGGTCACGTCCAGCGTGTAGTTGTGGCCGTGGGGGACGGTGAGGCGGCCGAACACGCGCTGGTTCTCCTCGGCCGGCCAGTCGCCCACCCAGTACCGGTGCCCGGCCGAGAAGGCGAAGCGCCGCGTGCTGTACGCGAGCGCCGTCACGCCGGCACCGCCTCGAGAAAGCGCGCCGCGACCCGGTCCACGTCGTAGGCCTCGATCCGCCGCATCCCTTCCCCGCCCAGCTCCTTGCGAAGTCCGTCGTCCGTCAGCACGCGCTCCAGCGCCGCCGCCAGCGCCGCCGGGCTCCGCGGCTCCACCAGCAGCCCCGTGGCGCCGTCGACCACCAGCTCCGGCACCGCCGCCGCGCGGCACGCGACGACGGGGAGGCCGGCCGCCATGGCCTCGGCGAAGACGAGGCCGAAACCCTCCTGCACGGTCGGCAGGCAGAAGCAGTGCGCCCGCACATATTCTACGGCCAGCGTCGCGCGCGGCACGTCGCCCAGGAAGGCCACCCGGTCGCCGAGGCCCAGCGTGGCGTGCAGGCGGTGGAGGCGGGCGGACTCCGGCCCCTCACCTACGATGCGGACCTCCACGTCCGGGATTCGCCGCGCCAGCCGCGCGGTGGCCTCGAGCAGATCGTGCAGGCGCTTGCGCGGATACATGCGCGCCACGGCCAGCACCGTCGGGCGGGCGGCGCGCCCGGCGCCCGCGGCGGCGAACAGGCGCCGCCAGGCGGCGAGATCGACGGGCTCCGGCACGACGGCCAGGCGCTCGGCGGGGATCGCGTACGCGGCGGCGGCGACGCCGGCGGAGTAGCGGCTGGGCACGACGACCCTGTCGGCCCGGGCGCAGCTCGCCCGCTCCCAGCGCGCCTGGACGGCGAGGAGGGCGCGCACGAGGCCGCGCTCGTTGCGCAGCTCGTCGGCGATCACGCCCTTGAGGGCCACCACGAACGGCGCCCGCGCCCGGCGGCGGGCCCAGAGGAAGCCGTCGAGGTCGATCCCCACGACGACGTCGGCCGCCGGCGGGACCAGCGCGACGCCGGCGTTGTAGAGCCAGCGATCGAGCGTGTGGAACCGCGTGCGCAGGCGGAGGGGGCGCAGGCGGGCCTCGTGGCCGAGGCGGGCCAGCCCACGGAGCAGACCGTCGAGGGCGACGAAGGTCCCGCTCCCCTCCGTCGGGCTGGCCGGAGTGGAGCTGAGGAACGCGAAGCGCACTACCGGCCCTGGAACCTCGGCGCGCGCTTCTCGAGGAAGGCGCGCGTGCCCTCCCGGTAGTCCTCGCTCGCGAAGGCCTCGAGCTGCATCCGCGCCAGCCGTTCCTGGTGCTCGGCGGTCATGCCGGCGAGGCAGGCGTCGACGGTGACCTTCGCACCCCGCACGGACAGCGGCGCGTTGTCCACCACCGTGCCGAGGTAGTCGTAGGTGTAGCGCTCGAGCTCCGCCGGGGGCAGCAGCCGCTGGATGAAGCCCATGGCCAGCGCCTCGCGGTCGCTCACCGTCCGCGCCGAGTACAGGATGTCCTTGGCGTACGCGGGGCCGACCAGGTCGACGAGCTGGCCGACGGCGTCGGCCCCGTAGATGATCGAGAGCCGCGCGGCGGGGATGCCGAACTTCGCGCCCTCCGCCGCGAAGCGCAGGTCGCAGGCCATGGCCAGCGCCACCGCGCCGCCCATGCAGTAGCCGTAGATCATGGCCACGGTGGGCTTGGGGCAGTCGCGCATGGCGTGGTAGGCGGCCGACGTCTGCTGGTTGTAGCGCAGTGCGCTCTCCGTGTCCTTGCGGTTCTCGGTGAACTCCGAGATGTCGGCGCCGGAGGCGAAGGCCTCGGTGCCGGCGCCCCGGTAGACGATGGCGCGCACGGAGTCGTCCTTGGCGAGGCCCTCGGTGACGCGCGCGATCTCGCCCCACATGGCGAGGCTGATGGCGTTCCGCACGCGCGGCCGGTCGAACACGACGGTGGCGATGGCGCCGTCGTGGCGGACCCGGATGTCGCTGGCGTCGGTCATGTGACCCCCTCGTCGCGGCGCCGCTGGAAGCGTGGTGGCGGTGGGAGGAATTGAACCTCCGACACGGGGCTTATGAGACCCCTGCTCTGCCGCTGAGCTACACCGCCGTGGCAGGCGAACGCCGGGTCAGTGTACCGCAACCGCGCGCGCGTCGCAGGGCCCGCGTGGCGCCGAATGGCCCTGGACACCTGCGCCCTTTTGCTATAATCCGCCCCGGAGCATCCCAATCGTCGCGACTCCGGCTACGCGAGTCAGGCCGGGCGCCGGCTCGGAGGACCTCACATGCAGTTCCGGAATCACCCCTGGTATGACGACGCGGATCTCCGCGGGCTGCCCACCAACGGCGGCGACGAAGACGAGGAAGAGGACGAGGACGACGTCGACGCCGAGGCCGACGAGGACGACGACTTCGACGACGACGAGTTCGAGGACGACGAGTTCGAGGACGACGACGAGGATCTGGACGACGACGACGAGCTCGTGGCCGACGAGGACGACGAGTTCGAGGACGAGGACGACGACGAGGAGGACGAGGACGAGGAGGACGAGGACGAGTAGTCCATCACACTAGCAGGCGGGGAGGGCCGGGCGGATGGCACTGTTGAGTGGAGATGGTTGGCTGTTCCTGCTGCGATGGATCCACTTTCTCGCCGGGATCACGTGGATCGGGATGCTGTACTACTTCAACTTCGTCCAGACCCCGTTCTTCGCCACCGCCGAGGCGCCGGTGCGCGCGGGGATCATCACCGGGGGGCTCCTGGACCGCGCCCTCTGGTGGTTCCGCTGGGGCGCGATGATCACGTTCCTCAGCGGCTGGCTGTACATCCTGCACGTCGCCTTCGCGCAGTACGGCGGCATCGGCGGCTTCTTCTCGCAGTCCTACGGCTGGAAGATCTTCTTCGGCGGCATGCTCGGCAGCACCATGTGGTTCAACGTCTGGTTCGTCATCTGGCCGGCCCAGCAGGTCGTCATGCGCTCGGCGATGCAGGTGAAGCAGGGCGGCCAGGCCATTCCCGAGGCCGCGGCGCGCGGTCAGCGCGGCGGCTTCGCCTCGCGCACGAACACGCTGCTGTCGATCCCGATGCTCTTCTTCATGGGCGCCGCCTCGCACCTGCGGATGGACAACCCGGCCGGCGGCGGCGCGCACGTGGGCGCGCTGGTGCTGCTGGTGGCGGTGATCGCGGCGGCCGAGATCAACGCGCTGGTCGGCACGACGGGCGCGGGCAAGAAGATGCTGGGCACCCTGAAGGGGACGTTCTGGGGCGGCTTCATCCTCACCGCGATCATCTACTTCCTGCTCGAGGCGATCTTCTAGCCGAGGGTCCCGGAGGGGGCCGTCGAGGCCCCCTCCGGGACCCTCAGCGCAGGTACTCGGCGAGAGCGTCGAGCTCGGGGGCCAGGCTGGGCTGCGGCGGCATCACCTGCGTGGGACGCTTCGGCCTGTAGCCGGGCGGATAGGTGCCGCGCAGCACCTTGGCCTCGAGCAGTTCACGCGACGATCCCTTGACCGGCGGCCCGACCGGGCCGGCCTGGGCGGGATCCGCGGCGTGACAGGCCGTGCATTGCGCCAGGTACACCTGGCGCCCGCGCGCGGCGGCAGGGCTCGAGGCAGGCTCGGGACCGCAGCCGGAGACGAGGAAGGCCGCGGCGACGCCGAGCAGTCCCGATCGCAGGCGCATGGGCACTGGCATTGTAGCGGACGAGGCTCATCGCGGCGGGGATGCGCTGGCGAGGCCACGGGGAGGCCGTCCGACCGACAGCCGGAACGTGCCGCGCGGCGAGCGCCGTCCGAACCCCTGCGATGAGCTAGACGGCGAGCTGGGCGCCGACGACGTCCAGCATCGCGTCGACGCAGAACGGCTTGCAGATCACGGGCGCGCTGCGCGGCGCGGACGCCGCGTCGCCGGTGAGGAAGATGATGCGGTTGGCGAGCGACGGATGGCGGCGGACGATCTCCCGGGCGAGCTCCGGCCCGGTGCGATCGGTGAGGCGCACGTCGGACACCACGAGGTCCCACGGCTCCCGGCCGACCGCTTCGAGCGCCGCGGCGGCCGAGCCGACCGTCTGGACGTGGTAGCCGCCCTCGCTGAGGACGTCGGCCACCACGCCCTGCACTGCCTCCTCGTCGTCCACCACGAGGATGCGGGCGGTGCGCGTGCTCACGCGCGGCCCTCCGGCCGCAGCCGCCGGCGGGCGTCCTCGAAGCTGATCACGCGGGCGGGGCGGCCGTGGCGCCGGTGGCGCGGCGTGTCGGCCTCGCCGAACGCCGCGACGTCCTCCGGGCTCAGGCCGCGCGGCCGGCGCAGGATCCCCCGCACCTCGGCGAGGGCCAGGCGCAGGCGCCACCAGGCGTTGCGCAGCCGCGTCCGCAGCCCCGGCCACTCGGGCTCCTGCAGCACGTCGACGGCCGCGGTCATCGGCAGGTAGTACACGTTCGAGTCCACGAGCATCCCGTTCATCGCCGCCCCCGCTCCCCCATCAGCGCGCTCATCTGGCGGAGCGTCCCGTGCAGGACGTCCTCGAGCGCGGTCTGCACACGGTAGGTCTCGATCATCGCGGCCACCCGCTCCCGCTCGGAGCCCGCGCCGATGCGCTGGGCGTCGGCGGCGGCCGCCCGGCCCCGCAGCGTCTGGCGCGCCTCGGCGAGCGACGACAGCAGCGAGCGCGTCGCGTCGAGCTGGGCCCGCACCGCGTCCGGCCGCTGGCCCGGCTCGGCGATGGTCACCCGCGAGCACTCCGGGACCACCAGCGGGTCCGGCAGGACGATCTCCGGCCGCCACAGCGTGATGCCGGACGGCCGGGGCTTGAGGCTTCGAACTGGCGTGTCCAGGCTCGCCGTCGGTCTCGCGTTCAGTTCCATGATGACACTCGACTAGGCAACGACGGTGCCACACTGCGTGCGCCGTAACTGCCTGATCCAGAACGCGCTGGAACATCTTCAGCCAACGGGCGGCAGGGAGAAGCTCCTGGGAGGCGGGAGTTCCTCCTGGGTCGGACGGAGGGTCAGGCGGAGCGGGTCAGGCCGAAGTCGCGGATCTTCTTGTTGAGCGTCTTGATGTCGACGTCCAGCACCCGGGCGGCCTGGGCCTTGTTCCACCCGGTCGAGCCCAGCACCCGCTCGACGTGGCGCCGCTCCATCTCGGCCAGGGACACGAGCGGGGCTTCAGGGCCTTCCGCCGGAGGCTTGACCGGAGCCGAGACCTCCACGGGTAGCTCCTTGGCCTGCACCTCGTCGCCCTCGTGGAGGATGATCAGCCGCTCGATCAGGTTGCGCAGCTCCCGGATGTTGCCGGGCCACTCGTACTGCATCAGGCGCTCCATGGCCTCCGGCGAGAACTTGAGCGTCTTGCCGCCCCGCGCGGCGGGCGCCGCGAAGTGCTGCACCAGCAGCGGGATGTCGGGCCGCCGTCGCCGCAGCGGCGGCACCGGCACCGTGATGGTGCTGACGCGGTAGAAGAGATCCCAGCGGAACCGTCCCTCGCCGGCCTCCCGGCTGAGATCCTTGTTGGTGGCCGCGACGATGCGGGCGTTGACGTGGAAGGCGCGCTCCTCGCCCACCCGGCGGACCTCTCCGGAGTCGAGCACGCGCAGCAGGCGGACCTGCATGGCCGGCGACATCTCGCCGATCTCGTCCAGGAACAGCGTGCCGCCGTCGGCGGCCTCGAAGAGCCCCACCCGTGACGTCACCGCGCCGCTGAAGGCGCCGCGCTTGTGGCCGAACAGCTCGGTCTCGAGCAGCGTGTCGGGCAGCGCGCCGCAGTTGACCGACACGAACGGCTTGCTCGCCCGGCGGCTCTTCAGGTGGATGGTGCGCGCCACCAGCTCCTTGCCGGTGCCGCTCTCACCCTGGATCAGGACGGGGCTGTCGCTGGCCGCCACGCGGCCGATGATGGAGATCAACTCCTGGATCTCGGCCGTGTGCCCGACGATCTGCGGCAGGCCGTCGCGCCGCGTGATGACCTCGCGCAGCGCGGAGTTCTCCCGCCGGAGCGTCTTCTTCTCGGCGGCCTTGCCGATGACCTCCACCAGCTCGGCGTTGCGCCAGGGCTTGGCGATGAAGTCGTAGGCGCCGAGCCGCATGGCCTCGACGGCCGTCTCGACGTCGGCGTTGCCGGTCAGCACGACGAACTCCGTGTCGGTCTCGGTGTCGCGCGCCCAGCGCAGGATGTCGAGGCCCGAGGCGTCGGGCAGCTTGATGTCCACGAGGGCGACGTCGAACTCCTGGCGGCCGAGGAGCTCCATCGCCTGCGCGCCGTTGATCGCCTCGGTCGGATGGTAACCGCTCTTGGTCAGCACCCGCTCGAGCAGCGACCGGACCTCGGGATCGTCGTCCACGACGAGGAGCCGCATGCGCTCCGCCATGTGGCGCCATGATAGCACTTCCGATAAGATATCCGCCTCAGGAGGACGGTCCGGATGCCTCGGCCCCTGGGGCTTCGCATCGAGGGAGCCCGCCAGAACAACCTCAAGAACGTCTCGCTCGAGATTCCCCACGACCGGCTGACCGTCATCACCGGCGTGTCCGGCTCCGGCAAGTCCTCGCTGGCCTTCGACACCATCTTCGCCGAGGGCCAGTGGCGCTACATCGAGTCGCTCTCGACGTACGCGCGGATGTTCCTCGACCGGATCGATCGGCCCGACGTGGACCGCATCGAGCAGATCCGCCCGGCCGTCGCGCTGGAGCAGAAGAACCCCGTCCGCACGGCGCGCTCCACCGTCGGCACCGCGACCGAGGTGTACGACTACCTCCGCCTGCTCTTCGCCAAGGTCGGCCGCGTGCACTGCCCGGCCTGCGGCGTGGAGGCCGCCTCGCGCTCGCCGGAGAGCATCGTCGACACGCTGCTGGCCGAGCACGCGGGGGCGCGCGCGCTCCTGGGCTTCGCGCTCCCGGTGCCCGCCGGCACGCCCGCCGGCGAACTCTGGGCGTCGCTGACCCGGCGCGGCTTCGCCCGCGTCCGCGTGGGCGAGGCGCTCGCCGACCTCGCCGCCCCGCCGCCGCCCGGCCTCGACGCCGTCCGGGAGGTCACCGTCGTGCTGGACCGGCTCGTGCTCGAGGCGGCCCATCGCCGCCGGCTGACCGAGTCCGTGGAGACGGCGCTGCGCGAGGGCGGCGGCCGCCTCGAGGTCGACGTCGTCGGCGCCGGACGGCGGCGCTTCGCCGAGAGCCTGCGGTGTCCGGCGTGCGGGCTGGCGGTGGAGCGGCCGCAGCCGCTGCTCTTCTCGTTCAATCACCCGCTGGGCGCCTGCGCCGAGTGCAAGGGCTTCGGCAACGTCCTGAAGTACGACGAGGCGCTCGTCGTGCCGGACCCCACGCGGTCGCTCGCCGATGGCGCCGTGGAGCCGTGGACGTACCCCTCCGGCAAGTGGTACCAGCGCCAACTGCTCAAGGCCGCGCGGCGGCGCGGGCTCGACGCCGACACGCCGTGGGCCGCGCTGACCGAGCGCGAGCGGCGCTTCGTCTACGAGGGCGACGGGGTCTTCCCCGGCATCCAGGGCTTCTTCGAGGAGGTGGAGTCGTACCGCTACAAGCTGCACGTCCGCGTGTTCCTGTCGCGGTACCGCAGCCAGTCGCGCTGTCCGGGCTGCGGCGGCGCCCGCCTGAAGCCCGCCGCGCTGGGCGTGCGCGTGGCCGGGCTCACGATCGCGGAGTTCACCGCCCTCACCGTCGAGCAGGCCGCCCGCGTCGTCGCCGACCTGCGCCTGTCCGCCTGGGAGGGCGAGGTCGCCCGCGAGATCCTCAAGCAGCTCACGGCCAAGCTGGCCTTCCTCCTCCGCGTCGGTCTCGGCTACCTGACGCTGGCGCGGCAGACCCGCACGCTGTCGGGGGGCGAGGCGCAGCGCATCAACCTGGCCAACCAGCTCGGCTCGCAGCTGGTCGGCACGCTCTACGTCCTCGACGAGCCCTCCATCGGCCTCCACGCCCGGGACACCACGCGCCTGGCCGACCTGTGCCGCGAGCTGGCCCAGGCGGGCAACACGGTGATCGTGGTGGAGCACGACCGGGGGTTCATGGAGGCCGCGGACCACATCGTGGAGCTGGGCCCGGGCTCGGGCGAGCGCGGGGGGGAGATCGTCTTCAGCGGTCCGCGGGCGGAGTTCCTGCGGACCTCGCGTTCGCTGACCGCGCGCTACCTCACGGGCCGCGAGACGATCCCGGTGCCGCTCGCCCGGCGCACCGGGCGCCGGCACCTGGTCCTGACCGGCGCCCGCGAGCACAATTTGAAGGACGTCACGCTGCGCCTGCCGCTCGGCACGCTGACCGTGGTGACCGGCGTGTCCGGGTCGGGCAAGTCCACGCTCGTGCACGACACGCTCTACCGTGCGGTGGCCCGTGCCTTCAAGACCGACTTCGCGCCGCCGGGCGCGCACGGCGGGCTGACCGGGCTCGAATATCTCAAGGGGGTGCGCCTCATCGACCAGGAGCCGATCGGGCGGACGCCGCGCTCGAACCCCGTCACGTACGTCAAGGCCTTCGACGAGATCCGCAAGGTCTTCGCCGCGGCGCCGCGGGCCAAGGCCCTGGGCCTGGGGGCCGGGGCCTTCTCCTTCAACGTGCCGGGCGGGCGGTGCGAGAAGTGCCAGGGCGACGGCTTCGAGAAGCTCGAGATGTACTTCTTCGAGGACGTCTACGTCTCCTGCCAGGAGTGCGAGGGCCGCCGCTACCGTCCCGACGTGCTCACCGTGAAGCACCGCGGACGCACCATCGGCGACGTGCTCGGCATGACCGTCGACGAGGCCGTGGACTTCTTCGCCGCGCACGCGCCGCTGGCGCGGCGCCTGCGCGTGCTCGGCGACGTCGGCCTCGGCTATCTGCGGCTCGGCCAGCCGGCCACCACGCTGTCGGGGGGCGAGGCCCAGCGCCTGAAGATCGCCGCGGAGCTGGGCGGCCGCGCCACCGGCGACATGCTCTACATCCTCGACGAGCCGACCACCGGGCTGCATCTGGACGACGTCAAGCGGCTGCTCGGCGTGCTCCACCGCCTGGTGGATGCCGGCAGCACGGTGCTCGTCGTCGAGCACCACCTCGACGTCATCAAGTGCGCCGACTGGATCGTGGACCTGGGGCCCGAGGGCGGCGAGGACGGCGGCGAGATCGTGGCCGAGGGCCCGCCCGAACTCGTCGCGCAGACGCCGGGCTCGTACACCGGCAAGTTCCTCGCCGAGCTCCTGCTCAAGAACGGCAAGAGCCGCTAGCCAGCGCCGGGGACGCTGGTGGCGATCTTCTACGGCTGGGTCGTCGTCGCCGGCGCCTTCCTCGTGCTGCTCGTCGCCTACGGCGTGCAGTACTCGTTCGGCGTGTTCTTCGCCGCCCTGCTCGAGGAGTTCGGCTGGAGCCGGGCCAGCCTGGCCGGGGCGTTCTCGCTCTACGCCTTCGCCTACTGCGTGGTGGGCTTTCCGGCCGGCCGGCTGACGGACGTCTGGGGCCCCCGGCGGGTCATCGCCGCCGGCGGCGTGTTCCTCGGCGTGGCGCTGGCGGGGATGGCGCTGGTGACCCGGCTGTGGGAGCCGTACGTCCTGTACGGCGTGGTGGCCGCCCTCGGCATGGGGACCGCCTACGTGCCCTGCAACGCCACCGTGGTGAAGTGGTTCGTGCGCCGCCGCGGCCTCGCCGTCGGCATCGCCTCGAGCGGCGCCAGCGTCGGCACCTTCGTGCTGCCGCCGGTCGCGCAGCTGCTCATCGCCGCGATCGGCTGGCGGGCGGCGTACATCGTGTTCGGGACCGCCGTGCTCGTCGTGCTCAACCTGGTGGCGTGGATGATGCGCCGCGACCCCGAGAGCCTGGGCGTGCAGCCCGACGGCCAGCCCCTTCCCGCCGTCGCCACCGCCGCCCCTGCGGAGTCGTGGCCGCTCAGGCGCGCGGCGCGGACCACGACGTTCTGGCTCCTGTGGGCGGCGTTCTCGGCCACGTGGACGCCGGTGTTCATCCCGCTCGTGCACCTGCCGCGCCACGCGCGCGACCTCGGCTTCTCGCCCCTCCTCGCGGCCTCGCTCATCAGCGCCATCGGCATCGGGGCGGTGGCGGGCCGGCTGGCGATGGGCGCCCTCTCCGACCGCCTGGGCCGCCGCGCGACGGCCGCCGCCGGGATGGCCCTGCAGGCGGCGACCTTCCTGCTGCTGCTCCACGTCGACGGCATCGCCGGGCTCTTCACGACGGCGGTCCTGTACGGCTACGCCTACGGCGCCGTGTCCACGCTCTTCACCGCGCTCGTCGGCGACGTCTTCGGCCGCGCGCAGGCGGGCACGCTGGTCGGCGTGCTCTTCGCGATGGCGGGCTCCATGGGCGGGATCGGCCCGCTGCTGGCCGGGGCCATCTACGACGCCCGCGGCTCCTACGCACCGGCCTTCGCCGTGGCCGCGGGCCTGAACGCCGCGGCACTCGTGCTGCTGTTGCTCTGCCGGCCGCCCCGCGCGCCGGCGCGCGGGTGACGCGCGCGCGGCGCGCCGGATGACGTCGCCGGCGCGCGCTCGATCGACGTGCCGCGTCCGGCCGGGGTCGCGCCGCATCGGCCGGGGAAGTGCTACTCTTGGCGCGCTCATGACGCCGCCCCCGACCCGATCCTCCGGCGGACGCGCGCCGCGCCGCCCGCGCTGACAGGTGCTGCCATGAAGACGCTCCGGGACCGCTACTGCATCGCCGGCGTCGGCGAGACCGAGTACTCGCGCCACTCCGGCCGGACCACCCGCGCCATGGCCGTGGAGGCCGTGCGCAAGGCCGTCCTCGACGCCGGCCTCACGGCGCGCGACGTGGACGGCATGATGAGCTACCAGAACAACGACTCCACGCCGGCGAACTGGGTGGCCGGCGACCTCGGCATCCGCCTGGACTTCTACATGGACGTGGTGGGCGGCGGCTCCTCGACGGAGGCGCTGATCGGCCTGGCCATGGGCGCCATCGAGGCCGGCATGTGCCGCACCGTCGCCATCTTCCGTGCCATGAACGGCTACACCGAGTTCAGGATCGGCGGCACCGGCGTGCGCGCGGCGGCCCCCGTGCGCAGCCTGGACCTGGCCCAGCGCCCGTTCGGCATGACCAGCGCGGGGCAGAACTTCGCCCTGACCTTCATGCGCCACATGTACGAGTACGGCACGACGTCCGAGCAGGTGGCCCACGTCAAGGTCGCGCACAGCAAGCACGCCTCCCAGAACCCCAAGGCGCTCCTGAAGGAGCGGGTCACCGTCGACGACGTCCTCGCCTCGCGCTGGATCGTCAAGCCCCTGCACCTGCTCGACTGCTGCCTGGAGACCGACAACGCCACCTGCGTCATCGTCACCTCCGCCGAGCGGGCGCGCGACCTCCGCCAGCGCCCGGTCTACGTCATGGGCGTGGCCGGGCGCGTGTGCAAGCCGAGGACGGACTTCCACTGGGCCCACGGCCCCATCACGCGCGTGGCCGGCCACTACGCGAGGGACATCGTGTTCGGCCAGGCCGGGATCGGGCCCGAGGACATCGACGTCACCGGCTCGTACGACGCCTTCACCTTCACCACGATGCTCCAGCTCGAGGAGTACGGCTTCTGCAAGAAGGGCGAGGGCGGCGCCTACGTCTCCAGCGGCATCATCGAGCTCGGCGGCAAGCGGCCGAACAACACCTCCGGCGGCCACCTCTGCGAGGGCTACACCCACGGGATGTCCATGGTCATCGAGAACGTCCGCCAGCTGCGCGGCACCGTGGACGACTACTGCCCGCGCGCCGCCGAGGGCGTGCACACGTACGACTACGCGCCCGGCCGGTGCCGCCAGGTGAGGGACGCCGAGATCACCATGAACCTGGGCTGGGCGATGCCGCCGACGGGCAGCGCGCTCATCCTGAGGCGCTGACCGCGAACGGGCGCGCGCCATCGCCCTGCCGGCGCGCGCCGGACGGGCGGGGCTCGGGGCCACTTCGGGGCCCACGGAGGAACGAGGATGCCGGAGCCGGTCCAGTACCGGGGGATGTCGCTGGTCGTGCCCGACAACGACAGCGAGTGGATGGAGTTCTACGCCCACGCCCGGGCGCACCGGCTCGTCATGCGGCGCTGCACGGCCTGCGGGCTCATGCGCTACCCGCCGTCGCACGCCTGCCCGTGGTGCATGGACCTCGGGTGGACGTGGCAGGAGGTCAGCGGCCGCGGCACCATCTACTCCTACGAGATCGTCGCCCACGCCATCCAGCCCGGCTTCAGGGACGCCACGCCCTACGCCGTGGTGCTGGTGGAGCTCGACGAGCAGCGCGGCCAGCCCACGCCCGACGAGGGGCTGCGGATCGTGGCGAACCTCGTGAAGGCCGACGGCGCCATGGAGGACGAGCGCGAGGTGGCGATCGGCCGCCGGGTGCAGGTCGCCTTCACCGACCTCGCCGATCACCTGGCGTTGCCGCAGTTCCGGCTGACCGACGAGCCGCCGCAGGGCCCCGTCTGGCGCCTGCCGTGACGCGACCAGGCGACACCTCCCGGCGCCACTCCACGCCGGACGCCGACACGAACGCGCCGTCGCGCGCCTGGCCGGTGCCCTGATCGCGACGGGCCCTCGGCGGCTCGTCCTCCTCGCGCGGCGTGACGCGCCGAGGGCTGGCTGGACCCTCAGAAGTATTCGATGTCGGCGCCGCCGCGGGCCATCGTGAGGCGGAGGGCCGCCATGAACACCAGGTAGGGGTGGGCGCCGCGGGCCACGAGGGCGTCGCGATCGGCCGAGCGCAGCGCGGCGGCCTCCTCGGCGGCGAGGCCCATGGCCGCCGTCGCGCCGTCGGGGTCGGCCACGTAGCGGTCGCGGAAGGCGTCGTCGGACTTCAGCAGGAACAGGCAGCGGTTCAGCGCGTAGGCGCTGGCCGGCGGAAAGCGGTAGTGCTGGCTCACAGGCGCCACTCGACGACGGCGTTGCCGTGGTGCCAGGACGGCTCGTAGCAGTAGACGTCGGCCCGCGCGTCGCCCACGGCGCCGAGCAGCGTGATCCACGTGCGCAGCTCCACGTTGCCCGCCTTGTCGAGCTCCTCGCCGGTGAGCGAGGCCAGCTCGCGCCCGCGCCCCTCGCGCAGGCGGTCGAGCGTGTGCCGGTCCCACTCGAAGTCCGGCGAGGCGTAGCGCTCGGTCCCGGGATAGTGCGACATGCCGCCCGAGGCCACCAGGGCCACGCGCTCCGGACGCGCGGCGAGGATGTCGCCGAGGGCCCGTCCCCAGTCGTAGCAGCGGCGCGGGGTCGGCTGCGGCGGCAGGTAGACGTTGACGTGCAGCGGGACGATGGGAACAGCGGGCTCCGGCATCGCGAAGTGCAGCGGCACGAAGAACGCGTAGTCGAGCGGCGCGTCCTGCGTGTAGAGCAGGTCGAACCCGCGCTCGATGCCCTGCTCGACGACGGCCCGGGCCAGCGGCTCGTGGATCGGGTAGCGGTAGCGGTACCGGCCGAACGTGCCTGCCGCCTCGCGGCCGGCGTAGACGGCCAGCGCCGGCACGCCGCTGAGGAAGAACGCCTCCACGTGGTCGCCGGCCACGACGGCGAGGACATCGGGCGTCAGCTCGGCGAGCCGCCGCTTCACCCGCGCGAAGGCGGCGTGCACGCGCAGCACGAGGTCGCGATCCTCGGTGGCCGGACGCGCGATGAGCTGCGGGGTGTGCGCGAGCGCGAAGGCCGCGACCAGCATCAGCGGGCCCGCGTCGCCGCGGCCAGGATCTCCAGCGGGACGATCAGCCGGGCGGCCATCACCGGCCGCGGCGAGGTGCCGATCCGCAGCTCGCCCACGATGGAGAGCAGCATGTAGACCTCCCGGCGATCCATCCCCGTGCGGGCGGCCACGTGATCGACGGCGCCGCGGGCCGCGTCCTCGGTGGCGGCCTCCACCGTCGGCCCGAAGCCCAGCACCTGCAGCGTGCCGTCGACCTCGAGGATCGGCCGGTCGAGCCGGCGGCCCTGGTCGAGCGTCACCCGCGCGCGCACGGTGGCGTCGCACTCGACGCCGGTGCCGGTGATGATGCCGTCGCTGATGGCCGCGTGCGGGTCGGCGAAGAACAGCAGCGCGCCGTCCACCATGACCGGCAGGTGCACCCGGCTCCCCGCCCGCACGTCCTTCTGGTCGAAGTCGCCGCCGTACGGCCCCGCGTAGGCCGGCTTGTAGCCGTCGGGCGGCATGGTCGACACCGTGCCGAGGTTGGGGTTGAGCGGGATCGGAATGCGACCGCCGAACCAGGCCCGCCCGTCCTCGACCGGGCACGCCAGCGCCGTCGGCTCCCGGAACTCCTGGCGGAGCACGCCGAAGTCGCGCAGGATGGCCGTCTTGCCCTCGCCGTGCGGGCTGATCTCGAGCAGCTCGACCACGACGGCGTCACCCGGCGCGGCGCCCCGCACGCGCACGGGTCCGGCGATCGGGGCCAGGGGGTGGCCGTCGCAGGCCGGCGTGAACGGCGTCGGCACCAGCCGGACGTCCGGCACGTCGCGGAAGGCTCCGCCCACCTCCAGCGTGAACTCCTCGCCCGGCGCCACCTCGAGCGCCGGCGGGGTCGAGGGGTTCACGTCGAACAGGTACCACTGCCGCTCGCGCCCCGGGCGGGGGGCGCTCATGCCGTGAGCCGGCGCAGGATCTCGTCGAAGGCCTTGTCGGCCAGCGCCTGCACCTCCTCGCGCGTGAGCGGCTGGATGGGATGCGGCACGACCACCGTCCGGTAGTCGGTGGCACCGAGCGCCTCGGCCTGCGCGCGCGCCGCCCGGACGAACTCCGACGAGATCACCGTCGCCGTGGGAACACCTGCGTCCTCGAAGAACACGCCGTCGTGCACACTGCACGTGGTGCACGACCCTCAGTCGGCCAGGGCCTCCACGACGACGTCGGTGGACCCCACGATCTCGCGGCGCAGGTCGTCGGGCGCCGGCCGCGCGAAGGTCGGCTTGCGCTTCCGCACGATGGCCGTCGCCCCCGTGCGCTCGCGGAACAGCGCCTCCAGGCGGTCGAGGAGGTGATCCCCCTTGGCCTTGGAGATGTCCAGGAGCGTGACGACCTTGCCATCCAGCGAGGACGGCCGGGGCGCCGTGCGCCGGGGCACGGCCACGGAGTCGGTGGGGTCGAGGTACGTCTCGTCGGGCATGTCGCGCTCCTTTCAGGGCGTGGCGATCTTGCGGAAGACCATGCGCGAGGCGTTGGCGAAGGTCCAGCCGGGCACGATCGCCGAGAAGCGTCCGGCGGTGCCGCCGGCCACCAGGACCTTGAGATTGTCGGGCGACCGGAACTTGGGGATCGGCGTGGCGTCGTCGGCGGGGCTCGCGAACTTGCGCAGCACGTGCTCGGGCAGCCCCTCGCCGCCATCGCGGCCGGGGACCAGGTCGCGGACCGGCCGCCGCAGGCGCTCGAAGAGGAAGCGGCGCACGTCGGCCTTGCGCCAGCCGTCGCCGGCGATGGTCCGCGCGTGCTCCGGCCCCAGCACCAGCAGCGTGTCGCCCCAGTGGGTCATCTTGTGGTGCACGATGACGGCCAGGCTGGCGGCGATGGTCGCCAGCAGGTCCTCGGCGCGCCGGCTCGCGTGGTCGTACACCGACAGCGGGGCGTCGGCCGCCAGCGCGGCCACCGTGCTGTCCTCCGGGGCGAAGCCGTGCTCCACCGCCAGCGACTCCCAGGGGCTCGCCTCCTCGTGCTCGCCGATGCAGTAGGTGTAGCGGCCGGGATGCGCCAGCGTGGACATGCTGACGAGGCCGGGCGCGGCGCCCCCCAGGTTGACGCACACCAGACGGACGGCCCGACCGATGGTCGCGTTGGCGCGCCAGCCGGAGCCGAAGAGGCCGGCGCCGCAGTTGACGTCCAGGGTCCGGCGCACGGGACCGTTCAGGATCAGCAGGGGGCTCGGCGAGTTCGTCGTCGCCGCGACGCCGTGCAGGTCGAACGCCTCGTCGCAGACGGCCTCGACGGCGGCGAGCACGGCCGGCAGGTACTCCGGGCGGCATCCCGCCATGACGGCGTTGACGGCGATCTTCTCCACGGTGGCCCGGCCGTAGTTCGGCGGCACCAGCGCGATCAGCTCGCCGGCCGCGCGCCCGGAGGCCGCCACGGCCCGCCGCACCCGCGCCGCCGTGGGCGGGACGGCCGGCAGACCGTCGGTCACCCCGCGCGCGTAGAGCGCCTCGATGGGGTCGTCGTCGGTCACCGGCTCGGCGAGCGGACGGCCTCCCAGCATGGCAGGAGGCTACCACGCCCCGGGCCGCCCGCGGCGACCGGCGCCGCTCCGTCCCCGCGCCTCGGAGGCCGTCAGCTCCGGCAGACCCGGAAGCGCGCGTAGTCGCCGCGCGCGCTCGAGTCCGTGTCGTCGGAATCCGTCAGGACGGCGACGCCGGCGGGCTGCGGGGGCTGGCCGTCCTTGAAGGACTTCAGGTAGTCCTCGCGGACGTTGACCCGCTCCTCGACCCACTGGCCGCGCTCGGCGGCGCCCGTGCGGATCACCCGGACCTGCGTGAGCCCGTTGTTCGATTCGAGGCGCGTGCCCACGGGCACGCGCTCGCTCCAGATGTACTTCACCGCCTTCGGGCCGCGCACGCGCGAGTGCGGCACCACCATGTAGACCGCCACGGCGCTGTCGTTCTTGCCGTCCTTCTCGTCGGCGCCCCGCGGGAACTCACGCACGCGCCAGGACCAGGCGAGGACGGGGTAGGCCTCGAGGTCCCACGCGTACTCCTTCGCGGCCTGGATGCCGAGGCCCTTCGCGTGCGCCGCCAGGAAGCGCCGGCCGTGCTCCTCCTGCACGCGGTACACGGTCCGGCCCTCGTCCTTGCGAGGCGTCCAGCCGGCCGGGAACTCGCCCACCGGCGCCTGCGCGAAGTCCTCCACCGTCCGGCAGTCGTCCTGCCGTGCGGCGCCCTGGACGGGGAGGATCAGGGCCAGGAACAGGAGCCCGAGGAGGGGCGAGCGGCGCCTCATGATGGCACCTCCCGGGGCCGCCCGGCGGCCGGCACCCGGCAAGGACGCCTGGCCGGCGCGCGAGGGCCCGGCCCGCCCGCGGTCAGCGCCCGCGGCGCCACCACTGGTGGACGAGGTTGTCCACCACCTCGCCCAGCTGCGCGATCGTCCGGCACTCGCGGACCACGTCGCATGCCGGCGCGTAGAGCGGCATCACGCTGTCGCCGACACCCCAGCCCCACTGGCCCTCCGGGTTGAGCCAGATGATGCCCTTCACGCGTTCCCGGATGAGGCGCAGCGCCCAGGCCTGGGGGTCGTTGTAGTTGTTGCGCGCGTCCCCGAGCATCAGGATGGTCGTGCGCCGGTCCAGCGTGTCGAGCTGGGTGCGGACGAACTGGCTGTACGCGAAGCCGAAGTCCGAGCGGCAGTGGTAGTCCACCGGCGCGTTCTTCAGCGCCCATTCGATCGCCCGTTCCACGGGGTAGGTCGCGAAGGCCTGGGTGACCTCGGCGATCTCGGACACGAACACGAACGAACGCACACGGCTGAAGCACTCTTGCAGGTTCCACACCAGCTGCAGCATGAACCGGGACGCGTTGCGGACGGAGTCCGAGACGTCGCAGACGGTGATCAGCTTGGGCTTGTCCCGGTGGCGCCGGCGGAGGAAGACCTCCATGGGCACGCCGTCGTAGGCCAGGCTCTTGCGCACGGTGCGCCGCGTGTCGATGCGGCCCCGCTGCTCCTGCCGCTGGCGCAGCGCCAGGGCGTCCTTGATGCGGCGCGCGAGCCGCGCCACCACGGACTTCATCTGGTTGACCTCGTCGGCGGTCAGCGCGAACAGCGGCTTGTCGGCGAGCGCCTCGCGGGTGAGCCGCTCGCCCTGACGCCAGGCCCGGCGCTCGAGCTCGCGCTCGACGTGCTGGCGGATCATGCGCCGGAAGGCCTCGAGCCGCAGGTCGAGGTAGTTGCGGATGCGAGCGAGCTGGCCCGGGTCCAGGCCGCGCTGCTCCAGCAGCCGCATGATCTGCTCGACGTCGCGCTCGATGGCGGCCAGGTCGAGCCGGTCGGCGATGCGGCGCGAGAAGTAGCCGACCTGGAGGAAGTACATGAGGCGCTCGAGACCCGCCTGGCGGCCGCCGGAGCGGATGGCCATCTCCATCTCCGAGCCCTGGCCGCGCAGCAGCAGCTCGGTCAGCTCGTCGAGCTGCAGCCCCTCCTCCTCGGCCAGCCGGTCGAACAGGTCCTGCACGCGCGGGTCTTCCGGCCCCAGCGCCTTGCGCAGTCCCTCGCCGAGGGCCTGCAGGTCGAGGAAGTAGAGGTTGAAGATGCGGTCGAAGGTCTCCCGGTCCCGGCCCTCCTTGACCAGGGTCGCCGCGAGCGCGGTCTTGAACGTCTCGCGGTCGCCCAGGCCCACGGCGGCGGAGGCGGCGAGCGCGTCGAGGGCCTCCGACGGCGAGATGCGCAGCTCGGCCCGCCGCAGGTCGCCGATGAACTCGAGGATCTTCTGGTCCATCAGGCCGGGCGCGTCAGTCCGCCAGTACCTTGTCCAGCGCGCCCTTCACGCGCTCGAGGTCCTTCTCGTACTTGACCAGCATGGTGAGCGTGGACTCCACCAGCTCGGCGTCGAGGGCGTGGGCGTTCAGGATCACCAGCGACCGGGCCCAGTCGAGCGACTCCGACACCGAGGGCGGCTTGCGCAGGTCCATCGCCCGGATCTTCTGGACGGCCCTCACGACCGCCTGCGCCAGCTCGGCGGGGATCTCCGGCACCTTCAGGCGGATGATCTCGAGCTCCTCGGCCGGCGCCGGGAAGTCGATGAACAGGTGCAGGCAGCGGCGCTTGAGCCCGTCGGACAGCTCCCGCGCGTTGTTCGAGGTGAGCACCACCAGCGGCACGTGCCGGGCGCGGAGCGTGCCGAGCTCGGGCACGGACACCTGGAAGTCCGACAGCACCTCGAGCAGGAAGGCCTCGAACTCCGGCTCGGCCTTGTCGATCTCGTCGACCAGCAGGACCACCGGAGCGTCGGACTGGATCGCCTGCAGCAGCGGGCGCGGCGACAGGAAGCGCAGCGAGAAGAACGCGTCGTCCTGCCCGGCGATCCGGGCCACCGCGTCGGGCAGCGAGGGGGCGTCCTTGATGAGCTCGCCGATCCGCTCCCGCAGCAGCTGCGTGTAGAGCAGCTGCTTGGCGTACTTCCACTCGTAGAGGGCCTTGCCCTCGTCGAGCCCCTCGTAGCACTGCAGGCGGATGAGCGGCCGCCCCGAGACGTCGGCCAGCGTCTTGGCCAGCTCGGTCTTGCCCACGCCGGCCGGGCCCTCGATGAGCACCGGGCGGCCCATCCGCGCCGCCAGGTACACCACGGTGGAGATGCGCCGGCTGGCGATGTAGCGGGCGGCGCGGAACCGCTGCTGGACGTCGTCGACCGAGTCGAACATGATCCCCCTCTGCTCGGGGCGCCTCCGCACCCGGCCTCGGGCGGTCGACGCGCGGTGATGTTCCTGAATCGCCGTTCATTGTACCCTGACTCGGTCGTCGCGATTTCGCCCACGGAGGGCTCCACATGAGCAGCCGTCGCGGATTGAAAGATCGCGTGCTGGCCAGGCAGGGTCTCGTGGTGCCGGGCGCCTACGACGGCGTCTCCGCGAAGCTCGTCGAGCGGGCGGGCTTCCCCGCCGTGTACATGACCGGCTACGGCGCCTCGGCGTCGCGGCTCGGCCTGCCCGATCTCGGCTTCGCCGGCCTGACCGAGATGGCCGAGCACGCACGCACCCTGGCCTCGGCGGTGTCCATCCCGCTCATCGCCGATGCCGACACCGGGTACGGCAACGCGCTCAGCGTCCGGCGGACGGTGGCGCTCTACGAGGCCGCGGGGGTGGCCGCGCTGCACATCGAGGACCAGGTGGCGCCCAAGCGCTGCGGGCACCTCGCGGGCCACCAGGTGATCCCGCGCGGCGAGTTCACCGGCAAGATCCGCGCCGCCGTGGAAGCGCGCACCGACCCCGACCTGATGGTCATCGCGCGCACCGACGCCATCTCCGCGGTGGACTTCGACGAGGCCCTGCGGCGGGGTGAGGCGGCGGCCAAGGCGGGCGCCGACGTCCTCTTCATCGAGGCGCCGCGCACGGAGGCGCAGGTCGAGCGCGTCGCGCGCGAGCTCGACACGCCCCTCCTCTACAACTACGCCCCGGGCGGGCGCTCGCCGTTGCTGCCGTTCGCGACGCTGCGCGCGCTGCGCTACGCCATCATCCTGCTTCCCGTCGACACGCTCCTCGTGGCCGCCCGCGCCGTCGCCGGCTTCCTCGCCGACGTGAAGGCCGGCGACGACGTCCTTCGCCTGGCCGACCGCTACATGGGCTTCCGCGAGTTCAACGAGCTGATCGGCGTCACCGCCCAGATGGCCCTCGCCGACCGCTACGCGGGCGCCTGAGGCTCGGGCGTTCGGGCGTCCTGCCCGCGACCTCGGGCGCGCTGCCGTATCCGCCGCCGGCCGCCACGCGCAAGTGCGCGCCCGATCGACGATCGCGGTGTGGCACGGCGGCTGCTGTCCCGAGGTCAGACGTCCCGTCGGGGACAGCGGGGCAGACCGACCGGAGGGTGGGGCGGGGGCACCACCCGGCGAGGGACGCGATGCAGACAGACCTGTGGTACGACCTGGTCCTCCGCGACCTCGTCGGCCACGACGAGGTCGTTCGGGAGCTGCTGCGAGATGCCGAGGCCGCGCAGGGCGCGCCCGGCGCCGCGAGCGACGAACCGGACGTGTCCGGCGACTGATCGTCAGGCGGCCGCGCCGGGCCCGGCGGCCGTGCCCGCGTCGGCCTCGGCGAGGGGCAGCGACAGCTCCTGCGTCGGCCCCTCGGCGGCCTCGAGCATGCGCAGCGAGCCGCCGTGCAGCTCCGCGATCTTCTCCGCGAGGGCGATGCTGATGCCGCCCGACGGCCGCGGGCCGGGCGCGGCGTCGCGCACCCGGACGCGCACGGCGCCGGTGTCACCCAGCAGCCGGACGTGGATCTCGGCGCCGGGCGGCGACACGCGCGCGGCGTGGGCCACCATGTTGAGGACCACGCGCGACAGGCGGTCGGGATCGCCCAGCACCGGGCCGCGGGGGGCATCGAGCGCGGTGGCGACCGAGATGTGGCGACTCACGAGGAGGGGCCGCGCGGCGCCGATGGCGTTGCGCACGATCGCGACGGGATCGAGCGGCCGCCGATCGAGCCGGAGGCGTCCCGACACGAGCAGCGAGCCATCGAGGAGATCCTGGATCACGTGGGCCTCGGCCAGGGCGTTCCGCTCGATGGCCTCGAGCGCGCGCCCCGACGTCTCGCAGTCCACCGGCCGCGTGCGGAGGATGCGCGCCCACCCGAGGATGGCCGTCAGGGGCGTCCGCAGCTCGTGACAGGCGCTGGCGAAGAACTCGTCGAGACGCACGTGAGCACGAACTAGCAAGGCGCTTGCCGCCGGGGCCGGCGTGTAAAACGTGCCGCCCGCGCGCTCGATCCTGCCGTCGCACCGGCGTACCATACGGCCTCGGAGGTCGTCATGACACGCCGTCCCTCGTCCGCCGACCTGCGATTCCTCGCGCGCGAGCGCGTCGTCCGGCTCGCCACCGCCGACCGCCGCGGCACGCCGTGGGTGGTTCCCGTCTGCCACGCCGTCGAGGACGGCCGGATCTACGTCGGCACCGCCGCCGGCGGCCTCAAGGTCGAGAACATCCGGCGCACCGGCCGGGCCGCGCTCGTGGCCGACCGGTACCGGGACAGCTGGCGCGGCCTGCGCGGCGTGGCCGTGACCGGCCGCGCCCAGGTGTTCGAGCGCGGGCCGGTCTTCGAGCGCGGCGTGCGGCTGCTCTACCGGAAGTACCGCCAGTACCGCCGGCACGCGGCGCTGGAGCCCGGGGAGTCGGTGATCGTGCGCGTCACGCCGGGTCGCGCCCTCAGCTGGCGGTTCTGACGATGGTATAGTTGACGCCGCTCCGGCACTCGCCGGCAGGAGATCCCGATGAGCGCACTCAAGGACGACGTCGCGGTCGCGGTCGATCGGCTCGCCGACGACCTCGAGCGGCTGTCCCGCCGCATCCACGACAACCCCGAGCTGGGCTACCAGGAAGTGAAGGCCGCGGCGTGGCTCGCCGAGTTCCTGGGGGCCCAGGGCTTCAAGGTCGAGCGCGGCGTCGCCGGGGTGGACACGGCCTTCCGCGCCACCCTCGACGGCGGCGAGGGCGCCACGGTGGCCATCCTCTGCGAGTACGACGCCCTGCCGGCCATCGGCCACGCGTGCGGCCACAACGTCATCGCCGCCGCCGGCGCCGGAGCGGGCGCCGGGCTGGCCGCCGTGCGCGACCGGCTGCCGCGCGGGCGCGTCCTGGTCATCGGCACGCCGGCCGAGGAGGGGGGCGGCGGCAAGATCCGCCTCATCCGCGGCGGCGTCTTCGCGGGCGTGGACGCGGCGATGATGTGCCATGGCTGGGACCGCTGGGTCGCGCACCAGGACCTGCTCGGCATCGTGCGGGTGGGCTTCGAGTTCACCGGCAAGGCCGCGCACGCCTCGGCCGACCCCTGGGAAGGCATCAACGCCCTCGACGCGGTCATCCAGACCTTCAACAACGTCAGCATGCTCCGCCAGCAGGTCCGGCCCGAGGCCCGCATCCACGGCATCGTCACCAGCGGCGGCGCGGCCCCCAACATCATCCCCGAGTCGGCGGCGGCGACGTTCTACGTGCGCGCGGCGAGCCTCGACTACATGTGGGCGCTCCAGAAGCGCGTGATCGCCTGCGCCGAGGGCGCGGCCCGGGCGACCGGCTGCGCGCTGAAGGTCACCGAGCGCGACGACGCCTACGAGCCGATGCGGCGCAACGCGGCGCTGCTCGAGGCGTGGCGCGGCAACCTCCGGCGCCTGGGCGTCACGGAGGCGCCCGAGCCGAAGGACCGGCTGGGCTCCTCCGACGTGGGCAACGTGAGCCAGGTCGTGCCGACCATCCAGCCGTTGATGAAGATCGCCCCCGACGGCACGCCCATCCACTCCCGCGCCTTCGAGGCCGCCGCGGTGAGTCCCCTGGCGCGCGAGGGCATGGTCACGGCGGCCAAGGCCATGGCCCTGACGGCGCTCGACCTGCTGGCCGACCCGGCGCTGGTGGCCCGCGCGAAGCAGGAGCACGCGGACGCCCGATGACGCTCGTGGCGCTGAAGGCGCACGTCGTGGAGGCCGTCGACCGCCTCGGCGACGAGCTCGAGGCGCTCTCGCATCGCATCCACGCCCACCCCGAGCTGTGCTTCGAGGAGGAGCGGGCCCACGCCTGGCTGACGGAGTTCCTCGAGAAGCAGGGCGCCTCGGTGGAGCGGTCCATCGGCGGGCTGCGGACGGCGTTCCGCGCCACCATTGCCGGGTCCGGGCCGGGTCCCACGGTGGCCATCCTGTGCGAGTACGACGCCCTGCCGGGCATCGGCCACGCCTGCGGCCACAACGTCATCGCCGGCGCCGGGGCCGGCGCCGGCGCGGCGCTGGCCACGGCGCTCGGCCGCCTGCCATTCCCGGGCCGGGTGCAGGTCATCGGCACGCCGGCCGAGGAGGGCGGCGGCGGCAAGATCAAGCTGCTGGACGCCGGCGTGTTCCGTGACGTGGACGCGGCGCTGATGATCCACGGCCGGTGCGGCACGCAGGTGTGGCGGCCGACGCTCGGCATCGTGAAGGTCAGGGCCGAGTTCTTCGGCAAGGCCGCTCACGCCTCGTCCTGGCCGTGGCAGGGCGTGAACGCCCTCAACGCGCTCGTGCAGCTCTTCGTGGCCATCGACGCCATGCGGCAGCAGCTCCGTCCCGACGCGCGCGTGCACGGCATCATCACCAGCGGCGGCGCGCAGCCCAACATCATCCCCGAGTACACGAGCGCGCAGTTCTACCTGCGCGCGCTGGACGTCGAGTACTGCCGCGAGCTGCTGCGCCGCTTCGAGGCCGCCGTGGCCGGGGCCGCCCAGGCCACCGGCTGCCGGTCGGCGGTCACCCAGGAGGGCGCGCTGCACGAGCCGCTGCGGCCGAACCGGACGCTGGCGCGGCTCTTCCGCGCCAACCTCGAGGCCATCGCCGTCGCCGAAGACGCCGACGAACGCGACGCCGGGCTCGGCTCGACCGACTGCGGCAACGTCAGCCAGGTGATCCCGACGATCCACCCGTACATCCGGATCGCCCCCGACGGCGTGCCGGGACACTCCCGCGAGTTCGCCGCGTGGGCGCGGTCGCCGCTGGCGCGCGCGGGCCTGCTCGCCGGCGCCAAGGCCATGGCCATGACCGCGCTCGACCTGCTGGCCGCGCCCGAGACGCTCGTGGCGGCCCGCGAGGACTTCGCGCGCGGAGGGGGGACACCATGAGAGCGCTCGGTGCGCTGGCGGCCGCGCTGGCCGTGGCCGGGTGCGCCACCGTGCGGAGCGGCGCGCCGGTGACGGCCAGGACCGAGCTGAAGACGGCCTCGGGCCAGACGGTGGGCACCGCGTCGTTCACGGAGCTCACCGCCGGCGTCCGGGTCGTGCTCGAGGTGCGCGGCCTGCCGCCCGGTCAGAAGGGCGTGCACGTCCACGAGGTGGGACGCTGCGAGGCGCCGGGGTTCACGTCCGCGGGCGGTCACTACAACCCGTCCGCGCGGCAGCACGGCATTCTCAATCCCCAGGGCCCGCACGCCGGCGACCTGCCGAACGTCACCGTCGCTCCCGACGGCACCGGACGCCTGGAGACCACGACGGACCGCTTCACGCTCCGTCCCGGGCCCACCTCGATCCTCGACGCCGACGGCAGCGCCCTGGTCGTCCATACCGGTCCCGACGACTTTCGCACCGACCCCACCGGCAACAGCGGTGGGCGCGCCGCCTGCGGCGTGATCGTGAAGGAGGACCGCGCCGGCTCGGCCCTTCCGCGGCCGACGGGCGCGCCCGGCTCCTACTGAGCCGCGTCCGGAGCGCCGCTCCGGACGTACGTGATCGTGTGGTACGTCAGCAGGCGGCCGCCGGACGCCGCACACTCCGCCACCCCGTGCACGAGCCGCGCGCCGAGCCGCAGCACCCGCGCGCTGCAGCGGAAGCCCTCGCGGCGGGCCGCGGCCACGAACGTCGTGTCCAGGTGCGTGGTGACGGAGCGGTCCTCGGCGCCGAGCCGGCTCAGGATCGCCAGCCACATCGTCACGTCGGCCGCGGCCATGAAGATCGGCCCGGCGATGACGCCACCCGGCCGTTCGATGGCCGGGGAGAACGGCACCTCGACCGTGCACCGGCCCTCGGCGGCGGAGACCAGCCGGAAGCCGTGCTCGCGGGCGACCGGCACGGTGGCCAGCAGCGCGGCGAGCTCGGCGGCCGTCGCGGCCTCGCTCACGCGGCGAGCACCTTGCGCGCCTGGGCGATGTGGTCGAGCGTGTGGGCTCGCCAGGACACGATGCTGTAGGCCTTCCAGTCGAGCTCCTCGAGCCAGTGCACCGGCCGGAACCCTCCGCCCGCGGCCGGCACGTTGACCACCATGACGACCGGCGCCCGCGCCGTCCCGGCGAAGCCGCCCGGGACGGCATCCAGCGCGGCGAGCACGTCGGCGTTCAGGCGGCGCAGCTCGGCCAGCAGCCAGGGCCACGGCCTGACCAGCGGCGCCTTGGACTGCAGGCTCGCCGGGATCGGCTCGCCCGGCGGCCGCCGGTCGGCGAGCAGGCAACGCAGCTCGTCCAGCCCGGGTCGGTACGTCTCCACGAGGTGATCGACGATCTCGTGCACGCACCACTCGCCGGGAACGGCACGGCGTGCCGCCTGCTCCGGCGCGAGGTCGGCCACCAGCGTCTCCAGGGCGCCGAGCGCGGAGGCGACCTGGTCGCGCACGCGGCGAGGCTCGGCCAGCGTGCCCCGCGTCCGGAGATAGCGGCGAGCCTTCGCCATCGCCTCGGCCCGGGCGTCCATGTCGGTCTCCTTCACCGGCGGCCTCGGCGGGGCGCCGCCAGGTATCGCGCGATCGCGTGGTCGCAGAGCCGCGCCGCCGACGCCACGGGGAGGACGCGGGGGTCGAACGTGAGCTGCAGCGCCACGCCGTCGAGCAGCCCCAGGATCACCGTCGCGGCGTGCGCCGGGTCCACCGCGCGCCAGTGGCCGGCCCGGATGCCGTCGGCGACCAGGCGCCCCAGGAGCCGCCGCATCCGGGCGTAGAGCGCCGCGTTCACCTCCCGAAGCCGCCGGTCGTGCATCGTCTCGCCCCAGAACTCGACGAACACCGCCCACACCTCGCGCGCCTCCACCGCCGTCCCCAGCGCCGCCCGCACCAGCGCGCGCAGGCGCGCCCGGGGGTCGCGCCCGCTGCGGGCCTGGGCCCCCGCCACCCGGCGGTCGAGATCGGCCATGACCGTCTCCAGCGCGGCGACGAGGATGGCGCGCTTGCCGGGGAAGTAGTAATGGAGGATGCCCTGGCTCACGCCGGCCTCGCGACTGACCTGCTTCATGGTGAGGCCGGCATAGCCGCGGCGGGCCAGACACCGGATCGTGGCCCGCACGATCTGCTCGCGGCGCACCGGCGCCATGCCGACCTTGGGACTCAGCGGCGCCGCTCCCCGTTTTTTTTGACTGGACGACCAGTTACCACGGCCCGGGACGCGCCGTCAAGACGCGCGCGGGCCGAGCGGTCAGCTCCGGGGGCGGCGCCGCTCGGCGGCCCGCTCGGCCGCGAGCCGCTCGAGGGCGACGTCGGCGTGGTCGGCGAAGAGCATCGCCGCGGCGATGGCCGGGTGTCCGGCGCGCTCGGCGATGAGGCGGTGCATGGCCTGGACGATGCCGCGGTAGGCGGGGTGGCCCGACGGCGCGCTGCGTAACTCGATCACGTGCATCGCCTCCCGGGCGTTCATCTCCATGTAGAACCGGACGCGGTACGCCATCGAGACGGCGTAGCCGGCGACGTGGGGCAGCCCGGCGGCGGCGACCGCGTCGTGCAGCGCGGCCGACTCGTCCATCACGCGCGCCCAGTCGGGCCCCGCGCCGGCCTCCTCCACGGCCGCGGGCATCACCCATCCGTGGCGCGGCGTCAGCGACTGCCATTCCAGGGTGAGCAGCCGGTGCCGCTGAAGGTCGCGGAAGGCGCCGTAGTCGGCGAGGACGTCGAAGCGGTAGGCCGTGCGCTCGAAGGCGCGTCCCGGCTTGTGCCGGCGATTGCCACGCCGGCCGACGTAGGCGTGGAGCACGGCGACGCGCTCGGCATGGCTCATCTTCCGGACGAGCGCCAGGAGCTGGTCGTCGGGCAGCGTTGACGCGGCGTAGAGCGCGGCCGCCACCACCTTCGTCTCGCCGTCGGGATCGAAGTCCGTCAGCGTGACCTCGTCCCGCCGCTCGGCCTCGACGCCCGCGAGCAGGCGCGCGGCCTGCGCCTCCACGGCCGCCCGCGTCTCGGCCAGGTACGCCGACCACGCGCCGCCGCGGTCGGGCACGTCCACGCGCCGCAGGAACGCGGGGATCACCTTGCGCAGCTCGGCGAGCATCTGGTCGGCGTACCAGCGCACCTCCGCCAGCGGGTGCGCGCGCATGCGCAGCAGGAGTTGCTCGTAGCCCTGGCCGGTGCCGAAGATCCCCACGTTCGACACCGTCGCCGCGGGGAGCAGCCCGCGCAGCGTATCGAGGGCCTTGGCGCGGATGCTCGTCCGGTGCACCGGCTCGGAGTCGCCCTCGGCCCGGGGGAACCGCGCGGCGTAGAAGTCGCGGAGCCGGGGCAGCCAAGCGACATAGGTGTCGAACGCCCGATCGAGCGTGGCGACGTAGCGCTCGCGCAGCGCCCCCTCGAGCTCGCGGGGCACGTGATAGCGATAGCGCCCGCCCGGCCGATCGTCGTAGGGGACGTAGCGGGTCGATTGCTCGAGGTAGGCCATGAGCCGGCCCCACTCCAGCACCTTGGTCAGGACGTTGGAGGCGCCCTCACACGCCAGGTGCACGCCGCCGAGCTGGGCGACGGAGTCGTCGCCGTACTCGACGAAGACGCGCTCGTAGAGCTGTTCCGCCCGCGCCAGGCCCGCGCCGGGGGCACCATCCGCCGCCGTGGCGCACGGGACGGTGACGTCGCGGCCGAGGAACTCGTCCAGGAAGAGCCGCCGCAGGGGCTTGGACGAGCGGGAGTACCGGGCGAACAGCGCGCCCTTGACGACCTCGGGGAGATTGACCAGGGCGAAGACGGGGCCGTCGAGGCTCGTGAAGTACGGCGCCAGGGCGGCGCGCTCCTCCGCGGTGTACGCCTCGCTCATCGCCGCGATGTTACTCCCCTTCGACGGCCCCGACGAGCGCAGCGCGCGGAGACCGGCCCCGACGACCACGCCGGCGCCGACGCAGGCGGGCAGGTCGCGGCGCCCCGGGAGGCGGCGTCTCCGGGGCGCCGGGAAGCGGCCATCGACCGCGCGCTACCGGATCGCCAGCGGGCGCAGCACGAAGCCGGCGGAGGCGCCGCGCAGCTTGTTGACGCTGACGCTGTACACGAACTCGTAGACCCGGTCCCGGGCGAGCTCCTCGAGGTTGTGGAACTCCCCGATGTACACGCCCTGCTCGACGAGCAGGTAGACGTGGGCGGGGTAAAAGTCCTCCGGTCGCCGCCAGCACTTGCCGGTGCACTCGAGCCCGGAGGTGTCCGAGCCGATCAGCACCGCGCCCTTGTCCTCCACCAGCCATCGCGCGGCCGCCAGGTTGATGCCCGCCGAGTCGTGCGGCGCGAGCTTCGCCTTGTCGTGCCCCGCCTCGCCCCACAGCGACATCAAGCCCGTGCGGATGAGGACGGCGTCGCCGGGCTGCACGTCCACGTTCTCCCGGGCCAGCACGGCCTTGAGCTCGTCGGGGCCGATCTCGTATTCCGAGGGCAATGGCCCCTGGCCCTTCGCGCCCGCCGACCCCATGGACGAGCCTCCTCGGGGCTACCGCTGCCGCATGTACGCGGGCGCTTCACCGGTCAGGAAGTCCTCGCGGCGCGGCGCGAAGATGTCCACGACCTCCGTGTCCTCCGGGAACCACGCCTCGTGCTCCACCCCGCCGGGAATGACGCCGAGGGCGCCGGCGGGGCACCGACGGCGGTCGCCCCCGATCCTGATGTCCATCCGCCCGGACAGCACCCAGAACGCCTGCTCGTGCGGGTGCGAGTGCGCGGCGGCGTGCGCGCCGGCCTTCATCGACCACCAGACCACCATCGCCTTGTCGCCGGCGAGCACCCGCCGGCTGATGGTGTCCGTCACCTTCTCCTCGGGCAGGTCCTGCAGCGCGGTGAACCCCGTGACGACCGGCATGGGCACCTCCTGGCGACGACGAGTGGCGCTCAACGTAATCAGGGCTCCCCGCGGTGTCAAGGACGGGCGGCATCGCGGCCGCGGTACAATCCGCCGCGCGAGGAGAGGCGATGACACCACTGAAGATCGGCGTGATCCCGATCGAAGGCGGGCACTACTACCGCGAGGCGCTGGAGGAGGTCACGCGCGCCGAGGACCTGGGCTTCGACTCCGTGTGGATGGAGGAGCACCACGCCGTCACCGATCACTACTGGCCCTCGCCGCTCACCGTGCTGGCCGGATTCGCCACGCGGACCTCGCGCGTCACGCTGGGCACGGACATCGTCGTGGCGGCGTTCCACCACCCGGTCCGTCTCGCCGAGGACGTGGCGATGCTGGACGTGATGTCCGGCGGCCGGGCCACGCTCGGCATCGCCATCGGCTACAAGCCCGACGAGTTCGCGCTCTACGGGGTGGGCCTGGACAAGCGCGGCGCCCGCTTCGAGGAGCAGCTCGCCATCATGCGGGGACTGTGGACCCAGGACCGGATCGCCTTCCGGGGCGCCTTCTACGCCGTGGAGGGTCGCCTCGAACCCAAGCCGGTGACGAAGCCGCATCCGCCCGTGTGGATCGGCGGCTGGGGCGATCTCACGCTCAGGCGCGCCGCCACGCTCGCCGACAACTGGATCCCCGGGCCCACCGCGGACCTCGCGCGGCTGCTGGCCGGAAAGCGGCGCTTCCTCGAGAACCGCCGGCAGGCCGGACGCACCGAGCCCGTGAGCGAGTGGCCGCTCACGCGCGACGTCATCATCGCGGACACCGACCGGCAGGCGCGCGAGCTGGCCGAGCGGCACATCATGGTGGCCTACCGAAAGGAGTACGCCGGCGGCTGGCGTCACCCGTTCATCGACGCCTCGATCGCGACCGACCTCGATCGCCTCATGGAAGACCGCTTCCTGATCGGCGGGCCCGACCAGGTCGTCGCGAAGGTCCGGAAGTTCGTGGACGAGTACGGCATGACCCACCTGATCTGCCGGCTGTTCTTCCCCGGCATGCCGCACGCGCACATCATGCGCGAGCTCGAGCTGCTCGCCCGCGAGGTGATGCCCGCGTTCCGCTGAGCGCGTTGGCGCGTCGCCGGCGCCGGCCGAGCGCGCGCTAAACGTGCGTCGTTAAAGGTCTGACCAAACTTCCGGCGCGAGGCCTAAGTATGTGATATACTGGCGTTTGTCTCGGACACCCTGGCGGAAGGAGTGGTGAGCATCCCGAGCGCAGTCTATCGACACGATCGCTCCCACGCATGGAACTACTCGCACGCGCCGTCCCTGCCTCGTGTCCGGCGCGTGCCGCCCGGGCCGGGTGGACACCTCCTCGGATACGCGTTGAACTCGCCGCTCGGCATCGCCGCCGGGCCGCTCCTCAATTCGCGGTGGATCGAGGGCTACGCCCGCCTGGGCTTCGACGTCCTCACCTACGCCACCGTCCGCTCGCGGCCCATCGTCGCCCACAGCCTGCCGAACATCCGTCACGTCGACACGCGTGACCAGATCGCCGTCGCCGCGCGCCGCCCGCACCCGAACGGCGACGCGACGCTCGCCGTGTCGATGGGGCTGCCCTCGGCCGATCCCGACGTCTGGCGCAAGGATGTCCGCCGCGCCAAGGAGCGCCTGGGCCAGGGGCAGATCCTGATGGTGAGCGTCGTCGGCACCCCGGACGCGGGCGGCCCCGAGAGCTTCGTCGCCGACTACGCCCGCTGCGCCACGTGGGCCGCCGAGGCCGGCGCGGACATCGTCGAGGTCCACCTCGCCGTCCGGAATCCCTTCGGGGAGCCCGGGCAGATGGTGTACGAGCACGTGGCGCTCTCGGCGCAGATCCTCTACCGCGTGCGGACCAGCATCGACGTCCCGGTCGTGGCGAAGTTCGGCGTGTTCAAGAGCCCCCGCCTGCTGCACGAGACGGCCACCAAGCTGGCCGCCTGGGCCAGCGGCTTCGAGCTCGTGCACGGCATCCCGCGACGGGTGCTCGACGAGGACGGGCACGCGGCCTTCGAGGGCTCCGGGCGCGAGTGGGCCACCGTGGTCGGCGCCGCGACCTATCCCGTCTGCTCCCGGCAGGTCGAGGAGATGCTGGCCTGGCGCAAGGCGGGCGAGTGGCCGCACGCCGTCCTCGCGGTCGGGGGCATCACGACGGTGGAGCGCGCCCGGCGGCTGCTCAACGAGGGCGCCAACGTCGCGCTCGTTGCCACGGCGGCGCTGTTCGACCCGTCGTTCGCCATCCGGTTCCGCCAGGCGTCGACCACCTCCGCCGTCGCCTGATCCCCCGGCAGCCGTCGAGGCGGCAGTGGTCAACTTGGCCCGCCCTTGACCTACCCTGTCACGGGGTCTCCCGCCCCTCGCAGCGAGGCCTTCGCTGACGCGCACTTGCCGCTCACGGGTCTGGTACCGCATTTGCTCCCATCACCCACGCCATGAACGAGGAGCAGGAGACCCCCGACACGCCAGAGGACGTCGCGCCGGGATCGCCGGCGGCCGCTCCGGAGCAGCCTCGAGTGTTTCGCCCCTCGCTCGCGCAGATCCGGACAGTCGTAGGCCTGACGGCCGGCATGGTGACGGTCACGGGAGCGCTCGTATCCTTCTCGGGCTACGGAAGGCCGGCGCCCGCGGATGGCCGGCTCGTCGCGATCGTGCACGACGCCAACCAGGAGGTCGTGCGCGGCGCCGTCGTCGAGGTGCAGACGCCGGAGAGGGCGGTCCTGACGACGCTGTCCGCCAACGCCGCGGGCCGCGCCAGCCTGGCGATCCAGCCCGGCGCGTACGTGGTCACCGTGCGACACCCGCGGCTGAGCTCCGAAGCCCGAGCCGTCCACATCCGGCCCGGCGCGACCTCCGAGGTGCGTCTGTGGCTTCGTGAGCCCGGACCGAGCGCCGGCCCGTCCACGAACGATGTCGCCGCCATGCGGGATGCGCGAATCCCCGCGGTCCCATCCGCGTCGGCGCCCCCCGCTCCGGCGGCAGCCCCGCCGACGGCTGAACGCGCCGCCGTGGCGCCCTCGGCGCCAACCAGTCCGCCAGCAGCTTCGCCGAAGGCCGGGCGCGCCCCGCTGGCGCCCGTGGCATCAACCGCTCCGGCTGCGGCCGCGCAGCGAACCCGCCGCGCCGCCGTGGAGTCCGCGGCGCCACCCGCCCCGGCTGCGGCCTCGCCGAAAACCCGCCGCCCGGCCGTGGAGTCCGCGGCGCCATCCGCCCCGGCTGAGGCCCCGCAGAAAACCCGGGACGCTGCGGCAGCGCCCGCGGCGCCACCCACTCCGGCGGCGGTCTCCCGGAAGACTCGACGGGCGGCGGCGGCGCCCGCGGCGCCACCCGCTCCGGCAGCAGTTGCCCAGAAGACTCGACGGGCGGCGGCGGCCGTCGCGACATCCGCGCCGGCTGCGGCGACGCAGAAGACTCGACCGGCCGCGGTGGCGCCCGTCGCAACATCCGCTCCGGCAGCGACGGCGCCGAGGAACGAGCGCGCCGGGGTGACGCCCGCAGCGACGTCGTCCGGTCCCGCAGCAGCGTCGCAGCAGACTCGCGCCGCGGCGGCGCCCTCGGCGGCGGCGCGGGGAGGGCAGCAGGCGCCATAGCGGGCGTCGGGGCCCCGAGCCGGCCGTGTGCTAGGCTACGGGCCATGCGCTGGCTCGTGGTCGTTCCCACCGAGCGACCGGGGCTCATGGGAATGGACTTCGCCGCCGAGCTCGCCCGGCGCGGCCACGACGTCCGGACGTTCGCCTACCGCCGCAGCAACCTGTTCTACAAGAACCGCGGCAGCAAGGCGCTCTACCAGCGCATGCTGCTGGGCCGCCTCGAGCGCCGGTGCCGCGCGTGGCGGCCGGACGTCCTGCTGGTCGTCAAGGGCGGACCGCTCCGGCCCGAGTTCCTGCGACGCGCGCGGCGCCGCGGCGCCGTCACGGTCAACCTCTTCCCCGACAATCCGCTCTTGATGATCCCGTTCGAGTGCATCGAGGCCTACGACGCGTTCTTCACCAAGGAGCGCTACGCGCTGCGCAGCCTCAGGCAGGTCGGCCTCGGGAACCTGCACTACCTGCCCATGTACTGCGCGCCGGAGGACCACCATCCGGTCACGCTGAGCGACGCCGAGCGCGCGCGCTTCGAAACCCCGGTGTCGTTCGTCGGCAGCCGCTACCCGTACCGCGAGCGCTTCGTGCGCGAGCTGGCCGGCTACCCGTTGCGGCTCTGGGGCGCCGGCTGGACGCGGGCGAGCGATCCTGCCGTCCGGGCCATGGCCGCCGGGGGCCCGGTCTACGGGCGGGACAAGCTCTGCGTGTACTCGGGCTCGACCGTCTCCCTGAACCAGCATCACCCGATGAACGACATCGTGGGGCTGAACACGCGCACATTCGAGCTGGCCGCGGCCGGCGCCTGCCAGGTGGTGGACTTCAAGGAGGACGTGACGACGCTGTTCAAGCCGGACGAGGAGGTGCTGACCTACCGGGACCTGGCGGAGCTGCGCCGCCTGCTCGACCACTACCTCGCGCACCCCGACGAGGCGCGGGCGGTGGGCGCCAACGCGCGGCGTCGCGCGCTGGCCGAGCACACCGTCGGCCACCGCGTCGAGGCGGTGCTCGCCGTCCTGGGCGCCGGGGCGACGGGCGGGGGCCCGGCGCCGGCCGGGGGGCGGCCGTCGTGAAGGACTCGCTGGCCCTCGACCTCGCGTGCATCGACTGCGGCGCGGCCCATCCGCTCGGCTACCGGCTGGCGTGCGAGAAGTGCGGCGGCCTGCTCGAGCTGCGCTACGACCTCGACCCGCTGCGCCGCAGCGGGCCGTCGCTCCTCGAGGGGGCGGGGTTCTGGCGCTACGCGGCCGTCCTGCCGATCGCCGACCCCGCGCACCGCGTGTCCCTGGGCGAGGGCGGCACGCCGCTGCTCGACTGCCCGCGCCTGGCCGCGCGGCTCGGCGTCCGGCGCCTGCTGCTGAAGTTCGAGGGCGCCAACCCGACGGGCACGGTGAAGGACCGGACGTCGGCCACCGCGGTGTCGGCCGCGGTGCAGTTCGGGTTCCGCGCGACATCGGTGGTGAGCACCGGCAACGCCGGCTCGTCCATCGCGGCGTACTCGGCGCGCGCGGGGCTGCGCTCGTTCGTCTTCGCCTACGAGCGCGCCTCGGCGCCGAAGCTGCTGCACATGGCCGCGACGGCCTCGGACCTGGTCCTCTATCGCGGCGTGTACGACGACCTGATCGGCCACTGGGACCGCCTGGTCGACGAGCGGCTCTTCTTCGACTGCGGCGCATCCCGCAACCCCTACAAGCACGAGGGCAAGAAGACGCTGGCCTGGGAGATCGCCGAGCAGTGCGGCTGGCGCCCCCCCGACGTGGTCGTCGCCCCGGCGGCGGTCGGCGAGGTCTTCATCGCCACCGCGCGCGGCTTCGCGGAGCTGCAGGCGGCGGGCTTCATCGAGCGCGCGCCGCTGATGGTCGCCGCCCAGGCCACGCGATCCAACCCCATCGCGCGCGCCTTCGCCTCCGGAGCGGCCCTGACGCCGATGAAGATCGGCTACACGGTGGCCGAGGGCCTGGCGTGCGGGGACCCGGGCCCCAAGGGCGCCTGGGTGCTGCGCCTGCTACGCGAGCGCGGCGGACTGGCGGGCGACGCCGAGGACGACGAGATCCTGGAGGCCCAGCGCACGCTGGCCCGCACGGAGGGCGTCTGGGCCGGACCGACGGGCGTCTCCGCGCTGGCCGTGCTGGCCAGGCTCCTGGCCGACAAGCGGCTCGACCCCGATCAGAGCATCTGCGCGATCGTCACCGAGACGGGACTCAAGACGGAGGCCCGGGCCCCGGCTCGCGACGCCCGCGAGCTCGACTTCGAGACGCTCCGGAACCTCGTCGTCACGCGTCTCGGCGTGTGACGCTGCCGCGCCGCTTCTACCTTCGCCCGGCGCCGACCGTCGCCCGGGAGCTGCTCGGATGCGTGCTCGTCTCTCGCATCGGCGCGACCGTGACGGCGGGCCGCATCATCGAGACCGAAGCATACCTGGGCCCCGACGACGCGGCCTCGCACGCCGCCTTTCGCCCGGGCAGCCGCGCCCTCTTCTACGGAGCCGGCGGCCGCGCCTACGTGTACCTGAACTACGGCATGCACTACTGCCTGAACGCCATCGCCGACCGTTCCGGGCGGCCCGGCTGCGTGCTGATCCGCGCGCTGGAGCCCGTGGCCGGGCTCGAGGCGATGGCCCGGCGGCGCGGCGTGATGGCGCGCTCGCCGCGGCTGGCGAGTGGTCCCGGCAACCTCACCCGCGCGCTCGGCATCACCGCGCGCGACAACGGCGCCGATCTCACGCGCGGCCGGCTCGTCATCCGGCCTCCGGCGGCGCCCCGGCGGTTCCGCATCGCCCGTGGCCCTCGGGTGGGAATCACCCGCGCCACGGGCCGTCGCCTCCGCTTCTGGGTGGCCGGCAGCCCGGCCGTGTCGCGCGCGCCGGCGCCGCGCAGCATCGATGCCGTGCGCGACACGCCGGGCGACGGCCTCAGCGGCCGGCCCGGAGCGCCGCCGGATCGAACAGGTGATCGGGCAGCGCGCCGTCCACGGCGATCGAGCGGACGACGATGAGGAGCACGAGCCTGCCGTCGGCGAAGAGCTCCTGGCGGTGCGGAAAGTGAAACGCGCCCACCAGGGGGCGATGCTCGGAGAGCGTCAGGTCGACGAGGGCCGGCCCGCCTGCGAGCCGTTCCCGGCTGATCACGCGCACCACGCCGTACTGGTCGTCGAGCCAGACGGCCGGGCTGGAGCGATCGCCGGGGCCGGCGCCGATGACGAGCACGGGCCGGCCGCGCACGCGGGTGGTGTGGCTGACGTCGTCCCGCACGCCGAACGATCGCCACTCCGCCAGCAGGTCCTCGGCGCTGCGGCGCAGCGGCGTGAACAGCGGCGTGCGGTTGCGGGCCGCCTCGGCGGCCGGGGCCTCGGCCGTCTGCCCGTCCGCCCCCCGGATCCACGTCCGGTCCCCGACGCTGAGCCTGACTTCCCGCCGGCCGTCGATGACCTGCTCGATGCGCTGCCGGCCCGGCACCTTGATGTAGACCCGCTGCTCGCCGGACGACTGGGGGTGGCGGCCGTCCGGGTGGAAGACGGTGATGTCCTGGTGGACCGTGAGATGGGAGATCGTGACCTGGGTCAAGCGGGCCACGAAGGCCTCGACGGCGCGGCGGGCGTCCGAGGCCTCGGCGCCCACCACCAGGGCGGCGAGGATGAGCGCCGTCGCGCGGCCGGCTCGCTCCACGCGGCCCTTATACGCGGCCGGCGCGCTGGAAGTCAACGAAACCAATGGATTTTCCGACAAAATAACTTTGACACTTCGTGAAGCCGCTGGGTAGTATCGGGGGAAACGTAAGGAGAAGCCGTGCCGCCCACTGATGCCCTTCACAGCGGGGTCCTCGACCTCATCCTCAACGCCGGACCGGTCGGCAAGGCGGTCCTGGTGATCCTGCTCGGGTTCTCGGTCGTGAGCTGGGCGCTGATCGTCGAGAAATGGTGGCAGTTCCGCCGCGTCCGCCGGCAGACGCTCTCCTTCCTGAGGGTCTTCCGCGAGGCCCGGCGCGGCGCGCCCGTGTACGCCGCCGTGAAGAAGTACCGGGAGAGCCCGCTCGCGCAGCTCTACGCCGCGGCGTACCAGGAAGTGCCCGCCCTGGACGACAGCCTCGAGGAGATCGACGAGGGGCCGCCCGCCGAGCGCGTGGACGCGGCCCAGCGTGCCCTCCGTCGCCAGGCCATGCACGAGGTGTCCCGCCTCGAGCGCTACCTGCCGTTCCTGGCCACCACGGCGAGCGCGACGCCGTTCATCGGGCTGTTCGGCACCGTCTGGGGCGTCATGGCCGCCTTTCACGGCATCGGCCAGCAGGGCTCGGCCTCGCTGCCCGTGGTGGCCCCCGGCATCTCGGAAGCGCTCATCGCCACGGCGTTCGGCCTCGGCGCCGCGATCCCGGCCGTCATCGGGTACAACTACTTCGTCAACCGCGTGAAGCACTGGGCGTCCGAGATGGACGGCTTCTCGATGGACCTCCTCAACGCCATCGCCCGCCCCGGGCCCAAGGTCGCGCGCGCGGCCAAGGACACGCTCTAGATGCCCGTCGGGCTGATGGTCCCACAGGCACGCCACGGCTGCGCCGGGGCGCGCCGGACGTCGGGGCGTGTGGGGGGCCGGCTCGGGGCTCCCCACGTCGGTTGACCCGTGGCGTTCAAGCTCGACGACGGCGACGGCGCCCGGCGCGTCGGCACCACGCTGGCGGAGATCAACATCATCCCGCTGGTCGACGTGGTGCTCGTGCTCCTGCTGATCTTCATGCTCACCGCCCCCCTGATGCACCGGGGCATCGACGTGAACCTTCCCCGGACGTCCTCGCGCCCGACCGCGGTCGAGGAGCGCATGGTCCTCACGGTGACCAAGGACCAGGGACTCTTCCTGAACGAGCGTCGCGTCACCCCGGCGGGGCTCGAGCAGGCGCTGCGCAGCGCCTTCGGAAACCGCACGGACAAGACGCTCTACCTGAAGGCCGACGCCGGCCTCTCGTACGGCGCCGTGGTGGAGACGATGGATCGCGTGCGGCGCGCCGGCATCGAGCGGCTCGGCATGGTGACGGAGCCCGTCCGCGAGCGCTAGATGTCGACGGCGGCCATGACGCTCGGGCTCCGTCCCCGGTTCAGGCTCGGTCCCGCGCTCCGGCGCGTGCACGTGCCCTTCGGACCGCTGGCGCTGTCGGCGGTCGTCCACGCCGCCCTGGCCGGCGCGCTCGTGGCGGCGGCGGTGCTGTGGCCGGCCGAGAAGACCAAGACCTACGTGGTCAACCTGGTCCCCGCGGTGGCTGCCGTCGGCAGCCCGCAAGGCCGTCCCAAGCCCGCCGACCTGCCGCCGCGCGCGGTGACGCCGCCACGGCCCGAGCCGACGCGGGAGTTGCCGCCGGCGCCGCGCGAGCTGCCCCCACCGCGCGAGCTGCCGCCCGCTCGCGCGTCGAGCCGCCAGCTGCCCCCGCCGACGCCTCAGTCGGACCGCCGCCCACCGCCGAGCCCCGCGGCGGCCCTGCCTCGGCCGGGGGACAAGGAGACGCCCGCCCTGCCCCGGGTGGCCGCGACGCGCCCCACGCCGGCCCCGGCGCCGCCCCGCGAAGCGCCGCCATCGCTGGCGCCGGCCCGGGAGGTCCCCGAGTCCTCCCCGCCACCGCCGCCGGCGGCGTCGCTCGGGCAGCCGACCGGCTCGCCTCAGGGTGCGGGGACGGTCACGCTGAACGTCTCGGACTTCCCGTACGCCTGGTACATCCAGGCGGTCCACCGCAAGATCCAGGAGCGGTGGGAGGGCCGCGCGATCCAGGGCCGGCAGCCCGAGGTCATCTTCGAGATCGCGCGGGATGGCCAGCTCAGGCGGCTGACCATCGGCCGCACCTCGGGCAATCCGGCGTACGACCAGCTGGCCATGCGGGCCATCGCCGACGCCAATCCCTTCCCGCCGCTGCCCGAGGGCTTCGGCAAGAACGTGCTCACCATCGGGTTGCAGTTCGTGTACGACCCGACCGCGAGGTAAGCCAAGCCGTGAGACGCCTGCGTCCCGTGCTCGTCGCCGCTCCGCTGCTGCTCCTGCTCGTGATGCCGTCGGCCGCCCCGCCGCAGAGCCGCTCGCAGGGGGTCGACGTGTGGCTCAACATCCAGGGCTCGGGCGCCCGGAAGATCAACATCGCCGTGCCGCAGTTCACCGTCGTCGCCGGAACCGACAGCGCCGGGCTCTCGAAGAATCTGGCCCTGGTCACCGGCGCCGACCTGAACTTCACCGGGACCTTCTCGGTGGTCGCGGCGACCGGGTCCATCCCCGCGAACAACCCGGCCGCGCTCAAGCAGTCGTGGACGGAGTTCGCCGCCGCGGGGGCCCACGCCGGCGTGCACGGGCTCCTCGCCATCCGGCCCGGCAAGGTCGAGGCGGAGATGCGGCTGTACGACCTGACCTCGCCCGAGCACCGCCAGATCGCCACCAGGACGTTCGAGATGCCGCCCGATCAGGCGCGACGCCTGGCCCACAAGATCGCCGACGAGATCGTGCTGCAGTTCACCGGCGAGCGCGGGGTGGCCGACACGAAGATCGCCTACGTGGCGGGACCCCGCGGCGCGAAGGAGATCGTGCTCGCCGACTACGACGGCGTGAACACCCGGCCCGTCACCCGCAACGGCTCCATCAACCTCTCGCCCGTCTGGAACCCGGACGGACGCTCGCTCGCGTTCCTGTCCTATCGCAACGGCTACCCGGACCTGTTCCGCGCCTTCCCGTGGGAGAAGCGCCCCGACCAGACGCTCGCCGCGTTCAGCGGCATCAACTCGTCGCCGGCGTGGAGCCCCGACGGCCGCTCGCTCGCGCTCACGCTGTCGAAGGACGGCAACCCGGAGATCTACCTGCTCACGCTGGCCACCGGGGTCTTCCGGCGGCTCACCCGGCACGCCGGCATCGACACCGAGCCGTCGTGGTCGCCGAGCGGCCGCGAGATCGCCTTCGTGTCCGACCGCACGGGCGCGCCGCACGTCTTCGTGATGGACGCCGAGGGCGGCAACGTGCGCCAGATCACCACGGGGGGCCACCACACCCAGCCGCGGTGGTCGCCGAAGGGCGACACGATCGTCTTCACGAACCGGGCGGGCACGCACGACCTCTGGGCCATCGCCCCCGACGGATCCAACCCGCGCCGTCTCACCGCCGGGCCGGGCGACAACCAGGGCGCCACCTGGGCGCCGAACGGGCGCCACCTGGCGTTCCAGAGCAACCGCCTCGGCTCCTGGCAGATCTTCGCGATGCTGGCCGACGGCACCGACCAGACGCAGGTGACCCGCGGCAGCACCGATCACACAAGCCCCTCATGGTCGTCGCGGCTACCGTGATAGGATGAGGCGGCCGTAGCGCAGGATCACCGCGAGGGCGAAAGGAGGCGGCATGGTAACCCGTCGTTGGAGTGGCATGGTGGTGTCGTTGCTCGTCGTGGCCGTGATCGGCGCGGGGTGCGCCAAGCGACCCGCCACCACCACGGCGGCGTCGGCGCCGGCACCCACGGGTGCGGCCGGGAGCACGGGCCCCGGCACGACAGGCGGTCCGACAACGGGCGGCGCCGGACCGTCGGCCATGCAGCCGAGCGGCGGCACGACGGCGACGCCGAGCACCGCGGCGCCGACGCCCACCGGTCCCGGCGCGCGGCCGGCACCGAGCGAGTTCACGGCGGTGCCCGACGTGAAGGACATCTTCTTCGACTTCGACAAGTACGACATCCGGCCCAACGACGCGAAGACCCTCGACGCCAACGCGGCATGGCTGAAGTCGAACGGCAACATGCTGGTCCTCATCGAGGGCCACTGCGACGAGCGCGGCACCAACGAGTACAACCTCGCGCTCGGCGAGCGGCGCGCCAAGGCCGCCATGAACTACCTCGTCTCGCAGGGCGTGCAGGCGAGCCGGATCACCATCATCAGCTACGGCGAGGAGCGGCCGGTCTGCTCCGACAAGAACGAAGGGTGCTGGGCTCGCAACCGGCGCGCGCACTTCCTGGTCAAGCCGCGCTGAGTGCCGTCGTCGCGGTGGCGAGGAGCGCGCCTCGCCTGCTCGCCGCCGCGGCGCTGCTCGGCGGGTGCGCGGGCGTCGCCGACATGACGGGGACGGCCACCCAGGAGGACATCGTCCAGCTCCGCGCCGACGTCACGGCGCTCCAGGCCTCGGTACGGCAGATGCGGTCCCACATGGATTCGCTCGGCCCCCAGGTCGACGGCCGCGTCCGTGACCGCGCCACCGAGCTCGAGCGCCAGACGACCGCGCTCACGCGGCGGCTCGACGGCCTGGCGACGACGCTGACCGGACTCTCCACCCGCGTGGACGAGCTGTCGTCCGCCGTCGACGCGCTGAATCGCCAGCTTCGCGCTCCGTCGCGCTCGGGAGCGGTGCCCGCGCCGCCGCCCGGGAGCGCCGTGCCTCCTACCGCCGGGCCGTCGGCGCCCGCTGCCGCCATGCCGCGGACCTCGGGGCCGCCGACGGCCATGCCGGCGCCGCCGGCCACGGCGGCGCCGGCCACCACCCCGCCCGCGACCGCCGCGCCGGCCAGCCCGGGCGCGCCGCCCCCACCCGGCGCGTCGGCGTCACCGGGTGCGGGAACGCCGCCGATGGTGGCCAGCCCGCCGCCTCCGCCGGCGGGCGCCAGGCCGTCGACGGGGACGCTGCAGCCGCAGGACGTCTACCAGGCCGCCTACATCGACTTCAGCAAGGGCGCCTACCCGCTGGCGATCAACGGCTTTCGGGAGTTCATCCGCCGGTATCCGGAGCACCCTCTGGCGTCCAACGCCCAGTACTGGATCGGCGAGGCCCAGCTGGCCATCGCGCGGAACCACGCCGACGCCGGGCAGGCCGACGACGCCTCGCGCGCCCTGCAGCAGGCGGTCCAGGAGTTCCGCAAGGTACTGGCGAACTACCCGCGCGGCGACAAGGCGCCGGCGGCCCTCTACAAGGAAGCGCTGGTCCTCATCGAGCTCAAGCAGCCGCAGCTGGCCCAGACCCGCCTGCAGTACCTGATCGACAACTTCCCGCAGGCCGAGGAGACCCCGCTGGCCCGGGAGCGCCTCACCGCCCTGAAGGACCGCTGAGCGTCAGTCGCGGTCGAACAGCCAGACGACCGCGATGTCCCGCTCGGACGGCGTGTACACCATGACGGTCGCATCGGGCATCTCCGTGCGCGCCACGCTGACCTGCACGCCGTCCTCGAGGACCGCGGGGGTGTAGAGCGACTGCCAGAGGGTCAGGGAGGCGAGGACGAGCGCGGCCACCGCGCCCCCGAACGCCAGGCGGGGACGCGACACCGCGCGCGGCCAGCGCCAGTGGACCTCGACCGGCCTGGCGACCGGCCCGTCCTGGATGCGCCGGACGACGCCCGGCCAGAAGCCGGTCCAGTCCACGGGGCCGGCAGCGCCACCGGCCCGGCGCATCAGGGCGCGGAGGCGGCGAAGCTCGTCGGCTTCGCGCCGGCACGTCGTGCAATCGTCCAGGTGACGCGCCGCGATCCCTGCCCATCGCTCGTCCAGGGCGCCGTCGAGGTAGGCGCTGATGCGTCGCCGCGTACGGTAGTGGGTCAGCACACCCGTTGGACGGTGAGGGCCGCCATCGGTATTCTCTCGCCCGTATGATAACCGAGCGCGCGGCCACGCTCGCCGCCGCCGACGGTGCCGATCTCGACGCCCGCCTCGCCGTCCCTCCCGCTCCGCGCGCCGGGATCGTCGTCTGCCACCCGCACCCGCTCTACGGCGGCGACATGGACAACCCGGTCGTCGTCCGTGTCCAGGAGGTCTGCGCCGCCCAGGGTCTCGCCACCCTGCGCTTCAACTTCCGGGGGGTCGGACGGTCCACCGGCGTCCACGACGGCGGCCGCGCCGAGCAGGCCGACGTCGAGGCCGCCCTCGACCACCTCGCCGCGGCCCTCGGTGGAGCGACCCTGGCGCTGGCCGGGTATTCCTTCGGCGCCATCGTGGCTGCCGCCGTGGCGGCCCGGCGGGGCGACCTCGCCGGTCTGGCGCTGATCGCCCCGCCGGTCGGCAGGTCGGGCGAGGCGCCGTTCGCCGCGCTGGCGACCTTCGCACGGCCGCTCCTGGTCGTGGCGGCCGGAGAGGACGAGTACTGCCCGCGCCCGGCCCTCGAGGCGCTGGCCCGCCGCCTTCCGGGGGCGGAGGTCCGGGTCGTGGACGGGGCCGGTCACTTCTTCTTCGGCAAGCTCTTCCCGCTCGGCGAGATCGTCTCCGCGTGGGCGGCCCGCCTCGCCTGAGCGACGCCGGGCCGCCGGACGGCGCGCCGGCGTCCGAGGACCGCTCAGAACCGCGGCAGCCGGCCCGGTGTGGCCGTCCCCGCCGAGAGGATGATCCGCACGCCCTCCTCGACCGAGAGCCCGGTCGCGACGACGTCGGCGCGGGGCACGACCACGACGTCACCCAGGTACAGGTTGTTGGTGGGGACGAAGACCGTCACCATCTCCTGCTTGCCGGCGGGCAGCTCCAGCACCGTCTCGCTGGTGACGAACCCGAAGGCGTACCCGCCCTCCCGGGGGTGCTGGACGAGGACCACGGCGCGGAAGCCGCTGCGGCGCTCGGGCGAGAACGCGTCGAGGAGCATCTTGACGGAGGGATAGAGACGGCCGAAGACCGGCAGGCGATAGAGCAGCACGTCGCCCCAGGCGAGCACGCGGCGGCCGACCACGTTGCGCGCGATCGTACCCATGATCAGGATGATCGCCATCGCGGTCAGGAACCCGAGCCCGGGGACGGGACGGCCGATGATGTTCGCGTACATCGGCCCGAAGATGTCGTCGATGCGCGTCCAGAAGACCCACAGGATCCACGAGGTGGCGATGGCGGGCACCGTCACGAAGAACCCGGCGATGAGCCTGACCTTCAGCCAGTTCCTCATGCGGGTTGCCATGACGTTCTGACATGACACCACAGCGACCCAGCACGGTCAAGGAACGGCGGCGCGCTCTCGTCACCGGCGGCGCCGTGCGGCTCGGCCGCGCCATCGCGCTGGCGCTCGCGCGCGACGGCATGGACGTCGCGATCGGCTACCACCGCTCCGCGCGGCCGGCGCGGCGCGTGGTGGAGGAGCTCGAGGCGTGCGGCGCGCGGTCGGCCGCCGTGCGCGCCGACCTCCGCGACCCGCGCGCCGCGCACCGGCTCGTCCGGCAGGCGGCGCGCGCGCTCGGCGGCCTCGACGTGCTCGTCAACGGCGCCGCCGTGTTCGTCCGCACGCCGCTCGGGCGCACGACGCCGGCGGCCTACGACGCCATCCTCGACCTGAACCTCCGCGGCGCCTTCTTCTGCGCGCAGGCGGCCGCGGCCGTGCTCCACGACGGCGGTCACATCGTGAACGTCGGCGACGCCGGCATCGACCGTGGATGGCCCGGCTACATTCCCTACACGATGTCCAAGGCGGGGATCGTGGCCCTGACGCGCGGCCTGGCCGCGGCCCTCGGTCCGCGCCGCATCGCCGTGAACTGCGTCGCGCCGGGCGCCGTGCTGCGCCCGGTCGGATTTTCGCGGGCCCGCTGGGCGCGCCTGGCGCCGGGCGGCGACCGTGCCGCCGAGGTGGCCGAGGCCGTGGTCTTCTTCGCACGGTGCCCGGCCTACGTGACGGGCCAGATCCTCCGGGTCGACGGGGGGCAGCATCCATGAGAGGAAACGGCGCCCTCGCCATCTGGTTCCGCGTCGACGCCGCGGACGTCGCCGATCTCGACGAGTGGTATCCGCGGCAGCACCTGCCCGAGCGGCTGTCCGTCGCCGGGTTCCTGCGCGGCCGCCGCTACGCCGCGGCCACCGCCCGCCTGCCGTACTTCACGCTCTACGAGACGGTGGACGCGGGCGTGCTCTCCAGCGCCGCCTATCTCCAGCGCCTCAATGCGCCCACCGAGTGGACCCGGCGGGTCCTGCCGACGTTCCGGGAGATGGTGCGCAACGCCTGCCGCCGCCTGGCGGTGACCGGCGACGACCGCCCGCAGCCGCACCTGCTCACTGTCCGGATCAAGCCGGACTCGGGCCGCGGTCCCCACGTGCGGGCGTGGCTCGAGCGCGAGGCGGCGGCCACGCTCGGTGGCCTGCCGGCGGTGACCGGCGGCGCCGCGTACGTCTCCGATACCGGCGGCACGTCGGTGCCGACGGTGGAGCGCGACCTCGTCGGCGGGCCGGTCGTCACCGCCGCGCCCTTCGTGGCGTTGCTGGAGGTCGCCGAGCCCCGCGCCGAGCCGGCGCTGCGCGAGTTCTGGGACGCGTGGGCCCGGCAGCACGCCGCGGAGGTGACCGTGGATCTCTACCGGCTGATGTACGGTCTCGCATGGCTGTGAGCACGCCGTCCCGCGCGGGCCTTCGTGACCGCGGCCACGGCCGTCCCGTCGCCGACGAGCCGGCGGCGTCACGGACGCGATGAGCCAGCTCTACGACGCGATCGGCCGCGACTACGCCGCCTACCGGAGGCCCGACCGGCGGGTGGCGGCGGCGATCGCGCGCGCGCTCGGGACCGCCGAGTCGGTCGTCAACGTGGGCGCCGGCGCCGGCTCGTACGAGCCGGCGGACCGTCCGGTCGTGGCCGTCGAGCCTTCCGCGGCGATGATCCGGCAGCGCCCGGCGGACGCGGCCGCCGTCGTGCAGGCCTCGGCCGCCGACCTGCCGTTCGGGGATGGCGCCTTTGCCGCGTCGCTGGCGGTGCTGACCATCCATCACTGGTCCGATCGGGCGCGCGGGCTCGCCGAGCTGGTCCGGGTGGCGCGCGACCGCGTCGTGGTCCTCACGTGGGACCCGACCGCCTCCGGCTTCTGGCTCGTCGACGACTACTTCCCCGAGATCCTCGCCATCGACCGACCGAACTTCCCGACGCTCGACGAGCTGGGGGCGAGCCTCGGCGACGTGGAGGTGGAGTCGGTGCCCATTCCTCACGACTGCACCGACGGCTTCCTCGGCGCGTACTGGCGCCGGCCCCGGGCCTACCTGGACGCCGGGGTGCGCGGGGCCATCTCGACGTTCACGAAGCTCCGCGATCCGCGGTCGGGCCTGGCGCGTCTCGAGCGCGACCTGGCCGACGGCACCTGGGCGCGCCGCCACGGTCGTGTCCTGGAGCTCGAGCAGCTGGACCTGGGCTACCGGATCGTCGTGGCGCACCGCCGCGGTCGCCGCGCCGGGTGACACGCCGACGGGACCGCCACGCGGCGGCACCTCCGTACCGCTCGGCCGAGGAGCGTCCTCACGGCAGGACGATGCGGCCGCCGCCCATCGTCCTCAGGAACTCGCCCAGCGAGGCGAAGCGCATGAAGGGGTTCTGGCGCTTCTCGCGACCGATCGTGGAGGACTCCCCGCCGTAGTTGTGGCCGGGCAGGAGGATCGTGTCGTCGGGCAGGGCGCCGAGGCGCTGCGTCAGCGAGTGGTACATCTCGCTCGGATCGCTGCCGGGCAGGTCGGTGCGCCCGCACGACCCGATGAACAGCGTGTCGCCGGACACGAGCCGGCCGTCGACCAGGAAGCACTGCGACCCCGGCGTGTGGCCGGGCGTGTGCAGGAAGGTGAGGGTGAGACGCCCGACCTGCAGCGTGTCGTGGTTGTCGACCTTCACCAGGTCGGAGCCGAACCCGCGGAGGAACTCGCGCTCGGCCTTGTGCACGTACACCTTCGCCGGCACCTGCCCCAGCAGCTCCTCGACCCCGGGGATGCGGCCCGGCATGCCCCAGTCGGCCAGGCTGCCGCCCACATGGTCCTGGTGGGTGTGGGTGACCAGGGCGCCCTTGATCGAGTACCCGTCGTCGGAGGCCGTCCGGACGATGGTGTCGATCTCCCAGGCCGGATCGACGACCACGCACTCGCGAGTGGCCGGGTCACCGATCAGGTAGACGAAGTTCTGCATCGGCCCGAGCTCCATCTGCCTGAGGTAGATCGTCTCGCCGCTCACGCGCTCGATGGTAGCGCACGCCCCCTGCCTGCGCTAGACTTGGCCGACTGAACAGCCATTCAGTCGGATCTTCCACCTCTGCGCGACGAGGTGAGGCCATGACGACGGCACAGCAGGCGGCGGCCCGCCGCGTGACCTACCAGCTGGAGACGCTCTGGGACTACGACTACGTCCCCACGCACGACGAGCTCGGCTCGCTGTACGAGACGGCCAAGAAGAACCAGTGGAACGGCAGCACGGCCATCGACTGGAGCCGGCCGGTGGGCGCCGAGGGCCCGGTCCTCAACGTGCAGGCCGCCTTCGGCGGCACGAACTTCTTCACGCGGCTCACGCCCGAGGAGCAGAAGGAGGTCGAGATCCGGGTCTCCGCATGGCGGCTCAGCCAGTTCCTGCACGGCGAGCAGGGCGCCCTGGTCGTCTGTGGCCAGCTGGTGAACTCGATCCCCGAGCTCGACGCCAAGCTCTACGCCTCCACGCAGGTCGTGGACGAGGGGCGCCACGTCGAGGTGTTCGAGCGGTACGTCAAGAAGCTGCACCGGATCTATCCCGTGGACCCGCTGCTGAAGAGCCTGATCGACGAGATCCTGGCCACGAACCTCTGGGAGTTGAAGCTCGTCGGCATGCAGATGATGATCGAGGGCCTCGCCATCGCGGCCTTCAACGTGATGCGCAAGCAGACGGCCGATCCGACGCTGGCCCAGCTGCTCGACTACGTGCTCCAGGACGAGGGGCGCCACGTCAACTTCGGCTACTTCGCCCTCCGCCGGTCGATCCCCGACATGGAGCCCGCCAAGCGCGAGTACCTGGAGGACTTCTGCTGGAAGGCCTGCGACCTGATGTACGCGCGCGACGGGCGCACCGGCTTCCGCTCGATCCAGACGGTCTGGAACGAGCTGGGCTGGGACGGCGAGAAGATCTGGCGCGACACGGTGGCCACGTCGGCCACGACGAAAGCCTTCAACTCCTTCCTCTTCCAGGACAACCTCATGCCGCGCCTGCAGCGCCTGGGCCTCATCTCCGAGCGCCTGGCCCCGCGGTACCGGGAGGTGGGCCTGCTCGCCTAGCTCCGCCATTCTTTGCCGGGCAGGGTCGCCTTCTGCTATAAGGCCCTGGTGCGCTCCGCCCTCGCCCCTCTCGCGGCCCTCGTCGGCCTCCTGCTCGCCGCGATGCCCGCCGCCGGCCAGCCGACCGAGGCCGACGTCTTCGTGTCCCAGGCCATCGTGGAGTTCGAGGACGGCCGGTACGAGCCGGCCCTGTCCCTCCTGCGCCAGGCCCTGGCGCTGGAGCGCGACCATCTGGAGGCGCTCTACTACACGGGCGTCGTGGAGATGGCGCTGAACCGGCCCGCCGCGGCCGTGCCCTTTCTCGAGCGCGCCCGCGCGAAGGCCCCCGACGATCCGGTCATCGCCCTGCAGCTCGGTCTCGCCCACTTCGTGCAGGAGCAATACGACCGGGCGGCGCCGCACCTCGAGGCCGCGTTCCGCCGCGATCCCACGCTCGACGGCCTGGGTTACTACGTCGGCTTCATCCGGTATCGCACGAAGGACTATGCCGGCGCGGTCCGGGCCTTCCGCGCCGGCCAGTCGCGAGACCCGGAGATCCAGCAGCTCATGCGGCTCTACACGGGGCTGGCGCTGGCCATCCAGGGGCTGGCCGGCCAGGCGGCCGCGGAGCTGGACCAGGCGATCCGCCTGGCGCCGGGCTCGGCGGTGACGGGCTCTGCCGAGCGGATCCGTGACCGGGTGGCGGCCGCCCGGGACCGCGAGCGCCGGCTGTCGGCCGAGCTGCGGCTGGGGTTCTTCTACGACGACAACGTCCGCGTGGCCCCCGACTTCAACGTGGCCGAGCCGCTGGTGCCCCCCCTCCGCCACCCGCGGCGCGACTCGACGGGCGAGCTGCTGGGGCTCCGGGCGGACTACGTGTGGCTGCGCACGGCGCGGATCGACGCCTTCGCCGGCTACTCGTTCTTCGGCACGTACAACAACGACCTGCCGTCGTTCAACATCACCAGCCACCAGGCGACGCTCGGCGCCTCGCACAAGACGACCGTGTTCTCCCGCCCGGCGCTGGCGACCGGGCAGTACGCGTTCGACGTGATCTTCCTCGACGACGACGAGTTCGTCCGCCGCCACACCGCCACGCTGGCCGGCACCGTGGCGTGGACGGACCGGCACCTCACGCAGCTCGTCGCCCGCTACCAGGGCAAGGACTTCGCCGAGGGCGCCGTGGAGCCTCCGGCCGTCGAGAACCGTGACGCCGACAACTGGATGGTGGGCGGGCTCTACCTGTTCCGCCTCGCCGGCGACCGGCATTTCCTCAAGGCCGGCTACCAGTTCGACTACGAGGACGCCCACGGGCACAACTGGGCGTACCGCGGGCACCGCCTCCTGGCCGGCGGCCAGTACACGCTCCCGTGGTGGGACGTCCGCTTGCGCTACGACGTGGACGTGCACGTGCGGGACTACGTCTACAAGCACGCGATCCTGCCGGTCCTCGAGCCGGACACGCGCGCGCGCGACGACGTCGAGGTGAATCACGCCATCCGCGCCGAGGTGCCCCTGCTGAGGGACATCGCCGGCGGGGCCGTGAGCCTGGCCCTCGACTACCTGCACACGTCGAACAACTCGGACCTGGCCGTCTTCGACTACACCCGGCGGGTGGTGTCGCTCACGCTGATCTGGTCGTATTGACAGCCCTGGGGCCCGCGATGGCCCCGAGCCCCCGCGTTCGGGCGCCCCGGCGGAGCCGTGGCGGCCCTCCGGATTCCGCGCATTCGAATGGGTGGCCCCGAACGGGCGCCCGCTGTCCCGCCTGCGTGGCGCCCGGGCCAAGCTGGCTGCGCCATCGCGCGGGCGCGCGACACTCCGCGTCTTGGGCACCGTCGCCGGACGCGGCGGCCACCGCAACCGGGGCCGGCGCGCCCTTCGACCGCCGGAGGGCTAGGGGATACTCGTACCGATCGTCACGCGGCTGCCTGCGCCGTCGACGATGACGTGCGCGCTGTTCGGCGCATTCACCGTGCCCAGCGCGGGATTCCCCAGCGGCGTGCCCGTCACCGACACGTTGGCGGTCGATGCGCCGCCCGTGAAGAAGAACGTCACGCCGCCGATCGTCGAGCAGCCGCTGCCGGCGGGGCAGAGCCCGTTCATCACCGTGACCGTGTTCCCGCCCCCGCCGCTGAACCCGATCAGCGCGCCCCCGATGGACGCGAGAGAGTTGCCGGCCACGCGCAGCACGCCGCCGCCGTTGACGTTGAGCCTGGCGCCGTTGCTCAGCGTGATGAGGTCGCCAGTGACGTCGAGCGCGCTGCCCCCGGCCACGTTCACGGCAGAGCCGGCCAGGACGCTCAGCGTACTGGCATCGAGCCGGATGAGGGGGCCGGCGCTCGTGACCGTCGCTCGGGACGTGAGGTCGATGGCGTCGGCCATCGTCCTCAGCACGCTGCCGAACCGCATCTCCAGCAGTGGCGCGCTCGCCTCGAGGAGCGCCTGGTCGACGACGAGCACCTTCCCGGCCGACGCCCCTGCGGCCGACATGCTGAGCACGGGCCCGGCCGACGCGCGCGCGCCGGCGGATATCTGGACCAGCGCACCGCCGTGCTGGAGCGAGGTCGCGATGTCGTCACCCTCACCACCGAAACCCTCGACCCTGATGAGGGCCGGGTCGGTGTCGACGCCGAACTGCAGGGCGCCACCCGTGAACGCGATCAACGGGCCGGCCCCGGTCGACGTGAGCCTCGCGTCGCCGTTGATCAGCAGCATGTCGTCGCCCACGACCACATTGCTGTCGGTGGCCGCCAGCAGGCCGCCGGCCAGACCGAGCGTGCCCCCGCACTCACCGCACCCCAGCGTGAACAGCCGGCCCAGGGCCGCCAGGTCGGAGCGTGTGAGATCGATGAACGGCGCCGCGCCGGTGGACGTCACCGTGCTGAGGATCCGGATGCCGTCACTCGCGAGGCCGACCGCCGAGTCCGTCGCGGCGAGCAGCGAGCCGGCGATCGAGAACGGGCCACCGGCGAAGTCGGCGAGCGAGCCTTCGACGAACAGTTCGCTGCCGGCCAGCTCCAGGAAGCCGGCGGCGGAGAGCGTCGCGGTCCCGCGGTGGCTCAGGAAGTTCCCCGCCACCTCGACCCCGCTGCCCTCGAGCCGGATGAGGCTCTGCGCCGAGTTGGCCGTGAACGAGGTGCTCCGGCCGATGTGGAGGACGTCCCCGCCGACGCCGTACCGGCTGCCGGCGTTGCGCAGCAGCGGGCCGGCCAGCGTCACTCGAGTCCGCTCGGACTCGGGCACGGTGACTCGCTCGTCGCGGATGTCGAACAGGCCGCGCGCCCCGAGCGTCGGGTCGGTGATGGCTTCCACGAACGCGCCGTCGAGCCTGACGAGCTCCACGTCCCGGGTCGTCTCCAGCCGAGCCCCGTCGGACACGCCGACGAAGGAGCCGCCACTGGTGAAGGTCGTCGCCGATGCGTCGACGAGGCGGCCCGCGAGGGTCACCACGGTGCCGGGGTCCTGGATGTTGACCACGCCCCCGAGCGTGGTCACCTGGCCGCCGGCGAACTGCAGGAGGCTCGCGTCGGACGTCGTCGTCAGGCTGGCCTGCCCGTGGACGTCGAGGACGCGGTCGAAGGCGGCGACGATGGTCTCGGCGGCGGTCACCAGCGAGCCCTGGAGCGCGACGGACGCGCCTCCGAGGATGTCGACCACGTCTCCGACGGCGGCCACCACGCCGCCGTTGAAGCCCAGCAGCGGCATCGGACCGGTCGCGCGCAGGGCGCCGCCGGTCACGGTCAGGAAGGCCCCGGGCACCGGCGCCCCGAGCACCAGGAGCGAGGCGGCGATGCCCGGCTCGCCCGCCGTCCCCTGCGCGGACACGAAGAGGCGCGCGCCGTCGGGGCTGATGGCCACCTCCGTGGCCGTGGGTAGCGCGAAGCTGAGCGCGGCCGCCCGGGTGACGGTATCGAGCACCACGATCTGCTGGTCGGTCGTCACGTAGGCGAAGCGCCCGTTCGGCGAGACGGCGAGGTCGGTACCGCCACCGCCGGCGATCGGAATGGTCGCGAGCAGGGCCGGGGTCGCGACCGTCGAGAAGACGTCCAGCTGGCTGGGGCTCAGCACGTACAGGCGGCTGCCGTCGGGGGCCAGGGCCGCTCGCACCGGGTTGGCGCCGGACAGCAGGACGTTCTGCTCGATGGCGTTGGTCGCCGCCGAGACGACGAAGAGCCGCGGGGCGGTCGTCTCCCCGATGACGACGTAGACGCGCGAGCCGTCGCGAGCGACCGCGACGTCGATGGCCGACGGGCCGGGGAGCGGGATGGTGGCGACGATGGTGCGGGACGCGGTGTCGAGCACCGACACGGTGCTCTGCCCGGTGGTCGGGTTGAACGCATTCGTGACGTAGAGGCGCGCTCCGTCGGGCGAGAGCGCGAGGCCGCGATGCGTCGTCCGGAACTGCGCGCCCCCCACCGGGAGGATCACCGGGCCCGTCGTCCCGGAGACGTCGACGACGGCCACCGCGCCGGCCAGGGTGCTGCCCGCGAGATACCCGGACACGTACACGGTGGCGCCGTCCGGGCTCACCACCACGTCGGAGACGATGAGCCCGGAGAGCGGCAGCGAGCCGACGAGCGTGTTCGTCGTGGTGTCGATCACGGCCAAGGCGCCGGTGGCCAGCGCGACGTAGGCCCGCGTGCCGTCCGGCGAGACCGCGACCCCGCGCGGCGCCGTCACCGGGACGCTGCCGGCGCCCGCGAAAGGCGTGCCGGCGATGAAGCCACTGCCCTCGGACTGGACGAGCGCCGACGCCAGCTTCACGTCGGCTCCCGGGTTCACCTGGAACAGGCCGGCCGCGCCAGGAGCGATCACCGTCGAGGCCCTGACCAGCGCGAGCGACGCCGGGTCGTTGCGAACGGTGACGCCGTCGAACTGGCGGAGTGACTGGTCGGGGCCGAGGACGAGCGACCGATTCTCGAGAACGATCTCCGGACCCGCCGGGGGCGCGCCGCCGTTGCCGCCACCGGGCGTCGCCTCACCGCCCGGACTGCCGACGGGTGGCGTGAGGGTCCGCGGGCCCTGCACCATGTCCTGCTGTTCCTCGTCCTCGTACGGCGTGATCGGCGGCATCGTCGGGCTCGGCGGCGTGGTCGGCACCGTGAGCGGGGTCGCCGGCGCGAGCGCGAACTGGACGTCCCCCTGCCCCGTCAGCGCGGCCAGCAGCGTGGTCGCCGTCGAGAGCGCCTGCTGCTTGAGCTGCCCGGCGTTCGGCACCGTGGTCGAGGGCGGGCCGCTGATCTGCAGGTCCGCGCTGACGGCCTGGGCCTCGCCGGGCGCCATCGGCTGCACCGTGCCGGGCGCCGCGCCGGCGAGGGCCAGACGCTGGCCGGGGTTCAGCGTGGCCGGGGTCGTGACCGGCCGGCCGGTGGCCGGGTCGAGCTGGGTCCACAGCACCGAGCCGGAGAGCAGGTACACGCTGGTGAGCACGGGCGCGATCCCCGCCCCGGCCTGCGCGGTGCGCCGGGAGACGTCCACGATGACGACCGTGCCCCGCACGGCGACGACGGCGTTGGGCGTGCGGATCTGGATCCGCTCGCCCGGCGCCATCCGCGACTTCGCGACGGACAGCCCGACCTTCCCCGATTCCAGGCTGATGGTGGACTCGCCGGGCACCTCGGTCACCGTGAGCACCGAGCGCTCGCGCACGGTGACCACGGCCTTGCCCCCCAGCAGGAGCCGGGCGAGCGACTGCTCGCCGGTGGTGATCCGGTCTCGCAGGAACACCTCGTCCTTGAACTTCAGCAGCAGCGACTGAGGCAGCCCGGACCGGGTGGCGGTGGCCGTGCCCTGCAGCGCCGTCACGATACCAGCCCGGGCCGACTGAGCCTCGGCGGGCAGGACGGGAACGATCGCGATCAGGAGGGCCAGGGTCGTCGCCATAGCAGAGCGCAATGTCCGCATCGAGTCCCCTCTCGCAGATGGCGCGCAGACCGGCCGCCGGTTGGGCCGTTACTATGGCACACCGGGTGGCCGCCAGTCAGCCCCCAATGCGCGACGGGTTGGGCGTGACGGGTTTCCGGGCGGGGCGCCCGGGAGGCGGTCAGCCCTTGAAGTCGTCGGGGACGGCGGGCAGGCCGAGCTGCCTGGCGTCGACGGCGTACACGGCGGGCGCGCTCTTCAGCCGCACGTAGCGGCGGTCGCCGTCCTGGCGGCCCGCCAGCACCGTGGCGATGACGGTGCCGTCCGCGCGGTAGAGCGTGATCTCCGCCGCGGGAGCGTCGAGGCCATGCGTCGCCGCCTCGGCGCCGGTGGGCGAGACGATCTCCGTCCACTTGAGCCCCCGCAGGCCGTAGAGCAGGTCCTCGACCTTCGCGGTGTTGGCCGCGCCGGTGCCGCCCTCCACCAGCCGCCACTCGGTGTCGCCGGTGCGCTCGACCAGGACGGTCCGGCCCTCGCGCGTGACCTGCAGCCGCTGCACGTCCCGCGGCTCCAGCCCGGAGACGAGGGTGCGGTCGCGCAGCTGCTGCAGCGGCCGGCCGATCTCCGTCAGCGCGCCGGCGTCGACCAGCACGACCGGGCCGCGCCCGGCGACGGCGGCGTACGCGGTGGCCTGTCCGCCGCGCTTCTCCGGCGACGGGGCCAGCAGGACGGTCTGCGACGTCGAGCCGTCGGCACCGCTCACCGTCGCGCGCACCTCGGGCTTGCCGAGATAGCGCGCGATGGCGGCGGCGTCCTCGCCGATGAAGGCCAGCGCCTTCAGATTGGCCAGCCGCATGAGCACGGCGCCGGCCTCGACCTGGTCGGCCGGCAGCGCGTCCGGCTGCGTGATGCGCCACTTGTCCTGCTCCCGGACGAGCGTCACCGCGCCCCGTGGACTCTGGATCTCGAGCCGGCCCACCTTGTCGCGCTCCAGCGCGATCACGGTCTTGTCGCGCAGCGCCGCGGTGGTGCGCGGCACCGCCTTGCCGAGGTCGTCGGGCAGCAGCAGGACGGTCGATTCTCCGGGCCGCATCGCGTAGACGCCCTTCCTGGCGTCGTCGGCGCGTCCGAGGAGCAGCGTCCGGGTCGCACGGTCCTTGTCCTTGCCGACGTGGATCGACACGCGGATGGGACGCTCGAGCCCGTACGGCTGGAGCGACTTCGGCGTCTCGGCGACGAACTCGCGGACCCGGGCGCTGGTGAGCTTGTCCAGCAGCTCCCTGACCGTGTCGGGATCGGCGGCCAGCTCGCGCGGGCGCGTCATCTTCCAGGCCTGCTCGCCGGACGGCTCCACGGCCAGGGTCTCGTCGCGGGTGACGATCTCGATGCCGGTGACGTCCTTGCGATCGAAGGCCAGCACGGTCTTGTTGCGGAAGTCGGCGACGGGGCGCGTGGCGTCGCGGAGCACGCCGTCGGCGACGACGAAGACGGCGGGCTTGCCCCGCTCCTGGGCGTACACCCACACCCCGGTCGGCGTCTTGGCGCCCAGCACCAGCCCCAGCTGCCGGCCGTCCCGGGTCGTCAGCGTCACGTCGGCGGCCGGCTTGTCCAGGCCGAATTCCGCCAGGTTCGCCGGCGTGGCGGCGATCTCGCGGTCCATGCGCGCCGTCACGACGGACGTCAGCGTCTCCTCGATCGGGCCGCGCTCGCCGCGCCAGGCCAGGGGCGCCGTCATCTGCCAGCCGTCGCCCTCGCGCTTGAGCCGTACCACCTCGTCCCCCCGCTTCAGCGCGAGCTCCGTCACGTCGGTCGTCTCGACGGTGAAGACGCGGTCCTTGCAGCTCTGCGCCCGCTCGCGCTCCGGCCCCCAGCGCACCTCGTACACGTAGTAGAAGCCGCCGAGGGCGAGGAGGAGGACGGCGAGGACGGCGGTGGTCTGCCACCTCATGGCGGGCTACCGCGCGGCGCGCCGCCTGACGAAGGTGAAGATGCCGCCGGCCAGGATGAGCCCGGGCAGGACCACGACCGGCACGAAGAACGCGACCTGCGCCTGCTGCGAGGTGAGGAACACCGGCGTCTGCCGCGTGTCCTTCGGGCGGATCGCGATCAGGTCCTCCTGCTCGGCCAGCCAGGAGACCGTGTTGAGGAAGAAGTCGCGGTTCCCCTGCAGGTTGAGGAACTGGTTGGCGGCCAGGCTCGACGTGCCGTACACGACGATGCGCGCCTTGTCCTTGGTGGCCACGGCCGCCACCGTCACCGGGCCCTTGGGGTCCTGCGGGTCGGGCTTGACCTGGCCGGCCTGCAGCGAGGCCCGGTCCGTCTCCGCCCAGCTCTCGGCGCTGGTCTTCGCGAGCGGGGTCACCACGACGCCCGTGGGCGCCGTCTTGACGGCCTCCACCGTCCGCGTGAGCGGGAACAGCGTGGTGATGCCCGTCATGTCGCGGGTGATCGGATGGGGCTCGTACTGCTGGATGATGGGCACCTCGGGCCCGATGCCGAACAGGCGCCCGATGGGATTCAGCTCGATGACCAGGTTGTTGCCCAGCTCGAACCCGAACTTGCCCAGCAGGCGCAGCAGGCCGTCGGCCTGGACGTTGCCGACGATGCCGGGGTCGACCATGACGAGCAGCTTGCCGCCGCGGCCGATGTAGGTCTCGAGCGCGGTCACCTCGGGGGCCAGCAGCTCGGTGCGGGGGCCCGGCACGATCACCACCGCCGCGTCGTCGGGGATCTTGTCCTGGCGGGCCAGCGCGAGCGGCTTCACCTCGTAGTTCGCCCGCTCCATGGCCGCCTTGGCCTCGCTGAAGCCCGGCCGATCGGTGGAGCCCAGGTCGTGCTCGCCGTGGCCCTGCACGACGTAGACGACGCGCTTGCCCTCGCGGGTGAGCTTCACCAGCCCGTTGGTGAGCTTCTCCTCCTCGGCGTCGAGCACCTTCTCGGACCGGTCCTTGGTCTCCAGCACGACGGTGCCGTAGGACTCCACGGCGTAGCGACGCGCCAGGCCGGGCTCGCGGTCGGGGTCGACCAGCCGGTAGCCGAACTTGCCGCCGGCGTAGCGCTGGTACTGCTTCAGCAGATCCTCGGCGGTACGGCGGTTGGGCTGGTCGTTGCGGAAGAAGGCCACGGCGTTGACGTCGGTCTTCAGGCCGCGCAGCAGCTGGATGGTCTGGGGCGACAGGCTGTGGCGCTTGTTCTCCGTCAGGTCCAGGCGGGCGTTGTGGCGGTAGGAGACGGCCTCCACCAGGCCCACGATCCCCAGCAGCAGGATCACCGCGACCGCGGTGTTGAGGCCGTACCGCGCCGTGCGCCCGCCGAGGGCGCCGGTGGCCCGCACGTACGCCAGGAGCGACACGGCGACCAGAGCCAGTCCGGCCACGATGAGCGACCACCAGATCCAGTCGCCGCGGGCGCCGGCCATGAACGGCGGGCGCGCGAACTTCAAGACGACGGCCGCCGCCAGCGCGGCGAGGCCGGCGTAGCTGGCCCAGTCGAGCAGCCGCCTCATCGGTCTAGCCCTTCCACCGGCGGGCCTCCAGCGAGCGGAGCGTGAGGAACAGGGCCAGCACGGTGAAGTTGAGGTAGTAGATGACGTCCTTGGTGTCGAGCACGCCCTTGGCGAACGAGTCGAAGTGCTCGAGCAGCGACACGTGGGACAGCACGCGCCCCCACGCCCCGCCCACGTAGTCCGCCGACCAGCCGATGACCCAGAAGATCAGCAGCGCGCCGAACGTGGTGATGGAGGCCACGATCTGGTTCTCGGTCAGCGACGACGCGAAGACGCCGACGGCCAGGAACGTGGCGCCCATGAGCAGGAGGCCGATGTAGCCCGTGACCAGCACGCCCCACTCGAGCCGCGCGAAGTACATCACCAGGAGCGGGTAGACGAGGGTCAGCGCCAGCATCACGCCGTACAGGGCGAGCGCGGCCAGGTACTTGGCGACCAGCACGGCGCCGTCGCGCACCGGGTACGTCAGCAGCAGCTCGATGGTCCCCGATCGGCGCTCCTCGGCGAACAGGCGCATCGTCACCAGCGGCATCAGGAGCAGCAGGATCACGCTGATGTTCGAGAACAGCGGGCGCATCACGCTGTCGGTCACGTTCAGCTCGCGGGCCATGGCCGGGTTCATCGCCGACTGCATGGAGGCCAGCGTGTAGAACGCGAAGATGTTGTAGAAGAAGTAGCCGGCGACGAAGAGGAAGATGGTCAGGATCACCCAGGCGATCGGCGAGGTGAAGTAGAGGCGCATCTCCTTCTTGAAGATCGGCCAGACCCTCACGCGCCCCCCTCCACCGCCTCCGCCCCGGTCTCGACGGTCTCCTCGCCGGCCACGATGCGGATGAAGACCTCCTCCAGCGTCATCCCCACCCGGCGCAGCTCGCGCAGCTCCCACTTCTGCTGGGCGGCCAGCTGGAAGATCTCGCCGCGGACGTCGCGCCCGCGCGCGGACTCCACCAGGTACACGCCGTGGCCGTCGAGCGGCGCCTGCTCCTGCACGTCCAGCACCCCGGGCAGCCGCCGCATGCTCTCGCGGACGGCCGGCGTGGGGCCGAGGATCTCGACCTGCACCCGCGCCGTCGGGAAGAACTGCTCCACCAGCGTGTCGATGGGGCCCTGGGCGACGATGGCGCCCTTGTTGATGATGATGACGCTGCCGCACACCATCGAGACCTCGGGCAGGATGTGCGTGGACAGGATCACGGTGTGCTCGCCCGCCAGCGACTTGATCAGCGAGCGGATCTCGGTGATCTGCCGGGGATCGAGCCCGATGGTGGGCTCGTCCAGGATCAGCACGTGCGGGTCGTTGATGATGGCCTGGGCCAGCCCCACGCGCTGCCGGTAGCCCTTGGAGAGCTTGCCGATCAGGCGGCCCTGCACGTCGGTGATCAGGCAGCGCTCCATGGCCTCGGCCACCCGCCGCCGCCGCTCCGAGCGTCCCAGCCCCTTGACCTCGGCGACGAAGTCCAGGTAGGGGGCCACCCGCATGTCGGCGTAGAGGGGCACGCTCTCGGGCAGGTAGCCGATCCGCTTGCGCACCTCCATCGACTCCTTGAAGACGTCGTAGCCGGCCACGCGCGCGGTGCCGCCCGAGGCGGGCATGAAGCAGGAGAGGATGCGCATCGTCGTCGACTTGCCGGCGCCGTTGGGGCCGAGGAAGCCCACGACCTCGCCCGGGGCCACGGCGAACGAGACGTCGCGGATGGCGGTCACCGGGCCGTAGTGCTTCGTCAGGTTTCGGACTTCGATCATGCGAGCAGAATCATCCGGAGCACGTCAACCGAGCGGACATTATACACGCTCCCCGGCGCTGTCCAGGGTCACCGGCATCAGCGCCACCAGCCAGGCGGGCAGCGCGATCATGCGCGAGGTGGCGGGGTCCCAGCAGGCGTGCAGCGTCCAGCCGCTGGCCACGACGTCGCCGGTCTCGGCGCGGATCTCGTAGGCGAAGCGGAACGAGGCCCGCCGGCGCTCGCTGATCCAGCAGCGCACCTCCAGCAGGTCGTCGAGCCGCGCCGGCTTCACGTAGCGCACGTGGGCCTCGACCACGGGCATGTGCACGCGCCGGTCCACCTCCGAGATCGGCATGCCGCGCTCGCGCAGGTACTCCACGCGCCCGACCTCGAAGTACGTCAGGTAGTTGCCGTAGTAGACGACGCGCATGCAGTCGGTGTCCTTGTACCGCACGCGCAGCCGCGTGGTGACGACCGCCGACGAGGCGTCCACGCTAGAGGTACTGGCCGTAGCGGATCTTCTCCACGACCCCGCGCACCCGCTTGTACCCGTCGACGGCCTCGAGCAGGTCCGTGGTGGTCACGAGCGCCGCGGCGTCGCCGGCCCCCTCGCGGTGGGCCTTGCTCTCGAGCGCGCGCCGGAGGATGTCCGAGATGTCGGCCCCGCTCATCCCCCCCATGAGCGGCAGGATGGTGCGGTAGTCGAGCGGGTCGAAGAGCCGGCGGCCGGCGCTCTTCTCCGTGCGGGCCTGCATCAGCTCGAAGATCTCCTGCTGGGCGGCCGCGTCCGGCAGCGGCACCTCGACCAGGTGGTCGAGCCGCCCCGGCGCCACCAGGGCGGGATCGATGGCGTCGGTGCGGCTGGTGGCGGCCAGCACGAGGACGCGCGAGGCCGGGTCGAGCGCGTCGAGCTTCTCGCACAGCGCGGCCACCAGGCGCGCGCTCGCCTCGCGGGCCTGGGGCGGCGGCAGCAGGTGATCGAGCGAGAGGGCGTCCACCTCGTCCAGCAGGAACACGGCGCGGCCTTCCCCGACGGCGATGCGGAGGGCCTCCTGCAGCAGCTCGGCCGTGTTGGCCCCGAACTTCGCCGTCAGGTTGTGCAGCCGCAGGCGGAAGAAGATGGCCTCCGACTCCCCGGCCAGGGCCCGGGCCAGCATGGCCTTGCCGGTGCCGGGCGGCCCGTACAGGAGCACGCCCTTGGGCGGCGCGATGCCCCAGCGCCGGTACCGGTCGGGCTCCACCAGCGCGTTGGTGAAGCCCCGCAGCACGGCCTTCGCCCCCGCCACGCCGCCGACGTCGTCGAACGACACGCCGGGCTTGATGGTGGTCTCCACCCGCCCGGTGAGGTCGCCGAACTTCTCCCCGAGCTTGCTGAAGACGTCTTCCAGCCGCCGCTGCAGCGCCCACGCCAGGTCGTCGCTGTCGGGCGCCATGGCTCAGATCGACGGGCGCCGCGGCGCCAGCCGCTCGGCGCCGCCCCTGTCGAAGACGCGGTCCTCGACGAGCACCGGGACCCTGGCGCGGATGGCGAGGGCCACCGCGTCGGAGGGCCGGGCGTCCAGCGTGAGGTCCGTCCCCTGGGTGCTCAGGTGGAGCAGCGCGTAATAGACGTCGTCGCGGAAGTCGGTGATGACGACGCGCGTCAGCGTGACGTGCAGCCGCCCGAACAGCGAGAGGAACAGGTCGTGCGTGAGCGGCCGCGGCGGCGTCACGCCCTGCAGCGGCAGCGAGATGGCCAGCATCTGCGCGGGATCGATGGACATGACGACGTTGCGCTTGTCGCGCTTGCCCTGCAGCACGAGCGCCGGCACCTGGCTGCGGGGGTCGATCACCACGCCGACCACCTCGACCTCCTGCGGTCCCGTCGGGCGCGGCACCGCCGGCGACGCCGCGTCCCGCGCGTCGCCCCCGGACGCCACCGCGCACGTCACGCCGAGCGCGAGCAGCACTGCGGCCCCGAGGCGCCGTGTGGGTCTCATGCGACCTCCTGGTGATCGACCGCGCCCCGGACCGGCCATCCGGCCTCGCGCGCGTCCGCTCGCGCCGACGACGGCGTGGCGTCCGGCGCCAAGTATACCGCCCGGGATGGGGCCCGCGGGGATCAGGCGCGGGCCGAGCCGGCGCCCCCGGCCAGGCGCAGGCTCACCGCCGCGCCGGCCAGGAGCAGCGCGGTGAGCAGGCCCCACATCGTCGCGTAACCGAGCGCGTGGGCGACGTAGCCGAAGACGAAGGCCCCGCCGGCGTTGCCCACGAGGAACACGGCGCTGAAGACCCCGACCACGGCGCCGCGCCGCGCCGCGGGCGCCAGGTCGGCGACCAGGGCGGCCAGGCCGGGGTAGAGGAAGCCGTGGGCCGCGCCCGACATGAGTCCCGCCACCACCAGGACAGGCAGGGCCGGGACCGGGCTGGTGCGCGTGACGGCGGCGCCGAGGCCCGCGAGCAGCGCGGTCGCGGTCGCCTGCACGAACATCGACGGCACGATGACGGCGCGGCGGCCGCGCGTGTCGATGAGCCTGCCGCCGGCCAGACGGACGGCCATCGCGGCCAGCGCGTAGGCGGTGTAGAAGAGCGCCAGGGTCACCACGCCGAGCGCCTCGGCGAAGGTCGGCAGGAACACGAAGATCGTCCCGCTGCCGAGCCCGAAGAACACCGTCACCGCCATGTGCCGCTGCCACAGGTCGCCCAGCCCCGCCCGGGCGATCTCCCAGGCGCCCGTGGACGGCAGATCGGCGCGGGGCCGCTCGGACAGCGGCCACACGAGCACGCCGGCCACCAGGGCCAGGACGGCGCACAGCGCGAAGAACGGGCGGAACCCGAGCGTGCGGACGATGACCTCGCCCACGAGCGGCGTGAGCGCCGTGGACACCAGGCCGGACACGCCGTAGAGGCCGAGGGCCCAGCCCCGTCGCTCCGGCGGCACGAGGTCGATCACGTACGTGTAGTTCGACACGAAGAACGCCGAGAAGCCGACGCCCTGGAGCGCGCGGACGACGGCCAGCCAGGCGATCGACCGCGCGGCCAGCGCCAGCGCGGCGGAGAGCAGCACCGCGCCGACGCCGACGTACATGAACGGCTTGCGGCCGGCCGCGTCGACCCACGGGCCGAGCAGCGGCTGGCACACGATCCCCACGCCGCTGTAGAGCGCCATCACGAGGCCGATCTCGACCTCGGTGCCGCCCAGCTGCTGGATGTGGAGCGGCAGCAGCACGAAACCGTTCAGGCTGGCGAAGAAGAAGAAGTTCGTGACCGTGGCCCGCACGAATGCGCGGTGCGCTAGAATGGCCACGAGCGATTATCGCATGCCGACCGCGGACGCCCGGCTGCGCGGCGCGCTCGAAGGACGCGGCGGCGAGCGCATCCTCACGCTCGATCCCGCGTTCTCGGGCCTGCCGGACACCGCGCACGGCGGCAGCGTGCTCGCCGCCGTCGACGCGCTCGCCGGCGGCCGGGGCCCGCGCACCGTGCGCGGCCTCTACCGCCGCCGCGTCCCCCTGGGCGTCCCGCTGCGCCTGAGCATCCTCGAGGCCGGCGACGCGCACGAGTACCGCCTCGCCGACACGATGGACACCCTGCTCGTCGAGGGCGCGGTCGCGGGCGCCGGACCGCCGGCCGCCGCCGCGCCGCCGGCGGCGGTGGCGGCCTGGCCCCTTCCCGTCTCCACGACGTGCTTCGCGTGCGGCGTCCAGAACCCCATCGGCCTCCGCCTCCGGCTGGCCTTCGACGACGGCGCGGTCGCGGGCCGGTGGGAGCCGCGCGCCGCGTTCCGCGCCCCCGACGGCGCGCTGGCACCGGTCGCGCTCACGACGATGCTGGACGAGGCCGCGTTCTGGCTGGGGGCGCTGGCCAGCGGCGAGTCGGGAATGACGACGGAGCTGAGCGTCACCATCGACGGCCCGGTGCCGTTCGGGACCCCGCTCGTCGTGGGCGGCCGGCGTGAGCGCGTGCGGCCCCTGCCCGGTGATCCCCGCTACTGGACGACGGAGGTGGCGGCGTGGGACGAGGCCGGTCGCGTGGTCGCCCAGGCGCGCATCACGTTCGTGGCCGTCCGCGGAGCCGCGCGACGTCTGGCCGGCTGGCTGCTCGGCGCCAACGCCGCCGAGGTCGTGGCCCGCGTCTTTCCCGCCTACGTCAGGTGAGGCCCGGGCGGGGACGCGGCGTCCCCGCCCGCCCGGCGCTCAGGCCTTGAGGTGCTTGTCGAAGAACGCCAGGCAGCGCTTCCAGGCGTCCTCGGCGGCCTCCTTGCGGTACACCTGCGGGCGGTCGTCCGAGAAGAAGGCGTGCGGGGCGCCCGGGTACAGGACGAACTCGACGTTCCGGTTGCCCTTGCCCTTCAGCGCCGCCTCGAAGGCCTTGACGTCCGCGACGGGAATGCCGGTGTCCGCCTCGCCGTAGAGTCCCAGCACGGGAGCCTTGATGCGGTCGGCCAGCGCGAAGGCGTCGACGCCGGGCGCGTCGGGGTAGGTGCGCTTCACGTGGCCGTACCACGGCGCGGCCGCCGTCACGCCGGGATACTCGGCGGTGAAGTGCAGCGTGAGCGCCCCGCCGCCACAGAAGCCCGTCACCCCGAGCCGGTCGGCCCGCGCCCAGGACTGCTGCTTGGCGAAGTCCGCGGCGGCCCGGATGTCGCCGAGGTACTGCGCCCGCGTGACCTTGCCGGAGATCTGGCCCATCTCCTGGAAGCTCTTGCCCTGCATGCCGCCCTCGCGGTGGTACAGCTCGGGCGCGATCGCGTAGTACCCGGCGTGGGCGAAGCGCCGCACGACGTCCTTGTTGTGCTCGTTGTTGCCGGTGAAGCCCGAGATGACCACGACGATCGGGTACCGCCCGGCGCGCTCGGGGCGGGCGTCGTAGGCGGGGATCTTCGTGCCTGCCACCGTGAGCTCCACGTCGCGGGCCGTGATGCCCCTGGTGTCCGTCGTGATGGCCTGGGCCATCGAGATGCCCGGCGTCAGCACGCCACCGACGCTGGTGTAGGCGCCGAACTTCAGCACTTCCCTGCGGCTCAACGGATTGATCGCCATCGGAGACCTCCTGTGGGTCGCTCGGCCATGATGGATCCGGGCACGGCCGTCGGCCGGAGGGCCACCGCCGCTGGACGGTCAACGCCGCAGCGGGCCTGACGGTTCCCGCCGCCAGCGGCCGGAGCGCGGTCAGCGTCTCGCCGCGGCGAGCGCCGCCTGCCACTCGTCGGGGGCGTGCCCGACGGCCACCTTGTGCCCGACCCGGACCAGCGGCGTGCGCAGCAGGCGGGGCTCGGTCTCCGCCCGCTGCAGCACCCGCTCCGGCGAGTCGCCGGCGACGCGCAGGCCGAGGGCGCGGAAGCGGGCGCCCTCGCGGTCGATGAGCGCGCCGGCGCCGAGGCGCTCGGCGAAGCGGCGCAGCTCTCCGCGCGAGGCGGGCCGCTGGTCGAGGTCGACGAAGTGGGCGGCGACGCGGCGCTCGGCGAAGAACCGCAGCGCCTTGCGCGTGTCCTGGCAGTCCCGGAACCCGAAGACCTGGACGGTGAGCGGCGCCGTCACGTCCGTCCCGCTCGCTTCCTGAGCTCGACCCAGGCGCCCCACGGCACGGCCGGGCTGCCGATGGGGTTGGCGCGTCCGCTCTGCGGACCGTGGTAGTCCGAGCCGCCGGTGGCGACGAGGCCCAGGCGCCGGCAGAGGTCCAGGTAGGCCTGCGTCTGCAGCGCCGAATGCTCGGCGTAGTACGTCTCGATGCCCTGCAGGCCGGCCGCCACGAGCCCGGGGATCAGCTCGTCGCGCCCGGCGAGTCCGGGGTGCGCCAACACCGGCACTCCGCCGGCCTTGCGGATGACGGCCACGGCCTCCACGGGCGCCAGCCGGCGGCGCGGCGGGCTGGCCGGCCCGCCGGCCTTCAGGAAGCGGTCGAACGCCTCGCGCACGGACTTGACGTAGCCGCGCCGGACCATCACCTGGGCGACGTGCGGGCGGCCCGCCGAGCCCTCCCTGACGAGCGCGAACACCTCGGCCGGGTCGATGGGCATGCCGAGGGCGGCCAGGCGCTCGGCGATCCGGTGGATCCGCGCCACGCGCTCGGCGCGCTGCTCGGCCAGGAAGGCCTGGAACCAGGGCGCCTCGTGGTCCACGAAGTAGCCGAGCACGTGGACCTCCGCCCCCTCGACGTCGCAGTTGATCTCGAGCCCCGGGACGATCTCGAGCGGCGGATGGCGCCGCGCCTCCTCGGCGGCCTCGGCCAGCCCGCCCGTCGAGTCGTGGTCGGTGACGGCCAGCACGCGCACGCCGCGGCGCACGGCCTCGAGCACCAGGTCGCGCGGCGCCAGCGTGCCGTCGGAGGCCGTGGTGTGCGTGTGGAGATCGACGCCGCCCGCGCTCACGCCGTCAGGTACGCCAGGAGCGTGCGCACCGCGACGCCGGTGCCCCCCTTCGGGGCCAGCGGCAGGTCCTTCTCGGTGAAGGCCGGGCCCGCGATGTCGAGGTGCGCCCACGGCGTCGTCCCGGCGAACTCCTTGAGGAAGAGCGCGGCGTTGATGGCCCCGCCGCCGCGCGGGCCCACGTTGTTGAGGTCGGCGACCTCGCTCTTGAGGTGCTCGCGGTACTCGTCGATCAGCGGCAGCTGCCACACGCGCTCCCCCGCCCGCTCGGCGGCGGCCAGCAGCCGGCCGGCGAGGGCCTGGTCGCTGGCGAACAGGCCCGAGCAGAGCGGCCCCAGGGCCACCACGCAGGCGCCCGTCAGGGTGGCCAGGTCCACGATCTCGTCGGGCTTCACGCGGGCGTTGGCGTAGCAGATCGCGTCGGCGAGCGTCAGGCGCCCCTCGGCGTCGGTGTTGCCCACCTCGATGGTCGTGCCGTTCATGGCGCGCAGGACGTCGCCGGGCCGCAGCGCCGTGCCCGACGGCATGTTCTCCGTGGCCGCGATCAGCCCGTGCACCTCGACGGCCGGACGCAGCTGCCCGAGCGCCCGCATGACGCCCAGCACGGCGGCGGCGCCCGACATGTCGTCCTTCATGCGCAGCATGCCCTCGGGCGTCTTGAGATCGAGACCGCCGGCGTCGAACGTGATGCCCTTGCCGATGATGGCCACGCGCCGGCGCGCGCGTCCGGGCGGCGCGTAGACGAGGTGGATGAACCGCGGGGGCTGCTGGCTGCCCGCGGCCACGCCCAGGAAGGCGCCCATGCCCATCTTGCCGCACGCGGCCCGGTCGTACACGGTGAGCATGAGTCGCGCCTCGCGGGCCACCTCCTGCGCGGCCTCGGCCAGGCGCGTCGGGTGCATCTCGTTGGCGGGGGCGTTGACGAGATCGCGCGCCAGCCACGTGGCCTGCGCGAAGATCTCGCCGCGGCGCGCCCCCTCCTCCGCCTCGCGCACCGACCGCCCGTCCGGCGCCACCACGGCCAGCCGCTCGACCGCCTTGTCGGCCTTCTCGCGCTTGTAGCGCTCGAACACGTAGGTGCCGAGGATGGCGCCCTCGACCACCGCGTGGGCGCGATCGCGCACCGGCAGCCGGTCGCCCAGCAGCTCGACGGCCACCGTCCGCGCGCCCAGGTCGCGCGCGCGCCGGAGCCCGCCGGCCGCGGCGCGCCGCGCGGTCTCCGGCGTGGCCTCGCGCCCGTTGCCCAGGCCGACGACGACGACGAGCCCCGCCGGCGTCGCGCGCGAGCCGCGCGTCGCGGGCGCGAGGTGCACGTGCGTGACGTTCCCCGGCTTGGCCTGGAACCGCTCGACCTCCAGCGCCGCCCTGATGCGGCCGCCGGCGCGCCGGTCGAGCGCGGCGAGGCCGGACGGCAGCGCCTTCGCCCCCGCCACCACGCCGGTCACGATGGCGTCGGCCGCCACCTCGGGCAGGGGCTGGGCGAGCACGCGCACGTTCACGCGCCGGCCTCTCGGGCCCCGAGCGCGAGGGCGCGGCGGATCATCTCGAGCAGGCCGTCGGTCGTGTCCAGGCGCTCGACCTCGGCGACGGGCACCCACTGCGCCTCGTCGGCGTCGCTGCCGGCCACCACGGCGTCGCTGTCGGCATAGGCGAGGTAGTCCACGAGCACGTAATGGTATCTGACGCGTCCGGCGTCATCGCGCACGATCCGCTCGACCACGCCGGCGATGTCGATCACGCGGATCGCGCAGCCGCACTCCTCGGCCACCTCCCGGGCGATGGCCTCGCGGGTCGTCTCGCCGACCTCCACGAGTCCCCCGGGCAGCGTCCAGCGGCCGACCGAGGGCGCGCGCGCGCGCCGCACGAGCAGCACGCGGTCGCCGTGCAGCACGACGGCGCCGACACCGACGCGCGGGTAGTCGGGATACTCGCGACTCACGCGGCGCCGGCGAGCCAGGCGTCGGTGCCGTAGCGCTCGCGGACCAGGCGCTCGACGACCGCCGTCTCCTCGGACGTGAGGTCGTCCGGCGCCAGCGGGAGGCCGTGCTCCTTCTCGAAGGCGGCGGTCAGGGCCGCGGCGACCTCGTCGAAGGCGGGGCGCCGGCCGAGCGCGGCCTCCAGCGTCGTCATCGTGGCCAGGGGGTCGGCGGTGGTGGGAAAGAGGCGGCGCAGGCGGGGCTCGTCGACCCCGAGCAGGACCGCCCCGTGCTGCAGGAAGCACCCGGCCTGGCGGCGCTGCGCGCTGCCGACCAGCTTGCGGCCGCCGACCTCGATCTCGTAGCGGCCGGTGCGCGCGAAGCAGAACGCCGGCGCCGGGCCGTCGGTGTCCGGCACGGCCACGATCTCGGCCGGCGCGCCCAGCGCCGTGAGCCCGCGCCGCAGCGCCCGCGCGATCCAGTGGTAGCTCTGCAGGAGGTCGCCGCCGCCCTCGAGGTCGCCGGCGGCGGCCACCACGCTGTACGTCAGCTCGCACGCCGGCCCGTCGTGGTAGATCGCGCTGCCGCCCGTCGGCCGCCGCACCAGCCCGACGCCGAGGGCCCGGCAGGCGGCGACGTCGACGGCGCCGTCGAGCGGCTGGCCGTAGCCCAGCGACACCGTCGGGGGATCCCAGGCGAAGAAGCGCAACGTCGGCGGCGCCGTCCCGGCCTGGCGCCCCCGGAACAGCGCCTCGTCGATGGCCATGTTGGTGGCGCCGTCCACCGGCTCGGTCACCAGCAGCCGCCACCTCGTCGCGCTCATGCCGGGCGTGTCCACCTCGCCGCCATATTACGCCGGGCCCCGGGAGGCGGACATCCGCGCGGGCCACCGCCCCGGGACACCGGCGCTCGGCAGGCCGGGCCGGAACGCGCGGCGGCGGATCAGGCCGGAGGCCGCCAGCGCAGGGTGGGCTCGCGGGCGGCCTTGGTCTGGTCGAGCCGGCGCACCGGGGTCGTGACCGGGGCCTCGTGGATGGCGGCGGGGTCGGTCTCGGCCTCGCGCGCGATCTGGATCATGGCGTCGCAGAAGGCGTCGAGCGTCTCCTTGGACTCCGTCTCCGTCGGCTCGATCATGAGCGCCTCCTCGACGATCAGCGGGAAGTACGTCGAGGGCGCATAGAAGCCGAGGTCCAGCAGGCGCTTGGCGACGTCCATGGCCGTCACGCCGAGCTTCTTCTGCCGGCGCGCCGAGAGCACGCACTCGTGCATGCAGGGCCCGGGCGCGGCGACGTCGTAGTGCGCCTCCAGCCGCTTCATGACGTAGTTCGCGTTGAGCACGGCGTTCTCGCTCACCGCGCGCAGGCCGTCGGCGCCCATCGTCCGGATGTAGGCGTGGGCGCGGACGAGCATGCCCACGTTGCCCCAGAAGGCCTGCAGCTTGCCGATGGACTTCGGCCGCTTCCAGTCGAGGGCGTAGCGGTCGCCGCGCCGGGTGACCAGCGGCACGGGCAGGAACGGCTCCAGGTGCGCCTTGACGCCGACGGGGCCGGCCCCCGGCCCGCCGCCTCCGTGCGGCGTCGTGAACGTCTTGTGCAGGTTGAAGTGGCAGACGTCGAAGCCGAGGTCGCCGGGCCGCGTGATGCCCAGGATGGCGTTGAGGTTGGCGCCGTCCATGTACACCTGCACGCCGGCGGCGTGGCAGCGCTCGGTGATCTCGACGATGCGCGGCTCGAAGTTGCCCAGCGTGTTCGGCACCGTGATCATGAACGCGGCCACGTCGGGCCCCAGGTGGCGCTCGAGGTCGGCCACGTCGACCTCGCCGGTGGCGTCGGACTTCACCTCGACGACCTCGTAGCCCGCCAGCGCCGTCGACGCCGGGTTCGTGCCGTGCGCGGAGTCCGGCACCAGCACCTTCGTGCGCTGCTCGCCGCGCGAGGCGTGGTACGCGCGGATCATCAGCACGCCGGCCAGCTCGCCCTGGGCCCCGGCGGCCGGCTGCAGCGAGACGGCGTCCATGCCGGCGATCTCGGCCAGCATCGCCGCCAGCTCGTGCACGAGCCGGAGCGCGCCCTGGGCGTGGGCCTCCGGGGTCAGCGGGTGCAGGCGCGCGAAGCCCGGCAGGCGCGCCATGTCCTCGTTGATCTTCGGGTTGTACTTCATCGTGCACGAGCCGAGCGGGTAGAAGTGCGTGTCCACCCCGTAGTTCATCTGGCTGAGGCGGGAGTAGTGGCGCACCACGTCGAACTCCGAGACCTCCGGCAGCTCCGCCGGCTGCGCGCGCCGGTAGCGCGCGGGGATCTGCGCGCGCGCGGCCTCGACGTCCACGTCGGGGGCGGGCAGCGAGTAGGCCATGCGCCCGGGGGAGGACAGCTCGAAGACCAGCTTGTCGTAGGCCGGCTTGCCCCGGCGCGCCATCAGGCCACCGCCTCCGCCAGCGCCGCGGCCAGCGCGTCGATCTCCTCTCGCGTCCGCTGCTCGGTGACGGCCACCAGCAGGCAATCGCCCAGCCGACGGTCCCAGGCCTTGAGCGGCACCCCGGCCAGGATGCGCCGCCTGGCCAGCCGCGCCACGACCCGCTCGGGCGACTTCGGCAGCCTGAGCGTGAATTCCTTGAAGAAGGGGGCCGGGAAGCGCAGCGACACGCCGGGGATGGCCGTCAGGCGCCCGGCGGCGTAGTGCGCCTTGGCCATGCACTGCTCGCCGACCTCGACGAGGCCGCGCTTGCCCAGGATGGCCGCGTAGACCGTGGCCATGAGCGCGCACAGGGCGACGTTCGTGCAGATGTTGGACGTCGCCTTGGCCCGGCGGATGTGCTGCTCGCGCGCCTGCAGCGTGAGGACGAAGCCGCGCTGCCCGTCCAGGTCGACCGTCGCACCCACGAGACGGCCTGGCATGCGCCGCACCAGCTCCTGCCGGGCGGCGAAGACCCCGAGATAGGGGCCGCCGTACGACAGGGGCACGCCCAGGCCCTGGCCCTCGCCGACGACGATGTCGGCGCCGAGCCGGCCGGGCGCCTCCAGCACGCCGAGGTTCACCGGATCGGCGACGACGACCAGCATGGCCCCGGCGGCGTGCGCGATCTCGGCGACGGCGGCGACGTCCTCGAGGCAGCCGTAGAAGTTCGGCGACTGCACGACCACCGCCGCCGTCCTGGCCCCGACCAGGCGGCGAATCGCCTCGAGGTCGAGGACGCCGTCCGGCGCCGGGGCCTCGCGCAGGCGGAGGCCCGGGCCGCCGCAGTACGTGGCCACGACGCGGCGGTACAGCGGGTTCACGCCGGCGGCCAGCACCACCTCGCCGCGGCCGGTGGCGGCGTGGGCCATCAGCGCGGCCTCGGCCAGCGAGGAGGCGCCGTCGTAGATCGAGGCGTTGGCGACGTCCATCCCCGTCAGCTCGGCGATGAGCGTCTGGTACTCGTAGATCGTGCGCAGCGTGCCCTGGCTCGCCTCGGGCTGGTAGGGCGTGTACGCGGTGAAGAACTCCCCGCGCAGCACCAGGTGATTGATCGGACTCGGGACGTAATGGTCGTAGGCCCCGGCGCCGAGGAAGCACGTGTACCGGTCGGCGTCGGCGTTCTCCGCGGCCAGGGCGCGGAGGTGACGCACGAGCGCCGTCTCGGCGAGCGCGGGCGGCAGCGCCAGCGGGCGGCTCAGCCGCGCCTTGGCCGGGATCTTGACGAGCAGGTCCTCGACGGCGCGCGCGCCGATCGCGTCCAGCATGGCCCGCTGGTTCTGCGGGGTGTTGGGCAGGTACCGCATCAGTGCGCGGCCTGGGCGATGTGCTGCTCGTACTGCTGCGCGGTCAGGAGGCCGTCGAGCGCGCCGGCGCCGGCGGGCTTCACCACGATCATCCAGCCCTGCCCGTAGGGATCGCGGTTGACCAGCTCCGGCGCCTTCGGCAGCGCCGTGTTCACCTCGACCACCTCGCCGGTGATCGGCGCGAACAGGTCGGAGACGGCCTTCACCGACTCGACCACGCCGAAGGACTGGTGCGCGGTGACGCGGGCGCCGACCTTGGGCAGCTCCACGAAGACCACGTCGCCCAGCTGCTCCTGGGCGTAGTGGGTGATGCCGACGCGGACGTTGGCGCCCTCCTGCCTGGCCCACTCGTGCTCGCGCGTGTACTTCAGGTCGCTCGGGATGTTGGCCATGGGATCCTCGTCATCTCTTCACCCGGGGCGGATGGAACGGCGTCTTGACGACGCGAGCCCGGCGAGCCTGGCCGCGCACGTCGACCCCGAGCTCGGTGCCGACGGCGGCCAGCGGGCTCTCGACGTAGGCCAGCGCGATCGACCGGTCGACCGAGGGCCCGTACGAGCCGGAGGTCACCACGCCGACGGCGCGGCCGTCGTGGAGCACCGGATAGCCATGGCGCGCCACGACCCGGTCGGCCATCTCCAGGCCGACCAGGCGCCGGCGCGGGCCCTCGGCGCGCACGCGCTCGATGGCCGCGCGGCCGACGAACTCGCCCTTCGCCGGCTTCACGACCCATCCGAGGCCGGCCTCCAGCGGGTTGGTCGTCTGGTCGATGTCGTTGCCGTAGAGGGCGTATCGCATCTCCAGCCGCAGGGTGTCGCGGGCGCCCAGCCCGGTCGGGCCCACGCCGTCCGCGGCGCCGGCCTCCATCAGGGCGTGCCAGAGGCCCACCGTGCCGGCGGCGGGGACGTACAGCTCGAACCCGTCCTCGCCCGTGTACCCGGTGCGCGAGACGATCGCGCGCACGCCGGCGAGCGTGCCCTCCGCGAAGCGGTAGTAGCGGATCGCCGTCACGTCGCGGTCGGCGAGGCGCCCGACCAGCGCCTCGGCCCGCGGCCCCTGCACGGCGACGAGCCCGGTGTCGGCCGAGACGTCGCGCCACCGCGCCCGCCCGAACGCGCGCGACTGCTCCGTGACCCACGCCCAGTCCTTGTCGATGTTCGAGGCGTTCACGGTCATCAGGTAGCGCTCGGGCGCCAGCCGGTAGAGGGTCAGGTCGTCGACGATCCCGCCGTCGGGATAGCAGAGCAGCGAGTACTGCACCTGGCCCACCTCGAGCGCCGCGGCGTCGTTGGTCGTCAGGTGCTGCAGGGCGGCCAGGGCCTCCGGCCCCTCCACCTCGAACTCCCCCATGTGGCTGACGTCGAAGAGGCCGACCGCCGAGCGGACGCGCCGGTGCTCCTCGATGATCGACGTGTACTGCACCGGCATGTCCCAGCCCCCGAACGGAACCATGCGGGCACCGGCCTTGACGTGAACGTCGTACAGGGGGGTGCGCTTGAGCGGCGTGTCCATGGGGCGCCTCAGTAGAACATCGCCCCCGCGGGGGGTCAAGGCCGGCATCGGGTTTGCTACATCGTTCCAGCAAGATGAGACTGAAAGGCTTCCGCGTCTTGCTCGTCGAGGACGCCCCGGACATCCGGGAGGTGTTCGCCGCGCTGCTTCGCTCCGAGGGGGCCGAGGTGACGGCCACGGCCAGCGGCCGGAGGGCGATCGAGGAGGCGGCCCGCAAGCACTTCGACATCGTCCTCACCGACCTCGGGCTCCCCGACGTGCACGGCGAGGTGGTCATCCGCGACGTCCTGGCGAGGAGCCGGCCCCGCCCGCGGGTCTTCGCGATAACGGGTTACGGCGACCCCTACCCCAGCCGGGCCCGCGCGGCCGGCGCGGACGCCGTCCTGCTCAAGCCGGCCGAGTGGGACGACATCGTCGACGCCATCGTCGCCACGCCGGCCTCGGCCGTGGCCTAAGCCTGGAGGGGGCCTCGACGGCCCCCTCCACCCCCCCAGGATCGGATTGCGCCGGCAAAGCGGCGCTCGAACGGCGCTCGCCACGGCCCCGGCTCCCTGCCGTCGCGGCCCGGGCATCCCGCCCCCTGGCAGCCGGGCGAAAGTCCCGGACAAAATGGCGAAACTACTTGCATGAGTGCCGGACGGCGGAGCCGCCGGACCGGAGGGTGGGGGGCCATGGCCTGGCCCCCCACGAGGTCATTCCAGCCAGTCGCGGAGCGGCTTGACCCGGCAGCCGGCCTTCTCGAGCGCCTCGCGGACGGCCCGCACGATGCGGTCGGAGCCCGGGGTGTCGCCGTGGCAGCAGATCGTCTGCACGTCGATGTCCACGTCCACACCGTCGATCGTCCGCACCTTGCCCTCCATGGCCATCTTCACGGCCTGGGCGGCGGCCTTCTGCGGATCGGTGATGAGCGAGCCCTGGATCCGGCGCGAGACGAGCGTGAGGTCGACGTTGTAGGCGCGGTCGGCGAACCCTTCCGAGGCGACGCGCACGCCCATCTTGCGACAGGCCTGGTCGCACTTGCCCGCGGCCAGCGTCATCAGGATCAGCCGGGGGTCGCGCGACTCCTGCACGGCCTCGCCGCACGCGCGCCCGAGCGCCTCGTACTCCTGGCGCTCCATCATCGTGTAGAGGATGCCGTGCGGCTTGACGTGCTGCAGGTCCGAGCCCGCGGCGCGCAGGAACTCGCGCAGCGCGCCGGACTGGTAGCGGATGTAGTCCTTCAGCTCCTGGGGCGTGACGTCCATCACGCGCCGGCCGAAGCCCATCAGGTCCGGCAGCGAGGGGTGCGAGCCCACGGCCACGCCGTGGCGCATCGCCAGCTCGACCGTCTGGCGCATCACGTGGGGATCGCCCCCGTGGAAGCCGCAGGCGACGTTCGCCGACGTGATGAACGGCATGATGTCGGCGTCGTTGCCGAGCGTCCACCGTCCGTAGCTCTCCCCCATGTCGCAGTTGAGATCGATGAACTTCTGGGTCGCCATGGTCGTCCCTCCTATTCGCGGGCCAGGACCCGGGCCAGCGCGTTGACGAAGCGGTCGATGTCCTCGTCCCCCATCGCGAGCGAGCAGGCGCCGAGGCCGCGCTGGGTCAGGAGGATGCCCTCGTTGAGCAGTCCCATGAAGACGCGGGCCGGCGCCTCGGGATCCTTCGGCCGGCTCGAGCGGTAATCGGTGAGCGGGCCCGACGTCCAGTGCAGGCAGAAGAGCGAGCCCACGCCGGTGACCTGTCCGCGCCGCCGGGTGTTCTGCAGCAGCCGCGTGACGCCGCCGCGAAGCCGGTCGCCCAGCGCATCCAGCCGCGCGTAGGCCTCGGGGGTCAGGGCGTTGAGGGTCGCCACGCCGGCGGCCATGGTGACCGGGTTGGCGTTGAACGTGCCGCCGTGGCTGATCCGGGCAGCGCCGCGGCGCGGGTCGTAGGCGGCCATGATGTCGGCGCGCCCGCCGAAGGCGCCGATGGCGAGGCCCCCCCCGATGATCTTGCCGAGCGTGGTGAGATCCGGCGTGACGCCGAAGCGCTCCTGGGCGCCGCCCCAGGCGACCCGGAACGAGATCACCTCGTCGAACACGAGGACGATGCCGTGGCGGGCGGTGATCTCGCGCAGGCGCGGCAGGAAGCCGTCGACCGGCGGCAGCACGCCGCCGATGCCGAGCAGCGGGTCGACCAGCAGGCAGGCCAGGCTGCCGGCCTCCCGCGTGAGGATCTCCTCGCAGGCCTCGGCGTCGTTCCACGGCAGCACGACGGTGTGCTTCAGCACGGCGGGCGGCACGCCGGCCGAGGCCGCGACCGGCTTGGGCCGCCGGCGGCCGCCGGCGGCCTTGGGGTCGGGCGCGACGCTGACCAGGACCCAGTCGTGGGTGCCGTGGTAGGCGCCCTCGAACTTCGCGATCTTCGGCCGCCCGGTGAAGGCGCGGGCTGCGCGGACGGCGTTCATGGTCGCCTCGGTGCCCGAGTTCGTGAAGCGCACGCTCTCCACCGAGGGCAGCCGGCGCACGAGCATCTCGGCGAGCCGGATCTCGTGCTCGGTCGGCCCCGGGAACGACATGCCGAGCGCGGCGGCTTCCTGGGCGGCCTTCACGACGTCGGGCGGCGCGTGGCCGAGGATGAGGCTCGTGTAGTTGCCGTTGAAGTCCAGACGGTCGACGCCGTCGGCGTCCCAGACGTGGGCGCCCTGGGCCCGCTGGATGTAGAAGGGATACGGATCGAAGAACGTCGTCGTGCGGCTGTTGCCGCCCGGCATCACGGCCGTCGCCTCCTCGTGCAGCGAGCGCGACCGCGACGTCTTCGCCAGGTACTCGTTCAGCTCCCTGTCGATGGCCATGCCTGTTCTCCCGTCACGCGCGGGCGAGCGCGCCCGCGAGCGACGCCTGGCAGTGTCTCAGCGCCCGGTGCGCGTCGGCGAGCGCGAGCGCCTCGAAGCGCACGCGCTGGCCCGGCTTCGCCTGCGCCAGCCGGCCGACGTCGAACGAGCACACCGTGGCGATCTTCGTGTAGCCGCCGGTCGACTGGCGGTCGACCAGCAAGGCGATCGGCTGTCCGTCGCCGGGCACCTGCAGGCTGCCGAGCGCGATGCCGTCGGAGATGATATCGTGCCCGCGCGCGTGCGCGATGCGCGGCCCGCGCAGCCGGGCGCCCATGCGGTCGGACTCCGGCCGCATCTCGTACGCAGACTCGAGGAACGTCCGGATGCCGTCCTCCGTGAATCGATCGGCCTGTGGCCCCAGCACGACGCGCACGACCGTCGCGGCGCCGTCGCCGACGTCGGGAGGTGACGCGACCGCGCGCACCGGCGGCAGCGGCGCCGGCCCGAGGGACAGCGCGTCGCCCGGGCGGAGCGGACGTCCCTCGAGACCGCCCAGGCGTCCGCGCAGGTAGGTCGCCCGCGAGCCGAGCACGAGGGGCACGTCGAGCCCGCCCGAGAACGCCACGTAGGAGCGCACGCCGGCCCGCGGCGGACCCACGCGCACCGTGTCGCCCGGGCGCAGCAGGATCGTGGTCCAGCGCGGCGCCGGCGCGCCGTTGACCGTGACCGGCGCGGGCGCGCCGGTCACGGCGATCGCGCACGCGCGGTCCACCTGGAAGCGGGGTCCCATGTACGTGCATTCGAGCCCCGCCGCCGTGTCGGGGTTGCCGACCAGCCGGTTGGCCAGCACGAACGACTCCCGGTCCATCGGCCCCGAGGGCGGGATGCCGTAGCGCAGCTGGCCGACACGGCCGAGGTCCTGCACGGTCGTGAGGGGACCGGCATCGAGAACTCGGAGGGGGGCTTCGCCCCCCTCCCGACGGGCGGAGCGAGCCTCCGGCTCGCTCTCACCCTGCCGCCCCCCAGGATCGGTTGCGCCGGCGGAGCCGGCGCTCGAAGCGGAGACTTCGTTCGCGATGGCGTCGAATTCATTTCGGCCGATGGGGCGGAAGCGGACGCGGTCGCCGGGTCGCAGGAGGACGGGCTCGGCGGCGTCGGGATCGTAGAGCCTGAGCGGCGTGCGACCGAGCACCCAGTAGCCGCCGGGGCTCTCCACCGAGTAGATGCAGCACTGCGCGCCGCCGATGCCCACGCTGCCGGCGGGCACGTGGGTGCGCGGGGTCTCCAGGCGCGGCAGGTGGATGCGCTCCGGCATGCCGCCCATGTACGGCAGCCCCGGCGTGAAGCCGATGAAGTACACGAAGTGCTCGACGCCGGCGTGCAGCCGCACCAGCTCCGCCGGCGAGAGGTCCAGGCACGCCGCGGCGGCCGCCAGGTCGAAGCCCAGTTCGGGATCGTCGTAGCAGCACGGCAGCTCGACGGTGCGCGCGGGCGGCAGCGAGGCGTGCTCGCTCTGCTCGCCCAGCCGGCGCAGGGTCTCGCAGAGCGCCTCGTACTCGACGACCAGCGGGTCGTAGTAGACGAGCAGGGCGCGGAAGGACGGGACCGTCTCCACCACGCCGGCGACGCCCTTGTCCTGGATCAGGTACTCGAGCGCGCGGACGCGGGTGTTGATCTCGACGCTGATCGCCTCGTCCAGCTCGACGGCAACGGCGAGGTCGCCCGCAGGCACGAAGCGCAGATTAACCGACGTGGGGGGCCCCCACGCGTTCGGAGCGCCCCGGCGCCGCCGTGGCGCTCCTCTTCACGCGCGCAGCCGGTGACTGAACGTGGCGGGCCCCGACGTGGCCCCCCAATTCCCATGGCGCCGGCGGGACCCCGCCGAATGTGGATGTGGCGCGCCGCGCCGGATTTCCGAGCACACCCCCCGACGCTCGGCGCGCCCCGGCGCCGCCGGGCCGCGCCTCGGGGAGCGGTATCTGGACAGGCACCTCAGAGCGCCGCCAGCGCGGCGTTGGGCACGTCGGTGATGAACATGTGCCCCGGGCTGTGGGTGATCATGAAGGGCGGCCGCGAGGCGAGCGCCACGGCCTGCGGGGTGACGCCGCAGGCCCAGAACACCGGCACGTCGCCGGGCCCGAACTGCTGGGGATCGCCCCAGTCCGGCCGGTCGAGGTCCGCGATGCCGATCGCCGCCGGGTCGCCGACGTGCACGGGCGCGCCGTGGGCTCCCGGGAAGCGCGCGCTGGCGGTGACGGCGCGGGCCAGGTGCGTGGAGGCGATGGGCCGCATGGACACGACCATGGGCCCGTGGAACGCGCCGGCCGGACGGCACGGGATGCTCGTCCGCCACATCGCCACGTTCTTGCCGTGCTCGACGTGCCAGAGCGGGATGCCGGCCTCGAGCAGCGCCCACTCGAACGTGAAGGAGCAGCCGAGCAGGAAGGCCACGAGGTCGTCGCGCCAGTACGGCGTCACGTCGGTGACCTCGTCGGCGAGCGCGCCGTCCTTGTAGATCCGGTAACGCGGCAGGTCCGTGCGCAGGTCGGCTCCGGGCGCCACGCCGACGGGCTCCGGCGAGCCCACGTCGGTGACCTCGATCAGCGGACAGGGGCGCGGATTGCGCTGGCAGAAGAGCAGGAAGTCGTAGGCCTGCTCCCGCGGCAGCACGGCGAGGTTCGCCTGGACGTAGCCCTGGCCCAGCCCCGCGGTCACGCCGCGGAGCGCGCCGCGGCGGATGTCGGCGCGGATCTCTCGAGGATGGCGGGTGTCGATCGGCATGGAGCCGATTCTACTCCCGGACGCCGGCGCGCAGCCACCGGCGCCTCACTTGCGCGCCACCAGCACCAGACGCCGGGCGTCGAGCGAGAACGGCGTGCCGTCCAGCGCGCCGTAGAGATCGACGCGACTCCATGTCGCGCATGTCCAGGCACCGCAGCGTGAGCTGCACGCCGGCCCGGCCGGCGGCCTCGCGGGCGCGCGCCAGCTCGGTCTCGTTGAAGTCGACGCCGGTCACCGCGAAGCCTCGCCGGGCGAGCTCCACCGAGTGTCGCCCGAAGCCGCACGGGGCGTCGAGCACGCGCGCCCCGGGCGCGAGGCCGGCGCGGCCCAGGATCCACTGCACCGAGCGCGCGGCGTCTTCCGGCGACGCGACGGCCTGCGAGATGCTCGGACCAGCTCTCGCGGAAGAACCGCTCGCTCTGGAACATGGGGCGTCATTATAGTCGCCACCGTCGCCGCGCCCGCCCGGCGCGCTCCACGCGACGGCCGCGCGACGGCGGCGCCTCGGGTCGCGCCCTCGTACAGGCCGGCGTGGTGCGCGCCGGGGGCCGCCCGACGTGGGGGGCTACGCGCGGGTCCGCCGATCGCGTGTGCTATCGTCTCGGCCCATGAGCTCCCCGGCAACCGGCGCCTGCGGCGGCGCCGCCCCCCGCACCGTGGAGCCGGCGTGACGTCGTACTCCGTCCGGCCGGCGACGGCGGCCGACGCCGCCGCCATCTGCCTCATCTACAACGAGGGCATCGAGGACCGCCTCGCCACGCTCGAGACGGAGCTGCGGACGCCGGAGGAGCGGCGCCAGTGGCTGGCTGCCCGGAGCCCGCGCCATCCGGTCGTCGTCGCCGAGGCGGGCGGCGAGGTCGTCGGCTGGGCGAGCCTCAACGTGTTCAATCCCCGCGAGGCCTACCGGTTCGTGGCCGACATCTCCGTGTACGTCGGGCGCGGCTTCCGCGGCAAGGGCGTGGGTGGCGTGCTCCTCGGCCACCTCGATGCGCTGGCTCGCCGGCACGGCTTCCACAAGATGGTCCTCTCGGCCTTCCCGTTCAACGCGGCCGGCATGGCGCTCTACGCGAAGCACGGCTTCCGCACCGTCGGCACCTACCGCGAGCAGGGGCAGCTCGACGGCCGGTGGGTGGACACCGTGATCATGGAAAAGATCCTCTAGCTGCCTCTCCTGACGAGTGCGCCGGCGAGCCGCCGCGCGAACGCGGTGCTCCCAACGGATGAGCAGAGATGCGGGGCCCGCTCTGACGAAGGGCCAGGGTTGCCGCACTCCTTCGCCGCGCCCGGCGTGTACGACTACGCCTGCGGCCTGCACCCCTCGATGGGGGCCAGGTGGAGATCGAGTGGCGGGCGCCGGGCGGATCAGCCGATCGCGTAGCGCTTGCCGACCGCGGTCGGCACCAGCGCCGGGCCCAGCTCGCGCGCCAGCACGCCGAGGGCCCGCCACCCCGTGCAGTGGCCGGCGGCCAGCAGCCCCAGGCCGAAGCCCTTGAGGTCGGCGACGGTCGGGGGGATCGCCTGCTCCGTCACGCCGGCCAGGTGCAGGCCTCCCATGGCCCCGTGCAGCGGGACCGCGGGGAAGGACGCGCGCGCGTGGGTCAGGACGTTGACGATGCCCGCATGCGAGCACGCCGAGAAGACCACGAGCCCCTTGCCCCTGACGTGCACCGCCACGAACCGCTCGTCCATGATGAGCGGGTCGGGCTCCCAGGAGCGTCCGTCGGCGCTGCGCCGCAGGTGGCCCGGGACGCCCACCTCGTAGTCCGTCACCCGCGGGATCTCGCCGCTCACGTAGAACGCGCCGCCGGCGACCACCTGCGCCTGGCGCGTGCTGACGACCCGCGCGCCCGCCGCGGTGAGCCGGGCCGGATCGGGCAGCGGCGCGTTGACGTAGAGCGCGCCATCCGGACGGCGGGTCGCTCGCTGGGCGAACATGCCGGGATGCACGTGGCACTCGACGCGCCCGGCGCCACGGGCCCGGGCGATCGTCTCCACGGCGGCGAGGAGGCCGCCGCCGTGGTCCCAGTGCCCGTGCGACAGCACCACCGCCGCGATGGCCGCGAAGTCGACGCCGAGGATCGCCGTGTTCCGCGCGAACGTGGTGGCGGACGGCCCGGCGTCGAACAGGAGCGTCCGGGCCTCGCCGCCGACGTGCGCGGTGATGAGCACCGAGAGTCCGTGGTGCGCCCAGCAGATCGCCTCGCCCGAGAGCTCCGGCAGCCGGTCCCGGCTCAGCAGGTCCGCCCACTCGGCGGTGACGCCGGAGGGGTTGGTGGACAGGCTGTCGGTGGTGTTGTCGACGAGGACCAGCGCCTCGACGCGATCGACGGGGACGATGTCGGTCATCTTCGCTCCTCGGCCACGGTCCCTCAGAACACGGCGTAGCCGCCGTCGATCACGAAGGTGTCGCCGGTGTGGTAGGCGCTGGCGTCGCTCGCCAGGTAGACGGCGATGGCGCCGAAGTCCTCGGGAACGCCCCAGCGCCGCATCGGGACGCGCGGCAGCACCTTCTCGACGAAGCGGTCCCGGCCGAAGGCCGGCGCCGTCATGTCGGTGGCGATCCAGCCGGGCAAGATGGCATTGGCGCGGATGCCGTGGCGGGCGAGCTCGACGGCGAGCGCGCGCATCATCGAGATCACGCCCCCCTTGGTGGCCGCGTAGTGCTCGTGGCGGGCGGCGCCCGAGACGGCGGCCAGGCTGGCCGTCACCACCAGCGAGCCGCCGCCCTCGCGGCCGGTCATGTGCCGGGCGGCCGCGCGCAGCGTGAAGAAGGCGCCGTCGAGATTCACGCGCATGACGCGCCGCCACTCCTCCGTCGGCATCTCCCCGAACGGATGCTGCCCGCGGCCGCCGACGCCGGCGTTGGCGAAGCAGGCGTCCACGCGGCCGAGCGTCGCCAGCGCCTCGGCGAACGCGCGCTCCACGGCCGCCTCGTCGGCCACGTCGCACCGCTGCACGAGCACGCGCCCGCCGTGGGCCCGCAGGCGCTCGGCGGCCGCCGCGTTCTTCGTCTCGCTGGTGCCCCAGATGGCCACCGCGGCGCCGGCCTGGACCAGCGCCTCGGCCATGCCGAGCCCGATCCCGCTGTTGCCCCCCGTCACCAGGGCCACCTTCCCGGTGAGGTCGAACGGCCGGTAGGCCATCAGACGGGCCCGCCCCCGCGCGCTCGCATCGCCGCCTCAGGCGTACAGGCGGAGCACGCCGTAGACGATCGTGCCCGCCACGAGGGCGGCGGCGATGGCCGTCAGCGCCGCCAGGCGCGCCCGGCTCACGAGACGGCCTCGGCGACGGCCGGGTCGGCGCGGCGGACCTTCTGCGAGGCGAGGGCGGCGAGCAGCAGGGTGAGCCCGGCCAGGTCGGTGACCAGGCTGGGATCGATCAGGAGCAGCGCGGCGGCCAGGAACAGGCCGCGCTCCAGCCACGTCGCGCGCTTGAAGAAGTAGCCCTCGAGGCCGGCGGCCAGCGCGACCACTCCGAGGCCGCCGCTGACGACCGCCATGGCGATCTCCGTCCATGCCCCCTGGAACAGCAGCGCCGGGTAGTAGACGAAGAAGAACGGTACCACGAAGCCCGCGGCGGCGAACTTGACGGCCTGCCAGCCGGCCCCCCACACGCTGCACCGGCTGATCGAGGCGGCGGCGTAGACGGCCAGGCACTCGGGCGGCGTCACCGCGCTGAGGCAGCCGAAGTAGAACGCGAACATGTGGGCGGCGATCGGCGGCACCCCGAGCTTGATCAGCGCCGGGATCAGCAGCGCGGCGAGCATGATGTAGGCCGGGGTCGTCGGCAGCGCGGTGCCCAGGATGATGGCCGCGACCATGGTGATCAGCAGCGCGACGATCAGCGAGCCGCCGGCGAACTCGACGAGGAAGCTCGTGAAGCGGATGGCCAGCCCGGTCTGGAGGATGATGCCGATCATGATGCCGGCCGCGGCGGTGGCCATGGCGACGGGCACCGTCTGGTACGCGCCGTCGCGCAGCGCCAGCGGCCCGTCGCGCATGACGAGCTGGCGCAGGGCCCGGGTGCCGCCGGGGCGGGCCATGACACCGACCAGGCCGGCGGCGACGAGGGCCACCCAGGCCCATGTCCCGGGGCCGAGATACCAGAGCGCGCCGCCCACGGCGAGCAGGGGCCAGACCCAGCGCCCGAGCAGCCACGCGTAGATCACCGCCACCGTGGCCACCAGCGCCGCGTAGGTGGCGGTGAACCCCTCCAGGAGCAGGAAGAAGATGACCAGCACCGGCGCCAGCAGGTGGCCGTGCGACCAGAGGATGACGCGCAGCCGCGGCAGCTCCTCGCGCGGCAGGCCGCGCAGGCCGGCGCGCGAGGCGTTGAAGTGGATCGCCGTGAAGAGCGTGCCGTAGTAGAAGAGCGCGGGAATCGCCGCCGCCAGCATGACGTGCGAGTACGGGATGCCCAGGAACTCGGCCATCACGAACGAGGCGGCGCCCATGACCGGCGGCATGATCTGCCCGCCCGTCGACGCCACCGCCTCCACGGCGGCCGCGGCCTCCGGCTTGAACCCCGTGCGCTTCATCATGGGGATCGTGAGCCAGCCGTCCACCATGACGTTGGCGACGGCCGAGCCGGAGATCGTGCCGAACAGGCTCGAGGAGACCACCGAGACCTTGCCGGGCCCCCCGCGCTGGCCGCCGGCGATGGCGTTGGCCAGGTGCATGAAGAACTGCCCGGCGCCGGACTTCTCGAGGAACGCGCCGAAGATGATGAAGAGGATGACGTACGACGCGGCGACGCCGAGCGGGATGCCGAAGAGTCCCTCGGTGGTGAAGACCGTCTGGTCGACGAGGATCTCGTACGTCAGGCCCTTGTGCCGCAGGGGCCCGGGCAGCCAGGGGCCGGCGAGACCGTAGCCGACGAACAGCAGGCACAGCACGGGCAGCGCCATGCCGAGCGTGCGCCGCGTGGCCTCCAGCGTGAGGAGCACCAGCACCGTGCCGACGATCATGTCGGCGGCGCCGAGGGGATGCGCGGTCGGGAACCGCGTGGTGATGTAGTCGTAGTAGACGAACAGGTAGGCCACGCCGGCGATCGACAGCGCGGCCAGCCCGAGGTCCGCCCACGGGATCTGGCCGGGAGCGCCGGCCCCCCGCTCGGCGGGGGCGATCCGGCCCGGCGCGTCCTCGTCGAGGGGGGTCGTGCTCCGGAAGGGAAACAGCAGGAAGGCCAGGCTCAGGCAGAAGACCAGCGCGATCATCCTCAGGACGAGCGCGTCGGGTGCGGCCGGGGTCAGCCGGGCGTAGACGTGGTAGAGGGACATGACCACCCCCACCACGCCGACGACCGCGGCGGCGTAGCCCTGGAGCGTGCGCACGCGGCCCGGGCTACTTCAGGAGACCGGCTTCGCGGTAGTAGCGCTCCGCGCCGGGATGCATCGGCAGGCCGTGGGCCTGGGCCATGTCCTTGCCCGTCACGCCCTTCATGGCCGCCGTCACCCGCGCGAAGTCGTCGCGGCTCTCCACGACGGCCCTGGTGATCTTGTAGACCACGTCGGCCGGGGTCTTGGCGTTGACGATGAGGATCGTCGGCGCCTGGATCGTCTGCACGTCCTCGTCGATGCCGTACTGGGCGTAGGTGCCCTTGGGGATGACGTGCTTGACGAGGCCGGCGTTGAGCTCCTTCATCTTCGCGATCTCGGCGTCGGAGACGGGCACCAGGCGGAGCTTCATCGACGTGCCGAGGTCGAGCATGAACGAGGCCGGCACCGTCGTGTACCAGCCCATCGCCACCGATTGCCGGTTGCGGATGGCCTCGGCGTTCTCCGTGATGGAGCCGTAGCTCTTGGTGCCGAGGTCGTTCAGGCTCATGCCGTTGACCTTGAGCAGCCACTCCCAGCCCTCGGCGAGGCTGGTGTTGCCGCGCGGCGGCAGCGCGACCGCCTTGCCCTTGAGGTCCTTCAGCGACTTGATGCCGCTGTCGGCGGGCACGGCCAGCTGCCAGACGTTCGGGTAGTAGTTCGCCACGAACATCGGCTTGTCGGTCTTCTTGCCCTTCCAGGAGTTGGCGCCGGCCCGGGCGTCGGCCACCACGGTGGTCATCGACCAGGCCAGGTCGGCCTTGTCGTTGCGCATCTTCTCCATGTTCACGAGCGCGGCGCCGGGCTCGACCAGCACGTCGAGCTCGGGGAACTTCCGCTTGATCGCCTCGGCGGTGGCCGCCGCCATGGGGGTCCAGGTGCCGCCGGTCGGGCCGGCGGAGAACACGAGCCCCACCTTCTGCTGGGCGGTGGCGGGCACGGCCAGGGCGCCGGCCAGCAGCAGGGCCAGCGCGGCGATCGTCAGGAGCCTGGAGCGAACCATCAGAACCCTCCCTGTCGGTGAGAAGATGCGAACGACGCCAGCCGCCCGGTGGGATCGAAGACCAGCGGGGCGGGATCGCCCAGCGGCGTGAGGTCGCCCCGCCTGCCCACCTCGGCCAGCAGGGCCTCGGAGACCTCGATCTCGCCGAGCAGCAGCGTGTTCTTGATGCGGACGACGCGCGCCCGTTCCGGCGGCGTCAGGCCGATGCAGGACAGCGCCGTCTCGATGGCCTCCCGGTCCGTCTCGAACGTGGCCGGGATCTTCGCGCCGTTGGGCGCGCAGGCGGTGATGCAGTTGATCAGCGTGGGCTTCATGTCGATCTTGTCGACGAGCCGCCGCGTGGTGAAGTCGGCGTTGCCGATGCCGGTGGCGTTGCCATAGCTCTCGTCGGTGAGGTCGAGGGCCACGATCCACAGGATCTTCGGGTCGGCCGGGAACGGCTCGTGCGGGTTCGACGGCCGGCCGATGACGTTGGTGTCCATGCCCGAGCCCGAGATGTTCTTGCCGATCTCGTCGACGACGAGCACGTCCAGGGCCGGGAACGGCAGCCGGGCCATCCACTCGCGCGCGTCCTTCAGGAGGCGGCGCTCGCCCTCCTCCAGGGTGGCCGCGGGGAAGGCCTCGATGCGCGCCGTCTCGTCGTAGCCGTTCTCGGCGATGCCGAGGCCGAAGCCGATGCGTGCCCGGGCGAGCACCTCGCGGCCCACCGCGGTGATCACCTTCTCGTAGCCGTGGCTCACGTTGGCGCGGTGGTACTGGACGGCGCCCGTCCACTTGCCGAGCCCGATCGTCATCATCTTGAACAGGCCGGACTCGAGCGAGCCCTTGAAGTCCGTGTGCGGCTTGACGCGGTTCACCAGGCCGATCCAGTCGGCCTCGGCGGCGTACCGGTCGAGCCAGACGGGCATGCCCAGGGCCTCGCCGACCTGGACGACCTCCATGGTGGCCCGGATGGGACAGCCCATGGTGGCCTCGGTGATGCCGTAGTGCTCCAGCACGGACAGCTGCCCCTCCGGGGTGCCGCCCCCGTGGCTGCCCATGGCCGGGAAGACGAAGGGCCGGGCGCCCAGATCCTGGAGCCAGCGGACGGTGGCGCCGACGATGGCGTCGATGTTGGCGATGCCCCGGCTGCCGGCGCCCACGGCGACGGTGTCGCCCCGCTTGACGGGCAGCCCGGCACGCGCCAGCGCCTCGCCCACCGCCCGCGGGATGTCGGCCACCCGGGGACGGGCGAACGTCTGCCGGACGCGGACCATGCGGGGGAAGGGCATCGGGGGCCTCCTGGGTGCCTTCCTAATACCGGGCGGGGCATCCCAAGTCAAAAGGTTTTTGGCCCGCGAGGGTTTTTTCCACCGGGTTGTGGTATATACAGGCAATTTAAATGCCCGGCGTTCCCGCAGCGATCCGGTTCCTCACTCTCTCGAGCCTGCTCGTGGCCCTGGCCGGCTGCGGATTCCTGCGTCCGGCGCCCACCCCGATCCTGCCCGCCGACGAGCTGTCCGCGCTCGGCGACACGGCGCTGGAGAAGCGGCAGTACGCCGAGGCGCGCGAGCACTTCACCAAGGTCGTCGAGCGCCATCCCAACTCCTCGTACGCGCCGCGCGCGCGGTTCCTCATCGGCGAGGCGCACTATCGCGAGGCGGAGTTCGACAAGGCGATCAAGGAATTCGAGCGCTTCATGGCGTTCTATCCGCAGCACCAGATCGCCGACCTCGTGCAGTACCGGCTGGCCATGGCGTATTACGATCAGCTCAAGCCGATCGAGCAGGACCAGACGCTGGCCGTGAAGGCGCTGGAGCAGTTCCGCCGGCTCGTCAAGGACTACCCGGAGAGCCGCTACGCCACCGACGCGCTGGCCAAGATCGACATCTGCCGCGGCCGGCTCGCGCAGAAGGAAGTGTGGGTCGCCAACTACTACTTCAACCAGGGCAACCCCGGCGCCGCCCGCCAGCGCCTGGAGCTGGTGCTCAAGGAATACGGCCGCACGCTGGTGGTGCCGGAAGCGATGTGGCTCCTCGCCGAGGTGAACTTCCGCGAGGGCAAGGTGGAGCCGGCGCGCCAGCTGCTGCAGCGGCTGCAGGCGGAGTTTCCCTACACCGAGTTCGGCCGCCGGGCGGCCGCGCGCCTGGCGGCCCAGCGGTAGCCCACGAGAGGTGACGTCGTGCACGACATCGTCGACCTCCGCTCCGACACGCTGACGCTGCCGACGCCGGAGATGCGCGCGGCCATGGCCCGCGCCGAGGTCGGCGACGACGTGTGGGAGGAGGACCCGACCGTCAAGCGCCTGGAAGCCGTGGCCGCCGAGCGCCTGGGCAAGGCCGCCGGGCTGTTCGTGACCTCGGGGACGCAGGGCAATCTCGTCTCCGTGCTGGCCCAGACGCAGCCGGGCCAGGAGGTCGTGCTCGACCAGGACTCGCACGTCTTCAACTACGAGGTCGCCGGCACCTCCGTCATCGGCGGCGTGCAGATGCGGGCGGTCAAGACCGAGCGCGGGTTCCTGTCGCCGGCCCAGGTCCGCGAGGCGCTGCGGCCGGCGAACATCCACGTGCCGCCCACCGGGCTCGTGTGCGTGGAGAACACCCACAACCGCCACGGCGGCACCTGCTGCTCGCCCGAGGACGTCGCGGCGGTGGCCGAGGTGGCCCACGCCGCGGCCGTGCCCGTGCACCTGGACGGCGCCCGCCTGTTCAACGCGGCGGTGGCCCTGGGCCGGGACGCCGCCGAGTTCGCGCGCCCGGCCGACTCGGTGACGTTCTGCCTGTCCAAGGGCCTGGCGGCGCCGGTGGGGTCCGTCATCTGCGGCAGCGCCGAGCTGATCGCGCGCGCCCGGCGGATCCGCAAGATGCTGGGCGGCGGCATGCGCCAGGCCGGCGTCCTGGCCGCCGCCGGCATCGTCGCGCTGGAGCGCATGGTCGATCGCCTCGCCGAGGACCACGCCAACGCCCGCGCGCTGGCCGAAGGGCTGGCCCGACAGCCCGGCCTGTCCCTCGACCTGGCCAGCGTGCAGACCAACATCGTCATCTTCCGCGTCGCCGGGCCGGCCGGCGCGTCGCCGGCGGAGCGGGTGCAGGCGCTCGTCCACGGCTGCGCCGCCCGCAAGGTCAGGGTCCACGCGATCGGCCCCGACGCGATCCGCTGTGTCACGCACAAGGACGTCGACGCCGACGACATCCGCCGGGCGCTGGACGCCTTCGGCGAGATCACGGCGCGGTGGTAGGAGGGCCCATGGCCGAACCCCTGCTCGATGTCAAAGGCCTGAAGACGCACTTCTTCACCGACGAGGGGGTCGTGCGCGCCGTGGACGGCGTGGATCTCTACATCAAGCCCGGCGAGACGCTCGGCGTGGTCGGCGAGTCCGGCTGCGGCAAGTCCGTGACGGCCCTCAGCGTCATGCGCCTGATCCCCCAGCCGCCCGGCCGCATCGTGGCCGGCAGCATCGTGTACAACGGCCGGAACCTCCTCGAGCTGACGCCGGCGCAGATGCGGAAGATCCGCGGCAAGGAGATCGCGATGATCTTCCAGGAGCCCATGACGTCGCTGAACCCGGTCTTCACGGTGGGCGAGCAGATCGCCGAGGCGATCCGCCTGCACGAGGGGCTGGGCCGGCGGGACGCCATGGACAAGACCGTCGAGATGCTGCGCGTGGTCCACATCCCCAACCCCGAGCGGCGGGCCCGCGAGTACCCCCACCAGCTCTCCGGCGGCATGCGGCAGCGCGTGATGATCGCCATGGCGCTGTCGTGCAACCCCAAGCTCCTGATCGCCGACGAGCCCACCACGGCGCTGGACGTGACGATCCAGGCGCAGATCCTGGACCTCCTCAACGAGCTGAAGGCCAAGTTCAACATGGCCGTCATGCTGATCACCCACGACATGGGGGTCATCGCCGAGACGGCCCAGCGCGTCGTCGTCATGTACGCCGCCCAGGTGGTGGAGGAGGCCCCGGTGGGCGAGCTGTTCAAGGAGCCGCTGCACCCGTACACGCAGGGGCTGCTCCGGTCGATCCCCCGCATCGACCTGGCCGCCACGCAGCGGCGCAAGCTCGAGACCATCCCGGGCACCGTGCCGACGCTGCGCGGCGACCTGAAGCCGTCCTGCCGGTTCGCGCCGCGCTGCGCCTTCGCCAAGCCCATGCACTTCGAGAACACACCGCCCCTGAAGGAAGTCAGGCCGGGCCACAAGGTGGCCTGCTTCCTGTACTGAGGCCGCCATGCCAGAGCCCCTGCTCCGCGTCCGGAACCTCAAGAAATACTTCCCGATCCGAGGCGGGCTCTTCTCGCGCGAGGTGGCGCGGGTGCACGCCGTCGACGACGTCTCCTTCGACATCATGCCCGGCGAGACGCTGGGGCTGGTGGGCGAGTCCGGGTGCGGCAAGTCGACCACCGGGCGGTCCATCCTCCGGCTGATCGAGCCGACCGCCGGCGAGGTCAAGTTCGAGGGCAAGAACGTCACCGGCCTCGACAAGCGCTCGCTGCGGGCCCTGCGCAAGGAGATGCAGATCATCTTCCAGGACCCGTACGCCTCGCTGAATCCGCGGATGACGGTGGGCTCGATCATCGGCGAGGCGCTGGTCATCCACAAGCTCGCCCGGAGCCGGCGCGAGCGCGAGGACCGCGTGGTCCAGCTGCTCGAGACGGTCGGCCTGTCCGCCGATCACCTGCGCCGGTACCCGCACGAGTTCTCCGGCGGCCAGCGGCAGCGCATCGGCATCGCCCGCGCCCTGGCGGTGAACCCGAAGCTGATCGTCTGCGACGAGCCGGTGTCGGCCCTCGACGTCTCGGTGCAGGCCCAGGTCGTGAACCTGCTGGAGGATCTCCAGGCGAAGTTCGGCCTGACGTACCTCTTCATCGCCCACGACCTCTCGGTCGTCGAGCACATCTCCACGCGCGTGGCCGTCATGTACCTGGGCAAGATCGTCGAGATCGCCCCGGCCAAGGAGCTGTACACCAGCCCCAAGCATCCCTACACCGAGGCGCTGCTGTCGGCGGTGCCGATCCCCGACCCGACGGTCAAGCGCAAGCGCATCATCCTGGAGGGTGACGTGCCCAGCCCCGTCAACCCTCCGTCGGGCTGCCGCTTCCACACCCGCTGCAGCCTGCGGGTGCCCTCCTGCTCGCAGAACGAGCAGATCCTCAAGGAGATCTCGCCCGGTCACTGGGTGGCCTGCCAGGTGCGCACGGGGGTCGCGAGCGGCTGAAAATCCTCGAGGCCGGTCTCGAGCCCGGCGACGAACACGTCGCGGGGAGCGCCACGCTGCGGCGCCGGGAGTGCGAGCGCCGGCTTCGCCCGCGCCCGTTCGATCGAAGTCCTGGTGCCACGCTCGGGGGTGCGGGGGGAGCGGCGCGCTCCCCCCGCACCCAGACCACGTTCGAGCACGGGGTCGTGGTCTCCCCGCAGGAGGATGCGCGGCGTATGCCGAAGGTGAGGGTGAACGACATCGAGATGTTCTACGTCGAGGCCGGCACGGGTGAGCCGGTCGTGCTCGTCATGGGCTTCGGCGGCGATCACCTGGCGTGGGGGTTCCAGATCCGGGCGCTGGCCGAGAAGCACCGCGTGGTGGTGTTCGACAACCGGGGGGCCGGCCGGAGCGACGCCCCGGACGTGCCGTACACGATCCCCATGATGGCCGACGACACCGCCGCCCTCATGACGGCCCTGGGCATCGACCGGGCCCACGTGGTCGGGGTGTCGATGGGCGGGATGATCGCGCAGGAGCTGGCCCTCCGCCATCCCGAGCGCGTGCGCTCGCTGCACCTCGGCTGCACGCTGGCCCGGCCCGACGGCCACCTGCGCGCGCTGATCGAGGCCTGGCGCGACGTCCGGCGCGCCCTGAGCCGGGAGGCGAGCCTGCGCGCCTTCGGCCTCTGGCTGTTCGCGCCGCTGACCTACGAGGAGCGGCCGCAGTTCATCGAGACGCTCTACCAGAACGCGCTCGCCAACCCGTACCCGCAGACGCTCACGGGCTTCCTGCGCCAGGGTGACGCCATCCTCGGCCACGACACGGCCGCGCGCCTGCCCGCGGTGCGCTGTCCCACGCTGGTCAGCGTGGCCGAGCACGACATCCTGATCCCGCCCCGGTTCTCGCGCGAAATCGCCGCGCTGATCCCCGGCGCCCGCCTCGAGCTGCTCCCCCGGGCGGGCCACGTGTACTTCTGGGAGCAGCCCGAAGCCTTCAACGCCCTGACCCTGGAGTTCCTCGCCGAGGCCTCCTCCGATCAGATCCGGCGCGGCGTGTAGCCGCGGCGCTCCATGCAGCGGTTGAAGGCCGCGCGGTCGAGGCGGTCCTCGGGTCTGACGCCGATGCGCTGCGCGGAGGTCGCCTCCTTGCGGCAGGCGGCCAGGTCCCGGTCCATCTCCGCGGGCGTGGCCCGCGGCTTGTCGTAGATCCAGGTATCGGAGGCGCAGCCGGCGAGGAGCGCGGCGGCGAGGAGCGGGGCGGACAGGAGGCGGGACGGCGCCGCGACGGCGCGGGTCAGTCCCAGAAGTACGCGCGCGGGTTGACCCGCTTGCCCTTGACCAGGATCTCGTAGTGCAGGTGCGGCCCCGAGGACCGGCCCGTGTTGCCGGTCAGGGCGATCTCGGCCCCGCGCTCCACGCGGTCGCCCTGCCGCACCTTGAGGCGCGAGAGATGCCCGTAGATCGTGCGGATGTCGCCGCCGTGATCCAGGACGATCATCGTGCCGTACTCGGGGTGGGCGCCGGCGGCGACCACGGTGCCCGGCGCCGGCGCGCGGACGACGGTGCCGTGATTCGCGGAGATGTCGAGGCCGGCGTGGAATTCCGGGGTCTTCGTCCACGGTGACAGCCGCGTGCCGTACTCGGAGTTGACGGCCCCGCGCACGGGCCAGCGCGAGGGCAGCGCGGCGATGGCCTTGCGGGCGCGCGACATGAGCCGGTCGAGCGCGCGGAGGCTCTGGCCCTCCTCCTTCACGACCTCGGTGAAGCGCTCGAGCTCGTCCAGGGGCGTCAACTGCGCCGGACGCTGCTCCGGCGGCGCGGCGACGCCGCCGATGCCGCTCTCGCGCGGCCGGGGCGCGAGTTCCGGCCCGAACGGCTCCCAGATCCGCGCGTGCATCTCGCGCCAGCCTTCCACCTCCCGGCGCAGGTGCGCCACGCGGCGGTTGAACGAGTCGATCGTCGCCTGCTGCTCGTCGATCTGCTGGTAGAGCGAGGCGGAGTCGCGCAGGCGGTTGCGCACCTTCCACCAGTCGCCGGCCAGCACGCCGATCATCGCCACGCCGACCATGGCCGCGACGACGCCCATCACGGGCACCCGCCGGGGGAAGTTGATGCGGAGGACGCGGGCCCCGTCCCCACGCACGATGAGCAGGCTGAACTGCTGGTCGTGGTTCACCCGGCGTCGCGGTCGCGCCGCCACGGCGGGCGGCTCAGCGCCTTCTAGCACCGGGGTCGAGGAGGTGTCAACGGGGGATTCCGCCATGCCCGCGCGCTCTTGGCCCCCGTCCAGCATGGCGACGTGAGCGGGCAAACGGCATGCCGACGTCCCGATCGAATGGAATCAACGGCTTACCGGGCCGTGACCTGCCAGCCCGACACGGGGGCCGGCGCAAGACGTCACGCGCGTGACGCGGGGGGCACCCGAGATCCGGGAGCACCCATAGGGGCTCCGCTGCGTAACTCCGCGTGGGATCGACGTTCGTTGACACTCTGCAAGAGCGCGCAGTATCATCGCCCCACGTCGCAGAAGGAGCCTCCATGGACGACTTCTACCGGATCAAGCGCCTGCCGCCGTACGTGTTCGCGATCGTCAACGACCTGAAGACGAAGGCGCGAGCCCGGGGCGAGGACATCATCGATCTGGGGATGGGCAACCCCGACCTGGGGACGCCCAAGCACATCGTCGACAAGCTGGTCGAGGCCGCGAAGAACCCCCGCAACCACCGGTACTCCGCCTCCCGGGGCATCACGCGGCTCCGCGTGGCGATGACGAAGTGGTACAAGGACCGCTACGGCGTCCACCTCGACGCCGACACCGAGACGATCGCCACCATCGGCGCCAAGGAGGGCATGGCGCACCTGGCGCTGGCCGTGCTGCAGCCCGGTGACGGCGTGCTGGTCCCGAACCCCACGTATCCGATCCACTCGTACTCGGTGGTCATCGCCGACGGCGACCTGCGCTCGGTGCCGCTGGCCGGCACCGCCGACGAGTTCTTCGCGCGGCTGCAGGAAACGGCGCGACTGGCCTGGCCGAAGGCCAAGATGCTGATCCTGTCGTTCCCGCACAACCCCACCACCATGTGCGTGGACCGCGCCTTCTTCGAGCGCGTGGTCGAGTTCGCGCGCGAGCACCACCTGATGGTCGTCCACGACTTCGCCTACGCCGACTTCGCCTTCGACGGCTACACGCCGCCCTCGTTCCTCGAGGTCCCGGGGGCCAAGGACGTCGGCGTGGAGATCTTCTCGACGTCGAAGTCGTACAACATGCCGGGCTGGCGGCTGGGCTTCGTGTGCGGCAACGCGCGGATGATCCACGCGCTGGCCCGCATCAAGTCCTACCTCGACTACGGCGCCTTCCAGCCCATCCAGATCGCCGGCATCATCGCGCTGGAGGGCGACCAGAGGTGCGTGGCCGAGATCGTCGACGTCCATCGCCGGCGCCGCGACGTCCTGGTGGACGGCCTGAACAAGCTCGGCTGGAGCGTCGCCAAGCCGAAGGGGACCATGTTCGTGTGGGCCCCCATCCCGGAGGCGTTCCGGGCGCTGGGCTCGCTGGAGTTCTCCAAGCTGCTCATCCAGGAGGCGAAGGTCGCCGTCTCGCCGGGCATCGGCTTCGGGGAGTACGGCGAGGGCTTCGTCCGGTTCGCGCTCGTGGAGAACGAGCAGCGCATCCGGCAGGCCCTCCGCGGTCTGAAGCACCTCGGTCGCTGACGTGAAGGACGTCCGCATCGGGTTGCTGGGCCTCGGCACCGTCGGGGCCGGCGTCGTGAAGCTGTTGCAGTCCCAGCGCGGGCTGCTCGAGGACCGGGCCGGCTGCCGGCTCACCCTCGCCGCCGTGGCCGATCTCGACGTCACCCGCCCGCGCGAGGGGCTGGACCTCGCGCGACTGCCGCTCACCACCGACGCCGCCCGCGTGCTCGACGATCCGTCGGTCCCGGTGGTGGTGGAGCTGATCGGCGGGCTCGAGCCGGCCCGGTCGTTCATCCTGCGATCGCTGGCGGCCGGCAAGCACGTCGTCACCGCCAACAAGGCGCTGCTGGCGCACCACGGCGCCGAGATCTACGAGGAGGCCCGCCGCGCCCAGGTGGCCCTCGGCTTCGAGGCCGCGGTGGCCGGCGGCATCCCGCTGATCCGGGCGGTGAAGGAAGGGCTGGTCGCCAACCGCATCCTCTCCGTGTTCGGCATCGTCAACGGCACCTGCAACTACATCCTGTCGAAGATGACCGAGGAAGGCCTCGATTTCTCGACCGTGCTGAAGGAGGCGCAGGCCCACGGCTATGCCGAGGCCGACCCCACCCTCGACATCGAGGGCCTGGACTCGGCCCACAAGCTGCAGATCCTCGTCACGCTGGCCTTCCGCACCTTCGTGGACCTGAAGGACATCCACACCGAGGGCATCACGCGCGTCACGCCCCAGGACATCGCCTACGCCCGCGAGCTGGGGTACCGCGTGAAGCTGCTGGCCATCGCCAAGGCGTCGGACGCCGGCGTCGAGGTGCGCGTGCACCCGACGATGATCCCCGCCGCCGCGCCCCTGGCCGCCGTGTCCGGCGTCTTCAACGGCATCTTCCTGACGGGCGACGCCGTCGGCGACCTGATGTTCTACGGCCGCGGCGCCGGGCAGCTGCCCACGGCCTCGGCGGTGTGCTCGGACGTCGTGGAGATCGCCCGCCGCATCGCCTACGGCATTCCCACGCTGCCGCTCGAGCTGCCGGCCTCGACGCCGGCGGCGGTGCCGGTGCGCTCCATGGACTCCATCCGGTCCGCGTACTATCTCCGGGTGATGGCGCAGGATCGCCCGGGCGTGCTCTCGCGCGTGGCCGGCGTCCTGGGCGAGAACAACATCTCCATCGCCTCGGTGATCCAGAAGGAGCGCGCCGCCCGGGAGGCGGTTCCGGTGGTCATGATGACCCACGAGGCGCAGGAGCGCGACATGCGAGCCGCGCTCGCCGCCATCGACCGGCTCCGCGCCGTCGCCGCGCCCACGACGATGATCCGCGTCGAACCCTCGGAGGGGGGCTGACGCCCCCCATCCCAGTCGGAGGGGGCGCGGCCCCCTCCGAGGCCTCCCCCCGGAGGCAGGTGCGCCGGCAACGCCGGCGCACGATCGGCGGAGAGGTCTGGACGCGCCGGTGGACGTCGATCGAGGACGGTGACGCCCCGGAGCAGGCGCGAGGAAGAGTGGAAGACCACGGTGCTGGCGCGGTGCTGTCCGGCGCGCAGGCGACTGTCGAAGGGGTGAGACGTTCCGGTGGCGATGGCGCCGGCGGAGCCGGCGCCCGGAAGGATGAGCGAGGGACGATGGGGGTGTGGCGGGGGGTGATCGAGCGGTACCGGGAGTTCTTGCCGGTGACCGACAAGACGCCCGTGGTGACGCTCTGCGAGGGCAACACGCCCCTGGTGCCGGCGCCGCGACTGGCGGAGGCGACGGACCGGCGCCTGCAGATCTACCTGAAGTGCGAGGGGTTCAATCCCACGGGCTCGTTCAAGGACCGCGGGATGACCATGGCCGTCTCCAAGGCCGTGGAATCGGGCTCGCGCGCGGTGATCTGCGCCTCGACCGGCAACACGTCGGCCTCCGCCGCCGCCTTCGCCGCGCGCGCCGGCGTCGCCGCCTTCGTCATGGTCCCCAGGGGCGCGATCGCGCTCGGCAAGCTCTCGCAGGCGGCCATCCACAGCGCCAGGGTGCTCATGATCGACGGCAACTTCGACCAGGCGCTGTCCATCGTCCGGCGAATCTCCGAGACGCACCGGGTGACGCTGGTGAACTCGGTGAACCCCTTCAGGCTCGAGGGCCAGAAGACGGCGGCCTTCGAGGTGGTCGATCAGCTCGGCCGCGCGCCCGACTACCACCTGATCCCCGTGGGCAACGCCGGCAACATCACCGCGTACTGGCGCGGCTACCGCGAGTACCACCGCGCCGGCCGCGCCGCCGACCTGCCCCGCATGGTCGGCTTCCAGGCGGCGGGCGCCGCGCCGCTCTACGAGAACCGCGTCATCGCGGAGCCGCGCACGGTGGCGACGGCGATCAAGATCGGCAACCCCGCGTCCTGGGGGCCCGCCCTGGAAGCGCTGAAGGACTCCCGGGGCTGGGTCGACGTCGTCACCGACGAGGAGATCCTGCACGCCTACCGGCTCCTGGCGCGGGAGGAGGGCATCTTCATGGAGCCGGCCTCGGCGGCGACGGTGGCCGGGCTCCTGAAGAACGTCAAGGCCGGCCGCTTCGAGCCGGACGCCACGCTCGTGCTGACCCTCACCGGCCACGGCCTGAAGGACCCCGACACGGCGCTCGAGTCCGCGTCGCGGCCCGCGACGGTGCCCGCCGACCTCCACGCCGTCCTCGGGCAGCTGGGCCTCTGAGCCGCCTCAAGGTCGCCGCCGGCGTCGTCGTCAGCGCCGTCCTGCTCGGCGCCCTCGTCTGGAGCGTCGACCTGCACGAGGTCGTCGCCGTCCTCGCGCGGGCGCGCTGGGACTGGATCACGCTCTCGATCGTCCTCGGCGTGGGCGGCCTCTGGATCCGGGCTCGGCGCTGGCGGTATCTCTTCCCGCCGGGCTCGGAACCGCCGGCGCTCGTGCCGGCGATGATGATCGGTTACATGGCCAACAACGTCCTGCCGCTGCGCGCCGGGGAGCTCGTGCGCGTCTACGTCGTCGCCCGGCGCTGGCGCCGCGGCTTCTGGACCGCGCTCGCCACGCTGGTCGTCGAGCGCGTGCTCGACAGCCTCGCGATCGTCCTCATCCTCGGTGTCCTGGTCCTGCTGGTCCCGGTGCCCGCCGTGTTCCGGTGGACGGCGGTCACGCTGCTGGCCGTGGACGCCGTGGCCGTCGCCGCGCTGGCCCTGCTCGCCGCCGCGCCGGCCACGGGGCGGCGGCTGATCGCGGCGCTCACCCGCCGCTGGCCGGCCGCCGGCGACCGGCTGGCCCGGGCCTACGACCGCTTCGTGCTGGGCCTGGCCGGCGTCCGCACCCCGGCCCACGTGCTGCCGCTGATCGCCTGGTCGGCCCTGGTCTGGCTCGCCCCTGCCCTGGCCGCGTGGACGGCGCTGCGGGCGCTGCACCTCGACCTGCCGCTGGTGGTGGGCTTCACGGTGCTGGCCTTCGTCGGCATGGGCATCGCCATCCCGTCGGCGCCGGCGTACGTGGGCGTCTTCCACTACGCCGCCGTGCTCGCCCTCGAGATCTTCGGCGTCTCGCGCCCCGAGGCGCTGGGGTACGCGATCCTCTTCCACGCGGCGCAGTTCGTCCCGATCACGGTCGTGGGCTGGATCTTCCTGCTGCGGGAGCAGCTGTCGCTCGGCGAGGCCACGCATGCCCGGCCGACCGAGGAGGTCGGCTGACCGGGGCCGCTCAGAGTCGGCCCAGCGCCTCCTGCACCGCGTCGCGCAGGTTGGTGCCGAGCACGGGCTTCGCCAGCACGCTGCCGATGCCGTAGGCCTCCAGATCGTCGCCGCTCAGCAGCACGTCCCAGGCGGTCACCATCACCACCGGCAGCGTGGGCTTCAGCGCCCGGCAGCGTTCGGCCAGCTGCAGGCCGTTGAGCTTGGGCATCGCCAGGTCGGTGACGAGGACCGAGAAGTCCTGCTCGGAGAATCTGCTCAGCGCCTCGGCGCCGTCGGTCGCGGTCACCACGCGGCACCCGAGCGGCTCCAGCATGCGGCTCAGGACGGGCAACAGCTGCACGTCGTCGTCCACCAGCAACACGCCCACGGGAGGTCCCTGATCGGCAGTCGTCGCCGTCGGCCTGGATGGCTGGCTCACGACCGGGTTATCGGCGCCGGGTCGGCCGCAGCGGAGACGGCACCCCCGGGCCGGGCCGCCACCACCGCCGGTGGGGCCCACGACGGCGCGCCGGCGGCTCCGGCGGGGTCGCCGCGTGATACGATGCCTGGGCCATGCCGCTGATCGTGCAGAAGTACGGCGGCTCCTCGGTGGCCGACGCCGAGAAGATCGCGAACGTGGCCCGCCGCGTGGCCGCGGCCGCGCGCGGCCATCAGATGGTCGTCGTCGTGTCGGCCATGGGCAGGACCACCGACGGCCTGCTCGCCCTGGCCGCGCAGGTCACGCCGGGGCCCGACCCTCGCGAGCTCGACATGCTGCTGGCGACCGGCGAGCAGGTGACGATCGCCCTGCTCGCGATGGCCCTGCAGCGGCTCGGCGTCGGCGCCCGATCGTTCACGGGGCCGCAGGCGGGGCTGCGGACGGACAGCGCGCACACCAAGGCCCGGATCACGCGCATCACCGCCGACCGGGTGCGGGCCGCCCTCGACGCCGGCGAGGTCGCCGTGGTGGCCGGATTCCAGGGCGTGTCCGAGCACGACGAGGTGACCACGCTCGGCCGGGGCGGCTCGGACCTGACGGCGGTGGCCCTGGCCGCGGCGCTGAAGGCCGACGTGTGCGAGATCTACACCGACGTGGACGGCGTCTACACCGCCGACCCCAACGTCGTCCCCGAGGCGCGCAAGCTCTCGCGCGTGACCTACGACGAGATGCTGGAGATGGCCAGCCTGGGCGCCAAGGTCCTCCAGAGCCGCTCGGTGGAGTTCGCCAAGAAGTACGGCGTGCCGGTGCACGTGCGCTCGACGTTCAAGCCGGACGCCGGCACGCTGGTGACGAGGGAGGAGCAGGGCATGGAAGAGGTGACGGTCACCGGCGTCACCCACGACCGCAGCCAGGCGAAGATCTCGATCCTGCGCGTCCCCGACCGGCCGGGGATCGCCGCGCAGGTCTTCGGCGCCATCGCCGCCGGCAACATCGTCGTGGACATGATCGTGCAGAACATCAGCCGCGACGGCTACACCGACATGTCGTTCACGGTCGCCCGGGGCGAGTACAAGCGCGCCGTGGCCGCCCTCGAGGACGTGGCCCGCACGGTGGGCGCCCAGGGGCTGGTGCACGACGAGCGGGTGGCCAAGGTGTCCGTGGTCGGGGTGGGCATGCGCAGCCATTCCGGCGTGGCCTCGCGGATGTTCCAGGCGCTGGCCCGGGAGTCGATCAACATCCAGATGATCTCCACGTCCGAGATCGCCGTGTCGTGCGTGATCGAGGACAAGTACGCCGAGCTGGCCGTCCGCGCCCTGCACGACGCCTTCGAGCTGGGACGCGACCGCAGCGCCGTCTAGCAGGCTGCTGAAAAACCCGACATTTGATGCCGGGTGCGGTTGAAAGTTCGACTACGATGCGCGCAACTCGGACGACGGAGGCGCGCATGCGCGGAGACGACCGGCAGCAGGCGGCGATGTTCA
>Ga0209172_10000351_pt1 | contig 130763 bp, 132 predicted proteins | sample LarsenN4metaG_FD_184113 | JGI IMG/M metagenome (GOLD analysis project Ga0209172, IMG submission 184113) | Hot spring sediment bacterial and archeal communities from British Columbia, Canada, to study Microbial Dark Matter (Phase II) - Larsen... ... | reverse complement strand
GGGAGCAGAGGGAGCGGTACCGTACTCCCGTGCACGGTCATCAGAGACGTTGAACCCGCGACTGACTCGTTGGGCATGAATTCTCTACCCCGAGCCTGAGGGCTTGACAGAACTATAGCAGGCTGCGAACGCTGCGGATAAAGTGGGGTCTGTTCTGCGCTCAGGCCAGCCGGATGTCCAGCCACCCGTGCGGTGTCACCAGGGCCCGCTCCCCGGCGCGAACGACCACCGTCGTGGTCGCCGCCTCGAAGACCGCCGGGCCCTTCACCTCGTGCCCCCGGGACAGCCCGTCCAGGTCGTACACCGGGACATCCAGCCAGGTGCCCAGGTACACGCGCCGCCCCCCCTGGGGCCGGAGGGCTCCCGTCGCCTCGATCACCGGCTCCGCGGGCAGGCTCGGCAGCTCCCCCACCACCGCCAGCCGCACGTTCACCAGGACCACCTCCTGCCCGGGGGCGCTGTAGGTGTACAGCTCCTCGTGGCGCCGGTGGAACCGCTCGACGATCCGTCCCATCACATCCGGCGCCTCCAGGTCGATCCCGTCCAGCGGGACCTGGATCTCGAAGATCTGCTCCCCGTAGCGCATGTCCACGGACCGGCGGATGCTGACCGCGCCCGCAAACGCCGCCGCCAGGCGCCGCCGCCCCTCTGTCTCCATCTCGGCCAACAGCCGGCGAAGCTCGGCCCCGCCCACCCGTTGCATCTCACCCACGTGGGTCCGCACGAACTCGGTCCGAAGATCCGTCGCCAGCATTCCCCAGGCCGAGAGGACCGCCGCGACCCGGGGCACCACCACCCGCGTGATCTCCAGCATGCGAGCCACCTCGGTGGCGTGCAGGCCGGCCGCCCCGCCGAAGGCCAGGAGCGCGAACCGGCGGGGATCCACGCCGCGGCGGACCGAGACGATCCGGATCCCCTCGGCCATGTTCGTATTGACGACCCGGTGGATGCCCTCGGCCGCAGCGATCGGGCTGCAGCCAAGTTGCTTGGCCACCTTCTCCACGGCGGTCAGCGCGGCATCGGGGTCGAGCCGGGTCCGTCCACCCAGGAAATTGGCGGGATCGAGGTACCCCAGGACCAGGTTCGCGTCGGTGACGGTCGCCGACGTCCCGCCCTTCCCGTAACAGGCCGGGCCGGGATCGGCGCCCGCGCTCTCCGGCCCGACGTGCAGGATCCCGCCGGGGTCCACCCGAGCCATGGACCCTCCGCCCGCCCCGAGCGTGTGGATGTCGATACTGGGCAGGGCCACACGGCTCCCGCCCACCGTCTTATCGCCGGTGCGGGTCGGTTCCCCGCCCTCCAAGAGGGAGATATCCGTGCTGGTCCCACCCATGTCGAAGGAGATCAGGTTGCCCTCTGCCAGCAGCCGGGCGCAGTACCGGCTCCCCGCGATGCCTCCGGCCGGTCCGGAGAGGATGGCGCCCACGGCCAGCCGCACCGAATCCATGATGGGCGCGACCCCGCCGTGGGACTGCATGATGAGAACCTCGCCCCGATACCCGCTGGCCTTCAACCGCTCCGCCAGATTGCCGAGGTAGCGGGAGAGCGCTGGGCCCACGTAGGCGTTCACCACCGTGGTGCAGACCCGCTCGTATTCCTTGATCTGTGGCAGGACCTCGGAGGACAACGAGATGTAGGCGCCTGGCATCCGCTCTGCCAGCGCCCGCCGGGTGGCAATTTCATGGCGGGGATCCCTGTAAGAATGGAGATAGCAGACCGCGACCGCACCAACACCCGCCCGGGCAAGTTGCCGGAGGCCTGCTTCGAGCGATTTTCGGTGAAGGGGGGTCTTTACCGTGCCGTCGAACCGCATCCGCTCCCGGACGCCGATCCGAAGCGCGCGCGGAACCAGCGGGATGGGCGGAGGCATGCGCAGGTTGTACCGATCGTCCTTTAGCCCCTCGCGCATCTCCAGGATGTCCCGATGGCCCTCGGTGGTGAGCAGCCCGACCTTTGCCCCCTTGCGCTCCAAGAGGGCGTTCGTTGCCACCGTCGTCCCGTGCACGATCCACTCGGTCTCGATGAGGAGCGTGAGGAGATCCCGACCCAGCTCTCCCGCCAGGAGCCGCAGCCCGTCCATCACGCCCAGGGATGGATCGGCCGGGGTGGAGACGGACTTGGCCAGGGTCACACGACCGGAATCGTCCACCGCGACCAGGTCGGTGAATGTCCCTCCCACATCAATCCCGATCCGGTACATCTTCCTCATCCATCATCCGGGGCCCCATCCCGACCTCCGCCTCCCTCGTCGGCGCCGGGCGGGCCCCACCCCGTGGCCGCTCGGCTCACGGCTCTCAGCTCTCCGTTTCCCCGTTTCACCGGTTCTCCGGTTCCACGTGTTTCTCTCGCCGCCTGCCCTCTGCCTGCTGCCCGCTGCCCCCTTCTTGTTTCCTTGGCGCCGCTTCGCCGTCACGAATCCGTTGGCCAGATCCTCGGCATGTGCCCGCGGATCGCGCCTTCGCGGGTCTCCCCAGCCCCCGCCGCCGGCGGACTCGACACAGAACACATCCCCGGGAAGCACCGGCACCCCGACCTCCTTGGTCTTCAGGAACCGGCTCCGCCCTCGGGAGATCAGGCGGTACCGGTGGGGCAACCCGTCCCCCCCGCCGAAGAGCCCGTAGGGTGCGTACCGGACGCCGTCCCCGGCGGTGTTGGCTTTCGCCGGCTCGGTGATCTCTACCCGCATCTTGAGGACGGAGCCGGCGCCGCCCCGGAACTTGCCCCCTCCCCCCGAGTCCGGGCGGAACTCGTGGTGCTCCAGAAACAGGGGGAACCGCGCCTCCGTCACCTCGACGCTTCCGAACTTGATCCCGCCGGCCGCCTGCCCCTCGCCGGCCGTCGGCCAGCCGTCCCCCGCCGAGGAGGCGCCCCCGCCGCCTCGGGCATGGAACATGTGCCAGATGAACTGTCGCTGCGTCCTGGGATTGACCCCCTGGATGGCGATGCGGAATCGCCGGGACCAGCCGGCCATGGCCCGGTCCGGACAGGCCTTGGCCAGTGCCTTGATGACCGCCTCGGCGATCTCCTGGGCGCAGTGGTTGGTGGACAGCGTGACCGGCGCCGGCGGGAAGGGCCAGACCACCGTCCCCTGCTTCGCCTTCACCGTGACGGGGCGGAAGGTCCCTGCGTTCTTCGGGGTGCGAGGGTCGATGAGATAGGCCAGGGCCATGTGGACGGCCGACATGGTATTGGGAAACGAGGAGTTGACGAAGCCCTTCACCTGGGGGTGGGAATCGGTGAGATCCACGGTGAGCGCGTCTCCCCGCTTCGTCACCGTGGCCCGGATGTGCACGTCGGTGATGCCGTGCCCGTCATCGTCCAGGATGGCCTCGCCCCGGTACACGCCGTCCTTCCAGGTGCGGATGCAGGCGCGGGCCTGCCGCTCCGCGCTGTCCAGGATCTCGTCCACCGCGGCCGTCACCGTCTCCACACCGTATTCGCCGAGGAGCCGAAGAAGGCGGCGCTCTCCCACCCGGGCCGAGCCGATCTGGGCCTGCAGATCCCCCAGGAAGTCGCGGGAATGGCGCACGTTGGTGGCGAGCATCTGCATCAGGTCGTCGCGCAGCTCGCCGGCATCGTAGAGCTTCACGGGCGTGATCCGGATCCCCTCTTGCCAGATCTCCGTGGCCCCCGGGTTGTAGCTGCCGTGCGTGGAGCCGCCGATATCGCTGTGGTGGGACCGGTTGATGGACCAGAAAACCGGCTGGCCGTCCACGAAGACCGGAAGCAGGACGGTCAGGTCGGGCAGGTGGTTGCCCCCATGGTAGGGATCGTTCAGCAGGAACATGTCCCCCGGACGGATCCGCCCCCGGAAGAACTCCCGGATGGACTGGACCGCCCACGGCATGGCCCCGACGTGGATCGGGACGTGCTCCGCCTGCGCCGCCAGCCGCCCCCGGCCGTCACAGACTGCCGTGGAGAAGTCCCGGCTGGAGTTCAGGATCTGCGAGTAGGCGGTCCGGAGCATGGCCTCGCCCATCTCCTGGACGATGGCCTCCAGGCGATGCTGCACCACCGAGACCGTGATCCGGTCGAGCACGGAGGTTCTCCTGCGCAGGCTGGGAACAGAATGATGGGCGTGCGCGAAAGAGGGGTAAGGCTACGCCACCCGTGAGCGCCCTGTCAACCCGATTCACGCATTGGATGACTTGACAGGGGACGGGCTTTGGCCTTGAATGAGGATCCGGTCCGACTGCGGCAAGATTCACGCATCAGAGGACGGCCGGTCCTCTCAGGGAGGAATCGGTGCAGGCATCCCGAGATCTGACCGAGGCGCTCTACATCGCGGCCGTGGCCCTCGGCCGGACCCGGGACGCGGAGGAGGTGGTGCGGGTGGCCATCGCCGAGACCCAGCGCGCTGCCGGTGTCGAGGCGGTGGCGTTGCATCTCCTGGACCCTGACCGCGACCGCCTGATCCTACGGGAGTACGCCGGCACCACCCCGGCCTTCCGCGAGCAGATGAAGAGCCTGCCGCTGTCCGAGGCCGTCCTGGCCGCCACCGCTATCCGGGAGCAGCGCGTGGTCGCCTGCACCGTGGACAGGCATCCCACCCTGTTCCTTCGGGACCTGTACTTGGCCCAAGGATTCCGCCAAGTCACCGCCGTCCCTGTCGCCGGCCGCGATCAGATCCTGGGCGTCTTCCACCTGGCGAGCCGCAACGACCAGCCCCTGACTCCGGATGAGAGCGCCCTGGTCCAGGCCATCGGCGGGCTGGTGGGGGTCGCGCTGGAAAACGCGGCCCTGCGGGAGCGGATGACGGCACAGCAGGACCGCCTGCGCGCCCTGGCCGGTGGGACCCTGCGGGCCCGCGAGGAGGAGGCCCGGCGGATCGCCCACGCCCTGCACGACGAGGCCAGCCAGCTCCTGGCCTCGGTCCACATCGCGCTGGACAACTTGATCCAGCAGGTTCCCGAGCACGCGGGAACGCTCCAGGAGGTGCACGCGCTCCTGGATCGCGTCGAGACGCAACTCCGGCGGCTGTCCCGGGAACTCCGGCCCACCATCCTGGACGACCTGGGGCTGGCCCCCGCCGTGGAGTGGCTGGCCCAGGGCGTGGCCGACCGGACCGGTCTGGCCATCAGCGTGGTGGCCCCCTCTGACCGCCTTCCCCCCGAGGTGGAAACGGCGGTCTACCGGATCGTGCAGGAGGCGCTCACGAACGTGGTGCGTCACGCGCGGGCCACCAAGGTCCAGGTCGACGTGCGCCGCGGGGATTCGACCATCCGGGCGGTCGTGCGGGACGACGGCCAGGGATTCGACGTCCCCGCGACCTTGGCCCGCCGGGGCGATCGGGGCCTGGGCCTGATCGGCATGCGCGAGCGGGTGGAGGCTCTCGGCGGGAAGCTCTCGATTGAGTCGAGGCCTGGGAAGGGCACGGAAATCTCCCTCACGATCCCGGTGGGGAATACCGTATGATTCGGGTCCTGCTGGCCGACGATCACGCCATCGTCCGTGAGGGACTCCGGGCACTCCTGGCGCGCGAAGCCGACATCCAGGTCGTGGCTGAGGCCGGGGATGGCCGCGAGGCCCTGCGCCTGGCGCAGGACACGAGACCGGACGTGGCCGCCCTGGACCTGTCCATGCCGCTCCTGAACGGCCTGGAGGCCGCCCGCCAGATGGCCGGGTGGGAGCGGGGACCTCGCCCCATCCTGCTCACCATGCATGCCGAGGACCGCTATGTCCTGGAGGCGCTGCGGGCAGGGGTCCGGGGGTACGTTCTCAAGAAACAGGCCGCCGCGGATCTCGTTCGCGCTATCCGCGAGGTCGCGTCCGGTGCCGTATATCTGAGCCCCGGGGTCTCCGCCGTGGTGGCGGATGCCGTCCGGTCGCCCGCCCCCGCCCCCGCTGAGGTCCTTACCGACCGCGAGCGAGAGGTCCTTCAACTCGTGGCGGAGGGAAAGACCACGAAGGAGATTGCCGCCATCCTCGGGGTGAGCGTCAAGACGGCCGACGCGCACCGGACCCGCCTGATGCAGAAGCTGGACATCCACGACATCGCCGGCCTGACCCGCTACGCCATCCGCCAAGGTATCATCCAGCCCTAACCCTCCTTGATCCTCATCCTTTCAGGTGGCCAAGCCGGGGGCATCCTGTCAGAAATGACTAGGGGTTCCGGCCCGCAGGGGGATCGGGGATCTTCCCCGGCATCCTTCGGGGGCTTGCCTGATTCCCCTGGGAGGGAGAACCGGCTAGCCTTTCCAATAATCGTGGACCCCTGAGGGGGACGGCGTGGGGACACGCCGCGCAGCCAGCGATGGGTATCCGCCTCCTGATAGTTGATGATGACGTTGGATTCCGGGAAACGCTCCGGCTGCTGCTGTCAGATCGGGAGGAGGCCATCGTTGTGGGTGAGGCCGGCAACGGCGAGGAGGCGCTTCGCCTGGTCGAGACGCTGCACCCCGATGTGGTCCTGATGGACCTGGCGATGCCCCGGATGAGCGGGCTGGAGGTCACTCGCCGCCTGAAGGCCCGCCGGCCGAACGTGGCGGTCGTCATGATCACGGTCCACGATGACGAGGTGTATCGGCGCACCGCGCTCGCGGCCGGCGCCGCCGCCTTCCTGGTGAAGAAAACGTTGGGGGTGGACCTCTGGCCGACGCTGCTGCGGGTGGCGGCGAAAAGCCAGGAGCAGCCGATCTGACCGGGACTTCGTGGCTTGGGGGGACTTCCCCCCGGCCGGGTCGGGTAATCGCCCGATTTCCGAATTCGGCTGCCGCCCGTATCTTCCGGGCTGAGTATTGACACCCTGGGGCACAGCGCCAGCCCCCGGGACAGCATCCTGGTCCATGGGAGTCCTGGGCCATGGCAGTCGTAGGTGGGCGCGCACAACACTAAAGATGTGGACCGCCGGGGAACCCCCGGTGCCGGTCCGGCAAGACACAGGAGGTGACGTTCCATGTTTGGTCTGACCCGATGGATGGAGTCCCGTGGAATCAGCCAACTCCGGCAGGACATGGATGACCTCTTCGACCGCTTCTTCGATCGGGAAGAGTGGATGCCCGGTCGGATGATTCGGTCGCTCAGGAGCTTCCAGCGGGATCTGGATGACCTGTTCGGTGATTTCTTCGGCGACGACTGGCGAGTCGTGGCCGCTCCCGATCAGGCCGGGTACTTCTGGCCCCGGATGGAGACTTCGCTCACCGACGGGGAGTATGTGCTCCGGGCGGAGCTGCCGGGCTTCACCCCCGAGAACGTGGAGGTGAATGTCACCGGGAACACCCTCACCATCCGCGGGGAGCGCAAGATGGGCGAGGGCAAAGAGGAGTCCCGTCGCCGCTTCGCATATACCCACAACCTCCCCGAGGCGGTTGATGTGGAGAAGGTCAAGGCCACCCTGGCCAATGGTATCCTCGAGATCCGTATGCCGGCCTCCCCGAAGCTCGTCGGGAGGAAGATCCCGATCGAGGTGGGCGCTGGCGAGGGCCAGAAGCAGCTCAAGGCTGCCTGATCAGAGGATTCTCGGTGTCCCGCCGGGAGGGAGGGCAGTTCCTCCTTCCCGGCCTTCGGGTATTTGGTGCCCCGGTCGTCAACCGGGGGGAGTCACGGGAGAGGAGACAAACTATGAAGCTGCGGCCTTTGCACGATCGAGTCCTGGTCAAGCGCTTGGAGGAAAAAGAGGTCAAGAGGGGCGGGATCATCATTCCGGATACCGCCAAGGAGAAGCCCCAGGAAGGCGAGGTGATCGCCGTCGGCCCGGGGAAGATCACTGAGGACGGGAAGCGGCAGCCCATGGAGGTCAAGGTGGGCGACAAGATCCTGTTCGGGAAATGGTCCGGCAGCGAGGTGAAGTTGGGTGACGAGGAATTCCTGATCATGCGGGAGGAAGACATCCTGGGGATTCTGGGGTAACATATCCCTTCCGGCATGCCGCCGGTGGGGCGACACCGGATAGGGAAGGAGGAGTACCCGATGCCTGCAAAGCTGCTCGTGTATAATGAAGAGGCCCGCACGTCGGTTTTGCGCGGGGTTCAAAAGCTTTCCAGTGCCGTCAAGGCCACGTTGGGGCCGAAGGGCCGTAACGTCGTCCTGGACAAGAAGTGGGGCAGCCCCACCATTACCAAGGACGGGGTGACGGTGGCCAAGGAGATCGAGCTGCCTGACAAGTTCGAGAACATGGGCGCCCAGATGGTCCGCCAGGTGGCCTCCAAGACTTCGGATGTGGCCGGCGACGGGACGACGACGGCGACGGTTCTGGCCGAGGCCATCTTCCGGGAAGGGGCGAAGAACGTCACGGCGGGGGCCAACCCCATGGCCCTGAAGCGGGGGATCGACAAGGCGGTCGAAGCCGTGGTGGCGGAGTTGAAGAACATTTCCAAACCCACCAAGGGCAAGAAGGAGATCTCGCAGGTCGCCAGCATCTCCGCCAACAACGACAAGACCATCGGGGACCTCATCGCCGACGCCATGGAGAAGGTAGGCAAGGACGGGGTCATCACCGTGGAGGAGGCCAAGGGGGTCGAGACCACCCTGGAGGTGGTGGAGGGGATGCAGTTCGACCGGGGCTACATCTCCCCCTACTTCGTCACCGATCCGGAGCGGATGGAGGCGGTGCTGGAGGATCCCTATATCCTGATCCACGAAAAGAAGCTGTCGGCCCTCCGCGATCTGCTGCCCCTGCTCGAACAAGTGGCGAAGATGGGCAAGCCCCTGCTGGTCATCGCCGAGGAGGTCGAGGGCGAGGCCCTGGCCACCCTGGTGGTGAACAAGCTCCGGGGGACGCTGACCTGCTGCGCCGTCAAGGCCCCCGGCTTCGGCGACCGGCGCAAGGAGATGCTGAAGGACATCGCCGTGCTCACGGGCGGCGAGGTCATCTCCGAGGAGCTGGGGATCAAGCTGGAGAACATCCGGCTGGATGACCTGGGCAAGTGCAAGAAGGTGGTGGTGGACAAGGAGAACACCACCATCATCGAGGGGGCCGGCAAGGACAAGGAGATCGAGGGCCGGATCAAGCAGATCCGCACCCAGATCGAGGAGACCACCTCGGACTACGACCGGGAGAAGCTGCAGGAGCGCCTGGCCAAGCTGGCGGGCGGGGTGGCGGTCATCAAGGTGGGGGCCCCCACCGAGATCGCCATGAAGGAGAAGAAGGCCCGGGTCGAGGACGCCCTGAACGCCACCCGGGCGGCCGTGGAGGAGGGGATCGTCCCCGGCGGGGGCGTGGCCCTGCTCCGGGCCGAGAAGACCCTGGACAAGGTCAAGGTCGAGGGGGATGAGAAGATCGGCCTGGACATCGTCCGCCGGGCCCTGGAAGAGCCGCTCCGCATGATCGCCCAGAATGCCGGCTGGGAGGGGGCGGTCGCCCTGGCCAAGGTCCGAGAGGGAACTGGCGCCTTCGGCTTCAACGCCGAGACCGAGGAGTACGAGGACCTCGTGGCGGCCGGGATCATCGACCCGACCAAGGTCGTGCGGACGGCGCTGGAGAACGCCGCCAGCATCGCCGGGCTCATGGTGACAACGGAGTGCCTGGTGACCGAGGCGCCGGAGAAGAAAGAGAAACCGGCGACGCCGGCCCCGCCAGAGGATTACTGATGGAACCCCGGAGACCGGGGGCTCACCCCCGGTCTCCCTTCGCTTTTCACCCGTGATCGCAGGAGGGCGAACCATGTTGGGCAGAAATACTGGATGGGGATTGTGGGGACCCGACGCACGCGGCCGAAGGGCCCGCCCATGGCCGGCCCCGTTCGCCGGGGTCCTGGCGGTGCTCCTCGCCCTCGCCGCACCCGCGGCCATCAGCGCCGCCCAGGAGCCGGCCAAGCGGGATGACCGCCCCGAGCGGGGGATCGCCCTCTATACCGAATTCTCCGGCGTGGTCGTCCCCCTGGGAGAGACCGTGCGGATGGACCTGACCGTGGAGAACAAGGGTAGGCGGGACGAAACCGTCGCGCTGAAGTTCTCGGCCGTGCCCAAGGGCTGGAAGGCCTCCCTCAAGGGGGGCAGCTTCACGGTCACGGGCGTGTCGGTCCCCGACGGGAAGACCCGGACGCTCAGCTTCAGCGCCGAGCCGGAGAAGGGGGTCCCGGCCGGGACCTATGAGTTCGCGATCGAGGGGAGCACCGCCGACGGGAAGCTTACGGCGACCCATACCATCTCGGTGACCACCCGGGAGCGGAGTCGGCTGGGCGCCGAGGACATCCAGATCACCACCTCCTATCCGGTCCTGCGCGGGCAGACCGACGCCACCTTCGAGTTCTCCCTGGACGTGGCCAACAAGAGCGACAACGACCGGACCTTCAACCTGGCGGCCCTGGCCCCGGAGAAGTGGGAGGTGAACTTCAAGCCCGGCTACGAGCAAAAGCAGATCTCCAGCCTGCGCATCCGCGGCGGGAGCAGTCAAACCGTGGCCGTGTCGGTGACGCCCCCCCGGGACGCCAGGAGCGGTGAATATCCGGTCCTCGTCCGGATAACCGCGGGCGAGTCCAAGGCGGAGGTGCCCCTCAGGGTGGTCCTGACGGGCATCTACAAGCTGGAGGCGGCGACCCCCACCGGCATCCTGTCGGCCGAGGCCGTCACGGGCAAGCCCACGACGGTGTCCCTGCTCGTGAAGAACACGGGCTCGGCCGTCAACCGTAACATCAGCCTCTCCGCCTTCAAGCCCGAGAACTGGAAGGTCGAGTTCAAGCCCGAGAAGATCGAGGCCCTGGAGCCGGGCGCCATCAAGCAGGTCGAGGCCACCATCACGCCGGCGGCCACGGCCCTGGTGGGGGACTATTCCGTGGGCCTTTCGGCCGACGGCGAAAAATCCAACAAGACAGTGGAGATGCGGGTCACCGTCAAGGCCCCCACGGCCTGGGGCCTGGTCGGCGTCGTCTTGATCGCCGTGGCGATCGGCGGGATGGGCGGCCTGTTCATCTGGCTGGGCCGCCGCTAAAAACACGGCAACCGGGCAACTGGGCAATCAGGCGATTGGGAAAACGCCAAACCCCGGATTGTCCCGCCATCGGCGGGATTGCCTGAGTGCCAGCCCCCGAGAGGTGAAGACTTTTATGGAGCCGGTGATTGAGACCCGCGAATTGACGAAAAGGTATGGGAGCCAGGTGGCGGTCAACCGTTTGGATCTCGAGGTGAACCGGGGAGAGATCTTCGGCTTCCTGGGACCCAACGGCGCGGGGAAGACCACCACGTTCCTGATGCTCCTCGGCCTGAGCGAACCCACGACGGGCAGCGCCCGGGTCTGCGGCTTCGACCCCACCCGGGAGCCGTTGCAGGTCAAGCGCGTGGTGGGGTACCTGCCGGAGAACGTCGGCTTCTACGATGACATGACGGCCATCCAGAACCTGCGCTACGTAGCCCGTCTCAACGGGATCAAGGACGGCGCTCTGGCCGGCAAGATTGCGGAGGTCTTGGATCGGGTCGGCCTCCTGGCCGAGGGAGAAAAGCGAGTCGGGGCCTACTCCCGGGGGATGCGCCAGCGCCTGGGGATCGCCGAAGTCCTGATAAAGAACCCCCAGGTGGTCTTCCTGGATGAGCCGACGCTGGGCCTCGACCCCGACGGGACCTTGAAGATGCTGGAGATGATCCGCGGCCTGAGCCGCGAGCGGGGGATCACCGTGTTCTTTTCCTCGCACCAGCTCGACCAGGTCCAGCGGATCAGTGACCGGGTGGGCATCATGCTGCAGGGCAGCCTGGTCGGAATCGGCCCCATGGACGAGCTGGCCAAGCGGAAGCTGGGCGTGGACCAGGCCCAGTACACCCTGGAAGAGATCTACATGCGGTACTTCCGCGAAGGGGTACCAACCGGATAAGGAAAAGCGTTTGAGTGTTCGGTCGTTCGATGGTTCTCGGCATCAGGGATCGGGAACAACCGAACCCCCGACCGACCGAACGCTTTTTCCCCCATTGCTCAAAGCCGAAGACTGGAGGTAGCCGTGCACGGATTGGTAGCAGTGTACCGGAAGGAGCTGGAGGATCACTTCAGCAGCACCCGATTCATCCTGCTCCTGACGGTGATCCTGATGGTCAGCCTGGTCACCTCCTACATGGTCGGGAGTGGTCTCCGGAGCGAGCTGGAGGGTTTCGCCAAGCCCTCCCTGGTGTTCCTGTTGCTCTTCACCTCGACCGGGGCCTTGTTCTCGCTGGTCCAGTTCATCGCCTTCTTCGGCCCCCTGATCGGGATGATCCTGGGGTTTGATGCGATCAATCGGGAACGGGCGGCCGGAACCCTGAGCAAGGTGCTTTCCCAACCCATCTACCGCGATGCCGTGATCAACGGCAAGTTCCTGGCGGGTCTCACGGTGATTGCCCTGATGCTGGTGGCCATCGTGCTCCTCATCTCGGGGATGGGGCTCTGGGTGCTGGGCGTCGTGCCGGGATGGGAGGAGGTCGGCCGCCTGGCCGTGTACCTGGTGGTCAGCATCGTCTACATCGGATTCTGGCTGGTAATCTCGATCCTCTGCTCGGTCCTGTTCCGGAGCATGGCCACCTCGGCCCTGGCCGGCCTGGCCCTGTGGATCTTCCTGGCGTTCTTCATGGCCCTGGGGGCCAGGCTGGTGGCGGACGTGATCTCGCCCATTCCCCCGGGCGCCTCCTCGGACCCGACAGCCGAGGTCCAGCATGAGCGGACGAGGGAGATCGTGGCCAGCCTCTCGCCGATCACGCTGTACAGCCAGGCCACGGGAACGATGCTGGACCCGATGCGGAAGACGACCCGCTCGCTCATCCTGATGGGCCCCATGGAGCGGCTGTCCCTCAGCCGCTTCCAGAACCCGCTGCCGCTCCTCCAGAGCGCGCTGATCGTGGCCCCGCACCTGGTGTCACTGGTGGCCACCACGGTGATCTGTTTCGCCATCTGTTATGCCTGCTTCATGCGACAGGAGATTCGTTCCACGTGATCACCTATTGAAGGCGGCAGCCGCCTGCCGCACCGACGGAGGAGGTGGAGTTGTCATGCCGGTTTGGGACCCCTTTTCGGGGCTGGATGCCCTGCGCCGTGAGATCGACCGGACCTTCGAGGAATTTTGGAACGAGCGCTGGCCCCGGACCGGGCGGGTGGCCTTTCTGCCCGGTCGGTCGGCGCGGCAGTATCCCCTGGTAAACCTCCACGAGGACGAGGGGCACCTGTACGTCGAAGCCCTGGCCCCCGGCGTAGACCCGAAGACCCTGGACCTCTCGGTGGTGCATGGGACCCTCACCATCAAGGGGGAGAAGCCCGGCCTCGCCCAGGTCTCGGCCGAGGCCTACCACCGGAATGAGCGGGGGGCTGGGCGCTTCACCCGCACCCTCGAGCTGCCGGTGGAGGTGGAGGCCGGGAAAGTGACGGCCGAGTACAAGCACGGCCTGCTCCTGGTGACGCTGCCCAAGAGCCAGGCGGCGCGGCCGAAGCAGATTCCCATCAGCGTGAAGTGAAACCGGAGTCGGGAGGTGACGACCATGGCGGAGAAGACGGTGCCCAGCCCGCGTGCCGAGGCGACGCCCGGCCGGCGAGAGGAAACCCGCGCGCAAGAGCGCTACATCACCCCGCCGGTGGACATCTTCGAGACCGGTGAGGGCCTGACGGTGGTGGCGGACCTTCCGGGGGTGGAGCAGAACGCCCTGGATGTCCGGGTAGCCGACGGGGTCCTGACCCTGCAGGGCAAGACGGCCCACATCGTCCCCGGTACGCCCCTGGAGCGGGAGTACGAGCTGCTGCACTTCTACCGGCAGTTCGAGCTGCCCCAAGAGGTGGACCCAGACAAGATCTCGGCCGAATTCAAGCACGGGGTCCTGACCCTTCGGCTCCCCAAGCGGGAGAAGGCGAAGCCGCGGAAAGTCGAGGTCCGGGTGAGCTAGGATTCGCAGGGCTGTGTGGCCTTGGGGGGCTCGGGCGCCTCGGCGGTAATATCAAAATAAAGGGGCGGAAGACGGGAGGTGAAGATGGCCCTCACGGACAAGAAGGTGCTCATGGTAGTCGCGCCGACGGAGTTCGACGCGGGGGAGTTCGAGACGACCCGGAAGGTCCTGGAGAACCGCGGGGTCCAAGTCAAGGTGGCGAGCCCGGCACTGGCGACCGCCCGGGCCACGACCGGCCTGATGATCCGGCCCGATGTCAGCCTGGAGGATATCAAGACTTGGGAGTACGATGCCGTGGTGTTCCTCGGCGGCCCGGGGGCCCGACAGCTCTTCGACCACGAGAAGGCCACCAAACTGGCCAAGGACTGCGAGTTCAAGATCCTCGGCGCCATCGGCCTGGCCCCGGGCATCCTGGCGAACGGCGGCGTGCTGAAAGGCAAGCGGGTCACCGGCGATCCGTCCGTCGCTACACTGCTGCGCCAGAAGGAAGGCCGGTTCACCAACCAGGCGCTGGAGGTGGACGAGAAGCTGGTGACGGCCGCGGGCGGCCGGTACGCCGAACACTTCGGCAACGCCATCCTCAAGGCACTGGAGAAGTGACGACGATTCTCCAGGTCCGGTAAAGCGTGCGACGGGGGGCCGCGGTGGTCGGAAGCGGTCCCATGAACGCCCGGGCCCGAATAGGTCGGGCCGGGGTGAAATCCATCCACCGACCGAGGAGGGATGACCCTGAGGACCGAATATTGGGTCGCGCTCCTCGTGGTTGCCCTGATCATCGGCGTGGTGGTGGGCTACGGCGTCTGGGGCATGAAGGTGTCCCAAATCGCGGAGCTCGAATCGAAGGTCCAGTAACTCACCCAAGAGAATGCTGATCTGAAGGCGAAGCTCCCGGCGCCGGCCGCCCCCGCTGCGCAGATTCCTGGGGCGACCCCGGCCGCGGCGACCGGGACGACCGGCAAGCCGTAAGCCTGGCTACCTCCCGCCAACCCCCCCCGACGACAGCCTGCGGCGAACCTCCGGAACAATTACGGCGGGAGCTCCTTCCCTGTGCACTGCCCCGTCGCGCCTTCCGGGAGGCCGCCGACCGGGAAGGAAGCAACCCCATCCGAGAGCTGGCCTGACAACGGGGACGAGTGGACGGCGACCATGATGGGGAAAGGCTCGAGCGACCATGCGGGACGGGCTGGCGCTCCGCCTCTTCGAGCAGTGGCAGGCCAACAGCAGCCCGGACTGGCCTTGGCCCGAGGACGTGCTCACCTACGAGAACGCGCGGCTGCCCCAGGCCCTCATGCTGGCCGGCCGGCACATGGAGCGCGCGGATCTGGTGGCTACCGGGTTGACGGCGCTCGAGTGGCTTCTCAAGGTCCAGACCTCCCCCGGGGGTCACCTGTCCCTGATTGGCAGCAGCGGCTGGTGGCGACACGGCGGTCCGCGGGCCCGCTTCGACCAGCAGCCCGTGGAGGCGCAGGGCCTCGTAGAGGCGTGTGTCGAAGCCTTCAAGCTGACCGGGCGCCGCATCTGGCTCGCCGAGGCGCGGCGTGGGACCTGGTGGGATGCGGGAAAGATCGGCTTGTCGCCTCCACCCATCGAGACGGAGGATGGGTGGCTCGTCATCTACCATGGGGTCCGGCACACGGCCGCCGGGTGCCTGTACCGGCTGGGACTCGCCCTCCTGCACCGGGACGATCCGGTCCGCTGCCTGCTCCGCGGAGATGAGTGGGTCTTCGGTCCGGAGACCCCCTACGAGCGGGTGGGAGACGTGTGGGACGTCGTCTTTCCCTGCGGGTACACCCTGTCTCCCGATGGAGACACTCTCAGCCTCTACTACGGGGCCGCCGATACCACCCTGGCCCTGGCCACCGGGAGCGTGCGCGAACTGCTCGCCTGGCTGCGGGAGCACGGCCGGCCCGGTGGGATGGCCCGCGACCTCTGAGTCCCGCCCAGCCCCGCCACGTTCACCTTTTCGAAGGCTTTTTCAAGTCTTCCCACCCAAGCTTCCCTTGACACCGGCAGACCTGCAAGCTATGAAAGGACACCAATTCACGCCCGCTAACTGGGGCATCCGGCCAATGCGCCCCGGACCGCGCGGGAGCCACGAGTGGGGAGCACGGTGACCGACACCATCCTGCTGGTGGACGAGGACGGGCTCGTCCTCGAGATGTGCAAGGACGCACTGGAGAAGGCCGGCTACCGGACCGTCTGCCTTCGCGAGGGGCGGACCCTCCCATCCGCGGTGGCCTCCAACCGACCGGCGCTGATCGTCCTGGACATCAGGATGCCCGGAAGGGACGGCCTGAGCCTGTGCAAACAGCTCCGCAGCGGCCCCGATGCCTTCCACGGCCCCATCGTCATTCTTTCCGCCGAGCACTACGAGACCGACAAGCGGATGGCCCGGGAGGTGGGCGCGAATTCCTTCCTGGAGAAGCCCTTCAGGCCCGAGCGGCTGCTCGACACCGTCCGGGATCTCCTGACCCGACGGATTGCCGTCCGGTTTTGGGGCGTCCGCGGCTCGATCCCCACCGCCTCCCGCGATGCCGTGGGGTACGGGGGCAATACGCCTTGCGTCGAGGTCCGGGTCTCCGGCGTGGAGGACATATTCATCTGGGATGGGGGCACGGGCCTCCGAGAGCTAGGCCGGGCCCTGCGGGGAGCCGAGGCCCCGATCCGTGGGTACATCCTGTTCACCCATTTCCACTGGGATCACATCCAGGGACTGCCCTTCTTCGAGCCGGCGTATGCCACGGGGAATTCCTTCACCCTCGTGGGCCCCGCCCAGCCGACGGCCGGCCTGGTCCAGACGCTGGGCGGCCAGATGGCCTCCGTCTATTTCCCCGTGGGCCTGGAGCAGTTCGGGGCCCATCTCTCCTTTCAGGAAATCGACGAGGGGACGGTGACGTTGGGTGGTGTCGAGTTCGACAGTCTCTCCTCTCTCCACCCGGGTCGCGCCCTCACATACCGCCTGCGCCACGCGGGCAAGCGCGTGATCTATGCCACCGACAACGAACTTCCCCTGGGGTGGAGGGCCGGCGCCAGGTCCGCCCCCCACGAGGTGGAGCGGTTCATCCGCTTCTTCGCGGACGCCGACCTCCTCATCCATGATTCCCAGTACACGCCCGAGGAGCTGGAGGGCCGCCGCGGCTGGGGCCACTCCGCGTGGACCGACGTCCTGGACCTGGCCATCGCCGCCGGCGTGAAGCAACTTATCCTGTTCCATCACGATCCGGACCATTCCGACAGCTTCCTGGACGCCATCGGTGCCGCGGTCCAGGAGCGGATTGCCGAGGGCGGGTCCGGGATGGCCTGCGAACTGGCGCGGGAAGGCACCCACTTCATCGTCTGACCCCGAATATTTCAGGCAAAGTCGCCCAGCACGCAAAGACGGACAGATTTGGATCTCTCCCATGGTGGGTCCAAGCTCGCATTGTTCCGTCGGACCCCCGGTTCTCCGGGATCAACCCCACACGTGTTCGCGTTCTTAGCGTGCGTGGCGAGAGAACTGCAACCTTGGGGCGATGAGTCACATCGCCGGTGACCCGGTACCACGCTCCTGCAGGATTCGGGGCGGCCGGTCAGGAACCGCCGGATCGCCTCAGCGACCCTGCGCGGCCGCTCCAGGGTCAGGTGATGGTAGGCGTCCGGGACCTCCAGGAGCGAGGCGCGGGGGATCGCGTCGCGCATCCTGGTCGCCGTTCGGCGCGAGAGGATGCCGCTCCGCTCCGCCCGCAGGATGAGGGTTGGGCAGTGGATGCGTGGAAGGATGGGCCAGGCGACCTGGGGAATCACCCGACCGAAGAATTCGCGGTCGGGTCCGATGCTCCACCGGCCGGGCCCCCAGCACCACGCGGAACGCGCGGCCAGCGCCCGGAGACGGGCGGGTGATGCCACCGTCTCTGGCGGGATCAGCCGGAAGGTCCGGGCGGCCATCCGCCGGGTCGGGAAGAGGCGCAGCGGGCGGGTGGCGATCCGCCGCATCTCTGCCAACCCGTCCGCCGCGACATCCGGCGTGGCATCCACGATTACCAGGTGGTCCACGAGACGAGGGCGCCGGGCCGCGACGAGCATCCCCACCTTGCCGCCCATGGAGTGCCCGACGAGATGCAGGCGCGAGATCCCCAGCGCCTTCGCAAAGCCGACCACGGCCGCCACGAAGTCCTGCATGCGGTAGCGCGGGGGCCTCGGCCACATACTCCGGCCATGGCCCGGAAAATCCAGGGCGAGGACCTGGAAGTCGTTTGCCAGATCGGGGGCTACCCAGTCCCACCAGTGCGTATTTGCGGCCCCCCCGTGCAGGAGCAAGAGCGGGGGCGCACTCCTCGGTCCCCAGGCGGCATAATGGAGGCGGATGGTGCCGACCCGGGCCTCAGCCTCCCGACGTGGCCACCGCCTGCCGCTCCTTTGCATGCGTTCCCCCCGTCCTGCGGGCCAAGGAGACGTCCCGATGAGGATCCCGCGGCCCGGTATGATATCATACCTTCGGAGGGAAGACCGCCGTGCGCGCCTGTTCTCGCCGATGCCTCATCGGGGCCAGCCTCTTGCTGCTTCTCTGCGCGGACATCCAACCCAGCAGGCTGAGATCCGGTCGCGTGGGTTGGGTCCCCGTCGCCGCCCAGACGACCCGCATCTTCTACCGCGCAGGGGATTGGCTGTCCACATTGCCGGAGACGCAGATGCATCTGATCAACGGAACCCTCCGGGCATGGGAGGAGTTGGCAGATAGCATCGAAGCGCGGGGGCCCGGAAGCGACCGGCTCTCGGTCCGGGACCGCGAGGTGCTCCGCCTCCTGGAGTGCGTCCGGGTCGCGCCTGGTCTCACGCCCGAGGAAGTGCGTCGCGCCATCGAGGTGTACGCCGCGCAGAATCGCGAGGCCGTCTTCAGCGCCTTCGCCGATCTGGCGGGACGGGCCTTGGACCGGCGCTGCCCTGCGCCACCAGCCCGGTGATGGCCGCATCCGGCAATGGGGGGATGACGCTGGGACTTGCGTAATGTCCGTCAGGGGGATACATTTCGCCAAATGATTCATCCAATGATACCGCCAGGTCCGACATGCGGGGGCGCCGGGGGGTCCGCGGTGGTCCAGGCGACGCCTGTGGAGCAGATGGCTCCCGAAGAGGTCGCGGACCTCGGGACGGGACGCGGCGAGGGCAGCAAGGTCTTCCTGTTCAACTGCGAATGCCACAGCTTCGAGGACGTGATTACCCAGTTGCTCAAGGCGGTCCCGGGAATGACCCGACTGTTGGCCGAGGAGCTGGCCTGGCGCGTCCATACCCAGGGTATGGCCGAGGTGTACCGGGGCAGCCCGACGGAATGCGACCGCGTCGCCAAGGTGTTGGGCGAGACTGGACTGATCGTGCAGGTGATTTGAGGTCGACCCCCACGGGCAACCGTCCTCGGACTGAACGAATAAGGAGACCCACATGGCCGCACCCATCCCTGAGAAATTCCGGGATCTGCTGACCAAGAAGGCTTTTGCCAGCTTGGCGACCGTCATGGCGGATGGCAGCCCGCAAGTGACGCCCGTGTGGTTCGACTTCGACGGAACCCATCTCCGCGTCAATTCCGCCAAGGGGCGCGTCAAGGACCGGAACATGCGGCGCAACGGACGAGTGGCGCTGGCCATCCTGGATCCGGAGAATCCGTACCGACACATGGCCATCCGCGGCCGCGTCGAGGAGATCACGGAGGCCGGCGCCGACGCCCACATCGACTTGCTGTCCAAGAAGTATCTCGGGAAGGATCGCTACCCAAATCGCAGGCCGGGCGAGGTCCGCGTCATTTACCGGATCCGGCCGGAGCGCATCACGACCATGGGATGATCCGAGCCCGGGTGACCGGAGGAAGCGGCCGGCCGGGAGGGGGGCCGTATGTCACTGCCAGAGCGCATCGTCGGCGAGGCGGCTGACGCCATCATCGCCGCCGACACCTCGGGGAAGATCACGCTGTGGAATGCCGGGGCGGAGCGGCTGTTCGGCTATTCCAAGGCCGAGGCGGTCGCGCAGAGCCTGGACCTCATCATTCCGGAGGCCCAGCGGAAGCGACACTGGGACGGCTACCACCATGTGATGCAAACCGGCGAGACCCGGTACGGGACGCGCGTCCTGCGCGTTCCCGGCATCCGCAAGGACGGCACCCGTATCTCCCTCGCCTTTACGGTGGGGCTCCTGAAGGACGCGGGCGGACGCGTCGAAGGGATCTTTGCCATTCTGCGCGACGACACTGAGCGCTGGGAAACGGAAAAGGAGTTGCGGATGCGCCTCGCCACCCTGGAGCGGCCCGCCGGCCGATCCCAGTCCTGATTTGACGGGGGCGGACGTTGGATGCTATCTTTCCGCCTGACGCACGCTTCTCAGGAGGTCTATCGAGACGCCCATGCCGATGCGGCTGTTCCGGGGGCACGAGGACAGGAAAGCTCGGAGGTGCCCGGCCTGCGAAAGCAAAATCGCGGCCGACGCGACGTTCTGTCCCTCCTGCTACATGGTGATCCGCCCGGAAGGCGCTTCGGATCTGCGGGCCCATCTCCGGGGGGGCCGAGTCCCCACGGACGTCTACCTGCTTCGCAAACTGCAGATGGAGGATCCAAACGCCGGACCGGTGGTCCGGCTCCCCGTGGACGCCTCAGCCGCGCCGCCGGTTCCTTCTGCGATTGCCGCACCGCCTGCGAGATCCGCCGAGTCCGCGTCTTCCCCCAAGTCTCTCGATCTCGCCACTGGTCCAGCGCTTTCCGCGGCCAAGGCGAAACAGCCTGCGCCCGTTAATCCAGCCGGTGTCACCGGCGCCTCCCGGGGAAAGACCGAAGCGCTGCCCAAGGTGCGGGCGTGGACCGGTGTCCACTCGCTCGTGAAGTTCGATGCGCCGCTTCCCCCGCCCGCCCAGACCGTGGAGGACATCCCGGCCCTGTTCACGTGGATGCTGGAGAAGGATCCCGTGATCCCCAACAACCTCAAGCTGCTGGAGGAGATTCACACCCGCACCTTCCCGAACGGACCTGCGGCAGGCCTGGCGTACGAACGCCACGTCCTGCTCCTCATCACGGACGACCTGTACCTTTACCCGACCAAGGAGACCCTGGAGAACCACCTGGTACTCCTCGGGGCGGCCTACCGGCGCGCGGCGGGGATGTATCACGCCACGGTGGAGAAGGACCACGGAGAGGCCACCGCCGCCCTCTGGCAGATGTCCAGCCTGGCGAGCCGCCTACGAGTGGAGGCCTGGGTGTACCACAGCCGCCATGGCGTGTCCCCTGAGATCATCCGCCCCCGGCAACCCCGAGGATCCAAGGCCTAGCGGCTCAACCTGATCCTCCCCCGTTACCCTTCTGGCCGACGACGCCCGCTCTCCGGCATCCCGGAGGGGAACCACTTAGGATACCGCAGAGTACGCCGATTCATTCAGACGGGATGAAAGTGATGAAGGATGGGCGGACGTTCGCCATCCTCGGGGCAGCAAAGGGGAGAAGTTGTCCACTGCGTATCGCGCAGATTTCGTTGGCTTTGATACGATCATTGTCGAGATCTAAAGCACTGGGACAACTCACAGGCCTCGAGGAGTCTCGGGTGATCAACCACCTGAAGGCCAGCGGTCCCTCCGTAGGCCTCTGGCTCAATTTCGGCGCCCGCTACCTCCAGCACAGACGCCTGGTCTTATCCCCCCAGAAAATCGGCGTAATCTGCGCCCCTCGATTACACTCGGGGCCCTTCGGCTGAGCTCACGACGAGGCCCTGAGCCTGCCGAAGGGTACTCTGCGGATCAATGCTGTCTTTGCCCTCTGGCTCTGGGGATAGACCCGGTCCCTCGCGAATTCTACCTGCGCCCTTCTCCGCGACGCTGATCCGGGCTTCGCCCAATGGCGGTTCCGCTGCCCATCCCACCTGCCAGCCAATGGCCAGGACTCCCATGCCAAGGACAGAGGTGAAAGCTGCCAGCCGTTTCATGGTCACACCCCCCCACCCCCCATGACGCTTTAGACCGAGACCCCCGCACCAGCCCGGCAAGACCAGTGCCATCTCCCGAGCTTCTACCGTTTTCGGAGGGTGGTGCAGGCAGGCGGCGGCCCATGATAACTGTTGCCGAAAAATGCTGGCCTTCGGGAGGATGTTGTGGCAGATTCGTGAGCCCAACCAAAAGGTGCGCACCACTGCAATCAATCTAGTCCAGCCGGCAACGGGGCGGCTCACCTCTTACCACCCCATGAGGGTGCCCAGCAAGATGTGGGGAGGTATAGAAGATGAAGATCCTCTGCTGTCATCCGAGCGGCCTCATGTACACGGAGATCTACCTCCGCCTGGAGCCGCTGGGCGTCGAGCTGGTCGCCGCCGCGGCCCGCGCGGCCGGCCATGACGTCCGGATCCTCGACCTGCAGCTCTTCACCCACCGGGACTATTTCAAGCTGCTGGACGACTGGAAGCCCGAGGCGGTCTGCTTCGGTCTCAACTATCTCGCCAACATCCCCGAGGTCATTGATCTCGCCAGGGCCACCAGGGAGCGGCTGCCCCACTGCTTCTTCTTCGTGGGAGGTCACAGCGCCTCCTTCACCGCCCAGGAAATCCTCGAACACGCCGCCGGGGCCATAGACTGTGCGGTCAAGGGGGAGGCCGAACAGATCGTACCACTCCTCCTGGCAGCGGCGCATGACCGGAAGAGCCTCCATACATTGCCGGGTGTGGTGACGCTCGACGGGGAGGGCCCGCCGCCCAAGAAGCTGGACGACCTGGACAAGCTTATGCCTGCCCACGACCTGCTGCAGAAGCGCAGGAAGTACTTCATCGGGGTTCTGGACCCCGCGGCCTCCATCGAGTTCACGCGGGGGTGCCCCTGGGATTGTGTCTTCTGCAGCGCCTGGACCTTCTACGGCCGAAGCTATCGCAGGCGAAGCCCCGAGGCGGTGGGGGACGAGCTGCAGAGCCTCCGGGAACCAGGCATCTTCATCGTGGACGACGTGGCGTTCATCCAGGCCGACCATGGCTTCGCCATCGCCAGGGAAATCGAGCGGCGGGGGATCAAGAAGCGGTACTACCTGGAAACCCGGGGGGACGTGTTGCTCCGCAACAAAGAGGTCTTCCGGTACTGGAAGCGTCTGGGCCTCGAGTATATGTTTCTGGGCTTGGAGGCCCTCGACGAGGAGGGCTTGAAGCTGCACCGGAAGCGGGTGTCCCTCTCCAAGAACTTCGAGGCCCTGGAGTTTGCCCGGTCGCTGGGCATCGCGGTGGCGGTCAACATCATCGCGGACCCGGACTGGGACGAGCAACGGTTCCGCGTCATCCGGGAGTGGGCCCTCTCCATCCCCGAGATCGTCAACATCAGCGTGAACACGCCCTACCCGGGCACCGAGACCTTCTTCACCGAGTCGCGGAAGTTCATCACCCGGGACTACCGCCTTTTCGACATCCAGCACGCGGTGCTGCCCACAAAGCTCCCCCTGGAGAGGTTCTATCAGGAACTGGTGAAGACCCAGCAGGTCCTGAATATGAAGCACCTGGGCGTTGCCGCCCTGAGGAAGACGGCCGTTCTTGCCGCGGGACTGCTGGCCAAGGGCCAGACGAACTTTGTCCGGATGCTCTGGCGTTTCAACAAGGTGTACCATCCGGAGTTGCAGCTCGCCGACCACCGGCGACCCGTGGAGTACGAGATGCGATTGCCGGCCGCCTCCGACAACGGGAAGGTGAACCCCCGGACCCTCTACGTCCTGCAGCCTGACACGACCCCGCCGGCCCCGGTCACACCCGCCACCCGCTGATTCTCGCCGCGGCCCCCCCTGCACCCAGGGGGTACCCGCGGGCTACCCGGGGGAGGGCGGGGGTGGGGATGGCGTGGGGCACCAGAGATGCGGGGTGGGGTGTGGGCTATCCTTTGATGGAACCGGTGAGGCCCGTGACGTAGTACTCGACGAAGAACGAGTAGACCAGCGCCACCGGGACGGAGCCGAGGAGCGCCCCGGCCATGAGCTGGCCCCAGAAGTAGATGTCGCCGCGGATCAGCTCCGAGACGACACCCACGGGGACCGTCTTGCGCTCCGGCGAGGAGAGAAAGATGAGGGCATAGATGAACTCGTTCCAGGAGAGGGTGAAGGCGAAGATCCCGGCCGACAGGATCCCCGGCACGGCGATGGGGAAGATGATGCGCAGCATGGCGCCGAACCGTGTGGCGCCGTCGATCCGGGCGCACTCCTCCAGCTCCTTGGGGATGGTCTTGAAGTAGCCCATGAGCAGCCAGGTGCAGAAGGGGACGAGGAACGTCGGATAGGTGAGGATCAGCGCCCAGGGGGTATTGCCAAGCTGGAAATTCCGGATGATGTCGGCCAGGGGGATGAACAGGAGCGTGGGCGGGACCAGATAGGTGACGAAGATCCCGGTCCCGAGCGCTCCCGCCATGGGGAACTTGAGCCGCGCCAGCGCATATCCCGCCAAGAGGCCACAGAAGAGAGAGATGGCGGTCGAGGCCACGGCAATGAAAAACGTGTTCCACAGCCAGCGGGGGAAGGTCGTCTTGGCCAGCAGGTCTATGACGTGATCGAGGGTCGGTTTGAGGGTCCAAAATGGCGTGTTGTTCGCGGCGCGCCAGGACCGGTACAGCTCGGCGTCAGGCCGAAAGGCGGTGATGGCCATCCAGTAGAAAGGGAACAGGGTCCCCACGATGAACACCGCCAGCGGGATGTAGAAGAACACCCACTTCTTCCACCGCCGTTCGACCACGCCTACACCCCCTCCATCCGCCGCAGATACCGAAGCTGGATCCAGACCACGACGAAAAGCACCGGGAACATGAAGAGCGAGATGGCGGCCCCCTCCCCGAGAAGCCCCGCCATGACGCCGAGCTGATAGGCGTAGGTGGCCAAGAGATGCGTGGAGTTGGCCGGCCCGCCGCCCGTCAGGACGTAGATGAGCTGGAAGTCGGAGAAGGTCTGGATGATGGAAAAGACCACCACCACGATCATCACGGGCTTGATCAGCGGCAACGTGACGTTCCAGAATCGGCGCCAGCCATCGGCGCCGTCCAGGGAGGCCGCCTCGTGGAGATCCGGGTTGATCGTCTGCAATCCCGCCAGCAGCGTGATGGCGAAGAACGGCATGCCGCGCCAGGTGTTCACCACGATGGCGCACCCCAGCGCGTAGGTCCCGTCGGACAGGAACGGGACTTTCGTCGTGATGACTCCGGCCCGATACAGGAGCCAGTTCAGGACGCTGAAGGTCGGGTCGAACATCCAGCGCCAGGCGAAGGTGGACAGCACCGTGGGAATAATAAAGGGCAGGAGCATGGAGGCCCGCACGAGCCGCTTTCCCCGGAAGTGCCGGTTCAGCAGGAGGGCCAGCCACATCCCGAGGAACAACTTGAGGAGGGTGGCCCAGAAGGTGTAGACGAAGGTGTTCCGGAGGGTCGTCTGGAAGATGGAGTCGTTCCAGGCCTTCACGAAGTTCCGGATCCCGACGAACTCCCCCACCTTGCCCACGCTGGTGCTCGAAACTGACAGCCAGAGCCCCATGACGAAGGGGTAGGCAATGAACACCACCAGCAGGACGACGGTGGGCGCCAGGAGGACGAAGGCGAGGAGGCGCTCGCTCTCGAGGAAGCGCTCGAGTCTGGCCGGCTGTGAAATGGCAGGGTGGGGGAGCGCCACCTCGACTTGCGCCGCGCTCCCCCCACCCTTCAGAACGTGGTTGGCCACGACTTACCCGTAGATCTTCTTCAGCTCCCCTTCCGCCCACCTTACGGCGTCCTCGGCCTTCGTCCCCTGGACACCCTTGGCGTACATGTCCACGATGATGTACTTCGAGAACGCCTCCGTGGCCTTGGCCGTCGCCGGTCCCGCATGGCCGAAGATCCTGGTCTTGCGGGAGGCAGTCCGGAAGACCTGGAGCGGCTTGTCGATCTTGTCCCACATGGAGTGCTTCTCCCAGAGCGTGGTCGCCGCGACGCTGTACCCCTCGTTGACCACGAACCACTTCTCGAAGTTCTCTTTCTTGTGCAGCCAGCGCAGGAAGTCCTTGGCCAGCTTCTGGTTCTTCGAGTACTTCATGACCGCGTGGGAGTGGTTCAGGTACAGCGGGAACTGGCCGGCGGGCCCGGCCGGAAGCAGGCCGGCGTGGTCGATGTCTTGGTACATTGGCTCGCCCTTTTCGTCCTTGATCTGGTCCTTCTTGCGCTTGGCGACGATGTAGATCGAGGCGCCGTTCAGGCTCGCCGAGATCTCGCCGGCGTGGAAGGCCCGGTTATTGTTGGTGTCGTCCCAGGCCAGGCCGCCTTCGTCGCAGGCGTCCTTCCAGAATGCCTGCATGAACTTCACTGAGTCCACCGCACCCTTCGAGTTGATGACGACCTTCTTGCCGCTGGCGTCGGTCTCGGCGCCCCCGAAGCTCCAGAGCAGGGGATAGGCGAACGTCGGGGCATCGCCGAAGGTGTGACCGAGCGTCTGCCCGTACGGCTTGCCCTTCTTCTTGAGCTGGGCGAACACCTTCCGGGCATCTTCCCAGGTCTTGGGGAACTCGGTGACCCCGACCTCCTTCAGCCAGGAGCGCCGATACGCGACGGCGTTGCCGATGATGGAGTGGGGCATCGCCAGCCACTTCCCGCCGACCTTTGCCGACGGCGTGTACACATCATAGAAGCCGCCCTCGGCCTTGGCGACCTCGTTGGCCACATCACTCACGTCTACGACCGAGTTCGCGTACAGGTGGGCCCAGTTGTACTGGAACATGAAGATGTCCGCGCCCGAGCCCGACTGGATGGCTGCGGTGATGCGGGGCTGGAGGTCGTTGGCGTTGATGAACTCGAAGGTGACCTCCGCCCCGAGCGCCTTCGACGCCTCGGGGGCCTGGCGCTTTAGCTCCACGTCCGCCTCGGGGATAAAGTCCACCCACCGCACGATGTGGAGCTTGGTCCCCTGGGCATAGGCGGGGGCCCGCTGGGCTGCCAGAATGCCCTCCAGCCCCCCTGTGGCGGCCGCGACGCCGACGGCGCCGCTGACCTTGAGGAACGTTCGCCGATCAATCCTCTGGGCCGGTGTCTCGTCACGATCGAATGTGTCCATCCTCTCCCCTCCCTCTCTGTGTTGTGGTTGACCAGTGCTCCCCTGTGTTGCCCCTCAGAACCCATCCAGCCCGCCCCTGGCGGATAACGCCCCCAACGCGCCCCCGACCGTGAGGAAGGTCCGACGGTTCACGCTTCGGACCCGGCTTGTGTCATGGGTGTCATGGGTGGGTGATCCCGATGCGGTCTATCTTTGCTTGTAGGAGACGTTTCCAATCGGCGGCCCTTCCTGGCGACGAAAAAGACCGCATGCAGTTGAGCGATTGATCCCACTGAGGGGAACGGAATTTCTGGAAGAGGCGAACCCCCGTCACGGAAAGTGAAACCGACTCGTGGGCGAAGCTGAGTTTGCGTAGAGGAGAATAGCGGTCTTTTTAGACCGTCCGATTCATACCACCCATACCCCGGCATGTCAATGGAGAATCGGCGGGATCTCCCAACCCTCCCCGGGGGTTACAAGGAATGCGCTGTCCGTCTCGGGACGCCGGGCACTGGACAAAGGTCCAGATCCCCTGATAGAAGGTTCCGGGAGCGCACCACACGGAGGACAAGGAGGAGGCAGAGGAGATGGCGCAGGTAGTTGGATTCATTGGCCTCGGTATCATGGGTGGGCGGATGGCCAGGAATGTCCTAAAGGCGGGGCATGCGCTCCAAGCGTATAACCGGACCGCCGCCAAGGCGGAGGCGCTTCGTCCCATGGGAGCCACGATTGTGGCTTCCCCACGCGAGGCGGCGACGGGAGCCGATTTTGTGATCACCATGGTGTCCGACCCCCCCGTCCTCGCGGCCGTCCTGGAGGGGCCGGACGGCGCCTTCGCCGGCTGCCGCCCGGGCACGCTCCTCATCGACATGAGCACGGTGGACCCGGACACCAGCCGGGCGATGGCCGCCCGGGCCGCCTCCCTCGGCCTCCGCTACCTCGAGGCGCCGGTGATGGGCGGCGTGGGGGCGGCCGAGCAAGGAACCCTGACGATCATGGTGGGTGGCACGCCGGAGAATTTCGCCGCGGCCAAGCCGCTGCTCGAAACCATGGGGAGGAAAATTCTTCACGCGGGCCCCATGGGCCATGGATCGGTCCTGAAGCTCTCGGCCAATCTTGTCGCCGCCTGCATCGTGACCGCCATGAACGAAGGGCTGGTCCTCGCCACCAAGGCAGGGTTGGACCCGGCTATGGTCGCCGAGGTCCTTTCAGAGCGCTCGCCCCTCATCGAGCGGACCGCCCCCCGGGTGCTGGCGGGGGATTTCGCCGCCCGGTTCCCGTTGAAGCTGTCCCACAAAGATGTGCAACTGGCGCTGGCGGCCAGCCGCAGCCTGGGCGTGCCACTCTCCAGCCTGGAGGCGGTGGCGCAGCTCCAGGCCGCCGCTCTGGCAAAAGACCTGGGAGATCAGGACCAGACCGCAACCATCCAGGTCCTCGAAGGGATCGCCGGCGTCCAGGTCCGCAGCAAGTGAAGGGAAACAAGGTGCTAGCGGCTCTCCGCGGCGGACAGAGTGGCGGCGAAGTCGGGCCCTTTGGGCCGAGGGAAGGCGAAACCGTGACGCACCGTGTTCCCGGTGACGGAGGCCCATACCACCCGACCCCTCAGTTCCAGCGGCCCCCGCTGTGTATCCAGGACAAGATCCGCGGTGCTTCCCGGAACCATCTGGACTGACAGTTCGGCCATGAACCCGCCGGCGCTGATGTCCTTGACCACCCCCTCGATCACTTTCCCGGGAAACTGAGCCGTCCAGCCGATGGCCGGCAGCACCACCGGAAATCGGGCGTATTGTCGCACGCCCGGCATCGGCTTTGGCTGTCCCGCCCTCTCCTCGCCGGCCGCGGGCGTCGCCTGCGTGGGACGGGCGCCGGCCAGGACCGCCTCGATCGTCGCAACGAGGGCCGGCCGGCGCACCGGCTTGGGGATGCAGGCCTGGGCGCCTGCGGCATAGGCCTGGCGATGCAGGGCGAGGTCTTCGCTCTCGGTGACGATGACGACTGGGACCTTCAGGATCTTGGGTTCCTGGCGGAGGAGGCGGCAGACCTCATACCCGTCCCTGTCGGGGAGGTGGAGGTCCAGAAGGATCAGGTCGGGCGGCTGTGCGGCCGCCAGGCTCAGGGCCAGGGTGCCCGTCTCCGCGCTCCGGACCACGTAGCCGATCGCTCCCAGATAGACCTTCAGGAGCTCCCGCTCGCGCGGGTCGCCTCCGACGACCAAGATCCGCCACGGCTTGGACGCTGCGAGCTCCAGACCAGACGCCTTGTGGACCAGGGGGCCGGGTCTTCCCGGCATCTGCCCCTTCGTTGCCCGCCGCTTCATCCCGCTGACGCTAGCAGACCCTCCGCCCAATGCAAGTCGTTTCCCCCGACAGGGCGGCGAGGCGGGATGGTTGGGGATTGGGTGAGGAGGCGCTACCCCGCTGCGTGGCCACAGGCGCCGCAAAACTTCTCTCCCGGTGCAAGCGGGTAGCCACACTGACGGCAACGGGGCGTTGCCAGGCTCTGACCGCACTGATTGCAGAACTTCGTGCCGGGGCGAAGGGCTGCCCCGCACTGCGAGCAGGTCGATGGGGTCCCGGGAGAGGTGGGGGGCCGGGGGCGTCGGACCGCCCCAACCTCTTCTACCAGCAACGCCGATCCCCGGTAGCCCGCCAGGACCAGCCACAGGGCCGCACCGACGCTCCCGAGGACGAAGAGCCAGTTGTAAACGATCCGGCCGGTCTCGCCGAGGAACGGGCCGACCAGCAGCAGGAGCACGCCGTGGCCGACGATGACGACGATCAGGGTGACCAGCGGCTCAATAACTTGCCGCGCAAACGAGAGCCCCTTCCCATCCTCGGGAATCTGGGTGGCCGCCGTGCGCCCGAGCAGCCACAGGAACAGGACGGCACTCCCATAGCCCAAGAATCGGACCAGGTTGGACGCCGTCAGCCCCGTTGACCCGATGCCCGTCTCTCGAAAGAGCGGGATGCTGCCCAGTACGGCTCCGAGCAGCAAGGCCAACACCATGGCGATGAGGTAACGCCCAGCCCAGGCACTCACGCTCACTCCTCCTTCCCATTCCCCACGAGCCGCTTGGCGCAAGCCGCAGGGACCCACCTCGTCACACTCGAGCCCCGGGCCCCGACTTCCGGAAGGCCCGAGTCTCCCCGAACCGAATGTGTTTGCCTGCCATACCCAGTGCGGAAATGTTGCAGACGGGGTGTCCCTTGTCAATCTCCCGCTCCACCCCTTTTTTCTTGCAACCCTCGGACGGTCTGTTAGGGTCTGCCCACCTGCAGTTCGGCCACCCGGAGAACAGGAGTCTAGCGTTCGGGTCTCTGTGTCTTGCAGCAGTGCATTCGGCTACGGGCGTCGGGATGCCTCGGCGCCCGTGCCTGTTTGCAACCGCACCCTACTGCCGGCCGCCTTCAAATTGAAGGTGGCCGCCGCCGAGGCGGCCATGCCATACCGCGATCGAGAGGACACGCAGCGCCGCGCGCTGACCAACCATGACTAGCAAGGGCGACCCTCCAAACCGAGGGACGATCTTGGTAGTGGACGATCATGAACTCGTCTGTGAGGGCATCCGGGGGATGCTCAAGGCCGCCGGATTCGGAGCGCTCACCGCTCTGAGCGGCCGCGCGGGAATCGCTCTCTTCCGCCAACACGCCAGCGAAATCCGAGCCGTCCTGCTTGACCTCAGGCTGCCCGGGGAAAACGCCGCCGAGGTCTTCGATGCCATGCGCCACGTCCGCCCGGACCTCCCCATCATCCTTATCAGTGGCACGCCGGAGGCGATCGCCAGGCAAGAGCTTGCCCGCCCGGGGCTGACCGCGTTCCTCCAGAAACCTTTTGACTATGCGGCGGTCATCCGGATCGTTCGCGAGGCGTTGGAGGGGTCACCGTCCCGGAACCGGGGGGATCCCCGGCCGGCTGACCGGGCGTGCGGAGCGCCCCCCCGTCATCCTCCGGCAGATGCGCCTGCCGAGGATGAACGGCCTGGTGATTCCGAAGCACGTGCGAGGGATTGACCGGGGGGTGGGCGTCATCATGGTCACGGCGGTCAGCGAGGAGGGGCTCAGGGGAGCGGCTGCCACGCCTGCCGTTCCGGGTCCCACACTTCGATCTTCGTGACCGGGTGGATCTCCCACGCACTGGCCCGCCAGCGCCCCACGCCGTCGAGATGCTGGTAGTCATGCATGAGCCAGCCGGAGATCCGGACGCGCACCTGGCGAAGACAGAGGTCCCAGAGGGCCTCGTCAGACCAGCCGGTCCTCGGGGGTTGAAAATGGGGGGTGACTTCGGTGACGATCTGCCCGCCTCGGGGCCCATCGGGGAAGCACCGGGGTTGGGGCTGGTCCCGCAGGTGGACGTGCACGTCCCCTTGCCACGGGAGCGGGCCGTAGTTCCACCCGTCCCCCACGCGGCGCACCTCGCCGACGTATCCCTCCAGGCTCACGGCACGGGCGGCGTGGGCGCGGACGGCATCCCAATCACCGTCCTCGTATACTCGGGGAAGCGCCGGGAGGGCGAGGAGCTGAGCAAAGGTGAGGGCCTCGTACTGCGCAGGCACCTCCGTGCGGTTCTTCACCTCCCGGAGGTACCGGTACTGGGGGCTCAGGATTCCACAGGACGCCAAGAATAGGACGCCGCATAGCAGCAGGCTCCCGGCGGCGAGGACAGCACGGCACGCGGGTATGCCGCTCGTTTCGAGTCGGTCTGTTCCTCTCAAATGTTTCCTCACCTTCCATCTTGTTGCTCCAAGCACAAGGTGTCCTCCGGCTTGTTGGGCTCAGGAGACCCCGCGACCGCAATACATATACGACCGGACTCTCTTTCGCCACACGTTTTTTCAATAGGGATGTAACGCGTTACCGGTCTGCCTGGGGGCTGGGCATTTCGCACTGCCCGTCGAAGGTGGCGCCTTTCCAGATCACCAAGCTGGGCGCCCGGATCGTGCTGGTGACGCGACTCGACTCTAGAAGCTCGACCCGCTTCTTCGCGGTGATGTTGCCCTGGACCTGACCCCTGACCTGCAAGACTTCGACCTCGATCTCCCCGCTCACGAATCCGCGCTCCCCGATGATAAGCGCCTCCCCCCGGATGACGACTCCCTCCATGTGGCCGTCCACGCGCACCGCCCCGGTGAAGCGCAGTTCCCCTCTCCACCGCGTTCCCTCCCCCAGGAAGCTGGCCACCTCGGGGACGGCGCTGCTCAGCGGATCGCGACGCTCCTCCTGCCGCTGCTCCTGCTCGACCGCTTGGACCCGCTGCCGCCGTTCCCCCTGGCGCCGATCCAAGACGACCTGAATCTCCTTGTCGGCCCCGGAGTTCCCCAGCAGGGCCCTCCAGAGCTGAAGCCGGTCTGGTGCCACGGCCGTCAAGCCTCTCAGCCTGATCCCAGGCGTCCGCTCTTCTGGCGAAGGGCTGACCCCTGGCATCGGCTCTCTCGGTGTTGTCCTGTCCCCGGGTGCGGTCTCCCCCAGCTTTCATCCTGGGTTACGTAAGGCAGGTCGGGCTTCATCCCAACTTTGTGCAAGCACCGCGCCGGGAATCGAGGGCGCCTTCCTTGACTTTCCCGTTGATTCTCGCTGGTGACTTTCAGCCTCCTTGAGACCCGATCCGCCGCCTGCCGGCTCTAGCGGCCTCCCCGGAAAACTTTTCACTGGCCCCCGTCACCCCTGACTCCGGAGGGAAACTTTTGCATTGTGGGTTGGGAGTCCTGGCACTTGTCTGCCCGGACGAATTCCGCACTCCCAGCGGGATTACTCCTGGCAAGATCGGGAGATCTGAGGCCTTCAACTCGTGAACCCCGTCTCCCGGATGGGCGGGAATGAATCTTGCCGACGCAGAGAGGCGCCTAGACAGCAAAGAATCCGGCATGGCTTCGGGAGGCCGTGCGCGGCCCAAGGTGGAAGGAGGCATTCGTCATGCATCAGGAGGGCGTTCCTCGCCCTGTCAAGCGCGTGCGGGGCCCCGCTGGCCGGCACTGCATCCAATGCGGCAGCCTATTTCCCAGCCGGGAGGTCTCGCACCGGGTTTGCCAAGCCTGTTACCAACGGTTTGCCCGACTCCGGCTCCTCACTCGCTTCGATCCATGGCTCACACAGCCCAGCCACGGCCGGTGGGTTGAGGGGCGCTCCGCCGTGATCTAGGTGTCCCTGCCCCCTGTGCCTCCCCCCGCCCCTGATCCCCTGACCCGCGCCGCATGATGCGGCGGAGGGTGCCGGCCGAAGATGGCAACCCGAACAAAGATTGTGTTGCTGGTTCTTGCCTCGGCGCTTCTGGGCAGCGTGACCCTCCGCGAGGAGACGCGCCTGATCCAGGAACTCGAAAACGCCGCCCACGCGCCGGTTTTTGGAATCGCGTCCCTTATCCTGCTTTCCACACTGAAGGGAAGCCGCAGGCGGCGCTACCTTCTGGCCTGGAGTGGGGCCGTCCTTCTCGGGGTCGCCGTTGAAGGGCTCCAGGCGGTTACCGGGCGGGATGTCGAGGCGCTGGACATCTTGCGAGATGGCGCGGGAGCGGCATCCTTCCTTCTGGCTCACTGGACTCTCAGGAACGGGCCTGCGACCCGCGCGCTTCGGTGGGCCCTCCTGGCGGTCGCGGCAGGGATCCTGATCCTGGTATTCATGCCGCCGGCTCTGACAGGCACGGCCATTGCCGCACGCTACCTCCGGTTTCCCCTGATCGAGGATTTCGAGTCGCGGTGGACGCAACGCCTGTGTTCCGCGGGGGCCGTCCGGTTCGACGTCGTCCAGGCTCCGGGAGGCTTTCGAAAGGCCGGGGATGGCCGCGTTGCGCGGATCACCTTCCAGCCGGCCGAATACTCGGGCTGGTCCATCAGCGGCCCGTTTCCGGACTGGTCGGGCCGCCGGGAGCTGGCCTTCGATGTCTACTCGGAATTATCGGAGCCGGTGCGAATGACCCTGAGAATCCACGACCGGTCGCACACCCAGGAGTACCGGGACCGGTACAACAGCGAATTCGTCATCCAGCCGGGCGTCCATCAGATCCGCGTGCCCGTCGGCCAGGTTGCCGGCGCACCCGCGGGACGGCGAATGGACCTCGCCGCCATCGACGGCATTGGGATGTTTGTCGTGAGGCCCGAGAGAAACTTCGCGCTCTACTTCGACGATTTCAGGCTGGAGTAGCGGTCTCGGTCAGCCAAGTATCTCACCGCAGGCTCCCCCCGGGACTATTCCAAGGGTCCCGGCTCCGGTGCGACCGGTCAGCGCATGCGGAGGCGGGTGAAGGCGAGTCCGAGGTACTTGTTCACGGGGTGACTCCGGGAGAGGGGGGGGACCACGGGCCGCCTGCGGATGCCGAGCCTTTTCAATTCCTCGAGGATGAGGCGATGTCTCTCCCGCTTCAGTCCCTGTTGGAAGGCATTGACGGCCAGCCGCTTCTCTCCGGCCGCCAGGAAGACCCGGCCAAGGTTCAGGTAGTGGATCGCCTTCTCCGGCTCCTTGGTCAGTGCCTGGCGGCAGAGGCTTGCGGCCTCCTTGAACTCCTGCCGCTCCCGGGCCAGGCAGTACCCCAGGTAGGAGGCCAGGGTCGGAGTGGACCCAAGGCGGGCAGCGGTTTCAAGATGCAGGAGCGCGTCCAGGGTATTGCCCTGGTCCGCCGCAGCGATACCCTGCCTTACGAGCTGCCGGAAGTCCTGACCGGTCATCGCTTCTCCCTCCTTGGCTTGGCGGCCGCCACCTCCAGCGGACATGGCGGTCGAGTCCGCGAGCCGCTCCCTGGTCCGTGAGAAGGCTCATGGATGGAACCGTAGGGAACGGGCCCGCGCCTGTCAAGCCTTCGGGGGCGCGGACGATGGGGAAGGGGAATCAGGGGGGAGGCTCACGCTCCGGCGGCTCGGTTGCGGTCCTGAGGATCTCCAGGGCAGCCCCCAGCGCGGTCTGCTGCTCGGGGGTGACCCCGGTCCAGGCGAGGCCGCTGTGGTAGTACACATGCCGGTCGCCCTCCACGGTCTGCTCGCCCTTGTGGAGCCGCGTCCACACCACCCGGCCGGTGAGGCGAAGCCGCCTGAGGGCCGCCGGGAGGTCCACGTAGCACACAAGCCCCTCGTGGAGGTGCCCGGCGTGCTCGATACTGCACCCCTCGGAACTGAGGTCGAGGAGGCGCACCAGCCGGAGTTCCAGCTCGAAGCCGCTGAGGTTCGCTGGGATGGCAATCCGCGCTACCCGCCGGCGGTCTGGCGGCTCAGGCATGACCCGCTCCCTTCCCTCAGTCCACTGGGCACCGGTCCCTCACCCGCCCGGCGGCTGCATGCCGCTGTCATGCCGCCCCGCCCTCCCCTTCCCCGTATCGGGTGAGAACGAAAACGGCCCCCGGGGAGCTCCTGTCCCCGAAGGGCCGTGATTCGCGTAGCCGGATCGAAAGATGGCATCCCTGCCCTCCCCGTGCTCCCGCAGGGAAAACCCGATCACCTGCCCAGGACCCTACCTTTCAGGCCGGGACGTGTCAAGGTGATTCTCCCTCACTCCCCAACCCCATGATTGATCGGGACTACCGCTCGACGACGGCAGAGATGGTCTGGCGGCTTCCGTGGGCCTGCCGCAGGCGCGCGGCCAGCTCGGCGAGATATTGCTGGTCCACCTCCGGAGCCGTCCGGAGGGCCCCGAGGAATCCTTCGGGGTCACCGTAGGCGCGCTCGCTGACCTTCGCGGCGATCCCGAACGAGCGGGCCACCTTGCGGTCCACGGCCCCCACGACGATGGGGCCCACCAGGCGTGCCAGAACGTCCAGGAAGGGGTTGTCCACCCGGAGGTAGCCCTTGACATCGTTGGTCACATACGACGCGGCGTCGGGCCCGGTGCGGTGCGCGAAATCGAGGACCAGGACGATGCGCGCCCGAATGGTGGGGAGCCATCGGGTGTCGTAGGTGCCCTGGGCGTGCACCACACGCTTGCCCCGGTCGGCGTAGACCACCTCGAAGATTCCCTTGGTCCCGCGGGTGTCGTCTCCCCAATAGGCGCCGCCAGATCGCGGCTCGACGCGATACCGAGCGACCCCGAGGGCCCTGGCCACCGCCGCGGCAAAGTCAGGATGGTCCAGGAAATACAGGAAGACCGGCTCGTGGCTGCGGAAGGTCAGCCCCTGCACGGACCGCTGGAACACCGCGTGATCCATCACATCCCGGAGGCGGTCCTGCACGGGCGGGGGAATTCGCTCGAAGGGGACGTTGCCATCCCCCACGGCGGCCCAGGCGACGACGACGGCCAGTGCGATACCGGCAACCACCATGACACTGGCCCGCCCTGCCACCATGCCGCTCCCTGCGTCTGCCTGATGCGCGCGCCAGCCTGTTCGCGTCGGGCCGATCATGCGATGATCATAGGGGAGAGATCAGCCGATGACAAGCCTTCGGCGGCGCCTGGGGCGGGGGAGGACGCCGGTTGAAGACCCTGGGCGAAGAGCAGGGTCGAAAATCCCGCTTATAGAGCGGGACCGAAGGGTCCGGACGGAGGGCGGAATGGCATGCAGGCGAGAACGGCGAGGTAGGAATCGAGGAGGGCGTACTGCTTGTCGGCGACTGACATGACGTCGGCCAAGTCAGTCTCCCTCGATCCGCATTCTCCCCGGGACTGCCGCCGCGTTGTCGTAGGCCGCGCCTCGCGCCCACATGCCCACGCGGTGTCGCTTCGCGCTCAGTTCTGCCACCCTCAGATCCCGGCAATAGGCTTTGCACGGCGCGCCTCGGTCCATTTCGGCCCTTCCCTGACGGACCATCTCCAGGTTGACGTTTATTGGCCCCAGGAAAATGACCGCCAGGATTCGCCCGTATCCGTCCTGGCCGTAGGTCTGCAGCCGGACCGTTCGACCTCCGATCAGGCGGGTCAGGTAGTCTCTGGATTCCTCGCCAAAGGGCTGCCCCGGCCTCTTTCCGTTGGGGGCCTCGGGTGCGTCGATACCGAGGAGCCGGATGCGGAGCTTGGTCTGATCGCTGGTGAACGCCGTGATGGTTTCGCCGCCCGAGACGCGCTCCACCTTGGCGAGGAGGGTGGGGGAAGTGGCAGCGTGGGCGAGACCCTGAGATACGAGGAGTGCAACGACGAGCGGTGTTGCGACCTGGAGGATCCGAACTCTGCCGATCATCCCGTGCCTCGTTGTTCCCCGTAGGCCTTTTCCTGTTCCTCGCCCCACGCCGCTCGACTCCGGTTTACCCCTTCCCCTTCGCCTTCCCCTTCCCTTTGCTGGGGCCGTCAGCCGGTGCGGCGCCATACACCAGGTCCCCGTTCTTGAGGGCATGGAACTCCTTGGATCCCGGCTTGATACCGAGCTGCTTGGCGATGACCCCCCACCCTTTGCCCTTGTGGGCCCTGTAGGTCTGCAGGACCACCTCGGGCTGTTTGTGCGCCATCCGGCCCAGCTGGAAGACCATGAAGGCGTCGGCGGGCGTGTCCACCACAGTGAGGACGGCCTGCACCTGCGGGACGGGCACGCCGAACTGGGCGCTCACCGTGGCGGAAAAGCCGGGCAGGTCGGCCCGGGCCTGGACGTTGAGGTTGCTGAGGAAGCCGTCGAGGCCGCCCCCGGCGAGCGCGGGACCGCAGACGAGGCCGAGCGTCAGCACGACGAAGGGGATTCGCTTCACGGGACGCCTCCTCCTTTGTGCCCTCCACCTGCTATCGCCGGTAGCCTGGCATCCCTGTCCCCGCTGTCAAGGGGAAAGTGGAGGCAGCACGGATGGCCTGGGGAGCTCAAGTGCGGTGGCCTCGGTCACGGCGGAAGCCCCACCCACTCCCCAGAGATCGTCAAGTTGTTTTAGAGCCGACGTCCCACTTTGCTCTCGGGTCCGTACGCCACCGGAGAGGTGAAGAGGGAGATGAAATAACCCCAGGAGCTCGGGAGCGAAGGCGCATGGCGGAACAAGAGCCAGCGGGTTTTCCTCCAGTATCTCTTGTTCCTCCTGAGAGCCCATTGCGACTCCATCTGCCAGAGGCGCTCACCCGCCTCGCGCCTTCTTCCCGCTTTCCAAAGACGCCGGACGTACCGGACCTGTGCGCGGAAGTTGTCGGGTGCAAAGCTCAGGATCTTCTCCTCGACGGCGATGGCTTCCCTGAGGAACCGTTTGCGCCGGAACGATCTGCGAGCCCCTTCAAGATGCCTCAGCGCGTCGCCTTCGAGCGTCTTGCCCAGGTAGAGGTCCGCGATGCGCAGGTGCGCGGCCAGGTCCCGTCGATCGAGCGTGAGAGCCAATCGGAGCATTGCGATCGTTTTTTCGACGTATCCCTGTTTGTCGTACCATGCGATGACCCGCTTGAGCGATGCCTTCGCCTGGTCCTTGCGACCCGCCCTGATATAGAGCGGACCCACCTTGGAGTGAACCTCGATGTCCTGCGGGTCCACCGCCAGGACCTTCTCGTACTCGCGGATGGCCTTCCTGATCCTGCCACGCGCCCGGCACTTCTCCGCCGTGCGGAGAATCTCGCTGCGATCATAGTAGTCTGTCCGGCCGAAGAGCTTCATCGCATGAAATCCTACCGGACCTGAGTGTGCATCCGGTGAGGTCCGCTGTCAGCGGGTCCCGCGGGCCGTCGGAAACTTGCCGGACCCATTGCAAAGGTGTGACGCCGTGGGGAGCCTGGCTATCGGACCCGGTTGTGTCAAGCCAAAAGCCGCCCCGGTGTTCCCGGACGGGCCGGATGCCGGTTGGGGTTGGGAAACTCCTCCCGCCGGCCGCCACCGTGCTATACTCGCCGGGCCGGGGCTGATGGGACCCCTGCCACGGGGATTGGATGTTCCAGAGGGTGACGTGAGAGCCGACGCGTGGGGTCTCGTTCACGGGTACCACGACATGCATGGCGCCTGGCACGAGACGTCGCCCGAGACCCGAGCCGCCATCCACGCCGCTATGGGCGTGACCTCACCCGACGGGCCTCCCGATCCGGCGCCCATCCGCGTCCTGCAGCAGGGAGAAGCACCGCCGCTGTCCGGGCCCGCCGAGCTCACCCTTGAGGACGGGACGGTCCTCCGGATGGACGGAGCCCTGCCACCGGATGTCCCCCCCGGATATCACGCCCTGCGGTTGCTTGCCGACGGGAAGACGTCACGCTTGATCGTGAGTCCGGGCTCCTGCCTCCTGCCTCCAGGCCTGCGCGCCTGGGGCTGGGCGCTACAGCTGTATGCCCTGCGCTCGGCGGCGAGCTGGGGGATCGGTGACCTCGCCGATCTGCGGGCCCTGGCGCGCTGGTCGGCCGGCGAACTCGGAGCCGGCTTCCTCCTGGTCAATCCGCTCGTCGCCACCACCCCCACAACCCCCCAGCAGGCCAGCCCCTACTCCCCCAGCAGCCGCCGCTACCTGAACCCGCTCTACCTCCGGATCGAGGAGGTGCCGGGCGCGACCGAAGCGGGTCTCGACCTCGAGGCCCTGGCCACGGCCGGGCGCGCCCTCAACGGGGTGAGGTGCATCGACCGGGACGCCGTGTTCCGGCTGAAGACCGCGGCCCTGAACCGACTGTGGGCGCGGTTTCCCGGCGACCCTGGCTTCGAGCGCTACTGCGGCGAACAGGGGAAGGGCCTCAGGGAGTTTGCCACCTTCTGCGCCCTCGCAGAGTCTCACGGGCCGCGCTGGCGCGCCTGGCCCGCCGCGTTCCGGCGTCCGGACGCGCCTGCGGTGACGCGCTTTGCCGCGGACCAGGCGGCTCGCGTGCGGTTCCACCAGTGGCTCCAGTGGCTCCTCGACCTGCAGTTCGCCCGCGCCGCCGCCGAGATCCGGCTCATGCCGGACCTGCCGGTCGGGGTCCATCCCGACGGCGCCGATGCCTGGGCGTGGCAGGATGTGCTGGCCCAGGGGGTGAGCGTCGGCTCGCCCCCCGACAACTTCAACACCCAGGGCCAGGATTGGGGGCTCCCACCCTTCATCCCCCATAAACTCCGCGCCGCGTGGTATGAGCCCTTCGTCCAGACCCTTCGGGCGGCGTTGCGGCATGCGGGCGGGCTGCGCATCGATCACATCATGGGGTTCTTCCGCCTCTTCTGGATTCCGTGGGGAACCCGGCCCGTGGACGGGGCGTATGTGCGGTACCCGGCCCGGGATCTCCTGGCGATCGTGGCCCTGGAGAGCCACCGGGCTGGCGCCGTCATCGTGGGAGAGGACCTGGGCACCGTCGAACCGGGCGTGCGGGAGGAGTTGGCGGCGCAGCAGATCCTCTCCATCCGGCTGCTCTGGTTCGAGCCGGGGGCCCCCGCCCGCTATCCCAGGATGGCGCTGGCGGCCGTCACCACCCACGACCTGCCCACCATCGCCGGCTTGTGGAGCGGCACCGACCTGCAGGAGCAGTACGCCGTGGGCCTCAAGCCCAACGAGGCAGGCACGCGGGCGCTTCGGGAGCGCCTCGGAACCCTGACGGGGGTGCCCGACGATGCGGATGTGAGGGAGGTCGTCCTCCGAACCCACCGGCTGCTTGCAGAGGCGCCCTCGATGTTGATTACGGCGACGCTGGAGGATGCCCTGGCGATTGCCGAGCGGCCGAACATGCCCGGCACCTCCACGGAGCGCCCGAACTGGTCCCTGGCCCTCCCGGTGCCGCTCGAGGCCCTCCAGGCGCATCCGCTGCCGCGGGCAGTGGCGGAGGTCCTGGCCCGACGCCAAGCGACCTGAGCCCGCAGTTTTCTCGTTGCGCCCCCCCGACTTCTCCGGCATACTTTACCCCGATCCGAAATTCCAACGAGGCCCCATGCCCGGCACAGACGCTGGCAGAGCGTCGACGAGGGGAAGCGCCGGGCAGCATGCATCGCCCCTATAGGGGCCTATGGGAATTTCCCTGGACGGGACCACAGACCGAGGCAATCTGGTGTCGTACTGTCGCCACCTTTTTCGGATCGGGGTTTATTGTCCCATTCCCTTACGGGGGTCGAACGTCCATGTGGCAATGGATTGATTCCGCCGTGGCCTCGACGCGGCCGGACCGCACGCGGCGACGCCTGTTGGCCCTGGCCGTCATGGCGGGGGCGTGGGCCTGCCTTCCCCGGCGGGCCTGGGCCCAGGAGTCCGATCCGGACAAGTTCGCGCGGACCATGCGCTCCCTCCGCATCTGGTGGGAGAGAGCCACGCGCGAACCGGATGAGGGCGATGAGGACGCCAAGGACACGGTCCGCTTCGTCTCCCCGGTCCCGCCCACCCCGCACGACTGGCCCGATGGCGGCATCACCCTTACCTGGATCGGACACTCGACCTTCCTGATCAACCTGGAGGGCACGACGATCCTGACGGATCCAGTCTTCAGCGAAAAGGTCGGGATCGATCTCCTGGGGCTCGCGACAGTGGGCCTCCGGCGGATCGTGCCCCCGGCCCTCTCGATCCGAGAGCTGCCCCCGATCGACCTCCTTCTCGTCTCTCATGCCCACATGGATCACTATGACATCCCCTCGCTTCGGAAGCTGCCGCGGGGTCTTCCGACGATCCTCGCCCGGGACACGACCGAGTTCGTGGACGGGATCGGGTTCAGCCAACTGCAGGAGCTGGTCTGGGGACAGACAGCCGAGGTCGAGGGTGTCCGGATCGAGGCGGTCCCGGTGAAGCACTGGGGCCGGCGGTATCCCTGGGATCACGACCGGGGCTACAACGGCCTGCTGCTCACGAAGCACAAGCGCAGCCTCCTCTTCGGGGGGGACACCGCCTACACCCAGCGGCTGCCCGCGGCACTCCACGGCCGTCCGCCAGACGTCGCGATCATCCCCATCGGGGGCTACAATCCCTATATCGCCAACCACGCCAGTCCGGAGCAGGCCTGGGACCTCTACCACGAGCTGCGGGCCCGCTATCTCATCCCCATGCACTGGCGGACCTTCCGCGTGTCGCGGGAGCGCCCCTTCGAGCCCTACGAGCGCCTCGCTACGGCCGTGAACGGTTCGGCCAGCCGGATCGCCCTCCACAAGATCGGCGAGACCTGGAGCCTGCCCGGCTAGCCCGAGACGCATCCCCCCGCTCCGTCCGCCGGCCCCAGTTTCTTGACGCCGCCTGACCCGTCTGCTAGGAGTGGGGCCGAGGAATCTCCCCGACACAGTTATTGCGCATACTCGGATGCTGCCTTGTCCGAGGCTCGGTTCCAGGGCAAGGCTGTCCGCGGAAGGTTCCGGGATAGAGGTCGGGCGGCTTCTGGGGCGGGAACGTCGGGACGCTGGAGGATCCGGACATGGAAACGGCCCTGGTGGTGGATGACGAGCGGTTCTTCCTGACGATCCTTGCCGACTTCGTCACTCAGCGCCTGCGGATGCGGCCCGTGACGGCCCAGGATGGAACGGCGGCGCTGTCGCTTCTCGAGAAGGAGCGGGTGGATCTCGTCCTCCTGGACATCATCATGCCCGGGATGGACGGGCTGGAGATCCTGCGGCGGATGAAATACCAGCGGCCCTCCATCCCAATCATCATGCTCACCGCCTCGGGGAACATCGACCACGCGATCGTTGCCCTGCGGGAGGGCGCGGACGACTTCTTCCGGAAGCCTGTGGATCTCGACGAGCTCACGCTCTGCGTCAGCCGCGTCCTGAGCAAGGTGCGATTGGCCAACCGGCCGGCAGCGTCACCCCCCGATCCGGGGCGGGAGCGGCGTCGCGACGCCCGCGTCCGCATCCGTGAGGATTTCCCGGCGACGCTCCAGCTCAAGGACGTGAAGCTTCTGGACATCAGCCTCTCAGGCGCCCTGGTGGAGCACATGGAGCCCGTGAATCCGGGCGAGATCTACCGCCTCTGTTTTCCCGTGGAGGGCCAGGAGGTTCAGGTCCTGGCGCGTGCCATCCGCGCCTTCGCCAGCCACCGCGTCACCAATGCGACAGGCGAGCGGCGCATGGTGTACCGCACAGGGATGGAATTCGTTGGGGTCGAGAAGGGCGCGGCCGAGTTGATGTCCGCCTACATCGATCGCCTGCTGAAGCAGGGGGCAGGCGACTCGACACCCTAACCGCTCCGCTCCCAGGCTCTCCCCGCTCTCCTTCCAGGGGCCATACCGCCTGACCGACCGTTATGCGTTTTCGCCTTGCCGGGCGTCGTTCGCCCTGCTACCATTTGTTGGCCAGCGACAGCCGGGAGGCATCCAAGGCCCTCCCGGGTGCGCGCGAGTTACGAGCGGCTTGCCGTCCTCCGGATGCAAGGAGCAGGTCTTCGGCGCTTTCAGGTTTCGGATCCGAGATGCTTGGAAGCCCTGGGGCCACACGGTCTTGGGGTTTTTTGTTTGTGTGGAGCCACGTGGAAGGTAGCGGCGGGATGTTCCGACTGTACGATCTGTTCCGGCGGGCCGGCCAGGAGCTGTACCTGGTGGGGGGCGCAGTCCGTGATCACCTTCGGGGAATCGCGCTGGAGGATTTGCCCGACCTGGACTTCGCCACCAGCGCGCTGCCGACCGACAGCGCCCGGATCCTGCGGGAAGGGGGCCTCCCGGTCTTCACGGTGGGCAGCCGATTCGGCACGGTCGGAACCATCCTGGGCGGCGACGGGAAGCGGCGAGAGGTCCAGGTGACCACCTTCCGGGGCGAGGTCTACGTCAACGGGAGCCGGAAGCCCCGGGTGACCTTTGGCAAGGACCTCCAGGCGGACCTGGCCCGCCGGGACTTCTCCATCAATGCCATGGCGATGACGGCGGACCGTCGGCTGGTGGACCCTTACGGTGGTCGGCAGGACCTCGAACAGGGAATCCTTCGAACCGTCGGCGACCCCCGGACGATCTTCCGGGAGGATCCGCTGCGGACGCTCCGCGCCGCTCGATTCATCTCCACCCTGGGGATGCGCCCGGAGCCCGAGGTGACCGAGGCCGTGCGGGAGCTGGCCGCGGAGATCCTGACGGTCAGCCGCGAGCGGTGGCTGCTGGAGATGAACCGCCTCCTGATAGGCTCCCATGTGGAGTCGGCCCTCGGGTTCCTGGCGGATACCGGGCTGCTCGGACACCTGCTGCCTGAGGCGCAGGCCATGGTGGAGTTCCAGGCCAGCCAGGGCCGCTATCACCACAAGGCGCTCTGGCCCCACACGGTCGCCGTGGTGGGCCAGGCCGCGCCCCGGATTGCCGTCCGGTGGGCGGCACTCCTCCATGACGCCGGCAAGGTCACGACCCGAACCGTGGACGCGGCGGGCGAGGTGCACTTTCTCGGGCACGAGGGCGTGGGCGCGGGTCTCGTGGACGGCGTCGCACAGCGGTTCCGGTTCGACCGGGCCCTGTGGCGCCGGGTCCGTATGCTGGTCCTGATGCACCAGCGGCCCGCCTCCTACGACGGGACGTGGACCGACGCCGCCGTCCGGCGGCTCATCCGTGACGCCGGCGAGGCCCTGGAGGATCTCCTGGATCTGAGCCGGGCGGATGTCACGTCCCATCGCCCCGGCGTGCGCGGCACCGTGCTGGCACGCCTCACCGAGCTGCAGGCCCGCACCGCCGAGCTGATCCGGCTCGAGGGCGAGGGGCCGCTTCTGCCAACGGGCATCGGACGGGAGATCATGGCGCGCCTCGGGATCGAGGCTGGTCTACAGGTGGGGCGAGTCAAAGGCCGACTGGAGCAGGCGGTCCTGGATGGCCTCCTGCCCCGGAACGCTCCCATCGAGGCCTACGTGGAGTACCTGAACCGGCTGGCCAGCGAGCTGCCCGATCCGCCAGCGCGAGAAGGGTGATGTTTCTTAACCCCTACGAAGGAGGCCGGCACCCGCGGCAACGCCGTGGGGACCCGACGAATCGGCCCCTGACCCTTGGGACCTGATTATGACGCACGTGCTCTTGCTGAACGCGACCTATGAGCCCCTGCGGGTCATCACCTGGCAGCGGGCCATCCGCCTCCTCACCCTCGGGAAGGTCGAGGTGATTGAGGAGACGGACCGGGAGATCCGCAGCGTCAGCTTCGTGATCCGCCTGCCGTCTGTCGTCCGGCTGCTCCGCCTCATCCGGCCGCGGCGGCAGCCCATCAAGTTCTCGCGGCAGAACATCTACCTGCGGGACAACTTCCGGTGCCAGTACTGCGGGGCGCGGGTCACCAGTCAGGAGCTCAACTTGGACCACGTGATCCCCCGCGCGCTGGGCGGGAAGACCACGTGGGAGAACATCGTGACCTGCTGTATCCCCTGCAACGTCCAGAAGGGCGGGAATACGCCCGAGGCGGTCGGGCTGCGGCTGATCCAGCGGCCGGTCAAGCCGGACCGCCTCCCCGGCGTGGCCATCACCATCAACCTGCAGAACGCCCCGGATTCCTGGCGGGACTACCTCTACTGGAACGTGGAACTGGAAACCTAACTCCCCTCATCCCTCCCTTCTCCCCCTCCCAAGGGGGAGAAGGTGAGGTTGAGGGGGCTAGACGACCGCCAGCGGTCGGACCGGGCTGGCGGTGCCCCCCCGGATCTTCAGCGGGACCATGACCAGCAGGAACTCGTAGGTCCGGACCCGGCTGAGCTCCTCCAGGTTCACCACCTCCAGCAGGTGCACCCCCTTCTCCACCAGGCAGTGAATGTGGACGGGCATCGTGTTGCCCGGTGAGGGCACGACCTCCACGGCGAAATTGTCGCTGCCTACGCAAAAGGCCCCCTGCTCCGTGGCCCACCGGGCCGCCTCGGCATTGATCCCTGGCTGGCCGGATTGCACGCTGTAGTATTTCCGCGGATCGGGCCAGAGCCGGATCCAGCCCGTCCGGACCAGGACGACGTCGCCGGTTTGCACCCGGAGCTTGGCGGCGCGGGCGGCCGCCTCCAGCTCCGCCGGACCGACAACCTGGTTTGGTCCGAGGAGATCAACCCCCTGGGTCGCGGCCACATCTAGGAGAATCCCCCGGCGCAGGATCGGTCCCACCTGCTGGATGCCCACGGTCTTGATCCCTTCCGTCTTGCTCTGCCCCTGGTCGACCGGGACGCCGCCGTGCAGGCACAGGTTCTTGGCGAAGTGACCCAGTCCGTCCAGGTGGGTCCCCGTGTGGCAGCTCATCCCGAAGATGTCCACCGCGGCCGTCACGCCATCCCCGTACATCAGATCGCCGTGCATTCGCAGCATCTGGTACATGAAGGGCGAATGCATCGGATGGTGGGGCATTCCATGGTACAATTCCATTCCAAGATCGAAGACCTTCCGTCCTGCAAGTCGTCCAGCCAAAGAGTCGGGAGCCATGGGTTCCTCCTGGGTGCATTTCGCTGAGGGGCAGAGGGGCCGAGCAGCAAGGGTGCCCCCGGCCCGGACGCCCATTGACAGCAAGAACTTGCCGATTGTATGGGGGCAACCCGCGAAGTCAAGCGGTTTGGGTGAGGGGGTGGGGCGTCTTGACCCCCCTCGCCGCCAGTGCTACATTTTGTGCCGTGGGGGTCGCCTGGCTGAATTGTGCGTGGCCAGTCTGCTCTCCGACCCGTACCCCCGCGGGAAACCGAGCCCCATGAGCAGTGACCCCATCCCGAATGAAACCCTCGTCGACCCGGAATGGCTGCTGACGTCGGAGGAGCGAGGATCGCTCCAGACGACTCGACGCCTGTTCCTCCTGGGTCTCGCGGTGGCCGCCGTGCTGGCCGTGGGGCTGGCGGGCGTTTCGGTGTGGATCGCGTCAAGGGGGCCGTGGAACGCGAGGGAGCTCGGCGCCCCGGTTTTCGGGTTCGTGGTGCTGGCCGCCGCCGCTGCCTGGTGCGTGAATCGGGCGCGGCTGGTTGGACAGGACATCCGCGACGGTCGCGTGGAGATCCAGTGGGGACGGCTGACCGGGCTCTGGGCTCACGCGCGGGTCGCCGAGGTCGAGGGAAGCATGTTCCCTCTCCAGATGACGCCCCTCCCCGGGCTGCGACCGGGGGAGCGGGTGCGTCTCCGCTTCGTCCCGCGATCCCGGCTCACCTTGCGGATTGACACCCTTCGCCAGGTGGTGGCGGAAGAGGTTCGAGCCGGACGGGTCCCGTGCCCCGCGGCTCTGGCGGAATTGAGGGAGACACCGGAAGCGCCGGCATGATGCCGCGGACGGCCTTTCAGTGGGAAGCCTGGACAGCGGTGGCGCCCTGAACCAGATTATTTGGTATCATCGTGACGGCTACCGGGCGATACACGCGCGGCGGCCGAAGAAGAAGGGATGGAAGGAGGGAGCCCCATGCCGACCTATGAGTTTCTCTGCACGAAGTGCCAGAAGGAATTCTCGGTGACGATGACGATCCGGGAGCGGGGAGAAACGAAACCGGCTTGCCCCACGTGCGGCTCAACCGATCTCGAGTCCCTCATGGCCGGCTTCTTCGCCAAGACCTCGCGGAAGAGCTGAACCCTCGTACCCCTCGGGTGCGCCCCCGCACGTGGCCCCGGAAGTCTGCCCACCACGATAAACGGCCCGGCTCGTAATTTGAGCCGGGCCGTCGAGTTCTAACGGGCTCCCCAACAAGGGAAACACTGAGCCTGGGAAGACCAACTGCTAATGCCGTACGGGTTGGGTGCTTACAGGCGGCGCCAAGTTGATGCACGGGTCAGGAATCAAAAGGGGACTGTCAAGTTGAAACTGGGCCCTCGCTCAGAGTCGTCGCTGTTACTGGCCCTGTTCCTTGGTGCTCGCCTCCTCTATCTCCTGTGCGGCCTCCTCGTCCACCTCCCGAAGCCTAGTCAATGTCTCCTCGTACTTCGACCGATTGCCGATTGCCCGGTAGGCCGTGGCCATGTTGCTTAACGCCCACGCGAGATCGCCACCCCGATCGATGCTCCGCGCGTAATAGCGAATGGCGGTGCCGTAGTCGCCTCGGAGGTGTGCGGCGTACCCTTGCTTGCTCAGCCAGGATGCTGACCAGGGGCACCAGAAGAGAGGAATGATCGAGGCAATAATCAAACCGGCGAGTCCCGCAGTCACCCACCGGACACCACGCTGGAGGACGAAGAGGGCGGCCACGCCCGCTCCGAAGGCCAAGCCGGCGACATGGGCGGTGTTTGCGATACTCATGAAGTTGAGGAAGGTGGCAAGCATGCCGATGACGAGCCATCCGAGGAAAAGGGCCACCATTTGGGTTGAGGCGATTCTCTGAAAGGACGCATCCTTCCGGCTGGCAATCCACATATAGCCGAACATTGCATATCCAATGCCCGAAGCGCCAATCCCAGTGGACCCCGGGACGGCGAATTGCGCCCCTGAACTCACCAGGGCGGCCGTCACGAAGAAGACCGACCACCGCAGCGGCCCGAGGGCCTGCTCAAGCAGGCTCCCTAGAGCCCATAGCCAGTAGACGTTGAATGCGAGATGCCACAGTTCTCGGTGGACAAAGACGGAACTGACGAGCCCCCAATACATTCCATCCCAAATCTGCCCAGGTGATAAATACCCGTATGGGGAGACCGCACGCCAGGAGCTGTCCGTCTCTTGCGACAGGCCCAGGAACACGAGCACGCACACTCCACATACCAGCCACGTCAGCAGGGGACCGCGCTCGATCTGGTAAGGGCGATCGGCATCACCTGATTGTGATGACATGCATTTCCCCGGTATTCGGCCAACCGCATAGGGAACGACACGACCAACTTTGCCGGGCTGGCTGTCCTGCCGAATAGGGATGCATCAAGGAACGTCGACCAGGAGCCTAGCGACGGCTTTTTTTAGTGTCAACGACAAGCGCCCCCGCCTCGGTCACAGGGGGCGGATAATACCTGCGGGGAGATTGGCCAGCGGCAAGGTGGGAGTGGAGGCTCAGCCGTCCAAGACGGATGCGATTGGGCCCCAGGACGCGGTGGCCCTGGCTGACATCTCTCAGTCAGCGAAGAGCGCCTCAAAGTCGCGTGGGCGGACGATTCGGATTTCTTGGAAAGTGCGCAACCCCAGTAGGTCGTCGTCCCCGGTCACGAGGAACTCCGCCCGGGCAGCCAGCGCGCATGCGAGGATCGCACCGTCGGCCCGGTCTCGGCACACACGTGGTATCGCGGCCGGTTCGGGCGTCACCAGCCCACCTGCTTCTCGGAGGAGCCCCAACGTCTCCCGGATCTCGTCCGGAGACGCGGCAAGCTTTCTGCGGAGGACGCGCCGGAATTCTTCGACGATGACCGGGCACAGGACAAGCTGGAAATCGCCTCTCCTGGCCCGCCGCAACAGCGCCGCACAGAGGCCCTCGGTGGCGAATGCGGCCACAAGGACGTTCGTGTCGAACACGGCCCTCACGAGATCGCCCGGAAAACGTCTTCCTCCGTCACCATGCCGGCACGCTTCGCCCGGCGGATCAGCCGTCCCCGCACCGCGCCGAACCGCGCCTCCCAGAGATACTGGCTGACCGACTCCTTCACGATGTCGCTCTTGGTCCGACCCGTCTTTGTCGCCAGACGGCTAAGCTCGGCGGCAAGGGGCTTGGGCAGACTCACCGACAAGACCGTTCGCATGGGCTCCCGCTGGTTGGTTGCACTGTCTGCACTACAATACACTACACAGCTCATCCCGTCAAAGGGGAATCATCTCGGGTCCTTTCCCGGAGGGACCGCGCCGAAGCCCTGGCGGCTGAACAAGAGGAGAGAGGGAGCGGGATTGGCGGTAAAAAATTCGGGCTCTATTGAGGGGCCGGCAGCGGGAGGCTGTTGTTCTCGAAGTACGGCCAGGCTTGGGGGATCCAGGACCGGAGGTTGCTGATGCGCGTTTCCGGACTGGGATGGGTTGAGAGGAATTCTGGCGGCCGGCCGGATCCTTCGCTGGCTTCATTCATTCGTTGCCACAGCCCCACCGATTCCCGCGGGTCGTAGCCGGCCTTGGCCATGAGAAGGATACCGATGTGGTCCGCCTCGGTCTCATGCGCCCGGCTGTAGGGCAAGAGGACCCCCACCTGGGCTCCCAAGCCCAGGGCGGCCATCCACGCGTTGCTGACGCCTGCTACGCCAAGGCCGATGCCGACGGCCTCAAACGCCAAGTCCTGGGAAATGCGCTCGGCCGTGTGGTGGGCCATCACGTGTCCCACCTCGTGGCCGATGATCGTCGCCAGGCCCGCGTCATCGCGGGCCACGGGCAGGATTCCCGTGAAGATGATGATGCGCCCACCGGCGATGGCGGCCGCGTTCACCGTCTTGGGCGCATTGATGATCATGTAGTCCCACTTGTACTTCTGCCCCAGTCCCGAGGCCCAGATCACCCGCTCCGAGACGCGCTTGACCCAGGCGTGGGCGGCCGGATCCTCCGCCTCGCTCAAGAGGCGTCCCCGTTTCTCCTCTTTCTGGCGGAGCTGGGCGAACGCCTGCACGCCGATCTTGGCTTCCTGCTCTTCGGAAATGAGGCGGAGCTGGGACCGGCCCGTCACCGGGACCGACGCGCATGCTTGCAGGAATTGGGCAGCCGGAATGGACAGGAGTCCCAGGCCAATCCGGAGGAAGGTCCGCCGGTCCGACCGCCAGCGAGCGAGGCGATCCCGCGCCGCGTCCTCAATGGCGGCACGAAGCTCGCGGCCCTCCAGATCTCCACCGCCCGGTTCACATCGCCAGCACATGGTATTTCCCCCAACCGGTACCCGCCCGATTCCGCTCTACCATCATCGTGGACGTTGGTCTTCCAAACTCCACACTTATCCGCAGATTTCGCGGATTCACTCAGAATTCCCAGCTTGCGGCTGCGCAATCTGCGTAATCTGTGGTTCTTTGGGCGTTTTGTTCCCCTGTGGATCTTATTTTACTCCAGAAACGCCCTCGAAAAAAGCCACCGGTCTTCAGTTGCTGTGAAAACTTTTCGTTGACGCCTCTTCTTCCAGGGGCATATGATGGCTGCGCATGAATACCGTGCTGGGAGGGCGGGCCATGACAACACAAGAAACGATCTATGACGAAGATCTTCGCTACGAAGACGAACCGACACCTCACAAGGTCCTGGATACCCGTGTCTTCAAGGAGCCGATCAAGATCCTGCACCGCCGCGCCGGGCGGGTGTCCGTTCCGCTGGGCACGACCATCGGCCAGGCGGCCCGTGTTATGAAGGAGCACCGCATCGGGTGCGTCCTGGTCGAAGACGGGGGGAAATTGGTTGGAATCCTCACAGAGCGGGATATTTTAACCAAGCTCGTCGGCACCGGCTACGACCCGGCCAAGGTCCTGGTGGACGGCGTCATGACCCGGGATCCTGAGACCCTCAGCCTGGACGACCCCATCGCCTACGCCATGCAGCTCATGAGCGTCGGCGGGTTCCGCCACGTCCCCCTGGTGGATGCCGAGCGGCGTCCCGTTGGCATGCTGTCGGTCAAGGACATCGTGGATTACCTGGTGGAGCACTTCCCCCGGGACGTCCTGAACATTCCGCCTGAACCTGGAAAGCACTCCCGGACCCCTGAGGGGGGCTGAAGCCCGCCTCGGGCGTCACCCACGTGCCGACGGCACGGTCGGCCCCCGTCTGCCGCCGCCTCATTCTACGCCCGGTCGGCCGCCTCTCATCCCATCGAGCGCGGTATGGTCGCAGAGCCCAAGAACGTTGACATCCAGGCCGCCCTCCTCGTCACCTTGCTATCCTTCCTCTGGGGCGGGAATCCGATCGCGATCAAGGTCGGCCTTGCCGACGCCCCGCCCATCCGTCAGGCCTGGATGCGCTTTGTCCTGGGCGGTCTCACGGTCCTGGCCTGGGCCTGGGCCACGCGCACGCCGCTCCGCATCCTCCGCCACGAGGTGCGGCCGCTCGCCATCCTGGGCGTGATCTTCACCGTCCAGATCGCCCTGCTCAACCTGGGGGTGAAGTACACGACAGCCGGCCACGTCTCCATCCTCTTGAACGCCTACCCCATCTACACGGTGCTCCTGGCCCATTTCTTCGTGCCGGGAGATCGCCTGTCGGGCGGGCGGGCCGTCGGAGTGCTGATCGCCTATGCCGGCGTGGTCCTCCTCTTCTCCCGCGAGTTCAGCCTGGCCTCAGGCCTCTTGCTGGGGGACTTCCTCGCCTCGGGCAGCGCCTTCCTCCTGGGTGTGCGCACCGTCTATCTCAATCGTGCCGTCCAGCGGATCAATCCGGTCAAGCTGCTGTTGGCCCAGGTTGCCTTCAGTGTTCCCTGCTACCTGGTGTGGAGCGGCCTGTTCGAGGCGGCGTATCCCTATCGCTGGACGGGGGCCCTGGCCCTGTCCATCGGCTTCCAGGGATTCATCGTCGCAGGCTTCAACTTCATCCTGAACCTGTACCTGCTGAAGACGTATAAGCCCAGCGGCCTGGCCGCGTACTTTCTCACGACCCCACTCTTTGGCGTGCTCCTGAGCTGGCTGATCCTGGGCGAAGCCATCACCCTCCGCCTGCTGCTCTCGGCCGCCCTGGTGGTGGGCGGCATCGCCCTGGGCAGCCGCCCCTCGGCCGCGACGTCACAGCCGGCGCGGAATTATCAATGGCAAACCGGCAAATGACACCCGGGCAGATCCGCGAGGACAACATTCGCCGACTGTCAGTTGTCCGCTTTACATCGTGCTTTAGTATTCCGTCTTGACCTTCGCCCTCCCCTGGTCATCGTAGACGTACACCCCATCCGCCTCCTCGTCCCGCGTCTTCTTGTGCGAGCTGTCGCAGAACGGCTTGTTCTTCGACAGCCCGCAGGCGCAGAGCCAGATCGGGAACTTCACCTGCCCCTCCTCGATCTTGTACGGCGCGCTCTTCTCATGCTTCACCAGTCTCGCCATATTCGCCTCCTCCCTCCCGGGATTCTGCTCCCAACTCTCGTCCGCCTGACGTTTAGGCTTTACGTTTTGCGTTTCCCGCTTCACCCCGTACGGGGTTGCCGTTTCGCCTCGCGAATCTCCGTCAGCACCTCGAAGGCATGGCGCACCGACTTGGCCGCAAGGGTCCCGCCCATCAGCAGCCCGACGTCCAGGGCCTCCGCCAGCTCCGCGTCCGTCCCGCCCAGGTCGAGGACCTCCTCGACACGATGGTCAATTCAGTCGAAGCAGTTCTGAGACACGGCCACCGCCAGCGCCATGAGCTCCTTGTGCTTCCGGCTGATGGCCCCATCGGTGAAGATCTGCTTCCCCAACGCCTGGTGGCCGGGGAACACCCGCATCGGACTCTTCAGGATCTCGCCGTTCAGCCGCTTCTTTCGCGCCGCGCGCTCCGCCCAACCGTTCATGGGGCTCCTCCCATCACTCGGCCTGAACTTTTTTGCGCCTCGCTGCACTTTTTTCTTGCGTCCCCGAGCCGTTGCAGTTAGGTTCTGCCTACACCAGAAAGGAGGTGATCCAGTGGGCATATTACACTGGACAGGTGAGGTGATTGTACCGTAGGCGTTTCCCCGATCAGGCGAACGCCCGGGGTTTCGTCTGCGGAATCCCAGCAGTCGCCGGGCCTCGAAGTCCCCGGCCTTGTCCACCGGGGCGGCCAGCACGCCGTGAGTCCTTCGAGGCCTCTTTTTTTCTCCCCGGCCGCCGGCCGGAGAACCGACAGGGACAGAGAAGACGCCTCGCCGCTAGGCGCTCGGTACCCCGCGATCGGCTCTCCCCCTCAGCCACCCCAACGCCTGGCGCCGGACCAGCACGGCCAGGCCAAAGCTGATCCAGAGGAGCTCCCGTCCCCGCCGCAACAGGCTGAACGTCACGGCCAGGGGCGTCGTGAGGCCAAAGGCCGCGAAGATCACCACCTGCCCGCCCTCCTGCACGCCCATGCTGGCGGGAACGATGACCGCGGCCAGCTTTGCCACGCCGGAGAGCGCCTCGATGGAAAAGGCGCTCAGGAAGTCCACCGGCTGGCCGAGCAGCCACAGCACAAGGTACACCTCCCACACGCCCACCACCCAACCCAGGAAATGAAACCCGCAGCAGACCAGGAAATCGCGAAGCTGGTTCTTGTAGAAGCCCCGCAGGTGCTCGTCCAGCGCCAACAGATCCGCCTCCCACGAGGCCAGGAAGGCCTCCCGGCCGCTCCAGCGCCGGGAGATCCCCAGCAGGATTCCGAAGAGGCCACGCCGTTGGACACCGATGATCAGCCCGAAGGTCAATCCTCCCAACAGGAGGCCGATGAGGGCCGCTGCCGGCAACGGGATCTCCGAACGCCAGTGATGCAGGGCCAGCAGGACACCCAGGAAGACGAATCCGCCCTGGGTGAGCATGAGCGCCGTCTTGGAGACCAGGACGGATGCCAGGCCCGGCACGAGGGGCACGCCATGTTGCTGGAGCAGCCAGGCCTTGAGGGGCTCGCCGCCGAGATAGGCCGTGGGCGTGATGCCATTGACCGCCTCGCCTGCGGCCCGGATCGTGAAGAGCTGGAGCAGCCCGGGTGCGGGCGCGGGATTGCCGACCGCCGGGGCAAAGCATCGTCTGAGGACCCACAACCATCCGATGCTGTCCACGAAGTACGAGGTGAAGTAGGGGATCACGATCAGCGGCGTGAGCCAGCCCAGGCGTCGGAGCGCCTGCAGCACCGGCGTGAGCCCCACCCTGTAAATCAGGGCGGCGAACAGGAGCAGCCCCAGGGTCAGGAACAGGGCTTGCCAGCCGGCTTTCGGACGTGTCCGTGCTTTCCCGGGTGCCATTACGTTGCCGCGCCCGTCCTCAGCGGCCAAGAAGGCAGATCAGCTCCGACATTCCCCGGAGCCACGGCGATCTGCGCGTTTTATACTTGCTTCCTTTTTCGGATCGGGGCTAGAGTACCGCCCGCCGACCATCGCATCCCGGGAGGAGAGCATGGCATCCGTCTCGATTCCGCTTCTGCAAGCCCTGACCCAGGAGCTGTCGGGCATCCCCGCGAGTCCGGGCGATCTGGCCATCGCCGCGACCCAGCTCGGATCGCAACTCGATGGGCTGGCCCGCCTGGACGATCTCGAGCTTCTGGCCGTGGAGCCGGCGACCGTCCTGGTGCCGTCCCCGGAGGCGCCGCATGCCGCCTGATGATCTCGCCCGACTCAGCATCGCCGAGGCCGGCGACCTGCTCCGCCGCCGGGCCCTCTCCCCGGTGGAGCTGGCACGCGCCCACCTGGAACGGATCCAGCGACTGGACCGCGATCTCCTGGCGTACATCACCGTCCTGCGTGACGAGGCGCTGGCCGCCGCGGCCGCGGCCGAGCAGGAGATCGCCCGGGGGCAGTACCGGGGGCCACTCCACGGGATTCCCATCGCCCTGAAGGATCTGGTGATGACCCGCGGGGTCCGGACGACCTGCGGCTCCCGCATCCTCAGGGACTGGGTCCCGGATACCGACGCGACCGTGGCCAGACGATTGGCCGACGCCGGCGCCATCCTCCTCGGCAAGCTCAACATGCACGAGTTCGCCTACGGACCCACGGGCGTGAACCCGCACTACGGCACGTCGCGGAACCCGTGGGACCGCCACCGGATCCCCGGCGGGTCCAGCAGCGGCTCCGGGGTGGCAGTGGCGGCCGGTCTCGCCGCCGGGGCCCTGGGAACGGACACGGGTGGCTCGGTGCGGATCCCCGCCGCCCTCTGCGGGATCGTCGGGCTCAAACCCACCTACGGCCGGGTGAGCCGCGCCGGGGTCATTCCCCTGGCCTGGTCCCTGGACCACGTGGGACCCATGACGCGGACGGTGGCGGATGCCGCCCTGCTGCTCCAGGCCCTGGCCGGGTACGATCCCGCCGATCCAACCACGGCCACCCGGCCGGTTCCGGACTACCGCCGCGCCACCCAGGGCGAGGTCCGCGGCCTCCGCCTGGGCCTTCCCAAGGACCTTTTCTTCGAGCGGCTGGATCCCGAGGTGCGGGCGGCCGTGGCCGCCGCGGCGCGAACCCTGGAGGGTCTTGGGGCGGTCGTAGAGGAGATCCCGCTGCCGAAGATCCACCACGCCGGCCCGGCCTCCTTCGCCATCCTCGCGGCGGAGGCGACGGCCTATCACGAGCCGTACCTTCGGACCCGCGCCGCAGAGTACGGGGAGGATGTCCGCGCCCGCCTCACCACCGGCCAGTTCGTCCTGGCCCACCAGTACCTGAAGGCGCAGCGGGCCCGCCAGGTCATTCGCGCCGAGGTGGATGCCGTTCTGACCCGTGTGGACGCCCTTCTCACCCCCGCCACGCCCGTCCCCGCCCCGCGGCTGGACGAGCGCGAAATCACGATGGACGGGGTGACCGAGGACGCGCGCTGGTGGCTCATCCGCTGCACCCGGCCGATCAACGTGACGGGTCACCCGGCCCTATCCGTTCCGTGCGGCCTGACCGCGGCCGGCCTGCCCATCGGTCTGCAGCTTGTGGGACGCCCCTTCGACGAGGCGACGCTGCTCCGTCTTGGCCACGCCTTCGAGACGGCGAGCCCGCTGAAACGACGCTGGCCTGCCTTGGGGCCATGAGGCCCCTGCGGCAATGCAAAATGGAGAACTGAGGACTGACAGTTGAACACCGGTGACAACCCTTGGTCGGTTGTCGGTTTGAAATTTTTCATTCGCCGGGAATGTGAAGAAATGACTCCAGATCCTCTGGCTAAGGAGAGCGGCGAGGGTCCCGTCGCGGTGCCTATCGGGGACTCCCTGGACCTCCACGCCTTCACGCCGAAGGACATCCCGGCCGTCGTGGCCGACTACCTGGAGGAGTGCGCCCGGCGCGGGTTCCGCGAGGTCCGCCTGATCCACGGGCGCGGCACGGGAACGCAGCGGGCCGTCGTCCGCCGCCTCCTGGCCGCCCATCCCCTCGTTACGGACTTCGCCGACGCCCCGCCCGAGCGGGGCGGCTGGGGCGCCACCGTGGCGTATCTCCGCGAGGTTGGCCCGGCCTCCTGATCAGGAGGGCCCAACCGGCAGCGCAGGATCCGTTGCCAGGATAGCGGCCATCCGCCCGATCACATCCCGCATCTCGTACCGGAATACGCGGGCCTGATCCAGCGCCAGAAACTCGAGGGTGTACGCATTCGGTTTGGGCATTCCGGCCATCGGCCGGCCCGGACCGTGCTGGAGCACCCGCTCGTACCGGAGCCTGCCGGATCCGGCCTCGATCAACTTCGCTCGAACGCGGACGAAGATCCCGTAGGAAACCGCGTCCTCGCCCATCGCCAGGCCGAAGGCCTCCACCGTGAGGTCCAGCACCCCATCGGCACCTGCCTTTTGCGCCTCAGCCAACGGATCGGTTCCGGGGGTATCCGGACCCTGCGTTGGCTGCCAGGGAACGGAGAGGGGGGGCCGACCCGTCCGAGCCGCGAGATCGGCCGCCACTGACTGCCGCAACAGGCGTTCCGGCTGCAGGGTGGCCGCCGCCTCCCGCAGTGCTTCGCGGTCACCGACGTCCAGCTTTTCAGCCGTCCCCGGTTCCAGATCTTCCCCGAGCAGTCCCATGGCGACCGACCCGGCGATCACTCCCGCGGCCACAGGCCAGGCTATCAGGGAGGCCGGAATCATCTGGACGAATCCCAGCCCGGTCATCAGGCCGGATAGGGCTCCCTTTCCTGTGAGGCCTTTCTTGTCGGGTCCCAGCCATTCCGCCTGCCAGGCAGTGTCCGGGGTGGGAATCAGGAAGGCCACCTGTTGGACTGCCGGGCCGGGGACGACCACGGCATCGGGGGAGCTGGATGCGGCGCCCCCCGCCTGGAAGATCGCTCGCCCTTCCTGCGAGGGCGCCTCTTCCGTCGTGGCGCAACCCACCAGCAGGAGCGCGGCGAGAGCGGAAGCGAGGATGTTCGCGAGGCCTCGGTCCATCCCGTGGCGGTCCTCAGTGCGCAGCGCTCAGCCGCTCGGGGCAAGCCCCAGGTAGTCGCGGATGACCTGCGAGGTGCTGGGAAAAGCCAACTCACCCCAGGGGATCTCGGCCGGGGCGAAGGCCCGAGCGTCCAGTCCTTCCTCGTCCACCCGGACGGATCCCCCCGTGACCTCGCCCACGTACGCGATCAGGATCACCGGGTTGCCGGGAGAGGAGTACACGCCGAGCAGCCGGGTCAGCCGGACGTCCAATCCCGATTCCTCCTTGACCTCACGGATGGCGGCGGCCTCCAGGGACTCCCCGCGGTCCACGTATCCGCCGGGAAAGACCCACTTGCCGTAGCTCGGCTCGATGCCGCGCTGGACGAGCAGGATCCCCCCGTCGAGGGAGAAGATGGCGCCGGTCGCCACCTTGGGGTCCAGGAAGAATACGAACCCGCATGCCTGGCAGACCAGTCGGGGAGGCTCGGCGGCTTTGAGGGCACGCGAACCCAGCGACCCCCCGCAGCGGGGACAGAAGCGATAGCCCGATTCGGGCGGGCGGATCATCCTTCCTCCTCGCGGGGGGCCCAGTAGCGGGCGTATTCGTCCAAGTAGGTCAGCGAGTCGAAACTCTTCATCCGGTCCAGGAACACGGTGCCGTTCAGGTGATCGACCTCGTGCTGGATGACCCGGGCGAAGAAATCGCTGGCCTTGAAGGTCTGCAGCCGTCCCTGGCGGTCGTGCGCCTGGACCTCGATCTCCTCGTAGCGGGGGACCTTCCCTCGCAGGTCGGGGATGCTGAGGCAGCCTTCCCAATCCTCCTCCATCCGCTCCGTCACCGGGCTGATGCGGGGATTGATCAGGACGGTGGGCGGCGCCGACGACCGACGGGAGCCTTCCGTCCGCTCCTCTGCCTCGATGAGGGCGATCTGCAGGGACCGGTGAACCTGCGGCCCCGCCAGGCCCACGCCGCGGTACTCGCGCATGGTCTCGATCATATCGTCGATGAGGCGCTGGATCTCGGGCGCCTGCACGTTCTTCACCGGCTCGGCCGGAATCCGCAGGATCGGATTTCCGAGAAGCGCAACCTTCAGGATGGCCATAAACCCACTCGTTCCTTTTCCGGGGTTACCGTGCTACGCTGACCCCGGCTGCAAATTCGAAATCCGAATGTCGAAATTTGCCGGAGGCACCATGATCCACGAAGTTCTGGTTGTCGGGGCCTTGCAGTGCAACTGCTCCATCTTGGGCGACGAGGAGACCCGCGAGGCCATCGTCATCGACCCTGGCGACGAGGTGGAGAGGATCCTGGCAACCCTGAAGAAGCACAACCTGAGGGCCAAGTACATCCTCAACACCCACGCCCACTTCGATCATGTGGGCAACTGCCGCGAACTCAAAGAGGCGACAGGGGCCGAGATCTGGCTCCACAAGGCCGATCTGCCCATCTACGAGTCGGCGCCGCGCCAGGCCGCCATGTTCGCCATGTACGGTGTGAAGCCGATCCGCATGACGGCTGTGGACCAGTTCATGCGGGACGCGGACGGCGTGCAGGTTGGGAAGATTGCGGCCCAGGTCATCCACACGCCGGGTCATACCCCCGGCAGCCTGAGCCTCCACGTCCCGGGAAGCGCCCGCGAGGTCCTCTTCGCCGGGGACACCCTGTTCAACGGAAGCATCGGCCGGACCGACCTGCCCGGGGGCGACTTCCGCCAGATCCTGAAGTCCATCAAAGACCGGCTGTTCACCTTCGACGACGACACCGAGGTCTGGCCCGGCCACGGGCCCAAGACCACCATCGGCTGGGAGCGCCGGACGAACCCGTTCCTCCAGGACTTGTAGAGGCGGGGAACCGGCCCGAATCGGGCGGACTCTAGCATAATAGGCGCCTGACTGACAAGGTATGGTGGCCAGCCCGCCGGCGTTGACAGACGCCAGGCCGCGGGCCTAGAATCCGCGATAGCCAGCCAGCGGGGCCCGTCGCGTCAGAAGGGAGAAGTCCCATGCGGAACCTTAAGGCCAACCTCCTAGAGCTTATCCGGCGGACCTCGGCCGAACTGCCCGACGACGTGGTTCAGACTATCGTCCGCTCTGCCAAGCAGGAGCAACAGGGCAGCAACGCTCAGTACGCCATGAACATCATCGTCAACAACATTGACATGGCCAGGCTGAAGTCGGCCCCCCTCTGCCAGGACACGGGCAGCATCCTGTTCTTCGTGAAGGCGCCCAAGGGGTTCGACCAGCTCGCCTTCGAGAAGGCCGCCCAGGCGGCGGTGGCCGAGGCGACGGCCAAAGGATACCTCCGCCAGAACTCGGTGGATTCCCTCACCGGGAAGAACACCGGGAACAACTTGGGCCCGGGGAGTCCCAGCCTCCACTTTCACCAGCACCGCGGCTCGCGGGTGGACGTGCGCCTGATCCTGAAAGGCGGCGGCTGCGAGAACGTGGGCGCGCAGTACTCGCTCCCCGATCCGCGCATCGACGCGAATCGGGACCTGGAGGGCGTGCGCAAGGCCATCCTGGACGCCGTGATCCAGGCCCAGGGGAAGGGCTGCGGCCCCGGGATCCTGGGGGTCTGCATCGGCGGGGACCGGGCGACGGGCTACGTCCATTCCAAGGAGCAGCTCCTCCGCACCATGGAGGACGTGAATCCCGACCGCACGCTGGCGGCGCTGGAGCAGGAGATCGTGGTGAGCGCCAACAAGCTGGGGATCGGCCCCATGGGCTTCGGCGGGGCGACGACGCTTCTGGGGTGCAAGATCGGCGCCCTGAATCGGCTGCCGGCCAGCTACTTCGTGTCCGTCTCCTACATGTGCTGGGCCTACCGGCGCCAAGGCTTCGTCCTGAACAGCAGCGGCAGGATTGTAGAATGGCTCTACTAGCGGGGGCGATCATGATCCAGCTTGTCGAACCCTACACCGAAGAAAAGATCCGGGCCCTGAAGCAGGGAGACATGGTGCACCTGACCGGCATGGTCTATACCGGCCGGGATGCGGTCCACAAATTCCTCCACGAGGGGGGCAAGCCTCCCGTGAACCTGGAGAACCAGATCATCTACCACTGCGGTCCGGTGGTGATCAAGGAGAAGGGCAAGTGGTCGGTGAAGGCCGCCGGCCCCACCACCTCGGCCCGCGAAGAGCCCTACCAGGGCGACATCATCGAGAAGTTCAAGATCCGGGCGGTCATCGGCAAGGGGGGCATGGGGCCCAAGACCCTCCAGGCCTGCAAGAAGGTGGGTTGCGTGTACCTGCACGCCATCGGCGGCGCCGCCCAGGTGCTCGCCGAGTGCGTGACCGAGGTCTCGGGCGTATACCTGGAAGAGTTCGGCAGCCCCGAGGCCATCTGGGCCTTCCGGGTGAAGGATTTCCCCGCGGTGGTCACCATGGACGCCCACGGCAACAGCCTGCACGCCACGGTGCTGGAGCAGTCCAAGGAGCGGTTGAAGCAGCTCGTCTAAGGCCCAGGCTTCTCGGTTCTCGCACGGGGGGCGGCTCTTGGCCCCCCATTTTCATTTCCGGTGGTCGATAGTTCAATGTTCGAGGTTCAACGTCGACTCCCGCCAAGGCGGGACACATTGAACCTTGAACTTCGAGTATGAGTCGCTTCTTCCTGTTTGCGCTCCTGACCTGGATCACGGGCAATCCGATCCTGGCAATCCTCGTCATCATCGCCCTCTCGCTGCCAGGCTGGTGGGCCGGCTCGCGCTATGCCTGGAGCCTCAGCCGGCGAATGCGATCCTGGGGAGAGGCGGGAGGCCTCCGCCGACTGTTGGCGGTCAATCCTCACGACGTGAAGGCCCGGACCGAGCTGGGGGCGATCCTGACGCGGCAGGGACGCTTCCGCGAGGCACGCGCCGAGCTGGAACTGGCCATGCCGAGGGCCGACGATTTGCCGGAAGCGAATTATTCTCTCGGCCTGTGCCTGTTGCATGATGGCGAAACGGAGAAGGGGAGGGAATTGGTGGAGAAAGCCCTGACGCTGAATCCGAAATTCGGTTATGGCGAACCGTATCTCAGACTGGGAGATTTTCGCGCGGACCGGGGCGAGTGGGAACAGGCGGCAGAGCGCTACCGGCAGGCCACGAGCATCCACAGCTCAACCGTGGAAGGATGGTTCAAGCTGGGACAGGCCTTGAACCATCTCGGTCAGCGCGATGAAGCGCAAACCGCCCTCCAGGAGGCCATCGCCTCTTACCGCACCGCCCCCTGGTATCGGCGGGCCGAGGACCGCCCCTGGTTCCGCCGCGCCCGCCGCCTCCTCCGCTCCCTCGGATGATACCAACCATCTAACCGCCAAGGCGCCAAGGACGCCAAGGTTCACGACTGGCAACCAGGCAATCTGGCGACTTGGCAATCAGGAACTCCGAATTGCCCCGCGTCCCGCGGGGTTGCCCAGTTGACGCGTGACCCCGGCCCCCCGAGCCCCGATCCCTGGGCTTAACCTGCACCGCCGGGCCTTCCGTCTATCGCACACAGAGTGTCGATTCTCCCCGGAATGGCGCGCATAGGAGAGGTGGCAAGCATTTCAGGCTTGCTATGGGATAACCTATCGGCTATAGTCCGCTTATGCGATTACGCTATTACGCGACCAGTCGAGGCGTGTATCCGGTTGCGGAATATGTCGAGTCGCTGTCTGTCCCTGAGCAGGCGGTGCTCGCGGCGCTGTTTCAGGAAATCTCGGCACGCGGTCTTCAGGCTCGAGGAGTCAGTTTTCGTCACATTGAAGGAAAGCTCTGGGAGATCCGGGCCGGCGCTCACCGCGTATTCTATGTGCTGCTTCAGCACGATGAGATGGTGCTGCTCCACGCTTACCGGAAGCAAACGGAGAAAGCGCCGCGTCGCCACATTGAGATCGCACGACGTCGCATGAAGGAGGTCCTCGGATGAGCAGAAAGGCGCGTCGCATCGGAGGGGATGTGCTGGCACATCTGGCCCGTCTCCGGCGGAGGATGTCTCCAGAGGAGCGGGCCGCCTATGACGAGCGGGTTCTGGCAATCCGCACGGTTCTGGAGCTGGCCGAGCACCGTCGGAAGCGCCGGCTTTCGCAGAAGATGATCGCAGAGCGCATGGGGGTAACACAGCCGGTCATCGCTCGCCTGGAAAAGCCATTCGATGCCGCCTGGCGCCAACCCTCCCTCAGCGTCCTTTCCCGCTACGCCGCCGCGCTCGGGCTGGTGCTAGAGGTGCGCCTCCGCCGGGCAGCGTGATTGAGTCCGCTCGCCGACACCGGCGGGCCAGGGACCACCCCTGGTACCGCATAGCAAACCACCGGCGCCAAGGTCAGCAACTCGTCCAGATCCGGAATCAGGCCAGGCTTGGGTTTTGCCAAGGAAACCAATCAGTCATCCTCCGATAGGGTACTTTCCGGTACCATTCTTACGGGACCTTTTCATGATCCAGTCCACGATGGCACCTAGTCAGTAAGGCGGGTCTGCGGGACCTTCGTATCCACACATCCCTAGCCGGGGTGAATTCACCAAGCGTTTAGGTTCACCATAGTTGTCGTGTGGATGTGTTTTCCCGTGTGCGTCACACAATATCCCCCAAACGTCTTCTTCAATCAGGCACTCGATACACAGCCATGCTGCTGGCCGCCCGCACTCAATGCACTTGGCTTCTGGCATAATATTGCGTGCCATGAGGGCGACAGGACGAGCGGTGGTCGGTCTGCCTTCTCGCGTTCCGACTGCCTTGATCAGTGTTTCGGATGAAGTTCCGAAATCGTAGATATGAGTGAGCTTGATCCCAGGCTCGAACACTTCATCGATTCTTCGTCTCTTGGATATTTCTTTCCCCCGCCAGCCCCCAACCGAGAACTGGCTCATGTGGCCACAGCATTCCAACCAAATGCCGCGCAAATAGAAATCGAGGTCTTTCAAAGTGCTGGGGCCGCGCATTTCCAAATCCAACCAGAACTGGTTTCGCCAAGCATCCTGGACACGAAGATGATAGAGCGACTCGCTCCCGACTTTCTTGCGGTCGGCCGTGTCGATGATTGTCTGGCGTTTTGGACAGGCGGATAGGTGTTTTGCTGTCCCGCCCTTTGTCGTCTCTTGTCCGCAGTAAGCGCAGGATCCTTTTGATTGCTTCCCGGCAGGCACCAGTGTCCCCCTTCTCAAATGCGATGCAGGAACGTTCAGTGGGCCTTACAGGGCGGCGGCTGAGCCGCAGGCGGGACGGCGAGACACCTTGCTGGACTGCCGCCTACCCCCCCGTGGGCGTGCCACCTCTACCCGACCTGAAGGCGTCCCACGGTTGCCTTCGGCTGCGGCGCTGTCAGGCATCGCGCTTATCGCATGCCTCGGCGATCTCGTAATCACCCGAGGGATCCGACTCTCCCGTGATGCACGTGAAGCACGACAACCCCGCATCCGCCGAGCCGATGACCCAGATCGGCGCTCCGCAATAACAGCGCTGCCCGGCCTTGTAGGCGTCCAGGGCGAATTGAAGCCGCGCCGTTATGTCTGCCGCAACCACCCGCGGGTTCTTTCTCAGGTGAAGCTGGACGTACTTTTCGAGCCGGATTGGGACAAAGCCCATACTCTCGTATCTCCCGTGCGCCTGATCACAATTGCACCAAATGGTGTCCGGTACCTTTTCCGCACCATTTTTCACCGTGCCGCACGGCGATCCCAGCGTGTGGCCTCCCAGCCGCGGACAGCGCCGCTGTCTCCACACTCGGGACAACGCCACGAGATGGCGCCTGGCTCCCCTGTGAGGTTGGCAACGATCTCTCCGACACACCGTACCCTTGCCGGATTCCGCCGGCAAGGGACGTTGGTGCGGTCTGGTTGCACCGCTCCTCGGCTGGTCACCCATCCAACGATCGAGCCCCGGAAGAGCGTCAGATTAGCCGCTGGACCGCGCATAGCCGCGAGATCACCGGCCTCGTTCAGATAGTGCCGCATGTCCGTGACCCAGGTGTCGCCCATCTGAAATTCCGGAAGACGAATTCAGCTCGGCCTAGCGCAAAGGCTAACCGGCCGCGCGTGAGCGCGGTCCGCGTTGAGCCGTGTGGTCGGCGCTCTTTCTGCGAGAGTCAACGCCATCCAGTATCGAGTACATTGCTTTTGATCATCCGCCGAAACGGGCGGCGGCCAAGCGCTCCTAGGCCGCAATGGTGTACCCACCAGCTCGTCCGGAATGGAAATTACGCACTCGGGGTTCAACGATAGTTGGTAAAAAATACCGCGTAGTCATCAAGGAGTTGATTGCTGGGGGACCGCTTGTCAATGGCTTTCAGCTCCGCAAGGCCAAGGTAGAACTCCTTCCCATCTGACTTGCGCCGCACACGCGCCGCGATGTCCTCACCGCCAAATCCGAAAAGGTACCGGACACCTTTCAGCCTCCAAGGGCTTGACTTTGCGAAGGCACGGGGATGATTCCCCACCTCCCGCGTGGGGGGAGATAGCGCATCAGGAACAGGGCGCTCCCCAAGGCGAGGGGCATGGCCACCCGCAGGATGGGCCCGAGGAGGTCCTCTGCAACCGGGTACGGCTTCATGGGGCTCCCATCTCGAGTCCCACCCCCAAAGAGTTCCGACGCCGCCCACAGGAAATTGATCAGTCAGTCTCCGAAAGATGTCCGGTACCTCGTGGTACGCTCTCAGGGTTTCCCATAAGCCAAGCGCGTGCTCCATAGCGATCCTTAGCTCATTTCTGGCCAGCCAGTCGCCAGAGCGTACCATCAAACTCCACCAAACCATCTCTCTTGAGAATCTGTTGAGCCGTGCGAACAAGGTGCTTCCATTTCTTCCCAAAGCGCTCCCCGTCGATTACCCGGTCTACTGAATCGTCGCAGAGGTCCGGATGAATGCGCTTGATTTGCGGATGCAGGTCGATGGTCCTCAAGGGTCCTCCCCGCAGCAAGAAGAGGATTGTCCGGGAAAACACCCCTGTAACACCTTCCTTCACTCGCGCTCGCAAGAGCACCTCATCCCCAGATTTGATCTTTGCCTGAAATTCCCTTCTTAACGCTGATGAGACGGCTCGCTCCTTACGATGAAAAGTCTCGCGAAGTTCCGTTGCGGCTATTGAGTAAGATTCCAAGAGGGTAGTCGTCATCGGGGCACCCAGTGAGGAATATTCTTCCACATCATGCGCGATTCTTGAGGCTACCTCGTTCGAGGAGACCTTTATACTGTACTCGTAGTTCTCTTCGAGGCCGCCTTCGGTCAAATTTGCTGAACCAATCATCGCAACCGCTCTATCGGCGACCACGATTTTTGCATGGACCCGAGGGAGGTGGTAGATCCTTGCGTGACGAAAGGAGCTTATGAGGTTAAGGATCGCTTCCGGGTCACAAGACCCTTGGCACACGCTCAACGGATTAAGATCTGTCAGGAGATGAATATCGACTGACACCCGACGTGTCTTTGCTCCAACTCGGCTCCGAATTAGAGCAGCTCCAGCCTGAGTAACGTATGGGGAAACTATGTGGAGTTCAGCCTCCACATTATCGATCATGCCAGCGAGAGCATCCTTGCAGGGCGATGGAATCAGCTGAATGGCAGCATTCCCAATGAAAGGATGACTAAATGGTTTCATTCGCCTGAGCCGCTTCCTCGATTAGATTGCTGTGCTTCGCGAGGCCTTTCTACAGCAGAGGCAGCGCCAGAATTGCATAGCTATCGCGCACGAAGCTTCTTGAGGCTAGCCTCTTCACGTTTCTTCTCCCTGGCCCGTTCCTTCAAAAGCTCCTGCGTGGCGGGGGTCTTACTCTTGAGCATGCCGCAGACGCTGCGGATGTAGTGCGGCGTTATCGGCCGAAACAGGATCTCGTCATTCCACTCAATAAAGCAGATCTTCGTGCCAGGTTTGATTCCGTGTGTTCGACGCAGCCGGGCAGGTACGACTAATCGACCTGTGCTCCTGACGTATGCTGTGTCCATTCCCCAAGTCCTCGCCTATCAAGCCTTCGCTCTTATCAACCCCGTGGTGGGTTGCCGGGGGCGGAACCCGCTTCAGGTCCACGTCGGGTCGCGGATGAGCTACAGGTGTTCCAGCCCCGTGGCGCGCAGGAGACGCTCGAGCGCCTCAAGGCGAGCCGGGTCCTCCAACACCTCGGCGAACTCCCGAATAACCCGGCGGATGCGGGCAATATCCAGTGACCCGCCGTAGAGGAGAAGAAGTTTCTCCGCGTCGTCGAGATCCCGCGGCCGGGCCGCCACCAGCTTGTAAATGATGAGGTCTTCCGGCCGGGGCAGCCGGATGGGGACGCCCGCGTAGTCGCCCGCTACGCCGCACCGGATCGCCTCCTCTTCGAAGGGAAGCCAGGCAAGACTCAGGTCCACCGGCACGCCCGAGGGCTCGTGCTGGACCAGGAGCACCTGCCGCTCTTTGGCGAAGGTGATCGCATCGCTGATTCGCGGGACGATTCGATGAATCCGGAGCAGGTCGAGAAGCGCCTGGGGATCGGTGCCAGGGGCCCAGATGGTGGCGTCAATGTCCGCGGTCAGCCGGGGCACCCCCGCGGCGATGACCGCCACGCCCCCAATGACAAGCCAGGGGGCGCCAAACTCCCGGAGGCTGTTCCCCAGGGCTCGGAGCGCAGACAGGAAGCGCTGCTCAGCCGGTTCTCTCACCGGCGCGCGCGCTCTCGAAGGCGCGCCCAGATTGCGCGGACGGCTTCGTCCTCGGCCTCGCGTTTAGGATCCGGGGTGCCGAGTCCGCGCCCCGCCCGTTCCGCTGCGGCCATCATGGACAGCGCAAGGGAGATGGCCCAGGCTGGGTCAGGACCCCGCCGTCGAAGCTCCTCGCGGTCCGCGTGGGCGAGGGCCTCAAATCCCGCGATCCATCGTCTGACCTCTCCCGCGTTCATGGCTGCCCCCACCCATCGCCGAGGAGCCGGCATCGTCGGATGCCGGGAGGACTGATGCGGATGAATCGGAAAGGCTTTATTGGCAGGCTATCCAAGGGGTTCCATGGTGTCAATGGGAAAGTACGCCCGCCAGCCACCATGGCGCCGATGGGCGGCCATACTAAGGGGTCCGGAACTTAGACTACATTTCGCCGGACCCCTTAGTTCGCGGGGAAGGCCCTCGCGCTTGCAAGCCAAGCAGCAACCCCTCGGCCCTCCCCACGGACCCTACCGAGAGGGGCGGGCCGCCACCCCTCCTCGGACTCTCCCCCCGGACTGTGCGGTTGGATCTGGGCTGTCGTTTAAGTTTCGGACCGCACAGTAACCCTGGAGGGTGACGAGCGTTCACGACGTTCGCCAGCGTGGGTCGTGGTGCCACAGGGCGATGTAGGTGTTGGCGCCGCGGCCGATGTCGGGGTCCTTGCCGGCAACGCGGACCTTCTGGGCCAGGGAGTCGTCCAGCTCGCGGTGGGTGATGGCCATGTGGGGACCGTAGCGGGAGAGATTCGCCTGCAGGTGGGCGATCGCCCGGGGGATGTAGCGATGGGGCGAGAGTGCCCCGGAGAAGCGCTGGTTGGCGAACACGACCTCGAAGGCCGCCACATCCAGCCCCGGGATCCCGCCGTGCGCCGTGGTAATGTACGTCCCGTTCCGGTCCAGGACCTTTTCCCGGAACATCCGGTTGGTCGCCGCCGCGCCCACGTACTTGTGTCCCGCGGCGTCCAGGATGAGGTTGAACGAGCGCCCCTTCTCCAGGTTCGGCAGGCCCTTCCGGATTGCGGCGGCGGAGAAGGCGTCCGGATTCTCCGGGTCCACGAGGTACGTGTTGCCGCGTGGAAGTCCTTGCCGCTCGGCCGTGAGGACCAACCGGTCCACATCCACGTCCGCCAGGAAGATATCTACCCCACCCGGCCCCAATTCCGCCCGGGCCGCCTCCGCCAGCCAGTAGGCGATCCGGCCGCCCCCGCCGATCAGGAAGAGCGCGGGGCGGTACCCCTCCTCCCAGGCATGAAGCTTCGCCACCCCCCGGATCGCCATGAACGCACAGGCCAGGCCATCCGCCTGGGTAAGAACGGCAAGGTCGGCCTCCCCTCGAAGGCGGGAGCGATCCACGGGATGCAGCTGGGTGTGCCGGCCCACCATGATCCCGCCGCGCCGTTCCACGGGATCATACACGTACGAGCCCGGGACGTGTCGCAGGCCGGTTTGTCGCAGCACCCATTCTTCGTTTGCGGCGCCGATCCCCTGGAACAGCGTCCCCTTGGAGCAGTCGATCCCCGGCCGCTTCTGCACGGTGCACGCGTAGCAATCCGGCTCGCCGCATCCCACATTGATATCGTACACGTACCAGCCGCCCTCCTCGATTCCGGCCCGCCGGGCGGCCTCGGAGGCGGCCACAATCTCCACCACCTGTTCGTGGCCCGGGACGACCGGCTGGTACGCGGATGGGAGCCGGAACCCGGGCGGAAACTCTTCGTCGCAACAGGCCGTGTCGCTGGGACAGCGACCCACCGCCAGCGGCCGCATGACGACGTTCCAGGGTCCCCCCTCGTCAAAGAATCCCGGTACCTCGATCTCCCGCACCTCCGCCTTGCCCCGCGCCGGAAACACGATGGCCCGCTGGGTTTTCGGGAGCTCCAAACCTTTCAGGCCCATCTTCCTGTCTCCATCAGCCGCAAAGGGTACGTTGCGTTATAAGTCATATTATTTCGACCCGCATCTCTTGTGGCTCAGCCGCGTCGCAGGTACGGGCCGGGCGTGTGACCGAAATCCTGGCTCGCCACGAATGGAGAGAAGGCCTGCATTTGCTCGGCGCACAGCTTCCAGTACGGACCCCCTGTCTCCCTGAGCAGGGTCTCGTGCGTTCCCTGCTGAACCAGGCGGCCGCCATCCAGCACGAAGATCCAGTCGGCATTGGCCACCGTGGACAGCCGATGGGCGATGATGACGGTTGTCCTGCCCCGAGCCAGACGATCCAAAGCCTCATGCACGAGCCGTTCCGAGGGCAGGTCCAGGCTCGAGGTCGATTCGTCGAGGACCAGAATAGGCGCATTTTTCAGGAACGCCCGCGCAATGGCGATCCGCTGCTTCTGGCCCCCGGATAGCTTGATGCCCCGCTCACCGATCTCGGTCTGAAGGCCGTTCGGCAGTTGCCGGATGACTTCGAGGGCATTGGCCAGGTCCGCCGCCCGCACAATCTCGCGCTCCCCCGCACCAGGCTTCCCCACCCGGATGTTGTCCTCGACCGAACCGCTGAAGAGCACCGGATCCTGCTGGACATATCCCACCTTGGATCGGAGGGACTGAAGGTTCACACCGCGGATGTCCTGACCGTCGATAAGGATGGCCCCCTCCCAGGAATCGTGGAAGCGGACGAGGAGCTTGACCAGCGTAGATTTTCCCGCTCCGCTCGCGCCGACCAACGCCACGCGGCTGCCGGGCTTGATCTCGAGCGTGATTCCTTTCAATACCGGCTGGCCGGGAAAGTATCCAAAGCGTACTGCCTGGTAACGAATCCCGCCGGCGCGAACCGTGAGGGGCGGGCCGTGCCCGTCGGTCCCGGCTTCCGTCGCCAGGTCGAAGAACTCGAACAAACGGTCAATGGCCGCGCGGGAGTTGGCCAGCTGGATGTTCAATTCGCTCAGGCGCGTCAAGGGGTTGTAGACCATCTCCAGGTAGGCATAGAAGGCCATTAGGGCGCCCAGGCTCAGTTGACCTTGCAACACGAAATGCCCGCCGACCCAGATGACGAGGACGGCCGGCACCCGGGTGAGGAGGGTGGTGGTCCCCAGGGAGATGGCATGGGTGCGGACATTCTCGAAGGCCGACTGCAGGTATCCCCAGCACCGATCGGCGAAACGCCGCACCTGCTCGGGCTCGTGGGTGAAGCTCTTGATCTCGGAGATCCCGGCGATGGACTCGTGGAGCCCGCCTTCCAGGAGCTCCATCCGGCGCCGCACCTCTCGGGCGTGCAGACGCATCCGCCGGCTGAGTCGTCTTTGGAGGAACAGATAGATGGGCAGGGTGGAGTACGTGACGAGCGCGAGCTTCCAGTTCAGGAAGAACACCACGCCCGTGATGGTCAGCAGGCTGGTGCAGTCCATGAAGACGTTCGTGCCTGCCAGGCCGAAGAAATTTTGCGCCTGGGACACATCCGAGATCAGCCGCGAGGAGATCGCGCCCGTCTGCTTGGCGTGGTAGAAATCCAGGGGCAGCTTCTGGATGTGGCGAAAGAGATCCTCGCGGATGTCCAAGGTCATGCGAAGCGCTAGCCGATCGGCGACGTGCGTGCGCAGCGCCGTGATGAGGGCATAGGCCACGAAGACCAGCACGGCCGCGCCCATGAGCTGGTCGAAGGAAAAGCGGGCGCCGCGGCCGGTGCCGGTGACCAGGATGTCGATGACGTCCTTGAGGATCCACGGGAAGAAGACCGGGAGATTGTACTTGATCACCCCGATGACCGTCGAGAGACACAGCCATCCCCGATAGGGCTTGAGGTAGGCCAGAAATCGCCTCAGGTTTCCGGATCGCTTGCGGGTCTCCGTCATACTGATCCGTAGAGAGTCGCCGTGTACACCTGCTCTCAAAAGAGAGCAACCTGAGATGGAGCGAGCGTCAGACTAAAATTCGACTTACAATGCAACGTCCCCTGGCCGGGGTAGGGATCTGCACAATCTGGTCCGCCTTCGGCGGACTAAACTCCATCTGCGGATAAATAGATTCTGGGAGTTACCGGCCTAGGGCCATGACCCGCTCCCGCAGGCGCATGACGATCGTCTCGTACTCATCCCCGCCGCGGGGTCCGTCCCCGGCGAGCAGCTCTTCGAACGTGACCACGGGCCCAAACCGCACCCGGATCGGGTGGAGCCTCGGCAGGGATTGTCCGCGAGGCCACGCCTCGAAGGCGCCGGAAATGTGGGCGGGCAGGACCGGCACCTTCAGCTCCCGGACCAGGATCCCCACCCCCTTGAGGAAGGGACGAACCGTGCCGTCCGCCGATCGCGCCCCCTCGGGAAACATGCAGAGGATCTTCCCCTGTTTCAGGACGAGGGCGGATGCCTGGAGCGCCCGCATCAGGTAGTTGTCCATGTCCACCGGGATCACCCGGACGCCGCGCCCCCACCATGCCACGATAGGATGCCGAAAGAACCACTCGAATCCCAGATAGAAGATGTGTTGGCAGGTCCGGGGGGGCAGCGAGGCTGCCAGGAGGAAGGCATCAAAGTAGCTACAGTGATTCGCCACGAGGATCAAGGGGCCGTGCGATGGGACGTGCTGGAGGCCCTCCATCCGCAGGCGGTAGGCGGTCCGGAACACGGCGAGACAGATCAACCGGGAGACCGCGCTGATCATGGAGGCCGAGGGTCGACTGCTAGCCTTGACCATGGCCTGGACCTCGGCCGGCACCGATGCGAGGATGTCTCCCCATCCCCGCCGCCTGGCCGCCGCGGCCGGCCCCACGGGCGCCCCCCGGAGCGCCCGCAGCCGTTCAACCACCTCGCGCACCGTGAAGCATTCCGCGGCCGCTTCGTCGGGGATCTCCACACCGAACATCTCCTCCAGGGCGACCAGCATCTCCACCCGCGCCAGCGAATCCATCCGCAGATCCAGTTCCAGATGGTCGTCGAGTCGCACCGCCGGCTTCTTCAGCGCATCGCGGAGGTACCCCAGGACCTGGCGCCCAACCTCGTCCTCCATGAGGGCCTGGTCCGCCTCCGAGGGCGGAGCATAGGCCGGCGCCGCCTCCCGGGTGAGTTCCGCGTGATACCGTTCCGCCACCAGGTGGCGCTGAATCTTGCCGAGGCGCGTCCGCGGGAACCCTTCCTTGACGAGGACGAGACCCGTCGGCCGTTTGTAGGGCGCCAGATTGTGACCGATATTCTCCATATCCCAGCGCACGGTCTCATAGATGTTGGTCATGCCCTCGGCGCGGAAGTAGTCCAGATCCGGCAGGACCAGGGCCAGGAGCCCTTCCACCGCGGCCCCACCCCGCTCCGCGATCTGGGGGACCAGGCAGATCTCCTTGATGTAGGGGCTCTTCAGGTACTGCTCCTCCACCTCCTCCGGATAGATGTTCTTGCCCGAACTCAGCACAATCACCTCTTTCGCCCGACCCGTGATGGTCAGGTACCCCTCCGCATCCAGGAAGCCAAGGTCGCCCGAGAGGAACCAGGCGTCCTGCATGACCTTGGCCGTCGCCGCGGGATTCTCATAATAGCCCCGCATCACGTTCGGACCGCGGATGGCGACCTCTCCCACCCCGTCGGCATTCGGGTTGATGATCTTCACCTCGACGCCGGGGAGCGGGATCCCCACGGTTCCCGGGCGCATCCGATCCAGGGGATTGAAGCAGACCACCGGTGAGGTCTCGGTCAGGCCGTACCCCTCGGTCATGGTAAAGCCCAGCGCCAGGAAGTCCTCCGCGATCGCGGGGTCCAGGCGGGCGCCGCCGCTGGCCAGGATCCGGAGACGCCCCCCGAACTTGCGATGCACGGGCGCGAAGACGATCCGGCCGAGGTTGATCCCACGGGGGCGGAGCGCCCCGGAGAGGCGCAGCAGGCCTCGAAGCAACCACCGGACGGGCAGTGGTCGCCGTTCCAGCTCGTCGAAGATCCCCTTGCGCAGCATGGAGAAGAGCTGGGGGACGCCGATCAGGATGGTGACGCCCGTCTCTTGCATGCAGGCGATAAGATCGGGTCCCTTGAGCGAGGCAGGGAACGTGAGGCGGGCGCCGGAGTACAGCAGAAAAAGCTGCGCCGTGAAGGGAAAGGCGTGGTGCAGGGGAAGGAGGGCCAACAGGTTGTCGTCGGCGGTCACCAGCCCGAAATCGAGGACGCTCCGGGTATTCGCCAGAAAGTTCCCGTGAGTCAGCATCACCCCCTTGGGTATGCCGGTGGTTCCCGAGGTATAGAGAATGGAGGCCAGCGCCTCTTCGGTCACGGTCGGAAGTGGCATCCCCTCGGCGCTGGCCGTCACCTGCAGAACCGCCCGGAAGGAGAGGAGGCGACCCTCCGAAGCCTCGGCATCCAGGTCCACCACCGGGGACAGCGCGCCCTCCCCTCGAAGAGCCAGCAGGCGCGGTGCCTGCTTCCCGGAGGCGATCCCCGTCCGGCACCCCGCGTGCTCCAGGACGGTGGCAATCTCGCCGTCGCTCATCTGGACGTCCAAGGGCACGGCGGTCCCGCCGGCCGCCGTCGCGGCAAGGTAGGCCACGATCCATTCCGGGCGGTTCTCGCTGAGGAGGGCCACGCGATCGCCCGGACGAATACCCGCCCGGACCAGCACGCTCGCCAATGCCCGGACCTGGCGCGCCACCTCGCCGTAGGCGAGGCGGCGATAGCCTGCGTCCTCCTTGATCTGGAGGGCCAGACGATCGGGCTGGCGCGCGGCCACCGCCTCGAAGGCGGCAAAGAGATTCATAGATATCGGCCGATCCAGTCGAGACTCAACCGGATCGCCTGCTGCCGATGGGTGGCATCCGTGAACTGGTGGTCGGCGCCGGGGATGATCGCCAGCTGCCGGGGGTTCAGCGATGCCTCGGCCAGCCGCCGGGCGTGATCCACAGGCACCAGCTCGTCCTGCTCGCCATGGATGAACAGGCAGTACCGCGTCCCCACCGGGGCCCGAAGGTACCGTCCCTCCTTCAGTTCGGCGATGAAGGCGTCCCCTAAGCCATTCCCGCGAACCTTATCCGGATGCTCGGCAAAATCGTCCAGGTTCGCGGGGGTGGCCCAGGCCGCCACCGCCTTGACCTTGAAGTCCCGGCTGGCAGCGAAGAGGGCCACGTAGCCGCCCAGGCTGCTGCCCAGGAGGGCCACCCGTCCACTCAGGGCGGGGTGGGTCCGCATCATCTCCACTACGGCGCGAAGGTCGGCGACCCGTTGCCCCACGGTCGTCTCCGCCAGAGTCCCCGCGCTTTCGCCGCACCCCCGGAAGTCGAATCGGCACACGGCGAATCCCGCCTGATTGAAGACCTCGCCGATCCGCACGTACTTGTCACTGTCCTTGGAGCTCAAAAGCCCGTGCGCCGTGACCACACAGGGCCAGGGCCGCTGGCCGGCCTCCGGCAGGTGAAGGACCGCGGCGAGACTTGCGCTGCCCACCGGGATCGTCAGGCGGTGCTCTGCCATCATCCCCCCCTCTCGCATCCCTGTTGCAGAGGACCCGATCCCTGTTCCCCCTCATCCCTCCCTTCTCCCCCCTGGGGAGAAGGTGAGGTTGAGGGGGCCGGGACGACATTGACCAGATTCTCGTGCAAGGTGCTGCACTCGCCCAGGTCGGTCAACCGCTGCGAGGTGAGCTGGTTGATCCCCTTGCCGCCCGGATGATGCTTCGCCCACCAGATGGATTCGGCGACCAGGACGCCGGCGGGCACATCCTCCGTCACCTCGGCGAAGAGGTAACAATCGCCCCGTCGATTGTGCACCCGGACCAGGGCATCGTGGCGGATGCCCCGCGGCTTCGCATCGGCCGGATTGATCTTGAGACGGGGCTTGCCTTCGGATTCGCGCATCCGCTCCACCGCGCCGAAGCTGGTGTTGAGGAAATCCTTGGAAGGCGGGGTCATGAGCTGGAGGGGAAACTCCCGCGTCCTCCGCTCGTGCCCCTCGACCGCCGGGGTGTAGGTTGGTACCGCCGGCAGGCCGAGGGCCGCCAGCCGCTGGGAGACGAACTCTAGCTTTCCCGAGGGCGTGCCGAAGCCCGCGGCAAAGGGATCGCCAACGCGCGGGAAGTTGACCCGGATCGGCTCCCCCGACACCACGCGATCCCACGTGACGCCGGCGACGTACGGGGAAGTCACCGCCAGGAGATCCCGGATCAGTTCCTCCGTCGTCTTCCGGAAGATCGGCTCCGTGAATCCCAGGTACCTTGCCAGGGCCTGGAAGACGGCGAGGTTGGGCCGGGCCTCTCCCAGGGGCGGGATCACCGGGTGGGCCAGTTGCAGGTAATAGTGACCGTAGCTTCGGTACACATCCAGGTACTCAAAACTGGTCGGGGCCGGGAGGACGATGTCGGCGAAGTCCACCGTGTCCGTATGCATCTGCTCGTGGACCACGGTGAAGAGGTCCGGGCGGCGGAGCCCCGCGTGCACCTTGCCCTGATCCGGGATGTTCGCGGCCGGATTGGCCTGGTACACGAAGAGGGCCTTAATGGGGGGCCGGCCCAGGTGGAGCAGCGCGTCTCCCAGCTGGACCATGTTGACCTCGCGCGTCGGGTGCGGCTGCAGCTCCTCGCCCTCGATGGCGGCCGCATTCACAGGGAAGGCGCCAAAGGTCTCCCACAGGGCGCCGCCCCCCGGCCGCGCGTAGGCGCCGGTCAGCCCGGGCAGGCAGGCGATCGCCCGGATGGCTTGCCCGCCATTGCTGTGGCGCTGGAGGCCGTTGCCCACCCGGATGAAAGGCGCCCGCGCCCGGCCATAGGCCTGGGCCAACTCCCGGATGGCCGCCGAGGGAATCCCGGTAATCTCCCCGGCGCGCTCCGGCGGGTACGTGGCGGCCTCCTGGGCATACGCCTCGAAGCCCAGCGTGTGTCGCTCGATATAGGCCTTGTCAATCATCCCCTCCCGAATCAGGACGTGAGCCACGCCCAAGGCCAGGGCGGCATCCGTGCCGGGGCGCGGCATCAGGTGAACGTCTGCGAGTTTGGCCGTCCGGTTCCGGTAGGGATCGATCACGACAAGGCGAGCACCGTTATGGCGCGCCCGCCTGACGAAGTGCATGCCATGGATATTGGTATGGACGGCATTGATGCCCCAAAGGATCACCAGGTCCGAGTGTTCGATCCCCTCCATGTCGGTGCCGACGTTCATCCCGTAGGTTGCGAGCCACGCCTCTTCGGCCGCAGTGTCGCAGATATTCCGCTTGAGGCGGGTGGCCCCCAGCCGATGGAAGAAGGCATGGCCGGCCTTCCGCTGGATCATCCCCATGCTTCCCGCGTACGAGAAGGGAAGGAGAGCCTCACCCCCGTCCTCGGCGGCTATCGCCCTGAGGCGGTCCGCCACCTCGTCCAGGGCCTCCTCCCAGGTGATGCGGGCGAACCTCCCTTCCCCCTTGGCGCCCACCCGCCGCATAGGATGCAGAATGCGGAGCGGCGAGTAGATCCGCTCCGCGTACCGGTGCACCTTGTGGCACAGGCCCCCCCGGGTAAACGGGTGGTCGGGGTCGCCGTCACACTTGGTCACCCGCCCGTCCTCGATGGTGGCGAGGATGCTGCAGGTGTCCGGGCAATCATGGGGGCAGACGGTTTTTCGGATCTCAGTCGCCATGCGCCTTCTTCCGCGCTGGTGCTCCCGGGAGGATGGGTGTAGTGGTCACTTCGCGATATGAATCCGGAGGTACAGATCGCCCGGGACGCCGGTCTTGCCGACCAGCCCTTTCCCCCGAAGGCGGAGACGCGTCCCCGGCTGGACCCCGGAGGGGATGGTGACGATCATCTCTGCGATCTCGTTCCCCCGTTGGAACCGGACATGCTTCCGGGCGCCGGAGCGGGCCTCCTCCGGCGTGATGGGAAGGTCGTGGGTGAGGTCTCCGCCCTGCCCGCCGGCGCCGAGCGCAAGTTGGGCAGCCCGCCCGATCCCACGCAGCACGCCCTGAAGGGCGCGTCCCAGGCGCGCGAGCAGCCCTGGCGACTCCCTCCTCCCCTCAGGAGTGCGGTGACGCCACGGTCCCCACGGCTCGATCCGGCGCCGGAATCGGCCGGACCACTCGCCTTCCGCCGTCCGACCCCATGTAAATGGCCCGCCGAAAAAGATCCCGCCAAAGACGAACCCCCCGCCGCCGAAGAAGACGTGGCGGACGAAGCGGTCGTCGAAACGAAAGCCCATGCGCTGGAACTCGCGCGCGAGCTCCTCGAAGACGGCGGCGGCGTCCCGGTTGTGCAGGAGATCCCGCAGGATGTCTTCCTGGCTGGAATAGGGCCCGGGCTCCGGGCGAGTCCCCGGCGTCGCCCCGGCGCCGACCCGGGTGCCGACGCCGGCCCGCCGCGAGAGGTCGTACAGCCGCCGCCGCTCCGGATCGATCAGGACGGCGTAGGCCTCGCTGATGGCCTTGAACCGCTCTTCGGCCCCGGCGTCGCCCCGGTTCCGGTCCGGATGATAGTGGAGGGCGAGCCTGCGATACGCCTTGCGGACCTCTTCGGGCGAGGCGTCCTCTTTCAGGCCGAGGATCGCGTAATATTCCCTTTCCGGATCGGCTCGAAACCGCATGACAGGACCTCAGTCCGGGTTGCCATGGCACGGATCCCCCCGGGCCGAATTCGAGTCTACCCCCCTGACCCCCGAGCGGCAAGGCCTTTCGCCGCCTCGGGCGCTACCGCCGCCGCGCCTTTGCCCGCCCCTTTCGTCCCAGGATATCCTCCACCCAGGTCAGGGCCGCCATGGCCGCGGGAAATCCCAGGGTGGTGATTGCCAGGATCGCCGCGTGCCGGATCTCCGCAGGTCGTGCCCCCCCTTCGAGCGCCCGGCGCGTGTGGGCGTGGACGGCCCCCTCCATCCTGGCCCCGATGGCCATGCCCAGCTTGACCAGCTCGCGGGTCTTGGGCGGGAGGGGCCCGACCCCGTGCGCGGCGGCCCCGAGGTCGTCGTACGCCTGCCAGACCATCTTGTACGTCTTGGCGAACCGTGTGTACGGCGTCGGCAGCTTGGCCATGAATTCCTCCTTTCCCGTCCCAAAGATCAGGCGCAGGCATCTATCCCCACGTGCCTACACGCGGTACTCCCGAAGCTCTTCCGGGATCTCCACCGGGCCCCCGAAGGCCCGCATGGCCTCGAGGCGCAGCTCGTCCAACCGTCTGGATAATCCCGCCCCGAAGTGGCAGAGGATCAACCGCTTGACGCCCGCCTGCCTCGCCACCTCCCCCGCCTGGTATCCCGTGCTGTGACCGTCCGCGCCCGCCCGTGCCGCCTCATCGTGGAGGAAGGTCGCCTCGTGAATCAGGATGTCGGCCCCCCGGGCCAGGGCGATCAGGGCCGGGCACGGGCTGGTGTCGCTGCTGTACACAACCGCGCCGCGCTCTCCCGGCGCGTCCCACTCCACCCGAAGGCCGATGTTTACCGCCCCGTGCCGCACCGGGGTGGAGAGCACCTTGAGACCCTTGGCTCGCAGGACCTCATATCCCTCCTTCGCCGGAATGTCGTGCAGCTCGATCCGGTACGGCATCTTCTCTTCCAAGGGAAAGAGGTCCATAAAGCCTCGGACCGTGCTCATCGTTTCCGGGAGGGCATGGACGCGCATGGGCGCCCGGCGTCCCGCCAGGCCCAGGTTGTGGGCCAGCGAGGGGATGCCGTACACGTGATCCACATGGCGGTGGGTCACGATCAGCGACGAGACCCGCATGGGGTCCAACCCGGCCTTCAGGATCTTCTGGTAGGGACTGCCCGGGCAGTCCACCAGGATCACCTCGTCCTTCGAGTAGAAGGCCAGCGCCGTGTTGTCCCGATCGGGCGACGGCACCGCCGCCGCCGTCCCGAAGAATTGAAAGGGCATGGGGCCTCCCTATCTCCGCAGGCCATTTGGCTCAGGGCAATTTCGAATCGGGGTGCGTAGCCGGCTAGCGGATCTGGATGGCAGAGAGCGCCTCCAGGACCTCGTCGATGTCCGCCCGCGTGTGGGCGGCGTTGAGCTGGAACCGGATGGTCTCGTCCCCCCTCGGGACGACCGGGTAGGTGAGCCCTGCCACGAGGACGCCCCGCGCAAAAAGAGCCTCCACCAGCCGGTGGGTCTTGGCCGTGTCCCGCACCAGCACCGGCACGATGGGGTGCGGCCCGGGAATGGACTCCAGTCCCAGGGAGGCGATCCCCTGGCGGAACCTCCCGATGTTCTCCTGGAGGTCGCGGAGCCGCTGTCTTCCCTCCGGACCGTCGCAGATCTCGATGGCCGTCATGGCCGCGGCGCAGTCTGCCACGCCCAAGGGGTTGGTGTAGATGTAGGTGTCCGCCTTCTGCCGGATGGCCTCGACGAGGGCCGGGCTTCCGGCGATGAATCCACCGTTCACGCCGAAGGCCTTACCGAAGGTCCCGATGATCACATCGGGCTGCGCTCCCGTGAACTCGGCCGTTCCCCGCCCCGTCTCGCCCAATGCCCCGATCCCGTGGGAGTCATCGACCACGGTGATGACCCCGACCTTGAAGCGGCGATCGGCCCTGTGGGCGAGCTTCTGGATCTCGGGGATGGGCGCGCAGTCCCCGCGCATGCTGAACACCCCGTCGAAGATGATCACCACCCGCTCCACGTCCACGGGGACCGCGTCCAGGCACCGCTTCAGCCCCTCCATGTCGTTGTGGTCGTAGATCCCGCGGTTGTCCCCGGGCACATTGGCGATCCGCATGGCCCGGATGATGCTGTTGTGGTTGAGCTGGTCCCCGATCCAGTACGTCCGCTGGTGGGAGATGGCCAGGGCGAAACCGCAGTTGGCCGTGTAGGCCGAGTTGAAGATCTTGGCGGCGGGCTTCCCGACAAAGCGGGCGATCCGTTCCTCCAGGGCAACGTGATGGGAGAAGGTGCCATCGATGAAGCGCACGGCCCCCGGCCCCACACCGAATTCCCGGGTCGCTCTGTCCGCCGCCTGGATCAGCGCAGGATGGTTGGAGAGGGAGAGGTAGCTGTTGGAGTTCATGCGGAGGTATCCCCGCTCCGACCCCGCCAGGCGGTAGCGGGGCCCCCTCTCCCCCCGGGCCGGGATTATCTCGACGATGACCCGCTCGGGCGGCTTGGCCCGCCCTTCCGCCTTGAGGGCCTCCACCTCGGCGAGGAGCGCCTTCTCAAGCTCCGCCATTCCCATCATCCCCTCCTAGCCCGGCTTTTTCACGAAGACTTCGTCTTCGCTCAAGGCTCGCCCGGGCTAGTCTTCGACCCAATTGAGGATCACCTTGCCGGAGTTGCCCGACCGCATCACCTCGAAGCCTTGCTCGTACTCGGTGTAATGGAACCGGTGGGTGATGACCGGCGTGATGTCCAGGCCCGACTGGATCATGACCGTCATCTTGTACCACGTCTCGTACATCTCGCGGCCATAGATTCCCTTCAGGGTGAGACCGTTAAAGATCACCTGATCCCAGTTGATGGCCGTATCCCGGGGGAGAATCCCCAGGAGCGCCACCTTGCCGCCGTGGCACATGTTGGCCAGCATGGAGTGGAGCGCCTCCGGACTTCCCGACATCTCCAGCGCGACGTCAAACCCCTCCTTCATGCCGAGCCGCTTCTGGGCGGATTCGACGGTCTCGTGGCGCACGTCCAGGGTGAGGGTCGCCCCCATCTTCTTCGCCAGCTCCAGGCGGTAGGGGATCAGATCCGTCACGACCACATGCCGTGCACCGGCATGTTTGACGATGGCGGTGGCCATGCAGCCGATCGGCCCGGCCCCGGTGATGAGGACGTCCTCGCCGAGCACATCGAAGGAAAGGGCGGAATGGGTCGCATTGCCGAGGGGATCGAAGCAGGAGAGGACGTCGGTCGGGATGCCGGGATCGCAGTACCAGACGTTGGTCACGGGGATCGCGAGGTACTCTGCGAAGGCGCCGGGTCGGTTGACGCCGACGCCGCTTGTCTTGGCGCAGAGGTGCCTCCTCCCGGCCAGGCAGTTGCGGCAGCGGCCGCAGACCAGGTGCCCCTCCCCGGACACCAGGTCACCCGGCTTGAAGTCCTGAACGTTGCTCCCCACCGCGGCCACTCGTCCCACGAATTCATGGCCGATGGCCATGGGAACCGGGATCGTCTTCCCGGCCCACGCATCCCAGTTGTAGATGTGGACGTCGGTGCCGCAGATGGAGGTCTTGTGGACCCGGATCAGGACATCATTGATGCCGTACTCGGGGATGGGGACCTCCTGCAACCAGAGGCCCGGCTCGGGCTTCGCCTTGACCAAGGCATGCATCGTCTTCACGCATCACCTCCACCGGTCAGGCACGCCCATACTTGTCCTGCCGGCTCCCGAAGACAGGAGCCCGGGCGGGTGGACGGCCCCGGTCATCGAGCGTCCGGCACGGCAGCCGGGATGGTATCAAGGTCGGTTTTTCTTTGTCTATCGGAAACCTCCGTCACTGCAGTACGGGAACGGTGACCCCCGATCCGAAAAAGAGGCCAGGGTAGAATCGACGTCTCCCCTCTATGCGAGCTCCCGTGGAGGGAAATACCCGGAGCCCCCCCTAGTGGTCCTGAGTTCCCCCTGACCTATTCCTTCTGCGCCGCTCTCTCGGCCTCTCCCCGGGGCATTCACCCTGCTCAGAAAACTCCCCCTCACTGTTCCCTCTCCCCCCATTGGGCGGGAGAGGGCATGGGTGGGGGGGTTTTCATGGTGCACGGGTGGGCCGGCGCCCATGAAGACTCAGCGGAATTTCGGATCGGGGCGAATCGGCATAGCGGGACGTTATCCAAGTAGACGGAAGCGTCAATTGATGCTACAGTCATGATCATGAAATGGCACGTGGTGTTCAAGCCCCAAGCTCTTGAACACCTCCGGTGGCTTCCGGTATACCAGCAACGAATCATTACCGATGGCATTCGGCGTTATTCGGGAGAAAATGACCCGCGTATTCAGACCCGGAACAAGTTCCGATTGCGGCGGAGCAGCACGGCCGCCGATTACGAGTTGAGGCTTGGATCTCTGCGGGTACTTTACCGGGTCGAGGAGTCGGTTGTTTCCATCGCCGTCGTCGGCCTGAAGCAAGGGAACAGCCTGATCGTCAGGGGGGAGGAGTGTGTGTTATGAAAATTGAATCTGTACGCGTAGTCCGCGAGCGTCTAAGTGAGATGATCCGTTCCCTACCCGGCGGCCCGGTGATCATCACGAAGAACGGACGGCCGTGCGCTGCTTTGGTTTCGCTCGGAGAGAAGGCCGACCTGGAGGCCTTTCTGATCGCGCATAATCCTCGGCTCATGGCCCTCATAGACCGTGGACTAAGGGAATCCGGCAGCATCCCGCTTGAGACGGTCAAACTCGAGGTGGCGAGACGTGCGCGCCGACAGCGCCCTCGGCGATAGGCAGCCATCCGAAGGCCACTCGGGGAGAGCGGGCGGCACCATTGAGTGCGTTTGAGGGGGCGGTATGCCAGACTACGTGACCTATTTCTGTGGCGGGTGGGTGCCGTTCAGCCAGGTGAAGATCGATCCCCTGGACCGGGGGTTTCTGGTCGGGGACGCCGTCTTTGATGTCGCCCGGACCTTCAACGGCAAGAGCTTCCGGATGCGGGAACACGTGGAGCGTCTCTATCGGTCCCTGAAGTATGTCCGGATTGATCCCGGCCTGTCGCCAACGGAGATGGAGCGGATCAGCGAGGAGGTCATTGAGCGGAACGAGCCGTTCCGCGCCGAGGCCGGTGACTTCGCCCTCTGGCAGTTCGTCACCCGCGGGCGGGGCCGCTGGGCGCACCGGGCCGGTCCTCCGACCGTCTGCGTCTGCCTCCGGTCGCTTGGCTTCGCCCGGTTCGCCCACCTCTACAAGCAGGGCGCCCACGGTGTGATCGTCCGCACGCGAAGCTATTCTCCCGATGCCCTGGACCCGAAGGTCAAGAACCTCAGTCGGATGAACTTCAATCTGGCGGAACTGGAAGCGGCGGACGTGGACCCGCAGGGATGGCCGATCCTCCTGGACAGCCGGGGCAATCTGACGGAGGGGATTGGTTACAACCTCTTCCTCGTGAGCCACGGCGTTATCCGCACCCCGGGCGACCGGAGCGTACTCCAGGGGGTCTCCCGGGCCATGGTCATTGACCTGGCACGGGAGCTGGACATTCCTCTCGCGGAGGAGGATCTGCAGCCGTACGACCTCTACACCGCCGATGAGGCCTTCTTTTCCAGCACCAGTCCCTGCGTCCTGCCGGTGACCCGGGTGGACCACCGCCCGATCGGCGACGGTGCTCCGGGCCCGGTCCTTCGGCGGATCCTGACCGCCTGGAGCCACGCCGTCGGCGTGGACATCGTCGAGCAGGCCCTCCAGTATGCCCAGAAAGAGCAGCCGGAGTCGCGGGCCGGCTCGTAGGATCCGGCGGTCGTCCCCCGGTGCCGAAAAGTCCTTGCCAACCCTGAAACCGGACGCTAGAGTCGCCGTGACCGATTCAGGTCGGCCCCTCTAGACCGGTTCGCCGCATTTTCCCAGCCCAGTTCGGGCCGTCATCCCGACAGAGACGGGACATCGCGAATCGGCTTCGGCTGAAGCGGCCGACGAGTCCGAGCATGCCCCACGCCGAGACCATCCGGACACTTCAGGCCAACATCGAGCGCGCCCTGGTGGGCAAGCCGGAGGTCGTACGCCTGGCCATCGTGGCGCTCCTCGCCCGTGGCCACCTGTTGATCGAGGATGTCCCGGGGGTGGGCAAGACCACGCTGGCCCAGGCCCTGGCCCGGTCGCTGGGCCTCACCTTCCAGCGCATCCAGTTCACCAGCGACCTGCTGCCCTCCGATATCCTGGGCGTGTCGGTCTTCGACCCGCGGAAGTCGGAGTTCGAGTTCAAGCCGGGCCCGATCTTTGCGAATATCATCCTGGCCGACGAGATCAACCGCACGACCCCCAAGACGCAGTCCAGCCTCCTCGAGGCGATGAACGAGGCCCAGGTCTCGTTGGACCACCACACCTACCGCCTGCCCCGGCCGTTCATGGTCCTGGCGACCCAGAATCCCCTGGAGTATCAGGGGACCCACCCCCTGCCCGAATCCCAGATGGACCGGTTCCTTCTCCGGATCCGGATCGGGTATCCCGACGAAAGCCACGAGCGGCTCATCCTCCGTGGCGCGGGCGCCGCCGTCCTCGACCGCCTGCGGCCGGTCCTGACCGCCGAGGCGGTGCAGGAGCTTCAGGCGCAGGTGGAAACCGTGAAGGTCGAGGAGAGCCTGCTGGGCTATGTCATGGCGATCGGGCAGGCCACGCGAGCCCACGCGACCTTGGCCCTGGGGGTGAGCCCTCGCGGATCCTTGGCCCTGATGCGGGCGGCGCAGGCCCTGGCCCTCACCGAGGGGCGGTCCTACTGTGTCCCCGACGACATCAAGCACCTCGCCGTCCCGGCCCTGGCCCATCGCGTGATCCCGCGCGCCCGCTGGGAGGCCGCCGGGGAGCGCCACGACGATGCCGAGGCGGTGATCCGCGAGATCCTCGAGGCAATCCCCGTCCCCCGCTAGCGCGAGAGCCCAGCGCCGTAAGCTGGGAGCCGAGAAGATGGCCCGAGCGTCGAAGGCTTTTGACGTCCAGCAGGTATCTGCCGCTCAGCGCCCTGGCTCCTCTGCCCCTCTGCTCCCGCGCAGACAGTATTGGCTTCCCCGAACCATCCGGCCGACGCGCGAGGGGTGGTGGTTCATCGGCGCGTCGTTCGCCGTGGGGCTGGCCGCCACCAACACCGGGAACAACCTACTCTACCTGATTCTGGCCATGATGCTGTCCTTTCTGGCCGTCTCGGGGATCCTGTCCGAGCAGACCATGCGACACCTCCGGCTGCAGCGGGAGGTGCCGTCCCGCCTGTTCGCGGGCGCGCCGGCCTCCTTCCGGATCTGGCTCACGAATCGAAAGCGGCGGCTGCCCTCCTATGCCCTGCATCTCTCCGAAGCGGATCCGACGGGGGGGCGCACCGCCAGCCACTTCCTGCTCAAGGTGGCGCCGCGGCGCCGCGAAGCCTGGCAGTACCGTCTCACCTTTCCCCGCCGCGGCCGGCATTTGCTGCCGGGCGTGCGGTTGCTCACCCGGTTTCCCTTCGGCCTCTTTGACAAGGTGAGCCGCCCCCTCCTCGCCGACCCGGTCCTCGTGTACCCCGCCATTCGCGCCCTCTCGCCGGAAGAAATCCCGGCTGCCCTCACACCGGGCTGGCGAGCACGAAGCCGGCGCGGTCTCGGGGCCGGCCTCCACAACCTGCGGCCCTATCGCCCGGGCGATGATCCCCGGTTGCTCCATTGGAAGACGTCGGCGAGGGCGGGCGACCTGATGGTGAAAGAGCTGGAGGACGAGGATCGCCTCCGGGTGTGCCTGGCCCTGGAGGACCCGACGCCGGGGACGCCGACGGCGGTCATCGAGGAGAACATCAGCCATGCCGCGTCGATCGCCGCGTATGCCATTCGCCGGGGGTACCAGGTGCAGCTGGTGACCGCCGAGGGGTCCAGCGGGATCGGGCAAGGCGAGACGCACCTGGACCGGATCCTGGAACGGCTGGCGCTGTACGCGGCGCCCGCGGCGCCGCGCCCCCGAGCGTTTCCGGCGGACCCGGGGCCCCTTGTCCACATCGCGCTGGACGGGCGTCGAGCGGGATCCGCGGCAAAGGCGTAGCCGTGGTCTTCGCAGACCTCTTCAGGTTGACCCTCTACCTCCTGGTCCTGGACGCCTTCGGCGCCCTGTACCTCACCGGCATTCTCGACTGGCCGACCCTCCTGGCGGTCGTGGTCGCCCTGGGCGGAAGCTGGTGGGCCGAGGACATCCGCGCCCGCATCCCGAACTACCGCCGGCTGTGGGACGTCCTTACGGGGGTGTTCCTTGGATACGCGGTCCTGGACTTCCTCTTCCTGGCCGAGTCCTTCATGGCCGGGGTCATCCACCTGCTCTTGTTCCTGGAGATCTACAAGCTCTACAACGCCCGGACCCACCGCGACCTGCTGGACGTCTTCATCCTGACGTTCCTGCAGCTCGTCGGCGCCTCCACCCTCACCGTGAGCTTCGGCTTCCTCCTGGTCTTCAGCCTGTACATGATCCTGGGAACCTGGGGGCTGATGCTGTGTCACCTCAAGCGGGAGACCGAGATCGCCCTTCCGGAGCGGAGCCGCGACCTCCTGGCGGGGTCGGGCCTGCTCTCCCCCGGCTTCTTCCTGAGCACGGTGGCCGTGGCCGTGGCATCGCTGCTCCTGACCCTGGCCATCTTCTTTGTTATTCCTCGCGTCGGCCGCACGTACCTCCCGCTGAAGGCGCAGGTGGGCACGCTGACCTCCGGCTTCACCGATCGGGTGGACCTGGGGGCCTACGGGTCGATCCAGAGCGATCCCACCATCGTGATGCGCATCAGCTTCCACGAGAGCGCCGTGAACCCCGACCGCCTTCCCGATCTCCGATGGCGGGGCGTCGCCTTCGACACCTTCGACGGCCGCACCTGGTCGCTCCGCGATCCCGCACGCAGGCCGGTCCGCCGCAGCCGGGACGGCTCCTTCGCGGTGCTTGCGCCCCGGTGGGGCGCGCCGTTCCTGGCCTACGAGGTGTTCCTCGAACCCATCGGCACCGAGGTCATCTTCGGCCTCCCGCGGGTCGTCACGATCCAGGGCCGCTTTGCTGCGCTGACGGCGGACGGGGGCGAGGGCCTGAACCTGGCGGCCCCGCCGTCGTCGCGGCTGCGGTACCTGGCGGTCTCCCAGCCGCCGCGCGTCCCGGAGGCCGATCTCACCCGACCCGCCCGGGCGGGCGACTATCCGCGGGAGATCCGCGAGACGTACCTGCAGCTCCCGGACCTCTCCCCACGCCTCCGAGCGCTGGCCCGCGAGCTGGGAGCGGGGACGAGGAACCCGTATGATGCCGCCCGCCGCGTGGAGGCATACCTCACCGACAACCTGGCCTACAGCCTGGATCTGCGGCGGGAGTCGGACCAGGATCCCCTGGACGATTTCCTCTTCGAGCGGAAGGCGGGAAACTGCGAGTTCTTCGCGGCGGGCATGGCGATCCTGCTGCGGGCCCAGGGCATTCCGGCGCGGGTGGTGAACGGCTTCCAGCGGGGAGACTGGAACGAGGTCGGACAGTACTTCGCCGTCCGCCAGCGGGATGCCCACTCCTGGGTGGAGGTCTTCTTCCCCGGGGTCGGGTGGGTGACCTTCGATCCCACGCCCAGGCAGACCTTTGACCGGCAGACCTTTGCCCAAAGCGGGTGGGCGGTCAAGTACCTCGACGCCCTGCGGATGCGGTGGAACCGGTACGTGATCGACTACAACGTGGGCGACCAGGCCCAGGTTGTCATGAACCTGCGCCGCCAGTCCCTGGCCTTTCGCCGGACCATCGGCCAGTTTTGGGATGCCTGGTCCTTCCAGGCCTGGCGCACCGGCCGCCGCCTCTGGCGGCAGTACGGATTCGTCGGCGGCGTCCTCCTGGCGGTCCTGGCGGCGAGCGTGGTGCTGTTCCGGCGGGCCCCCCTGGGCAGCCTGGGGCTCCACCGGGCACGGGCCCGACGGAGGCCGGTGGTCTTTTACGAGCGGATGATCCGCCTCTTGACCCGGCGCGGGTTCGCCCGCCCCCCGGCCGCCACCGCCCGGGAGTTCGCCGCCACCCTCGCCGGCCGCCCAGAATTGTATCGCCCCGTGAGGGAGCTTACTGCCCTCTACGAGCGGGTCCGCTTCGGCGGCGAACCCCCCACGCCCGCCGAGCAGGCCCGCATTGTGGGTCTACTGCGCGACCTCGCCACGGCCCCCCGCTAACGACTGCATTGCCGGCGATCCGGCGATCAGGCCTTCCCTGATTGTCCCGCCTCCCGCGGGATTGCCGAGTTTCCTGATTGCCAGCGCGTCGTGAAGCGCATGGCGTCTTGGCGGTAAGATTTTCCGAATCAAGCGGGGCGGGGCTCCAGCCCGTACTTCTTCATCTTGTAGCGCAAGACCCGCTCGCTGATCCCCAACTCCTGTGCCGCCTGGGTCTGGACGCCCCCGTGCCGCTCCAGGGCGGCTCGGATGGCCTGACGCTCGATGCTCGCCACCAGGTCCGGCAGGTTCTGCGGCTCGGGCCCATCCGCGCCGCGCTCGCCGGGTCGCAGGGCCACGGGCAGATCCGGCAGGTCGATCACCCGATCCCGGCAGAGCAGGACGGCGCGCTCCACGATGTTTTCCAGCTCCCGCACATTCCCGGGGTAGTCATAGCGCAGGAGGGCGTCCCGCGCCGCCGCGGTGATGCCGGTCACCTCGCGCCGGTTCTTCTCGGCGAACCGGCGGAGGAAATGGTCCAGGAAGGCGGGGATGTCCTCCCGGCGCTCCCGCAGGGGCGGGATCTGGATGGTCACCACGTTCAACCGGTAATACAGGTCCTCGCGGAAGGTCCCGTCCCGCATGGCCTGCTCCAGGTCGCAATGGGTCGCCGCCAGGATCCGCACGTCCACCGAGAGGGTCCGGGTACCCCCCAGCCGCTCGAACTGCCGCTCCTGCAGGACCCGCAAAAGCTTCACCTGGAGGGCGGGGGTGAGATCGCCGATCTCGTCGAGGAAGAGGGACCCGCCGTCCGCCAGCTCGAAGCGGCCCTTGCGTTGGGCCACGGCCCCGGTGAAGGCCCCTTTCTCGTGGCCGAAGAGCTCGCTCTCCAGGAGCTGCTCCGGCAGCGCGGCACAGTTCAGGGTGACCAGCGGGCCCGCGGCCCGCCGCGAGTTGAAATGGATCGCCCGGGCGACGAGCTCCTTGCCGGTCCCGCTCTCGCCCCGGATGAGGACTGTCGCATCCGAGGGCGCTACCTGCTTCACCAGGGCCAGGACCTCCTGCATCCGTCCGCTCTCCCCGATGATCCCTTCCAGGCGGTGCCGCTCCACCAAGCGCGCCTGGAGGTCGCGCACCGCCGACCGCAGGCGGACCTGCTCGGTCACATTGCCGATCCGGAGCTGGAGCTCATCCAGGTCCAACGGCTTGGTGAGGTAGTCGGCGGCGCCCTCCCGCATCGCCTGCACCGCCGTCTCCACCGTGCCGTAGGCGGTGACCAGGATGAAGGGGATCTCGGGATTCACCCCCTTGACACCCCGTAGCAACTCGAGGCCGGACATCCCTGGCATCTTGAAGTCGCTGAGGACCAGGTCCACCCGCGTCTCCCGGACGCGGGCAAGGGCCTCGGCGCCGCTGCCGGCCAGCAGCACCTCGTGCCCCTGCTTCTTCAGGAAGCCGCCGATCAGCTCGCGCTGCGTCGCTTCGTCGTCCACGACCAAAATCCGCAGGGCATCCATGCAGCGACCGCCCGGTCAGGCAATCTGGCAATCAGGCAACTTGGCAATCAGGCTGATCGGCGACTGTGCGCCCCGGGTTGCCCGATCGCCAGATCGCCCAGTTGCCAGCAGTTCAGGCCGGTGCGACGAGGGGGAGGGTGATTATGAAGGTCGCACCCGACCCCACCCGGCTCTCCACGCGGATGTCCCCCGCATGCTCCCGCACGATCTTGTGGGTCAAGGCAAGCCCCAGGCCCGTCCCGCCCTCCTTCGTGGTGAAGTAGGGCTCGAAGATCCGGTCCAGGTCTTCCGGGGCGATGCCTGGGCCGCTGTCGGAGATCGCGACCTGTGCCATGGGCACGCCAGCCGACGCGTGGACCGAAACTGCGGCACGCTCGGGCGGCAGCACAGCGGCACGCACCCTCAGGGTCCCCCCACCGGGCATGGCCTGGATTGCGTTGAGCATCACATTCATGAAGGCGTGGGTGAGCTGTTGCCGGTCCATCCGGACCCGCGCCTCGCCGAGCGTGAGATCCGGCTCGATCCGCACCGCCTGGGCCGAGGCCTGCGAGGCGAAGAGCGCCACCAGCTCCTCCAGCACCTTGGCCAACGGCTCCTCCGTCAGGGTGAGCCGCGAGGGCCGAGCCAGACTGAGGAACCGATCCACGATCGTGTTGAGCCGCCCCACCTCGGCCTGCATGATCTCGGCAAACCGGTCGTATTCGGCGCGGGGTTCGGCCGCCGACGGGGCGAACTCCTTGCGCAGCCGCTGCAAGCCGATGGAGATGGCGTTGAGGGGATTCCGGATCTCATGGGCCACGCCGGCCGCCAGGTTGCCCACCGCGGAGAGGCGCTGCTCGTGGGCCACGGCCGCCTCCAGCGCCCGGCGCTCTGCCAGGTGCCTGGCCTGAAGCCAGAAGATGGCAACGGCGCCGACGATGCCCACGAGGAGCAGGCCCAGGCTGTACCACAGGATGCCCTGCTGGGCCTGCCGGGCCACGCCGGCCAGCCCCTCGGTACCGAGGTCCAGTCGGACGAGGCCGACCTGCTTCTTCTCCAGCGTGAAGGGCTTCACCACCTCGTAGACTTCGCGGCCATCGGGGCGAATCCGACGGCGACCCTGGACCCCGCCCTTCTGCCACGCCTCGCGCAGAAAGGCATCCTCCTCCCGCCGGCCCACGGCCGAGGCATCGCTGCTCGCCATCACCGTGAGGTCCTGATCCAGGAGCGCCACGCTGGCCACCCCGGACTGCCGCCCGAGGTCCTCGATCAGGCGCTGCACGCCGATCTCCCGCCGGAAGTTCAGCAGGTACTCGGCGTCGGCGTGCACGGCAATGACCCCGCGGAAGCTCTGCGCGGGGACGGCCACACCAAAGGCGCTCCCCTCCCAGAAGCGCCGAATCTTTGCGCCCTGGGGGAGTGACGGAAAGAGTTGCGACGGATCCCCCCGAGGGGCGCCCCACCAGCGGTGGCCCCACATGAACGACATGCCTGGCGCAGGCTGGCCTTTCGGTGGGCGCTGTCCCGACTCGCCCGGCGGGCTCATCATCCAGCCCATCATCATCCGCATTCGCTGGCCCGGTGCCTGGGGGGCCGGTGAACCTCCCGGCGCTTGCGCCGTCCCGGGCCCTCCCGGCGGGAGCGAGGCTTCGGCCCGGGGCAGCGAAATCGGGCGGCCCTCGGAATCGAGGAGTTCCACCTTGGCGAGACGGTTCTCCGCGACGACTCGCTGGATAAGGTCCTGCGCCCGAGCGCTTCGCGCCACGAAGAAATCGATGAACCGGGCGTTGTCCAGGAGGCGCTGGGCCACCGCCTCTTCCAGGAGCGCGTTGCTGGCAATGGCGTTCTTGCTCGCCGCCTCCAGAATGTCGATCAGGGTCGTGGCCCGATCCGTCAGCTCACGGCTGAGGTCCCGCTGGAGGCGGCGAGATTCGATGAGGGAATAGGTGCCGAGCAGCGCGATCAAGAGCAGGACGGTCGCCAGGAGGGCGGGCCAGGCCAGGCCGAAACGGGTGAGACGAGGTGTTGGCTCAGGCATGCAGTTCCTCGAAGGGCGCGCGATTGCCCCCGCGCGGGTTGAGCGTATCACAACTCCCGAGGACTCACCACCAGACCGAGAGATCACCCCGAGGTGCCCGGAGATGCCCGCGCGGGACTCCCTGAAAAAAGTGAGAGGGGACCGGCACAGTTCGCCGATCCCCCTCTCACCACCTCCGGTTCCTTAGAGGGCGCGACCAGGTCCGAAAGGCATCACGAAGCCGAAGGGATTGATGTGGATGTAGCGCACCTCGTCCTTCGGGCCCTTCAGCTCGACGGAGTACATCGCCCCCCGCGGCCGCTCGAACTTCACGATCTTCTCCACCGTATAGCCGGGGAGATTCTTGGTCACATACTCGGTGGCGATCTCCTTGGCCTTGGCCTCTTCAATGGCCGTCGCGGTCGCGCCCACGGCGCCCCGCTGCCAGCACGGACCGGCACCCGGCCCCACCATGGCACCGCGAGGGCCGAAGCCCATCCCCATGCCCGGACCACCCCAGCGGGCCAACGCCATGCTGCTCACACCCAGCACCAGCACTGCCACCAGCGCCACACCCAGAGCTTTCTTCATGGTCGATACCTCCTGTCTTCAGCGGATGATGAGTTGAACTGGTGAACCGTGAACCATCGACGCCACAAGACAGGGGCAACCAATGTGCCAAGCGGACGGCTCGGGGGAGCGTGGCGCTTGGCCGACAAGACAACCCCCGTTGCTTCACGAGGTTACGCCGAGTCAGGTATACGCGACCGGTTTCCTCCCGATCTGGCTTCGAGGCTGGTTTTTCGACAAAAACCCCGAGCCTCTCGACGATTCTGTCGAAGGCGTTCACCTCCTCCAATTCCTCCGCGGTCACACCGGCCAGGCCTCCATCCTCCAGGCCATCTCCCAGAAGAGATACTCCCAGCGGCTGGACGTTTCGAAGATCTCCTGAAGGCGAAGGCGGTGGGCGCCAGCCACATCGGCGACCGTCTCGTCGAAGAGCGTCCGCAGCCAGCCGACCAGTTGCTGGTATTCCGGCGAGGCGTAGGTCTGGATCCACTTGGCATAGTGAGCGACCGGCGGGAGGCCCCGGCCCGTGAGACGCAGGCCGATCTCGCCATAGCCCCAGGAACAGGGCAGGAGGGCGGCCAGCAGGCTCGGCGCCTCGCCCTCATAGGCCACGCGGAGCAGATAGCTGGTATAGCCCAGGCACGTCGGGCTGGGGCGGGTCCGTTCCAGCTCCTGCCGCGAGATCCCGAACTCGGAGCAGATGGCCCGGTGCAGGTCCATCTCGAAGTGTAAGGTCTCCTCCAGGAGCTTCGCGAACCGCTCCATCGGCGCGAGAACTGGCGCCTTGGCCGCCGCCACGGCAAAGAACCGGCAAAAGTCGATGAGGTACACGTAGTCCTGGGCCAGGTAGAACCGGAACCGCTCTGCGGGAAGTGTCCCGTCCCCGATGCCCTGGACGAAGGGATGCCCGTAGTTGGCCTCCCAGACCGCGTGCGCCGCCTGGCGGAATGCCTGGCTCGCCTGCATGGCGGTGTCCCCTCCTCCCGGATTATCCGCGAGCATCTTCGCGAATGATCCCGGGCACTGACCAAATCGCCCGCCTGGGCGGGCCCAATGACCAACTGCGGCTGGTATATCGGCGAAGGCTCTGCACGAACAGATGGCACCCAGCGGAAAGGGTCAGGGGATCCAGCCCGTCTGCGTGCCGATCAACCCATTGGTCATTGGAAATTGGTCATTGGTCATTTGAGTCATGAACCACAGCGCCGGTCATGAATGATCCGAGCGGGGCGGCGTCCTCAACCCTGCGTCGCCTGGGCCATCGTGTCCCAGTAGAGGAGCTCGTACCCCTGAAGCAGCCGGGCTGCCCGCCGGATCCCCGCCGGATCCGCGCCCCCCGCCAACCCTTCGTCCACCACCGCCAGCGCCTGGTCCTCGAATCCCGGCGGCGGCGTGGCAAACAGATCGAAGAACGCCACGTCGTGTTTGCTGAGGCCATAGCCATCCCGGAGCGCCCGGCTCATGCGCCCGCAGTTGGCGCCCCAGGCCTCCAGGTTGACGAGAAACGCGCCGGCAAACTCCGCCGCCGTGCCGTACAGGGCCAGCCAGGCGACGTAGGCGCTGTAGGCGAAGGCGCCGGGGAGCGGGTCGGCCGCGGCGAGCTTCTCGCCCGGCAGGCCCACCGCTCTTCCGAAGGCCTCGAGAGCCTCCAGGGCCGCGCGTTCCCCCTGGAGCATCCCCAGGAAGAAATCCCGGGTGGCCTGCGAGGCCAAGCGCGCCACGATCAGGGCCACGCTCCGCAGATCGCTCTCGATGATGTGCCGCTGCTGGCCGGCAAAGATCGCCAGCTTCCCGCGATCCACCTTCCGCGCCTCCAGCGCGCCCAGGTACGGGTGCTGGCGGATCCGCGCGTCCACCGGCGCGATGTCGCGCCGGGCCTCCTGGATAAGATCCCGTGCCCGTTGAGCCATGCTCCTGCCTCCCTCTTCACCCCCTCCGGCCCTCAGGACCCCTCGCCCCGGGGGCGGCACGCAAAGGTGCCGGGGAACCCTGACCTGCCGCGCCGTTGTCCGAGATGAACACCGAACCGCTCATGTATCCTGGTGCGAAGAAGTATACAAAGGCTGGATCAGAAAAAGAGTTTCCTTTGCATCGGGAGCCCGTTCGGGATATAGTAGCGGCGTCACGGGGGTTCGGCCCCGCCGCAGCCAGGGTCGGGCCGCTCGTCGAGCCTCCCATCATTCCTGCCCGGACTGCGCACTGTGCACGGGTGTCGGCCACGGCACCCGTACCCGAACGCGGCTGAGGACCCACGCACAAGGAGGGGCGTTATGGGCAAGGATAGCCTAACCATCACCGACAACCGGACCGGCAAGACGTACGAGCTGCCCATTCTGTATGGAACCTTCCCCACCTATGGGGCGGCGATCAGGACGGCGGACCTCCGACAGATCAAGGTGTCGGACGACGACTTCGGGCTCATGGGCTATGACCCCGCCTTCATGAACACCGCCTCGTGCAAAAGCGCCATCACCCACATCGACGGGGAGCGGGGGATCCTCCGTTACCGGGGCTATCCCATCGAGCAGCTGGCCGAGCAGAGCAACTACCTGGAGGTGGCATACCTCGTCGTCCACGGCGAGCTACCCACCAAGGCCCAGTACGACGAGTGGGTGCACAACATCACCCACCACACCATGGTTCATGAGAACATGAAGCGGTTCATGAACGGGTTCAACTACGACGCCCACCCCATGGCCATGCTGGCCAGCAGCCTGGCGGCACTCTCCACCTTCTACCCCACCTCCAAAAAGGTCCGGGAGGCGGACAGGCGGAAGCTGGAGATCTACCGGTTGATCGGCAAGGTCATCACCCTGGGCGCCATGGCCTATCGCCACACCAAGGGCCTTCCCTACGTGATGCCGGACAACGATCTCAGCTACACCGGCAACTTCATGAGCATGCTCTGGAAAATGGCCGAGCCCAAGTACAAGCCCAACCCCGTCCTGGAGCGGGCGCTGGACGTCCTGTTCATCCTCCACGCCGATCACGAGCAGAACTGCAGCGCCAACGCCATGCGGAGCGTCGGGAGCTCCGAGGCGGATCCCTACTGCTCGGCCGCCGGGGCCACCGCGGCGCTGTACGGGCCGCTGCACGGCGGGGCCAACGAGCAGGTCCTGCGCATGCTGCGGCAGATCGGATCGCGGGAGAAGATTCCGCAGTTCATTCAGGACGTGAAGGACCGCAAGGCGCTCCTGATGGGGTTCGGCCACCGGGTGTACAAGAACTACGATCCCCGGGCGCGGATCATCAAGCGGCTGGCCGAGCAGGTCTTCGAGGTCACGGGGAGGAACCCGCTCCTCGACATGGCCATGGAGCTCGAGCGGATCGCCCTGGAGGACGAGTTCTTCGTCAAGCGGAAGCTCTACCCCAACGTCGACTTCTACTCCGGGATCATCTACGAGGCCATGGGCTTCCCGACCGACTACTTCACGGTCCTGTTCGCCATCCCCCGCATGTCGGGGTGGCTGGCCCAGTGGCAGGAGATGATCTGTGACCCGGAGCAGAAGATCGCCCGGCCGCGCCAGCTCTACTCCGGCGTGGCCATCCGCGACTTCGAGCCCATCGAGAAGCGCAACAAGAAGTAAGGCCGGGCCGTCCGGAGCCCGGACCAGGCACTTCCCGCGGGGTGAGGGGCGTTTCCCCTCACCCCGTGCTTATTTCGGGGCCGATCAGGCTCGCGCAACCTCCTTCCACCTTTCGCGTCACGCATCGCCGGGACATTCCACGAGGTAGCCGCGGCGGAGCATCCAGGCCGCCTCGGCCACGGAGATCTGCTCGACCACCTCCAGGGAGACCCTGGCCGCGTCGGCCACGTCTTCGACCTCCTGGGCCGCGTCCAGGCGGACGGTGGGCATCGCCTCGGATGCCGCCTGCCGGTGGCGGTACACCTGGGCCATGACCCGGTCCACCGTCGGCCGGTCCAGTTCGGTGGCGAGGCAGATCTCGTGGTGCAGCTTGTCGATGAGGACGTAGAGGTCCACGATGGTGTGGCGCGCCTGACGCCCGCAGGTCTGGCAGAACCAGAGGACGGGGTGGCCCACCTCGGGGCGGCCGACCGGGGGCACGGCGTCCGTGTCCCAGACGGCCTCGCTCCCGCATGCGGTGCACTCGAGAAGGAAAACGGGGGGCATGATTCCCGACCGCCGCAACCCCCAGCGCAGTCTATCCAGTTCGCCGAGGGGAAGTCAAGGCCGTCGCTCGGGCGCGCGGCGGAGCCTCCAGAGGAGGATGGCGGCCGTCCCCGCCAGCGCCGCGCCGGTGGCGAAGGCGACGGCCGCGCCGAAGGCCTGCCAGAGCCATCCCGTGAGGAGGCTGGCGGGCAGCGCCGTGAGCCCGACGGCGGTGTGGTACACCCCGTAGGCGCTGGCCCGCGCCTCGGGTGGAACCAGGTCGGCCACCAGGGCCCGCTCCCCGCCCTCGGTGAGGCCGAAGTACAGGCCGTACACCAGGAAGAGCCCCCAGGCCTTCCACGCACTCGCCAGCCCGGCAAAGCCGGCATAGACGGCCGCGTACACCAGCCAGCCGGCGACGATGGCGCCGCGCCGGCCCAGGCGGTCCGACAGGATCCCGCCGAGAAAGGCGCTCGTGGACTTCACGACGTGCAGGGCCGCCCAGAGGAGCGGGATGGCCGATTCGGAGACCCCCGCCTCACGGGCCCGCAGGAGGAGAAAGGCATCGCTGCTGTTGCCCAGGGTGAAAATCGTCACGCTGCAGAGGAAGCCCTTGAACTGGCGATCGTATGGCCGGAGGGTGAGGAGCGGGAGCCGTGCAGGCGGCCCCTGGGCCGGCACGTCGCGCACGGCGGTGACGACAACGATGATGCAGAGGGCCGCGGGGATGCTGGCCAGCCAGAAGATTCCACGATAGCTCCCATCCACCAGCGGCAGGAGTATGAAGGCCAGGATCGGTCCCACCACGGCGCCGACATGGTCCATAGCCCGATGAAATCCAAAAGCCGTCCCCCGGGCCTCGACCGGGCTGGAGTCGGCAATGAGGGCGTCCCGCGGCGAGGTCCGGATCCCCTTCCCGATCCGATCCAGGAACCGAATCCCCAGGACGTGGCCGGGGGAAAGGGCCATGGCCAGCAATGGGCGGGTGAGGGAGGACAGCCCGTACCCCCAGACGACGATGGCCTTGCGTCGACCAAGCCGATCCGAGAGCCACCCCGAGAGCAGCTTCAGGAGGCTGGCCGTTGCCTCCGCCACGCCTTCCACCAGGCCCACGAAGGCGACGCCGGCGCCCAATGTCCGCGTGAGAAAGAGCGGCAGGAGCGGGTACGCCATCTCGGTGCTGGCGTCGGTGAGGAGGGACACCAGTCCGAGCGCCCGCACGTTCGGCGCGATCCTCGCCGACTTCGGCGTTCCCTGTGCATTCCTCACGGCGCGGAGTCTACACCGTCACGTCCAGGCCGCGTCAAGGGGAGGGATTCGGGGCCGGCAATGACCTGAATTTTCATTGCAAAGGCTCACAAAAGCCGGTAGGCTTACGTCGCATCCGGCTGAGGGACTGGAGGCTGTCGATGCTCTTGCCCCGTCTGGGCACTCCGGCGCTGTACCCATGATCCAGTTCTTCCATGTGTACAAGACGTACGCCAGGGACCTCGAGGCCCTCGTCGACATCAATCTCCATATCCAAAAGGGCGAATTCGTCTTCATCGCCGGCCCCAGCGGGGCCGGGAAGACCACGCTGCTCCGCCTGATCTTCCGCGACGAGCGGCCGACGTCGGGGCAGATCCTGGTGAACGGCCGCAACGTCGGCAAGCTCCCGGACCGGGCCATTCCCCAGCTCCGGCGCGGGATCGGGGTCATCTTCCAGGACTTCAAGCTGCTCCGGGACCGATCCATCGCCGACAATCTGGCCCTGGTGTACCGAGTCCTGGGGATGCCGGCCGCCATCGGCAAGCGCAAGGTGGCGAATCTGCTGAAGGTGGTTGGCCTGACCCACAAGGCCCAGATGACCCCCTACAAGCTCTCGGGCGGCGAGCAGCAACGGGTGGCCATCGCCCGCGCGCTGATGAACGATCCCCTGCTGCTCCTGGCGGACGAGCCCACGGGCGACCTTGACACCGACCTGGCCGCGGACGTCATGCGGTTGCTCAGCGACATCCATGCCCGGGGGACGACCGTCGTGGTGGCCACCCACGACATGAACATGGTGCGCGACATGGGCCGCCGCACGATCATCCTGAAGGCCGGTCGCATCGTCGAGGAACACCCCTAGGCAATGACCCTCAAATGACCAATGAGCCAATGACCAATGGGTTCTGAGAACTCATTGGGATTTGGTCATTGGGATTTGGACATTGGTCATTAAGAGACATGGATCGGCTGCGGTACATTCTCCAGGATGCGCTGGTCAACATCCGTCGGGGCGGGTGGGGCGGCCTGGCCTCCATCGGGACCATCGCCGTCTCCTTCGTCATCGTGGGGATCTTCCTGGTCATCACCCGCAACCTGGGGGCCATGGTGGCCGAGTGGAAGGAACAGTTTCAGGTGACGGTCTTCCTGGAGGACCGCATCAGCGCGGAACAGCTGGCCCTCGTCAAGAAGCGCATCGAGAGCGAGCGGGCCGTGCGGCACATGACCTACACCTCCAAGGAAGAGGCCCTGAAGAATTTCAAGCGCGAACTGCGCGGGAAGGAGTCGCTTCTCGACGGGCTGGGGGAGAATCCCATTCCGGCCTCTCTCCAGCTGAGCATCCACGACGCGCATCAGACACCCGAGGCCCTCCGGCAGCTGGCCTCGTTCCTGAGCCGCCTGGAGGGGGTGGAGGATGTCCTCTACGGGCAGGAGTGGGTGGACCGGCTGACCGCCGCCGTCCGGATGCTCCGCCTGCTGGGCCTGACCGTGGGGCTGGCCCTGGGGATGGCCTCGCTCCTCATCGTGAGCAACACCATCCGTCTGGCCGTGTACGCGCGGGCGGAAGAGATCGAGATCATGCGGCTGGTGGGGGCCACCAAGATGCACATCCGCGCCCCCTTCCTGCTGGAGGGAATGATCCAGGGGGGGGCGGGCGCGGGGCTGGCGATCTTGCTCCTGTTTGGCGCCTACCGCGCCACCCTCTACCAGCTTCAGCTCACGCCGGGCCAGATCTTCGGAATGGGCGTGGGCAGCTTCTTGGACCCCCGCGGGGCGGCCGCCATGCTCCTGGCCGGGGCCGCCGTGGGCGCCTTTGGGAGTCTGGTCTCGGTGGGGCGCTTTCTGCGCACCTGACCGATCCGGAGAGCGATGCAAGCGGCGTCGCCGTTTCCCCGGTTCTCCGTGGCTCCGGTTCGCCGGGTCGCGTGTGTGCTCTGGACCGCAGTCGCCCTGGTCGGAACGGCCGATGCGGCCGGGGCGGGCGCATCGAAACCCCCCAAGGTCCAGGAGAGCCGCGAGCGGCTCAAGGCAGTGCAGCGAGACCTGGGGCGCGAGCGGGAGAAGGCGCGAGAGGCGGGCCAGAAGGAGGCGTCCCTCTCCAAGGAGCTGGCGCGCCTCGACCAGGACCTGAAGCGGAAGACCGTGGTCCTGCACGACCTCGAGGCGAAGCTCCGCGGGAGCAGCCAGCGCCTCGCCAAGCTCACGCAAGACATCGCGTCCACCGAGACGCGTCTGCACCGCAGCCGGAGCCTGCTCACGCAGCGGCTCCGGGCCATGTACAAGCAGGGGCGGTTCGGCTACGTGCGCATGCTGCTCTCGGCCGACGACTTCTCGGCCGCGGGTCGCCGCCTCAAATACCTGTCGGCCGTGGCCGGGCAGGACCAGCGCCTGATGCACAGCTATAGCACGACCCTGGCCGACCTCTCGGAGAAGCGGGCCGAGCTTACGCGGTACCAGGCCGAGGTGGCCGAGGCCAAGCTGAAGGCCGCCGCCACCCGCAACCAGATCGCCGAGGAGCAACGCAAGCGACGGGTCCTCCTGGCCAGCGTCCGGGAGGAGAAGGCGGGGCATCTCGCCGCCATCAAGGAACTGGAGAGGTCGGCCAAGGACCTCCAGGCGCTGATCGCCAGGCTGCAGAGCGAGGAAGAGCGGCAGCGGCGCGCCGCCCGGACGCCCCCCCGGCGCGATCCCCCGCGCGGGGAAGGTCCGAGTGCCAAGGAGGAGGCCCCGGACCTCTCTGATGACGGCCGCTTCTCCCGGCTGAAGGGGAGGCTTCCCTGGCCGACCGCTGGCAGCCTGGCGTCCACGTTTGGACGCCAGGAGCACCCGCGCTTCCGCACGGTGACCTTCAACCGCGGCATCGAGATCGCGGCGCCCGAGGGGCGAGGCTTCGTGGCGGTCGCGGACGGGACGGTGCTCTACGCCGACTGGTTCAAGGGGTACGGTCGCCTGATCATCCTGGACCACACGGGAGGGTACTTCACGCTCTACGCCCATGCCTCGGAACTCCTGGTCCGACCAGGCGACAGCGTGTCGCGCGGCCAAGTGATTGGCAAAGTGGGAGACACCGGGTCGCTGGAGGGCCCGCAGCTGTACTTCGAATTGCGCCACAAGGGGAAGCCGCAGGACCCGCTGGCCTGGCTTCAGCCCCGCTAAAGCGGGGCGGAGTAAGGGTTCCGCCCGGCAATCGGGCGCACCCCACCCAATGGGCACCCGGTACCCGGCCATCCCGCCAGTGGCGGGATCATCTGGAATTCCAGGTTGCTAGCTTAGGGCAGGGTTGGCGCTTGACAGGTATGCGCGAGATGGTCATTCTTGGTGATGCAGGCACCCCTGCAGTGATGATGTCAGGCTGAAAACCTGGGGAGGGTTGTTCCATGGTTCCCGTCCGGCACAAGGGTTGGTTCAAGGGCCTCATCCTCGCCGGGACGCTCGTGCTCCTCGTCCTCACCGGCGGCGTCCAGCACGGCACCACGGCGATCGAGGACACCTACGAGAAGCTGAAGGTCTTCACCGAGATCCTCTCGCTGGTGCAGGCCAACTACGTGGACGAGGTGAAGTCCAGGGAATTGATCTACGGCGCGGTCAAGGGCATGCTGGAAACCCTGGATCCGCACAGCGCCTTCATGCCGCCCGAGGCCTTCCGGGAGATGCAGGTGGAGACCCAGGGGAGCTTCGGGGGTCTGGGCATCGAGATCACGGTGAAGGACCGGATGCTCACCGTCGTCGCCCCCATCGATGGCACGCCGGCCGATCGCGCCGGCATCCAGCCCGGCGACCGCATCGTCAAGATCGAGGACCAGCCCACCAAGGACCTGACCCTGATGGACGCGGTGCGCAAGCTCCGCGGGCCCAAGGGATCCAAGGTGACCATCAGCATCCTCCGGGAGGGGAGGCTGGAGCCCTTCGATGTCACCCTGGTCCGCGAGACCATTGAGGTCAAGAGCGTCCGCAGCAAGGACCTGGGAGATGGGATCTATTACATCCGGCTCACCTCGTTCCAGGAGCGCACGACCAAGGACCTGGAAAAGGCGATGGAGCAGGCCCAGAAGAGCGGCACCACCGCCCTGGTCCTGGACTTGCGTAATGACCCGGGCGGCCTGCTGAACCAGGCGGTGGCGGTGACCGACATGTTCCTGGACAAGGGCCAGCTGATCGTCTACACCCAGGGGCGCCTCAAGAATCAAGACCTCCGCTTTACGGCCGAGCACAGCAACGGCTTCCCCCGATGGCCCATGGTGGTCCTGGTCAACGGCGGCTCCGCCAGCGCGTCGGAGATCGTGGCCGGTGCCCTGCAGGACTGGAAGCGGGCGGTGATCCTGGGGACCAAGACCTTCGGGAAGGGCTCGGTGCAGACCGTGATCCCGCTCTCCGATGGGTCGGGCCTGCGCCTGACCACGGCCAAGTATTACACCCCCCGGGGCCGCTCCATCCACGGCACGGGGATCGTTCCCGACATCATCGTGGAGCAGCCCCGGCCGGAGCAGACGGCGCAGCGCCCGCGGGAGGATGAGGCGCGGCGGCTGAGCGGCGAGAGTCCGCGGGAGCGGAAGATCGGCGAGCAGGAGGGCGAGGGGGTCGAGGTCGGACGCCGGGACGTCGTGGACCTGCAGAAGGACGTCCAGCTCCAGCGGGCCGTCGAGATCCTGAAGGCCACCCGGATCCTGGAGAAGAACGGCCCCGCGCCGAAGCCCGAGGCGAAGATCTCCGGCTAGCGCTGAACGCGCAGGCCATGTGGCAACTCGGAACCCCTGATTGCCGGATTGTCCCGCCCAGGGCGGGGGTGCCTGATTGCCCCCTATGAAGTTCGTGCTGGGTATTGAGACATCGTGCGACGAGACGGCCGCGGCGGTTCTCGAGGATGGTCAGCGCATCCGGAGTAACGTGGTCGCGTCGCAAGTGGACGTGCACGCCCCCTACGGCGGGATCGTTCCCGAGCTCGCCTCCCGCCGCCACATCGAGGTGATCCAGCCGGTCCTGGATCGCGCCCTGGCGGATGCCGGGATTGCGCTGGGAGACGTGACGGCCCTGGCCGTCACGGTCGGCCCGGGGCTCGTGGGGTCGCTGCTTGTCGGCGTCTCGATGGCCAAAGCGATTGCCTTTGCCCGGCGCCTGCCCCTCGTGGGGGTGAATCACCTCGAAGGACATATCACCGCCGCCTTCCTCGAGCACCCGACCCTCCGCTATCCTTTTATCGCCCTGGTGGTTTCGGGCGGCCACACCCACCTGTACTCTGTCCCAGCGGAGTGCAAGTACCGCCTCCTGGCCCGGACCCGCGATGACGCGGCGGGCGAGGCCTTTGACAAGGTCGCCAAGCTCTTGGGCCTCGGCTTTCCCGGGGGGCCAGCCATTGAGCGGGAGGCCCGGGGTGGCGACCCCAAGGCCATCCCATTCCCCCGCGCCGTCTTCAGCGATGGGAGCCTGGACCTGAGTTTCAGCGGCCTCAAGACGGCGGTGGTGCACTACCTGAAGGGCCTGGGGGACGGGGCGAACTCGGCCGATCGACCCGCCATCAGTCCCCAGCAGCTCCGCGACGTCTGCGCCAGCTTCCAGCAGGCCGCGGTGGACATGCTGGTCGAGCGAGTGATTCGGGCGGTTCGCGATCACGCGGCACGCGTGGTGGTCGTGGCGGGCGGTGTCGCCTGCAACGGGGTCTTCCGCCAGGCCCTCACGGCCGAGGCGGAGGCCGAGGGGATCCAGCTCGTCATTCCCTCCCCGGCCCTCTGCACCGACAACGCCGCCATGATCGCGGTCGCAGGCGCCGTCCGCCTCCGGCGCGGCGAACGCGCCGGCTGGGACCTGAACGCCGCCGCCAGCCTGCCGCTCCATACCGTGTAACGCCATGCGCCGTCCCATCCTGACTTATGGCCAGCCGATCCTTCGCCAGGTGGCCCGGCCCGTCCAGGACCTTAACGGCGACCTCCGCCAGCTCATCCAGGACATGGTGGAGACCATGTACGCCGCGCCCGGCGTGGGTCTGGCCGCCAACCAGGTGGGGAGCCTGCACCGCGTTTTCGTGGCCAATCCCTCGGAGGACCACGACCCGGCGAAGCTCCTCGTCGTCATCAACCCCGAACTGGTAGACAGCCAGGGCGATCTCGTCAGCGAGGAAGGGTGTCTGTCCATCCCGGAGTTCCGCGACGAGGTCCGGCGGGCCCGCCGCGTCCTCGTGCGCGGCCTGGACCGGGACGGGCGGCCAATCCAGGTGGAGGGGGAGGACCTGCTGGCCCGCATCCTTCAACACGAGATCGACCATCTGAACGGGGTCCTCTTCGTGGACCGGCTGAGCCCCGCCAAGCGCGACATCCTGCTCCGCAAGCTCAAGAAGGCCTTTCGCCCCCGCTGACCCTCAAGCATCAACCCCCGGACGCCAAGAACGCCATGGAGTCCCATCTCCACAGGATCTTCGGGATTGTTTCTGGTCCCCACTCCCCGACCCCAGGTCTCAAGCATCCCGCCGTAACGGGGGACATGGGGGACGTCTTTGACTACCTTGACTTCTGACTCGCGGGACCCGAACCTTCTCGACTTCGATCACGCCAGCAGTAACGGGGTTCGTTCAAACGCAACTTCCTGGATCTGCTCGATGCACGTTGTTGGACTTTGTGATTGTGGCGACTCCTGACCCAGAGCAGACGTTTCGTTCGTGGCCGGGTTGGATAATCCGCCTCACGAGGTGACGCTTCCCTGCGCTCGCCGCTGCTACCCTATTGACACTCCCATCCCCGTCCGCCAGTCTGCGCTATGCAGCTCAAACGAGACACCGCGCAGCTTCGCCTTCGATGGTGTCCGCCACCGTTGGGCAAGGAGACACGGGGACCTAAAGTGCCCAGAGGCGCGAGATGCACGCAGACTGACGCGATGGGTGCGACGGAGGCAAAACGTCGCCCCGAGAAGATCGACTTTACGAACCCGCGTGAATGGCCCAGAATACTGCCGAAGGGAGGGCAGCCATGACACAGCATTACTCGAGGGCCTGGGCCAGGGCGAAATCCCGTGAGGTCCTACGCAGGGTCCGGCCGGGCCAACGGATGGCGATCGCCGATCGGGGCGGGCCGCCTGCAGCGTTCCGTCCCCTGCCAGCGTCCGGGATGGGACCGGAGACGCCGCTCGTCCGGCGGGAGGGCGAGGGCGTCTTCGGCCGGGGGCCATCCCCCACCGGCAAACTTGGGCCGCTGGTAAACAGTTGCGGTGCCCTGGCGATCCTGGTTGTCCTGGCACTGGCCATCACCCCGGCCCTGGCGGCAGACAAGTCAAAGGCCAGCGGGGCCACGAAGGAAATCGAAGTCGGGGCGAAGAAGATTGGCGAGGGTCTCAAGGAAACCGCCAAGGGGATCGGCCGGACGGTGGCCGAAGGGGCCAAAGAGACCGGCGAAAGGTTCAAAGAGGCGGGCCGGGCGGCAAAGCCCCCCGCGAAGAGCGCCTGGCAGAATGTCAAAGAGGCCGCCTCCTCCTTCGGGCGAAGCGTGAAGAGCTTCTTCAGCAGACTGTTCGGCCGGGGATGACGCCGTCATGGGCGACCAGGGGGGCTACGTGTCGATTAGACCATTTGTCGAGTGATCATTGGGGCGCGAGGCTGACCCAAAGAGCACAGCGCATGGCGCAAAGGGCAAAGAGCAGCTGGCAGATCACTGCGGAATGCGACGTGCGGAATGCGGAATATCTTGGAGGGCCGAGTGGAAGCGGTAAACTAAGGCTGCTTGGCTTCGGTGCGGAGTGTGGAGGACTGCGTCAGGATCTGGATGTGGGACTTGGCCCGGAGGTTGGCCAGCCACTCCTTCCGCTTTTCCTCGAACTTCTCCTGGAACAACTGCTCGCGGATGGCGTCCCGCGCCTCGGCGAAAGGCGCCACCGGATCCGCGTCAACCCGCTCGACTTTGATGAGATACCACCCGGCTGGCGTCCGGATGAGGGGGCTCATGCCCCCGGCCGGCGTCCCGAAGGCCGCTGCCTCAATCTCCGGCGCCAACTCGCCGCGGTGGACGGTCATCAGGTCGCCGCCCTGCCCTCCCCCGGAGCTGGCGACCTGGTGTGCGACCTGGGCGAAGTCCTCGCCGGCCGCGATCCTGGCCCGCACCTCCTCGGCCCGGGCGCGGGCGGGTCCCCCCTCTCCGCCCGGGGGATCGGGGAAGACGATATAGCGAATCTCCGCCCTGGGATTGCGCTGGAACTTGTCCTGGTTCGCCGCGTAGTACTTCATCAGCTCATCTTCGCCGATAATGATGGTCGAGCGGACCTGCCGCGCCAGCAGCCGGCCGATGGCCAGGCGCTCACCGATGTTTCGGCGGACCTGCTCCACGGTGAGCCCCTCCGACTTCAGCAGGGCCCGGAACTGGGCGTCGTCGGTGGCGTTGTTGTTCCGCTTGATTTCATCGAGGGCGCCGTTGATTTCGGCCGCCGAGGGCAGCATCCCCTCGCGCTTGGCCACCTGGACCATGAGGCGACGGTCGATCAGATCCTGCATCAGCCGCTTCTCGGCCTCCTCCAGCCGCCGGTCGCGCTCCGGACCGACGTAATCCTGGAAGATCTTCCGGACGACCGGCTGCCCCTCCTCCTGGATCTCACTGAGGGTGACCGCCTCGTCATTTACCACGGCCACCACGCGATCCAGCAGCATCCCCCCGGGCTGCCCCCCCGCCGCACTGCCGGCCGGCGCCTGGGCCAGAGCCGGGACGACCCCGAGCATCACGCCCAGCAGCGCCAGCGCGAGCCCGCGACCACGATCGAAACGCCGCGCCATCACGTCTTGTCTCCACTCTGAGGTGCAGGCGCGCCGGCTCCCGAGCCTCCCTGCCCCGGCGGGGGCGATCCTGCCTTGCCCACGGGAAGCGCCGACTCGTTCCGCGTGATCTTCGCCGCAGCCTCCAGATCCTTCATCCACTGCTGGAAGCGCTGCGTCCGCCGTTCCTCCAGAAGGCGCCGCTGCAACTGGTCCTTGATCTGCTCGTACTTGAGGGGCGACCCCTTCTTCCGGTCCACCAGCTTGATGATGTGATAGCCGAAGGGGGTCCGCACCACGCCGCTGACCTCGCCGGCCTTCAGCTCAAAGGCGGCGCGGGCGAACTCCGGGAACAGCTGCTCCCGCTTGAGGTAGTCCAGGTCACCCCCCTTGGCGGCCGTGGCGCTGTCCTGGGACAGGGCCTTGGCGAGGTCCTCGAACCGCTCGTTCTTGGCCAGCCGGTCCAGCACCTGCTTCGCCTCGTCCTCGGTCCGGACTAGGATGTGCCGGACGCGGATCTGATCGCCCGAGAACTCGTCGGGGTGCGCCTTGAAGTAATCCTGCGCGTCTTTCTCCTCCACCTTCACCTTGTTGCCGATCTCTTCCTGCAGCAGGGCGCGGGTCATGAGGTCCCGTCGCAGGGCCGCGACCGGGTCGACCACCTCGGGCCGATCCCCGAGCTTCCGCTTCTCCGCCTCCTGCAGCAGGAGCTCCCGGCGGACCAGTCGCTCCAGGAACTGCTTCTGCCCCTCCTTGCCGGCCAGGAACTGCTGCACCTGAGGGGACGCGCTGCGGAACTCCTGCGCGATCTCCCGCTCCACATCCGCCGCGGTGTAAGCCCGCTCGTTGACCTGCAGGACCACGGGGCTCTTCCCGTCGCCCTCTCCCCTGCCGCACGCCGCCAGAGCCAGGACGCATCCGGCGGCGATGGGGAGATGCCTCCATGTCATGCTGTGCACTTGTCACTCCTTCTGCTCACCTGCGGTTGCAATGACGAATCTCGAACGCCCCACGTGTCGGATGATGAACGCCGCGACCCGTGGCCCACGCAAAACGCGACGGGTCCCCCGGCGGCTCCGGAGCCAGCTCCCGTTCGACGCTGGTCATTCAGCATTCGCCATTCGCCAGTGGTTGAGGCGTTGGGCCGTGTATTGCCGGCCGGGCTCGGCACGTCACGGGACCGTAACACCGGCCCGGAGTCTTTGCAAGAGGTTTCTGGCCGCCTCCACCCGCGCCTCCGGTCCCGCCCCTTGACAGGAGTCCGTCCCGCCGTGCGGGCTGCGGACTGGCGGGATCCGGTATTCCAGCACATCCCCGGGGACATATCGGAGGCGCCCGCGCTCGGACCGCAGGAGCGCCAGGATCGTCTCAGGCCGCACCGGCGGGTCGGGCCCGAAGGAGACGCGGATGGCGTCGCGCCGGGCATCGATCTCCCGCACCCGGAGGGGTCGGGCCTGGAGCTTGAGCTCCATGACCGTGAAGAGCCACCGGACCTCGCGGGGAATCGGCCCGAAGCGATCGGTGAGCTCCTCGCCGAAGTCCCGGAGGCGCTCGGCATCCGGGACGGCTGCCAGCCGCTTGTAGAGATTCAAGCGGAGGGTCGGATCGGCAACGTAGGTCTCGGGGATGAACCCATCCGCCCGGAGGCGGATGACGGGGTCCACCGCGACCTCGTGGGGTTCCCCCTTCAGCTCGCGGATCGTCTCCTGGATGAGCTGGGTATACAGGTCGTACCCGACGGCGGCAATGTGGCCCGATTGCTCGGCGCCCAGGAGGTTCCCCGCCCCGCGGATCTCCAGGTCCCGCGACGCGATCTTGAAGCCCGAGCCCAACTCCGTCAGCTCCGTGATCACCTGCAGGCGACGGCGCGCCACCTCCGTCATGCCGCCATCGGCCGGGACCAGGAGGTACGCGTAGGCCCGGTGCCGATCCCGTCCCACGCGGCCGCGAAGCTGGTAGAGCTGCGCCAGCCCCAGGGCGTCGGCGCGATCGATGATGATGGTGTTGGCGGAGGGGACGTCCAGCCCCGCCTCGATGATCGTGGTGCAGAGGAGGACGTCCACCTTCTTGAGGTAAAAGTCCACCATGATCTTTTCCAGCGTGGCCTCGCTCATCTGGCCGTGGGCCACGCTGAGGCGCGCCTCGGGCACCAGGCGTTTGAGCTGGCGGGCCACGCTGTGGATGCTCTCCACCCGGTTGTGTACGAAGAAGACCTGCCCGCCCCGGGCGAGTTCCCGCTGGATCGCCTCGGAGATGACCTGGGGGTCATAGGGTGTCACGTAGGTCCGGATCGCCACGCGCTCCTCGGGCGGGGTCTCGATGGTGCTGATGTCCCGCACCCCGAGCATCGCCATGTGCAGGGTTCGGGGGATGGGAGTGGCCGTCAGGGTGAGGACGTCCACCTCCTTCCGGAGCTGCTTCAGCGCCTCCTTGGCAGCCACGCCGAAGCGCTGCTCCTCGTCCACCACCAGCAGGCCCAGGGCGTGGAACCGGACATCCTTCTGCAGCAGGCGATGCGTCCCGATCACGATATCCACGGTGCCGTCCGCGAGGCCGCGCAGGACCTTTTTCTGCTCCGCCGCCGGCCGGAACCGCGAGAGCATCTCGACCTCTACGGGGAAGTTGGCAAACCGGGCGCTGAAGGTCTGGTAATGCTGGAGGGCCAGGACCGTGGTGGGCACCAGGACGACGACCTGTTTGCCGTTCATGGCCACCTGGAAGGCGGCCCGCAGCGCCACCTCCGTCTTGCCGTAGCCCACGTCGCCGCACACCAGGCGGTCCATGGGCCGCGGGGTCTCGAGGTCCCGCTTCACGTCCAGGATGGCCTGGAGCTGGTCGGGGGTCTCCTCGTACGGGAAGGCCGCCTCGAACTCCTTCTGCCCGAGCGGGTCGCGGGAGAAGGCGTGGCCGGGCAGCACCTGGCGTGCGGCATACAGTTGCAGCAGTTCCCCCGCCAGCTCCCGAATGCTGGCCCGCACCCGCTCCTTGGCCCGGGCCCAGGAGGTGCCGCCCAGCCGGTCCAACGCCGGGCCGGGTCCGCCTCCGGCCGACTCTCCGCCGACATACCGCTGGACCAAGTGGAGCTTGGAGGCCGGGACGTACAACTTGTCGTTTCCGGCATACTGCAGGAGGAGGAAGTCTCCCTCCTCGCCCCCCACCGTGAGCGGCTGCAGCCCCTGGTACCGGGCGATGCCGTGCTCCACGTGGACGACATAGTCGCCCACCTGCAGGTCCTCGAAGGAGGTGAAGGGCAGGGCCTCTTTCGGGCGCGCCCGACGGCGAGGGGGGGTCCGCGTCCCGAAGATCTCCGCCTCCGTGATGAGGACGAGATGCAGCGTCTCGATCCGGAACCCGGCGGAGAGGCTCCCGGTCCAGAGGGCGATCCCTCCCGGCTCGGGTAGCTCCCGCGTCAGCCGCGCCCCCAGGTCGTGATCCCGCAGGATCTCCTGCAGGCGCTTCCCCTGGGCTTCGCTCCGCGCCACGAGGGTGATGCGCTCGCCCTTCCGCCGCCAGGCAGTCAGGTCCTCGAGGAAGGCGGCGATGCGGCCCTGGTAGCCCTGGATGCTCGTTGCCGGAAGGTGCAGAGCGGGGCCGGTCCCCTGGGTTGCCGGCGGGAAGGACTCCAGGATGATTGCCGGCTTGGAGCTGGCCGCCTCGCGGAACTCCTCCCAGGCAACCCACCGCTCCTGGAGGGGCGGGAACAGCGGAGACAGATCCGGCGGTGACCCGGGGAGCGGGTGCCCGCGCAGCGGGTCCCCGGGCTCCCGGGCCGCCTCCTCCAGGACGGCAGCCGCGCGGTCGGCGAGGGTCAGTGGCTCGTCCCAGACGATGAGGGCCTCCGGGGGAAGGTAGGCATGAATCGTGGCCAGGTCGGGGGCGAAGTAGGGCAGAAAGACGTCCCACTCGGAGGTCGGCCGGCGCTCCGCCAGGACCTGGAGCAGGGCCGGGGGGACCGCGACCCGTTGCCGCCGGGCGGCGGCCTGTAACCGCTCCCCCGCCCGGGCCACGGCATCGTCGGCCATCGGCACTTCGGCCAGGGGCAGGACCGTGAGGCCCGTTTCCGGCCCGAGGGACCGCTGGCTTCCTGGGTCGAATCGCCGGAGGGAATGGATCTGGTCGCCCAGGAACTCTACCCGGACCGGGTGGCTGGCCTGAGGCGAGAAGCAGTCCACGATCCCACCCCGGACGGCGAACTCTCCCGGCTCTGTTACCTGGCCGACGGGGCGGTATCCCGCGGCTGCCAGGGTGCGGAGGAGCATGTCGCGAGGGATGATCCGTTGGGGGTAGACGGAGAGCGCGGCTTCCGTCAGCGCCGCGGGACTGATCGTCCGGGGCAGGGCGGCCGCCACCGAGGCCACCAGGAGGCCCGCCTGCCCCGTCTGGAGCCGATACAGCGCCCGGATCCGGCCGGCCCGCGCCTCCAACTCGGCCTCCCGCTCGGGCAGGAGGGCGACGCCGCCTCCCAGGAAGAATTCCAGGTCCCCCGCGAGGGACGTCGCCACCTCATCGGTCCGACACACAACCAGAAGCGGCCGTCGGGTTCCAACATGGCACGCGGCCAGCGCCAGCGCCCGGGCCGCACCGTGGAGGCCGTGGAGGGAAACGGCTCCGGGGGCTTGCAGATCCGCAAAGGGATCCGCCAGCTTGAACTCGCGCCAGAGATACTCCGATAGCATGATGAGATGAGTAGCGGTCGCCCGTCAGCGATCAGGAACCCCGAGGCCGGCGAGGCTCACAGAAGGAGCGGGGGACCAAGATTCCAAGCCGTAAAGCGCGAAGCGTAATTGCCGAGGTCCGTCCTACGTTTTACGTTTAGGTGGCTGGCTTGATGTCCAGGCCAGGCGCCGGATCAGCGCCGTGCTGGAGGTGCCTTCCACATAGGCGAGGCTCCGCACCAGGCCGCCGGTGCTGCGGACGAAGTCGGCGCCGACGATCTGATCCACGGGCCAGTCGCCTCCCTTGACCAAGACGTCGGGCCGCAGGGTCCGGATCACCCGCCCGGGATCCCGCTCGTCGAAGATGAGGACCAGGTCCACGGCTGCCAGGGCGGCCAGGACCTCGGCGCGCTGATCGGCCGGGACCACAGGACGGCCGGCCCCCTTGAGCCGCCGGACCGAGGCGTCGCTGTTTACCGCCACCACCAGGAGATCCCCGAGGGACCGCGCCTGCTCCAGGTAGCGGACGTGCCCCCGGTGCAAGAGATCGAAGCAGCCATTCGTAAAGACGACCCTCCGCCCGGCGGCCTGCGCCTCCCGCACGGCCCGGACCACCGCCGCCAGCGACTTCACTTTCGTCGCAGCTCTCGGCAACTTCAGCATCCGCTTCCTACTCGGAAAACGTGAAGCGTAAAAGGGAAGTTACGGATTACCGTTTACGCTTTACGTCTTCCGAGGCCTCGATCAGGGCGGCCGCCAGGAGGGGAACCAGGAGCTCGTGGTGGCCGGTCAGGGCGTACCCCTGACCGCCTTGGGCCACCGGGCGGCGCACCACGTTCTGTGTGGGCCGGTAGTGCTGGATGAAGTCCAGGTTCACGGTGACGAAGTCCCGGACGCGATGCCCGAGATTCCGGGCAAGCGTCAACGCCTTGAGAAAGACCTCCGGCAGGAGCACCGCCGAGCCGACATTGAGGTACACGCCGCCGTCTCCCAGGTCGGCGACCACGGCCGCCAGGAGGCGGAAGTCCCGCTGCGTCGCCTCGCCCACGGCCGCGCCGTCGCAGGCGGGGTGCATGTGGACGATGTCCGTCCCCAGGGCCACATGCACCGTGCACGGGAGGTCCAGCCGGGCGCAGGTGGCAAAGATGCTCTGGGCAACGTGGGCCGGCCGGTCCGCCACGATCCGCTCCCCCAGAGCCCGGCCAAACCCCAGCCCACGCCGGACGCCCTCCACCACGGCCTCATTAATGATACGGCCGGTCTCTTCCGCCATGCCAAACTCGCCCGCGGCGAGCTGCGCCTCCACGTCCTCCGACGTGAACCCGGCATAGGCCAGCTCGAAGTCGTGCACGGCCCCGGCCCCGTTGGTGGCCACCGCCGTCGCCAGTCCCCGTTCCAGGAGGTCCGCCAGGAGAGGCGAAAGGCCAACCTTGATGACGTGGGCGCCGATCCCCAGGATCACGGGCTTCCGGCGCCGCCGGGCCTCCAGGATTGCCGCCACCACTTGGCGCAGGTCCTGCGCTGCAAGGTGGTTGGGCAGCGAATCCAGGTATTCCCGGAAGGTGCCGCCGGCTCGCCAGGCCCGCGCCGCATCCGTCACCGAGATCCTGCTGGGCCGCGAGGCGAGGGGATACGTCTTCACCCCCCGCGGATCCAAGGGCTTGTACCCCTTTGACATCCCGCCTCTCCCTTCGCTGGTCTTGGCTCATAAAACGGGGAACGTAAGTCGGAAAGTACGTCTTACGTTTCACGCATTAGTGTCATCGCCGCTAAGTTAATTTGTAACTAGCTGAATTGATTGGCAGCTCTGACCACAGTGTGCTTCCCGCCCCCGGGAGCGCCCCTCGGGCGCCGGGCCGCGACGGAACGCCGCCGCCCCCAGGGGGTCCCCGGCGGAGTAGGGCCGTCTTGCTCCTGGTCGTCGGCCTACGGCCTCCTCCACGCCGCCGTCATGCCACCGGCATGACACGGCGATCGGCGCAGCGGCCCACGGGTACCCACCGGGTGCGGCCGGCTGCCTTCAGGCCAGCTCCCGGGGGCGGAGTCGAGACCGAATTATCTTAGCGGCGATGCGCATTAGTGTTTCACGTCTCGGGCCTCGGGTCTATGATCGCGGATCAGGGTGTCCCCCGGCGGAGGCGGTCGAGATGCTCCGAGAGCGCTCGAATCTGGATCTCCACCCTGAGCTCCTCTTCCAGACGGCCCCGGGAAGTGCACTCCACCTCTCCCAGCGGATAGTTGGCCCAGAGGGGGGTATCCGTGTAGCGCCGGGTCTGGAAAAAGGCCTCCGTCCGAAGGCCCGTCTCCCCACGCCGCGTCGGCTGGAGCGTCACGACCAGCCGAACCTGCTTGGCTCGGTAGGCGTGTCCAAGGGCCGGCTTCCCGCAGAGGCTATACCGGTCTTCCTGCTGCGTCACGAAGATGGTCGCGGCGTATTCGGGATTGAAGGTCAACCACCCTGTCTCGATGGTGCGGGCCGACGGATTTATCGTCCGGATGTCGTAGCCCCGGTCCTTCAGGGTCCGGATCGTTGCCTCCCACGTCTGCTCGAAGTCTGCTTCCAGACGCCGGAACTCCCGCGGGGCATCTCGGGCGGGTTCTATCCCCCCACACGCCACCAGCACGCCCAGTGACGCCGTAACCAATGCGAGTCGTCGCATCCTCGGTCGGTCCCGCGCCTCGTCTCGCGGGGTCGCAGAATCCGCGCGCCCCCGCACGCCGAATGGTGACTCTAGCATACGCCGCCGGGTCAGTCAAAACGCCACGGCGGCCCACGCAAAATGGAAACCCGACAACGGACAATTTGAAACCAGACTTGGGGGGTTGTCGGTTGTCCGTTTGAAATCTTCAGTTGCCGGAGCCGGAAGGCGACGGACGGGTGATGACCACGCGGTGGGGGTAGGGGATCTGGATGCCTTCGTCGTCGAAGCGGGCCTTGATGCGCTTGCGCAGTTCCCGAGCCACGTCCCACTGCTTCAGGGGTAGCGTCTTGACCAGGATGCGGATGGTGACCTGCGAATCCGCCAAGGCCTCCACGCCCAGGACCTGGGGCGGCTCCAGCACCAGCTTGCCGAAGGCCTCGTCGGCGGTGAGGCCCTGGCCGATCTCGGTCAGGACGCGAAGGACGCGGTCCACGTCCTCCTCGTAGCTGACGCCGATCTCCAGGACGGTGCGGGACCACTCCTTGGTGAGATTGCTCACGACCTTGATCTCCCCATTCGGGATGAAGTGTACCGCGCCCTTGAGGTCCCGGACGACCGTCGTCCGCAGCGTTATCCGCTCCACCTGGCCACCCACCCCTGCGGCCTGGATCACGTCGCCCACATGGAACTGATCTTCCAAGAGTATGAAAGTTCCCGCAATGATGTCCTTGATCAGGCTCTGGGCACCAAAGCCGATGGCCAGACCCACCACGCCCGCTCCGGCCACGAGGGGCGTGATGTCCAGCCCGATGTCGCGGAACACCATCATCACGGCAATGACCAGGATGGTGGTGGTGCCCACGGTCCGGAGGAGGCTGGCCAAGGTGCGCCCGCGCTTCTCCCGCTCGGTGACGGTCGGCTCGCCCCCGTTGGCCATCAGGCGGAGGATCCGGTCCGACACCGCGCGGAGGAGGCGGATCAGCAGCAGGCTCCCGATCAGAATCACCAGGACGCGAGGCCCGCTGGTCCTCACCCATACCAGGATTTCCTGAAGGTCGTTCGTCATCCCCACCCCATCCCGGCATTCACGCCGAGGATCGAACACTAGCCGCCCGCGCTGTGGCTGTCAAGCAGGGCGGCCGGTGAGCGGGGGGTGAATGTCCGCCTGGCAGTCGAGTGGGATTTTGCCCTTGACGGGACGGGTGGCGGTGGATTAATGTACAATTCTTCAATCGGCGAAAGAGGTTATGGCGATCGCCTGCCCCGACATTCGGGGCCAGCTTGGCCCCGTTTCCGTTCCTGCCAGGTTCGGTTCTCCCAGCCTATCCAAGCCAGCCCAGGCCTCGCCCTGCGCCCCGAGGGCGCGCACCGGACCAATCTGCACGCAAGGAGGTCACAGATGAGCGATACGGAAGCGCAACTGTTCGCTCGGCTCAAGGAGGAGAACCCCGAGTTCCGCCGCTTGGCCGAGAAGCACCGGGAATTCGACATCAAGATCAGCGAGTTCGATCGCATCTACTACCTGACCAGCGAACAGGAACGAAAGCGCAAGGAGCTCCAGAAGCTGAAGTTGAAGCTCAAGGACGAGATGTACGCCATCATGCGGCAGTACCGGAATGAAAAGCAGCAGGCTGTCCCATCTTGACGCTCTCGGCCAGGCCCGCATGGTGGATATCGGGGCCAAAGATGAGACGGCCCGTGAGGCTGTGGCCCGCGGCTTTGTGATGCTCCAGCCCGACACCCTGCGCCTGATCCACGACCAAGCCATCCCCAAGGGAGACGTGTACGCGGCGGCCCGCCTGGCCGGGATCCTGGCGGCCAAGCGGGTCCACGAGCTCATCCCGCTGTGCCACCCCCTCCTGATCACGGCGGCCGAGGTGGCGTTCCGCACGACCCGCCGGCCCTCCGGTGTCGAGATTGAATCGCGGGTGAAGACCACCGGTCGGACCGGGGCCGAGATGGAGGCCCTGACGGCGGTCTCGATGGCCGCCCTGACGATTTACGATATGTGCAAGGCGGTAGACAAGCAGATGGTCATCGGTGATGTCCGGCTGGTGTTCAAGGCCGGCGGCCGGAGCGGGACCTTTCGGCGGCCGCGCGGGGCACCACCGGTCATCGGGACGTGAGGGGTTCGCGCTCCCCGTCCCCCGCGGGTCCGGTTTCACCCGGCCACCCGGGTTCGCATCCTCAGGCGTGGCCACGCGTGTTCAGGGCTGATACTTCGGCGGGCGCAGGGCTGACGCGGGATGACGGAAGTCCCCCGAACGGCATTTATCTACTCCGGGCGGTACCAACACTTCGACTATGGGCCGGGACACCCCCTCCGCATCGAGCGCTTGGCGCTCACCCGCGACCTCTGCAGCGCCTACGGCCTCCTCGCCCTGCCCTCCACCCGCCTCGTCGAGGCCCGGGATGCCACGGAAGACGAGGTGGTGGCCTTCCACCGGCCGGATTACCTGGACGTCTTCCGGGCCGCGGACCGCGGCCAGCTCCCGCCCAACCTGTGGGACTACGGCCTGGGGACCAGCGACAACCCGACGTTTCCGGGAATGTACGCCTGGTCGCTGCTCTCGACCGGGGCCTCCCTCCAAGCCATGGCGTTGGTCGACTCCGGCGAGGTGGGATGCGCCTTCAACATTGCCGGCGGGCTGCACCACGCCGCGGTCGCGCGCGCGGCCGGATTTTGCTACATCAACGATGCCGCGGTGGTCATCAAGCACCTCCTCCGTCGGGGCCGGCGGGTGGCCTACGTGGACATCGACGCGCACCACGGGGACGGGGTGCAGTTCGGTTTCTACGAGACGGACCAGGTCCTCACGATCTCCATCCACGAGTGCGGCGAGACCCTGTTCCCCGGCACCGGTTTCGCCGAGGAGATCGGCCGGGGCCGGGGCATCGGCTACGCCGTGAACGTCCCTCTCCTCGCCGGAAGCGACGACGAGATCTTCCTGTGGGCCTTCGACCAGGTGGTCCCGCCCCTGCTCACCGCCTACAATCCCGATGTGGTGGTGACCCAGCTGGGCGTGGACACCCACCGGACGGATCCGCTGACCAACCTGGCCATGACCACCGGCGGTTTCGCCGAGGTCGTGCGACGGCTGCAGCCGCACTGCCGGCGGTGGATCGCCCTGGGCGGGGGGGGATACAACCTGGAGAACGTCCCCCGGAGCTGGACGCTGGCCTGGGCCATCATGAACCATCGCGAGATCCCGGACGAGCTGCCGGAGTCATTCCTCCCCACCTTCCGGCATCTGGGATTTCGGGCAACGCGGCTCCGGGACGATCCGAATCCCGCGGACGCGCCCACCCGGGAGCAGGCCTGGCGGTTCGTCCGCGACCAAGTCTACCGGACGCAGCGGTTGGTGTTTCCGCATCACGGGCTCTGACGAGTCCGCGGTTCCCACGTCACAGGAGGGTAGCCACGCCAGAATCCACAACGCGCATCGCAGGGGTAACCAGGGATCGACTGCTCAGGGAGGAATTCGAATGCCATTCCAAGACAAGACGTTGACGTGTGTGGACTGTGGACAACTCTTCGTGTTCACGGCCGGGGAACAGGAGTTCTTCGCCCAGAAGGGGTTCCAGAACGAGCCGAAGCGGTGCAAGAGCTGCAAGGCCGTCAAGCGGTCCCCGGGGACGGGGACCGGCGGCGCCCGGGAGCTGCACGAGGTGACCTGCTCCTCCTGCGGGCAGAAGACCACCGTCCCCTTCAAGCCGACGCTGGACCGCCCCGTGTACTGCCGGACCTGCTTCCAGGCGCGGCGCGGCGTCGGAGCCCGCACAGTGTAGTCCCAATGCTGTTCACATAAATCCCCCCACCCCCCTTTCGTAAAGGGGGGTGGGGGGATTTGGACGCTCGGGCCAGGCGTCCCCCCGCCACGGCGGGGCAGGGACCTGGCCCGGTTTGTTTTCCATCCAGGGCATTCGCTGCCGATTCGGGGAAAGGCGTTGATGGGAGTGTGGCACGTATGCTACAAGTGTAGCCAGTCCGCGTTCCACTGACGGCTCAGGAGTAGAGTCTGCGATGAGCGAAGCCACCCGTCCCGAGGTCGCCACCCTGCTCCGGCGGATCCCGCCCGTGGATGAGCTGCTGGCCACGCCGCGGATCCGCGACCTCCTGGCAGCCCATCCCCGCTGGGCGGTGCTGGAGGCCGTGCGCGAGGTTTTGGCTGACCGCCGCCAGCGCCTCCTCCGCGGCGGGGTGTCGCCGGACGTGGCAGAGCGGTTGCTCAACCCGGTCGCGCTGGCGGCGGCCGTGGCGGAGGCGACGGTCGAAAAGGCCGGTCCCTCCCTGGTTCCCGTCCTCAACGCCACCGGGGTCGTCCTGCACACGAATCTCGGCCGGGCGCCGCTCGCCCCCACCGCCCTTCAGGCCCTGGAGGCCGCCGCCCGCGGATACTGCAATCTCGAGTTCGATCTGGCCGCGGGGAAGCGCGGCTCCCGCCAGGTCCATGTGGAATCCCTCCTCTGCGCCCTGACGGGGGCCGAGGCGGCGCTCGTGGTCAACAACAATGCCGCGGCCGTCCTGCTGGCGATCAACACGGTCGCCGACGGAAAAGAGATTGTGGTCTCCCGCGGGCAACTGGTGGAGATCGGGGACTCCTTCCGCATCCCCGACGTCATGCTGCGGGCGGGCGGGCGCCTAAGGGAGGTGGGGACCACCAACCGCACCCACCTTGCGGATTACGAGGCGGCCATCGGGCCGGAGACGGCGCTGATCCTGCGGGTGCATCGAAGCAACTTCCAGATCCTGGGCTTCACCGCCGATGTCGAGCTCCCAGACCTGGTCGCCCTGGCGAGGCGGCGCGGCCTCCTGATCATGGACGACCTGGGGAGCGGCGCCCTCTTCGATCTGTCCCTGCTGGGCCTCCGACGGGAGCCGCTGGCTCTGGATGCCATTCGGGCCGGGGTGGACCTGGTCACCTTCAGCGGCGACAAGCTCCTGGGCGGGCCGCAGGCGGGGATGCTGGTGGGTCGGCGCGAGATCCTGGAGCGGGCCCGGCGGAATCCATTCGCCCGCACCGTCCGGATCGACAAGCTCGGCCTGGCGGCGCTGGAGGCGACGCTGCGCCTGTACCGCGAGCCGGACCGGGCCCAGCAGGAGATCCCCATCCTTCGCATGCTCGGGCTCACGGCCGAGGCCATCGGCGCCCGCGCCAAAGCGTTGGCGGAGGCGCTCCGATCGGCCGTCCCCGACGTCGGCATTCGCATCGAGGACGAGCGGTCCGAAGTCGGCGGCGGCGCCCTGCCCCTGCAGGCCCTCCCCACCCGGGTCCTGGCCCTCCGCCCGGCGCGGGGAAGCGCCACGGACCTGGAGGCCCGCCTGCGGCGGGGCTCCCCCCCCGTGCTGGTGCGCATCCAGGAGGACCGGATCCTGCTGGACCTCCGCACGATTGCAGACTCCGAAGAGCCGGCCCTTCTCCAGGCCCTGCGGGCGGCCCTTTCCCAGCGGTCAGGGGGATCCCTATGACTTCGGACGCAACGGCCTCCACGAACCCCGGGGGGCTGTCATCCGTCGATCTGCTCCACATGGCCCAGAACCCCAAGACCCCGGTCGAGGTGCTGGAGCAGATCCTGGAACACACTGCCCTATCGCCCGAGATCCTCATGGCGCTCCTGCGCCACCCGCAGACCCCCGGCCAGGCCATAGCCGACCTGGCGGAGCGGGCCGAGGGGCCGCTGCTGGACGTCCTGCTGGGCGCGCTGGACCGCGTGGGGCGGTGGATCGAGGCGCTGGAGGCGTTGCTCCGCAATCCCAATGTCCCCGAGCTGAAACACCCCACCCTCCACAGCCACATCGAGACCGCCAAGAAGCGCGACGCGGAGGGGGGCAAGAAGAACCTGCTGCTCCGGATCAAGGATCTGCCGGTCGGCCAGAAGCTCACCTTGGCCAAGAAGGGGAACAAGGACGTCCGGATGATCCTGATCAAGGATGCCAACGAGATGGTGGCCCTGGAGGTGGCGGCTTCCCCGCGGATCACGGATGCCGAGATCCTGAGCATCGCCATGATGCGGGACGTCTCGGACAAGGTCCTGCGCTACATCGCCACCAACCGGAAGTACCGGCAGAACCAGCAGATCGTGGTGGCGCTGGTGAACAACCCGCGAACCCCCGTCGGCGTCACCTTGGGCCTGGGCCTCAACCAGCTCAGCGACCGGGAGCTGGCCGACCTGTCCAAGAACCGGAACGTGCCGGGGGCGGTGTCCCGCGCGGCCAAGCAGATCCTGGACCGCCGCAAAGGGGCGGCCGCGCCGCAGGCGGGCGGACACTAACAGCAATGCAAAATGCAAAACGGACAACCGACAACGCAAAACCGACCTCCGACAGTTGTCCGGTTGTCAGTTGTCGGTTGTCAGTTTTACGTTGAAGGGGGGTCATGGCGGGTCTGTTCATTACCTTCGAGGGGGGCGAAGGCGCTGGCAAAACCACCCAACTCCAGGCGCTCTGCGCCCATCTGCGGGCGACCGGGCGGGATGCCGTGGAAACCCGGGATCCGGGCGGCACGCCCATCGGGAAGCAGATCCGCAGCCTCCTCCTGGATCCCGCCACCGGCGGGATCGCGGCCGTCACCGAGCTGTTCCTGTACGAGGCCAGCCGGGCCCAGCTGGTGCACGAGGTGATCCGCCCCGCGCTGGCGGCGGGGCGCATCGTGCTCTGCGATCGATTCACGGATTCGACTGTCGCCTACCAGGGCTACGGGCGCGGGCTGGACCTGGAGCTCATCCAGCGCCTGAATGCGCTGGCGGCGGACGGCCTGCGCCCCGACCTGACATTTCTGCTGGACTTGGAGCCCGAGGTCGGCCTCACCCGAGCCGCCCAGCGCGCGACGCTACGCCCGGAACGCCACGACCGAATCGAGGGCGAGCTCCTGGGATTCCACCAGCGGGTGCGTGCCGGGTATCGGGCCATCGCCGCCGCCGAACCGGAGCGTGTGATCCTGCTGGACGCCGGACGCGGGATGGCGGAGATCGAGGAGCTGATTCGCCGCCGGGTGGACGCACTGCTCCGCTCCTCGGCGCGGCCGTCCCCCTCCGGGGTCCTCACCGGGTGAGCCGATGCCCTTTGCGGAGATCCTGGGACAGGACCGCGCCGTGGCCCGCCTCCGGCAGGCCTGGGTAACCGGGCGGCTGCCCCAGGCCTACTGCTTTGCCGGTCCGTCCGGCGTCGGCAAGCGCACCACGGCGCTGGCCCTGGCCCAGGCGGTCAATTGCGCGGCGCCCGTCGCGGGGGGCACAGGCGCCGACGACGCGTGCGGGGCGTGCGGTGCCTGCCGGAAGATCGGCGGGGGCCTGCATCCCGACGTCGTCGAGGTGCGGCCCGAGGGCAAGACGGTCATCACCATCGACCAGGCCCGCGAGGTGACGGGACGGGCGACACTTCGCCCGTACGAGGGCCGGAGGCCGGTGTGGATCCTGGATCCCGCCGACCGCATGCAGGAGCCGGCGGCCAACGCCCTCTTGAAGACGCTGGAGGAGCCGGCCGGCGCCTCGCTCTTCGTGCTGGTGACGGCCGCCCCCAGCGCGCTGTTGCCCACGATCCTGTCCCGCTGCCAGGTGGTGCGATTCGATTCCCTGGGCGAGGCGCACCTGCGGGAGATTTTGGCCCGCCACGGCCGGACGCCCGAGGACGCGGCCGCGGCCGCGGCGCTTGCCGGCGGCAGCGCGGAGCGCGCCCTGGCCTTGGATGTGGCGGAGGCGCACGCCACGCGGGACCGCATCGTGGCCCAGGTGTGGGCCGCCCTGGACTCGCCGGTGGCGATCCTGGAACGCGCGGAGGCGTTGGCCAGGGACCGGGCAAGCCTGGAGGGCGCCCTCGCGATCCTGGCCGCATTCACCCGGGACCTGGCTGTGGCCAAGGTGGCGGGTGCCACGGCGCCGCTTGTCGGAGCCGACCGCCAGCCTGAGACAGCGCGGCTGGCCGCCGGCACGCCGCTGTCGGCGATCCTTGAGGTCTTCGCGGCCCAGGTGGAGGCACAACGCGCCGTGGCGCGACACGCCAACCCGCGCCTGACGGCCGAACGCATGCTCCTCCAGATGCGACAGGCCATCGAACGGGGGCAGGAGGTGGTCCATGGCACGCGTGGCTCGCGTTGAGTTTGGGGGCCCGGCCCGGACCCAGTACTGTCCCGCGCCCGACTACTCCCTCCGGCCCGGCGATGTCGTGGTCGCTGAAACTGACTGGGGGGTGGGCATGGGCACCGTGGGGGCCCTCCTGGAGGATTTCCCCCTGGAAGCAGGAAAGGCCCCTGTCCGCCGGATCCTGCGGCGGGCCACGGCGACCGACCTGTCACGTCGGGCGGCCCTGGCGGAGCGCGAGCGGGAGGCCTTCGCTTTCTGCCGCGAGCGCATCCAGGCCCGGGGCCTCCGCATGAAGCTGACCGAGGTCCGGATCGGCCTCGACTCCAGCAAGGCCATGTTCTATTTCACCGCCGAGGGGCGGGTGGATTTCCGCGAGCTGGTGAAGGATCTCGCCCAGTATCTGCGCACGCGGGTTGAGCTGCGCCAGATCGGCGTGCGCGACGAGGCCAGGGTGCTGGGCGCGGCCGGGCCGTGCGGACGGCCGCTGTGCTGCCGCGCCTTCCTCCAGGCCTTCTCCCCGGTCAGCATCCGGATGGCCAAGGACCAGAATCTGGCCCTGAATCCCGCCAAGCTGTCGGGGATCTGCGGCCGACTCAAGTGCTGTCTGGCCTACGAGCATCCCCTGTACGCCGAGCTGAAGCGCTGCCTGCCAAAGATCGGCTGCTGTGTAACCTCCGGCCGCGGCCCGGGCCATGTCCGAGCGCAGAACATCCTGGAGCAGACGGTGCTGGTCGCGCTCGAAACAGGTGGACAGGTGACCCTGGGGGCGACCGAGGTCACCGTGCGCCCGCGAACCGCCTCCCCGCCACGCGGACAGCCCGCGCCGGCGGAGGCGTCGGCCCCGGCCGAGGATGTGCCGCCGGATGTGGCCGCCCTGGAGGACGCGTGATCCTGCCCGGCCTCCGCTTCCGGCCTCCCACCCCGTTCCCGGAGTGACACCCCCATGTCGGCCGGTGTCTTCTACATCACTACGCCCATTTACTACGTGAACGCCCCGCCCCACTCGGGCCACGCCTACACCACCATCGTGGCGGACACCGTGGCGCGCTATCATCGGTTGGTGGGGCGGCGCGTCTACTTCCTCACCGGCACCGATGAACACGGTGACAAGATCGCCCAGGCGGCCGCCAAGGCCAAGGAAAGCCCGCAGCACTACGCGGACCGGATCAGCGCGGCCTTCCGCGAGGCCTGGCAGCGCATGGGCCTCACCTTCGACCAGTTTATCCGCACCACCGAGCCGCGCCATGGCGCGGTTGTCCAGGCCATCCTCCGGCGCATCCACGAGGCCGGGGACATCTATTTCGGCGAGTACGGCGGCTACTACTGCGTCGGCTGCGAGCGGTTCTACACCGAGAAGGAGATGGTAGACGGCAAGTGCCCGGACCACCAGATGCGCCTCGAGTACGTCAGGGAGAAGAATTACTTCTTCCGGATGAGCAAGTACCAGGACTGGCTGGTGCGCCACATCCAGGAGCACCCCGACTTCATCCGGCCCGAGCGCTACCGGAACGAGGTGCTGGGCTTCCTGCGAGACCCGCTGGAGGACCTGTGCATCTCGCGCCCCCGCGCGCGTCTCCAGTGGGGCATCCCGCTGCCCTTCGACGACCGGTACGTCACCTACGTCTGGTTCGACGCCCTGATCAACTACGTGAGCGCCCTGGACTACCCCGACGGGGAGCTGTTCCACACCTTCTGGCCGGCCGCCCAGCACCTGATCGGCAAGGACATCGTGAAGCCCCACGGCGTGTACTGGCCCACCATGCTCCGCGCTGCCGGCATCCCGATCTACCGGCACCTCAACGTCCATGGGTACTGGCTGGTGGATGAGGCCAAGATGTCCAAGAGCCGGGGCCGGACCCTGTCCCCGCTGGACCTGGCGGACAAGTATGGGCTGGACGCCTTGCGCTACTTTCTCCTGCGCGAGATGGTCTTCGGCCTGGACGCCAACTTCGGGGAGGTGGCGCTGGTTCAGCGGCTGAACGCCGACCTGGCCAACGACCTGGGGAACCTCCTGCAGCGGACCCTCACCATGGTGGGCCGATACCTGGATGGCCGCATCCCGCCCCCGGGCGATCCGGTGACGGAGGGGGATCGGACGCTCCGCCAGGCGGCCGAGGGCCTGGCGGCGCGGCTGGCGGAGGCCATGGAGGTGTTCGCATTCCACCGGGCACTGGAGGCGATCTGGGACCTCTTGACCGCGGGCAACAAGTACATTGACGAGCAAAAGCCGTGGGAGCTGGCCAAGCGGGATCCCCAGGCGACGGCACGCGTCCTGGGGCACGCCTGCGAGGCGCTGCGGGTGGCGGCCCTGTTCCTCTCCCCGTTCATGCCCGCCACGGGCGAGAAGATCTGGGCGCAGCTCGGCCTGGGCGGGAGCCTGGCCGATGCTCGGCTGGGCGAGGCCGGGCGCTGGGGCGCGACCGGCGCGCGCGCCATGGTCAAGGGCGACGCCCTCTTCCCCCGGGTCGAACTCGCGCTGGAGGAGCCGACGACGGCCGTGGCGCCGGTCTCGGCAGGGGGGTCGTCGTCGGGAGAGATCGCCATCGAGGAAGTCCGGCGGCTGGAGCTGCGCGTGGCGGAGGTCCGGGAGGCCCAGGCGGTCCCCGGGTCGAAGAAGCTGGTGGAATTGAAGGTCGCGGTGGGATCCGAAGAGCGGACTATCGTGGCTGGACTCCTGAATGACTACGCGCCGGCCGACCTCGTCGGCAAACAGGTGGTCATCGTGGCCAACCTCAAGCCCTCCACGCTCTTGGGGGTCGAGTCGCGGGGGATGCTCCTGGCGGCCACGGAGGAAGGCGGCCGGCTGGTCCTGGTGACGCCGGAGCGGCGCGTCGCCCCCGGCTCTCCGGTCAGATAGCATCCGCAGCTTGCGCCGATTACACCGATCTTTTTCTCAGAAGGCGGTCGCGTGTAATCTCGGCAGCCTGCTTATGGATTCGTGGGAGCAGCTTCTTCGGTTTCATTCAGAGGATCCTGCGTAATCTGATAAATGAGAGCGGTCTTTTCCGGTCTTCTGCGGAAAAGGGGAAGGGTTCATGAGCGAGGCGAGCTACGCGGCATCGGGCGTCAACACCATGCGGGAAGAAGCGGCGCTGGCGGGACTGCTCGCCTGGGTGGGGAAGACCCTGGAGTTCGGCCGCTGCCGCTCCGTCCTGGAGTTCGGCTACTTCGCCAGCGTGCTGGACCTCGGCAACGGCCTCGGCCTCGCGCTCAGCACCGACGGGGTGGGGACCAAGCTCCTCATCGCCCAGATGCTGGACAGGTACGACACCATCGGCATCGACTGCGTCGCCATGAACGTCAACGACGTGCTGTGCGTCGGGGCCGAGCCCCTCTGCATGCTGGATTACCTCGCCGTCCAGGAGGCCGATCCGGACCTGCTCGAGCAGATCGGCAAGGGGCTTCACGAGGGTGCCCGGCAGGCCAACATCTCGATCCCGGGAGGCGAGATCGCCCAGGTCCGCGAGATCATCAGGGGTGAGCGCGAGGGGCGAGGCTTCGATCTGGCGGGGGCCTGTATCGGCCTGGTCCCCACGAACCGCATCCTGGTCGGCCAGGACATCCAACCGGGCGATGCCGTCATCGGCCTCCGGAGCAGCGGCATCCACAGCAACGGCCTGACGCTGGCGCGGGAGGTGTTCTTCAAGAAGGCGAAGTACCGGCCGGACCGGTACATCGCCGAGCTTGGGCGGCCCATCGGCGAGGAGCTCCTGGTGCCGACGCGGATCTACGTGCGGGAGGTCCTCGAGCTGCTTCGCGCCGGCCGGGAGATCAGGGCCCTGTCCCACATCACCAGCGACGGCTTCCTGAACCTCGCCCGGGTCCGGGCGAAGGTGGGCTACGTCCTGGAGACCCTTCCGGCTCCCCAGCCGGTCTTCACCATGCTGCAGGAGATCGGCCGGGTGAGCGACGAGGAGATGTTCGCCGTGTACAACATGGGCACCGGCTTCTGCCTCGTCGTTGCCCAGGCCGACGCCGACCGGACCCTGGAGGCCCTCCGGCGATTGGGGGTCGAGGCCTTTCACCTGGGGCATGCGGTGGCGGATCCGGACCGGAAGGTCCACCTCGTGCCCAGGGGGCTGGTGGGTGAGGGCAGCCATTTCCGGCGGGCCGCCTGAGCCCCCTGTGTCCCGCAGCGGGGGGAGTTCGGGATGCCTGTGATCGCAGGGGCGGGGAAGCGCCCCCGGTATGAGGAGGGCACGTGATGGCAGCGCCCCTCGAGCGGCGACGACCTGGCCAGCCTCGGCTCCCTATCCGGGTCCCCGCACTGACTGAGGCGATCAGTTCGACCAGGGGGGTCGGGCAAGGCGAGGCCCAGAACCTCAGCGCCGGCGGCCTCCTCCTGCGCCTCGAACATCCCCTGCGCGCCGGAGATCCGATCCAGGTGACGTTGCGCCTCAGCCGGCGCCCGCCCCTCGTCCTGACAGGAACCGTCGCCTGGGCCCAACCGCACTCCGAGTTCCCGGGCTGGGCCCTGGGCGTTGTGCTCGGCGAGGAGCTGCCCGGCGAGATGGTGGGCGAGATCGCGGACACCGAGTATCCGCCCTGGGGACCCCGCCTTTTCCAGTGACCCCTTTGTCCCTCTATCCCTGAGAGGGCATTCACTCCCTCTGCGGCGCTGGCCCGTCGCCGTCCTGCCGCCCGAGGAACAGATCCACGACGAAATCACGTCCCTTGGGCTCCGAAAACGCCAGGCCGTGCCGGACTGTGCCCTCGGTGCAGGCCACCCAGACGACCCGGCCCGCCTCCTCCCGAGAACCATTCTGTGTGTAAAGGGTGAGGTCAACGAAGCTTCCTGGGACCAGCTCGACCGGGAACTCAGCCATTAGGCCGCCCCGCCCGATGTTCCGGACCGTCCCGTAAAGCTCCCGCTCCGGGAATTGCGGCACGCGACCCACGACGGGCAGCGTGACCTCGAACCGGGGAAATCGCCGCTCGCCGAGGTAGCCCTGGGGTTGACCCATCAGGATTTCCCCCGCCGCCTGCCGGCCAGGGCCGCCTCCAGGGTGATCAGAAGGGCCTCTTCGCGCAATGGCTTGAGGATGCATGCCTGGGCCCCTGCCGCGTAGGCGTGTCGGTTCAGTGCGGGATCATCGCTGGCCGTGACAATGACCACGGGGACATCCTGCAGTCGCGGGTCCTGGCGGAGCAGGCGGCAGGCCTCGTATCCGTCCATGTCGGGCAGGTGGAGGTCCAAGAGGATGATATCGGGCGGATCCCCGGTGGCCAGGCTGAGGCCCAGTCCGCCCGCCTCTGCGGTCTGGACCTCGTAATGCGCCTCTTCCAGGACCGCCGTCACCAGCTCGCGGTCGTTGGGGTTGTCCTCGATGACCAGCACCCGTCTCCTCATGCATGCTCCCGAAGTTCGCGCCGGCCCTCGGCTCCCCCCGGCGACGATCGCATCGTCCCCAGGGCAGCACTGCCAGCACGATCAGAGGGCGCTGGGGAAAGCGAGGTCGAGAATCCGACCGGCGGCGGATGGGCCGAGGCCGATTGCCGATGCTCGATGAAGGTCTCGGCGAGCGCTTGCGGGGGAAACTATCGAAAGCGGGTGCGAGTGTCAACCCCAAATCCGGACCGCCTTCTCCCTGCAAACTCTTCATGCAAGCCGTCACTGCGCGACCAGGAGAGAAAGGTTTGCACGGTGCTCTCCCGAGGCTGACGCTTTCTCTCCGGCCACTGCCAGCCCCATTGTCGGAGACGCTCCCTGAAAATTTCAGTGGTTCGGCGCGGGCGAGTCGGGGCCCCCGCATTGGCGAGGGCTCGGGAACGATTCTTGCCGAGTGCAAGGCCGGTCTTGGTGCTGGGGAAGGGTCGGTGAGCGAATGCGGGCGTCTCGTTGGGGCATCCTTCTGCTGGCCATCCTTGCCCCCTCTGCCGTCCTTTCTCCGCTCTCCTCTGCGGCCGCGGATCGCCAAGCCGTAGGCATCAGCCCCCACTTCCCCAGGCCCCCCGCCCTGCACCCCAACGTCGAGTTCTGGAAACGCATCTACACGGAGTTCGGGGTGGGGGACTTCGTCCTCCACGACCGGGACAACCTGCACGTGATCTACGATGTCGTCCAGGTCAACGGGACCACGAATGAGCGCCGCGCCGAGGAGCGGGCCAAGCCGGACGTGGAGCGCGCGCGGGAGCGGTACGAGGCGATTCTCGTCAGCCTGGCCCGGAGCATCCCGCCGGAGGAGTTGGGGCTCGAGGGGCGCCGGGTGGACCAGGCCTGGGGATGCCCCTGCCCGCCAGAGGCCCTGTTTCGGGCCGCCGGCAACATCCGGGTGCAGCAGGGAATCCGGGAGAAGGTAGAGGAGGGCCTGCAGCGGGCTCGCGGGTTATTGCCCCGCATCCTCTCCATCCTGCGCCGCCACAACGTTCCTGAAGAATTGGCCGCCTTGCCCCTGGTGGAGTCCGCCTTCAATCCGCAGGCCCGATCCAGGGCGGGCGCCGTGGGTCTCTGGCAGTTCATCCCTTCCACCGGCAAACGCTACCTCACCATCACGCGCGGGCGCGACGATCGCCGCGATCCGATGCGGGCCACCGAGGCCGCCGCCAGGCTGCTCCGGCGGAATTACGAGACGCTGGGGTCCTGGCCCCTCGCCCTCCTGGCCTACCATCACGGCATGGAAGGGATCCTGGCGGCCCGGGCCGCCGTTGGCAGCAGCGCGGTCGAGGAGATCATCGCTGGCTACCGCGGCCCCCGGTTCGGGTTCGCCTCCCAGAACTTCTATGCCGAGTACCTGGCCGCCCTGGAGATCTTTCACCCGACCATCCGCGAGCACGCCCAGCGACCCCACCGCCCGATTCGCCAATCTCGGATTGTCCGGAAGAGCTAGCCCGGCCCGTGGAGTGCTTCCTGATCCCCCCCGTCTCAGGTCGTTGCGTAGGCCACGACCCGAGCCGACCGTTTCTGGCTATCTCTGTTAAAGACCGAGGCCCTCACGTACGGCCCCATCACCGGGACCCGGAGGATGTGGGCCAGCTGCTGTCCCCCGATCCACGGCAGCCCGCCGGTGGACATGAGATCGCTGGTCCTGAGCCGAATGAGCGGGTGTTCGTTCTGGCCGGGGTCATAGTACTCCTCGGCATTGAAGAAGGCCTCCGTCTCCCCGTAATAGCCGATCCCGGCCTGAAAGGGTTCGAGCGCAAAGGAGAGTTCAAGGGTGAAGCCCCGCTGATTGCTGGTGTTCAGCGGATCCGAGATCAGGTAACAGTTGAGATACCGGTACCCATCGACGTTCACCATGAAGTACCCGTAGCCGGTATGCCCCTCCACCTCCTGCTTGGGAAACAGCTCGATCTTGTGGGTACAGGGCCGGTCGCAGGACTCAAGCTTGGGGCGGACCCATAACCGCTCGGTGAGTTTTGAATCATGCTTGGGCAGGTAGAACGTGACGTCCGGCTGGTCTGAACGCTTGTGCCCGACCCATTTGAGCTTTGACTCTGCCATGCGCCACCTCCGTCGTGATAGGGGGATGCGTGTGGATTGTGAGGCCATGCGAAAGATCGCCAATCCTGGTTGGCGAGTCAAGGGGAATGTCGCAGGCGAGGTGGTGCGTTCTGCTAAGCCAGGTGAGCTCTTGGTGGTTCTGGTGGCGGGTCAATTCCGTCATCCTTCTTCATCGGTCGTTCTGTCTTGCACCTGCCAGGAGCCTGGCGAAAAGACGAAAGCCCGCGGGCCATACCGCCTCGCGGGCTATCTCGCGTGTTTTCGTGTGGCCCCCCGGGCAGGGCTCCCCTCGCTAGGCTCGGGGCAAGCTCACCTTTCGTTCCCCGAGCAGTGCAAGCTTCCTCTCCCGGCGCCAGCCTTTGATCTCACGTTCCCGGTGTGCCGCCGAATGCTTGTCCTCAAAGCCTTCACTGTAGAGCAGATGCGCCCCGTGCTGCTGCATCCGGTGCTCAAGGTCTGTGGTGATCCCCGTGTAGAGTTGCCCGCGCCGGTCGCAGATGTACACGTACCACATGCGGAGCTCAGAAAGCGACGAGGGACCCAACCGATGTAGGCTGAGCCCCTCATCCTCGTGGCTCCCCGGGCAGGGCTCCCCTCGCTAGGCTCGGGGCAAGCTCACCTTGGCCCCGCGGGATTAACAGCCAGTCGTGACCCTAGGTTACCTGTGCCTCCTGTAAGAGTCTGGAAATCCCTCTCTTCTTGATCGACGGCTCCAACTTCATGGCCTCACTTCGGCTCAGGCATTCCTGAGACCAGATGAGTTTCCAGGGACCTTCGAATCTCTTCGTCGTGAGGGTCTTCCGATTGGAAGGGTCATTGTGCTGCCTGAGGCGCCCATCCAGATCGCTCGTCTGACCGCAATAGAATCGGCCGGTGCTTTCGCTTCGAAGGATGTACACCCACACCTTCATGGAGATCCCCAGTTGAGAGACGATAGCCCGCGAGACCGTACGGCCTGCGGGCTATCTGCGTGCTGCTTGATTGGCTCCCCGGATGTACCGGTCTACTAACGGCCGGGCCGGCCTCGCCGAGCCCGAGATCTGGTTCCGCATCGTCCATGTCGCCCTGGAAGGCCCGGATGGCGCGCCCGTGGCCGCCTACCGCGAACAAACGGTCGAGATCGCCCTCGGGCCCAAGGGGGCCTTCGAAAACGGCAACGTGGGCCGCCTGACGCGCCGGGTGCCCGCCGACCGGGTCGTGTCCGCCGTCCCGCCGCCCCGGGGCAAGCCCAAGCCGCCCAAGGAGCCCCGGACGCCCCGGGTGGTCGAGCTCCTCCGCAAGGCCATTGAGTGGCAGGCACTCCTCACGTCCGGCGAGGCATCCAGCCAGGCCGCGATCGCCAGCCAAGAAGGGATCACCCGCGCCCGGGTGACGCAGGTCATGGGCCTGCTCCGCCTCGCGCCGGAGATCCAGGAGCACGTCCTGTCCCTGCCCGACATGGTCCGCCGCCCGGCGATCACCGAGCGGGCGCTACGGCCCATCGCGCAACTCGAGAACGCTACCGACCAGAAGGCAAAGTTCCGGGAGCTGGTGTCGCAAGTCCCGTAGGGTGGGTCACCGCAATTCCAGTTCGAGAACCTGGCCCTTCGGCATTGCGTCCCACGTCCGGCCGTCGAGGACGCGGCCATTCCTCTTCTTCTGCACGCCGCCCCACTGCTTGAAGAAGAAGGGCACGCTTGCCGCGCGGCATTGCTTCCGAATCTCCCTCACCCATTTCGCCTCGATGGGTCGCGCGCCGGGCCCGCTCTCCCCGCCGACAATGACCCAGTGGATTCCGGAGAGGTCGAGCGTTCCAAGCGGGCCTAGCAACGGCTCCAGCGACAGGAACCGCACCGCGGCCGGCACCTTCCGAAGGTGATCGGCCCGCCACAGGTACTTGGCGGTCTCAATCGACACCCCCATCCACACGTTCGCCGGCCAGTTCAGATCGGGAGCGAGCTCTGCCAGTCTTTCTGACCGCTTGGTGAGAATCTGGAACGTGTGCCACGACGCCCTCTCCATCGTGTTGAATACTCTCTGGATGAAGTCGAGAGGTACCTTCTCGTGGAAGAGGTCGCTCATGCTGTTCACGAAGATCGTCCTCGGCTTCTTCCAGGCGAGGGGAAGCTCAAGCCGGTCCGGCCACAGCCTGAGGTCGAAGCCTTGCTCGTAGGGATGACCCGGGATGCCGCGCCAGCGTTCGGCAAAGGTCTCGGCATAGCAGTGCTTGCACCCCGGGCTGACCTTGTTGCAGCCCGTCACGGGGTTCCAGGTTGAGTCGGTCCACTCTATGGCGGACTTCTCGCTCATGTGCTCCCTCCTTCCTTCGGCGGGAGAAAGCGCACCCGGTCTTTCTTCTTCAGACCACGATCCGTCTTTGAACTGACCGGCGTGATCTCGACGAGGCCTTCTTCCTTCAGCTGCTGCACAACGGAGCGG